>Ga0187886_1000001_pt1 | contig 602004 bp, 550 predicted proteins | sample June2016WEW_20_1_FD_133001 | JGI IMG/M metagenome (GOLD analysis project Ga0187886, IMG submission 133001) | Peatland microbial communities from SPRUCE experiment site at the Marcell Experimental Forest, Minnesota, USA - June2016WEW_20_150 | ecosystem: Environmental > Terrestrial > Soil >...
AATCGCCGAGCTAAATTGTTAGTTATGCCGACGTATCGTTTATTTTTGCCTTGTAGAACATAAACGGTAATCATCGACTATCCTCTGCATTAAAAAAATCAAATAGCCCCAAGGGGATTCGAACCCCTGTCGCCGGGTTGAAAACCCGGTGTCCTAGACCGGCCTAGACGATGGGGCCGCAATCCTTTGAATCGTAAATCGTCACTCGGTTGCGATGCTCGTATCGGTTACGATAAACGTCAAACGGCAGACGAAACGAGCGGCGTAACCGTAACCGTTTGACGAGACGTTACCTATACCTATCCCTATAATAACCACATTAGCCCAATTTTTATTCTACAATCTTCATTCTTCAATTATTCAATTTTAAACTGGCTACTACATCTCTATCGCTTCAACCGGACATTCATCAACACAAACACCGCAGTCAACGCAAGTATCGGCATCCACTATTGCTTTGCCGTCAACCATTTTTATCGCTTCAGCAGGGCAGGCGTCAACACACGCCTCGCAACCCGTGCATTTTTCTTCATTTACCTTCGCTGCCATAGAAAACCCTTTCAAAAATCATCCTAATACTTATGTTTATATTGAGGCGGAGATAATACATAAGTTTAACCAATTTGACAACAAAAAATTTGCTAAAATTTAAACAAAAATTAAAAACAAATCCCACCCATAACTGCTTATTATTAAAAGAATAAGATTTATAAACACTTGTTCAGGGCAATAAAAGATATGACGGGTTCACTTCTCTTCTTTCCCCTGAAAGCAAAAAAGAGAAAAGAAATGAATCCACCCCGTCTGCGGCCGGCAAGTCTCGCCATCTTGTATGACGTGGATTAACTACTTCACTGGGGTGTGTCTTACGCTACCTCACCAGGGTTGGAAGTTTAAAACCGTTTAACCATCTTTTACCTTTACCGACATTTACCCGCCTTTTACCCGCCTCTGGCGGGCTGGCGGACCATGACCTTACCGATACCGAAATTCTAAAATCTTCAATCTTAAATTTTCAATCTTCAATTCCCCTCACTCATATATTCCCGACTCCAGCCAATAGCTCATAAGTACGATAAGGTCATCGTAATCTACAGAGCCGTCAAAGTTCAAATCCGACCAGTCGCAGTAATCGTTATATACCCTGCAATCTTCCCTCATCCAGTATTGTGCGAATATTGCAAAATCTCTGAAATTATTTTTTCCATCGGTATAGATATCCGCAGGCGATATCTGCCAGACAAGAATCGGATACTCATCGATTTGCATAAACCAGTCAGCCTCGTCTCCATCATTATAAGAAAAATCCCATCCTGCGTTTGTATATGTCGAAAGCGTTTTCATTTCTTGTGTCGTTTTTCCTGTCAGACCTGCAGGACTTGGATATAAATTTCCCACTCCATATGTCAATCCGGAAGTATTCACGTCCCAGAAACAGCTGATAGCATCACCTTCATAGTTGTATCCAAAAAATCCGCCTGAATACAAACCGCTGACAGCCCCTGTCGAATAGCACTCACTGATAATAGTTCTAATATTATATCCAACAAATCCTCCGGCATATTCAGACCCGCTGACTGCGCCTCTCGAATAGCTATTGCTGATACTGCCGCCCTCGTTATTGTATCCCACCAGTCCGCCGATATAGGAAGAACCGTTGACATCACCAGTCGAATAACAGTTATAAATATTACATCCCAAATTTGTCCCCAACAGTCCGCCAACACAGGAAGTGCCTCTAACTGCGTATGCCGAATAGCAGTTGTAGATATTGCTTTGACCCTGGGCAGTTCCAACCAGCCCGCTGGCACGCTCTGCGCCATTAACTTCGCCAATCGAATAGCAGTTAATGATGTTAGCATTTATGATTTCTCCCACAAGCCCGCCTGTATCACCGGCGCCGCTGACATTGCAAATCGAATAGCAATTTATAGTGTTGCCTTCATCATTTTCTCCCAACAGTCCACCTGTCCAGGAATAACCGTTGACTATGCCTTTCGAATAGCAATTGTTAATATTTCCATGATAGCTTTCTCCCACCAGCCCGCCGGCATAAGAATGGCTGTTTACCTCGCCGACTGCATGACAATTGTCGATATTCCCGTAATAATTTTGTCCTGCCAGCCCGCCAACATCATAATTTCCGCTGACTATTGCAGCCGAACAGCAATTATTAAAAAGCGAATACGAATTGTATCCGATTACTCCGCCCACAAAGACGCCCCCTCTAATGAAGCCGGTTGTATAACATTTTGTGATACTGCCGTTGACATTTTCTCCCGCCAGGCCGCCGACATAATAAGAACCCGGATAACCATTAATTTCTTCGAAAGTAGCACCATTTATGTTGCAGTCCTCAACTCCAAGATTTTTTACCCCGCCGTCATTGTTAACCCGGCCAAATAGTCCCAGAAAGAATCCGCCGTCATTGATTAAAAGATTTTTAACGCAAAAACCATTTCCGTCGAATCCGCCGCTAAATTCCGGCACCACCGCCGATGACCATTTAATGCCGGCCAAGTCAACATTATTAGCAAGAGCATAATGTGCCTTAGAGCGATACCAGATTGTTCCCAGCTCATTAGCGTTGGTAATGACATAAGGGTCATTCTCTGTCCCGCTGCCGGAAGGTTTAGAAGGAATATAGCCGTTAAAAAGAGAAAGAACAGGATAGCATCCTGTCGGCATCTGCCAATAATTGCAGGTGCCGTTGGCTGTCTCATTTATAAAATCCCAGCTTGCCGATGTAAACGTTGAAAGAGTTTTCATTTCAGCGGTTGTCTTGCCTTCTCCTCCATCGCTGCTCGTTTGGCCCGAAGTATCCACATCCCAGAAACTGTTTGCGATATAGCCTGAATTATTGTATCCCACCAGCCCGCCGATACTATATTCAGTCCCGTTGACAGCGCCTGTCGAATAGCAATTACTGATTCCGCCGCTGTTGTATCCTGCCAGTCCGCCGATACCGGAAGAACCGCTCACTGAACCTGTCGAATAGCAATTGATGATACTGCCTTCATAGTTGTTTCCTACGAGCCCGCCAATATTGGAAGAACCGCTGACGTTGGCATTCGAATAGCAATTGCTGATATTGCCGCGATCGTTATTTCCTGCCAGACCGCCTGCATCTTGTGCTAAAAATCCGGAATCATTTCTGACAAAACCGGTCGAATAACATTCGATAATGCTGCCCCGATTATATCCTGCCAAACCACCTACACCCCCATAACCCATTATGTTGACATCCACGACGCCTAAATTTCGAATTTGACCTCCGGAATTGACATCGTGAAACAGACCAATGCCGGAATTTCCAAATCCCGGGCGATTGATGGCAGCATTGCTGATAGTATGACCGTTACCATCAAAAACACCGCCAAAGGCTCCTGAATTGCCGATTGGAATTAAATAAACTCCCTGTAAATTCACATCGTTTGTCAAAATGAAATTTTTGTTCCAATGTGATGAGGTATACATCAACTGTTGCCAATCGGAAACCGTTGCAATTTGGTATGGGTCATTTGGTTCGCCGTTTCCGCCGGAGTAGGCAAAAACGGGTGAAAATAAACAAAAGACAATACCGGCAATAACCAATATCTTGCTATATGTATGAAACATATTCTTCTTCTGTGCCTCCATTCGGAATAGAATACCTTATTTATCCTGAAAATGCAAGCCTTTTTCGGCTGCAAAAAATGGATTATTGAATGATAAAACAGGCTGGATCCGTGTAATCCGCGGTTAAAAATCCTCAACAAAAAAATTCCTCACCCTCTATGCTTGTATGCAGTATACTGCATACGAGTATAGTTAAAAACAACTAACGACCGGCGAATTAATAACTAATGACTAAAGACCAGCAACTAGCGACTATCAACTATTTATTTTACGCTGCCGTTCGTTGCTTCCCACGTAATCAATCCCGGCTCGTAAGGCTCGACGAGGTCTTCGTGTTTTGGCACAACTCTAAGTGCGAACCCGCATTTTCCGCTGCGCGTGCATTTTATTGTGCCCGTGAACTGATATAAACCGTCTTTTTTCGTTTGTTCGATTGTTTCTGTCGAAGCCTGTGGGCCGTTTTCCATATTTTTTACGCTGCCTACGTTGATATTGCCCCACAAATCGACGCTGCCGTGATAAATTTGAACGGCGACATCGCCTGGGGTAAGGTTTCCGAGTCGCACATTTGCGGTTATCTGCAGTTCAGCTCCGACGGCAAGTGATACAGCGTTGCCGTTGAGCGGCACGGCTGCTTTGCCGTTTCTTATCTGGACATCGACATCTTCTATTTTGATATTTTTCCATTCCTGTTTGAGTTTATTTTTCCATGCGGCCAGGTTTTTGGCTTTAGTCATACCTGATTCAACGAAAGCCAGCCATGTTTGGGCTGCGGGTTTATAGAATCGGCTGGTATATTCTGCTACCATTCTGTGGGTATTGAAGCGCGGCGCTATCCACTTTATCGAGTTTTTCATTCTATGTATCCATGCTCTTGGCAGGTTGTCAGCGGAGCGTGTATAAAAGAGCGGCACTATCTCATTTTCAAACAGGTTGAATACTGCTTCTGATTCGACTTTATCCTGGTAGTCGTAATCGTCATAAGTTTCTCCTGCTCCAATCACCCATCCGTTATTCAGGCTGTAACCTTCAGCCCACCAGCCGTCGAGAGTGCTGACGTTTAAAGCGCCGTTAATGGCGGCTTTCATACCACTGGTGCCACTGGCCTCCATCGGAACACGCGGAGTATTAAGCCAAATATCGACACCCTGGACAAGATACCTCGCTATATCTATATTGTAGTCCTCCAAAAATATAAACCTTCTCCTGACAACATTGCCCGAAGCAAAATGAATAATCTGCCTGATAATCTCCTTGCCCTGCTCATCATTGGGATGAGCCTTGCCGGCAAAAATAATCTGCACAGGCTTGTCAGTCTTATTCAAAAGATTAATAAGCCTTTCCATATCCTTTAATAACAAATTCCCCCTCTTGTATGTCGCAAACCTTCTGGCAAAACCAATCGTCAAAGCCTCCGGGTCAAGAACCTCCTCAGCCCAGCCCAACTCAGTATGATACGTTCCGCGGCGCTGCAACTGAGCCTTCAGCTGCCTGCGAACAAAACCAATCAAATTCTCCTTGCTCCTCTGATGAATCCGCCATAATTCCTCGTCCGGTATCTGGTCAACATTATTCCAAATAGCCTCATCGGCAATCTCCTCGTTCCAGTTAAAACCAAGATACCTTTCATAAAGCAAATTCAATTCCGAAGAAATGAAACTCTTGGCGTGTATGCCGTTAGTAATCGAGCTAATAGGCACTTCGGCAGCAGGCAAGGCCGGCCATAAATCAGCCCACATAGAACGCGAAACCTTTCCGTGAAGCTTGCTTACGCCATTTCGAAAGATGCTTGTCCGCAGCGCAAGGACCGGCATTTTGAAAGTCTCACTGTCCCTGTCAGAATTAATCCTCCCAAGAGCAAGAAATTTGTTCTTTTCAATTCCGAGTTTCGGAAAATACGCTCCGAAATATTTGTTCATAAGCTCCGGACTAAACTCATCATTGCCCGCCTTAACCGGCGTATGAACTGTAAATATATTGCTCGACCTTGTTGCTTCAAGAGCCTCATCAAAAGATAAATTCCGCATAGCCGACAAATGCCTCATACGCTCAAGAGCCATAAAAGCAGCGTGTCCTTCATTCATATGACAAACGAAAGGCTCAAGCCCCATAATAAGAAGAGCCTTGAAACCGCCGATGCCGATAAGAATTTCCTGCTGTATTCTTAATTCGGAATCGCCGGCATAAAGGGCAGAAGTTATTAATCTATCCTTTTCTGAATTTGCGCTTGTATTTGTATCCAGCAAAAAGAGCCGGACTCTTCCGACGGTTACTTTCCAGACTTGCGCAACAACCTGACGCTGGGGAAATGCAAGTTTAATCGTGAGGGGTTTTCCGCTTTTCTTTTTCACAAGCTCAACGGGCATATTATAAAAGTCATTGTCCTCGTAACGTTCCTGCTGCCAGCCGTCGGCGTTAAGATACTGCCTGAAATAACCCCTCTGATACATCAGCCCCATACCGACAAGAGGCAGGCCGAGGTCTGAAGCGCTTTTCAAATGGTCGCCTGCAAGAATACCGAGGCCGCCGGCGTAAATCGGCAGCGATTCGTGAACGCCAAATTCGAGACTGAAATATGCAATCACCGGCTTTGGCGTTTTGTTCCATACCTTTTCAAACCAGCCGGTGGAATTTATATAATGCTCGAGTTTTTCCTGGGCCTGTTTTAATTGATAGATAAAACCCTGTTTCTCAGCAAGGTCGTTAAACCTGCTCTGATTGACCATACCGAGAAGTTTGACGGGATTGTGGCCGGACTGCTCCCATTTTTCGGGGTCAATCTGGCGGAATAATTCAATAAATTCCGGATTCCAGGACCAGAACATATTCTGGGCGATATCACGAAGCGGCCGCAATGTTTCCGGCAAAGCCGGCAAAACCGTAAAATTTCGTATCCTTGGCATAATCTTGGCTAAATCCTATATATTGTTCCTTATGTAATCGACATTTTGAGCGATTTGCTTAATCCCGTTAGACCAGTTTGATTTTATACATAAATTTAAATGAGCAAAAAAACAGGCGTATTAGAGGACCTTGTCAAAAACAAAAAGGTCTAACGGGATAAATCTCATTCGGATATGAATGAAATTGTTATAGGACGCAGGAACCTATTTAAAATTGAAAAATGAAGATTGAAAATTGAGGAGACCGCCGGGGGCGATAAAAGGCGGATTTTACTTGCAATTTCAAGATAAAAATGGTATTCTATTAAGATTGGAGGCCAAGAAGAATATGATTCATACATACCGCAGAACGTTAGTAATTGCCGGTATTATTTTCTATTTATTTTCGATAGTTTACGCCTATTCCGGCGGAGATGGCACAGCAGAGAATCCATATCAAATAGCGACAGTTTCCGACTGGCAGCAGTTAATGTATACGTCGGCAGATTGGAACCAGTGTTTTCTTATGACAGCCGATGTGAATTTGCAGGGCGTAACGCTGATACCGATCGGCTATGATTCGGGATACGAAGATTTTATGCCTTTCCTGGGAGTTTTCGACGGTAACGGTCATATCGTCCGCAACGCTCATATATATGAACCTGACTCTAATATGGTCGGATTGTTTGGCGTTTTTGTTGATGGTATAATCCGTAATCTTGGCGCAGAGGATGTAAATATAATCGGACGTGATAAAGTCGGCGGCCTTGTTGGATTGAAAGCTTTAGACTGCGCTATTGAAAATTGTTATGTTACAGGCACCGTCAATGGAAACGATTCTGCAGGCGGACTGGCGGGGGATAATTCCAACGGACCTATTACCGCCTGTCATTCTGAATGCACAGTCAGCGGATTCTCCAATATCGGAGGTTTGACAGGATGGAATACCGGAGGAAATATAAGCGGCTGTTATTCTACCGGGCAGGTCAGCGGAAACGGGAATATCGGAGGTCTGATAGGATGCAATGATGGAAATGTTAGCGACTGTTATGCGCTCGGCGCAATAAAGGGAGACTATTTTGGAGCCGGCGGTTTAATAGGGTTGAGTTTTAACGGCGGCACTATCACCGATTGTTACGCAAAAGGAGCAGTTGACGGAAACATTCAGGCCGGCGGTCTGATTGGAGAAAATCAGGAACCTGTTGCCCGCTGTTTTGCATGGGGAGCGGTCAGCGGCGACTCGGAGGTCGGCGGATTAATCGGATTAAATGTATCAAATATTACTAACAGCTATGCCATTGGTTCGGTAAATGCAAACGTGTTTGCAGGCGGCCTGGCAGGATATAATTATTTTTGCAATATTACAAATTGTTATTCCACGGGCACAGTCAGCGGAGACGTCTATGCCGGCGGTTTAACGGGAATGAACGATAATGGAAATATACAACGCTGTTATTCCAACGGAATAGTAACAGGAAACAGCTGTATCGGCGGGCTGGCGGGATATAATTATAAAAGCAATATCTCAAAATGTCATACCGGCGGAATATTAACAGGCAATGGTTTCGTCGGCGGGCTGGCGGGAAGTAATTGTGACAGTAATGTCACAGACTGTTATTTTGCCGGTTCTGTCAACGGAGTCAGCTATGCTGGCGGATTGTGCGGAATAAATTACAACGGCGGCAGCCTTTGCGAAAGTTATTCCATAGGCGATGTCAACGGAAATATTTATATCGGCGGTCTGGCAGGATACAATAATGATGACGGCAGTATCAGTAATTGCTATTCAACCGGATTTGTCAGCGGAACAGATTATGTCGGCGGGTTAGCAGGAATAAATGATGGTAATGTTACCGCCTGTTTCTGGGATGTGAACACCTCCGGACAAGCAACAAGCGCCGGCGGAGAAGGAAAAACCACGGAAGAAATGCAAGATATTGATACTTATGTAAATGCGGGCTGGGATTTTTCTTATACTGACGGCAATCCTGCTGACTGGTTTATACAAATCGATGAATATCCGATTCTTGTCTGGCAAATTTCGCCTGCGGATATCTATACCGACGGCAGAAATAACTTCAGGGATTTCGCCATTTTCTCTCAATACTGGATGAGAGAAGATTGCAGGGTATATAACGACTACTGCGACTGGTCGGACCTTGACTTTGACGGCGATGTAGATATCTACGACCTTATCGAACTTATGAATTATTGGCTGGAAACAGGGATATACGATTAATTGAATTTCACCACAGAGACACCGAGGAATAAATATTTAATATTTAAAATTTAAAATTGGAAATTTGGTTATTCGTTATCCCCGATGAGATAGCCGAAACGGCATCTCACAGGGCAAGAAAGCGAAAAGTGAATTGAAAATTTAAGATTGAAGATTTACATTAACGTCCAACACTGAACTTTCAACATCGAACGTCCAACGTTAAATGTGGGGGCAGCCGGCTTTTTTATTGCTTTTTCGCCAATTGAGGAGATTTGAGAAAATATAGAATCTTATCGGGCTTTTAAGTCTTTTAGGGTTTAGGGTTTAGGGTGTAACAATCTTAGTTCTTGAATTTTAGGCTTAAATCTGGTATAATATTGTTTTTATGGAGAAGGTTTAATGGTGAAGAAGATATTTTTTGTTTTATTTATTTTAGCAGCCGTGGGTTCTGTTTCATCAGCGGTAAATCCACAAGTTACTCTTCATATTACAGGGGCAGTGGACGGCAATATAGTTTTAGAACTTGACGTTAACAAGGCGCCGATTACAACGGCAAATTTCATCAATTATGTCCAAAGCGGTTTCTACAACGGCCTGATTTTTCACCGGGTCGTAAACAACTTTATGATTCAGGGCGGCGGATATGATGTCAACCTTGCTCCCAAAGCAACCGGACCTTCAATTATCAATGAAAGCTTTAACAGACTTTCAAATGTCCGCGGCACTATCGCAATGGCCAGAACGCCGGAGCCTAATTCAGCGACATCACAATTTTTTATCAACCAGGCGGATAATTCTTCTAATCTGGACTACGACCCGGTTGTTTATGATGGTTCCAATAACGCATACAGTTATTACGGCTACTGCGTGTTTGGCCACGTGGTAAGCGGAATGAATATTGTCGATGCCATCGCGGTCCTTTCAACAACTACAAAAAACGGAATGGCCAATGTTCCTGTAAATAATGTTATTATTCAAAGCGCAACGATAACTTTAAATGCGCCTGTGTGCGCCCAAAAGCTGCAAGGCGATATAAACGGCGACTGCAAAGTCAATTTCAAGGACTTTGTCGCGATAGCTCAAAACTGGTTAATGTGCAATTCAATTACGGTATGCAATTAAGTCATCAGATTTAAAGATATCGCAGTTGCGGAGGGCAAATTCGCCGTGATATTCAGTCGCGGCGACATCGTAAGCACGGGCGGCATCCTTTTCATTATCAAACATTCCAAGATGAATCTTTTTGTTTTCAAAATAAATTGTTGCCCGCCATTTGTTTGTTTTTTTATCGAAAGAGACGCCGCGGTATTTCGATGCGCCTTTATAAAACCCTTTTAAACTATTGTAATTGTTCTGCGCAACCGTAGAAATTCTTAAATTCGCCTTTCTGTTGTCAAGGCCATCGTGATTTTTGTGGTCAACAACCATTCCTTCAGGAGCATTCATAATCACCCTGTGCATAGAACAATGGCGGGGTCTGCCATTAACTGTTATCATACGACAGGCATAAAATGAACTTTTTCCTCTGCTGGCCTGCCATTTGAACTGATTGAGATAATCGAAATCCTCAGGGTCAACTTTAGTGAATTTGCCCATTGTGAGTTTAATTTTGCGAAAGGGACAGCCGTATTTTTTCTTTCTGTATATTAACAGAAAAAATAAAACAATGTTCACTATAATTTTCGGAACGGGAATAGTAATAGTAATTTTTTCCATATTGAACCTCGTAATTCGGTTAAGGTTACGATGCTCGTTTCGTTTTGCGTCTCACGTTCAACGTAACCGATTCGAGCCTCGTAACCGTGGCCGTTTGACGAGGGATTATGTCGTCTTTCAGACAACATAGTCCCTCCGTATTACCTGAAAACTTGCGCGTTTTTGCCAAAATTCGACCAAAAATCGACCAATGCGATTTTGTAAGTCTTTGTGGAATAAGGAGAAAAAAATTTTTATTTTTTTCAAGCGCGCAAGTTTTTTCTTGCATGTTTGGGCGACAAAAAAAAGGTCTTTAATGTCTATGCTTTAGAAAAACTGCCTTGTGGTCGGAAAGAAATTAAGTATAGTATGAGACATTGTTATCGGATAGCTTTCAATGAATAAAAAAGTAACTGCAATTTTATTAGCATTATTGTTCTGCTGTGTCTGCTGCGCAAAGATTAAGCCGAATGAAATAGATACTTCTGCTTTTTATGACAGCAGACATCACTGGTATGATATCTACGAGGAAAATAACATAATCAATCCCGAGCCGAACCAGGCTCGCTATAAACCAACACAAATAAGAGAAATCGCAGATAATATGCTGCTGTATCAAAAAGACAACGGCGGCTGGCCGAAAAATTACGATATGCAGGCGATACTAACCAAAGAACAAAAAGAAAAACTTATCAAGGCGAAAAATGCGCTCGATACGACATTCGACAATCACACGACATATACGCAGATAGCGTATTTAGCAAAGGCTTATAAAATCACCAAAGACAAAAGATATAAAGACGCCGCTTTGCGCGGAATAGATTTTACACTTTCGGCGCAATACGCAAACGGCGGCTGGCCGCAGTATTTTCCATTAAGAGAAAATTACAGCAGACGCATCACGTTTAACGACGACGCTATGACGGGCGTAATGAAGATGCTCAAAGATATAATAGATAACAGGCCGGAGTATTCTTTCGTAGATGGTAAACGGCGCCAGAAAGCAAAAATCGCTTTTGAAAAAGGAATAGACTGCATATTAAAATGCCAGATAGTTGACAATGGAAAATTAACGTCGTGGTGCCAGCAGCACGATGAAAACGATTTTCGGCCTGCCAAGGGAAGGGCTTATGAACTGCCGAGCATTTGCAATGGCGAAGGCGCGGGAGTTGTTCTTCTTTTAATGAGCATAGACAAGCCCAGCAAGGAAATCATCAATTCAATAGAAGCGGCAGTCAAATGGTTCGAGGAATCCAAAATTCTCGGTATCAGGGTTGAAGAAATCAGTGCGCCCGAAGTCAGATTTCCACTTAGGGTTTCAAAAATAGACAGGATAGTCGTTAAAGACCCGAATGCACCGCCTATATGGGCGCGAATGTATGAGCTCGGAACGCACAGGCCTTTGTTTGCCGACAGACGAAGTGTGCCTCTTTATTCTTTGGCGGAAGTGGACAGGGAAAGGCGCAGCGGATACAGATATTATACTTATGAGCCGCAGAAGGTTTTGGATGAGTATCCGGGGTGGAGAAAAAATTTAAAATTGAAGATTTAATCCCGATGAGATAGTCGAAGCGACATCTCACAGGACAAGTATTTAAAATTTAAAATTTTTATTTTATCTTTTTTTGCCATACCAGCTTTTTACAATATCTTCGGCCGGTTTGCCGTAGGGACAGAAACTCCTGTCGCTTGCGGCTTCTTCCTTCGGGTAAAGATATGAATGCCATGCCCACCAGGCGTAACCGGCAAACCAGGGCTCGTTCCAAAAATTTTCCAGCGCAGCCTGGTAGTATCTTGCCTGTTCCTGTGCGTCATACGGCCAGTCATTATACCATTCCCACGGCACAGCCGACGACCCTTTTGCGCTGCGCACGCCTATCTCCATAAATAAAACAGGCCTGTTCCATTTAAGGGCTAATTGGCGCAGACGGCGGCAGATGGGCGCCCAGTTTCGGTTCATTTCTTCAAGGCTCGAATTTTTGTCGAGATTATTCATATCTTCAGCCAGGGCGGCTTGTGTATTGCTCGTTCCAACAGGATAATATGCGCTGATGCCTATCATATCGACGGCGTCCCACCAGGCAAGGTTTGTTTCCCGACCGTGGTTGGCGTTATAGGTTAACGGTCCCCTGTAATTTTTTCTGATTTCCGCAACAAGTTTTCGCCAGTCTGATTCAAAGGTTTCAGTTTCGTTCATTTCGCAGCCGATACAAAACAATCGGCAATTTGTGTCCTGTGCCAGTTTTGCATAGTGAACCATCGCAGCCGAGTAATTTTTCCACCATAATTCCCATGACGGGTAATCCGGCTTTCCCAGCACTGTTTTGAAATTTATATACCCTCTCCACTGGCCATCGGCGCAGTTTACCACAGGTTTGAGAATTACATTGAGATTATTTTTTTGAGCAAGCCGAATGGCGTATCTAATATCTTCGTCAGATGCCATATAAGGGTTCATCCTGCCCCAGAAAATTTCCGGGCTGTTTTTGGTCCTCATCATTATAGCGAAAACGATGCTTACATAGTTGGCGTTTGTTTCGGCAAGTAGTTTTATGGATTCTTCGGCTTGTGGGCTTGAGTATTCTCCGTTTCTGCCGAAAGTGCCCCAGGAAAATCCTTTGACAAACCCGATTGGCGAACGCGGCATTTGAGTGTTTTCAATTGTCGAATTAGGGTCTTGTCCTGAACAGAGCGAGACTCCGGCAATAATTAAAATTCCAGCAAGCAGAGGCATTAATTTCATTATAGAAATCCCTATGGGTCGGGGACTAACCATCAATTTTATTTTTCTGCGATTAAGTCAACAAGTTTTTTGTGGACTTTTTTGTTTGCGGCGAGAGTTGCTATTGGCCGGCCGGTATAGTTTTGCATATCGACAGGCCAAAGAGGCTTGCCTTCCCAATCTGTAACAATTGCCCCTGCAGACTGCGCTAAAAACGCACCGGCTGTGATGTCCCAGAGGCGGGGCTTGTCCATAATAGCGGCAATAAACGAGCCTTTGGCAACATAAGCAAGATGCAATGCCGTTGTGCCGAGACTTCGGCAGCGTAAAGTTTTCAAAAGAAATGTCAGCCAATTCGGGACGCCATCGGAATATAAACTTTCAACGCCGACGGTTTCAAAAATGTTAAGGTCGCCCATGCTTGCTTCAATTCTTCTTGTGTTATACTGAGGCGGTGAATCGCCGGCGGCTGTGAACATCGAGTCGGTCGAAGGGTCATAGATTACGCCGAGCACCGGCCGGCCATCGCTTATTACTCCTATGCTAACGGCGAAACTCAAAATCTTATGGGCAAAATTATTCGTGCCATCTATAGGGTCTATTATCCACCAGATGTTTGAGTCGGCGCGAGGAGGCTGCTTGAAAAGATTATTGTTTTTGCCCTCCTCAGCCAAAAAACCGTGGTCGCTGTAATTCTGCTTGATTGTATCAATGATAATCTGCTGACAGCGAACATCGGTTTCCGTTACAAGGTCAGAAGGGCCTTTCTGGACGGCCTTTACATAATTTATTTCCTCCATAGCCCGCTGGCCTGCAAGACGAGCGGCAACTACGGCTGTTTCCAACAAAAAACTTAAATCTTTATTATCGAGCATTTGAAAACCCTTTTTTTAACTATATAATAGTCCAAATCATAATAACGGAATACAGGATGACAAACAAGTCAAATTGGTTTTATAAGTCAACGAAGCAGGACAGAATCACATTTCTTTGGGTTTTTGTGATAACTATTTTTCTGTTTGTGCTTTTTTACCTTATAAAACAGGGTTTTATAAATATAGCCCCTGCCGGAGGCTGCGCATTTCTAAGAAATACCGGCCTGCCCTGCCCGACTTGCGGCTGGACGCGAGCAATAAACGCTTTTATGGAGGGCAGAATAATAACGGCTTTTTATATCCAGCCTGGGGCTGCGGCAGGATGTATTATTCTTGCGGGAATGGGGGTTTTTTCTTTACTTAGCGCCGGCCTGGGGGTAAACTTCTCCTTCCTGCCGCCAGTGAGACTATGGCAGTTAAAATATATCGTTTTGACGATTATAATAATACTCACAGCCGGCTGGGCGGTAACAATTGCAAGAGCGTTAATACAATTACGGTAAAAAAATGTTTGAAAAAATAAAAAATATTCTAATCACAGTCATCATCGCGACCACAGCAGCAATGTTCTGGACGGGATGCGGTCTGGCAGCGGCTCCTGTCGGAGTCGCCGGAGTTGCCTCATCTGAAACAGCATCAGAAAAAGTAACGCCGGCAGAATTCAAACTGGGCGCGACAAAAGGAAAAATAGCCGTCGTTATCAGCCAGCCTTCGTGGATAAAAACGCCTATGGACCTGCGGATTACGCTGACAGAGGCTATAAATGCCGCACTCGAAGAAAAAGCAAATATCAAAAAAGAACGGCTGATTCCATATACAGACGTTCAAAAATGCAGAATGGCTTTGCCCGAAGATAAAAGAGACGACCCGTTTGAAATAACATCAAAACTCAATGCGCAATATGTGCTGACAGTCCAGATAACGGACTTTGATTTAAGCACCTTCGCAGAAGAAGATTTCTTCAACGGGACTATGATAACGAAAAGCTGCCTGTTCGACGCAAACAGCAATAAGCTATGGCCGCAGGATGCAAACGATAACTGTCGGCAAATCGCTGTCGGCTTAGAGACCGAAAAGGGAACTGTAAAAACCTCGGTAGAAAAGTTGTGCGCCGCTACAGCACATTGTATAACAAGATACTTCTATAATTGTAAAGCCGCTCATTTCCGCATCGCGGAAGAACAAAGAGAATTCGATAATTATACCTGGTAAAGAATTAAAGGAGCAAAGAAAGATGATTAAAGTTCTCATTACCGACAAACTCGCAAAAGAAGGCATCGAACTTCTAAAATCAATGAAAGACGTTGAACCGGTTGTAAAGACGCCAATCAGTCCGGAAGAACTTATCTCCATTATCGGCGAATATGACGGACTTATCGTCAGAAGCGAAACAAAGGTAACAGCGAAGGTTCTTGAAAATTCCGGCAAACTAAAAGGCATAGCACGCGCCGGAGCGGGCGTCGATAATATAGATGTGCCAACAGCAACGAAAAAAGGCATACTCGTAATGAACACGCCGGGCGGGAATACGCTAAGCGCGGCTGAACATACAATGGCGCTATTGCTGGCAATGTGCAGACATATCGCGCCGGCAAGCACCAGTATGAAAAACGGCGTATGGGACAAAAAGAGCTATATGGGCGTTCAATTAAATAATAAAACTTTCGGGATAATCGGGCTTGGCAGAATCGGAATGGCAGTTGCTAAAATGGCAACGGGTTTCAATATGAAACTTTTAGGATACGACCCAATCGCTACACCGCCTGATGCGGAAAAACTCGGAATGGAAATTACAGACAATCTCGAAAGAATTTTCAAGGAAGCTGATTATATAACAGTGCACGTTCCGAAAAACGCACAGACACTCAATATGATAGGCGAAGCACAACTTAAGATGATGAAGCCAACGGCAAGAATAGTAAACTGCGCCAGAGGCGGGATTATCAACGAAGACGCACTCTATGACGCATTGGAGAACAAGACAATCGCGGCGGCGGCATTGGACGTATTTACTGAAGAGCCGCCGGTGAAGAACAAGAGATACGAAAAAATCCCCAACTGTCTTGTTACGCCGCACCTCGGAGCAAGCACGGTAGAAGCACAGATTGAAGTAGCAGTCGAAGCGGCTCAATTACTTGCCGATTATCTGAAAACCGGAGCAATCAAAAACGCGGTCAACGCCCCCGCAACAGGCGGAGCGATGCCGGCTGTTGTGAATGCATACGCGACATTAGCGAAAAAAATCGGAACGCTGGTAAGCACTATCGCAGGCGGACAAATCAAGAAGGTCGAACTGCAATACAGAGGCTCCATAGCGGAACACAGCGTCGGGTTGATAACATCCTCATTCCAGATTGGTTTGCTTCAGCCGTTTTCCGAAGACCCCGTAAATATGGTAAACGCATCAACACTGGCAAAGGAAAAAGGCATCAGCATTGACGTTATAAAGAATCCGGAAGCAAAGAATGTCGCTTCAGGGTTCGGAGCAAAAATAACAACGGCAAAGGGAACCTGCACCTTTACAGGAACAGTATTTAACGATAAAATAATGCGAATTATTGAAATTAACGGCTTTGATGTCGAACTTACGCCCGCTGACAACGTAATGATTATCTTTAACGACGATAAACCCGGCGTTATCGGAGCGGTCGGGACAGTCCTGGGCAAAGGCGGAATCAATATCCAGACTATGGGTGTCGGTCAAAAGGCAGCGGAAAAGAAGGCGGTATTGGCAGTCAGCCTTGACGCAATACCAAATGAAAAGACAATGAAGGAAATAGCGGACCTTGATTTTGTGAACGAAGTCTTCCTGTGTAAACTCGATTAAAAATGTAGAGTAAGGCCGCCGATTTATCGGCGGCCTTAGTGAATTCCGCCATTTTTGGCGGGCTAAATATGAAAACAGAGAAAAAAGACAAAAAGAAGAACCAGATGAGTTTTGACTTTGATGGTAATAGCGAAGTTCAAACACTCGTAGAAGAACCAGAAGAAATCGTGAAGGCACATAAAAAAACAGTAAGGAGCGCTACTGAAAAACCAAGGGTGAAAACTGCCGCCGCAGCGACTGCTGAGTCTATGGCCGCTAAACAGCGCGATATCAGCGTAAGCGAATTCTTCGCCAAAAACAGACATCTTTTAGGCTTCGATAACTCCAGAAAGGCCTTGCTCACGGCTGTTAAAGAAGCGGTAGATAACTCATTAGACGCCTGTGAAGAAGCACATATTCTGCCTGAAGTTACAGTTACCATAAAACAAATTTCCGAAAAGAAATTCACCCTGATAGTCAGAGACAACGGGCCGGGAATTGTCGATAAACAGATTCCAAATATCTTCGCAAAACTGCTCTACGGCAGTAAATTCCACAGCCTTAAAATGTCCAGAGGCCAGCAAGGCATCGGCATATCGGCAGCAGGAATGTATGGTTTGCTGACTACCGGCGAACCTGTTCAAATAATCTCAAGAACTGACAGGAGAAAAAAAGCATCGCACTATCACGTTCAAATCGACACAAGCAAAAACAAGCCTCTTGTTGTGCTTGATGAGGCCTGCGATTTCGATTTGCCGACAGGGACACAGGTAATAATAACAATCGAAGGGAAATATCAGAAAGGCAAACAATCCGTCGATGATTATATAGCTCAAACAGCTATGGCCAATCCGCACGCGACGATTATTTATAACGCTCCGGACGGTGAAACATATAAATACCAGCGGCAGATAAAAAAAATGCCGTTTATGCCAGTTGAGATTAAGCCGCATCCTTACGGGGTCGAGCTGGGACTGCTTTATAAAATGGCAAGAGAAAGCAATGCAAAACGGCTTTCGGCATTTCTGCATCAGGATTTTTCGCGCGTAAGCTCAAGACTTGCCGGCGAAATATGCAAAAAAGCGAAACTTTCAAAAAACAGCAGGCCAATAAATTTAACCATAAAAGAAGCCGAACTGCTGCATACGGCTATAAATGAAACAAAGATAATGGCGCCGCCGGTGAATTGCATCGGACCTATAGGCGAAAATGAACTCGAACAGGGAATGAAAAGAACGGTCGAGGCGGAATTTTACGCAGCCTGCACGAGAAAACCTACCGTTTACCGCGGCAATCCGTTTCTTATCGAAGCTGCAATTGCTTACGGATTCAAAAACGAGCAGGACAATGGAAACGGCGACCCTGATAAACAGCCTCAAATGGAACTTAAAAGATTCGCTAACCGCGTCCCCCTGCTTTACCAGCAGGGAGCCTGCGCGATATATAAAGCAGCGGTCGATACAAACTGGCGAAATTACGGACTGTCACAATCTAAAGGAGGCCTGCCGATGGGGTCTGTAATTCTGCTTGTTCATATCGCATCGGTATGGGTGCCTTTTACATCGGAAAGCAAAGAAGCTATCGCTCATTATCCGGAAATAGTAAAAGAAATTAAACTTGCTATCCAGGAATGCGGACGTAAACTGGGAATGTATCTGCGGAGGCAAAGACGCATCAGGCAGGAAATGGTAAAAAGGGGTTATATCGAAACATACCTGCCGTATATCGGCGAAGCACTACAGGAAATTCTACTGCTCAAGGACGAACAGGTTAAGACGGTTGTCTCAAGGCTTAAGGACGTGCTTGAAAAGACAAGACAAATATAAAGAAAGTTAAAAGGTAAAGGAAAAGGTAAAAAAAATGGCTAAGGACTTAATAATATCAATCAGCGGAATGAGAGGAATTGTCGGCGAAGGCCTTAACGCAATAACGGCAGCAAAATACGGCTGTGCATTCGGAACATTTCTTAAAAATTCAAAAGGCAAAAAGAAACTTTCCGTTGCAATCGGCTGCGACAGCCGGCCTTCGAGGGATATGCTCAAAACGGCGATAGCAAGCGGATTATGCTCCGTCGGCGTTGATGTAACCGATTTGGCAATGGTTACTACGCCTACCGTGGGTGTGATGCTCAGACACCTGGAATGCGACGGTGGCGTGGTTATTACCGCTTCACACAACCCTATCGAATATAACGGAATAAAACTGCTTACGAGCAAGGGAATCGCCCCGCCAGCCGGGATGGCTGAAAAAATCAAGACCATTTTTACAAAAGAAGATTTCAGTTTTGTGCCTTCCCAGGCGTGCGGCAAAATCGCTGTGAACACCGGCGGCGATTCTGTTCATCTTAAAAGAGTGTTTTCCTGCGTAAATAAAAGTATAATAGCTCCCAAAAAATTCAGGGTGGTAATCGACAGCGTAAACGGAGCGGGAGCAAGACCAGCAAAAAAACTGCTCTCAATCCTCGGCTGTCAATTTACAGCAATTAACGACCAGGCCACGGGTCTTTTTGCGCATAATCCTGAGCCATTGGCCGAAAACCTCGGCAAGCTCTGCGATACCGTTAAAAAAAGCGGTGCTAATATGGGTTTTGCACAGGACCCGGATGGAGACAGATTGGCAATCGTCGATGAAAAAGGCAGATATATCGGAGAAGAATACACGCTGGCACTGGCAACAAAATATATGCTCACCCATAAAAAAGGACCAGTCGCAACAAATCTTTCAACATCACGAATGATTGACGACATAGCAAAAGAGGCAGGATGCGAAGTCATACGCACGCCTGTCGGCGAAGTAAACGTAGCACAGGCAATGATTAAAAACGGCTGCGTCATCGGCGGCGAAGGCAACGGCGGAGTTATCGACTTGCGAGTCGGGCCTGTGCGGGACAGTCTTGTCGGAATGGCGCTAATTCTGCAGCTTTGCGCGGAAACAAATAAAACAATAAGCCAGTTTGTAGATGAAATTCCGGCTTATGAGATGACCAAACAAAAATTCAATGCCGACAAAAAACAGGCTGAAAAAATCATTACGCAGGCAAAAAAGACGTTCAAAAAAGCCGAGGTTAATGAAAGCGACGGATGCAGATTCGACTTTGCCGACGGCTGGATTCACCTGCGAACAAGCAACACAGAACCAGTTATAAGACTGATTGCGGAATTCAAAGAAGGCGCCAAGTCGCAAACTAACCTGGACAAAATTACAGCCATAATAGAAAAAGCTATAGACTGATAAATCCTGCCGGAGGCGGATAAATGTCCAAACAGCAAAAAAACAACGAGGCTTTCGAACAAATCCTGAAAGTTACATGGCTTGGGATAATTATCAATGTCGCTCTCGTAATATTTAAAATTATTACGGGTATCGTGGTATCCTCAATGGCAATGATAGCCGATGGGTTTCACTCCCTTTCAGACCTTGTAACGGACTTTGCAATTATTCTCGGCGTCCGCATAAGCAAAAAAGAACCCGATGAAGACCATCCCTACGGACACGGCTGGGCAGAAAATTTTATTACAGTTTTCACCGCAATCCCCCTGGCCGGCGCCGGTGGATTTATGGTCTATAAAGCCATAATGAGTATTGTAGAACATAAAATCACAAAAATAGGCTATCCGGTTCTGACGGTTGCTATAATCGCAATTATACTCAAGGAATATTCCTTTGTTATCACCAAAAGAGTGGCCATAAGACTATCCAGCTCAATGCTTTACGCCAATGCGTGGGACCATCGCTCTGATGCTTTAAGCTCTCTGGCTGTAGCAATAGGAGCCGTGGCTTCCATGTTCGGCCTTGCTTACGCAGACCAGATAGCCACTATTGTTGTAGGACTGATGATTATCTGGGTTGCCGTTAAGATATTAGGCGAATCAATCGGGCAATTTACGGCGCGCGGAGTCGATGGAAAAACAAGTCAGCAAATAAAGCAAATTATTTCTTCACAGCCGCAAATCCGTAACTGGCATAAGCTGCGAACAAGAGTTGTCGGCAGAGAATTGTTTATGGATTTTCATATTCTTGTCGAACCGACACTGTCTATAAGAGAGGCACACACAATTGCAGAATCGCTCGAAGATGAGCTGCATCGACAAATTCCTCAGCCGGTAAATATAGTTATTCATATTGAACCAAATGAATAAAACTAAAAGATTTTTACCGGTATGCCGGGTGTGAGAAAATATAAATAACCAGATATGGTTTTGACATTCAAAATCTCCCCTGCCGCCTTGCAATACCATTTTAACTGCGGCGTATAATGTTTGCTTCTCTGCTGCACCTGTGAAGAGCTGATATGGTCGGTTTTAAAATCAATTACCGCGATACCAGCCTGCGTTCTAACAAGCATATCAACTATGCCCTGAATAATAACTTTCTCATCCCTGCAATTTTTCAAATCAGGATACAAATCCGCAACAAAGGCCGCATAAGTAAACGGCCATTCTTTCATTACAGTATTTTCATTATCCAGCATCAGTTTGCCTAAATCGCTATCAAAAAATTTCAGAATAGACGAAACATTAATTTTATCTGCCGACGGTTCTGTTATATAACCCTTTTTCAATAAAGCGGTTATGGTCTGACGAATTGTTCCTTCGCTAACGATCTGTTTTAAATCAATATTCTGAATGACGAGATGAGTTGCGCTGCCGATGACGAGACTGTCAGTCTTGTCGGCAAGTCTTTCAAATGATTCAAACGTAAAACTGCAATCCGCCTCGACAAACTGCTCGCCTTGCTGCACAAGAGATGTAACGGTTTGTTTTGCTTTTATGGGAGCAATTTTTTTATAGGGATACTGCCAATTCAAATTTTTTGTGATATTTTCGAGCAGCGCCTTATCGGGTAGAGGCAATTTTATTTCTTCGTATCTGCCAGCCGGATGTTTTTTTAGAAACTTTTTTTCAAGTTGCAAAATTTCATCGGAACTGTATATCTTCAAATCAAACAGATTATCATCTTTGCCGTCCGCATCTGGCGGCAATCCAAAATGTTCCATCAATTTTTTATGCGTGCCGAGGGCCAGCAGAATCCAATCAAGCTCGCTTTGGGCATCTTCTATCAGAAAGGAAGGTAATTTTTGAGAACCGCAAAAAACTGCATTATTTAATAATCGAATACAATTTTTTGATTCGGCTGCGCCTGAGATTATCAATTTATCTTTCGCGCGAGTCATCGCAACATACAAAATCCTCATTTCCTCCGCGAGATTTTGCTTTCTTTGTTTATCTTTTACCACCTGCCATGTGAGTGAAGACAATTTTGTGCTGCTTGTTTCATCAATTATCTTTAGACCAATTGTCGCTTTGCCATCGGTAATACAATCGCCGGTATGAGAGCCGAATCGAAATTCCCTATTGGCCTCAGCAAGAACAACTATCGGAAATTCCAAACCTTTGCTTTTGTGTATGCTCATTATTCGGACAGCATTGGCGGCGGAACTATCCGGCTCGGCCGGAGCCCAGTCGCCGCCTGAGTCGAGGAGCTTTTGCAGGAAATTAACAAACCGCGAAAGAGAGATACAATTAAGGCTGGAAGCGAACTTTTCAAATTGTATAGCCCGATGATGAAGCTTGAGCAAATTTGCTCTTCGCTGCGAGCCGCCGGGCAGTGTGGAAACAAAAGATAAATAATCTGTTTCAGAGAAAATCCGCCAGATTAAATCTGCAAGCGAACCGCGTCTGGCAAGACTGCGCCAATTATCAAGCCGCTGCAAAATATCAGAAATCTTCTTTTGCAGATTTTTATCATCAGCATTTAACGCGACAGATTCAACCAGAGAATAAAAGTCGGATTCGTTCTTCTGATGAGACTTTATCTTCGCAAGTTCAGTATCAGAAAGGCCAAAAATCGGACTTCGCAGGACAGAAGCAAAAGAAATATCCTGGCGGGGATTATCCAAACAAGCCAATAACGAAAGCATATCATTGATTTCAGTGGTCGCAAAATAGCCGGCGGAACTGTCGCTAATTACCGGTATATTCGCAGAGCGAAGTATCTGGACATAATTATTTGCGCGCTGCTCAAAAGCCCGCGTCAAAATTACGAAATCGCTCCAGCGGCAGGGACGAAAAGAATCACTTTTTCTACCATAAACCTGAAATTTTTCAACCTCCACAAGCTGCCTTATCCGCTGAGCAACGACAAGAGCCCTGCGATTTATCGCTTCCGAAGAAACAAGACCTGTTTCGTCATTTTCATCATCGTCCTGCTGCTCTTCGGCAGGGTCATCGTCAACGATAACCAATTCAACATCTGGTTTATTCTCAATACCTGCCGATAAAGCATTAAAAGGCCTTAAAGCGGCATTTTCATCATAATCCACTGAGGCGATTGATTCGGTCATAATCCGGGAAAAAATCTCATTGACAAAATTCAGAATGCCCGGTCTTGAGCGGAAATTTTCATTCAAATCAACACGGGATTTCGATTCGTCAATCCCGGCTTTACCGAGCCGCTCGACAAACAAGCCGCAATCTGCTCCACGCCAGGCATAAATACTCTGCTTTACATCGCCGACAACGAAAACTTTTGCGATGCCTGAAAGAAGGTCGATTATCCTCTGCTGGACGGAATTTATGTCCTGATACTCATCAACAAAAATATATTTATACTTTTTCTGCAATTGCAGCGCAATGTCAGATGGTCTGCCGGTATCGACATCGCAGTTTTCAGACAGCAAATTCAACATATATCGCTCAAGGTCGGCGAAATCCAAACAGTCAAGCTCCTGTTTTGCGACCTGATAGGAACGGTCAAATCTTTTGACAAGCTCAATCAAAACCTTCGTCTGAACAGAACAGGCGCCTGCAACGAGACGAGTGTAATCAGGATTTAATATCGCAAATGATGAAAGATTCTTAAAACCATCAATCGCTTTTCGCGCAGCAGACTGAACAAGTTCCTTTAGCCCATCATCGAAATCTTTAGGTTTATTATTCCATTTAAATCCATCAAAACTGTTCAGCAGTTCCGTAAAAGATTTGAAATTATTTTTTTCCAGAAAATCAATCGCCAATAAAATTGCAGCCAAGCACTGGCCTTCTATCTGCGGCTTCCAGTGGCCGGCAGTAATTTTTTCATCGAGCTTTAAAGACCATTCAAACTGCTCTTTGAAAGTCCGCAATTTATCGAGAATAATCTGCTTTTGATTTTTAACAGCATCACAAGAAGCAGAAATTATCGCATCATTTAAGATTATCGCCCTATCGAACCAGTTTTGGCGGGAAACAACCGTGTCGAGGAAGTCGCTAATTGCGATAATGCAATTAAGGAAACTGCTTGACGGATTTGATACCGCCCTGCCCCGCAAAAGCTGCTGCATACCCTGCGAAAGAGAAGAATCCTGCCAGGCATCTTCGATAATCTGCTGAAGAATTTCCGCTTTTATAAGTTTGCTTTCGTCGGCGTCCATAACCCTGAAAGAAGGGTCAAGACCAAGACGATGAAAATGCTGACTAATAATACGTTTGCAGAAAGAATGAACGGTGCTTATGTCGGCGCTGTCGAGCATAAGCAATTGTTTGCGAAGGTGAGCGTTTTTTGTCTGGCCGGCGGCATCGCGCAACCTCTGAGCTATCCGCTGTTTCATTTCGCCCGCGGCCGCGTCGGTAAAAGTCAAAACGAGAATATCGCTAATCTCAGGACACAAATCAGACAGGCTTAGTATCCTGACTGCCCGTTGCGAAAGGACGGTCGTTTTGCCGGTGCCTGCCGAGGCGGCCACTGTTATATCGCCGCCGGGCGACTCGATTGCCTGTTTTTGACCTTTAGTCCAGTTCATTCAATCGCCTGAAAAATTTCCGTTTTTGAAACTTCCTTTACCGGAGCGTAATCGTTTATCTGCCAGTCAAACCGGCAAAGTGGTTTATACGGACAATATGTGCATGCGATTTTTTTGCCGTATTTGTAAGGATGAACATCAATTACGCCGGAAAGTATTTTTTGGCCGAACTCTTTAATTTTATTTTCAGCAAAAGACAAAACTGCTGAATAATGCTCATCGGTTAAAAGGGAACTATATTCATATCGGCCAAATTGTGCATCTTTTTGCGTTATTTGGAAGCTGTAAAACGGGCTATAGCCGGTTTGAGTTTTGCTGTCTATAAGAGTAAAATATTCTCCGTTGAAAATTCCTCTCGGCTTTCTAATAATCTTTTGAGCCTTTTCCCCGATTTCGCCCAAATCCGCTGATTTGGAAAATACCTGAATATGAAAATAGAACCCGCCTAAAGGGATGAGATTTTTATACTCTTCAATCGTCTGGTTTCTTACCGCAAGCAGATATATCGGCAGCTGCAAATCGAGACCGGCGGAAAATAACGGCCAGTTAATCGCTGTTTCCGATGTCTTGTAATCGATAACCAGACAATAATCCCTGCCTGCATTGGAAGCCATATCAATTCTGTCGATTTTGCCTTCGATATAAAGTTTTTTGTCATTTTCCAGTTCTATCTCAACGGCAGGCAAAGCAAATTTATCGCCAAAACCAATTTCAGCGGTAATTTGCGTAAAATCGCCGGCAGAGGCAATCTGTGAAAATTCCAATACCGCGTTTTTAATCATCTGAGCCGCTGAAAGAATAATAAAACTATTATGCTTAGTCCTGGCACTGAAACTTTTCAGAAATGAATCCTCGATAAGAAGTTTTTCAACCGCGCGGTCAGAAAGCTGACCAAGCAAATCAGGCCCTGCGGTAGAAAATGCCAGATTCCTACTCTTTAAACTGTTAAATAATAATTCGAGAACCTTGTGAAAGAAAAGGCCAAGACTGAAAGGCTCCAATTCGAAAACCCGTCTTTCCTCAAGCCCAAGGATGTGCCTTGCAAAATATTGATAAGGGCAGCTTGCGAAAGACCGTAATTTCGTCGCGCTTGAAGAAAGAATATTCTGCGCAGGCAAATTATCAAGCCGGGCAATATTTTTGTAATCAATCGCTGATTTGACTTTACTAAGGTCGTAATCCTTTATCGCGGTATCGAGCAGCCATTTACATTTCGCGTCAATATCATCTGCCGGCGATAAATTATCCCTGCCAAGTCTCGAAGCCAAAAGACCAGTCAAATCGGATTTGTTTAAACAAACGTTGCTGCCGAAATATTTTTCTTCCCGCAGGTCGGTAAATAATGTTTTTAACTGGCTGACGAGAAAACTGGGCTGGACTTCGGAACCTTTTTCATCGGCTAAAGGATACGTAATATACAGAAAACGGCTCGGACGAGTAAAGGCGATATAGGCAAGATACCTGCGTTCGATAAGCTGCATCGAGCCGATGCGGGACAACTCAAAACCGGCATCAGAAGTAACTTTGCGGTCGCTGTCGTTAAGAATATTGTCGTAATAAATCGGAATGGGAAACTGCTGCTGGGTTGCGCCAATAAGAAAAACAGCCTTCAAATCTGGATGTCGGCTTCTTTCAATCGAGCCGACAAGAACCTGGTCAAGGGCGGGTGGGATCAAGGCTACCGTCAATTGGCTAAACGCTGAACCGATTATCGAGGTATATTGTTTTGCTGAAAGCGAACTGTTTTTAAAGATAAAAACAAAATCGTCCATTAACTGCGTAAACTGAGCGAAAAACTGCTGGTGCAATTGAGCTTCATCAAGCTTTTTCGCTTCAAACGCCGCCTTTGTCCAGTCCGCAAGCTGCCCTCTGACATTTAAACTATCTAAAAAGGTGAAAAGTGCGGCACAAAACTTTTCGGCATTGTTTGATCCGGCACTTTGCAGCAGAGTCCTGAAACTTAATAAATGTTCCGTCGCTTTTAATCGTATTTTTTCGATTTCTTCATTATCGAAATTATCTTTTGCCGGTGCAAAATCCCATTCGTCTGTCCTGAGCCAATCGTTGACATCAACGCCAAAGGCCAAACAATAATTTTCAAGCCTGTCAACTTCTGCCCTGCTTATAGGAACTAAATCGCTCTTTAAATAATTTATCACATCATTAGTAGTAAATCTGTCTGTCGCAATTCTCAATGCGCTGGTTATCAATTCTACTGCCGGGTATTGTTGCAAATCTCGCCTGCGGTCTATAAAGAATGGAATATCAAAATCATTAAAAACAGCCTGTATGTAATGTCGATACTCATCTATATCAGAGGCGATAACCGCAATATCACGCCAGCGAAAATTCTCGTCCCTTACAAGAGAACAAATCTGCCGGGCAACGTAATCGACTTCAAGCCTTGTCTTCGCACAGGCTGTAATTTTTATGCTGTCCTGCGCAGAAACAGGCGGCACAGGGTCGAAACTAAAAACATTTTTTTCAAGATGAGCTAACGTCTTTGAATCTTTAAAGCGGACACTATTCTTTAAAACAACAGGTTTTTCAACTGACAGATTTAAGTTTTTTATAAGCGAAAGAAGGTCTGTATAGGTTTTCTTTGTCGGCTCGAATATTCCTGCCCAGTCTTCATCTATCTGGCCGGGGTCAAGACAAAGGGCAATCTTTGATGAGGCAGAAACCTTCAAAAGCTCTGTCAGCAAAAGCATTTCAGAAGTCGTAAAGCCTGCAAAGCCATCGACCCATAGTCGGCAATCTTTCAAAAATGGCGTGTGTTCAACTGAATCTTTTGCAAGATTTAACTGATTATCGTTATTTAAGAAATTTCCCTCTACAAATGCAAGATACTGCTTATAAATAAGATTTATATCGGTAAGTTTGCCTGCTGTTAATTCTGAAGAGCTTTTAAGCTGTTCAATTAGTTTATCAACATCATCAGGCGATTTGCTGTGCTGCTGAAGTTCAGCTAAGACAATCGCGATTCTGACGGCTGAGCCGGTGCTTGCCGCCGCTGAGGAAAAAACTTTGAGCTTTTCGGCGTTTTCACAAAGGAGGCGATGGACAATCATATCCCTTGCCTGCTCATTCAAAGGCCTTGCGGCAAGATTCTTGCCAAAAATCAGATAACAAAGACGCTGGAAAGACAGGATATGCAATCTGCTATAACCTTTTATTCTGCTGTCGCTTAGGATTGCCCTTTCAGCCTGATATGTAGCCTGCTCCGGCACAAGAAAAACCAAGTTGTTTAACCCCCACACCTGTGGCGGGGGATTAGCCGCCGAAACGGCGGCGTCATTTAGCAGACTTTCTATAATCTGCTTTATGCAAAGCGTCGTCTTGCCTGAACCGCTTCTTCCTAATATAAACTGAACGGCCATTAATTAACCACGAATGAACACGAATTTACACTAATTAATTTAAACGCTGATCACGCTGATTTAACTGATTATAAACTTAATTAAAATTACCATACAAATTTTAAAATTCTGCTTAATGTATGGTAATCTTCATATCAAATATCAAAAATAAAAAATAAAAATGACATATTAAAATTAAAAAATTGATTATTTACGACTATCAATTACCACCATTTACTTTTATCAAATTTAATTTTAATATGTTTCACTTTAGTGTCGGCAGTATATTCATCTATATAACTCTTGGACATTTTCCAGTCATCAACAATCTTATTTTTTATCCAATATTTCTTATCGTAGTTTTTCACACTAGTTAAATAGACATCAGCTTCTTTTTCGGTTTCTACATATACTGCAATCCACGGTTCACAGCGAAATGCTTTACAAGCCATTTTTAATTTATTTCTATCATTTTTTTTGTTAGTAAATATATTAACGGGTTCTGTTTCTTTTCCAGAAGTTCTCGTTCTTGATTTCACAGAGATACCAAGTCTTTTCTTTGTTCTCTTGTTATATGCAATTATATCGACACCTGTATGGTCGACAATTGCCACTTCAAAACCAGACCTTGAAAGCCAATTACATAAGATAGACTCGCCAAAATTACCAATAACTTTTTGATGTCGTGAACTTTTATTAATACATATTTCTTGTTTCATTATTGTCCTCTATTATTCAAACAATTTTATCTTTGGACATCTGCCACAAAGCTTTGTCCAATACACGTAAATCCATTTTGAGCTTTGCTGCAATCTTACGTAGATGGGAGAAATATTTTTGCCAAAATACAAAGTTGTATTGAGATGGTTTTTTCCATCTTATAGTTTCCAATACTCTGAAATCTAGGATGGGATACTTATTTGGAAAAGCAAAATGAAGAATTGTTGAAGCTGTCGGCCAACTTACGCCTTTGAATACAAAAAGTGATTCAATTCTTGCCCGTTCGCTCCTTGTCGAAAAACTAAATTTTGTAATGGACTTTACCGTGCAATCATCATTAACCGGATTTGAACAGTGTTTTTTCGTTCTTGGAGATTTCCATTTTCCTATCTTTATTAATTCGTTTCGAGTTAAAAATTTGAGTTTACGGTTTTTCAATACTTCCTTGATTTTTATCTCAATCAATGCATCGGCCTTGCGATACCTTTTATCATATAAAGAAGCATACTTTAAAATTTGATTCTTTTTAAACCTCATATAAATATCCAACACATAAAGACATCTTACCTTTTTGGTATTGGCAAACCAAGTTCGGTTAAAACGGTTTTCATATCTTCCCAGACCTTCATACGATTTTCGTGCGAATAATTACGCAATAAATAAGCAGGATGAAAAGTCGGCATAAGTTTTATCGGAGGCGAAAAATCATCGAAATAAAAGTCCTGAAATTTTCCGCGAAGCTGGCCGATGGGCTTGTTTGTTTCCAAAAGCGTCTTTGCAGCAGGCGCTCCGAGTGCAACAATTACCTTCGGCCTGATTAGCTCAAGCTGTCTTTTCAGAAACGGCAGACAGCTTATAATTTCTTCAGGACGCGGCTCGCGATTTTCAGGCGGCCTGCATTTTATAATATTGCATATATAAACATCGCCTCTTTTTAACCCCATAGCGGCGATAATTTTGTCTAAAAGCTGACCTGCCCTGCCGACAAAGGGACGCCCCTGAAGGTCTTCATTTTCGCCCGGCCCTTCGCCGACAAAGACTATTTGTGCGTGCGGATTTCCTTCGCCGGGGACTGCGTTTTTGCGGAGATTGCCAAGGTCACATTTTCGACAAGCATTGACTTCTTTTGCGACCTGAGCAAGCTGAGCGATAATATCATTATCGTTATTTTGAGGCTGTGGTTGCTGAGCGGGTTTATCTTTTTTTACAGAAAAGCCTGTCCAAAAATCCTCCAGCTCGACGTGCTGGTTAAAAACCTTACGTAGATTTCTCTCTTCCATCATAAGAGGAGATTGTAATAAAAAAATAGCAGATAAACAACAAAAAAGGGCGTTTGCCGTAAGACAAACGCCCTCTTGAACTTAACGTTCTTTGAATGTTATACAACGCCATGGGCGAGCATTGAATCGGCAACTTTGACAAAGCCGCCGACGTTTGCGCCGATGATATAGTTGCCTTTTGCGCCATATTTCTCGGCTGATTCATTGATGCTTTTGTAGATATTTACCATAATGTTCTTCAGCTCGGCATCAGCACGCTCGAACGTCCAGGCGTAACGCTGGCTGTTCTGGGCCATTTCAAGGCCTGAAACGGCGACACCGCCTGCGTTGGCAGCTTTGCCCGGCAGGAACGCAACTTTATTCTCCATCAGCAGGTCTGCGGCATCGGGAGTGGTCGGCATATTTGCGCCCTCGGCCACGATTTTGCAGCCGTTCTTTATCAGGGCCTTTGCGCCTGTAGCGTCAAGCTCGTTCTGGGTGGCACTTGGCAGAGCTATATCGCACTGGACGTTCCAGATTCCCGCGCAGCCCTCGGTGTATTTTGCGCTCTTGTGGATTACCGCGTATTCCCTGATTCTCTTTCTTTCGATTTCCTTAAGCTGTTTTACGGTATCTAATTTTATACCCTGCGGGTCGTAAATAAAGCCGTTGGAATCGCTCATCGCGACAACTTTGCCGCCGAGCTGCTGGACTTTTTCAACCGCGTAAATAGCCACGTTGCCCGAACCGCTGACTGTAACGGTTTTGCCTTTGAAACTATCGCCTTTTTCCTTGAGTAATTCGTCAACGATATAAACGAGGCCGTAGCCCGTTGCTTCAGTCCTGACAAGACTTCCGCCCCAGTTAAGCCCCTTGCCGGTCAGAACGCCGGTGAATTCATTGCGGATTCTCTTATACTGGCCGAACATAAAGCCAATCTCGCGGCCGCCAACACCGATATCGCCCGCAGGCACATCGGTATCAGCGCCGATATGCTTGCAAAGCTCGGTCATAAAGCTCTGGCAGAAATGCATAACTTCGTTATCGCTCTTGCCTTTCGGGTCAAAATCGCTGCCGCCCTTGCCGCCGCCCATCATCAGGCCGGTAAGGGAGTTCTTGAAGATTTGCTCAAAGCCCAGAAACTTGATAATGCCAAGATAAACGCTGGGGTGAAAACGGATGCCGCCTTTGTATGGGCCGATGGCACTGCTGAACTGGACGCGGAAACCTCTGTTGACCTGGACCTTGCCGTTATCGTCAACCCAGGGAACCCTGAACATCAGCACTCTTTCAGGCTCTACAATCCTCTCAAGAATCCGGGCTTCAATATACTGAGGATTTTCATCGAGAACTGTTACCAAACTGTCAAGCACTTCCTTGACGGCCTGATGAAACTCGCTCTCGCCCGGATTTCGCTTGAGAACAAGCTCATAAACGCTTTCAATTACTTTTTTAGAAGACATTTTGTTACCTCCATATAAAAAAATGAGATTTTTATTGCCAACAACTATAAAATATGTTAATAGTGAGCCTTAATGAAAACAAAAGAAACAAAGCCTTATTTGCCCAATAATAAAACAAAAAACGAATAAATCAAATTTTAATATATAATACATATTATAAGTTTTACTTATAATAGGCACAAAAAACGGATTTATTGAGAAAATGGTCATCTAGAGGTAAATAATGAAGCCGAATGAAAAATTAAGCACAGGTTTGCCGGGGTTTGACAGCGTAATTAAGCAGGTTCTGCCGGGTGATAATATTGTCTGGCTAATCGATTCCATCGAAGATTTCTGGCCTTTCGCCGAGCCATACTGCAAAAACGCCATCGGCAGCGGCTGGGAATTGGTCTATTTCCGCTTCGCAAAACACAAACCTTTAGTTACAAAAGAGGCGGGAGCAAACATCATTGAGCTTGACCCGCAACAGGGATTTGAAACCTTCACTACAAAAGTTCACAGCGTAATTAACCAGTTCGGAAAAGGACATTATTACCTGTTTGACTGCCTGAGTGAGCTTGCGACTGCCTGGTGCAACGACAGGATGCTCGGCAACTTTTTTATGCAGGTATGCCCTTACCTTTACTATGCCCAAACCGTTACCACATTCGCGCTCCTGCGGAACTACCACTCTTATCACGCTGTCCGACCAATATTAGAGACTGCCCAAATCATCTCCAACGTTTATAAATATAAGGAGAACATTTATGTCCATCCTTTGAAAGTTGACGGCAGATATACAACAACGATGAATATGATACATCTCTGGAAAGGCGATGAATTTTTGCCGGTGCGAGACAGCGGAACAATTACCGAAATACTTTCCAAAGTCGGCGCTCTGGAGCTCGATGTCGCAAATGAAAGACTCGGAATCTGGGCAAAAACTTTCCAGGAGGCAGAACAGCTTTTAAAAGACCACAATAAGGGACAATGCAGCGATGAAGACATCGATAAAAGATTTCAACAGCTTGTCAGAATGGTTATATCCCGCGATGAACGAATCCTGAAGATTGCCAGGAAATATCTCAACCTCACTGATATTTTAAAAACAAGAAAAAGAATGATTGGCACAGGCCTTATCGGCGGCAAAAGCGCCGGTATGCTGCTTGCAAGGGCGATACTCGAAAAGACAGACGAAAGATTCAAACAATTACTCGAACCACACGATTCATTTTACATCGGTTCAGATGTTTTTTATACATACCTTGTCCGAAATAAAATCTGGTGGATAAGACAAAAACAACGGACGAGCAAAAATTTTCTCGACGGCGCTGCTGAAGGCAGGCAGAGGATTTTGCAGGGAGATTTCCCGGAATACATCATAAAACAGTTCAGCGATATGCTCGATTACTTCGGCCAAAGCCCAATAATCGTCCGCTCAAGCTCGCTGCTCGAAGATAATTATGGAAACGCCTTTGCCGGAAAATACGAAAGCTTCTTCTGCGCCAACCAGGGCACAAGACAGCAGAGACTTGCAGAATTTATCAGCGCTGTGCAGAAAATTTACGCAAGCAGTATGAACGAAGATGCCCTGATGTATCGCGCAAAATGGGGCTTACTCGAAAAAGACGAGCCTATGGGACTGCTCATTCAAAGGGTTTCAGGCGCTCCGCACGGAAGATATTTCTTCCCGCAGGCGGCAGGCGTGGCTCTATCATTTAATCCTTACGCCTGGAGCGAAGATATAGACCCGAAAACAGGAATGATGAGACTCGTTTTTGGAATGGGCACAAGAGCAGTTGACAGAAATGACGACGATTACGCAAGAATCATCGCATTAAACGCGCCAACCAGAAGAATTGAATCAAATATCGACCAGGCAAGAAAATACACTCAGCAGAAAGTCGATTGCATAGACCTCGAGGCCAGAGAGTTCGTTACAAAACCATTCGCCCAGGTCGTTTCAGCCGGCAATGGAGGCCTGCTGCTGGAGCTTTTCGCATCAAGGGACAGGGAAATGGAAAAACGAGCTGCGCAGTTAGGCCAGAAAGAAATTTTCAGCTGGGCAATAACATTTGAAAAACTACTGACGAAAACCAGTTTTGCAAAAGATATGAGGGAAATGCTGAAAATTGTTGAAAATGTTTACAGCGTGCCTGTCGATGTCGAATTTACAGTTAATTTCCTGGATGAAACGGAGCATAAAATAAATATTTTACAGTGCAGGCCTCTGGAAATGAGAGGTGAAGGAGCAACCGCAGACCCGACAGCAACGATAAAACCGCAGGACATTATAATCGATGCCGCCGGGCCGGTTATCGGCCAGAGCAGACAGGAAATGCTCGACCAGATTATTTATGTTGTACCGGATGAGTATTTAAAATTAAAAATCTCAGACAGGTATGAGCTGGCACGGCTTATCGGAAGGTTGAGCCATATCGAAACAGAGAAGGGAAAAATAATTATGCTGCTTGGGCCTGGCAGATGGGGCACAAGCACGCCTTCCCTGGGTGTGCCGGTGTCTTATCCCGAAATAAACACTATCAGCATACTGGTCGAAATAGTGATGCTGAACAAGGAAATGTCGGCAGATGTTTCGCTCGGCACTCATTTCTTCAACGACCTTATCGAAAGCGATACGCTATATCTCGGACTGCTTCCGCACAGGCAAAATAATAAAATTAAGGCCGCCTTTTTTGAAAATTCTCCCAATGCACTTTCTGAAATCTTTCCCGATGCGAAGAATTGGACAAATGTATTGAAAGTCATCGACCCTGCAAAAATATGTCCGGGAAGAACTCTAAATCTTTACGCTAATGCCATAGAACAGAAATTTATCTGTTATTGCAAGTAACATGCAAATTGAAACGTTACAAATTTTTTGCGATATAGCCGAGCTGAAAAATATTTCACGCGCGGCTGATAAAAATATGATTAGTCAATCCGCTGTTTCCCAGCAGCTCGGACAACTCGAAAAAGCATTTAATGCGCCGTTAATCAACCGTCACAAAAAATCGTTTGGTTTAACTGCAGCGGGAGAACTATTCTATAACACCTGTAAAGACATATTAAGCCGATACGAGAACTTCCAGAGCGGTCTTAATTATTTGAAAAATTCGATAAAAAGCAAAATCAGCATTGCCGCTATTTACAGCATCGGGATGCACAGCCTGCAGGAATACATAAAAAAATTCATAGCTGCTCATCCTGACGTTCATCTTGATATCGAATATCTGAACGCCGATGAGATATATAAACGGCTGCTGCTCGGCAAAATTGACGTGGGACTTGTCGCAGCCCCAAGAAATAATCCCGATATTCAGGTTTTTGATTTTGTTTCCGAGCCGCTTGTTTTAGTGTGCAGCCCGCAGCATCCTTACGCAAAAAAAACAAGCATCGACATCAATATGGTGCAATACCAGCCGTTTATCGCCTTTGCGCAAAACTTGCCGACACGAAACTGGATAGACCAGTTGCTTATAAGATACAACGTCGCGGTAAAACCTGTGATGGAGTTTGATAATGTCGAAACTATAAAGCGGGTAGTAGAAATAAATACCGGCGTAAGTATAATGCCCCAGACGACTATAAAAAATGAGTTGGCAAATGGAACGTTAAAAGCAATACCATTTTCAAACGAAAAATTCACAAGGCCGACCGGCATATTAATAAGAAAGAACCGTGTGATGAACGACAATTTAAAAGCGTTTATCGAAATTCTCCGTGGATTCGACAAGCTCACCACAGGCGGCAAAAAATAAGTGTTAATTAAATGAAAATTAAAGCAGTCATATTTGACCTTGACGGAACGATAACAGAGCCGTATCTGGATTTTGACAGGATTCGCTCCGAAATAGGTCTTGCTGCCGATGCGGGACCACTGCTGGAAGAAATGGAAAAGATGAGTCCTGCTGATAGAAAAAAGGCCGAACAAATTCTGTATAAACACGAACAGCTTGCTATCGAACATTCAAAACTGAATTTCGGAGCATCCGAAACGCTTAAAAAACTTCGCCAAATGAAAATAAAAATAGGTATTATGACCAGAAACACCCGTTCTAACGCCTCTGCCGTAGCCAAAAAACATAATATAGAATTTGACTCAATTGTTGACAGAAACGATGGACCTGTAAAGCCTGACCCTTTCGGAGTCCAAAGACTTTGCGAATTTTTCCGGGTCAAACCTCAGCAGACGCTTGTTGTAGGAGATTACTTGTTTGACCTGCAAAGCGCTAAAACTGCCGGCGCTAAAGCTGTTTTAATTAAAACCGGCAAAAATCCGGAACAGTTTGCTCTTTTTGCAGACTTTATAATTGACAAACTTCTTGAAATAATCGATATAATAAATCGTATATGAAAAAAAAATTCATATTACTTTTAATTCTTCTTTGCCAGAACTTATGTCGGGCAAACGAACCTAATGACTGGGCACAAGTCAACAGTATTATTGAAAGATTAAACCAGGCAGCGAACACCCTTAAAAACTTTTCTTCTAAAATCGAATATACTCATTTGCAGCCTTTATTTGAGACGCAAACAGTCAGAACCGGCAAAGTTTTTTACATTAAAGATGCGAATTTCTGCGCACTTAGAATAAATTTCACAACAATGAAACAGGAGGATTCACCAGAGCAGAAATATAGAGAAGATTATATTTTTGACGGCTGGAAAATGACAAAAATCGACTACCAGAGCAAATCAGCGGTGTCGGAACTGCTTGCGAAAGAAAAACCAATCGAACCTTTTGAGCTGGTGCAAAGTTATTTTCCTATTATCGGTTTTGCCAGGCCTGCCGAACTGGCCGGACAATTTGATATCAGAATTCAGGAAAATAGGCGGGATTTAATTACTTTACTTTTGATACCAAAAGAGGCCGGCGGTTTTTCCAAAACATACAAAGAAATTGAGATAAAAATAGACCCTAAAAACTTTCTTCCCTTTGATTTTTCAGCATTAACAAGTGAAGACGAGAAAATAAGAATAAATTTATCCCAAATAGACACAAAAAATGCGGCGAAAAGAGATGTTTTTGATATAGTTATACCCAAAGATTTTTTGGTGTCGGAAAAAGCGGCTGACGCAAACGATTAATCAATCCTCTACTTCGGGGCACATCATTATATACTCACGGACATCATCCATATTGGCCGTTGCGACAGCAATTTTGTCGTCCGCGGCGCCGTAGTAAAGATACAGCAAATTATCTTCTTTATTTACCGTAGCGCCGGTTACAAAAACAACATCGCTGACATCGCCGATTCTTTCATAATCCGCTCGCGGGCCCAAAATCCATTCCGGGCTTCTGCGCAAAACTTTCCACGGTTCCTCAGGGTCTAACAATGCTACGCCTATACGGTAAATCTGGCCGGCTACGGTAACCCTGACGCCGTGATAAAAAATCAGCCAGCCTTCAGGAATCTCTATCGGCTGACAGGCAAGACCGATTCGCTGGCCGTCCCAGAAAGCGTGCCGTGTCCGCATAAGAACCCTGTGGTCGCCCCAGTGCTTCAAATCCGGCGACATACTAATCCACATATGAGCTTCGCCCTGCACTATCGGCCGGTGAATAAGAGCAAATCTGCCGTTAAACCTCCGCGGGAAAAGACAAGCATCCTTGTCCTCCGGCGGAAGCATAGCACCCATCCTGGCGAACGTGTGAAAATTTTTAGTTATAGCAAGCGAAACCAGCGGCCCGCCTTCACTAAAAGAAACATAAGTAATCGCAAACTGTCCCTGTTCTTCGAGCCAGACAATTCGCGGGTCTTCCAGCCCCCAGCGTTCCTCGTGCGATTCGTGGTCGGCCTCCATCGTGGGTTTGTCATCTATCTGCCAGTTTGAAAGACCATCCTTACTCTTGCATAAAGTTAAATGAGAAAATCCTCGCAAATCCTCTACCCTTGCCAACAGCAGCGTGCCATCAGGAAGTTTTATCGCTGCGGGATTAAAAACAGAATTAACCGGATAGGGCCAGTCTTTTGCCTGGAGTATCGGATTGCCTTCATACCTTCTAAAAAGGTCACGAGCAAGATGCTCACGAACATTATTGGCCATTATTTCGGTCCTTCAAAACGAACAATTACTGATAGGCGCACTGGACGCCTGCACTTATAAAATAAAATCGGCTAAAAAGCTCTGTTACTCAACCCCATTTTTTACGGAAGACATCGTTAGTCTCATAAAAAAACAGAATTTGACAAAATTTCATATCCTGCTATATTATCTCCTTTTATTCTTAAATTTAAATAAAAGAGACTCTGCAATGCAAATTGATAAACTCGTTTTGGGACTTTATGAAAACAATTCATACGTTGTTCGCAAAAATAAGAATTCTCCAAATTGTATTATAATCGATACAGGTTTAAACACTCGGCCTTTGATAGATTTTTTGAATAAAAAAAATCTTAACCCTCAGGTTCTAATTCTTACTCACGGCCACGCCGACCATATTGCCGGCGCCGCTTTGCTTCGGAAGAATTTTGACAATATAAAGGTCTGCATTCATAAGGCCGATTCGAATATGCTCACTGACCCTGTCAGTAATCTTTCATCTTTGGCAGGAACAAAAATCACAACTTCACCAGCTGATGTTCTTTTCGACAGAGAAGAAGAAATAGAATACGCCGGCATCAGATTCCGGCTCATTCACACCCCCGGCCATACACCCGGCGGAATTTGTCTTTATAATAAAGATGACAAAATACTTTTCAGCGGCGATACTCTTTTTACCGGCTCTATAGGAAAGTCCGATTTTTCAGGATATGATATACAAAAATGTTTTAAGCAGCTCGTTAATAATATCAGGGAAAAATTACTAATCCTGCCTGATGATACTACCGTTTTCCCAGGCCATGGCCAGACTACCACTATCGGAGAGGAAAAACTGCACAATCCTTATTTGCACTGAAATAAGGTTTTAAAAGCCTCTTCGAGATTGTCCCAGACTTCCGCTCCGCAGGCTGCAAGTCTTTCTTTGGACTGATGGCCAAGCGGCAAAAGGATACAATCGCAGCCCATCTGACAAGCGACCTCATAATCATGTGTCGTATCGCCTATAAGGAGCAGCTTCTCACCGTTGACGGCAAGATTTTCCGACAGTTTCCTGCCTGCATCAACCTTGCTGCGAGCATAATAGTCGTCAAGACCTGCGATATTTTCAAAAAATTCTTTCAATCCAAAAAATTCAACTACTTCCACAAGCAAAGACTGCTGCGATGCCGAAAGAACAGACTGCAAAAAACCTTTGGCCTTGAATTGTTTTATAATCCCAATAACCCCTTTTCTTAATTGACATTTTCGACAATGAAAGTTGTAAGCATTGATATACTCCCGCGCAACATCGTCAAAAGATTCTTTTTCAAAATTAAATCCGAGTTTTTTATAATAGCCGATTACAGGAAAATCGAAGTTCATCTGATATTCGCAAAGGCTGGTAGTTTTCATACCTCGCCGCTCCAGCATCCGGTTTAGTATTTCGACGCACAGCCAGGCATCATCTAAAAGTGTGCCGTTCCAGTCCCAGATAATATGCCTGTATTTTTTAAAAACGGGGTTCATTTTACATCAGCAGAAACGTTTGGCTCTGCCGGAGTGTTGGATTCTGCAGGAGCATTTGGCTCAGCAGGTTTCCCGGAGGGAACTTTTACAAGTTTTTTCCAGGCCTCAAGCTGCCTCTGCCAGAAAGGATGAGGATTACCAGAAGTCTTTATTGAAGCAATCGCCAGGTAAGTTTGACCGGCAGAGTCCGGGCTTGGGCTTGCTGTAAAATAATTATCAAGAACCTTGTTCATTTCGGCATCCGGCGAAAGGTCGGCAGACAGTAAATAATTGGCAACAATCTGCTTGGCAGATTCTATCTGACCGGAATGCAAACGCACCTCCAGCAATTTGGCCGTTATATCAGAGGCCTGATTAGGGTCGGGGTCGGACTGCAGGAGAGCGCCGTAATATTTCGCTGCCAGGCCGTATAACTGCGAATCAGCACAGAAGTCTGCCATTGCATATTGAACAGAAAACAAAAGCTTCGCATTCTGCTCGGTCTGGGCTTTTTTCTCGGCTGTCTCAAACAAAATTCTTGTCCTTGTCAGAACAAACTCATCGCTTTTCTCTTTTGCCTGAAGGGCAAATTTCCGGGCCCATCCAAACACATCTTCGGCCTTGCAGTATTGGAAAATATTCATCATAGCGTCTGCCGCCTGTTTTCTCTCGTCTTCGGATTCTGCGGCAATCGCTATAGAGCCAAGCCATTCAAGGTCGTCTACAGTGCCAATCTGGCCGGCTATAGAAATGAGCTCGCTGCGAATTTTTGCGCTTCGATGACTTATAAAACCTTCCTGTTTGAGCAATTCGAAGGCACCCGGCTGGTCAACCCTGATAAGACCGACAACCGCCGGTGTTGCTACCTGCTCATCTGGATCATCCATTGCCTGCCTGAAAATATCCACAAAAACTTCGCCCGCCGCAGCCTTGTAAAAACTATCGCTGCCGCAAAGACGGGCCATTTCCTCAAGGAGACGCGCTTTTACCTGTTTGTCATCAGCCTTTCTGTAACAATCCGCTATAATTCCAAAGTAAGGTTTTACCTTTGATGTCTCAAGACCGTCCTGCAAAAGAAGATTACGAATTATCTCGGCGGCCGCGACCGGATTTGAGTCCTTAAGAAATTCCGAAGCTATCCGCAGGGTCTGGATGCGGATTTCCGGATTAATTTTTACTTCAGCTCCCGGCGAAAGAGCAAAATTACACACATGAGCAAGAGCAATCAGAATTTCAGTTTTGACATCGGAATTGTTTTCCGCCTTTAACTGAACAAAAAGCGCATCTGCGGAATTCACATTAGTCAATATTCCCAGCAATTTTGCCGTTGACAGCCTGACCGCGGGGTCGGAGTCGCAAATTAATACAACAAGAGGTTTTTGAATTACTTCAAGAGGCAGGGGCTTGCCGCTTTTACGCCACATATTTATCTTCTCAATTGCCCACAATTTCACCGAACTATTGTCGAACGCAAGATTTTCCGCGATAAATTTGGCGCGGGCATTTTCATCCGCTGTAGCCTGGTAAATACTGTCTAACGCTGAAATATACCTCTTTTGCCATTTTGAAATTTCATCGGAAAGCCGTGCCGCTTTCTGCTCCTGGGTGAGCAGTCTTTCACGAAGAATGTCTGTTCGGTTTTTGTTCTCAAAATCCTTAAGTGTTTTCCGCCACAATTTTTTATCCTTAATCTCAGGCACCCATTGCTGCATCGCTTCGCCGGCAGCAGAGGCAATCTCTTCATTTTCATTATCGACGAGCTGTATCAGCTCCGAGACGGCTTCCTTGTCAGGAAACAATTGAATGGCATAAATCGCATTTTTTCTTATCGAGACCGGCAGAACCGGATTTTCCGCCATATCTTCAAGAGGATTTTTAACCTGTCTGTATGCAAAAATCAGCAATGCCCTTGCCGCCAGATGTGCAGCTTCTGCATTCTGACCTCTGATAATGTTCATCAAAGGAACAATAAAATCGTCTTTATTGCTGATAAGCTGTGGAAAACTTCTGAACTGTCCAAGCGATTTGCAAACTGAAGTTTGGGCTGCGATTGTTTCTGAATTATTAAGTGCCTCGAGCAATATTTGTCGTGCCTCATTGGAAGGATTTTTTAAAAGCTCAACAGCCGTATCGATGCGTATTTGCTCATCGGTCGAGTTGAACAAAGTCCACTGATTTATTTTTAATTGGCCGTCAAGACCGGTATTTATACTGTTTGGTTCGGCAAATAGAAATCCTGCCGAACACAAAATCAGGCAAAGAGCGGAAATTAGATTATTTTTTAAGACCCTGCAGCTCATACGTTTAACCTGAATTCGGCTTTCTTTTTCTTACGCTTTAATACTATTTTATGTTCGCCGGTCGCGATTGCAAATAAAAATAAAATTAAGGCTCATTTATAATTTAAAAGTTTTAAAGCGATTTGCTTTGCCGCGTCCGGATTGACTATTTTTGCACAGTTTACCTTCATTTGGAGCCTTTTTTCTTCTGAACCCATAATCTCACTTAGAGCAGGCCATAAAATAGCGGCTGTCTTTTCAGTATCACATAAATCATCGACTATGATACCGCAGCCGGCATCGACAAGATATTGAGCATTGAGCCTTTGGTGCCTGTCTCGATGATAAGGATAAGGAAGGCAAATCGCAGGAACTTGCGCCGCGGCAAATTCCGCAACGCTCATCGCCCCGGCCCTTCCGATAACAATGTCCGCTGCGGCAAGCAAATTAGGCATATCATCACAATAATCCAGAATTTTATGACTTATCTTCGCATCTTTGTAAGATGCCTTTACGCCAATATAATGCTGGATTCCCGTCAAATGCACAATCTGCCAATCCGCAGCAAAGGTTTCCAGCTTATTGAGAAGAAAACTTATGATATTATTTATATTAGTTGCTCCGCCCGAAGCGCCGGTAACCAACAAAATCTTTTTTTTCGGACTTAAATTTAAGGATGAAATAACAGCGTTTTTGTCGGGATTAAAAAAAGCCCGGCGCAACGGACAGCCTGTTACGGTAATTTTACCGCTATTGCGCCCGAAATTACCGGCTGTCTTTTCAAATTGAACAAAAATATCCTTGGCGTAGTGGGCGACTAATTTATTCGCTTTGCCCGGCACAGCATCAATATTCAGCATCGCTACTGGTATTTTCAAACTATTGGCGGCAAAAACAGCAGGCGATGAAACAAAACCGCCGATACTGAACAATACAGTTTTGTCGGGATTGTCGCCAAGTATTGTCTGTTTGACTATCTTTTTCGCGAAAAAAAGAGACTTCAGAAATAGAAATGCCTCAAAGGGATTTTTTGAAAAACCTCTTACCGGCAGAGGAACAAACTTAAAGCCGCTTGCGCCAAGAATTCTGGTATCTATGGGTCTTTGACTGCAAAAAAAGGTTATTTTGCAGGTCGGTTCTATCTTCAATAGTTCGTCTGCTACCGCAAGCGCCGGATAAATATGACCGCCTGTCCCGCCCCCTGCAAAGTATATATGTTTTGGACCGCCTTTTACCTGACTCACTTCTTCACTTGCCTTATTACTCAAATTTTCAATCTTAAATCTTCAATTTTCAATTATCAGTTCTTCTCGCTATACTCATAAGCACGCCAACAGCCGCGGCTGTAAGAAAAAGATGGGTCCCGCCTGCGCTTACAAAAGGAAGAGCTATGCCCTTTGTCGGCAAAAGCCGGGTAACAACGCCAAGATTCATTACCGCCTGAGCAGTTATCGCAAGAACAATCCCAAAGGCAAGTAATTTGCCTAAATCGTTGTCGCATCTGCGGATTATGACAATCCCAAGGATAAGAAACAGCATAAAAAGCAGGATAACGAAACAAACGCCGACAAAGCCAAGCTCTTCGGAGATTATCGCAAAAATAAAATCAGTTGTGTCCTCCGGCAGATGCCCGTATTTGCTGATTCCGCCGCCAAGTCCTTTGCCGAGTATTCGGCCTGTCGATATCGCTATAAGAGATTGTTTTATCTGATAACCCGATGTCTGGGCCGAGTTGGAATCAGGATTTATAAAGGTTTTGATTCTTTCCCGCCGTTCGGGAGAAGTAATTATCGCCGCAGCAAATAGAATAGCCAGAATCGGCAGAGGCGTTAAAAAATGCCACCATTTGGCGCCGGCCACAAACAAAATCACAAAACTTACAAACACGATAAAAATAGCCGTGCCGAAATCCTCAATCACTATAAGGCCGGCAATAAGTCCGATAATAACACATAATATCGCAAAATTCCTGAACTTTTTTATCTTTTCGCCAAGCAAAGCACAGACAGCAGGGACAAACAAAACCAGCGACCATTTCGCCAGTTCCGACGGCTGGAAATTTAACGATGCCGGCCCTAAAGGAATTCGCAGCCATCTTCGGGCATAGTTAATTTCCATACCTATTCCGGGTATCAGAACCATTACAAGCAGGATAATGCTTACAAACACGAGCCAAACAGCCGGGTTTAAAACCCAGCTTATTAACCTGGCGCTTTTGAAGGCCAATACCCGGTAATTAATTAGGGATAGTCCGAATAAAATCAGAATTGAGATAAGGAAAAAACCTGCTTGTTTAAATTCAGGATATGAGTAAAACTTTGACAGGTCATATTCAAAGTCAATTTTTGCGCTTGCGCTGAAAACAAAAACTACCCCTAAAGCCATAAGCGTAACAGCCAGCCCTGCCGTCATATTCGCTATAGTTTTACCACTCAGTCTCAATTTCATACAAACAGATTATCTGCCAAACAAAACAAAGAATCAATCACAAAAATAGCGTATTATTTTATCTGGGGCTCTTTTTTAATGAAAAAGGAAATAAGGAAAAATTTTAAATATTAAATTTTAAATTTTAAATCAAACATACTATACTATTCAAATGCCGATTACGCCTTATCATTTTGGACCTTCTGGACTTTTGGGTTATATCTTTCGCAAATGGATAGACCTGCCGGTCTTCGTGTTGGCAAATGTGGTAGTAGATATTGAAGTGCTGGTAGTCGATTTAATGGACAAAAGCTGGCCGATACACAGATATTGCCATACGTTTTTAATAGGCGCAGTTCTCGGCGCTATGTGGGGATTTGTCGCTTATCTATACCTGCCGCTGATGACAAGGCTTATGAAAATGGTAAAAATACCATATCAAACTAATGCCTTCAAAATGGTTGCCTCCGGCATTATAGGCGTTTGGCTTCACGTTTTCATTGATGGAATTTATCATTACGATATCAAGCCGTTCTGGCCTGTCCAGAAAAATTATCTATTTCAACTGCTTAGCCAAAATCAGGTAATATGGATTTGTCTTATCTGTTTTGCGATATTTGTGCTGCTGTATGTAATTTCGCTGAAAAAACAATCGGCCAAAGGCAAATAGCTTTTATTTTTCCGGCCTGACATATATCTTCTGCCGGGCGTCTTCGAAAATTACCCGTTCTGTGCCGTCATAAGCAATTTTCTTTTTGCTTGTTCCAACGGCATTTTCGCCGAGTGGAAATATTATTGTAAAATCATATATATCAGCCTGTTTTTCCCTTCCTGCAAACTGCCAGCTTAACCTGATAGGTTCCTGACCCTTCGGCCCGCAGGTCATAGTCATTGTAACAGCAGAAAATTGTTTTTCCGATTCATCGACTGTAAACAACACGTTCTCGCAATTTCTGCCCGGAGCGGATTTGTCCTCTATACTAACAATACCCTTTATAGTTGGTTTCTGGTTTATCAGCGTAGTCGCTGCAAAATTATCTTGCGCTTTAAGTTTCCTGCTCAGTGAAATCATCGTTGCGGAATGAACAAACAAAAAGAGCCCGATAACCGTCAGGACAAGTGCAAGACCCACGGCGGAGGTTATAATGCCGGTGACTGCAAAACCTTTGCCTTTTACTGCTCCGCCGGACTTGCCGATTTTGTTAAGCGCAAGTATTCCGAATATAAGACCTATTATCCAGGTAATTCCGAATACGCCGAACATTGAAAAGCCGCTTATTCCCAGAATCATCGAGGTTATTGCCATACCGCTTGTTTTTGTCGGCTGGCTGTAAACGAATACCCCGCCGCACTGCTGGCATATCGCAGCGTTTTCGAGATTATCAGCACCGCATTTTTGGCAATACATATTTCGCCTCACTTAAAAAATAACACAACCATTTTAATATGGTGATAAAAGATATTCAACCTAAATAAAACTATTGTTTTTTCAGGAAATCCTTTATTTCGTTAAGCAGATTTATAGCCTGGATTGGCGTAAGATTATTAACATCAAGGCTCTTTAATCTATCCAGCACATCTTTTTCCTTCTGGTCGAAAAGAAGAGCTTTTTCGACCTTCTTAGTCCTCTGTTTTGTGAGCTTATCGCCGGAAGTTTCCTTTTGAAAAGTCCTTTCAAGCTCGGCAAGAATCTCCTTGCTGCGTTCGAGAATGGTTTTCGGAACACCTGCAAGTTTCGCGACGTGTATGCCGTAGCTCTTATCAGTTCCGCCAGGGACTATCTTATGAAGAAATACAACCTCATCCATCCATTCACGAACGGCGACGTTGCAGTTTTTCACATTGACTAAAAGCTCGGCAAGAGCAGTAAGCTCATGATAATGTGTCGCGAAAAGTGTTCTGCATTTTATTTTATTGGCGATGTGTTCCGTTATCGCCCAGGCAAGAGACAGACCGTCATAAGTGCTTGTGCCTCTGCCGACCTCATCGAGAATTACCAGTGATTTTTCTGTGGCGTTGTTGATGATATTCGCTGTCTCGGTCATCTCCACCATAAAAGTTGATTGTCCGCGAACGATTTCGTCGGAAGCGCCGACTCGCGTAAATATCCTGTCAACAAGACCAATTGTCGCCTGCTTTGCGGGAATAAAACTGCCCGTCTGAGCCATAAGCACAAGCAAAGCCGTTTGCCTTATATAAGTGCTTTTGCCGCTCATATTCGGGCCTGTAATAATTACCACATCGCCGCTGTCCGCGCCAAGTTCAATATCATTCGGCACAAATTCGCTGCTGAGAATTTCCGCAAGCACCGGATGTTTGCCATCGATGATTTTAAGCTCATTGCCGCTCGTTATCTTTGGTCTTGTATAATTTCTTGAATCCGCAAGATGCGCAAAGCTCTGCAAACAATCGCAAGTCGCGACAGTTTCCGCTAAATGCTGGATTTTGCTGATATAGGTTGCGCATTGGGCACGAAGCTGCTCAAATAGTTTTTGCTCAAGTTCAAGACTCTTTTCGCCCGCTGTTAAAATTTTCTCCTCATATTTTTTAAGCTCATCCGTTATATATCGTTCGGCATTTTTTATTGTTTGTTTTCGAATGAAATCAGCCGGAACTCTGTCCGCGTAAGAATTGGTAATCTCAATGTAATAGCCGAAAACCTGATTAAAGCCGACTTTCAGATTTTGTATGCCTGTCCGCTGAATTTCCTTTTGTTGATACTGAGCCAGCCATGTCCTCGCGTCTTTAAAAATGCCGCGAAGCTCATCAAGCTCGGGATTAAAGCCAGTTTTTATAACGCCGCCGTCGCGAAGATGACTTGGACAATCCGGCTCTACCGCTTTTTCAAGAACCGCTGCAAGCTCCGGCAGGCAATCGGCCTCTCTTGCAAGTTTAACAAGAATATCCGCTGAAAAACCGTTAAGTAGTTGCTTCAACGGCTCTGCTTTCTTCAAACTTTGAGAAAGTGCCAGAAGGTCTCTTGGCGATGCTCTTAATGTGCTTATCCTTGCGACAATCCTTTCAAGGTCGGCGAAATTCTTTAAAATTCCCCGAATCTTTTCAAGGTCGCTTTTTTTCTCAATAAGTTCTTCTACCGCATCCTGTCTTAATTCGATTGCTCCGACATCGCACAAAGGCATACACATCCAGTATCGAAACATCCTGCCGCCCATTCCGGTTAGAGTTTTATCAATACTTTCTACCAGCGAGCCTTTATCGCTTCCTGAGCGAATAGTCGAAAGAACCTCAAGACTTCGCAGGGTTGTCTGGTCTATCTGAAGAAATTTTTTCTGCTCGATAAGTTTCAGACTTGCAATATGCCCCAAAGCGGTTTTCTGCGTCTCTTTCAAATATTCGATTACCGCGCCTGCAGGACTAATGACGGGATTATCGTCTTTTACGCCGAACCCTTCAAGCGTCTTTGTGCCAAATTGTTCAATAAGCCTCTTATACGCATCGTAAGGCTCAAAATACCACGCAGGCCGAATTGTTACCGCTGTTTTGGCCGACTGTTCAATCTGCGTCGCTAATTTTTTTATTTCAGTTCCGAAAAGTTCGCCGCGTGCATCAGGCAAAATACATTCCGCCGGAGAAATTCTCAAAATTTCGTCAACTACTGTCTGCTCAGGAACAACACGAGCAAAAAAATGACCTGTCGAAATATCGACCCAGCTTATTGCAGCGTTTTTATTATTGAGACTTACCGCGCAGAGAAAATTATCCTGTTTTTCTTCCAGCAGCATATCATCTGTCAGCGTGCCGGGCGTGATAATCCGGATTACATCTCGTTTGACAACGCCTTGTGCAAGTTTTGGATTCTCGATTTGTTCGCATACCGCGACTTTGTAGCCCGCCTTAATCATTTTCTTGAGATAACCGTCAACTGCGTGAAAAGGCACACCCGCAAGAGGTATGGGATTATCGCCTTTGTTTCTGCTTGTCAGTGTCAGCCCGCAGACCTGCGAGCAGATTTGCGCATCTTTATAAAAAGTCTCGTAAAAATCCCCCATCCTGAAAAACATAATGCAGTCGGGGTATTTCTTTTTGAAGCTGTCAAACTGCTTCATCGCCGGCGTCAACTTGTCCTGCTGTAAAGCCATAAGCTATGATTATACAACAAGAGAGCCTTTTAACAACTCTGTAATTAACTGCTCAATCTGTTTGTTTCCCCCTGCCGAGGCAATTTGCTCAACAATCTTCCTCTGCCTGTCCGTCCAGCAGACTGTCTTTTTCATATCAAAATCCATAACGCCAAGCGTCTGCTCTATCTCTTCAATAAGTTCTTTTATTCCGCTGCCTGTTTTCGCGCTGATTTTCAAACCGTCCGCAAGCAAATTATTCGCCAGGTCTCTCTTGTTATATACAGTAATCGCTTTTTCTGTTGGAAGACTAAATTTTGTTTGTTTTGTTATGTCCAGAATTACTAGAACCAAATCAGCCGTTTTTATAAGCTCTGCCGCCTGTTTCTGTGATTCAGTGTCAATTACATTTTTACCGCTGAGCGTTTCATCCAGACCTGCCGTATCGAAAAATTCCACTTCGATTTTTTTCAGCCGGACTTTTGCGGCCAGCCAGTCCCGTGTTGTGCCTGCAATATCAGTTACTATCGCTTTTTCTTTCCCGCACAAATAATTAAACAGCGTGCTTTTACCGCTGTTGGGCGGCCCTGCGATAACAATTTTAGCGCCTTTTATAAATAATTTTGCTATGTTGCCGTCATTTAAAATCCGCTCCGCGCTCGTCTTTATATCATCCAGCTCCAGCACATTTAGATTCTTCAGCCACCATTCTGCCGTCTGCAAAAGCCCCATTTTGGCCTGTTTCTGTATTATCTTTGCGCCTTCGAGTGTTGCTGCCTGTGTAATTGCGATACCTGCTTCAATCGCGATTGTATTATCGCCATACTTTTCCCTGCCTGACAATGCAAGAACCTCACCCGGCTCAGTAATTCTTACACCCTGCTTTTTGAGCAGTTCAAGAATACTTTCAACTATAAGAGGATTGCCGTGGCAATTGATACTGAAACAATCTTTGCCTTCGCAGCCGATTATAACCTCGTCAATCTGTGTGCTGCCGTCAAAGATATGACCGTGCAGTATATTTCCTTTATTAAATTCAACACTTTTCCCCAGAGGTCTGAAAATCTTTTTTAAAACATCTGCTGAACTCTCCCCTATAAGTTGTATGCTCGATATTGCGGCAACAGACTTCGCCGTCATCAGAGCCGCAAATGTAAATGAGCGGTATTCCAAATCAAACTTTCTCCCCGATAAATTTTTTATACGCAAGGACAATACCTTTTACACTTAAATCGGTAACGAATGAATCCACAAAGTCGCAGCCGCTTCTGATTATTTCCATATTTCCGCCCGTAACAACCGTCTGCGGCCATTTGCCAATCTCCTCGGAATAAAGCCTTCCAATTGTTTCAAGTGCTCCTATTGCCGAGTAATACAGCCCGTTATTGATTGCATCAGTCGTATTTCTGCCGAATGGTTTTCCCGGAATCTTGACTTTGCCAATCTTCGGCAAATTCGCCGTCCACCTGTGCAGCGCATCAGCAGACATATCAAAGCCCGGCAGTATCGTCCCGCCTAAAAAAACGCCTTTTTCGTCAACAAGGTCAATCGTTACAGCCGTGCCGAAATCAGCAACAATAACCGCATCGCTGATAACGCTGAACGCCGCGAACGCGCACAATACCCTGTCAACACCGACCTTGGCCAGCTCATCGACATCAAGTTCCATCGGCAGTGGCACATCTTTTCCAATGCCTATCTCAAGAATTTTCTCGTTCAATTCTTCTTTTACAATCTGCCTGATTTTCTCAGTCCAATCCGGCTTGACGCTTGCGACAACAATAACGCCGTTGTGCTTGTCTCGCCTCGGCGAGCCGAGGTCGGATTTTTTATCCTTGTCCCTGCCTGCCTTTACAAACGGAATTTTCTGCCAGGATGATTTTAAAAAAGCGACAAGTTCTTCCAGGTTATCGCCCCCGATTTTTTCCATCATTGTTTCGGTATTATCAATAAACAGCCCTGCCGTTACATTCGTATTACCTATATCTATCGCTACAATATTCATTCCGCACCTTAAAAAACCTCATTTTACATTATTTTTTACCATTTGCAATCAGCAAACGGTTCACCATCATCGCCGCCACAGTATCGCCGGAAGAATTAATCATTGTCGCAGGCGCATCAACGAGAGTGCCTATCATTGAAATAATAGGCAGTGCCTCCGGCCCGAATCCGTAGAGTGATACAATCAAAGTCTCACCGAGAAAACCGCCGCCCGGTATGCCGCTCATTACAACTCCGCAAAGAATCGCCACCCCGACAGCGCCGGCTAAAGTTTCCAGCCCAGAAAAATCCCGGCCGTAAAGTGTAAACAGCACCGCGATTTTCATAATCGCCGCTAAACACGAACCGTCCATATGAATCGTTGCGCCAAGCGGAAGCACTATCTCACGCACATCTTCAGGCACACCGATACGTCTGGCTGCTTCAAGATTTGCTGGAAGCGCAGCTAAGCTGCTTCCCGTCCCGAAGGCTGTCAATGCTGCCGGCCAAATGTGCGTCCAGAAATCTCTGACGCCTTTACCGCCCCCGCCGGCTAAGGCATACAACGAAAACCCGAATACGAAATAGAGAATCGACAATGGATAGTAGAGCAAGACCACCCGGGTATATGAGCCTATAATCTGCGGGCCGAACACGCCAACAAGATATGCGAAATATGCCCCAAGACCAATCGGTGCATAGAGCATTATTATTTTTATAAGCTGCCCCATCACTTCAGACCCGCTGACTAAAAACCCTCGAAACGCTCGGCCCTTATCCCCGGCCGCCTGCGATGCAAAACCTGTCAGAATGGAAAAGACTATCAGGGCAAGCATATTTTTGCGGTTCAGCAGACCGTAAAAATCACTTACCGTTATAGTGTTGACAATTTTGCTTGATAAACCACTGTCTTCTGTCGCTGCCGGCTCGGCAAGTTTTAGCGTCAGCCCATCGGCAGGGTCAAATACTTTCACCGCAAGCAGCATCAGGCACGATGAAATTATTCCTGTTATTAAAAATACCAAAAGCATCCAACCGGCTATACGTCCTAAGCGTTTGAGATTAGAGCTTGCCGCTATTGCAGAGGACAGGGAAAAGAAAACAAGCGGCACAACAGCGGTGAACAATAGATTTAAAAACACATCCCCAAATGGCTTCAATCCCGCTGCTTTTGAACCGATTATATGCCCCAGCAGCGCGCCCGCTGCCACAGCGGCCATCAATATCAATGTCCATCGCCAGCTCTTTAAAAACTTCTTCGCGTCCATACTTTCTTTTACTTAGCCCCCTCGCCTGCTAGGGGGTTCGTCGTTCGTTTTGTTCTATTCATTTTCATTATGTTTGTTAACATATTCTATTCTATGTTTTAATTGTTTTTCTGTGAAGCAGAATCTTTTGTCAAATCCTTTTGTCCACAGTTTGGTATTGAGCCCTGTTCTTTTTAAAGCGGCCGTTGCAACATTTTTATATCTTTTCACTGCCTGATTTATTGGTATCCGGTTATTTTCTGCCACTATATGTATATGGTTGGAGTATACTGCGACAGCATGGATGTTATGATTGATTCTTTTTGCCTCTTCGAGGATTGCGTTTCTCGCTATATTTTTTTGTTGCGATGTAAGTTTTATTATTGGTTGTTCGAGAGACAATAGGTTTGATTTTTTAAGGCTTGGATTGGGTTCAAGTGTTTCACCGTCTTTTACATATCCTCTTTCGTCGCCTTGCAGCCATGTGCCGTAAGTTGTCCATGTAACCATATATGCGATAAGTTCTTGCATATAGGAATAATAATTCGAAATTTCTATGTTGCAATCTTTATTTGTATTTTGTTTTTTCTTTATTTCGTTATTTAGCCCCCTTGCCTTGCCAGGGGGTTCGTCGTTCGTCGTTTTTTATTCGTCCCTTGCCTCCCAGGAGGTTCGTCGTTGTTCGTTATTTAGCCCGCCTGCCTGCCGGCGGGTTCGATTTTCTCGCCCTTGGCGGATTTCCCCTTGCAACCCTCCTATTTCCCCGATATAATTACCTCGACATCCTTGAGGAGCAACTGGGTTGCAACAAAATTAGAAGTCAAAATATAAAACTACATATTATAATTCAGAAATAAACGATGTAGAATTTGGAATATTAGGAATGTCAAATTATTTTGGTAATTGGCCGTTCATAATTGCTCAACTAATTGCAATCTTGTCGGGTATTCTCGCATTGGTCTTGTCAGTAATAGGGCCTATACAAAAGGATAAGGAAACAAAACCACATCGATGGGTGCGAGTTTTCACAATATCTGCAGTATTGATGGGACTAGCGTCTATTTATTTATTGTTCTATGATATGGTTGAAAAGCAAGATCAAGCGATTAAGGCAACAAATGATGTAAATAACATTCTACATAAGATTGAACAAGAATCTCTCCGACTCAGCCCTTTAGATTTTCAAATACGACTTGTTTTTTATACGACAAGTGGTGAGCGAGGCAACCCAAATTTTTCTGTGAAACCGGTACATGTCACAGGCTCACTTGGTTCTGCTTCTTTCATATTTGATTTTGTTGATGTTGGTGCATATCAACAGTTAAGAGCAGGTAGGGGCGGTGGAGGAAGATGGGGTGTTAGATATTATGCAACAAACCTTACTTTTATTGATTTAGAAAAATATCCGTTCTTATATAATCTTAATGGAACTAATTTTAAATTTAGTGTTCCTCTTCTTCTAGATAAAGATAAATTTGAATCGACTGATTGGGAAAATCAGGTTGATCTTTATATAAAAGGAAGGCATTTTCGCGGAAATATAGATCAACAGGGAAATGTGAAAATTTCAATTAACATTCCAAGTTTTCCTAACTGACATGACAAAGGCAAAATAAAAATGAAAGGATATAGAATATGAGTAAAATAACTGCCTTTTTAAGAGAACATATCTGGTGTCTATTGGTTGGAATTGGAATAATACTTCTAGGAGTTATAACTTTTGCATGGGTAGGCCAAGATAATGCTATTGTAAACTATGTAAGTTTTGCAAGTACGGTAGTATCAATAACTCTTGGAATTATTGTCATTATTTACAGTTTCATTCAAAACAATAGCTTTCAGCAAAACATCTATGAAATGCGTTCTTTGATACATGGAATTCGCGAAAAGACCGAAGCTGTCGGTAAAGGAGTAGAAATATTAGGTGGAAAGTTTGATGGACTTTTTCAGGGTCCTATCCTCCCTGCGCAGGCCAAAGAAGCAAAAGATACCATATTCTTAAAATTCGATGAAATATTTAACATTGAGCGTTGCTCTGGTAGAACATTGACAAATCTTTATATTCTATGGTGCTCTCTTGAATTAAAAAAACCTATTAATTTCCGAGAAGTAATAAACAAGATAACCGAGGTAGAAGCAAAAGTGTCTTCAGATGACAATTATTGGTATTCAGCAGGAATCTTCAATGTGATTAATAGCTTAAAAGCTGTGCAATGGAAGTATATTGACAAAAGAGTAGGACCAACTATTCAAATAGAGCGATTGCCAGATAACTTTCAAACCGCTGTACAAACTGAGATTACTAAAAGAACTGAAAAGGAAACAAAGAATGTTATCCATAAAATGATTACAGCAGTTGATGATTATTTTGCGTCATTGCTATAACGTATTTTACACCTTATAATAAATAGAATAATAGGAATAAACCGTACCCGTTTACCTGTTTTTCCCGCCATTTTCAACTCTTAATAAATCCGCGTACCTGTCCTGGGCGAAGTCGAAGGGCACGGCGGCGTTTCCCTACTTCCTTACTTCTCTACTTCCTTATTTATCCTGAGCCTTGTCGAAGGACTTCTTTTTGCCTGCTGCACTAACTTATACAATCCTTCCTTAAGCTCCTTAATTCCCTTTCCCGTTACCGCTGATATCGCGAATATCTTTTTGCGAAATTTCTTTTTGATTTTCTTCAAAATCTCGCCTTTCGGGTCAAGGTCGATTTTATTCAAAACTATAACCTCTTTCTTTTTGCCAAGCTCTTTGCTATAGCTAAGCAGCTCTTTTTTTATTATTTTGTAATTATCGGCCGGGTTGCTCCCATCTAACGGCATAATATCTAATATATGAACGATAATTCTGGTTCTTTCTATATGTTTTAGAAAGTCGATGCCTAATCCTGCTCCATTATGCGCGCCTTCGATTAATCCCGGCAAATCCGCCATTACGAATCTGCGGTAATCGCTCAGTTCCACGATGCCGAGCATTGGTTCTAATGTAGTGAATGGGTAACTGGCTATTTTTGGCCTCGCCGCGGAGCACCGCGACAGCAGTGTGCTTTTTCCCGCATTTGGCAGGCCGACTAACCCGATATCGGCTATCAGTTTTAGGACGAGTCTGACATTTCTTTCCGCCCCGGGTTGTCCTTTTTGGGCGAATCGCGGCGTTTGTCTCGTTGAGGTTGCGAAGGACTTATTGCCTTTACCGCCTTTGCCGCCTCGGCATATTTTTACTTTAATTCCGGGCTTATTGAGGTCTATAAGCAGCAAGTCGTCGAGACCTTCGTCATAAACCTGAGTGCCAACAGGCACGCGAATAATAAGGTCCTTCCCTGCCAAACCGGAGCAGTTAGCTCCGCTTCCGGGTTTTCCATTCTCCGCTCGCCAGTGGTGTCTTCCCGCAAAATCTAAAAGCGTATCCACATCTTCTTTCGCCTCAATCCAAACGTCTCCGCCCGCTCCCCCGTCTCCGCCATCTGGTCCGCCTTTGGGGATATATTTTTCGCGCCGGAAACTGATACAGCCATTGCCGCCGTCGCCGGCCTTAATCCAGATTTTCGCTTCATCTATAAACATTGTCGTTCCAATTAGTCATTAATAAGTTTCCGCCAGATTGACAATAAGTCAATCTTTCCCGATAGAAACCGAAAAATATATTCCGTCAAAGGCGGGATTTTTAAAAAAATCGTTTTCGGCGGCGAGATAATATAAACGAGATAATATAAAACTATATAAAAAAAGGATGGCTCAAAGCCATCCTTATTTTAATCGAAAAAACAATAAAAACTACACATCAATGTAGATTCTTTTGCCCTTGAACCGCACAACGCCTTGCTTTAAAGCAAAAAGCGTATCGTCCCTGCCACGGCCAACGTTAAAGCCCGGATGCCAAACAGTGCCCTTCTGGCGAACAAGTATCGCTCCGGCCTTTGCAACCTGGCCGGCATATAACTTAATGCCCAAATACTGTGCATTGCTGTCGCGTCCGTTAGCCGTCGAGCCTTGTCCCTTTTTATGTGCCATTGTAAATACCTTTAAATAAAGAGGTTATAGTTTTTCTAAAGTTTAGAACACTGTTTTATACCAGAAATGAGTTCCGATGTCAAAGAAATTTGTTAAGGTTAGCCACAAAGACACTAAGACACAAAGAATTAACCACAAATGAACACGAATTGACACGAATTTTTTTAGCCACAGAGCTCACAGAAAACACAGAGAATAGCTTCAACTAAGCAGTTCTGCGAACCGTTTAAATTCTGATTCTCAACCTTTTAGGTAAACAAGTTTTCCACAAGGTTTCAAATCTGAATTTTTGACCCCGCACTTGCTTTCGCAAGAAAGCGCGGGGTCAAAGTTGAAGCAATAATTTCTCTCGAAGTAAACTTGCCGTCGGCACATCACTTTGAATTTTCATTTTTCACAGGGATACCCGCCCGCCCGCGCGAGAGGCAAGCTTAAAGCGAAAAAGAACATCATTAGCTGTTCGATATATAATTAGGAGGTAAGGATATTTGTTATGGGTATCGGTATCGGTAACGTCGCGGTGTCGGTTATCGGTTATCGTTGGGTTTAATAGCGTATAGCGTGTAGCGTGTAGCGTGTAGCGTATAGCGTATAGACTATATGAAAAAAGGCGGCGCGAAAATAATTCGGGGCAAATGGAAAATCCCTGCTAATAAATCAATTCTCCTTTGCTTTTTTCGTGACGTAAACTCTCAGTTCCTTGAAAAAACTGCATTTATCATTAACCTGCATTTTATCAATTTTTCTCTTTAAGAGACTGATATTGAATGCGGCTAAAACTTCTTCCGTATTTCCCCGGTTCCAGTCCAGCGCAAATTCAAATCCATTGAGAGGACAACCGTTAATAGAACTTAAGTTATGCACATCTTTGAATCTGAGCCAATTATTCTCAAAACCTAACTCGACGAATATTCTGATATCCGCAAGGGCATCTCTCTGTCTGGTTTTTTCGTTTCTGTCTAATACCGCTTGCTTGAAAACTTTTTCCGGGAAAGTCATTTTTAATTCTCGCTCTATTATTGGTTTTGCCCTTTCGAGCATTTCATTGATGACTATTTTCTGTGTTTTTTTATTTGCCTGCAAATGCCATATAATAATTGTGCACCTCTTACTATAAGCAAGCAGCCCGACCGCAAGAACGCACACCATAAGAGCAATTACAACTTTTTTCCACACCCTGTTTATTGCGGATTTTCCAAATGCCTTCAATTCGACTACATTCATCATCATTTGCCATCCGATGCTATTCGGATTTCTTAACCGGCAAGATGCCTGCCAATTCGCCAATGACGTTAATAAGTTCAGAGCCGGTAGGAACGACTATCTTAGCATTATCCTTTAATGATTTTTCAACCATCTCCAGCTTTCTTAGCAATTGAGCATTGCCAATAAAATATTTATTCGCCGCCTCATTAACAAGCCTTATAGCCTCAGCTTCACCCTCAGCAGCAAGAATCTTTGCCTGCCTTATGCCTTCTGCCTTTTTAATCTCAGCTCTTTTCGTACCATCAGCTTGTCTCTCAATTGCATCTGCAAAATCCAAAGCAGCCACTTTTTCATTGTTTGCTTTGACAACTTTGTTCATAGTCTCCTGGACATCCGGCGGCGGGTCAATTTCTTTTAACTCTGTTCTCACTATTTCCATGCCCCAGTTTTTAGTTTCTTTAGCAAGAGTGCTAAGAAGATCCCCATTTATTTTATCCCTTTCACTGTTTGCAGATTTTAAAGTCAATGTCCCTATAATATTTCTAAGAGTTGTTCTGGCCAAGTTCACTATCTGAAATGTATAATTATTTACATTGTACTGTGAATTTTTAACACTCTCTTCATCAGCTTTTACTTTAAAATAAACCTGGGCATCTACTTTTGCATTCAAATTATCATTTGTGATAATTTCCTGCCTTTCAGCATTCACCATCTGCTCTGTGATATTTATCTGAATTAATCTGTCTATTACGGGGATAATCCAGTTAAACCCCGGCTTTGCAAAAGAATTGTATTTGCCAAGCCTTTCGACAAGGCCGCGATGCGTCGGACGCACAATCCTTATACCTGCAAAGAAAAACATTATAACAATAACAACAACTACTACTGCTATTGCAGACAAGTTCATAGCTATGTCCTTTCGTTTAAACAAACATTATCTGGGATTTGCCATATAACCTTATATATCCTTGCTCAGCTATCCCGATGTATCGGGACTGAGCCTCATTTTCAATAGAATACCAAACCTGTCTTGAAAATCAAGGCAATAAAATTTAACCCCGCACCTATCTTTTTATACCGTAGTGATAAAGGCGTAATTTAATAGTAAATAGGTGCGGGACTATGGGAAATTTAATGACGCAAAGTCGCCGAGGCACGACGCGAAAATAATTCGGGGTGGGGAAAAAATAGGTAAACGTTCTTTATTATTCTAAAAAATTATCCTTTCGTTTTTGCAAATCCGAAAAACGTCTTATATTCTTGATACGATCGGCGACTATACTGTCTTCTATATCAAGTTCTTTGAGCAACAAAACTATAAGGAGCAACCATAACTTTTCATTGGCATAATAGAAATCGATTCCCTTGGTGATAGATCGCGACTCTAATTCTTTATCATAATGTGTTAGATAATTGCGAGTATCGACAATTTTTTCAATAAATTTTTCTGTATTGTTAGCAATTAGTTCCAACATACTTTTCTGCACATTACTAAAGATTTCTCTAATTCGTTTTCTTAAGGCGTACTCATTGCCGTATCTTAAACGCCTCCTAAAACTCTCTTTTAAATCTTTCGGCATTTCATGTGGTATCGCCTCAGTCATTAATTTTTCGTATTTAGCGTATTCCTCTTTATCAACATAAATACCACTACACTTTCGTCTGTGATAACTCTCAATTGCTTGGACTAAATTGAGAAATACAGCGTCTTGATAGGTTTTAGTCCTAAAAGTACTAAAGAACAAATCACAAGTCGGCTTTAACAATAACGATTTCTCAAACCATTTTTGAAATATAATGTTTAAGCGTTCCTTAAGTATAGGCAAAGGAGCAATCATTTCATTGCAATGAATAGTTTTAGGCAACTTATCTCCCCACAAACCATAAAAAAATTCAATAATCTCTTTTGTTTTTTGGCCGGCTCCGATTTCAATGTCACTTCCGCAAGCCTTGATTTGCTTCGGATAAATTGGCTCACCGGTAAGCAAGGTAAGTAAATTTCCGATAGAGCTGATGATTTCTAAATACCAATTGTAATCCATATAATCTTTGGGAGTAACTTTTATAAATGCTCTATAATTCCATTCGAACGATGTAAAATGTTCTATGCTGGTGATGAGGTCTCCACTCAAAGTAATTTTAGAATCGATGCTGTCGATATCGAATTCAAAAAAGACTGGAGGCTCAAATTTTGCTGTTAAGGGTTTCTCGTTGTAATTAATTTTGAAAGGCTGGTAGCCAAGCCATTCTTCTAAATATGTATAATTTATCGAAACGGATGAAAACTTTATTTCATCAGTAAGATTATATAGCTTTCCGACTAATAAAAAATTAACTACGTAAGATTCATTACACACACCTGAAGAGTTGTCATTTCTATTGGCAAGAAATGTATTAAGAAGCGTACAAGGCTTTCCGTTATCTGTGATACCTTGGATAATTTTCGGGCTGAAAACTTCATTTCCACTACTGAGATAATCACGTAAATTTGACCGTTTAAGAGAATCGAATAAATCAAGCTTTATATCCCTGTTTTGAACGGAAAGTATGCCTGCAACCTTTCTCTCTGGGTTTTCAGGTAACCACCACATTCCTTTATATTCGAAATTGTCAAATAATGTGTAATTACGTTCTACCATAGAAGTATTATATCACTGATTAGAAAGATTCAATACTTTCTTTTGTAATCAACTTTTCTCAAGAGAAAATAAAAGCGGTTATGAATAGCGGAACCTCGCCGCAACGTGCTGCGGGGCAGATGTTTAATAGGTGCGGGATTTACCCAAAGTTCAAAGATGCAAACTCTTTGTGGTATAATTTTGCGGCATTGTCGTAGGCGCGGGCCGCTTCAATTTCACTGTCGAATAGTCCCAAATAGATACGCTTGTCCTCGAACATAATGGCTGCTATCCATTTACCTGTTTTTTTAAAAAAGGAAACGCCTCTATACTTTGAAGTGCAGCCCTTCTTTTTTTTCCGGTTATAGCCGTTTTGAGCCCTTGTCGCCGCCCGCAGGTTAGTTCTGCTGTTATTAAGACTATTGTGGTCTTTATGGTCAATAATAAAACCTGCCTGCGGCTGCATAATCTCATTGTGCATATATATAGTTTTACCTTTCTCCATACGTATCGCATACTCGGTAGAAATTTTTACACTCCATTTATGCTTGATTAATTTTTCGTAATCAGCCGCATCGACGATTACAAATCTGTCTTTGTTTAAAAGAATATATCTGAATTCACTGCCGAAGCGGAATTTTTTGTATCGCAGCAGAATCCAAAGGTAAATACGTGCTAAAAAAACGGGGACTTTGATACAGAAATTAAAATACATAGTTATCTCCTTGAAAAATTAGTTTATAAAATGACGGTAAGACAATTCAATGAAAAAATTGGGGATTTAACAGCCACCCCGATGAGATAGTCTCGCCTGCGGGCGGACATCTCACGGGGTAAACTTCGACTCTAAGACACGAAGGAAATTTTATTGAAGAATGAAGAAAGGTTTAGGATTTAGGGTTTAGCGTTTAGCGTTTAGGAAAGAGGGAATCATCCAATGAAGTTTGCCGGCCTTCCAAACAAAGACCAGGCGGATGATGAACACAATTAAAGATTTTAAATAGCCTAAATTGTTAGATTATTGACTAACAACATAAGCATTTTAACAAATCTGCGAATTTTTGTCAAGAGGAAAAATGAAAATTTTTTGATAAATTTAAACAAATATGCCGAAAAAACCGTTAATGGCTCTCATTTTTTGATTAAATTAACGAAATATTGACAAAAAGCCGTTAATTTGCTATATTACGGCAATGACCACAGCTAATCCTATAAAAGACAGAATCAAAATTCTTAAGGCTGAATACGACAGGCTCCGGCAAGGCAAGGAGTCGCTGCTTAAAATTATCGATGAATCAGAACTTTCGGAAAGCGTTTTTAACTCGAATGCTATTGAAAATTCCACCCTAACGCTCAAAGAAACCGAACGCATATTGCTTGATTTGGAAGTGTCCCGCAATGTTTCAGTGCGTGAAGTTTTTGAAGCCAAAAATCTTGCCCGCGTTATGGAATATATAAAAAATAAAGCCATTGAGGCAGAATTAAATAAAGAAATGATATTGCTTCTGCACAAAATGCTGATTACCAATATCAGCGACGACGTCGCCGGCCGTTTTCGTATCAAGGGAGAATACGTGCGAGTGGGAACTCACATAGCCCCGGCTCCGGAACATATAGAGAGAATGCTCGAAGCAATCGCACTGGAATACGCCGACAAACACGATAGTTACTTTGCCGATAAGATTGCCAAATATCATCTTGATTTCGAGACGATTCATCCGTTTTGCGACGGCAACGGCCGAATCGGTCGCGTCATCATCAATTGCCAACTGGCGCATCTTGGATATCCCGCTATTATTATTCGCGATAAAGAGAAGCAAATTTACTACAAATCATTCAGCGAATACCATAATTCAAAAAACACCAAAACGATGGAGAAAATTATTACCCTCGCTATAACTGAGTCAATCCATAAAAGAATCACGTATCTTGAGGGGATGGAAATAGTAACTTTATCCGACTATTCGAGAAAGCATAAAAAATCAATTAACGCTTTTATTAACTCCGCCCGCAGGCAAACAATTCCCGCTTTTCGGGAAAAGGGGGTATGGAAAATCGGAGCCGATAGATAACACTAACCCTTAAAATTCCACCGTTATTAAAACCCGCGTTTTTGATTTCGCAATTTTGAAATCAAATCTTTTCGGCCTCTGGAGGCGAGATAGGTTTTCAGTAATTTCTGATTGGCAGGCGCCTGATATTGCAAAAGAGCAAACTGCAATTTCTTTTCGCTGCGGCCTTTGGGGACGTGTATCTTTTTCCCCTTCGAATCCCTGCCGGAGACGAACATAGCTGTCGAAAGCGTAAGCGGAACCGGCGTGAAATCCTGAACCTGAAGCAATTGCCAGTTTCTTTTTAACAGATATTCCATAAGTTTCGTCGCGTCATCGGCAGTGCAGCCGGGGTGGGAACTTATAAAATACGGGACGAGATACTGCTTTTTGCCGGCCTTTCGAGAGGCCTCATAGAATCTATTTTCAAATTCCTCGAATACTTCAATCGGGGGTTTGCCCATAAGCCGGCAAACGTGCGGGCAGGAATGTTCGGGAGCGACTTTGAGATGGCCGCCGACAAAATGGCTTGTAAGCAGCTCAATGTAATCGGTATTGAGCAGGGCCAAATCGTGGCGGACGCCAGAGGCGACATAAACATTTACTTTCCTTTTGTCCGATGTCTTCCATTTGAGGATAGAATCCATCAATTTTAAAAGACGCGTGAAATCGGCCTTTAGAAATTTGCAGGGCGAAGGAAAGAGGCAGCTTGTCCTTTTGCAAGGCTTATCATTTGCACAGCTCATACCATACATATTGGCAGTTGGCCCGCCGATATCACTTATTGTGCCGCGAAATTGTTTATCTTTGCTCAATCTATCCGCTTCATCGAGTATCGAATCAATCGAACGGCTGCATATTTGCTTACCCTGATGAAAATAAAGAGAACAGAAAGAACAGCCGCCGAAGCAGCCGCGATGCGTTGTTATTGAAAACTGCACCGGCTCCAAAGCTGGAATCCTTCCGCCGAGCTTGTCATATTTGAAGTGACAGCGTCTTGTAAAGGGGAGGGCGTAAATTTCATCTATTGTTTTTTCGTCGAGATTTTCGGCAGGTGGCATAACGACTATCAGGCCAGGGTCCTGCTGCTGAACAACCGGTTTGGCGCCCTCGGAAACCTGCTGCTGATATTTTATCTGGGCGTCCATCGCTAACTGGGGATTTTGTTTTTGCTGCTCATAAGACGGTAATTCAACGGCGCCGGAAGGAATTTTGGTATCTTTAAAAACCGGATATGCAGTGCCACGGATATTTGTAAGCTCTCTTACAGACGCGCCTGAATCGAGTTTACGAGCGATTTGGAGAATCGCGCGTTCGCCCATACCATAAACGAGTAAATCGGCTTTGGCGTCGGTAAGGACAGAACGTTTAAACTGGTCTTCGATATAATCGTAATGGACGAGGCGTTTGAGGCTTGCCTCAAGGCCGCCGAGGATTATTGGACAATCGCTGAATGCTTCTCTTGCGCGGGCAGAGTAAACGAGAAGCGGTTTGTCGGGGCGAAGGCCGGTTGCGCCGGCGGGACTATAGAGGTCTTCTCTGCGTTTGTGGCCAAGCGAGGTGTAATTATTTAGCCGGGAATCAATTGAGCCGGAAGATATGCCCCAAAAAAGGCGCGGTTTGCCGAGGCTCCGAAACTCATCAACACTTCGCCAATTCGGCTGAGCGAGAATCGCGACGCGGAAGCCGTGTTTCTGAAGCCATCTTCCTATCAGGGCGACGCCAAAAGACGGATGGTCAACATACGCATCGCCGGTGATAAGGATTATGTCAGGGCCAGACCAGCCCAATTCGCGTATCTCTTCTGGTGTTGCAGGTAAAAATTCACTAATTGTTTTTTGCGATATCGGCATAGATTACGAGGGGAAAATACGAAATTCGAATATCGAAATACGAAACAAATTCAAACAACAAAAATCCTAATGTTCAAACGCTGCTGAAGGCAGAAGCAGACAAATAAGCGTCAGTATTCAAATAATTTTGGACGTAATCCTTGACGGCGAGTTCGAGGCCAGTCGGCTGCCTGTCGTAGCCGGCTTTTCGCAATTTGGTTATGTCGGCCTGCGTAAAATACTGGTATTTGTCGCGAATCTGGTCGGGCATATCAATAAATTCGATATTCGGCTCTCTGCCCATCGCCGCAAAAAGGGCGTTAGCCAAATCGAGCCAGGTGCGAGGTGTGCCGGAGCCGATATTGAAAATGCCGGCAGCCTTTTTGTTATCAAGGAAAAACAGAGTCATATCGACGGCATCTTTAATATAAAGAAAATCCCTCATCTGGCGGCCATCGGCGTATTGGGGATTATAAGATTTGAAAAGACGAACTTTGCCGGTCTGGCTTATCTGCCGGAAGCCTTTTAAGACGAAACTCCGCATATCAGCTTTGTGATATTCATTGGGGCCAAAGACGTTAAAATATTTTAAGCCGACGATTTTTTTCAGCATACCGTTACTTTGCGCCCATAAATCGAACATCTGTTTTGACCAGCCATACATATTTAAAGGCACAAGCTCGGCGAGTTTGGATTCGTCATCGCTAAAGCCTTTTGAGCCGTCGCCGTAGGTTGCTGCGCTCGAGGCGTAAACGAGACGAGCCTTTTTTTCAAGTGCAAAGGCGGCAACGGCTTTTGAATAATCAAAATTGTTCCTAATAAGATATGAGGCATCTGTTTCCGTTGTAGAGGAGCAGGCGCCGAGATGTAGAACCACCTCGACCGGCAATGCAAAACGGCCGGCGGTAATTATTTCCAGAAAATCATCTGCTTCGAGATAATCGGTGAAACGCAGATTACGCAGATTCTTCCACTTCTCATCTTTGCCAAGGATATCAACAGCGAGAATATCAGAAATGCCTTTTGCGTTAAGGCCTGCGATAAGAGCCGAACCTATAAAACCAGAAGCGCCTGTTACAATAATCATAATAGGTTAAAAGGGTATGAAAAAGAGGGGTTTTTGTCAATCAAAACATTTGCGCTCCGCCAAAAGGCGAGATAAAAAAGAAATGGCCGACCTTTGAGAACCGGCCATTATATAGAAAAACCCAAATGAGCAAAAGAAAACATCACCGAGCGCAACTGCGCGTAATCAACATAAAGCGATATAAGTTGCTATCGCAAGAATCAATATCCGTTTCTTGTTAACGGTAAACGGAAGCCAAATTGTGTAATAAAAACTTCTAATTTTCGCCATTTAAAAACGCCTTCATTAATCGACAGGTGCATTATAACAAATAAATGCGAAAAAAGCAAATGACACAGGGGATTTTATTTGTAAGTAATTATCAAATAACAACTTATGCAAATCAGTTTTATCTCTTAATTAAATAGAGCTTCGACAAAAGTTTCGGGGTCGAACTCAGCGATATCTTCGGGCTTTTCGCCGAGGCCTATGAATTTGACAGGGATATCGAGCTGGTCTTTAATCGCAATTACGATTCCGCCGCGAGCAGTGCCATCGAGTTTTGCCAGAAAAATGCCGGTGATATTGATGGCTTCGGTGAACATTTTGGCCTGGGCAATGGCGTTCTGGCCTGTCGTGGAATCGAGAACCAGCAGAACTTCGTGCGGAGCTGTCGGAATTTGTTTTGCCACAACATCGCGGATTTTCGTAAGCTCCTTCATAAGATTTTTTTGTGTATGAAGTCTGCCCGCAGTATCGAGAATCAGAAATTTGGCATTTCTGGCAATTGCGGCAGAACAGGCATCATAGGCAACTGCGGCAGGGTCTGTGCCACCGGGGTGCTTTATAATATCAACGCCGATGCGCTGCGCCCAAATTGTAAGCTGCTCTACCGCCGCTGCGCGAAATGTATCACAGGCGGCAACAATTACCTTTTCGCCATTACGGCTCAAAGTAAAACCAAGCTTTGCGATGCTCGTGGTTTTGCCGGAACCGTTCACGCCAGCGACGAGAATTACCGTTGGGCCGGAAGAAGAAACGTTGAGGCGACGATTCTGGGCGGGCCAGTAATTTTTCATATGATTTTTAAGAAATGGAATAATGTCATCGGTTTTTGCGATTTTTCTTGAGCGGTAAGCCTCCCTGAGGTCTGAAATCAACTTGTCCGTCATTTCAACGCCAATATCATCGCTAATCAGCGTTTCCTGAAGTTTGTCGAGAAGCTCATCGTCAATGTCCCTTCCAAGCGTTAAAACGGCCTGGAAAGAAGATTTAATCCTGTCGCGCGTCCTGCCAAGATGGCCTCTAATATAATCAACCGTTTTAGTGAAAATTCCCATAAACAATTCCAAAGTTATTATTATATCAAACAAAACAGAAAGGTAAATACTTCGCCAAGCCAGTTAAAATAAAGAATTTAAAAAAGTTTCAATAATTAAAACAGATATGCGCATTTTTCGTTTGACAAAATTATCGGGAGGCTGTAAATTTCTATGGTCATCAGGGATGATGTATCAATTCAACAACTCAATGGCGTGAGTTATCTTTTAAACTGTATAAACAGGGATGTTCCCTTTGTGATGAGTTCTTTGTATTAACTGACAGTGAGGAAGAATTTGGCACAGGATGCAAGAGAGATATTTGATGCGATTGTGGAACGGGTCAAGGTTCTTGACCCGGCAAACAGCCGCAAATGGTTTGACGACCTTGGAATAAAGAGCTTCAGCGGCGGATTGCTTGAAATTACCTGCCCCGACGCTGAAAGCGCGGGTTTCCTGCAGGACAACTGCAGCGGCAGCTTCACGCGCGCTGCTCAACAAATCACCGGACACCTTGTCAGTATAAAATTCGTTACTGACGGCAAGGGCGCGAAAAACAAACCTTCGGCAACAGAAACAGAGCCTCGTCTCCATCCGGATTATACGTTCGATAATTTCGTTGTCGGCCCCTGCAACCGGCTGGCTCACGCAAGCTGTGTGGCAGTAAGTAAATCGCTGGGAATTACATATAATCCGCTGTTTATCTACGGCAGCGCAGGATTAGGCAAAACACATCTGCTGCACGCTATTTGCAGGGAAACACGAAATAATATTCCAAAAGCAAAAATGCAGTTCCTAAGCTGTGAAGAATTCGTCAACCGTTTTATCGCGGCAATCGAGGCAGGCTCGCTTGCGGAATTCAAGAGCCTCTACCGAACGGTCGATTTACTTGTAATTGACGATGTGCAATTTCTAAGAGAACGCGAGCAAAGCCAGGAAGAATTTTTCCATACCTTTAACGCACTCTACGATAATCGAAGACAAATTGTCCTAAGCGCCGATGAACCGCCGGGGCAGATTGCAACGCTACCAGAAAGACTGACAAGCAGATTCAAATGGGGTCTTGTTACAAGAATCGACGCTCCTACTTTTGAGACGAGAGTAGCAATTGTGCAAAAAAAGGCGAGACTTCGCGGAATGAAAGTTTCAGATGAGGTCGCGGAACATATTGCCGGAAAGGTTACGGCGAATATCCGCGAACTGGAAGGAGCTTTGACGACACTTTACGCATTGGCAGGCGGGACAGGCGAAGAAATCGGACTCGATATTGCCATAAAAGCCCTGGGAGACAAGGAAACAGGCGGCAAAAATATTTTCATCACTGATATTATAAAAGTCGTAACCGCATATTACGATGTCCGGCCGGCAGATTTACAAAGCAAAAGGCGCAGCCAGAGTATTACAATGCCGAGACAAATTTGTATGTATCTTGCGAGAAATCTTACCAAACACAGTCTCGAGGAAATCGGCGGCCATTTAGGCGGCAGAGACCATACGACAGTAATGCATGCCTGCGATAAAATCTCTGGATTAGAACAATCGAACGATAAAATCCAAAAGCAACTTGTGGAACTAACAAAACGCATTACGAGATAATTTTGATAAAGATTATGCGGGGCATTTGGTTTTTTGTTTTTGCGACAGAGGCCAGGTATCGCGGTTTTCGGCGTATACACATCTGAACGCTTCTACCACTTCGGGGTCGAATTGAGCACCGGAAAGACTAATAATTTCATTAAGCGCATCATCGGGCAATTTGCCGCTTATATTACCATGCATTGAGGTCATTGCATCAAAACTATCGGCAACAGCGAGAATTCTTGAGCCAACGGGAATATTTTTGCCGACAAGACCGTTCGGATAGCCTGTGCCGTCAAAATTTTCGTGATGATGGCGGATAATCACTATTTCCTGATTGAATAATCCAATTGGAGCGAGGATTTCGGCGCTTACAATCGGGTGTCGCTCGATAATTTTGCGCTCATCATCGGTCAGATGCGAGGTTTTTTGGAGAATATGATTTGGAATTACGATTTTGCCAAGGTCGTGCAGCATCGCCGCTGTTTGAAGCTGTTCTATCAAAGACTGAGAAACCTGCATCTGCTTCGCTATTTCTAAACAATAGGCTTTGACATTCTCAGCGTGACTAACAAGAAAAGCATCTTTAACAGCAATAGCTTTGACAAACGCGGTAATCGTGCCAAGCGTTTGCGATTTTATCTGCTGGGCCAATGCCGAAATTTTCGTTTGCAGTTCCCTGAAATCTTCACCCTGATGCACCTGAATTTGTTCATCAGGGCTGATTTGGTCATACGAAACAACACAGTTCCTGCCGTGATGCTTGGCGGCATAAAGCGCATCATCGGCTTTCCTTATCAGTTCGTAAAAATCCGCCGCGTTGGCCCCGTCAAAAACAGCAATGCCTACACTGCAAGTAACCGATATCGGCTGATTGGACACTTCCCAGTGATATTTATCAATTATCAGACGGAGCTTGTCCGCTCTCTGCGCGGCAATTTCGACAGGCATCCCCGGCATAAGAATGACAAATTCTTCTCCGCCGAAACGTGCGGCAATATCCAGAGGATAAATGTTTTCGTTGAGGATTTTGCCAAGCTGCTGCAAAATTCTGTCGCCATTCAGATGGCCGTAATTATCGTTTACATTTTTGAAATGGTCGATATCGAACATCATAACAGCAACTGAACCGCCGCGGAGCTTGGCCTGCAGCATTTCACGTTCGAGAATTTCAAAAAAGTGACGCCTGTTCGCAAGGCCGGTAAGCTCATCAGTATTGGCAAGAAGCAAAAGCCTTTCCTGCAGCTCAATCATCTGAAGCACAATACCGATTCGAGCCTGAAGCTCGCCCTTATTGAAAGGCTTGGTTACATAATCAATCGCACCGAGTTTAAGGCCGCAAATTTTGTCTTCGCTCTGGTCTTTCGCGGAAACAAAAATGACCGGAATTGAAGATGTGCGAACATCGGTTTTGAGCCTTCTACACGCCTCAAAGCCGTCAATGTCCGGCATCATTACATCAAGCAAAATAATATCCGGCTGCTGCTGGACAGCTAAACTTAAACCATCAGCTGCATTATCAGCAAGAAGCGTAACAAGCCCCATACCACCAAGATGAGCCTTCAAAAGGACAAGATTAGCTTGGCCGTCATCGATAACAAGGACTTTTCGCTGTTTTTTCGTCTTCATTTCCGCTTTTAAGGTTTTATAGTTAATCCCTTGCGGAAATTATCGACTTATTTTCCCTGCGTGTTAATCTGAAGACCTTATTTTAGAATAATAAACAATCTTTTTTAAGACAAAGACTTATAATAATCGGCTTTTCAGGCATTGCTGTTTTTGATTTGCGCCTCAGTTTTTGCCTTTTCGAGTAACGCCTGGACTTCTTCTTCCGTGTAATGCGACGGCCATAAAGTTCGCCAGCCGGCAACATAAGTTCCGACAGGTAATAGAGTGAGCAAACCAGCCAATAACCAGCCAGGATTATCGAGCGTGCCTATCGCCGCTTGTCTATCCTGCTCAGCCTGCTTTATAGATAAATCCAAAATGCCGATTACCTGCTGATATTTTTCCTTGTTGAGATTAGCCAAATAATCAAGCCGCAATTGCTCGCCGGTATAGGTATCTATTATCTCATTACGCAAATTCCGAGCAGTATGAATGTTACTGTTAAGCAAATTGATGCCGTTGGGGTCTCGACCTGCATATTTAACCGCCAATGGCGATATGTCCGCAGGCCATAAATCATAAAGAAACTGACAACCTGTTACAAATACAGCCGCAGCGATAATAATAATTGATAAAACCGTTTTCCAATTCATAAAAACCTTTCCTTTCCTGTGAAGTGTATTTAATCCACGATTTGAATTTTACATTGCACCATCTTTGCCTATATCAGCCTCCGGCATACGCTTTTCGATAGCGCGCAGGCGGTATTCATAGCAGATGCTGGTCCTGCTTAGTTCCTCTATTCGCTGCTGAAACTGCCGCTGTGTTTCCAGCAGCATTGTTATGTCGTGCTGCAATAATGAAAGCTGTTTTTGAAGATTGACCCAGGTGCCGACAATCAATGCCGCAAGAAAAATTATCTGCACCAAAACAGACAAATCTATTTGTTTATTAAAATACCATTGTTTGATTTTATTTTCATTTTCAGCCATTTTTACACCGGTGCATAGAAACAATAATATTCGCCGATTTTAAACATTATCACATATTTGCCCGCAGACAGATTTCCCTGCGACAGAAACGGCTCTGCAACATTAACCGCCCTGGCCACATCACCCATAATCATCGGAATTGTGCCAGCAGCGCCGACCTCCACGACTATTACATTATAGTGGTTATAATTGTATTTGCTGATAACCTTAGCAACAAAACCAATAGTTTTACCGCCGGCGGAAGTTACAAATGCGTTTTCATTCAGACCGGAGCTTTCGCGCAAAAGACGTTCGATAAACTGCTGCTGGTTCTGGGTGAAATCATCTGCCATTTTTATTTCCTTTTCCTTACTGCTGTGAGAATTGTCTGCTGATTAGCAAAATCCATTTCTATCTTTTCAAGCCAGCATATACTCCTGTTATCGTATTTGACACCGAGAATGTCCCTGCTGTCAGGGCTCGTAATCACTCTATCACCACAGTTGAAGGCCGGCGTTAAAACCATTGTCTTTACCTGCAATCGTTCGGTTTCAATTCCGCCTGAGTCCGAAAGACCTCGGGCATATTCGACAAGCGATGCCGTATCATCTGCTTGGTTCGCGGGACCGTTCACAAAAATGCTGTCCGGCGATACTTTCTGGTATTTGAACCTTCGAGGCAGAGTTATAATTTTATCAATCACCTCAATAGTAGAATTGACCGGCCCATCAGCAATGGTGAAACTTATCCTCTCATCCGCCATAACAGAAGCGGTTATTCTGAATTTTATAAGTCCTTTCTGAATTGCAAACCAAACATCCGTATCAAGCTGTTCTGCCGAGAGCCAGATACCGCACTGGTCGAGCAAAATCTTAAAAGAGCCCATATAAGGCCACCAATAGCTGCCGCCGGCATAAGAAACCTCAAGATAATAGCCGATTGAACTGCCATCTTTGCCGCAGGACAACGTCGGCATAAAACGCCTTCTTTTTCGAATATATACTCCATCTTCAAATACTTTTGAGAAATCATACGCCGGCCCCTGGTTATAGGGGCTGATGCTGTAATCGTCCGCCTCATTCAGACACCATTTGCGATAAACGTCTCTGACTTCGTTGAAATTCTCATTGGTAAGAGGCGAATATCTGTCATAGTTATTTTCTTCAAGAGTGGGGTCCCAGGCTTTTACCAACTCAAAAGTGGCTTCGTAAATCCTATAGTCGCCCTGAACAATATACCGATGCGTAACAGGCGAAAATTTTTTCCTGCCAACTACGGAAGCAACAGTCGTTTTTGATATATCAACAACCTGCCCCGGCCATTGACAATTCAGCTCGACCTCTCTGCAGCATTCTGGCTTAAAAAAAACAATTGCTTCAGATGGTGCGGTTTCACTAACGCTCGGAACAAATTTAAATCTCAAACCTGCCTGGCTGCAGCAACGAATAAGAGCATCAATCAAATTAAGCTCTGTTACATCAACATCAATAATTTTGCGTCCTTGCAACAAAGTTTTAAGCTGCTTCAGGGACGGGATAATCAATTGGCCAGCAGGAATAAACTCGCATAAAAGATAATAAATGGCCTCTGCACAGTCGAAATAATCACTTTGACTTTCATCTGCGCAAAAAACCCTGAAGCTTCTGCCGTTTTGAAGAATATTCTGTTTTGATGCGTTTGGTTTTCCATCCGGATTAAAAACAGTGTCTGCTCCTGCAATAAAAATCGTTTGCCCGCTATTTGAACAAACATTTCTGCCGAAAACAATTTTCCCCCTGAGTCTTGTTGAATAATCCTTAGCTATAATTGTTATTTTTCGTTTGTCTGAAGCATCTATTGTCTCAATTTCATCAACGAAACCAGCAAATATTGGCATCTCTTCAGGCTGTGTAAGACCGACGCCGGCATCATACACCGATTTTAGAACAATCTTCTGCCCGCATCCGACAAGAGAGTGCGTCTCTTCAGGCAGTAAGCTGCCGTCTTTCGGATAATAACTCATCACAGCCTGATTGAAATCGGGGTCTGCCGCAAATGTTATCTCTTCAGGAACAAGAAAATCGCAGTATTGTCCATCAAGATAAACACTCACGGCAGATGAACCGACAAAAAATTCATTATGCTGAGGCTGGAAAAAATCTATTCTATTTGACATATTAGACCACACTGCTTTGAAGTATTGAAACGCCATTCGGATTTTGCCTGTTAAGTCCAATATCTATCTGACCGGTAAAACCATTATCACTATTATCTTCGGCAACAGTTCTGATGCAGAACTTATAGTTATTGCCCGAAAGTTCATTTGTAACAAACTGATAAAATCTTCGCCCTTTGAAGCTTACGCTGCCCAAAGGAATCTGATAATCAATAATCCCCGTGCCATTATCATAATAAATTTTAAAATTATTTATCTTTTTTGATTGATGTATTGGCTGATAAAACCATTTAAGCAGGATTTTATTGCCTTCGATTTGTTCGGCAGCAGCTATAAAGATTTTATTGCAGCTATATTCAATCAAATTGCCCAAACTGTCAAATTCGACTCTTACTGCCGCAGAAAATGTCTTTTCCTCGACACCACAACAGTTAGCTCGCCTTAAAACATAAATAGAGTTGCTTAAAGGCCGGCCGGCTGATATTTCAAAGGTGTCTTCATCTGTTCCCAATGCAATAACTATTTTGTCAAAATCAATATCACAATCCCGTCCCTGGTATAATAGCTGCACACCTGCAGGTCGAGACCAGAAATCACCCTCTGTGAGCCCCAGACAGAGCTTTGAACCATTAGCAGAATCGCCACTGAACAGACTGTCAAAAAATTTCACATCCATTAGTTTACCGGTTCTCTTGTTATTTGGTTTTCACTATCAGTAATAACAAGTTTCAATATCGTATTACCACTCGAATTCTTTATTTCCATATTGCCTGTCAGTTTATCCTGTGTCATTTTACAGACGCTCCGCAGGAGGCTATAAAAATCAAGTCTTACTTCAACGGGGATATACCTTTCTGCGTTACCAAGTAAATTATTTCCGTTTTTGTCTGCATCGATAACACCGGCAAGGTCCCCCGAATCAAAAGGAGCAGAGCCATAGGCAATACTGAATTTATACCAGCCGCCGCCGATTTCAGAAATTTCCGGAGACAAGTCGCTTTTATCAACACCATTGACCGTTTTCAAATATTCAAAATTCATCTCAGACGCTGCATTCGTCAAAGGCTGACCATCTCTTGTAACATAAAAAGGAATATCTATTGTTGTATTTGCCATTTTAAAAACTCCTATCTGAATATTGAAAGTCTGCCGAAATTGGCAGCTTTTGCCTTTGATATAAATTGATATTTATCCTGAATAGCCCCAATTTGAGCCGGATTGCCTGCCAGGTCCGGCATACCGCATCGCAAGACCAGTGAATTCCGTGGCCGGAAATTTCCATTCGCCGCATCAACAAATTGCGGGTCTGTGGCATTCAAACTATGAGAACCTGTTAAGATATTAAATGACGCATTTGTGCAGTTGTAATCCTCATAACTTATTCTGGACGCTGATATGGGATAATCAGATTCAGGCCGTGCAAGATAGATTATATTATTCGTAATTACAGGACCTACAAAGCTATTGCAGCTTATTGCTGTTATTCCGCCAGTGCCGGTGCAGTAAAAAGTGCAATTTGCAATTATAGCTTCGCCTCGCTGAGACGAACTGCTGTTTGCAGTAACTACAGCCCCACTGCTTTGAGTACACTTTAATATGCAACCATTGATAACGACACCATAAACGGCGCTGATTGCCTGACAAGATGAATTAAAAAAATTATTTATTACAATAGTCGATGTTGAATATGAAAGAATATCTTCGAGTATATTGTTTAAAAATATACATTTCCCTATATATAAATTACGAAGGTTGTATGAAGAGGCATATATGCCATAATCGGAATATGTGAATTTGCAGTTAACAAAGTTAAATCCATATTTACTGGATGAAGCCGTCAGATAACATCCGGCCTTTCCGATTGCATTAACTCTCGTAAAATGAACATTTTCTATATGCACCATATTCGCGTTACTTATACTTACGATATGATTGGCAAGTGTATCTTCTGCGTCCAACGTTACATACTGGCCTTGCGGCAAAGGACTCCCGGTAACACTATCACAACCAATTATTTTCAGCCACTTGTTACTTGTGTAATCGCCCCCAAGATAGATACTTATCGTGGAACCATAAGTCCCCACTGAAAAAGTGTTACGAACATAGATTATTGTATCGCTGCCATTGGCAACATTATTAAGAGCTGTCTGCAAACCGCCGCAACCCCGATAAGCATTCTCCCAGCCTGAACCATCATTGTTGCCGGTCTGCAAAGTGCCATCAACATAAACTATTATAGCCATTTTCTGCTATGCCCCCTGAACAGGAACGTAAAAGTTATGATGACCCCTTGTATCTGTTATCGATGTTATATCTCCGTTACTTGTTGTTATAACTGCCAGACGCAAATGCGGTGTAGTTTGCATATTTGGAAAGCCGCTGTATTCATTTGTAACAAGGTTGCCTTGTGAATCAAGATAAACATAAATACTGCTTTTGTTGTCGGCCAGTGTGTTGCCGCTTGAGCCGCCATATTCTATAAGTGTCGTTCCCAGCCAGAACTTGCCGCTTTTTACCCCAATATCCAGACCGCCTTCATCAAAAACTCGTAAATCATTGCCGCGTTTTACTGCCAGCAGCAGCCTGTAAAGTAATTTGCGAAACTCAAGATAATAAGGCGATTTGCCGGTAGTAATATATTCAACACCTGTTTCTGCGTCGTTTACAATATTTAAAAGCTCATTATTCGATGGATAAACTTCAGCCATTTTTAAACCTCTTTAAAAATTATTTTATTTCCAAAACCAATTTACCATTTTGCTTGTCAAACGATTTTACTTCAAGTCCTTCAGCAGGCCTGGCAGGAGGAATAACTGCAATCTGTTCTGTCTCAATTGATTGTGTCTCATTTCCTCGGCTATCTGTTATTTTAATGTCGATTTTATAGTTTCCAGTTTCCAGTTGCTCACTTTGCCAGCAGAGCATATCAGCATCAAAACCAAACCAGCCAAAACCAAAACTTCCTTTACCAAATCCTATAGCAGCAGAACCATCATATCCAAAATCACTTATACCAAAGCAGCTCAATCCGAATCCGCCTTTGTCTCCAAATTCCGGCTGGATTTTTATATTTCTGTTGTTAAGTTTTTCATCTTCAAGGTAATAATCTACGCTGCCGTTCAAGGGCAGATTGTCCGTGCGCGGGAATTCAATCCTTACTCGCCCTGTTTGCGTCTGCCCTGAATTAATCTCATCTGAAAAATCAACATCCGCATATCCGGGTTCAACAGCAAAAACTTCTATTCTAACAGCAGTTTCCTGAGAAAGTGGAACAGGCACTATTAATTGTTTTTGGCCAGACTCAATAGTTGCGCCTGCAAATTTTCCATTAACGTAAATCTGGTGCAGCATATAGCTATAAATCGAATGCCATTTGACAACTGCCGCACCTGCGAGCTGATTCGCAGTTCCATTACCGCTGATTCCGGCCGGCAACGCAAATGCTCTTACCCTGTTGATTCCTTCACCAATTAAATTCATTTCAATAAACCTGCTGTGTATATGCTATGTTATATTGGCAGCTTATATGCGCCCCGCCGCTTACTAACGGACCCGTTTTAAATTCTTCTATCAAAAGATTTCTAAAAAATCTTCCATCGGGACATTCTAAAGTGTGCAAATTGCCGTCAATAAGCCCGTTTATTGTATCTATTTGTCGTCGAAGCCCATCTTGACTCTGAGAACGCAATTCGCCTTTCTGTATAACTTTTCTTCCACGAAGTCCCAAATCAATACCGACCTGCCCATCAAGACCTGTTGCCGACCTTTGGATAATGCCCCTCTGAGAACTTTTTATCTCAAGCTCAAAAGACTTTTCATCAAAGAATATTTCATCATCAAGAACGGCTTTCATAGCTTAATCCCTTAACAATCTGACGCTTGCACCGCTGCGAATTGAATCAGCAACACCATCATCACCGAGGTCGATACTGATTTTGCACCTCTGCAAAGCCTTTTCAAAAAGTTGCCTGTAATATTTGCTTTTCTTCCAGAAATTCTCCTCGTTGTCTCCCGCTCTGCCGGCAAGAGTTGCAAAAACTATTGATAAAACTCCATAAACCGACACCTGCCTTAACACCGAAACATCAAGAATATCATCAACGCTATATGAGCCATCAGATACACCGGGTCTTAATCCAAAATGCTGAGCAAGCTGCAGGAATATCTCACTGTTTTGCGGCTGATAGCTGCAAATCCTATAACTCACTTCTTCGGCATCCGGCAACCCAATTGTTTCATCCTGTCCATCAGCCCTTAAAACCGAAATCGTAAGCTGTGCAGCAGAATCCACAGATACAATCTCAAAAGCACCGTCAATTATATTATTTGAACTACGCAGATATATCACCATTCCCGCTGCGATTTTTGCATTATTGAAATCTGCATCCGGCGCGTTGAAATTTGCGCCTTCAATCTCGCCGCCTGTGCCGCTTATTAAAATCTGGCTTGCAAAATGTAAATCGCCAAACAGGCTTGGTTCATATCTCAAAATATCAACATCATTTGAAAAACTATTCATCATTTACCTCACTTTTGCCTGGCCGGGCCGGAATAATCTAACCCTTTATTATTCCCGCAATTGTTTTTTTAGTATCCGTGCCCGGCCATAAAGCAAAATTTCAAATTATGCAAGGTCTCTGATTAGACCGTGCGCAGATTCATTTCTAAACTCAAGTGTGTATTCGCCGATTAACTGACCGCATTCATAATCGCCGCTGCTTGCCAGAGGCTTGAAGTGAAAACTCCTGCCGGCAAGAGGAAGCACGCTTATCCTCGATGAATCGAGAAGCAGCACAGCATCCTGCGGAACCCATCTGCTGGGTATAATCCTGCATACGCCAAAATCGCTCTCATAGATGCTAACCATATCGGTATATGCCGTATCATTCGGGCCAAAACTTCTACTTGCGCTCAAAAACGCATTGATTTTGCGTTTCTGATAGCCGCCGACAACAATCAAATCAACATTGCCGCTGCTGTTTTCCCATATTTGCCGCAATACATAGTTAATCTTGGCTTCATCAAGCCCGTTTCCTGAAGGAAATCCCGAATCACCAGGCCGATAAATATGCGTCGCAATATTCTGAACGATACCTTTCATACTCCTGCGAACGGAAGCTGAACCCTGCGGATTCGCCGAAGGTTGACCGCCGTTGATAACAGTATTCTCAAGGTCGCGAATCAGTTCACGCAGTCTTTCGCCCTTCTGATAATCCATCTCGTCTGCAATGCCAAGATGACTTGCGGCTACATTTGTGCCGCTGACCTCAACACCTGCAGTAAAAATCTGCGTGTAGTTGCCGCAACGCAGGCGATTAGTGAATCTTGCGGCAGGTTTGTCGTCGCCTTCAAGCGCAGCGTTGCCGAGAATATGAATCACCTGACCGTTGGCGATATTTTCAGGTGTTGTGCCTGCATAGCCGCGAACAACAGTAATCGTATTGCTGCTAACACCTGTTACCAGCATCAGCTCTTCGGAACCTGCAATTTGAATCTGGTCGCCCGCCCTGAATCTGTCGCCATTTACGACATCAAAACTTGTCTCGCTGGCAGGATTGGTAATTGTGCTGTCGCTGATTGTATCCTTATTAGGCACAAGTGAATCTTCCAGCCATTCGTGATATGTGCTTTTCGCCTCGCGCAGCGAGTCGCCTATCACATCAAGCAAAGGCGCCTCAGAAGGCGAAACAATCCCGACAAGGTCTGATACATCTTCAGCGATTTCAGGCAGTGAAATCCCTGCCGAATATGTCGCTTTACCTGTAAATGCCATTTTTTATCCCTTTCTTTTTAAATTACAATTTCTTTGTGTCTTTGCCTGTCCGCCATAGCTTTTAGAGACGGCGGATGCCTTAGTGGCTACACAAACTTTCTTCTCGCCCGCAGATACTCCTGCAGGTCTGTTCTTGAGCCGCTGTTGGCAGCCTTTTTAGCTGCCCGTTCAAGAACACTTGCTGCACCTGACAACTTGTCTTTGACCCCGCTGGTCTTTGCTCCTGCTGAAGCAGTAATCGCACTCTCAGAAAACAAATAACTTTTTTCTTTTCTTAATTGCTCAACAACCTCTGCCGCTGTAGCCTTTTTGTCATCTTCGAGTCTTGCTCTGCCGATAATCACGGCAGCTTCCAAATCCCGCACCCCTGCCGAAGCAAGCTTTTCTATTAACTGTCGTTCAATAGTCATCTGTGAAAGATTCTTATTCAATCTTTCCACTTCAGCTTTGCTTTCGACAAGCTCCTGTTCGGTTTCCTGCCTCTTTTGCTCGGCACTTTGTGCCCTTTTACGGTAACGAATGGCTTCGCTGACATCTATGAGCCTTTCGTTTCTCGGCTCTTCTGAGCCTTCAATCTTTTCTGTGTCAATCTGACTCATCAAAAAAACCTTTCTTTTAGAATTTATCCGCTGCAGGCGGATTTTTCTCATAACCAAGTTCCCGAAGTATCTGCTCTGCAGGCACTCCGAGTTCCTGTTTCAATTTCGCTTCATTGAGTTTTTCAAGCGTGTCCTCCGGCAGAGGGCTTGGGAAAATAACATCAAAGATTCTCTCATCTTTTGTATTGGGATAAATATTCGTAATATCCAGCAGATGCATTATCATCGCCGCGATTTCTTTAAGACCCTGCCCATATACGTAATGCTTCCGGTCGGTCTTTGCCAGCATTCCCATCAGTGTCATACGCAAGGCAATGGCGCTGGTCAGATTGCCGATTTTATCTTTCAGCACTCCTGCAACTACAGGCGTAACGCCGCTGGTTTTATCCAACGCTTCTCTTATTTCCGCGATATGTGCATCTTCGCTTGGCGACGCATTATCTCCGCCGAACTGTTCAATACTTGCGTCAGGATTATCCGTGCACCACATCCTGCCCGGCGAAACAGCCCTGTTTTCAATGCCTTCAATACCTTTAGCAAGATACATCTTGAACGCCTGGAATGTTATTCTGCTCGCTCTGTCGCTAAGTCTCGTATTCAGTTCATCCTGAAGAGGTATCAAAGGTTCAACATCGCTGATTCCCTCGTAATACAAAGGCTGTGCGATATTCTGAATATGCACAACAGGCACAATGCCCATAATATTCGGCCCTTCCGCAGCCAGTTGTTCGTCTTCATATCGCTGCCACCAGTCAGGGGCAATTATTTCCGTAACCGCAGATGTTTGCCTTGCCGCACTGCTGTCTTTGCCGCCAAGCAGCCTGCGGATAAAATTCCCTTCAGACGCCACATCATTTTTCTGTTCGATAAAATGCTGAACGTAAAAATTGATTTTGCGAAAATCTTTCTCATCAAGAATAGGCAGTGCCCTTGGGGCTTCAATCAGTTCAAGTGAGCAGTCCGAGATAATTTCAAGTATCTGCCCAAAGAACGTTTGTGAGGAGGAAGAAGAAGTATTAAAATTTTTCGCTGACGGTTTCCGTGTATAATAATCAATAATTTTTTGCCCCGGCCGCACAACACAATCCACAAACCCATAAACCGCCCCGAGCACTGCCATATCCTGAAAGAATCTTACCCCGCCGTTGGTATTGAATATCTGTTTTAAAATTTTATCTATTTCAGCCCGCTTGTTTCCATCCTGTGCCCTGCTGACAACATCAATGCCTTTGCCGAAAAGAAAATCCACCATAGCATTGACTCGCCAGCCGATGTCATTTTCAACTACAACCTCCTTTCTTTCAATATCAGCGACCGCCCTGCCGCCCAACAGACCGCTTGCCTCAGTTCGCTTTATACCTGTAATCCTTGCCGGCAGTCCCATTTCCTGTGCCTGCACATAAGTGCGTGCTGATTCGTTTAACTTTGCATCAGCCGCTGACAGGCCTGTTGTCGAATACATTGGATTTTGATAATAATCCCACAGCCTGCCGAAATGAGTCTGCATATCGACCCACTGCTCATCGACAAGCCAGTCAATAAAGTCAGGACTAAGACCATCGCCTTTAAAATTTGTAAAATCAAATGCCATTAAATTGTTCCTTTGCAATCTTCAATTTCTTTCAACTTTCTATTCTTGTCCGCCTCTGGCGGATTCGATTCTCGACTTTCTATGTTGCCTTTCAGACAACTATGTCCCTCCGTATTACCTGAAAACTTGCGCGTTTTGGGCAAATTTCGACCAAATATCGACCAACGCGATTTTGTAAGTGCTTGTGGAATAAGGAGAAAAATTTTTTAATTTTTTTTAAGCGCGCAAGTTTTTTCTTGCGCGCTTTCGACCAGTATGCGATATTTACACTCTGCTTTTATGAATTTTTTTGGGGTTCTCTGCCTTTCAAAATCGCGGCGAAGCTTGCCCGCCGTAGGCGGGACGGATTTTCCTTGACAATCCCGACCTTTCTGGTATACTACTTGTTTTGGGAAAAGAATATTTTTAGGAGGAAGAGAAAATGAAGAAGACAAGAGTTTTGATAGTTTTCGTGTGTGTGATGGCAGCAGTAAATTTTGCCTCAGCCGATACCATACGCGGGATTAACATTGATTTTGTAACTATCGGAAATGCAGGAAATCCTGCTGATAATCCAAGCGGTAACAGCCATGGTGCGGTCGGGTATAATTACCGTATCGGCAAATATGAAGTAACCAATGCTCAGTGGGACACTTTTACAGCCGCTGCCAGTGCTCCCACGGGCAGTGACGGTGGTTATAGCTATCCCGCATATTGGACCGGAGCCCAGCAGCCGACCAATAACGTAAGCTGGTATGAGACATTGCAGTTCTGCAACTATCTTACCAGTGGCGACAAGAGTAAAGGTGCATATCAGTTCAGCGGAAATAATTCAGACCCCGGTAGTTTTCTCGGTATCAATCGCACAGCTGCCCAAGCAATTTATGGTACGATCTATGTCATCCCAACCGAAGACGAATGGTACAAGGCAGCTTATTACAAGCCGGATAACAGCGGTTATTCGGATTTTGCTAATGGAACTGATACTCAGCCGATTGCAGGGGTTGCCAGTAATTATAATAAAGTAAATTCTCAACCGTGGGATGTAGGTGTTGGTAATGGTACAATGGAACAGAATGGTACTTTCGATATGACTGGTAACGTCTATGAATGGAATGAAAATCTGGTGAATAGCTCCGATCCCTATCGTCGAATGCGTGGTGGCTCGTTCAGTAGCACTTACCCCTACCTTGACATCGCATCGTCCGGTGGTAGTCACGGCGACTACCCGTACAAAGAGAGTAATTTATTGGGGTTTCGGGTTGCCTCTATTCCCGAACCGGCAACGATTTTGCTTTTATCTTTCGGCGGTTTGGCTTTAATTAAAAAACGCTAAAAAAATAATCAATTCAATAAGGCCGAGTCTGTTTTGCTCGGCCTTTCTTTTTGGCGCGGCGGGTCGAGTCGAAGACATAAGAGATTGAAATTGCGAAACGTTCGTATTCGAATTATTACTTACCTTTCCTTCGCTTAGCTTCGTTTCGCTTCGCTTGGCTATAGCTGTGTTATCGCTGTGCTATGGCGGTGCCATCCCTTGGCCATCGGCTTTTATCTCATTAAAGCCTTTCTCAGAATGGACTTTTGAACTCGGCCTTTTTTATTTATTGCCTCACAACCAAAATCCTTTATAATTTCAGATAATAAAGATAGTTTTACGCAAGGGTGAAATAATGAAACCATTTAGTATCCTCGACGACATTTTTGATTTTGCAATCGACAACGAAATCGAAGCTTACAAATTCTACACCGACCTTGCGGCAAAGGCGAATAATCCTGAAATGAGGCAGGTTTTTCTTGATTTTGCAGCCGAAGAACAAGGACACAGGAAACTATTGGAAGATGCAAAGAAGGGGAAAAAAGTTAAGATAGGCAGTGAGAAAATTTCTGATTTGAAAATCGCTGATTACGCTGTCGATGTCAAACCCACTCCCAATATGGCCTATAAAGACGCTCTCATCCTCGCGATGAAAAAAGAAAAGGCTTCCTTCGCGTTATATACCGACCTTGCCGCTGTTACACAGGACTCGGCAGGAAAAAAACTTTTTACATCTCTTGCTCAGCAGGAAGCAAAACATAAGCTCCGTTTCGAGCTTGAATACGATGGAATCGTTCTAAAAGAAGATTAAAATATTATTTATCTCTGTGTCCTCTGTGAACTCTGTAGCAAAACCATCAAAATTTACTCTGTGGCTAAAAGAATTGCGTGCGCCTTTCTGCACCGCAAGCGCGCTGCCTGTCCTTATCGGTTCAGCCCTTGCCTTTTCACACACAGGACAAATCAACGTAACCATTTGTCTCCTCGCTACTTGCGCAACAGTCGCAATTCATCTGGGGGCAAATATTGCCAACGATTATTTTGACCATATCTCCGGCAACGATGAGCATAACGACAATAAAACGCCCTTCTCAGGCGGAAGCAGAATGATTCAAAAAAATCTGCTTAGCCCTAAAGAAATCTTCATTGGCTCACTTACGTTTTTCGCAATCGGAGCAGGCTTGGGAATTGCGATATTTATAATGACAAAAAGTCTCTTTGTGCTTGCACTCGGCCTTATCGGCATAATCGGCGGATATTCCTATACTGCTCCGCCCCTGAAATTGGGCTATCGCACCACAGGTGAAATAACAATAGGTTTGCTTTTCGGTATTTTGCCGGTCTATGGCTCTTTTTATATTCAGACATTAAGTTTCAGTTTGCTGCCGATAATGCCCGGAATAATTGTCACTGTTCTGATTTTCCTCGTAATCTTTGCAAATGAATTTCCAGATTTTGAGGCCGATAAAGCCGTCAGCAAAAAAACTCTTGTTGTAACATTTGGCATAATCAACGCTGCTAATTTCTACAAAGTAATACTCACAGTGCTTTGTGTCCTGATTGTTTCATACGCGGTTGCAAATCTCAAAGCTCTTGCATCGGCAATTTTATTGATATCGATAATTGGCATTAGTGCGATATGTTTTAGAAACGCGGACGCACAAAAGCTGGCACAAAAAGGCTATATAAAATTGAGCAAAACCACAATTCTGCTGCATACTATTGGCTGTATTGCACTTATCGCGGCAATATTACTTTCCAAGCCTGCTTAAAACATTATCTGCATATTCTTTTTGGCCTGTTTTGCCTTCGCCGCGATAACCTTTTTTATTAATTTCCTCCTGTAGATATCCGATACGGTTTTCAGGATTCGGATGTGTTGAGAAAAATTCTATTGTCCGGGAGCCGCTCTGTCTTTGCAATATCTCCATTGTTTCAATCATTCCATAAGGTGTGTAACCGGCCTTGACTAAATAATCCAGACCCACTTCATCCGCCTGCTTTTCCTGTTCTCTGGTAAAAGACATTCCTTCAAGCTGTCTGACGATATTTGCTACTCTCATCGCTGACGATGATGCCTGCGAACCAACAACACCCAAACCGGCATCAATCAGGACATCCCTCGAAATTTGCTGAGCGATGTGTCTTGCTGTAACGTGTGCTGTTTCGTGCGCCAGCACACCGGCAAGCTGTGCTTCGCTGTTAAGCTCTTTGAGCAAGCCTGTAGTGATATAAATATAACCGCCTGGCAAAGCAAATGCGTTTACCGATTGATGATCAATAGCTTTATAACTGAACCCTGCATCAGGCGTATGACTTATCCGGGCAATGCCTTGCCCCACTGAATTTATATAATTCTGAAGCTGCTGGTCTTTGACACTCTGGCCAAGTTCTTTTTCGACCTGCTGCGATGCCTCAGCGCCCATTAATTTTTCCTGTTCAGGACTTACAAGTATGAGTTCTTTTTCACCCGTTACAGGATTGGTTTCGCATCCGCTGCAAATTAGTCCTAATGCCATTACAAATAACGTTAAAACCCACAAAGCTCTCATAAACTTAACCCTTTTCAAATAAAAGACTTATAATTCAAGCAGCAAAAAACATTTCGGCATTAAGGTATCCAGATATTATACAAAATGTCAATAGGATTTTTTTGTGTTGTATTATCTTTTTTTATATTAGTATAATTTACGTTCAAAGTAAATCTAATCTGTGGATCTAAATCTAATGAATAAAAGGATTTTTCTCTCAATAATTATTGCAGCAGAATTGCTGTTTGTTTTCGGCTGTAATGCTCCGCGTGAGCAGTTGCTGGCCTATAATAATTATTTTGAAGCCTCGGATTTCAATTCTGCTTCGGGTTACGCTGAAAAAAAAATTCATAAAGGAAAAAATCCTGATGGCGATGACCTTCTCTGGACTCTTCAGGCGGCAGCAGCAAGAAGAATATTGAAGGATTTCAATTCCAGCACTCAATATTTTGATACCGCCGAAAAAGACCTTCATTATTACGATACGCGTTTCTCTTTAGATGAAGTAACCGCCATTGCCATCAATGATAACGCTATGCCCTACAAAGGTGAAGAATACGACGGCGTGATGGCAAATACATATAAAGCCCTGAATTTTATGTCTGAAAACAAACCAGACCTGGCAAGAGTCGAATTCAACAGGGCTATTGACAGACAAAGAAGGACAAAAGAAAAATTTGAAAAGGAAATTAGCGAGAGAAAAGCCCAAATTGATAAAATGCCGTATGGCAATCTGGTAAATCAAACCACCTCAGACCCGAAAATGGAACAAACCCTGCACGACAAATACCCCCAACTCTATGAATACCAGGCTTATAAAGATTATATCAATCCTTTTGTAACCTATCTGGCCTCCGTGTATTTTAACGCCACAGGCGAACCTTCCACCGCAAGAGATTTACTGAAAGAGACCTACGGCCTTGTCCCTGAGAATAAATATGTAGAGGCGGAATTTAAGGAAACGGAAGAGCTGCTTGCAAAAAACGAAAATTTCAAAAATACCGTATGGGTTGTCTTTGAAAACGGCCTTGGACCTGTCAAAGAGGAATTCAGAATTGACCTGCCGCTTTTTGTAGCAACCAGCAGAGTGCTTTACGCAGGAATCGCTTTGCCAAAACTTAAATACAGGGATATTGCCTTCTCATATCTGCAAATTGAAGCTGACGGCAAAAGTTATGACACCGCAGTTGTCAGTAATATGGACAGGGTAATACACAGCGAATTTAAAAAAGATTTCGAATCTATTTTATTCAGAGCGATAATTTCAACAACAGGCAAAGTTGTAGCGCAATATGCCTTATCCCAGCAGGATTCTGCCGCGGCAAATATCGGCTCAATAATGATTGCCGCTTATTCGTTTGCGACCAATGCCGCCGATGTCCGAATCTGGACATCGCTGCCGAAAGACTTCCAGATTGCAAGATTTCCAAAGCCGCAGAACAAAATGCTTAAAATTACCCCTTTAAACGCTCAACCATTTGACATTGAGTTGCCGGATTGCGATAATGTCCTGGTATATATTAAAATTATAAACAGAAATTCCAGACCGGTTTGTAATATTATTCCTTTGTAAAAAAGAAGTTAGGATATTGTTATTGGTATGGGTATTGTCGAAAAACAACAATGGCTAACAAGACATTACCGTTACCGATTCCGTTACCGAACCACAATTAATAAGGAGATACCTATGAAAAAGTATTTGCTTTTGTTGTTTTTTGCCGCATTGGCCGTCCTTCTTAACGGCTGCGGCGAAACTAAAGACAGTCGCGTCAATCTCGACACAGGGGTAAAGAGCGATAATTTAGTAAATAATGCCCTGACCCGACCTGTATATGGAGCGTTCAGCCTGCTGATAGGAGAAGGAATTGATTTAAAAGATGTAAAAGTCTTTACAAACGATGCCGGCTTTATGGAAGTTCAGGTAACCGGCTACAATCGGGCTGTATATACGAAAAGATTCGATTACAAAATAGATTGGCTTGATAAAAACGGCGTTGCGGTTGACTCAAAAGCAAGCGTCTGGATGCCTGTATCCGCAAAATCAAGAACCACATTCCGTTTTAAAGCTGTTGCGCCTTCAAAAGATGTTGTTGATTTCAGAATGAATACAAGAAAAACTCCGGAATAATGAAAGGATAAAACTATGAAAAACCTGTCGATACTTTTATTTTTCTCAATGCTGTTATTAGCCGGTTGCGAGGAAGTTTCAAAAGTTGATACAACTAACGACACCGGCAAGCAAGTTATGTCACTTGATTACAGAGATTTCGACCAGGCCGCAGGCGAAATGATTCAATCGCTTCTAAGTTCAGGCACGCTCGCTAAAAAAGACGGCAGCAGATACGTCGTCTCCACAGGCAAAGTCACAAACGACACTATGCAGAGGATTGATACCGACCTGCTTACCGCAAAAATCGAGCAGGACCTGATGAATAGCGGACAGGTTGTAATGACATCCGCTGTGGGCGGAAAAGAAAGCAATCGGGACGACACGGTCTATAATATGAGAGAAACCAGAGACTCCTCAAAAGGCGAAGAGTTTAAGCAGGAAACCCTGCCGCAAAAAGGCCAGATAATCTCCCCTGAACTGAGCCTGTCCGGCAAAATTTATCAGCGAAACCTGCGTTACGACAAAGACAAACAGCAGGTGGAATACTATTTCCAGTTAAAAATGACGGACATAAAGACCGGCCTGCGATTCTGGCAGGAAGAAAAACTTATTGCCAAACGCGGCAGCAATAAATCTGTCGCCTGGTAAAAAATAACTGTTTAAGGACAGACAAAATGAAAAGGACAATAATATTATTGTTGATTCTTCCATTCTCTTTACAGGCCATTGCCAAAGAAAAAGCGATAATTCAGGAAGGCAAAGGGGTTGCCTCAACAAGGGAAGACGCCATTAAAAAAGCAATCTTTGAGGCCGTCGCGAAAGCAAAGGGAATAAACGTTGGCTCAGGCAAATACCAGTTCGATTTTGAATCCGCCTCAGCCGATATCGAAAGGAAGCCGGGCGGCAAAGAAATCGGCTTTGATGCGGTTTCGATATATGCCGAAGGCACATCCACCAGCACGGCTATCAGGGCTTTGGTGAAAACCTATGAGGTTCTCGAAGAGAAAAAAACCGACCCTAACACGTGGGAAGTGAAACTTAAAGTCTGGATATACGACTATCAGCCGCCGGACAAAAATGAAAGATTAAGAATAGCTGTCCTTGCGCCAACAACTTTAAGCAGCCAGTATTATTTCGGCAATATCAAACTCAGCGACAAAGACATCCAGCAGGAAATCACACATATATTGAATACTAAGCTGGTAGAAACAAATAAATTCACTATTCTTGACAGACACTATATCGACAAAGTTATGCAGGAAAAAGGTCTGGTGCTGCTCGGCGACGCCTCTCTTGAGGAAAAGGCAAAACTGGGTAATCTTCTGGGAGCGGATTATATACTAACCTCAACGCTTAATGAGGCCTATCTCTCTGCAAACGAAAAATATCTGGAAGCCATTGGACAAAAAACCTATGAACACGAGGCCAAGTTTAAAATGGATTATTCTCTTATCGGCGCAGCAACGAGCCAAATTAAATTTTCAGATTCAGTAAATTTATGGCTCCAGTATGATAAGGACGTCAGAAATCTTGTTCCAAACTGGCAGGATGATAAGATTGATTACCGGTTGCTTGCCGACGAATTGATTAAAACGGCAACTGCCCCAATAGTTGATAAAATCACTGGTGCGCTTTACCCGGCCAGGATAGCAAAAATTTTCCCGAACAATGTAATTATCATAAATAAAGGCGGCAAAGATATTTACGAGTCCGATATTTATGATGTTCTCAAAGAAGGCCAGGAGCTTTTCGATTATGACACAAAAGAATCCCTCGGAAAAATTGAAGAGCCTGTCGCCACGATAAAAATTGCAAAGGTTATGCAGAATTTTTCCTATGCGACTGTAGTTCAGGGCGATGGTTCCAAATTGTCCGAAGGCATGATTTGCAGAAAACAGGGTCAAGAGCTTCAAAAACCCATAGAACAGCAAAGCGATACCCAGGTTACACCAAGCGGCGGAGTCAAAATGCCGTTTGATAAATAATCGCCAGCGGTCAGGACTGAACCTGGCAGATAATTTTTGACGCTCCGCAAAGGACATTGATTTTTGCGTCTTTGCCGTGTCTTTTCATCGCCTCGGCCAGAGCGTGCTGTGGACTGGCTGCCCAATCAAAACCTATTGTTTGAGTTTCTTTTTTGGATATTCCGCCGCTTACAATAATAACCTGACAATGCTGAGTAATTTCGTTTCCTGCCCACACATTGGCCGCAACTACTTTGCTCAATCGACCTGCGCCGACAAGTTTCTCTATTTGCTCAAAACCGCATTTATAGCCTATGTCTATTATTTCAGGATGCTGTGAGCTTATTTTTTCCGGACTTGGCGTTACAAATATCAACGTCCCGCCTTTTTTGACCGCAAAGTGAGCCGAATACATCGCTTTAATAGACTGCCAAAGGTCGATATCTGCAGGATAGGAATCGGCAATGACAATATCACCCTGTTTAACTTTGACGCAGTATAATTCCGCGGCAAAACGGCAGGCCTGGCTGTGAGCCTTTATCGGGTCTCCAGCAAATGCCTTTGCGATTGTGCCGTCCTGATTCGGCACTTCATTCAATATGAATTTCAGGCCGCACTTGATAGCAACATCGTCTATCAAAGCCCTGACTTTGTTTTCTCTGACTCCGAATCTTTTTTCCGTCGGCACCGTATGGCCAAGCCAGTGCATTTGTCCTATGGTTTGTTCTTCACAGCAGCCGGGGTTGATTATTTTCCCGCCCCCGCCGAAACCTGCATACATATGCGGCACTGCCTGTCCAAGCCCAATCACAAAATCCGCTTTAAGTATCTCTTTATGCACTTTAATTTCAAAACCATCATCGCTTTTTTCGATAGTTTCATAATCCTCTCCTTTCTTCCAGTCAGGATTTATAATGCGATGATTTTCAGCAGCTTCGTCGGTATATTTGAGCCTTATTTCCTGCTCTGTCATCTGCCGATGAGTCCCCAGCGCGACAAAAATTGAAATATCCTCATTTCCTATCTTTGCCCCTTTGAGCCACTTTAAAACCGGCGGCAGCATAAGCTCTGTTTTTGTCGAGCGCGTAATATCGTCAACAACTATGACGATTTTCATACCGGCTTGGACAATTCTGTCGAGCGGTTCTGAGCCTATTGTGTTTACCAGTGCTTTTTCAAAAATTTTGCTTTCATTATCATCTTGTGAGTATTCAGCGGGTTTATAAATACCCGCGATACTGCCGTCAGGCAGCTCAATTGAAGGAAACCCCTTATAAGGAAATTTGTGCAGCATGAAAATCAGTGCTCAACCGGTTCGCCGAGAAGATTTTTCATCTCTGCAAGCTGCTTGTCCAGCAGTTCTTCTGTCTTTGCTTCGACATTGAGCCGAAGCAGCGATTCGGTATTGCTCGGCCTGCAGTTGAACCACCAATCCTTAAATTGCACGGTTATTCCGTCGAGGTCGTCTATTTCTCCCTGGCTGAACTTTCGGCGAAGCTCCTTCATCATTGCTTCCTTATCTTCAACGGCAAAATTTATCTCCCCGCTTGCGAAATATCTTCGCAGAGGCTTAATAAGCTCGCTGACAGACTGCTGTGATTGACTTAAAATATTTATCATATGAACCAGCGTAATCATACCCGAGTCGGCATAAAAATTATCGCGGTAATAGAAATGTCCCGATAGTTCGCCTCCGAAAATCGCGTGAGCCACTCGCAGCGTTTTTTTCATAAACGCATGCCCTACTCTTTCGCGCCTCGGCACGCCGCCGTATTTTAAAATTTCTTCGCGAACCACCCAGCTGCTCCGCAGGTCATAAACAATCGCTGAATTCATCGCCTTTTTTAAAAAATAAGGCACCATAAGAGCAGTCAGCAAATCACAGCTTATATTTTGCCCTTTTTCATCGACCATCATCAGCCTGTCGGCATCGCCGTCAAAGCAGATGCCCACGTCTGCTTTGCGTTTTTTCACCGTATTTTTGAGCTGTGAAAGATTTTTTTCGACCAGCGGATTAGGGTCGTGCTTAAATATTCCTTTATGCTCGAAGTTCAGCTTGATAATCTCCATATCCAGACCGTCAAAAATCAGCGGCACTGCCTTGCCCGCCATACCATTGGATGCATCGATAACTATTTTTAACTTTTTTATCTTTGGGTCGAGAAATTTCAGGACGTGTTCCCTGTATGCATTCCCCAAGTCGCATTTCTCAACCGAGCCGCCGTTTGAAACACCCAGCGTATGAAGCAGCGATGTTGCGATGTGTTTTATTTCCTGAAGGCCGGTATCCTGCCCGATGGGTTTGGCCTCAAGGCCGGATACCTTAAATCCATTGTATTGAGCCGGATTGTGTGAAGCTGTTACCTGCACGCCGCCGCAGGTTCCGAGATGATTTATCGCAAAATACATCTGCGGCGTATCAATCATACCGATATCAATAACATTTGCACCGGTGGCATTCATACCGCGAATCAAAGCGTCGGCCAGACTTCTGCTGTGTTTGCGCATATCATGACCGACACATAATTTCTGGCGATTGGCAAGTCCGCGGTCATAACCGCGAAGCATAGACCGCAGAAAAGCCGCCGAAGCATTGCCTATCTTCCAGGCTGCGTCCTCGTCCAGCTGGTCGGGATAAACTCCTCGAATATCATACGCCTTGAAAATTTTCGCGTCCATTTCGACTAAACTCCATAAAAATCATAATCTTATGCAAAGATTCTACTTACAGCCGCCTTGCCGGTCAAATGCTATTTTGCTTGTGGAAACTACAATCTCGACAAAAAACACACTTTAAGCTAAACTGGACTTATGAATAAAGACCTGAAAAACAATACGCTTTCGGAATTGCGGCAAATCGTCGAAACCCTCTGCCGTAAGGCATCCCCAAGCGGAGGCGGCAAAAGCTACTTTGCAAAATACATATTCAGCTTTCTGCATATCCACAATACCAACGATATAAACCTTATAACTCCCCTGTCGAAAGAACTCCGCGCTAAACTTATCTATGACGGCTATTTCATTTCTCAGCTTAAAATCGCCGAAAAACTCACCGACCCGGACGGCACAGTAAAATATCTTTTTGAGACCACCGATGGACAGCAAATCGAATCCGTCCTCCTTGAGGAAACGGACAGAAAAACAATTTGTCTGTCAACACAGGTCGGCTGCCGATTGGGCTGTAAATTCTGCGCAACGGGTTACCTGAAATTCGAGCGGAATCTCACTGCCGGCGAAATCATCGACCAGGCAGGCACTATTTCAGCCGACAGCAACTGCAAAATAAACAATCTCGTTTATATGGGTATGGGCGAGCCTTTGGATAATTATGATAACACTCTAAAGGCCGTCCGGATTCTTTCAGACCAGGCCGGCAGAAAAATCGGCATTCGCAGGCAGACTATTTCAACGGTCGGTCTGCCTGACGGCATAAGAAAACTTGCCGAAGAGGATATTTATCCGCGTCTTGCGGTTTCTCTGCACGCCGCCGATGACAATTTAAGAAAACAGATTGTCCCTGCCGCGAATAAATACCCCCTGCCGGAATTAATAAAAGCTATGAAATACTATCAGCAAAAGACTGAACGCAGGATAACAATTGAATATTGTATGATGGATAATATCAATGACAGTCTCGATTGTGCCCAGAAACTTATCAAGCTTCTAAGAGGTTTGCATGTCAGTTTTAATCTTATTGAATATAACCCTCATCCCGGCAGCAATTTCCAGCCTTCGCCAAAAGAGCGGATAAAGGCTTTCAAGGATATTCTAATGCAATCAGGGTTCGAGGCGATTATAAGATACCGCCGTGGCACCAAGATAAAAGCCGCCTGCGGCCAGTTAGGTGCAGATAGAATAGGGAAAAACTAATGAACAACACGATACAATTACCAAAGGGTATAATCTTCGATATGGACGGCGTTCTGGTCGATTCAGAACCTTTTATAATGAAAGCCGCAATACAGATGTTTGCCGAGCTTGGCCTGAAAATCACAGCTGAAGACTTTTATCCTTTCACCGGCACAGGCGAAAACCGCTTCCTCGGCGGCGTTGCTGAAAAATACAATTTTCCAGTTGATATCCCGCAGGCCAAAAAACGCACCTATGATATTTATCTCGAAATAATAAAAGGCAAATTGAAACCCCTGCCCGGCGCAAGAGACTTCGTCAATCAATGCCGAAGTCTCGGCAAAAAAACCGCCATTGCCTCAAGTGCGGATTGGCGAAAAGTCGAGGGAAACCTGCTTGAAATCAAACTGCCTGCAAAGCTTTTTGACGCTGTTGTCGCAGGCGAAGATGTCGAGTATAAAAAACCGGCTCCTGATATATTTCTGCTCGCCGCTAAAAAAATCGGTGTTGACCCCAAATATTGTCTTGTAATTGAAGATGCTCTAAGCGGAATAAAAGCAGCCAAAGCCGCCGGCTGCAAATGCCTTGCGATTACATCAAGCTACGCAATTGAAAAACTCCCTGACGCAGACTTTTATGCTCCCGATTTAGCCCACGTGCCTGATGAGGCCATTAACTGGCAATCTTAAAAACGCCTTAACTAATTTATACAAGAGATATTACGTATATAAAAAAGCCCCTCCCGCCCCCTAAGAGGAGCTTTAAACTGAAATCTTCCCGGCCTGCCGCGTAGGCCCGTTAAAACCTGCTGTTACCACCCTCCTGCAAGCCGGGCTTGCCTTCAATCAACTACAGGGCTGTGCATCAAATCCGCAATAGCCCATTTCATCACTGAGCTGTTTTACCCGAAGCCAGATTTTTTCTTCTTCAATAACGTCCAGCGCGACAGGATAAAGAATATTATCTTCCTGAAAAATGTGCTCCCTGACAATCGGCACGATAGCACAGGAAAGTGCATTAATCTGTATTTTGAACTGCTCAGGCTCGAATTGCCTGAAATTATTCACCGCCATTGTCAGGTTGCTGACTATATTATTTATTCGCCAGTGTGCTTTCGACAAGACCGCACAAATGCTTTTGCAGGGATAGTTTTCCAGCGATGGAAAAACAAGGTCGTCTTCCCGCTGGTTATGAACATTTATCGCCTGCAGATGTCCTGCTATATGCTCCAGCTTGCGAAATTCGCTGCTTAATTCAGTTATCGCCACTGTCTCCTGCAGTTCAAGATTCGCCTCTGCAAGGTCGGCAAGAAAACACTCAAACATCTCATGCTCCGCAAGAATCCTGCGAACCGGATGGTTTGCCGCAAGATTTGCCCGCAAAAGCGCGAACTGGTCGCCTAAAATCGAGGCAAAAGCGTAAACAAGCGTGCGGAGCTGGTCAAGTGATATGCCGGAACCGAGAAGGTATTTCTGGGCTTTTCCTATATCGCTGAGTCTTAGGGTTGAAAGAAGTTGACGTGATTCTTCTCTTATTTTGGCCGGGTCCTCGCCGTCGCGAACGCGTCCAAGGATGTCTGCAAGTTTTCTTGCCTTTTCCATAGCCGTGCCTCCTTTCCGCAAAGCGCCGATTGGTATAAACAACCGCCTTTGAACAGTAAACACGCGCTTACAGTTCCATATAGGTTTATACGAATAAGTTCGACAAAGTTTCGTAAAAAAACAAAAAAAGCGCATAAATTTTCTAAAATCGTGCTAACGTGTGTTAAGACAGGCAAGACAGGCGAATTGCACCGATTTTTTACTGTGGCGGCTTGCAAACACTACAGGGGGAATACTTAACCTTTGCCTCTTTAAGCTTCATTGGTATTGAACTTTTGCCCAAAAATCGACAGCCCAGACTGTGATACTTAGTCCCTGATTTGGTAACATAAACAATAATATCATCATTACCTGATACTTTTGAATTATCGCTCGCAGGCGTAACATCAGATAGCGGTTTGGCATCCTGTTTATTCGGTTCATTCGCCTCGATTGGGCCTGCCGAAGCTTGCCCGCCGAGGCCGGTCTGCTTACCCGATGGGATTGTTTCATTAGATGCCCATATCCCTTTCCCTGCCTGCCGGGCAAAAAGCTCAAGCTGATGAAACTGGTTCATATATTTAAAGAGGCTTCTCGTCGCGGCAAGGCCGTAACCCTGACGAATGACCTCCTCATTAACAAATAACCCATCCGGCACCCGGTAAACATAAGCTCTGATACAGCTATTCGAGTCGGTTTGCTTTTGCTGTGGGTCAGGCAAGACAAAGATATTTTCTCCTTTCAGAAGATTAGCAACAAATCGGTCCGCCTCGTCGGCGGAATTTACAGACTGTACTGCTGACGGCCTATCAACACCGGCAAGGCAAATCGTCGTCTCGTTGCCATCCTGAACAATAACGACAGTATTATTGTTAATCGTTTTTATAACAGGCGAAGGTTTAAGATTCGACAAATCCGGTTTTTCAATCGCCGGAACTTCAACGTTTTGCAGCGAAACAGCAACGCAGGCAGCCCCCAGCAGCAATAAACAGCCTGAAAACAGAAGATATTTCCTCATTAGAAATCCCTTTCAAATAGTTTTTTTTATTAATCGCCGTAAAACAGCTTTCATTCATTACTAATCAAGGAGTATATGAATGGTAAATCGAAAAGCTCAAAAGTCAAGAAACAAAAAGCCCTGTTGAAAAGCAGGGCTTTTTTTATGCGCGATAATAAATCAGATTATTATTTTCTTTTCCGCAGAGCAAGTAAACCAAGAGATAATAGAGCAACCGTTGCCGGTTCAGGAAGCTGCACTAAGTAGTCCTGACCATCAGGTGAACTGGTTGCGGCCAAATTCCATGCAAAATATGACACGTCGCCATTCAACTGGCTAAGCCACAAATTGGCAGTGGCAGCTTGTTCGATTGTAGCATGGAAACCTGCACTACTCGTAACATCCCAGGTGGGATCGGTTTCATAAACAATCTCCCATAAACAGGCACCGAAGGCTTCTGCCATTTGTCTGTTTGCGCCAGTTGCCCAGGTGGGGTCAAAATCCCTGCCCCAAAGCTCACGAATATAGTTGGTTTTGGTAAGTCCCATTGGCGTAACAGCCGTAACAGGCTGAGGCGCCGCATCTAGGGAAATAACATTCTGCCAGCCGGTATATGGTTCCTGAGTCAATTCTATACAGAAGCCCCAATTAGGAACCTGCAAACCCAAACCGCTGCCGCCTGCGTTGGTCCACGAATAAACGCCCGTGTAGTAGAGTCCGCCGGAAAGGCCGCCGCCCCAGAGATTGCCTGTGTCAGAAAGATTATTGTTGTGATTCTGAATGTTTACAGTGCCAAGAATCGTTGCACTTGCTGTGCAGGCCAAACCTGCCAAAATTAAAACTACTGCTAACTTCTTCATTCTTTTCTCTCCAAATAAACAAACTTCTTATGGTTTTCCTTTTAACAGCGCTTTGAATCCGCCCCTATATCTTCCGTCCCTATTGTGTGTATATTGATTATAGCAGTTTGATTTGGAAATTTTTGCCTCGTCAACCATAAATTGACAATTTTTTTTTGAAATTGATAGTGCTGCGTTCAAAGCTTTGTTTTACCGGACTGAAGAAGAAAAATATTTTAATTTTTCCAAAATTTATATGGACCTTCGCCGGATTATCGAAAACAAAAAAGCCCTGTTGTAAAACAGGGCTTTTTAATGTGCTGATAAATATATTACTTTTTACTTAGAATAGCTCGACGTGAATTGGATTGACTGAACCAGCACCGATAGCATAATACAGCACGCTGTCAACGGTAGTTTTCATTGTAATGCTGAAGTTTACATCCACAGGTTTGTTTCCCGGCGAGAATGAGATGCGGCAAGCCTGATAGCAGATGTTTAAGCTGTTTTCAGACGGAGACTGGGCCGATGCCTCAACCCATATCTTTTTAATAAAGCCGCTTGTGCCGGAATCAACACCTATTATCGCGCCTGAATTAAAAGTTGACTGCGTCCGCTCAACAACACATACCTTGTCGCTATGTTCATTCCATCCCCAGGCAATCTGGTCAGACACAGGAACAACGCTGGCGGATACGGGAGAAAATATAATTATAGAAATACAAACTGCAATAATACTCAATAACGTCTTCATAACTTATTCCCTATATATAAAATCCGCTTGCTTAAGTTTCTCCCACTGCTCCCAACAGCAATTCTGATTATATGGTCGTCCCATAATAGAGCAAGAAAAATTCAGAAAAAATTGCTTATTTATAAATTTTCTTGTTTTCGCCCCTATTATAACCTCTTTGTTGTTAGATATTTAGTGAAAATATAAAAAAATTTGCAAAATTTTCCAGATTTTCCTTGCATTTTTAATACAAAACGTTAAAATAATTATATATTAGATATATGATAAACTTAATTAACGTATTTGTGGATTTTTTATGAATACAAACGATTTATCCAAAAAAGAGCTTCTGGACCTTTTCGAGGTATTCACGACAAGGATTGATATGCTCAGTCTGGAGCAAAGAACACTTGTAAGGCTTTTTCAAACCACGCCGAACTACAGATTCCTCGCAAAAATGGCAAATGTCAATGAAGCAACCGTCGCAAGGAGACTAAAAAAAATCGCCTGGCTTATCAGCAGCGGCAACTTTGCCGCTGTCTTGTCGCGGAACAATGATGTGCCGCCGGAAAAAATGGAAGCAATCAGAAACTACTTTCTTAACAGATTGAGCTCAAGAGCAATCTCGGAAAATACCGGTTTATCTATTTACAGAATAAAAAAAATTATCAGGCAAATGAGGAATTTATGATTACAATATTATCTGCCAACCCGCCTCTTGGCGAGGTCTCGCTTAAGGCGGACAAAAAATTCGATTGGAATCTGCCTGTCACTGAAAAAGTCGCGGACGTCCTGCGAGCCTTTGGAATAACGGTTCAAAGACTAAAAAACAACGCCATTACGCATCAATGCGATATTAAACTGTCGTCCGGTCAAATTGCCTACATCACCGGCCCTTCCGGCAGCGGAAAAAGCGTTCTGCTAAGAGAATTTTATAACACTTTTGCCGGCGGTGAAAAAATCAACATTGATGATATTCCCCTGCCCGATGACAAAACCTGCGTTGACTGCATCGACCCCACACCTATTGCACAGTGCCAAAACCAAGAAACAACTGATTCAACAAATGGCAATCGAAATGATTTTGGGTTGGGGACGAAACAGGACAATAGGTGCGGGGTTCTTGAAACGCTTAGAAATTTAAGCTGCGCGGGTCTGACAGATGTCTTTTGCGTTCTCAATTCTCCCGCCAACTTAAGTGAAGGACAAAAATACAGATACCGCATAGCAAAGGCTATTACAAGCGATAAACAATTTATCTTCGCCGATGAGTTCTGCAGCAATCTCGACCGTGTAACAGCAGCGATTATCAGCTATAACCTGCGTAAATTCGCGACAAAAACCGGCAAAATCTTTGTCCTCGCAAGCTCACACGATGACCTGCTGGTTGACTTGCTGCCGGATGTAATCGTCATAAAGCATCTGGCAGGCGAAGCTGAGGTAATTTACAAGAATCCGAGTGGCGTAAGCCATCCCATAGCGGAGTAATCACTTATGAATTGCACAATAAAAAAATACCTGAAGATTGTTCCCGGCACAATCGCCGATTATAAACCATTGGCTCGTTTTCATTATCGCCAAAGCCAAACAGGACCTATCGCGGCGGTTTACAAAATCATCGACACCCATCCGATGAGAGAACAAATCGCCCCTGTCGTCGGCATAATCATTTATTCAATGCCTGCCTGTGCTGTGCAGCTTCGCAACATCGCGACACAAGGACTGTTTACAAAATTAGGCTCTGCAAACGCTAATATGCAGCTTGTAAACAACAACATCCGCACGATAAGCAGGGTCGTTATCGAGCCAAGATACAGGGCTTTGGGGCTTTCCTATCAGCTCGTCAAAAAAACTATGCCGATGCTGAATATGCCTTATATCGAGGCTCTTGCGGTAATGGGCAAAGTCAATCCATTCTTTGAAAAAGCTGGAATGATGAAATTCGAATGCCCCCAGCCTCTGCGCAGCGTTAAACTTTGCCAGGCTCTAAGCGCAATCGGCATTGAAGAGACTGACCTCGTCGATATCGAAAAGACACATAATAAACTTCAAAGTCTCAATCATAAGGCAAAGAAATTCGTTGAAAAGCAGATAACGGATTTCCTCGCCGCTTACGGCAGAAGGGCAAGATTTATGCACGACAGCCTCGAAAGAACGGAATTCTTTATCAGCAGATTGTCTGAACGGCCGGTTTACTATCTCTGGCGAAATACCGCCTGTGATTTGAAATTAACTTAAAACTCAAAACTGTTTTTTTACAAGTTAATATGAGAATTAGACAAACAAAAAGGCCGGCGTATGGCCGGCCTTTTAAAAACTCTGTCTATAATAAATAATCAAACCGCCTGATTTTTAGCTTTAATCTTGCCCTTGATATATAAAATCAGCCTTATTATCCCAAAGATAATCAATGTATCTATGATAAATGCACCCAGAAAGAAGATGCCTCCCATACCAAATATGAAAATAAGAAAGAAACTCGGATAACATACTGCCGCAAAACAAGGATACCCTATTATTTTGGGAATCTGAAGTTCAAAGGAGAAATGAAGAATACAAATTAATACTAACACATAGGGAATTATAGAAGAAACAAATAATCCTTTTGGCATTTTGACATCATTTTTACATATCAAAAGCATGAATACAATAATAGACATTACGACTAAAAGGCTTATTCCGCTACCGGCATTCATATCGACACCATGTGCCAATACTCCGGATAAAGAAGAACAATAAATATCATTCATTTTTCCGTTCCCTTCAAAAACGCAATTAACCTCTCGTCATTCATAAATTCACTCTACCTCATAACAAAATATAAGTCAAATTCAAATTTTCAATCTTCAATTTTAAATAAAAGGAATTCCTTATGCAAAACCAAACAACAATTATTCGAATACCTCTGGACAAGCTGCTGCCTCATCCGGAAAACCCCAACAAGATGAGCAAACAGACGTTTGAAAAACTCAAACGCCATATCAAACAATCCCATAACTATGAGCCGCTGATTGTCCGCAGTCATCCTGAAACTGAAAATCATTTTCAAATCATCAACGGCCATCACAGGGCTGATGCCCTTCGCCAGCTTGGCGAAACATTCGCTGACTGCGTTATCTGGAATATTGATGACGACCAGGCAAGAGTGCTTCTTGCGACATTAAACAGGCTCAGCGGAAAAGATGAACTAAGTCTTAAAGCAGAGCTGATAAAGAGTCTTTCTGAAAAATTCAGCAGCAAGGAATTGGCCAAACTGCTGCCTGACACAAAATCAGCTATTGAAAGACTAAAAGACATAACAAAATCGCTGCCGCTGTCTGAAGATGACACGAAGGCATTTTTAAATACGCTGGTTTTCTTTTTGAATGATGAGCAGATAAAAATTGTCGAGGCCGCTCTTGAAAAGGCAATGCAACAGAGCCGCGACAGTAATGGAGCGGGTAAATCTGAAAAATTAGCTAACGCAATAACAGCAGTCGCACAACAATACTTATATTCACATTAACAGAAAAAGTAATACGGCGGCGGTTACGCGGCTCGTGTCGGTTACGTAAAACGTAATACGACAGACGAAACGAGCATCGTAACCGTAACCGATAAACGAAATCAGAATGGAGGCAAATATGAGACACAAAAAAATACAATATGTATCGCTTGAATCGGGAGCTTTTCTTTCCGACCTTGTCTTTCAGGCTATGAACGCTGAAGAAAGAGGCGTTTACTGCTCACTGATTTTTTACCTCTATGAAAACAATGGCAGACTGCCTTTAAATATCGAGACCCTGAAGCATCTCTGCAACTGCGAAAACTTTGAAAAGGCCTGGGAATTTATCAGGCCGAAATTTATTGTGAGAAACAACACAATAACGCACAAAAGAGTCATAGCCGAGCTTGACAAAGCGAAACAATTTTTGCAAGCCCAGTCTGAAAAAGGCGTTAAAGGAAATGATGAACGATGGAGAAATCATCGCACAGCGATTGCACAGCGATCGCCGGACAATCGCCAAGTAAAGCGAAGCGAAATGAATCGAAGCGAAGGAACTGAAAGTAATAATCATTCGAATACGAATGACTCGCAATTTCAATCTCTTATGTCTTCGGCTCGACTCGCCGCGATTACAACCGCGGAACTGGAAACTCTAAGATTCAGAATTTACGACATACTTTGCGGCATATTCAAAGGCAGGACAACATCGGATACTACAGCGATTCGCAACCTTGTCGGCTGGGCTAAAAACAATATCGCTGCGGGCAAATTCGAGCCGGAGATTTTCAAAACAATCGTCAATATGGCTGTCGAATCCAAAAACGGCAGGAGCCGAAAGCCTATAGCCGTGTTTTTTGCTCAAGTCAAAAGAGAACTTGGATACAAAGGCGACTAAACCCAAAAATCCGCGATTTCACCTCAAAAAAGCCTGTTTTAGGCCCCTTAAAAAGATATATTATGATGATTTTCCTTGTTTTTGCTAAAATAGGCGGTATAATATAGGGCTTACAGGCATCAGGGACGGAAAACTTAGTTTTGGAGAAAAAAACAATATTTTTAAATGGAGGAAATATGAAAACTTTTCAATCAGTAATTATAGTTGCGATATTTTTAACTTTCTGCACTTTTACATTGGCATCGGACATTTATCATCCGGTTGCTTACTGGACATTTGACGAAAGCTCCGGCACAACAGCTTATGACAGTGCAGGAGTATGCAACGGCACATTAATAAACGGCGTTACTCGAACAGCAGGTAAATTCGGCAACGCCGTGCAACTTGATGGCGTCGATGATTATGTTCAAATCAGCGATGCAAATGATTCCGCAATAGAGTTTAACAAAAACAGCAAATTTACAATTTCTTTATGGATTAAATCACAAGATAACAAATGGTTCCTTACCAAACTGGGAAGAACAACCGGCAGTTTTGGTTATTTTATGGGCGATCACGACAGAAACACTTACCGTTTCGTGATTGATTCGCACAATATAGGAGCTTCATACATAGATTCAACAACTAGCGTACCTGTCAACACATGGGCTCATATTGTCGCTGTTTATGATAATACCCAGATGAGCATCTATAGCAATGGCGTGTTAAGCAACACGGGCACATTTACTTATGACACGGGCACGACTTACCCAACCTCCAATATGACAATCGGAGCGTGGGTGGGAGTTTCTTATTTCAAAGGTTTAATTGATGATGTCAGGATTTATAATTACGCCCTTAGCGCAGGCGAGGTCGCACAGCTTTATCAGATTCAGCCGGCATCGGACATTGACCATCCCGTCGCTCACTGGAAATTTGACGAAAGCAACGACTTGACGGCCTATGACAGTGCCGACAGCCATAACGGCACATTGATGAATGGCGCTGCCCGGACAGCAGGCAAATTCGGCAATGCCGTACTGCTCGATGGAATAGATGACTATGTTAAAATCAGCGATGCAAACGATGCAGCCTTAGAGTTTAACAAAAACAGCAGTTTTACAATTTCCTGCTGGGTTAAACCGAGAGGCACTCAGCACTCCGGCTGGATTATCGACAAAATGAGAGTTAACAGACAATACGGCACTTTTGGATATTGGCTTGGTTATGGCGCCGCATCAGGACATTTTAATTTCGCAGCGGAGTCATCTAATCAAGGCACTACAAACGCCATTTCTCCTAACGGCTCGGCGCCCGCCGGAAGCTGGTATCACGTGGTTTGTGTTTACGATAATACACAAATGAGTATTTATCTGGACGGAGTGCAGCGAGCTGCGAACACCTTTACTTATAACACAGGCACGACCGTTCCTGACGGCCCTATGGGAATCGGCGCCTGGCTGGTTGACTCGCAAACAAGCGATTATTTCGACGGCCTGATTGACGATGTTCGCGTTTATAATTACGCCCTTGACGCGAATGAAGTTGCCGAGCTTTACGCTGAAGGTGAACCGAATTTGCAAAGTATCGAAATTGCCGGCCCCAATTCCGTGCCTGAGGAATCTGACACTCAGTATCGGGTCATCGGTCATTATGACGACGGCTCACGTCAAAACATAACAGCCGACGCAAATCTTACAGTTGTTCCTGATGAGTTCGCCCTGATAGACGCCAACGGCCTGTTATCAACCGAAAGACTTTACCAGTTAAAAGAAATCTGCACTATTAACGCCGATTACGAAGGCTTTTCCGCTTCAAAGAGTGTTACAATTTATCCTCTCTGCGACGGCAATCAATGCACAGAGCAGCAGATATTTAAACGCGACATCGCCGATACCGTTAAAATCAAGCAGGGCATAATCGAAGACCTTAACTATGCGATGAAAATTGAACGGGTGACGATGCAAATGATACCGCGGGTGGCGATAAAATTGCCAGTCAAGGAACGCAGCAAGATTCTCAAAATTAATATTAAACTCCTTGCCGCTTTGGCAGATGAATTATGGGCAAAGCAGGAAATAAATAAGAGCGTAGATTCTCTCGAAGAAGCGCTTAAGATTCTGCTTACAGTGCCGGGCAGCGGCTCAAGGTAATTTAAATACGTTTTTAAAATGATACACAGCGGGCGACAGTTTCCTGTCGCCCGCATTATTCCCCAACTTTTACATTATTCCACTTTCTATATTCTCAAGGAGAACACTATGTCATTAACAAAAGAACAATTAGCGATTATCGACGATTTATTTGAATCAGGCGGCGATGAAACCGCTGTCCTGCAAAAGCACAATATCTCACGAACAGTTTTACAAGATTGGCTTAAAGACAAGGATTTTTCTGATTGTGTTGCCGACAGGTTAAAATTGTCAAAGCTGCACAGCGAAATTTTGCTTTCAAAATACGCATCTTTCGCAGCGACAAAGCTGATTCAGCTTTGTCAAAGCGAAAATCAGGAGACCAGCCGAAAGGCCTGTTTGGATATTCTGAATTTGCAGAATGACCGGCTCTTAAAAACGGATGCCGGCCAACTTGTCGAATCACTGCCGAGCCTTGACCCCGCCACCGCCTCAAAAATACTTGCTGCTTTGGCACAGGAAAATCAATCCGCCGCAGAAACAGGAAGTTAAAATAGGTAATTTGCCTTAAAAAAACATTTTGCTGCAATATTTCAGCCCCTCTAAACGTCCATAATATAGAAAAATATGAATTTTATGTTACCTGTGCTGGAAACCAACCACCGAATAAGGTTAGAATACAAATTTGATACTGCGCAAACAGGTTAATGGATATGAGAGATAGAAAAACGATTTTAACCCCGTTAGGGACAGGCTGGGGCAGGCACACGAGCGCTTTGTTTCTAACGGGGTTTACTTTAGTTGAGCTGCTTGTGGCAATATCGGTTATCGCTCTGCTGCTGGGCATACTTATGCCGGCACTGGCCGCTACCCGCAAGATTGCCAAAAAAACCATCTGCAAATCAAATCTTCACACCTGCGCCCTTGCTTTCAGGATGTATCTCGACGACAACAAAAACGTTATGCCGACAATCACAAATATGCCCAATGTGAAACCACCTATAACCACCAATCCGATTCCCATTTATACCGCCATCGGCAAATATCTCGGTGACCAGAAAGTCCTAAAATGCCCTGCTGACAAAGGAACTGTTTTAGGAACAACATTTTTGGGCACAACCGGAGCGCAGGAAGAAAAAGACGCTGATTGTTATTATATTGATGAAGGCTCAAGTTATGAATATAATACGAGATTGGACAATCAGAATATTGACCAAAGCTGGATTGCCAAACGTTTCGGCTTAAACGAAATATTCCTGCTGAGAGACTATAGTTCATTCCACGGCACTCCCGGCAAATCAGGTTCGGTAATGTATCTTTATGCCGACACATTAGTAGCTGACAGGGAAAGGAAAAAATAATGTATAAAGGCACACTTCGACGTCCGCCGTCAAACAGAAAAAAGATCGCAATTATCACAGCCGTTATAATTGTCGTCTGCCTTTCAGCTTCCGGCGGTTTGTATTATATGTTTAGGGGCAGCAATAACGGAGCAGAGGACGATTTCGGTCGGCGAAGAAGAGAATGGAATGACAGTAACCTTCCCAATCCCGACAAGCAAAAGCCGCAGGAGATTATGGCTTATATGGATAGTGATGAGTTTAAGAAGCTGTCGGGTCGTGAGCAATTTATGTATATGCGCCAAGGCGGCCAAAAGGTAATGGAATATCAAATGGACACATACTTTTCTCTGCCCGATGAGCAGCAGAAAACAGCTTATCTCGACCAGATGATTGACCGTATGCAGACACAGCGGACAAATTTTGAGCGGATGCGACCGCCCAGACGCGATGCAAATGAGCCGAATGACCCTAATCGTCCGCAGCCATTCGGCAACAGAAGAAATTTCACTGCCGCGAATATGCGGGCAAGAAGTGAAAGAGGAACGCCGCTTCAAAGAGCACAGCGCGAGGCATTTTTTGAAGCTATGCGGACAAGAATGCAGCAGCGCGGGATAAGTATGCCTGGCCCGGGAGGCCCCGGCGGACGCGGCGGTTTTGGCGGCGGCAGAGGCGGACGCTGACAACTTCAATTATTCGGTGGAAAACGACTACCAGGTAAAAATCAGATTATATCTGAAAAACACAGCGACGTCGTTTCTGTCGTCGCTGTAGAAATTGCCGGGGATAAACACTTCGCCTTCCAGTTTGTGTTCTATGTTTTTAGTCGGCTTGTATGAAAGCACCGTCCTGAGCAGATGTCCGCGTAATTTGCCGTGTTCGCTCATTCCGCCGGTGCCGGCTTTATTGGTGTTCTCGTCTGCAAACAGAATCGCATAGCCGGTTTTCAGTTCTGTCTTTTCAGTAAGGTTAGTCGCCCAGTCCGTGTAAATCCTGTGCATATTGGAATTGTCATACGCTCTGCCGTCAATGGCATCGATATTGCCCTGATATAGATAGCTCCAGGTATCAACGCGTCCCCAGCCCCTGTCGAAATTCTTATCGGGGTCTCGGCTGCCGGAAAGATATTCGTAGCCGAGATATATCCTGTTTTTCTTTTCATCGTTGAAATTATAAATCAACTGATTGTTTGTTCCGAATGCGCCGAGACTTTTGCCGTTTTTGTGCCCGAATTGCGGCGCAAATTCGGCACTGTATTGCCAGTGGTCGTTTAATTTGCCGTAGAATCTGGTGCCGAGTGTGTAAATTTCGCCTTCAGAGCCGCTGCTTACGATTCGATGAGCGTCGTGTTTGTAAATTAAATACAGGTCAATGCCGGAATCTTTCGAGGTTTTCTTGTTAAAATACAATATGGCTCCCCGCTCGTCCTGTTCCGAAAGGTCGATGTCCCTGTCGTTAAAGGGTTTGAACCATTTCGCGCTGTCGGCGTGATTGTCAATCAATATGACATCTGCCGTGGTGTTGGAATCAATATTATATGTGAATCGCAGAGCATCAAAGTAAGCGGTTCTGCCGCCGTCTAACGGTGTGCCGTCACAAACGAGCCAGCCGCTGCCGAGTATTATTTCCTGCCTGCCGGCGACTATCGTCATTGGCAAATCGAACGCGTTTCTCCATGTCAGGTTTAACTTATCGAACAGCGCCTCGTTATATGCCCAATGGTGCGGCTCTGCCTCAGCCCTGATATAATATCGCGGCTCTGTCATAAGCCGTATATTAAAGTCAAGGTCGTCGGTTAATCTTATCTTCGCCTGCACTCTTGCGCGAAAACGCATTTGGATTCTCTCGTGTCCGAAAGCTTTATTGTCGAGATTGCGGGCATTATCATACGCAAACCGGAAACGAAAATCTCCGCCAAGTTCAAGCCAGTCGGTTGGATGTTTGAGGTCGGTTACCTTTTTAGCGGCATCATCAGCAGTTTTCTCCTCTCCGCGCAGCATTGGACAAAAACAAAACCCTATAACAAACGCTGCAAAAACCAGTTTCCTTACCATCGCCAAATCCCTGCTTATAAGAAAATCTGCCTCTTCTTATCCTATAATCGAACGAAAAAAAAAGAAGAAAATGAAAAAATTTATTCCCCGTGTCGTGGTTCTACACTTTTGAATTTTTTGTCTGGCAGGTCCGTAAGCCGGGTTCTGTTTTATGCGACCATTTCTCTAAGGACTGCCGTTGCCGACAATCTCAAGCGACCTACCCGCCGGATTAACGCTCGGGCAAAGCATACCGGCATACTTGGTCTTGCAGGCAGCGGGGTTTGCCCTGCCGGTTCTGTCGCCAGAACCGCGGTGCGCTCTTACCGCACCTTTTCACCCTTACCAATCTCAAATTTGAAATCTCAAATCTCAAATTGGCGGTGTATTTTCTGTGGCACTTTCCTTCTGAAATCTCAAATTTGAAATCTCATAGTGGCCGTTAGCCATCGCTGTGCCCTGTCCTGCCCGGACTTTCCTCCCCCTCTCTTGCTTCGCAAGAAGCTGAGGGGGCGGCCGCTCGACCAGCCAGACAAAAAAATCTTTATCAGCAAAGCATAATATACCATAAAAACAGCATTTTGTGCAAGTTCTGTAATAAAAGCAGCTTATTGACGGTTAAAAACTTGATTTTTAAGCCATTCTATGGTATAATACCTGAAAATTAGGGGCGAATCTGTGTGTTTACCCCCGACATTTCAACCCGTCTCGACTCAACGTCGAGCCGAGGCAGGCAGGAAGAAGGACCTTCATAAATTTTTAGCCGTGTTAGATACTGCCGAAAATTCAAGGAATCGACGGTCTAACCGGTGCAATTTTCAATCAGGAGGACGGAATGTCCGTTAGAAGATTTTCTGTTTATTCGTTTTTCGCAGTTATTTTATCAACGTTTTCGCTTTGTTACAGCGATACCAACCTGCTTATAAATCCCGGCTTTGAGAACATTGCCGACGGTAACTGGGTTCGCCGAAACTGCACATTCGCATATACAAACGAACAACATCGCAATGGTTCTTACAGCGGAAAGGCAAGCGACAGAACCGCAACCTGGCAGGGACTCCAGCAATCTCTTTTAGGCAAATTAAAGGACGGAAACTCCTGCACAATTTCCGCCTGGGTCAGACTCAACAACGCAGCCAGTGATACTGTGAGAATAACCATTCAGAAAACTGTCGATGGCGTAACAAGTTATGATGGTGTTGCCAGTGGAACAGCCAATAACACCGGCTGGGTCTATCTTTCTGGAAATTACACATTGACCGCTCCGGGAAATATATCCGTCTTATATGTTTATTTTGAAGGACCGGCAATAGGCGTAAATTTCTATGTCGATGACGCAAATGTAGCGGTTACCCAATATGTTCCGCCTCCGCCAGTTGATAATTCGGTCAAGGCACAATTCTGCTGGATGCAGCAATACAGCGGCAGCGCTACCGGCTCTGATTATGCACAGGATATCGCGCTCGACTCAGCAGGCAACGTGTATGTTACGGGCTACGCGAAAAATACAGGCACAAATTACGACTTTGCTACAATAAAATACTCGCCCGACGGAACTCCTGTCTGGACAAGGACATATAATAATCCCGGTTCTTATACTGATTATGCCACTGCGATGGCCGTTGACGCAAATTCAGATATTGTTGTCGCAGGATGCAGTTACACAACAACTGGTTATGACGGAATAATCGTCAAATACACATCATCCGGAAATCAGCTCTGGGCAAAAGCATACAATTATTCAGGCACCGGCGACGATATATTTTACGATGTCGCGGTTGATTCAAGCAGGAATATTTATGCAATTGGCGAAAGAAACGGAGACTGCCTGATAGTAAAGTTCACGCCTGACGGCAATGTCGCTTGGACGAAAATCTATAATGGTTCGGCAAACGGCTATGATTCGCTTTATAGCCTTGCCCTTGACGCAAGCGGCAATGTTTATGCATGCGGAGAATCAGCAGGCATCGGCACTGACCAGGATTGTCTGGTTTTAAAATATTCATCGGCAGGAAACTTACTGTGGGCCAAAACTTATAACGGCCCTGCCAACGGCTGGGACCTGCTGGAGGCGATAGCGGTTGATTCTGCCGGCAATGCCTATGTTACCGGTTCTGTCGAGACTGCGACCGACTCCGATTATATAACAATCAAGTATGCGCCGGACGGCAATTTGCTCTGGACAGCTTCCTATACCGGCACAGCTTGGGGCTGGGATGAGTCTTATGCAATCACTCTTACTTCAGACGGTAATGTCGCTGTAACGGGATACAGCCAGGGCACAACCAGTGCGGATGCAGCTACTGTGAAATATAATTCGCAAACAGGAGCTCAGGTGTGGGCTTCCAGATATAACGGCACAGGCAATTCAACCGATTACACCGAAGCGATTGCTGCCGATAGCCGGGGCAATGTTTATGTTGCCGGCAGAAGCACCGAAGGCAGCTCGATGGACTATCTTACAATATGTTATGGCCCAGATGGCACAATGTTTTGGAAGATGAGTTACAACGGCCCTGCTTCTCAAATGGACATCGCAACGGCGATTGCAGTCAGCGGCGATGAAGTGTATGTTACAGGCAGATGTGCCGATTCAAGCGGAAAATTCGATTATGGAACTGTCAAATATACTCCTTTCTATGTCGATGGTCAGGCCGACGCATCTATACGCTATCAGGTGCTTGAAGGCTTCGGCGCCTCTAACACCTGGTCCGGAAATGGAATCGTAGCTCTTGGCAATTACAATCCGGCTATCTTTGATGTCATCTTCGGCGATTTGGGGCTTGACATACTCCGCTTGAGAAATACCTACGGATACGGCGACAATTATATAACTAATTCAGCCCAGACAATAGCAGCAGGCAGGGCACGAACAGGCAGACCACTAAAAATTCTGCTTTGCTCCTGGGCTCCGTCAGCAAACCTCAAAAGCAACGGCGCCCTAAACGGCGGCGGAAACGCAACACTTGCAAGAGACGAATACGGCAATTACAGGTATAACGATTATGCGCAATGGTGGTATGACAGTATAGTTTATTACAGAAGTTTGGGAATATCACCAGACTATGTAAGTATGCAAAATGAACCCGACTATGATGCCGCCTGGGATTCGTGCAGATTTGACCCGACAGAGAATGGTGCAGTTGCAGGTTACGACCAGGCCTTTGACGCTTTTTCCGTCAAGATTGCAACTTTGCCGAATCCGCCCAAAATGCTGGCGCCGGAAACAGCAGGCTTTATCAGTTTGGCCGATTACATAAACGCCCTTATTGACAGGTCGCCGGTTTACGGCTACGACCATCACCTTTATAATGGCGGCGGCGGCGTGGACAACCCCGATGCCTATATTCCGGCTATGACCAACTTCGCAACGGCTTTCAATGATAAACCGCGGATGCAGACAGAATTCTCAAAGGGAGATGTGGTTCCTCTTACCTTCACCGATTCTATGAATCTGGCTCTTATGATGCATAACTCGCTCGTTGTTGAGGGAGCATCGTCATATATGTATTGGGAGTTGGCCTATAGTGCACCTCAAGGTTTAGTTATGATCACTCCAACAAGCTGGACCATCAATCCCGTCTATTATGCCTTTAAGCACTATTCTGCCTTTACAGACCCCAACTGGCAGCGCATCGAAGCCTCAACAACAGACCCCAACCTGAGAATATCGGCTTATATCAGTCCCAACAATAATCAGATAAGTATTGTGATAATCAATCCTTCCTATAATTTTACTACGCTGGACATTAGTTCTCTCGGCAATTTCAACGCCGTAAGCGGAAAGATTTATAGAACAATCGCAACTGAAAACTGCGCCCTCATCGGAGAATACGAGGAAGGTGTGTCTGTAACCCTTCCTGCCAAGTCCATTGTAACCGTTGCACTGACCGGAAATACCTCATCCTGTTCTAATCCGCCGGCAGGCGATTTGAACCACGATTGTCAGGTTGATTTCTTCGATATTGTCGCGCTCGGCGCTAGTTTCACAGGTTCGCAGGCAAATCATCTTACTCTTAAAAATATAGCCGACACCTGGCTCCAGTGCGGCCTGGCTAATCCGGCTGACTGCTGGCAGTAAAAATAGTTATCGGTAATTCAGTTATCGGTTATCAGTTTATATTTGGTTACTGATAACCGAGTTACCGATAACTGATAACTCAATTCATTTTAAATCTACAACCTCTTAAAGGAATTCACTATGCACAACTCAATCATTCTATCTCCGCAGCATCTTTTAAAAGCAAATAGTTTTTACCAAACTCTTAAAAAAACAAGACCGCTGACAAGAACCGATTTAAAAAATTATCTCAAAGTCTTTCTCGGCCTTGACATCGGCGAGGCAAAAATCTGTCCTGAACATAATACGCCGATGGATTATCTTTAGCATTGCTTCTCTGAAATTTCAAATCTCAAATCTCAAAGGATTGTGTCGTCTGGGCAGGCCGCGGAGGCGGAAAGACACTTTTGGCCGCTGTTGCTACGCTGCTGGATTGTATCTTTAAGCCTGACTGTAAAGTTAGAATCCTCGCCGGCAGTGAATTGCAGGCTCAAAGAATGTTCGATTACCTGCTCGAATTTTTAAGAAAAGGTTTTGAAGGTTTTCTTTCCGAACCTGTTCATAAAAATAAATGCAGCTTCCTTAACGGCTCAGATGTCGAAGTTCTCACCCAATCGGCGGCTTCCGTTCGCGGCAGTCATATCCAGAAATTACGTTGTGATGAGGTTGAGCTTTTCGACAGGCAGATTCTCGAAGCGGCAAAGTTCGTTACCAAAAGCACTAATGAAATTGTCGGTGCAATAGAATCGCTTAGCACGATGCATCAGCCTTTCGGCATTATGCACGAGCTTGTCGGCAAGGCCTCTTCCTGCGGAACGCCGATTTTCAAATGGTGCGTCTGGGAAGTTATTGAAAATTGTCCGCCGGACAGAAGCTGCTCAAGATGTCCGCTGAATAACGATTGCCGGGGCAGAGCGAGAAAAGCGTCAGGCTATTTGAAGATAGATGACGTTCTGGCACAGATGCGGCGGAGCAGCAGAGCCGCCTTTGAGTCTGAAATGCTTTGTCTTCGGCCATCGCTTGAAAACGTTGTCTTTGCGGAATTCGAGCCTGACGTGCACATTGCGTCTGTCGATTATAATCCGGCTTTGCCGCTGTATCGCGCGATTGACTTTGGCTTTGTCAATCCGTTTGTATGTTTGTGGATTCAGATTGACGGAAATGGAACTGTTCGCGTCATTGATGAATATGTCCAAAGCAGGCAGACGATTGACGTTCACGCTGACGAGATAAAAAACAGGATACCTTTCAGCGAAGAGCGGATTATTGCTACTTTTTGCGACCCTGCGGGAGCTGGCGTAAATGATGTTACAGGCACAAGTCCTGTTTTTCAATTAAGAAAGGCCAGCGTAATACTTCGTTATAAACGCAGTTCGATATTGGAAGGAATAGAGCTTATTCGCAGGGCTTTGCGCAGCGGCGATGGACGAAGCAATTTTGTTATCAGTCCTCGCTGCGGCAGGCTTATTGAGGCTATGCAGTGTTATCATTATCCGCAGGAAGGTGCGGAAGAATTGCCTTTAAAGGACGGTATTTACGACCATCCAATTGACGCTCTGCGGTATTTCTTCGTGAATTACAACAGCTCAAATTCTGCCAAAACCAGAAAATACTGAAAAAAAGGCTGTGAAAAAATTCACAGCCTTTTATTAAAAAGTATTTCGGTCTATTTATCCGCCTTCAGCGAGACCTCGCCTTTTAGCTGTTCTAAAAGGCGGGTTTTTTTCTCAAAAGTGCCATTGCTCCGATTGCCAATAGAACCATCGTCGCCGGTTCAGGAAGAGGTTCAAAAGTGTAGGTGTAACTATTCAGGACGAAGTCGTCTGCATATGCGGTTATCGTCTGGTTTGTTCCAATGACCCCCTTGCCGATGTTCATCCTGAGCACGGCGGCATTCGAAAAATCAAAGTTGTTTCCCCACTGAGACCATGGGTTCTTAAACTCCGACCAAGTCATAGTCTTCATAACCGGGCCGCCACTGTAGGCGTTGGTCCAGATGATGTAGCTAAGACTCTGGTTGCTTGTGAAGTTCAGCCACGTATTACCGAGGCTGTCATTGGCAGGCCAGATTGTGACCACTGTATCGTATCCTGCTCCCGAATAGATGGGCCCGTTGTTGCTTATGTCGGGATCGTCCAATACGAAACTGAGGTTGGGGATGTAGTCTTCGGGTGCGTTCGCCCAATAGCTCCAGGAATTAACACTGCTGACGGTAGTAACACCGGCAGGTGCGGGAAAGACTCTCGCCTGGGCGTATCCGCCCGTTCCGGGCCAATCCAATTTTGCCGACCAATTTCCCACCGCACTTGAACTATCGGTCCAGGAAAAAGTTCCACCCGACCCCTGCATTGTGGTAATGTCGCCGTTAATGCTCGGGGTGGTATAAGGCAATTCAGTAGCACAGACCATATTCACCCCAAAACTTAAGGCGGTTGCTATTGCACAAATTGTTATAAACTTTTTCATTCTCTACTCCTTCCAAAAATATTTGTATTTTTCTGTTTACTGTTTTTTTCGCAGTAAACCTAATACGCCAAGACCAATCAGACAAATCGTCGCAGGTTCCGGAATTACGCTGACTGAGCCTGATGCGCCGGGGACCCATGTGCCGCCCTGGTTAGTAGAATACTCAACGTAATAATTGATAGCGGTCAAATCAGGCAGCAACGAACTTGTTGAATCCATATATTCCCACCACCCCTGATAAATATTGCCGCCTGCTGCCAATGGTATATTTACACCATAAGGATTAGCGTTGTAGATAGATTGCCAAGCCATAGTGCTGCTTCCAGCCAACCAGGCGCCTGCAACATCATCCCAAATGGATGTCGTTCCGCCTTGAACAAAAGTATAGGTGCACGCCTCTCTGACCTGGATATTTACAGCCTCATCGGTCTTGAGAAGAAAGGACCACATAATCGCCTTTCCGTATGCACTGGCGGAACCCGTAACTGTAAGAACGTCATCGTCGATCGAGATGGTGTGTGTGCCTGGATAGGTGCCGTTCGCCATATCCACAAACGTCCCGGCCATTATAGCCGCTTTTTCCGCTGCCGCCCAATGCTCAATTTGATACCACATTCCTGCCGGGTTTGTTTCCGACAATGAAGTAAAATTCAGCGGCATCGAATCGACATACACGCCGGTCGTTATACCGGCTGTTGCGAAACCAGTACAGCAAAACATCAGAATCGCTACACAAACAACAATTAACTTCTTCATTATTCCTCACTTTCTTAAACAAAAACAAAATTTGATTTATTTATTTTTCCGCAATAAGCTTAAAATACCAAGACCAAGCAGGCAAATTGTCGCCGGTTCGGGAATAATAACGTCGAATCTCGCCATTATGTCTCGCGGAGACTGAGTCCAGGGATTGTCGCCGCTCCAGTTGTTCATTTTCTTCTCTGGGAGTAAAAGCGGCGTAACGTCAACTCGGTAACCTTGGACGATGAAAGTCGTCGTTGGCCCGGAATCAAGCGAGAGGTAGTCGTACCAGTAATTGACCAGGAGATTGACAGTTTGGTCGAGGGCGCCAGGAACCCCGCCTAAAGTCATATTGCGAGTTAGGCTGTCGTTGAGAAACATATCAGGCCAAGGTTCCGGTGAACCTCCATAGGTGTAATCTACTGTCCAGAGAAGCGTGTTGATCTTCTGAACGTAGGTGCCCGGCGTGAGATCGAGGGTGCCATTGTAGGTTTGAAGCTCTACCGTATCGCCCGGATAACCGTCAGGGCCCCAAGGAGCGTCTTCCGGTGGTGTGAGAGGACCGGGAAACTGCGTTGGCCCCCAGCCCGACACCGTGTAATTGACGGTTGCCGCGCCAGCGGACACCGCCATAACAAAAATTACTGCCGCACAAATTGCAATTAACTTCTTCATTTTCTCTTCCTCCAAAACCAAAATATCACATTTTTTTTGCTGAAAGGGAAGGATGTATCAGAAGTGCAAAGATACGAAAGGACAACTTGAAATCCGTTTCTCTCTCACTACCATCTTCTTCGTTGCCTCATCCTTCCAAACTGCTTTTATATACGGACAACATTATACCCTATACCAGTAGGATATGCAAACAAAAAAATAATTTTTTCTTGATATATGTTCTTTGCATAACATACTGTCAAAAAAGGACTTGTATATAAAATTTTTGATAATTTAGCCCACATCAACCAGACCAAGGCTGTCGGCAAACTTTCGCATAAGCTCTGCCCTTATGTTTCTATGCTCAGCCGATTTGAGCATTGGGTCTTTTTCTACAAGCTCAAAAGCATCCTTTCTGGCAAGAGTCAACAGGTCGAAATCATCGATAATATCGGCTATTTTCAAATCGGGCAGGCCGTGCTGGCGCGAGCTTAAAAGTTCGCCGGGGCCGCGAATTTTCAGGTCGTGCTCCGCGATTTCAAAGCCGTCATTGCTGCGGGTCATTATTTCGAGCCTGCTTTTTGCCGTTTCGCTTTCAGCCTGCGCAACGAGCAGGCAATAAGCCTTTGACTGACTTCTGGCAATTCTGCCGCGAAGCTGATGCAATTGAGCAAGGCCGAACCTGTCGGCCCCTTCGATAACCATTATTGTCGCGTTGGGAACATCTATTCCAACTTCAATAAGAACTGTCGAGACAAGGCAGTGAATCTTCCCCTTGCGAAAATCATCCATTATTTTCTGTTTATCGTCGCCGGCCATTTGGCCGTGCAGCAGACCAACGTTAAATTCTGGGAAGATATTTTTGCTTAAATTCTCATATTCAGCGATTGCTGCTTTCACATCGCCGTTCTCGCTATCAACTATTCGCGGATAAACAAAATAAACTTGTTTTTTTGCTTTTAATCTCTCGCGGATAAAATCATAAGCCTTTGGCAAATCTTTCGGCTGAATGTATCTTGTTATTACCTGTCCTCTGCCCGGCGGCGAATGTTTTATAACGGATATATCCAAATCGCCGAATACCGTCATCGCAAGCGTTCTCGGTATGGGCGTTGCCGTCATAACAAGACAATGCGGCTCGGCATCCTTTCTTAACTGCGCCCGTTGATGAACTCCAAATTTGTGCTGCTCATCAATTATTACAAGGGACAAGTTGGCAAATTGGACATCCTCCTGTAAAAGAGCGGTTGTTCCGACAATAATATTGGTTTCGCCGGACTTAATACCGTCGAGGATTTCTTTTCTTTTTTCGCCGTTTATGCCGCCTGTGATAAGAACCCTTTGGACATCGCTGCCTTTCAGATACCGTTCAATGTTTATAAAATGCTGTCCGGCAAGAATTTCGGTCGGAGCCATTATCGCGACCTGCTGTTTGTTGGCCACCGCGATAAGAGCGGCATATAAAGCGACAACTGTTTTCCCGCTGCCGACATCGCCCTGAAGCAGCCTGTTCATCGGGACTTGCTTTGCCAAATCCGCAGCAATTTCGCCGATTACCTTGTCCTGGTCTTCCGTGAGCAGAAACGGAAATCGTTTCCTTATTCTCTTATCAATCTGCTCGGTGCATTTGAGCGGCACTGCTTTTGCAAAATGTTTTACCTTATACCGCCGCAGAGCCAGAGCGGCCTGCATTAAAAACAGCTCATCATATTTCAATCTGCGTTTTGCCTTATCAACCTGCGATTCATCTTCAGGGCTGTGAATCCACTTATATGCTTTCTGGCGTTCTATAAGGTTTGACTTCTTTAGAAAATCTGCGTCAAAAAACTCCGGCACAAGTTCGACTATTTTATCAAGCGAGCTGCGGAAAATCCTTTTTATCTGTCCGCCCGGAAGCTGGGCAGTTGCCGGATATACAGGCCCGCTGAAACTGTCAGCGGTAATTTCATCGCCCTCGACTATTACAAATTTCGGATTAGTAAGCTGAAGCTGATGTTTATATTGGCCTATTTTTCCCCAAACGATAAGGTTTTGGCTTGGCAAAATTTTGCCCTGCAGGAATTTGCTGTTAAACCAGATAATCCTGCACGAACCAGTATCATCGTTTATATAAGCTTCAAAATATGATGGTTTTCGCCAATATTGAAAATCTGTGCTTTCGACAGTTCCCACAAGAGTAACAGTCTGGTTTTCCTTTATTTGTTCGATTTTTACAGGCTCCGGCGCAAAGAACCAGTCTCTCGGATAATATTCGAGCAAATCGAAAACGCTTTTTATGCCCAGTTTTTCAAAAGTCGTCACCCTTGCCGGCCCTACCCCTTTTAGAAACTGCACCGACATATCAAGACTGACATTATCCAACGGTTTTTCTGTCATATTTATTCCGAGTAGCCGAACTTTCCGATAAGTTTAACAAATCTGCATCCGCAAACGAATTTAGATTTTAAGCCGCTTGCGGTTTTTTCAATTACAATAAGCTCCTGCACGTAATCCGCTCCCTGCGGCAAAACAGCCAGGCCGCCTGTTTTCAACTGCTCAATCAGCGGCTTGGGCATTTGTGGAGTCGCGGCTGTAATTATTATCCTGTCAAACCCGCCCGGGGGCGAGGTCTCGCCAAAGGCGGATTGTTTTTTTTCAGGCCAGCCGACTGTGCCGTCGCCTGTGAGAAATTTCACGTTTGTTATGTTTAATTCAGCTAAAATCTGCCTCGCCTTTAATGTAAGATTTCCTATTCTTTCGATTGTCCAGACTTCTTTGGCAAGTTTGGCAAGTATCGCGGTCTGATAGCCGCTGCCTGTTCCGATTTCGAGAACATCACAATCTTTATCAACTTTCAATTCCTGTGTCATTAAAGCGACAATATAAGGCTGGCTTATTGTCTGGCCGCAGCCGATTGACAACGGGCCGTCATAATAGGCTTGTTCGAGAAATTCATCAGGTATAAATTTTTCTCTCGGAATTTGAGCCATTGACCGCAAAACGGCAGGGTCTGTGATATCCCTGCTTTTTAGCTGGATTCTAACCATTGCCTGCCTCTCGGCAGTAAATTTGTCCTTTTCATTTGCCTGCTGCATAACTATAATAATTGCGTTGTTAAACGCGTTTTGCAAATCAATTTTTAAGGAGATATAAAATGAAAACGAAGCTAAAAATCGCCGCGTTTTACCTGCTGGCTGCAATATTAGGCGGCTGCGTGCCTTCCCTGCATCCGCTCTTCACGGAAAACGACCTGATTTTCGACGCAAATCTCATCGGCACCTGGGCATCGGCTGAGCCCAATGAACGCTTTGAGTTCCAACAGACAAAAACTAAATATTATGAATGTATTTATATCGACAAAGACAACAAATCAGGCACATTTATCGCAGGTCTCGGCAAACTCGGAAATACTACGTATCTGGATATTTATCCCAGCGAACCGAATATGATGGAAAACGATTTCTATAAATCTCATCTTTTGTCCACACATTCTTTTATGAAGATAGAATTATCAAAAGACATATTAAAACTTTGTTCTATGAGTCCGGATGGGACAGACAAACTGCTAAAATCCAAACCGAACGCCGTAAAACACGAAACCCTTGAAGATGATAATGGTCGCATTGTCCTTACAGCGCCAACGAAAGAACTGCAAAAGTTTATACTCAAGTACGGCGCCGATAAAAAAGCGGAACTTTTTGGAGACAAAGACGCCAGCAAATTTCATCGTATTAAATAATAATGAATTCCGGAACTGAAAAGTTAATCAACTTTGATAAGGAATATCTCTGGCACCCGTTTACACAGATGAAGGCCTGGCTGGCTTCTGAGCCGGTTGTTATTGAGTCTGGCGACGGCTTTTACCTGATTGATACCGAAGGCAGATGCTATATCGATGGTGTTAGTAGTCTTTGGTGTAATGTTCACGGCCACAGAGTCAAAAAAATCGATGACGCTATAAAAAAGCAGCTTGAAAAAATTGCCCACAGCACCCTTTTGGGTCTCGCGCAGACAAAATCTATCGAACTTGCCGAGAAACTTATCGCTATTGCGCCAAAAAATCTTAAAAAAGTCTTTTATTCCGACAGCGGCGCAACAAGCGTTGAAATCGCTTTGAAAATCGCTTACCAGTATTATCATAATAAAGGTCAAAAAAGAGATAAATTTATAGCATTGGGACAATCTTACCACGGCGATACAATCGGCTCAGTCAGCGTCGGCGGAATGGAAATATTTCATTCGATTTTTAAGCCGATGCTTTTTGACACTTTTTTTGCCCCTTCTCCTTTCCCGTATCGTTTCAATGGTTCTGCCGAGCAATGCAGACAGTTTAGTCTCGATAAAATCGAGGAACTTTTAAAGAAACATTCGGACAAAATCGCAGCGGTAATCGTCGAGCCGCTGGTTCAGGGTGCAGCAGGAATGATTGTTCATCCGAAAGGTTTTTTAAAAGGCGTTAGAGACCTTACAAAAAAATACGATTGTTTTCTGATAGCCGATGAGGTCGCAACCGGTTTCGGCAGAACGGGCAGGATGTTTGCCTGCGAAAATGAAGATGTCCAGCCCGATATTATGTGCCTTGCAAAAGGAATTACCGGCGGCTATCTGCCTTTGGCGGCTACACTTACGACGCAGGAGATTTTTGACGCTTTTTTAGGTGAACCTGAAGAATTTAAGACATTTTTTCACGGCCATACCTACACCGGCAACGCATTAGCCTGTGCCGCAGCGATTGCTTCGCTCGAACTTTTTGAGGAAAACAAAATAATCGAATCGCTGCCTGCAAAAATAGATTTGATTGCCGATTATCTCAAAAAAATCTCGGTATTGGATTATGTCGGCGATGTCCGTCAATGCGGCTTAATGGCAGGTATTGAGATTGTTAAAGATAAAAAATCTAAAGAATCATTCGCTTACGAGGAATTGATTGGCGCAAAGGTCTGCGAAGCAATGAGACCTAAAGAAGCAATGATGCGGTCTTTGTCGGATTGTATCGTTCTAATGCCGCCGGTGGCGATTGATTTGCCCTTGCTGCAAAAATTACTCGATATCGTTTACGACACAATTAAAAACGATTTACCGAATTATACGTCTTCACTGTAACCGCTGAACGGCACCCACATACTTTTTTCAGTTCCGATTACCGTTTGATAGGAATGAAGCATTCCGAAATTAGAACTGCGAACCGCATACCAGTTAATATTGCTATCGCGGGCAAGCTCGTCCTTTATCTCGTCAATCACAACAACACTGGTTTTACTTTGTGAATGTATCTTGTCTATAACAAAGTCCTGGTCTTTTTCGGTCAGAAAAGAATAAACCGGCACCAGCGCGTGTTTATCCACAAGATCGATTATAGATTCAGGATAAACATCCTTTTTCGAATCAACCTCAATATCTATAATACTGAGCTGGCCGAAAAGACTTTTTTGCATTTCCGGATGCGACGCCGGATATGTCGTAATACACGGCACCGCGATTCTGAATATGACGCGCGCTTTTTTTTCTGTCGAATGAGCCTTGGCGATATATTTGCACAAGTATCTGACAAGGCATTTTTCCTTCGATACAGGCGTAAGTTTTTCAACAAAAAACGGGTAATCGAAGGTTATCTGGGCGGTATTTGCTTTTAATTTCTCCAGATAATCCCAGACATTTGTCGCAATTGTCTTTGTGCCTATTATGTCGCGGTGCTGATGAAGAATAATAATGAACTGGTCAATCCATTTCGCCTCGAACTGCTGCATTATCCGGGCATCGACGGAAATATTGGCAATTGTAAACTGCCCTTCCGGGTTGACCCTGGACAGCACCCTTATCGGAAAAGGCAAATCCTTCATACCTACATCAACAAGAAATCTTTTTTCGTCATTCATCGCTATTTCTCCTTATCGAGCAATCGTTTGATATTATGAGTCATAATTTCCCATTTGTTACAGCTTAAACTGAAAACCTTTATAAGTGAAGCATTATCTGTCAAATCCTGCAAAAAATCGCTGTTTTCAGTGATTGTGTTACATTTTAAACCCAAAAATTCCAATTGCCGGCAGATTTGTGAAATAATTGTGCCATAAAGAAAAGGTTTTTCCGCAAGGAAAAAAACGGCATCAACACCGCCGAGCACAGAAATAAAACTGCCGATATATCTTTTAACCTGATACAGATAAATATCCAGAGCTTGTTTAGCGTCAGCGCCGGCGTTTATAACATCCGTCAGGCTTGCCTGTTTATTCATCCCGTTAGAAACAGGTTGCCTTTGGCAACCGTCAGGCATCATAGATGCCTTGTTTCTAACGGGATTCATAAGTGCGGTAAAACCGCTTTGGCTGGAAAGCAGATGGGTTATCTGGCCAAAAGTCATTCCTATTGACTGCAGATAAAAAACAATCGTAGGGTCGATATCGCCGCAGCCGGTTGAAGATAAAATCCCCTCCACAGGTGTAAAACCGGTGCTTGTTTCCACGGCTATTCCATCTTTCACAGCCGCGACATTCGTCCGGTCTCCGATATAAACAGATATAATTTTTGACAGCGGCAATTTTGCGTAAGCTGAAACATTTTCAACCGCCCAGGAATGAAATAATCCGTATCCACCGTATCTTCTTATTCCCTTTTTACTAAGTTCATAAGGAACAGCATAATTACCGGCTTGTGCAGGCAGTTTATTAAAGAAAGTGGTATCGGAAATTAAAACGTGCGCCGCCTTCGACATTTTCTCTATCCAGTAATCAATAACCTTAAATGTCATATCGCTGTATTCAGGAAAGAAACTGGTATTGTTCCGCAGCTTGTCAAGCAATTGCCCCGTGAGTAAAACGGTTTGTTCCTCAAAAAGTTCTGTGCTGTGCCGTAATAAATAACCTACAGCTTCGATTTTGCCCGAACCGCCGACATCTTTAATTATACTATCGCAGCAAGATAGAGAAAATTCGCACGAATCCGAATGAAAACGTCCATCCTCAGCCTTGCACCAGCTTAAACTCGACATATTATTATCAAAAAGCAAAATCATCGGCTTTTCTCTTTCAACATTTCAAGTAATTTGACTCCTTCCAGAAAAATAATTCGTTCTTCATCCGGCGGTATGGAAAGAATACTTGTCTTAGAGTCTTTTTTGTTAATCCGGCAAATTTTGGCGTTCTCTGTTTTGCGGTTCATTTCTCCATCCAGATTAACGCCGCACCAATCCATATTATTGCATATCTTTTCTCTTACCAGCCAATTAGTTACGCCGATATCGTCGGTAAACACAAGTGCATCTATCCCGCCCATTATTACCACATAGCCGCCGATATATTTTTTAATCCGGTGGACATACATATTCAACGCCAGTTCAGCCTGCTCTTTTTCTCCTTTGGAAGTAAAATTTATTATGTCCCGGATATCGCTTGAAAAGCCCGAAACGCCCAAAAGGCCGCTTTTTCTTTCAAGCACATCCTGCATTTCATCGGCGCGATAGCCATAAACACTCATCAGATATATTGTCAGCATCGGGTCAATATCTCCGCAGCGAGTGCTCATCGCAAGACCTGTAAGCGGAGAAAACCCCATAGATGTATCAATTGACCGTCCATTTTTTATCGCGGCTACGCTTGAGCCGCCTGTTCCAAGATGACAAGCGACAATTTTTAATTTCTCAGGGGTCGTCTGCAAAAAACGGGCAGTTTCCCTCATTGTATGCAGATAAGACAGGCCGTGAAAACCGTATTTCCTGAACCTGAATTTTTTTAAGATTTTCTCCGGCAGCGGATAAGTATATGCACAGGGCGGAATAGTGGAATGAAAGGCAGAGTCAAAGGCAACATACTGCTTTAACTGCGGAAACGCTTTTATCGACTCATCTATAACATTTAGCGAAATCGGGTTATGAATTGGCGCAAAAGGCAGGCATTGGCGCAGTTTTTTCAGAGACTTGCTGTCGATAAAAGCGGATTTGTCGAAAAACCCGCCGGAATGGACAAACCGGTGTCCTATCAGACCAATGTCGATATTTCTCTCTTCTCTTATATATTTTATAATCAGGCTGGCAGCCTGACTGTGATTTTCAAGGGAAACAGTAACCTTTAGACTTTTGCCGTCAAGCTTATGCTCGATAAAAGACGATTCAGTGCCGATGACTCCTATCCGGTGAGCCTTGCCGGACAATATAACTTTATCATCTTTGGAATCGGTTAATTCAAAGACTTTGTAATTAAGCGAAGAGCTGCCGCAATTAAAAACTAAAACATTCAAAAGAATAATCCCAATTTGTATGTAATTTTCGCAGTATTTAAGCACTTTATTTACAGTATGTCAAGGAAAGCATTGCCAACTACACCTGCAAAACATCTATTGCCTGAATATGAAAATCCGATATAATACTAATCGGATACTAAAAGGTGCATTATGTATAGATTAAAAGAAAAACAAAAAGATTTAAGTCCCCACATATTGAGTATTTTGTCCGAATGCCAAACCGCTTTAAATGAAATTGAAACAGGCGCAAAACTGGTTTTATATGGTTCTTACGCAAGAGGTTCTGCTGGTCCCGAGTCCGACCTTGATTTGCTGATTTTGTTGGACCAAGAACTAACTATACAGAAGAAAAAACAAATCCGAGACTTATTATATGAAATTTCCCTCAAAAATGATGTTGTTATCAGTGCTATTATAAAAAGCACTTCAACATGGGACATGCCAATTACAAAAGCTACACCTCTTTATAATAACATTCAACGTTTCGGAGTGGCAATAGGATGACAAAAGGCCAAAGAGAGCTTATTGAATACTGGCTCAGGAGAGCTGACGAGACTCTCGATGAAGCAAAAATTATGCTAAAAACCAACCATCCTCGCGGCTGCACTAATCGTTTATATTACGCCTGTTTTTATGCTATAACGGCATTATTATTGAGCAAAGACCTTTCAAGCAGTAAGCATAGCGGAGTAATGTCGTTATTTAATAAACATTTCATCAAACCGGGCATAATACCTGTTGCAATGGGGAAATTTTACTCAGGCATTTTTGATAATCGAATGGAAAGCGATTATGGCAGTTGGGACGAATTTGAGAACGAATCAACAGAAAATGATATTGAACAGGCTGCTGAACTTATAGAAAAGATTGCTTCAATCGTATTATCTTCTTAAAAAACATCTTCCTATAAAATGGAATTAATTTTCACGAAACGCAATGGATTATTTATCACCGGCACTGATACCGGCGTCGGAAAAACACTTATTGCCGGGGCGATTACAAAAATTCTTTTACAAAAAGGCGAAAATATTGGTGTATTTAAACCTGTCGCATCCGGCTGCAAAAAAATAAAACAAAGACTTATAAGCGAAGATGCAAAGTTTTTGGCTCATTGTGCCAAGAGCGAATTTGCTCTTGATATAATCAATCCAGTTGCCTTTAAAGTTCCTGCTGCACCGTTTGCCTGCGAAAAAGCGGAAAATAAAAAAGTTGACCTTAGAAAAATTGCCGCTGCCTATAAACAAATCTGTCAAAAAAGTGATTTTGTCATCATCGAAGGCATCGGCGGAATAAAAGTGCCGATAACAAAAAATGTTAATGTGTTAAGTCTTGCAAAAGCCTTTAATTTACCCGTTGTAATCGTCGCAAGGTCGAAACTTGGCACAATAAATCACACACTTTTAACTATTGGCGCTGTTCGGCGGGCAGGACTTTTGCTTGCAGGGGTAATAATTAACGGTTATGATGAGAAAACTAAAGACGTTGCGGAAAAAACTAACGCTGAAATTATAAAAAAGCTGGGCAGGGTAAAAATTATAGCCGTTGTGCCTTTTGACGATAAGACGAATATGAAAAAATTCATAATCGGCCAAAAGGTTTTAAAAGCCCTGCAAAAAATTGATTGGACGAAAATAAAAAAATGAATGACAAATCGATAGTTCTGAAACGGCCTGATTTACGCCGTTATCTTGTGCCGATAAACACAGCCGCCACTCAGCAGCTATTTACAGATTGTCTGATAATCGGCTCCGGCGTTGCGGGACTTCGAGCGGCAATTGAAGCAGCAACAAACGGCTGCGAAGTCGTGCTGGTCTGCAAAAAAACTCTCGAAGACAGCAATACCTTCAACGCCCAGGGCGGAATCGCTTCGGTGCTCGGCAGTGATGATACTTTCGCTTCGCACATAGAAGACACCCTGACAATCGGCTGCGGTATATGCAACAAAGAAACTGTTGAACGGGTTGTAAAAGACGGACCCGGACTTGTAAAGGAGCTGCTTGACTGGGGCGCTGAATTCGACAGACAAAAGGACGGCTCAATCTCAATCACATTCGAAGGCGGCCACAGCCACGCACGAATCGCTCATGCTCTCGGAGATAATACCGGCAGAGCAATCGCACAGGCTCTTTTAAACAAAGCAAGACAGTTTGATAATATAACCTTTGTCGAAAATTACTACGTAATTGACCTTATTACAAATGAAGATGACGCCTGCCTCGGCGTCCTCGGTCAAACTCAAAAGGGAACTCCGGAAATTATCTGGGCTAAAACTACAATTCTCGCCACAGGCGGAGCGGGAAGGCTTTACCGCGAGACAACAAATCCCGAAGTCGCAACAGCCGATGGTCTTGCGATAGCCGCTCGTGCAGGCGCCGTTTTGCGCGATATGGAATTTATGCAGTTTCATCCAACAACGCTTTATATCGCAGGCGCATCGCGAGCATTGATTACCGAGACACTTCGCGGCGAAGGCGCTATTCTGCGCGACATTAATCATCATCCTTTTATGGCAGAATATCACAAAGACGCCGAGCTTGCTCCACGCGATATTGTAAGCAGAGCAATCCTGTCTCAAATGCTCAAAACGGATGCCACACACGTTTTTCTGGATATTCGTCATCTTGACAAAAATTATTTTGCAAAGCGATTTCCGCTTATCAGCGAACTTGTAGAAAGTTTTGATATTGACGTAAGCAAAGACCTGATACCGGTTCGCCCCAGCGCTCATTATATGGTCGGCGGCGTAAAAATAGACGGCCAGGCAAGAACAAATATCCCGAACCTTCTTGCCTGCGGCGAGGTCGCCTCGACCGGCCTGCACGGCGCAAATCGGCTTGGCAGCAATTCGCTTCTGGAAGGTCTGGTCTTTGGCAGAATCGCAGGTCGATTGGCCTCACAGAAAAGCAGTCAAACCAATGGCGCAACAGGTTTAAGAAAGTTTAAATACGATGTTCTGAAATCCGACAGAAGCAGGCTTGATACTTCTGACGTGCTTAATTCTCTCAGGTCGCTTATGTGGCGAAACGTCGGTATAACCCGTTCTGCGAAGCCGCTTGCCGAGGCTCAGGAAATTATCAGTTTCTGGCAGCGGTATGTTTTAGACAAGGTTTTTGATTCCCCGCTCGGCTGGGAATGTCAGAATATGCTGACTGTCTGCCTGATGATGGCAAAAGCAGCAGAAGTCCGGACAGAAAGCAGGGGCGTTCATTTCCGCAGCGATTTCCCGCAAATAGACGACAAAAAATTCAAAACCCACATCGAATTCACATAAAATTTTTAATTTAAACTGATTCTATGCCGGCGGTCGGCAGGGTTTGAACTTTGCCCGGCAGAACCGGAGCTTTTTCTATCACCCGCATTGTTTTCCATTTGCCCGCAAGGAAACGCAAAAAGAATAGTATCGCCAGGACGCAGACATAAGATGTTAATCCTAACCAGGCACCGTAAAGCCTCGCTCTGCCCTGCAAAAATGTTACAGAAGCCCAGCTTGGCACAACCATTAGTAACCAGTTGCAGAAAATAGAAATCCACATAACAAATCTCGTATCTCCCGCTCCTTTAAGGGCGCCTGCAAAAATAATATTTCCAGTATCGAACAAAGAGTAAAAAGCGACAAAACAAAGCAATCTGGCGACAATCGGCTTGAGCGCCTCGAACTGTTCTGCGGAAGCCTGAAGCTTATAAGGAATCATAAAAACCTGCGGCAAAAACCAGTATCCAACCGCCACAACAGTCATATACGCAAATGTAATATAAGCTGCCGATATAGTGGCTTTTTGAGCAATTTGCGGTTTATCCGCCCCCAATGCCCTGCCGACGAGAACGGTTGTTGCCATTCCAAAGCCTATCATCGGCATAAACGCCAGAGTATTAATATTAAGCGCCATCGACGAGGCCGCGAATGACACAGGGTCGATTCTGCCGATGAAAATCACAAATATCGTAAAGCCTAATATGTCTAACATAAACTGCATACCGCTGGGAAGTCCGAATTTCATTAATCCGCCGAAAAGTTTTGTATCGGGTTTGAAAATTGCTGTGCCGAAATTTTTACGGTTTTCCGACAGTAAAAATATGATAAAATAAATTACGCAGCCGGTTGTATTCGAGATAACAGTTGCTATCGCAGCGCCGCCGACGCCCCATTCTGGAAAACCGAATTTGCCGAAAATCATTACGTAATCCAGCACAATGTTCACTATTGTGCCTGAAATATCGACCCAGAAAACAGTCCAGGTTTTCCCCCTGCCGGTAAGAAAGCAGGAAAGCGAAGCGTTAACCAGTCCCGACATCGAACCAATCAACAGGATTTTGAAATATATAAGCTCGAAACCGGCGATTTTGGGCGGATGCCCGACAAGAGCGATAATCTGTCTGCTGAAAAAAGCGATACTCGCCATAATAAGTCCGGCAAAAATTGAAAAATAGACGCTTTGCCAGACAGCCGGCCCAATACGTTTTTTCATATTGGCGCCGTCATATTGTGAGACAAATGTATTCGCATAGGTGGCAGTGCCGAGGAAAAAACTGAAAAATACAAAGTTTAGCATCCCACCCTGAAACGCCGCCGACATAGCGTCGCGGTCATACCACATCAGAAATACCCTGTCCACAAATAGCTGCAGAGTGTATGCTGAAGTGCTTAAAATCAGCGGAAATGCAATTTTCAGAACTTCTCTTGGCCCGCCTTCATTTACTGTAATTTTTTCAGAATTATTTTTCATTTTTAAGGCTGACTATGTTAATCTAAACTCCCGATTTTTCAAAGGTATTATAATGGAATCTGACATTTGCATAATTGGCGCCGGTCCGGCTGGCATGATGGCTGCTTCTGCCGCAGCGGATGTAGGGGCGAACCTATGTGTTCGCCCGGCGCAGACACGCAGGTCTGCCCCTACGAAAATTGTTGTTATCGAGTCGAACACAACTGCCGGCAGGAAACTTCTGCTTACCGGCCGAGGCAGATGCAACCTGACCCATACCGGCACAATTGACGAATTTATCAGGGCATTCAAACCTTTTGACAAATTTGTCCGCCACTGCATTTATGAATTCCCGCCGCAGAGTTTAAGAGAATTTTTCCGCCGCCGCGGCCTTGAAACAATTGAAGAAGCCGACGGCTGCGTATTTCCAAAAACCCAGCGTTCAAGCGATGTCAAACGAATACTGCTTGATGAGATTAAAAAATACTGTAGGGGCGAACCTGCGTATTCACCCTTTGAGCAAACACATAGGTCTGCCCCTACAATACAAATTTTTTACGGTAAAAAAGTTCAATCCGTTAAAAAAGAGAAAGATTTGTTCATAGTGTCGTCCAAAAAATTTAACATTGAGGCAAAATCTGTGATAATTGCCACCGGCGGCGTAAGCTGGCCGCAGACTGGCTCAACCGGCGACGGCTTCAGATTCGCCCAGGACTTCGGACATAAAATCATTGAGCCGAAGGCCTGCGTTGTTCCGCTTGTAACTGCTGAAAAGTTTTGCTCATCTTTAGCAGGTGTAGGAATAACAAATGTCGAGATAAGCTGTAAAATTGAAAACAAAAAAATCTCTGCATCCGGCCCGATGATTTTCACTCATAAAGGCATCGGCGGCCCTGCCGTCTTTGATTTGAGTCGATTCATAACCGATAAACTCAATAAGAATAAAATCGAAATCTCAATTGACTTGCTGCCCGCTATAGACTCACAGGAGCTCGATAAAAAACTTGCCGATTATTTTGCCCAGAATGCCAAACAAAATGTTGTTTCTGTTCTGTCCCAATTTTTGCCTAAAGCGGCTGCCCAGCAGATATGCCTTATAAATCCGCCTTCGGCGAGACCTCGCCCTTTGGTGGGTCGGCTGGGGCAAATTGGGGCAGGTCAAATAGACAAACAAACCAGGAGATTACTTGTCGGCAAACTGAAAAATCTCGGGCTTACCATTACTTCAACCGAATCAATAGAAAAGGCAACAGTAACAAGAGGCGGCATTGATATCACACAGATTGACTCCGAAACTATGCAGTCGAAATTGTGCAGCGGCCTGTTTTTTGCAGGAGAAGTAATTGATGTTGACGGCCCCTGTGGGGGTTACAATCTGCAATTCGCATTTTCCAGCGGTTTTCTGGCTGGAAAATCCACCGCAATTTATAGCCACTAAGACATCCGCCGTCGCCAAAGGCTATGGCGGGACAGGCGAAGGCACTAAGAAAAATTGATATATTAAAAAATTTGTGTCTTGGTATCTTTATGTTATTATATAAAACTTTGTGTCTTGGTGTCTTTGTGGCTGTAAAAAAAGAAAAATTAAAAATATTATTCTTATGCACCGGTAATGCCTGCCGAAGCCAGATGGCCGAAGGCTGGGCAAGAAAGCTTAAAAGCGATTGTATAGAAGCCTTCTCTGCCGGCATTGCTCCTGCTGGTTTGAACGCAAGAACCGTCAAGGTAATGGCTGAGGCAGATGTCGATATTTCCGAACAATTTTCAAAACACATTAACGACCTTGTCGGAATAGATTTTGATTATGTGATTACGCTCTGCGACAATGCAAAGGAAAACTGTCCCGTTTTTTATGACAGGGGAAAGCTAATACACAAACCTTTTGCGGACCCTACATTCCTTATAGGCGATGAAGAAGTAATTATGAACGCTTTTAGAAAAACACGTGATGAAATCAGGGATTTTATTATGACTTTGCCTGATAGTCTCGAAAAAGAAAACAAATAGGTTTAGCTCGCCGATTTATTCGGCGGGTCTCTACAAAAAAAGGGAAACAATGATTGATAGTGAAAAAACAAGACGTTTCGGTCTCGACAAAGTCGCGTTTCTGCTTCTGCTGCTGGCAGGTCTTCTAATCGCAAAATTGATAGTCTCATCACGAGGAAGTTTTAAACTCTCTAAACCGGTTATGCTTGGCGGCTGCGGCGTTTCGGTCTCTGTTCCAACCGGCGCCGGTTTCCAGGTGATTACCGATGGTTTCGAATATAATGATAATGAATTTCGACTGTCCTCTGCTATGCAGATAAGCAATGACGCCGTCGTGAAGGTGAACTGGCGGTATTTTATTGTGCCTTTCAAGAGAACGACCGCTGAAAGATTTGAGGAGCAAGCCGCCTACATTGATGGAAACATCGAAAAAACCGGTTCAGAAAAATTCGGGCAGCTCACCTTTGATTATGCCAGGATTGTCTCTTCTAAAAACTCGACTTTGCTGCTCAGCGCCACAACTCTGCTGCCTGACGGCAGGACGTTATCGCTCGAAGTAGCTCAAAAAGGGCGGGATGTAAACCTTGTCGATAAAATCTTCAGGTCTCTTACCGCTTCGGCGACTTTCACGCCGGATAATCCTTTGGCTAACGGAAAAAAGCTGATAAATGACTTCAAAAATAAAACCCTTGCTGATTTAATAAGGAAAAGACAGCAGCAGAACTTCTTTTTCATACAAAACTATACCGACAGTCCTATCGGCTTCACTACCGATGCAATTGCCGTCAAAACTGATAAGCCCCGATTTACCGGGGGGTCGCTCATAGCGGCTAATTTGTATCTGCTCAAAGTAGGCGTCCAGTCTTTTGCGGAACAAAGTCTGCTGAGAGGCGAGCCGAACCTTCAAAGTTTCAAATGGGTCAGCCGGCAAAGCGACCTTTTAATTAACCGCCAGACAACCACAAGCATTGAACTGGACAAAGAAGACAAATTAACTATCCGCAGTGAAAAAATCGAGCAGACTTTTACTTCTGCGCCGACAATAATACCGGATATATTGATGGATTTCCTTATTGAAAGTTTTTTGCAAAGCGATTTTAATTCCGTTATGGTTGATACGCTTCTTTCGGACGGGCGAGTCATACCTGCTGTTATCGCCAAGGCCCGAAAACAGCAATACACTGACCCGAACATCTCCTTTGCTGTCGATATTCAATTTTTGGGTATGGATGGAGGCAGGCAGGCAACATACTTTGATAAAAACGGACAAATTCTGAAAAGCGAAGTGCACGGCAAAATTTCATATAAACTCGAAAAAACGGACAAAGAGCATCTCATCTCGGTTTTTCCTGATTGGCGTGAAAAATTAGGGCAGATTGGGCAATATATTTTTGAAGAAAACAAAAATTAAGGGGATAAAAAATGACTGGTTTATATGATTCCATCATCATAGGCGCAGGCCCCGCCGGCCTTGCAGCAGCGCTCTATAACGCAAGAGACCGATTAAGAACAGTTATCCTCGAAAAATTCTACCCCGGCGGCCAAATAATAAATACCGATAGAATCGAAAATTACCCCGGCTATGAAAATATTTCAGGTTCGGATTTGATTGAAAAAATGAAAAAGCAGGCGGAAAATTTCGGCGCTGAATTTAAACTCGGCTGTGAAGTAAAAAAACTTGTCCGTCTTGCGGACGGCAATATACAGGTCAATTGCGATAAAGAAAGTTTTGTTGGCCGGTCGGTGATTATCGCCTGCGGCAGCGATTATCGAAAACTCGGAGTGCCGGGCGAAGATAAATTCAGAAACGCAGGCGCCGGCGTGAGTTATTGCGGAATCTGCGATGCTCCTTTTTTCAAAGGCAAAAAGGTTGTTACCGTCGGCGGCGGAAATACCGCTGTTGAAGAATCACTGCACGTTGCAAAATTCGCGTCAGAATTGACACTTGTTCATCGGCGGCAGGAATTCAGAGCGACAAAAGTCCTTGTTGAAGAGCTAATGAACAAGGTAAATAGTCCCAACAGTAATTTTAGATTAAAATTAGATACTGTCGTTGTCGCTATTGAAGGCGATAAAAAAGTGGAAAAAGTCTGGCTCAAAAACATCCAAACAGAAGCCCAAGATACCGTGTCCTGTGACGGCATTTTTATTTTTGTCGGAACAGTCCCGAATACCTCATTTTTTAAGGGGTTTCTCGACCTTACCGAGGCGGGCTTCATCAAATGCGATGTCGGCTTTCTGCGGACAAAAGTGCCGGGTGTTTTTGTCGCCGGCGACTGCCGGGTAGCGGCGGCTATGCAGCTCGCAACCGCTGTCGGCGACGGCGTGAACGCAGCGATGATGACAAAGCAGTATCTAAGAGACCCTGCCTGGTGGAAAAAACCGATTTCAGACGCCCTTATGCCGAGCGAATGGTAACTTCTGAAATTTGAAATTTCAAATTTGAGATTTCAAATTATCTTTTTGAAGTCGGTATATATTCTCTTTTTTCAGCAACGCTTTTATATGCCGGTCTCATTATTCGTCCGCCGCTAACGTTTTCTTCAATAATATGTGCACACCAGCCGGCGATTCTCGCTATCGCGAAAATCGGAGTATATAATTCGGTAGGAATACCGAGCATTCTGTAAACAAAACCGGAATAAAAATCCACATTGGGACAAACTTTCTTTTGAGATTTTTTGACTTCCTGAAAAACTGCCGGCGCCAGCCTTTCAACCAGGGAATAAAATTCAAACTCCCAATCAAGGTCTTTTTCCTTTGCAAGTCTTGCCGCCTGTTTTTTCAAAAGCTCGGTTCGCGGGTCTGAAATTGTATAAACCGCGTGTCCCAAACCATAAATCAGACCTGAACCGTCAAACGCCTCTTTTCTGACAATCTTCGCCAGATAATCGGCGACCTGTCCTTCGCTTTCCAGATTTTTGACGTTCTGCTTTATATTGTCCATCATTTGAATAACCCGGATATTCGCTCCGCCGTGTTTATTGCCTTTCAGCGAGCCGATAGCGGCTGCAACGGACGAATAAACATCGGTATCCGAAGAGGTAACGACGTGAGCGACAAAAGTTGAGTTGTTTCCGCCGCCGTGGTCAGCGTGCAGAACAAGGCAAAGGTCGAGCAAATCAGCTTCTGTTTTCGTATATTTTTTGTCCGGCCTTGTCATCAGCAGAAAGTTTTCCGCGGTTGAAAGTTTTTCGTCCGGAGAATGCAAATACAGGCTCTCGCCGTCATAATAATGGGACTTGGCCTGATAGCCGTAAGCGGCAAAAGTCGGAAACCGGGCAATCAATCCTATACACTGGCGAAGAATATTTTTTATCGACCGTTCTTCCGGCGTTTTATCGTAAGAATAGGCAGCCAGAACGCTCCGCGCCAGCTTGTTCATCACATTATTGCTCGGCGCTTTAAGAATCATATTCTCGGCAAAGCCTTCCGGCAAAACTCTGTTTTTGCCTAAAAGACGACAAAATTTCGTCAAATCTTTTTTCTTCGGCAGCTCGCCGAACAGCAGAAGATAAGCGGTCTCTTCAAAACCGTGCCTTTTTTCTTTTTGAAAGCCGGCAACTATATCTTCTATTTCCATACCGCGGTATCTTAACCTGCCGGCCACGGCCACTTTTTCTTTTTCGCTGATGATATAGCCGTGGACGTCGCCGATTTCGGTAAGGCCGACAAGGACTCCCGTGCCGTCCGAATTGCGAAGGCCTCGCTTGACATCGAATTTTTCGAATAGCTCAGGCTCAATCTTGTTATTCTGCTTTGCAAGCCTTGCCAATTCCGTCAAAAACGGGTCTTTGGGTGTCTTTTCAGGCACTATTCCTTCAATTTCGGGCGTTACAGCATCTGCCATTTCTTCACCTGTCAATCTGGAGTTAATCAGTTAGCGGCCTCACCAAACAACCCCGCCAGCGAGCGAGGTCTCGCCCGCCTCGGCTCTCGCCGAAGGCGAGGCCGGGCCAAAGGCGGAGAGGCAAATGTAATATAATTAATAAGTGTTTTAAATGCAACCCCGTACCTATTTTTATTCTGAAAATGCGAATGTCAGAGCAGGAATTTCAGGAAAGAAGGCGAAAACAGATAAAAGCGCTAATGGAATCTTCAAAATAGGTGCGGGGTTGACTTTCTGTTTTTTTCTGGGATACTGGAATGCTACATTTTTGTAACTTTTTAGAATTTATTTATGACAGGCAGCACAATAAGCAAGTTTTTACTTAAGCTTTTCGGCTCACGCAACGAAAGGCTCGTTAAAGGCTATATGCGCATTGCTCTCGAAGCAGGTGAATTTGAAGAGCAGCTAAAAACCCTTGACGACAGCGCCCTAAAGGATAAAACGGCTGGGTTTAAAAACCGTCTTGCCCAGGGCGAAAGTCCCCAGCAAATCCTTCCCGAAGCTTTTGCTGTAGTTCGCGAGGCAGCAAGGCGAAACGTTAATATGCGTCATTTCGATGTGCAGCTTATCGGCGGCAATGTCCTCTATGACGGCAAAATCGCTGAAATGGCGACCGGTGAAGGAAAAACTCTTGTTGCTACTCTTGCCGCATATCTTGTTTATCTTACGGGAAGAAAGGTGCATATTGTTACCGTCAACGATTATCTGGCCAAACGCGACTCCGAATGGATGGGCCCGATTTACAAATCTCTGGGATTGTCAGTCGGCGCCATTCAGGCCGATATGGACACCATTGGCAATGAACGCAAAGCTCAATATGCCTGCGATGTAACTTACGGCACAAATAACGAATTCGGTTTCGACTATCTGCGCGACAATATGAAACTGCATAAAGAGCAGCTTGCACAGGGGCCGCTCGAATACGCCATCATTGATGAGGTTGACTCAATTCTCATTGACGAGGCCCGAACGCCGCTGATTATCTCCGGCCCCGCTTTCGATGACGTCAGCAGGTATAAAAAAGCAGATGCCGTCGCAAGACAGATTATAAATATGCAAAGCGGCTACGACCGTATAAAACAGCAGTTAGACTCGGCACAAAGGACAGTTGCAAACGCCGAAGGCGAGCTTTCAGAAGCGAAGAAGGCAAAAGACGACGGCCGTATGCAGAAAGCACGGCAGGTTTCCGAAAAGGGGCGTTCGGAAATTGAATCTCTCGAACCTCGTCTTGCAGCGGCAAAGCAGTATTATGAGGTCGAATACGACCATAAGCAAGTCCGTTTCGACCACGATGGCAATGGTCTGGCCGCCGCACAGGAGCTTGCAGGTGTAGGTTCTTTCTTTGCAGGCTCCAATATGGATTGGCCTCATCTTTTGCAGCAGTCTCTGCGGGCGCACATAGTCTTTGAAAAGGAAAAAGACTATGTCGTTATGGACGGTAAGGTCGTAATTGTTGACGAATTTACCGGCCGTCTTATGCACGGCAGACAATGGTCGGACGGTCTTCATCAAGCTGTCGAAGCCAAAGAAAATGTTACGATAAAAGAGGAATCGCAGACCCTTGCGACAATCACTCTGCAGAATTTCTTCCGTCTATATGACCAGATTGCGGGAATGACCGGAACAGCCGCGACTGAAGCAGATGAGTTTATGCAGATATACAAACTCGAAGTTGTTACCATTCCTACCAACCAGCCCTGCATTCGCCAAGACTCTGACGATATGATTTACAAATCTATGGGCGAAAAATTCAACGCTATTGTCGAGGAAATTCACGATATAAGCTCTGCCGGTAGGCCGGTCCTCGTCGGCACGATAAGCGTCGAAAAAAGCGAGGCCATTTCCAATGCCCTCACAAGAAAATACGGCATAGAGCACGAAGTCTTAAACGCAAAGCAGCACGCAAGAGAGGCTCTTATTGTCGAAAAGGCAGGCCATCAGCATACCGACCGGCTGGGAAAAACCTGCGGCAATGTTACCATCGCTACAAATATGGCAGGCCGCGGCACGGATATTAAACTCGGCCCCGGCGTAGCTCAAATCGGCGGCCTGCACATACTCGGCACAGAACGCCACGAGGCAAGAAGAATCGACAATCAGCTTCGTGGTCGCTCCGGCAGACAGGGTGACGCAGGCTCAAGCCAGTTCTTTTTATGTTTCGAAGATGACCTTTTGAAAATCTTTTCTCCTGAATGGACGGTAAAGGCTCTTTCCTGGGTCGGCTGGGAAGAGGGTATGCCTATCCAGCACGGCAGGATAAGCAAAGGCATTGAAAAGGCGCAGAAAAAAGTCGAGCAGCGGAACTTCGAAGCCCGCAAAAGCCTGCTCGATTACGATGAGGTGATGGATTATCAGAGGAAAATCTTTTATTCGCGCCGAAGACAGATAATCGAAGGCGCAGGCCTTAAGGAAATGATAACTGAAATGATTAAATCGGTTGTCGAAAAGGCCTGCGTCGATATGCTCAAAGAAGGCTATCCTTATGTTTGTATCGCTGAATGGGCAAGAACAACTTTCGGCGTGGACATAAACCCCAAACGCCTTAACGGCCTTACTGTTGAGCAAATCGAAGAGCTTATAAAGAAAACCGCGAAAAACGAAGCGGCAAATAATATCTCTGTTACGCTCGGAGAATATCTGGAAGATTATGAGGACAAAAGCACCTGGAACATTGAAGACCTGTGCAAATGGGCGATGAGTGCATACAGTGTCCAGCTCTCCGGCAGCAAAATCAGGCAGATGACCGCTGAAGAAATCCAGCAAAACTTAATTGATTCTTCAGCCCAGCAGATTGATAAGAAAGATTGTGCTATACTGATTGAGTTTCTCGACCCTGATTTTGGGGTTAAATCGTTTGTAAACTGGGCAGGCAACAAATTCACTGTCCGGCTCGATGCAAATCGGCTTAAAACCTTAAAGCCCGACCAGATCGAGCAAGAGCTTTCCGGGCAAATTCGGGCCGGATATGCCCGCCGGGAAATTGAATACCCCATCGAATTTGCGATGAGCATAACCTACCGGGGCGACAGCGTGAATATTTACGCCTTCGATAATCTTGCCAAATGGGTGAACGAAAAATTCGGCACTGAATTATCCACTTCTTTCCTCCAAAACACTTCGCCTCGCGATGTTCACAGCTATTTGATGAAAATCAGCGAAGATTATCATAAAACAGGTTTGGAAAAAGAGATTGATGAAAAACTTGCCGGCTCAAATCCCGATTCTCTTGCCGAATGGGCAAAGCAGCGATTCAATGCGGCAATCGACTCTGCCGAACTTGAAGACAAGCAAATCGCAAAGGAAAAACTGCTTTCTGCCGGTAAAGATTTCCTGCGAAGCGAGCTGACAGAGCTTGAACGATACGTCCTTCTGCAGATATTCGATTCCGTCTGGAAAGACCATTTGTATGCGATGGACCATTTGAAGGAAAGCATCTTTATGCGGGCTTACGCAGAAAAAGACCCGAAAATCGAGTTCAAGCAGGAAGGCTTCAGGATGTTCAGCGAGATGCTCGACTCTGTTGAGGATAAAGTTACCGATGTTATTTTCAAGGTTCGTCTTGAGGCAGGCACAAGGGCAAGAAACGTCTGGCAGGCAGGCCAGACAAAACACGAAGAGGTCAGCCAGTTTGAAATGGCCGAGCGCCAGCGTGCAGCGGCTCAGGCCCCGCAAGGCGAAGCGACAAAGGTTAAGCAGATAGTTCTTGAGCAGCCAAAGGTCGGCAGAAACGACCCCTGCCCCTGCGGCTCAGGCAAAAAATACAAGAAATGCCACGGCAAAAACGCCTAAAAAATTGCCGAACAAGCTAATATCTAAAAAGATAATAACTTGTTCGGCGCTGAAAATGAATAAGTTACTAAATTTGAATATACAAAATTTCAAAAACAAATAAAAGAAAAAAATTAATTTCTATGCTTTTTTTATCCATTTATGGCGGAAAATATCCCTCATTTTATCCGTGAAACTAACCCCCATTTTTTGCGTTGAAGTCGAAAATTCCATCTTTTTCAAATCCGCTGATGTTGCTTTTCTTTTGAATAAAGAAGAAATAAATAACAAGAAAGAAATTCCGTAATTTTCAATCTTCAATTTTAAATCTTCAATTCTCATCGGACAACCGCTTTTTTCGTCGCTGCCAAAAGTTCCGTTCCGGTCAAACTTTCAAATTTTTGTTGACCGAATAATTGATGTCTTTCTAGTATCTCCGGCTTATCTGCGTAATATCGCTTGGCCGCTTCAATTCCCCCTTCTGCAGGCCCGGCTGTTTTATAATCAATATCAAGCAGCCATTTGCTGAACTGGTCTTTATATTCAGCAGGGAAAATTATCGCGGTAACAAATTTTTCATCGCTGTATTTTGCAAGATGAACCTTTGCTCTTATGGGCGGTGTGTTTGCGACAGCGGAGTTTATCAGTTTTTTATAATCGTCTTGAGCGGCACCTTTCTCAATCTCATAGAAAAACATTCCCGCCTCAAGCTGGAAAATCCCGCTCGGCACTCCTTCCAATTCCATTTTGCCGTCTGGATAAGCCTTATAGATTCTATATGCTTTCACGTCTTTGAATTGCTCGCTTTCCAGCAGTTCTGCAACTTCATCAGCGGTAAAACCGACTCCGCTATGGTCGCCGAAGTCAACAACATAAAGGTCAACATACCTATCCGGATTTTTTATTTCAGGTAGTTTCATTTAATTAACCGCTAATTTTGCAAATTTAAGTTTCCCGGCGCGGACAATCATTCCATTTGCCGGCGTTATCGCTTTATTCGGGTCTGTTATTTTTTCGCCGTTTATCGTTAGTCCCCCGCCGACGATAAGCCTTTTTGCCTCGCCGCCGGTTGCGACAAGATTACAAGCCAAAAGCAGTTTCGCTGCCGTTATTGGTTCAGCGGAAATTTTAACTTCAGGCATATCCTGCGGCATTTGCTTTTGCGCAAAGACTTTTTCAAATTCACTGGCGGCCTGCTCGGCAGCAGATTCGTCATAAAACTGCTTTATTATAGTCTTGGCCAAAAGCACCTTTGCCTGTTTTGGATGCGTTTTTTGCGGATTGACAAGCTCTTTAATTTTGTCGGCCGGGATATCAGTCAGAAGCGTCCAATAATTTTCCATCATATCGTCGCTTATGCTCATTATTTTGCCGAACATATTTTTTGGCTTTTCGGTTACGCCGATATAATTGCCTTTCGATTTGCTCATTTTTTCTTTGCCGTCAAGCCCGACAAGTATAGGCATTGTAATTACAATCTGCGCCTTTTGGCCGTATGCCCGCTGAATGTCCCTGCCTACAAGGTTGTTGAATGTCTGGTCTGTTCCGCCAAGTTCGACGTCGCTTTTTATTACCACAGAATCGTATCCCTGCATAAGAGGGTAAATAAATTCGTGAGTATAAACGTCAATATCATTTTGTAATCTCTGTTTGAAACTGTCTCTGGCAAGCATTTGCGCGACTGTTTTTTTAGCGGCAAGCTGTATAAGTTCCATAAGACTCATTTTTTCGAGCCATTGGCTGTTATGTCGGACTTCAAGTTTATCTTTTGAAGTATCGAGAATTTTCCCCGCCTGCTCAAGATAAGTCTTTGCGTTTTTTTCAATTTGTTCAGGCGATAAAATCGGCCTTGTCATATTTTGTCCTGTCGGGTCGCCAATACGGGCGGTGTAATCGCCTATAATGAGGACGGCTTTATGCCCCATATCCTGAAACTGCCTCATCTTTCGCATAACAACGGTATGTCCAAGATGAATATCCGGCGCGGTTGGATCCATACCAAGCTTGATTCGGAGCTGGCGTTTTTCCTTTGCCGCCTCGGCAAGCCGCTCGGCAAGCTCATTTTCGTTGAATATCTCAACAGTGCCGCGTTTAAGCTGCTCAACTTGTGTCTTAATATTTTCCGTCATAAATGCCCTTAAAAGGAGGCATTTTAATCTAAAACCTCTCTTCAATCAACGAAAAATGATTTCAGACTTATCTGCATCTTTATAGGACTCGGCATAGAATCTCCCTCTTAAATGCTGTATTTTGCACCGTTTTTTATAACCCCATAGCGAATTTATGTCAATATCGCAAACAGCCCGGATTAATTAGAGAGAGTGATATTATGCAGCAACTTATAAAAATTTTAGTAATTGACGATGACACGATGATAAGGACGCTTTTGCAGAACGCCCTTTCAAACAAAGGTTTTGAGGTTTTTGCCGCTGCCTCAGGTTTAGACGGTCTTGACATCGCGAAGACCAAAAAGATTGACGTCATACTGCTGGACTGGATGATGCCTGAAATGGATGGTATGGAGGTTTTGGAAGAGCTTAAACGCAACGGCGACACAATGCACATACCGGTCTTTATGCTCACATCCAAGGAAGACTCAAAAGACATCGACCTTGCCATCAGGAAAGGCGCTGTCGATTATATCGTAAAACCCTTCAAGGCTTATGAAGTGCCTGAAATGGTGCTTAAGCATCTCGAAAAAGTCCACGGCAAACACAATGGCAAACAGGGCTTTTTCAGCAAAATCTTCTCTCACAATTAACCTTTTCTTTTCAGAAGCGTCCAAGCCCCAACTGCCAGCAGGCAAATCGTTGCCGGTTCGGGAACATTGTAAGCCACCTCAATAAAACCGCTGGTTGTGATAGGCGTTACAATAGAATATTCAATATTTGTATTGTCGCAATTAACCAATTGTATAATACCAACGGCGATGTTGTATGTTCCTGTGCCGATATAATTATTCAAAAACTTATCCTCAACGAATGCTGATACAGTGCCGCTGTTACTGCCGCCTGTAAATTGCATCCCATCAGGCGGTGAAGGGTCATAATCACCTATTCCATCACCTACATTACTACCAAGATAAAAAGGTTGACTGCAAAACGCTTCTCTGCCAAGTAAAGGCAGGTTTACCTCGATTGAATCGGCGTTTCCAAAGATGCCGAATTCAACTGTTCCGGAAACATCGCTATCGCCGTCATTGTCAATGATAAGTGTGCCGCCATTTATCTGTAATTGGATAGTTATTCTAACGGATGCAAGCGTCCCGCCGGCGCTAAATTTATCGAATGTTAATAACGTTGAAAAATTGGGGATTTCACTAAAGAAGGTCTGTTTTTGGATTAATGGATTTGCAATAACGATAGAGACTGTCGTTGTAAAAGCGGCAAATAACAAAAAAGTTGTTTTGAAGTCTAAAAAAAGGTGTTTGCCAGTTTTTTCGCCGACGATACACCTTTTGCTATCCATAACAGTTTGTTCTCGGGCTTAATAATTCTGTAACGCCTCCCAAAATCCACACACTGTGCGCAAAAAGGCCGGAACGGTTCCTTCCGACCTTCCTATATTAAAGATATTGCTTTTTTTTCTTAGCTGCGTTTCTTTTTTCTAAGGATAGCCAGCCCACCCATGCACAGAAGCCCTATAGTGGCAGGCTCAGGTATCGCCGATGAAGTAAACGACGCTGTAGCGGTCCATCCGTCACTCCATTTAGAACTGCCCGGCAAATATGCCCGATTGGCAAAGCTGAAAGCAAATACTTCATCCGAAAGCGTTCCTGTTATCTCGGAACCGGTGATTCTCACATTCGCAAGAGCATATGCATCATTGGAGCCAAAGCCAGATGGAGACATAACGCCGTAGTCAAATTGGATAATCAATAACGGATTTGTGCTTGTGTTATCCTTGTAAAAATCAACTTCGCCGGGACCGGTGCTGCAGTAACCCATTGTCGGAGCAGATAGCGCTATCGGCTGTTTTACCTCGAACCAAGCATTTGAAAAGGTATGGCCGCTCCAAGGAATTTGCAGAGTCAACCCAGTTTTGCTGTCAGGCCAGCCGCCGGTAAGCTTCATAGTTGCATAATTAACATCAAACAACGGATATTTGCTATTTGTCTGGGCCGGGTCGAAAAACGTTGCCACCGTATAACTGGCTCTTGTCTCAAACGTCGTAAATGCGATTATAAGAAGCGTCAGTAAGACGAGTATTATAAGACGATTTTTCATTATTTTGTTCCTTATCTTTTAGATTCCTCGAGGCATCCTATTTGCCTTCTCTTATGTTCTTGCCTTTCCTTGTAACCAATTTCAAAGCACCAAGGCAAAGTAACCCAATCGTCGCCGGTTCAGGAACCGCCGATGAAGTAAATGACGCTGTGGCAGTAAAGCCTCCATTGTTTGGTAGGGACACTGTATTGGCAAAGCTGAAAGAAAATTCTTCCTGTGTTAATGTCCCTGAAATCTCAGAGCCCGTGATTGTTACAGTATTGGCGGTAAGTTCACTGGCCCCAAAGTTGCTCATCGATACAACGCCGCCGTCGAAGCCAACAACTATCAACGGGTTTGTCGAGGTGCCGTCCTTGTAAAATTTAACTACGCCCGGACCAGTTTGACCAACTGTTCCCCACGGTAACGTATATGTGTTTGTTATACCTATATAAGGTGCTCCGGTTGGCGATGTTAAATTAAACCACGCATTAGGATAGTTGTGATCAGTACAAGGAACTTGCAGTGTCAAGCCGGTTTTGGAATCATCCCATCCACCTGTGAGTTTCAGAGTTGTAAAATTAACGTTAAACAGCGGATTACTGCTGCTATTTGATGGGTCGAAAAACGTCGCCACCGTATAACTGGCTTTTGCATCACTGGTCGCAAATGCGACTGAAAGAATCGTCAATAACACGATTATCAAACGGTCTATTTTCATTATTGTTTTCCTTCAATTTTAGTTTCTATTCGACTTCGACGAGCGAAGTCGAGTCGGACTATCCGCTCAGCGCATAAATTCAAACGCTTAGTATTTAGTCCTGTGTTTAAGGTTTATGGATGTTTCTCCTATTCCCCTGTTCATTCAGCTTTTCCCGCTCATAGCGCAAACTATTGTCGGCGGAAAAATTTGAAGAACTCTTTTTTGATACCCTTTCTAAATTAAACAGTTATTGTTATCGCTTTAAAAACGCGCGCAAATTCTCTACCAGATAACCTCTTCTCTCGATTAAAATAAAGATTTGACTAAAGCCCGCCTCCGGCGGACAAGTCAGCGCAACAAAGCAATATGACAAAGACAACTTAAGATGAACACCAAGACGCTTTGTAACAATAACCCTTAACCTACACCCCAATTCTGATAGGTATTATATCATAACGAAAACAGAAATGCAAGAGAAAAATAAAAATTATTTAAATTTTTTTAACCTTGCATTAAGTAAAAGCCCTGATGGCCGATTCATTTGAAGTAAATTCCTGTATAATCCATAAAGGCGAACACTTACGTTCGCCCATATCAGTCTTAGACGTTATTTGCCGCTTTTTCTTTTCAAGAGAGCAAAAGCACCGGCACACAGCAAAGTAATTGTAGCCGGTTCAGGAACAGTGTAATTGTATGTAACAGTTCCATTTAATAATGCATGCGTAACCTGGCCCGTATCTGTATTTCCGCCTGTGTTGAACAAAGCTGTTTCTGTAAACGTCCCGGCATCCAGCACAATATTGCCGATTCCTGTGAACTCGTTAAGTATTACCGAATTAGTATATAAATGTGAATATGTGTCATTTTTGGTGAGCAAGCCGGAAGTTAGTGACTGATAAGCAGCAAGAACGTAGTCAAAATCCGGACTCCACATATCTATTTGCGGAGCGTCAATAAGGTTGTGCCCCAAATCCTGAACTGTTATCTTAAGATGAGTGTTAGCATGGCCGGACGAAACTTCATCTGAATTATTAGTAACAGTCAGAACCGTATCCATCGACCCAAACAGTTCTATTTCTACGCTATTTAATGTGCCTAAAGCCGGATTAAACTGCTGAAATGATAGTGTTCCTGTCCAATCCGTCAATGCGCTCGAAATCGATGCAGTATATGGACCATCGGTATTCGCAATAGACAGACAAGGAAGGAAAATTACAAAAAAAGCAGCTAATAATATTAATCTTCTTACCATTTCACACCTCCAAATAAAAGATTGTTTTTGTCGCTTTTTATAAAATCTGTTTAAAAATCAGAGCTGTTACTATAAAAATATAAACAGAAAAAATATGCTTTCGCTATACGATGTTTTCTCCAAACTCCCAAACTATTATAGCATTATATCACAAAAATATATAAATTCAAGAAAAAAATTGATTTAGCTAAAATTTTTATGGAAAAACCCGATTATTTTCACAAAAACAGGCTTTTTATAGGATGTTTTAAGGGGTTTTTTTGAATTAAATTAGTTGGAAAAAATGAAATTATTGAAATTTTAATAGGATATATCTATTTATGTCGGGCTATTGTAACCTGAATTAATCTTACAATTACCCGAGCCGAAAAATCTCACTCTTTTTTGACTTTGCCTGATTTATTTATTATATTTTATTTGTAAAAGGTAAAAAGAGTCAGGTTGCATTTATATTGCAGCTTTTAGGGCTGAAAGTCTAACTTCAGGGGTTTTGCCGATTTTAACGGCTGAACGCAAAGATATACTATATTTATGGGGATTTTAATGCTAAAAACAAGGTTTCTCGCGGTAGTTTCCGTTTTATTTCTATTATCATCCGTCCAGGCAACGGTTCTTTGGAGCGAGCCTTATGGCAGCACCGATTATTTTGACTGGGCCAACGGCCAAAGTCTTAACGGCCTTTTCGGAGACCCAATTCCCATCGGCAATACCTTTGTGTTTTTCCCTTCATTGTTCAGAGCTGAAAGTTTAGACAGGCAGGAAAATACTGTTTCAGACACGCTGGAATTTGAACTAATTGCTCATCCCGGCTACAGGTTCCAGAGCATTTCAATCATAGAATATGGCGATTACGGCATTTTAGGCAACGGCCTGGTTGAAGCATCAGGCACTCTTTCCGTTGAGAATCTGGATACTACTGATACATTAAGCAACGGCCTTGAAACTGACTTGCCTTCAATATTTCCAGCCGATGCCGCCGGCGAATGGCAGGCTTGGACAAATCTCGATGTCAACAGGCCGGATTGGACCCATATCAGAATCACGCTTGAAAATAACCTGTTTGTCGTAAGCGGCTTTAGTTCAGGCGCCTGGATAGAAAAGAAGGTTCTCAGCAACGCTATAGCTGTAACACTGATTCCTGAGCCGGCCACTGCAATTCTACTTTCGTCAGGTATGATTTTTCTCGCGTCCAAAAGAAAAAGGCATTAAGGAAAAAAGAAAATTACCTAAAAACCTTGTTTTTTTATCATATAAAAGCCATTTTAAGCATTTCCTTTAAAAAATCTTTTTATATTAAAAATATCTTTTTTTTCTCTTGACAAATATACCTCGTTTATCGTATAATTCATTTCAACAATTGGGTAGAAGAGAAAACGGGAGTTTGAGAAAACACATATAGGGAATCGGAGAAAACGCGTTATTTTGGGATTTGCAGGTTTTTGCGCGCGTTTTTAGCACACATTTACCCGCTAATAGGGAGAAAACACCAAAGCTATTTATATGCATCTTGCTTGCCTTACGCTTTGTGCTGTTTAACAACCAGCTTTTTAAAATTCATCTGTCACTATCGGGAGTTATTGTCCGCATTGCGTAAATGCGGTCTTGCCGATTTTTAAAATTTCGGCAGGAGAGAAAACAGGGAAGACGGAAAAGCAAGTTATTGGATTGTTGAAGTTATGCGGAGTAAAAGGGAAGAGGTGTTATTGTGAGAAGTATAAGAAGAAGTTATGCGGGCATTTCACGTTCTCATTTCAGCGCAGTTTTTCTATTGCTGTTTATTCTATTTATTTCCCCATTTTATTCGGTATTTAATGCCGGCGATGCACAGGCCGCGCTTATACCCTGGCACTCAAACGCCAGCGGCACAGGAGACGGTTTTTACTGGCAAAACGGCGGAAGCGATAAAGGCCTGTTTGATAATCCGACACTTTCTGCGGATGGGCACACTCTGCATTTTTCGTGGGATAATGATTTTAATTTTATGGCCAAGAGCCTTAGCGGCAAAAGTGCCATAACATCGGACCGCCTTCAGGTTGACATGTTCGCTCAGACCGACTTCGTAATTCAAGGTATCAGTGTTGCCGAATGCGGCATTTTCGATATCAGTACCATAGGAAAGGTTTCAGCCAGTGCCGCGATATTCATAACGAATTTGAGCCAATACGAGGTCCGCAGCTCAACGGTTCCGATGAACCAATCTATGCCAATCTCGGCAACCGGGAACGGACCCTGGAGCGGTGGGGTTGCTATTAATGATATTGGCTGGATCCATCTTCGAATTGTTTTAAACAATAACCTTATTGCTACAAGTCAGCAGGGGTCGAATTCATTTATCAAAAAGACATCGTTCGACCTTGAGATTATCCCCTACGATAATAATGTTCCAGAGCCTGCGACAATTGCTGTGCTGACGCTTGGCGGCTTTATATTGCCTTTATTCGGCAAAAAAACAAATATTCTAAATCTGCAGCAGCGGATTTATATCCACGGAAGAAGAAATAATCAGGATGAGAAAACAAATTTTTTAAAATATTTGGAGAAGAAGTAATGAAAAATACATCTTTTAGGCTTGTTATTTTGGCAGCTGCGATAATCTTTATTCATAATCTTGTTTTTACAAGCCCGGCTAATGGCTTTGTTTACTGGGATGAACCCAACGGCAGCAACGCCTTTTTCAAGTGGGAAAACGGCGGCAGTAATTCGGGGTTGTATGGCAATCCTAATATTATTGGAAACACGTTTTCGTTCTCCTCTATAACCAACTTTGAAGCCGACTCCTCTGAAAATCCTGAGGTCAGCGACACGCTTGTTTTTGATTTAACCGCCAATTCCGGGTATCTGATAACCGCAATACAGATTAGTGAAGGCGGCGATTATGATATTGTGGGCGATGGCTCGGTGAACGTCCTTGGAGAACTGACCATTCATAACCTCGCGAGTAGCGAGTCTGATAAAGTTGCGTCCCTCAATTTTAATCCGCCTATGCCGGTATATTCCGGCCACGGAAACGACGCAAACGAATGGTCAGGTTCTGCAACAATAACCGGGTTGAACTGGACGCATATTAAAATCACCTTGTCCAATGATCTGTTTGCAATAGCAGATGAAGGTTCTGCATCGCTCATTTGGAAGAAAAGTGCCGGAATGCCGCTAACTATTCAGATAGTTCCTGAACCTGCGACAATTGCAATTTTATCAATAGGCTTATTGGCACTTATAAAAAGAAAAAATAAACAATAGACGGAGAAAACTGTTTCCCTGGCACATATCAGGATGAAAGGAGGTATGACGGCCGGATTCAGTAAAATGCAGTGCGAAGAAGTTTGCCCGCCAAAGGCGGGTCATTAAAAAACACAAATAGTAAATTTATGGATAAATTTTAGGAGAAACTCAAATGAAAAAGTTTATTACAGTTTGTTTAGTGTGTGTTTTAACAGCGGCAGTATGGGGTAATATCATCATCAACTTCGACGAGAATGGCCAAGGCTACATTGAGGGTGGGAGCTCGCTCACACATGGCACAGCTGCCCCATCAGTCGGTGGGCACGCTACTTTGTATTACGATCTCCCTGCGAGTGTTACCGTAGGAGATGTGAACATTGTGGAGCCTGAAAACCCCTATGTGATCAGTGACGTTTTAAGATTCGCCGACAGTCGCGTTTACGTATACTCGGAGAGGGAAGAAGAACAACCACCATATGACTTAGCGGACACGGGTATTCCCACAGAGTTCCTCAGCAACGTGCAGACAGTGATCGAACAAGGAAGTGAGAATGGCTGGAACGGTGTGAACGACGTGTTAGAGGGTCCTGATCCAGGTGAGCCGGGATATATGGAGCTATATGGCTTTAATGGCGTGCACTACAATTTCACCAGCGATGTTCCCGAACCGGCAACGATTTGCCTGCTGGCTTTAGGTTCGTTGGCATTTATAAAAGGGAAAAAATAAGAAAATAGCCACGAAGTCCCGAAGGCACAAAGAAAAATATATATAAAAACTTCGTGCCTTGGTGCCTTAGCGGCTATAGACGGAGAAAACTGTTTTCCTGGCACATATCAGGATGAAAGGAGGTATGACGGCCGGATTCAGTAAATTTTTATAGGCGAAGAAGTTGGGCGTATGCAAGACCGGACAATGAGTATTTTGTTTGTTCGTTAAAATAAATAGTAGAAATTAGCCACAAAGACACAAAGGCTCGAAGAAAAATTAAGTATAAAAACTTAGTGTCTTGGTGCCTTAGTGGCTAATGGAAGAAAGGAAAAACTCATGAAAACTCTAATTACAATCTGTTTAGTATGTGTATGTCTTTTATCATCAAATCTCTTTGCAGTTGAATATCAAATCATCAACCTCGGAACTTTGTCGGGCTCCACTTACAGTACCGCTTATTCAATCAACAATAGCGGTCAGGTCGTAGGCATATCTGGTGAAGCCTGCCTTTTTGATTCCACAGGCGGCGGCAATAACACTGACCTCGGCTCATTGAACGAAGAAGGACACTGGAGCACCGCCGAGTCCATAAATAATAACGGACAAATAGTTGGAGGGGACCATACTCTTGGCCGTGCCTGTCTTTTTCTCACGCCCAGCACTAATAAAAACCTCGGGTCACTGTATGGTATTGATGGTTTTTCCTGGGCTAATTCCATCAACAATAACGGCTTGCCTGTCGGCTCTTCTTCAGATGGTTCCGGCAATACTCGCGCCTGTTTTTTTAACTCGGCATTCGGCGGCGCCGTTATGAACCTTGGAACGTTTACGGACGGATACAACAGCGAGGCAGCGTCCATCAATGATAGCGGCCAGATTGTCGGCCAGGCCATGAACAGTTCCTATAATACACGTGCCTGCATTTTTATTTATTATGACAATCTTACTGACCTCGGAACTCTCGGCGGCAATGACAGCAGCGCCTCATCTAACAACAATAGCGGCCAGATTGTCGGCCAGGCTCAAAACAGTTCCGGCGACTATCATGCCTGTTTATTTGATTCGACAAATCCGCTGAATAATCTCGACCTTGGAACACTTGGCGGAACTCTCAGCGGGGCCCTATCCATCAACGAAAGCGGCCAGATTGTCGGTTTTGCCGCTGATAGTTCTGGATTTTCACACGCCTGTCTTTTTGACTCCGGCGGCAATATTAATCTTGAATCTTATTTATCCGCAGGTTCCGGCTGGACGTCTCTTGATTACGCAACATCAATAAACGATAACGGCTGGATTGCAGGAACGGGCTATCTCAATGGCCAGCAGCGCGGTTTCCTGCTTAAGCCGATTCCCGAACCAGCGACGATTTGTCTGCTTTTCCTCGGCGCTGTAAGTCTGATTAGAACGAAAAAATAAATAAAAACAGCCACGAAGTCCCGAAGGCATGAAGAAAAATATATTTAAAAAACTTAGTGCCTTGGTGTCTTAGTGGCAAGGAATAAGGAGTAAACTCAAATGAAAAATTTAATTACAATAGCAGTTATCATTTTAGCAGTCAGCGGTCTTACGCACGCAACTACTTCAAATACAATCGTCAAATACGATTTCGGAATTTACAACTATGAAACGCTTGACCCCTGCAATCCGGCTGACCATATTTCAGCAAGTGATTTTGGCTACGTCGGCGACGGAGCTACTAGTTTTACCGACCACAGCGGATATGGAGAAGGTTATCAAGTCTATGGCGGTTGGCCTTACAGCGAATATTCAGATTATTTCTATTTTACTGTTGCGATTGCACCCGGCTGGAGTCTTGACCTTGATGCAACAGGTCTCGAGTTTGATGCCAGCACCACTAATATGTCCGGCCCTAATTTAGGCAGAGTAACATACTTGGGTAATCCTGAAACTATTATGAGGGACAACATTGAAATCGGAGGCAGCAGCTGGTGGAACTACGATACCTATTCACTGCTCCCGCCGACAGGACTGACAGGCAGCGTTGAATTTCGCATATATGGCAGAGAAGCATATACATACGGCACTTTCTCTGTTGATAATGTCATTCTCAATGGCACAGTTAACCAGATTCCAGAACCAACGACAATTTGTCTGCTCGGTCTGGGAGCTTTAAGTCTTGTCAGAAAAAAAGGATAGAAATATAAAAATAACATAACCAAAGGAGATGAATTTATGTTGAAGGTACAAACAAAAAATGTTTATGGATTGTCGGTAGTTACCTGTTGTACATTATTGTTAATATCGTCCGCAGCAATGGCCAACCTGTTCGCGATTGACCGTGACAGTTCCAATCTGTACACGGTTTCGACGACGAATGCATCGCTTTCGCTCATCGGTAATACCGGCACCGGCCCCATAGGAAGTCTCGAGCTTGGAGCGGACGGTTTTCTCTACGGAGTTGCCGAGGGGGTGCTTAATTCGACCTTGTATAAAATCAATCCGGCCAATGCTGTCACTGTGGCGGTAGGCCAGTTGGGTCTCCAGAATGTTTGTGAAGGCGGCCTGGTTATTGCACCGGATGGAACCGCTTACGGAACGACTGCAGCCAATACCAACCTCTTTACGATTAACCTTGGTACGGGCGCAGCGACCCTTATTGGGGAGATAAGCGGAGGCTCTGACCTTAATGGATTAGCATGGAGAAGCGACGGTATGTTAGTCGGACTGGATCGCGGGACGAATTCGCTGCTCGCAATTGACCCCGTAACAGCGGTTAGTTCGCTTATTGCAGTAGTCCGTCCGACCGTTGGTGCAGTCGGCGGTATGGCCGCTGCAGGCAACACGGGCTACTTCGCAACTTCCGGCCCCGGTACCGCGCTTCCTGGTTCCAACGAACTATATTCCTTTGACCTTTTGACTGGTGCACATACCCTTGTCGGCAGTTTCGCTCCAACAATTAGCGGAACTGGTATTAGCGGTTTGGCTGTTCCTGAACCGGTGACGATTTGTCTGCTCGGCATTGGCGCTTTAAGTCTGATTCGAAGAAAAAAATAATAAAAATTAGCCACGAAGGCGCTAAGACACGAAGAAAAATATATATTTAAAAAACTTAGTGCCTTGGTGTCTTTGTGGCAATGGTAAAGGAGTAAACTCAAATGAAAAAGTTAATTACCGTTTTATCAATGTTGGTGTTTTGTCCCTGTTTTCAGACAATAAGTCTTGGTACGATTATAATGGACGTTTATGCCTCTTCGGCACCGAACGCATCCGGTTCAGCCAGTTGGAGTGGGTACGTAACCAAGTCTATGTATGCACTGGAAAACGGATTGAGCGTTAATGGAGACCGTGCAACAGACCCGACAGCCTACGAAAGGGCGCCGGATATGGTTGGTGCAGGAGAAATTGTTGTGACCTCGTTCAAGAGTTGGCGTGGAGAAGTGGATCCTCCATCACCATTTAACAACGAATATGGCAATCGAATGCATTTTGGGCTGCATGCCTATGGTGACGGGACCACACAGTTCAAACTGGAAAACCTGTCGTATGAGATACACAGCAGCGACCCGTGTGATTCGTTGAAGGTTGTGAGTAACTTTGTCGGCAAGGCTTATAATTACTATCGGTGGGGCATTTCATGGGGTGCAGACAGAAAAAAAGGAGGGACAGATGATGTGGTTTACATGTCCGGCAATGGTACGACGCTGGTAGATGAAATTATATATGCAGGAGCTGGAAATGCATGGTGGCCGAAGGTAACTTCAGAACTCCCTACTGCCCAAGCTGCGATGGATGATTATTTTGCCTGGGTGGCCAGCGAGGCACCTATCACTGTGAGCTGTACCTATTCAATTTTAACTTATAGCGGAGGCGATTCTGTAGTTGTGACACCTGAACCGGCCACGATTTGCCTGCTGGCTTTAGGGTCATTAATTTTCACAAGAAGGAAAAAATAACAATAAATAAAAAAACAAACAGTAAAAGGAGAGGTAAGTTATGAAAAAGTTAATTGTAAGCCACAACTTTATCCGCCGAAGCCTTGGCGAAGATGGAAGGAATGTCTATTTAGTGTTTTTCGCAGCGATGGTTTTTGCAGCCGGCGCAGCAAACCCTGCCTGGGGAACAACCTACACAGCAATAGATTTAAATCCCAGCGGATTTACTACCTCTTATGCTTTTGGGGTCAGCGGCACGCAGCAGGCCGGCTATGGTTCTGGTTCGGCCACAGGCTACTACTGCCACGCTCTGCTCTGGAACGGCTCGGCAACCGGCTATGTCGATTTGAACCCCATTGAGTTCAGTAGTTCTTATGCCTACAGCACCAACGGCATACAGCAGGTCGGCTGGGGAGGCGTTCCAATCACGGTCTACACGCTCTACGACCACGCCTTTCTTTGGAGTGGCAGTGCGGCAAGCTGCGTAGACTTGAACCCAAATGGCTTCGACAATTCTTATGCCTATGGCACCAACGGCACACAGCAGGTCGGCTATGGCAATGGCAAGGCTACGGGCTACGGCGGCGACCACGCCCTACTCTGGAATGGCTCCCCAGACAATTACGTCGATTTGAACCCCAGCGGGTTCGGTAAATCTCGTGCCTTCGACATCAGCGGCACACAACAGGTTGGTAGTGGCTACTGGCCGGCTACGCACTACGACCACGCCCTTCTCTGGAATGGCTCGGCCGAAACTTGCGTCGATTTGAATCCCACCGGGTTCAGCCAGTCTTATGCCTACAGCATCAGCGGCACACAGCAGGTCGGATGTGGCGATGGCCAGGCCCTGCTCTGGAATGGCTCCGCCGACAGCTATGTCAATTTGACCCCTGCTGGATTCTACGGTTCTGTTGCCTACGGCACCAACGGCACACAGCAGGTCGGATATGGCGAGATCACGAGCAACCACGCCCACGCCCTGCTCTGGAACGGCTCAGCCGAGAACTACATTGATTTGCACCAGTTCCTGCCGGGTAATTTCACCAATTCTTTTGCCGAAGGTATCGACATAAATGGCAACATCGTCGGCTATGCAACTGATGACATGGGGGCCAATAGTCACGCAATCCTTTGGCAACCTATACCCGAACCGGCAACAATTTGCCTGCTAACGTTTGGAGGGCTTACTCTTTTAAGGAGAAAAACCGCATAATATGTGTTAATTTCGGCAAAATTTCCAATCCCGCCCCCTGTTCTTGCTTTCGCCTGCTGCCTCATCTTGCGATGAGAATCGCAGAGGCATGCAAGAAAGCACAGGGGGCGGGGTTTTTATTTGTTCGGACGAAGATCTTGCCAAACTGCCACAGTCTGTATAAAATATTGTCTTTTAAACCAGAAAGGTCGAAATGGAAGAAACAATAAAATGCGGAAAACATCTCGCACAAAATGCTAACTTGAGTGAATCAGAATTTCACAATGTCAATCTTTGCAAAGCAAAATTTGATAATGTAAATCTATCCGGGGCCGGTTTTCACAATATCAATTTCAGCGATGTTTCATTTACCGCCGCGCAAATGGGAGGAACAAAATTCCAGCACATTGGTTTGCCCCCGGAAGGCCCAAAAGGCAGGCAGAGACCCTTGATTTTCGACGAGTGTGACTTAAACAGCTCCAGTTTAACCAAATGCAATTTGTCAAACGTCAAAATCCAGAACTGCCAAATTGATGGCATACAGGTCAAAGGGCTTTTGGAAAAATACAAAAATCAAAAATAAATAGCCTCAACGAACTCACACGCCTGTTTTTCTGTATTTCCGTAATTCTTCCAGTAATTGCTGCATATCCTGCGGAAATGGAGCTTCAAACGTCATTTTCTTGTTTGTCGTCGGATGCGTCAATTTGAGCTGCCAGGCGTGAAGAGCAGGTCTTGCCAAAAGCGGCTCCTGGGGCTTGGCCTCTTTATCCTCAATCTGCCAGCGATAGACGATTTTTCCGCCATACATTTCATCGCCGACTATGGGGTGTTTGATATAAGACATATGAACGCGAATTTGATGTGTCCTGCCGGTTCTTATATCAAGCTTGAGCAGTGAATAACCCCTGAATTTTTCAAGAACTTCATAATATGTAATCGCTTCTTTGCCGATTTCCGGCCTGACTGCAAATCTCTCGCGTATTATCGGATGAACAGCAAGCGGCTTATTTATGCAATCCGCTGAAAGTTCCGGCGTTCCGTGCACAATCGCAAGATAATGCTTCTTTGTTTGTCTCATTTCAAATTGTCTTGCCAGCCGCCAGTGTGCAGTATCATTTTTTGCGATAACGAGGACGCCGGTAGTATTGCGGTCGAGCCTGTGAACTATGCCGGGGCGGAATTCCTCGCTGCCCTTCGAAAGCTGCTTTGAATGTTGTTTTGCGTAATAAACAAGTGCATTTACAAGCGTGCCTTTTTTAAAGCCTCTTGCCGGATGAACAATCAAGTCCGCCTGCTTATTTATAACAAGAATATCCTCATCTTCATAAATAACATTTAATGGAATATCTTCAGGAATAATCTCCTTAATCTCCGGCGGAGGCAGAATCAAATCCACAGTGTCGCCCGGCGAAAGTTTGGTGCTGGGCTTTACATATTTGGCGTTTACTGTTATCCCCTGCTCTTTTATCAGCTTCTGGATAGTAGTTCTGCTGAATTGACTTAATCTGCCCTGGAGATATTTGTCTAATCTGCGATTCGTTATGTTGTTTCCAACCCGCAATGAAAGATGCTCGGCGCCTTCCGTCTCAAGCAATTCCTGCCCGCCCAAAGGCGAGGTCTCGCCTAAAGCGGAGTTATTCGACCCGTTTAAGTTTTCCCCTGTAAATTTTTCCTCGTCCATCGCTGATTATTGAGTCGGCAAATTTATTTCCAGGTCATCCTGGATTGTCTTATTAATATCGGTCGATGGCGATTCCAAATCCAGCGGCGCCGGTATTGGCCGGGCATTAGGCTCAACAGGCTGTTCAACCGGCTTTAACGCCTGAGCAAAAAAGACTTTTTCTTTATAGTCGCTCAGGACTTTCTGGCGAAATTTTGCCCTTGCCGCATAAGAGCTGCCCTTATATTCCGCTGTATCGGCTATTTTTTCATATAGTTTTTGGGCGCCTTCAAAATCACCCATATCTTCAAGACTTAACACCGTTCCGTATTCAGCCATAGCTGATATATCAGGGTTGCCTTTGGCTTTTTCAAGAGCCTGCTGGTAAATATCTCTGGCCTGCTGAAGTTGATTCTTTCGAACATCCAGCTCGGCAGGCTTTGGACGATAGTGAAGCTCGGTACGAAGGGCCTCTGCCCTTTTAATCATATCAAGCGCAGCCATAAGCGGATTGTCAGTTTCCTCGGCAGCGTTCTGAAGGCTTCCTGCCGTGTTAAGAAAGATATCTGAAACACCCAATCCTTCTGCTTTACCTTCTATGACAGTATCTTTTTCATAGTCGAGCTGTTCAAGCAAAACGGTAGCAATCGCTTGTTTTTCCTCAACGATATTGCTTTGCCTGCTGTAATAGAATATTGTATAGGCAATCAGACCTGCAACTACAACCGCACCGACTATTATGGTCGTCTGGTTATCCTTAAACCACTGTGGAAAATGCACTATCCAGTCGGCAAGCTCATTCGTTGCCAGTTCGTGACGTCGCTCTGTTTTCATCTTGTTTTTCCCTTTTTAAAATCGGATTTAATAATAGATAAACAATGAATTATAGTCTTTTGTCTTTTAACTTGCAATATCTGTTTTATACACTAAAATCCCTACTTTATGGAACAAAACAGACGTTCACAGGAAAGCCTTATGATTAACAATCGCATAAGTATCGTAAATACAGTATGTTGTTTTTTATTTTCTATTTTTTTCCTTTGTGCCTTTGTGCCTTCGCGGCTGCAGGCCGGCCAAATCGACAAAACAAGATACATAACTATCGATGAAATCAAGCCCGGAATGGATGCCGTATGCCTGACTGTTTATAAAGGGGTGGAGATTGAGAGGTTTAATCTCAAGGTCGTGGACGTTGTCAAAGGTTTAGAACCCGGCAGAAATGCGATTCTCGTAATGGGGACTGATGAAAGATTTATTCATACAGGTCCTGTCGCAGGCTGCAGCGGTTCGCCGGTATATATAAACAACAGACTTGCCGGCGCACTTGCATTTGCCTGGACGTTCAGCAAAGACCCGCTTTATGGCGTTACTCCCATTGAAGAAATGCTGCGGGCAGGCGCTTATACGCCGGCGGCAAAAACATCTCCGGCTCCTGCTCTGGATTTTTCAAAACCTGTTGACCTTAAAACAGCATACAACCAGATAATTAACTTTAAAAATAATCAGCCTCCTAAAACCGGCATAAGCTGGCTGCCCTGCCCGATAACCACTACATTGCCTCAGGAATCCTTTGTAGATTCCGCCGGCATTTTCGAATCTGCCGGTCTTTTGCCGGTATCAGCCGGCGCTTCAGGAAAGCTGTCCGAGTATTTGGATGTTCCTATGAAACCCGGCGGCATACTTGCTTTGCCGCTTGTTTACGGCGATATCGAATTGGCCGTTATCGGCACAATTACCGATGTGGTCGATAACAAAATTTACGGTTTCGGCCATAGTTTTACAGGTGAAGGCCCGATTGATGTCCCTATGGCAACCGGCTATGTTCATACCATTGTGGCAGGTCTTGTCCGGTCGTTCAAATTCGGACAGGTAATCGATGTTAAAGGCGCTTTATATGCCGACGAGTCAACCGCTGTTGTCGGCACTATCGGCAGAAAGGCGACGATGATACCTATGCGCCTGACGGTAGAACGGTTCAACGACGAAAAAATACGAACTTATGATTGTCAAATTGTATCGCACCACTTTTACACGCCGCTTTTGGCCAAAATCTGCCTGGCGGGAACAGCCGAAATGCTCGGCCCCCTTCCCGTTGAACACTCGATTCAATACAAGGCCAAAATTGGTATCGACGGCTACGAGCCGGTCTATATGGAAAATTTCTCAAGCGATGCCAAACTCGAAGATTATCTTTTCGACAGCATTGGTGCTCTGACCCTTATTATGAACAATCCTTATGACAGGGCCGCGATAACTTCGCTTGATTTTGAAGTCAAAATCCTACCCAAAACGGCAATCTCCCATATATGGAGCTTCGATGTATCGGATACAACGGTAAAACCCGGCCAGACGATAACAGCCTCGATAACGCTGGAGTCGTATCTTACCGGCCTGAAAAATTACAAACAGACGATTACCATTCCCGACAATATCCAGCCAGGCAATTACAAACTCCTGCTCGGCGGCGCAGAAGAATACACCCAATTTATAATCAAAGCAGCTCCTTACAGATATGTTCCTGAAAATCTGCCGAGCCTGATTAGCATTATAAACAGCATCGCCAATACAAAAAGAAATGACCTGCACTTAATCCTTATTCTGCCTCCCGGCGGAATTGCGATTGAAACTGCCCAGCTGCCCCAGTTGCCGCTTAGTAAAACTATGCTTTTAAATAATGAAAAACGCTCTATTGTCGCAAAACCTGCCGGCCAATGGCTCGAAAAAACAATACCGCTCGATACCATTGTTATTGATAACAGGACAATCGATATAGTAGTGGAAAAACAATAAAAATCATAAAATGAGGCTCGATATGAAAAAACTCTTTTGCATTTTGGCAGTTGCCGTTTTTGCCGCCAATTGCCCTGCCGTTACAAGTAAAATCGTCAGGCAAAAATCAATGGACGATTTCTCAAAAGGAAAAACACAGGACACCGTGATAAATTCCCGCGGCAATATCACGCTTGCGGCGGCAACGCAATTGCTTAGCGAGGATTTTAACGATGTCTGGGTAATAAATTCAATCGTGCGGGCCAGAGACGGTTCAATATACATCGGCACAAGTCCTGATGGCAAAATCTTCAGGTTCAAAGACGGCAAAACCGAATGTATTTACCCTCTTGAGAAAAAAATACCGAAAAAACCAAAAGAAACAAAAGAGCCCGCCCGTGGTGAGCCTGTCGAGCCAAACGAGCCTAACGAACCCAATAAACCTGCTTCGACCGCGAAGCGAGGCGAGCCGCAGGTCGTCGCTGAGAAACACATTCAAAATCTGCACGTTTTCAAATTGGCCATTGATTCCTGGGGCAAAGTCCTTGCCGGCATAAGCGGCGATAAATGCAGTCTTATTCGAATCGACGGCAAAACAACAGAAACGATTTTCGAGCCGAACGAAACATCATATATATTCGCCATTGAACTCGATAAAAATGGAAATATCTTTCTCGGCACAGGTCCGCAAGGCAAAATATGGCGTCTCGACAATAAAGGTAAAAATCCTCAGCTTATCTACAAATGCAAAGACAAAAATGTCCTTTCGCTTGCTATGGGTTCGGACGAGATTTTGTATGCCGGCACTGATACAAGAGGGCTCATATATAAAATAGAACCGGACAAGAAAACTACATCAGTTCTTTACGACAGCAGCGAAGACGAGATTACCGACTTATTATTCGATAATAAAGGCAGTCTATATGCAGCCGCTACTTCTTACAAATCAATCAAGGCACAATTAAAAGAATCTCCGGAACCCAAACCGTTTGTTTCCGGCAGACCGGAAAATAAGGATGAAGATGAATCATCCGAAGAATCGGCATCTGTCGCTGGTCGGGGAACATCGCTTAAAATTGCAAATACCAGTCCTGACAGCAAACCTGTGGAATCTGTCCCGCCGCCGGAAAACCTTGAAAGAGGCCGCGAATCTTCCGCAAGCCACGTCTACAAAATCGACCCAAACGGCTTTGTAACCGATATTTTCAGTCACACCGCGGTCTTTTTCGCTCTTGATATGCAGAACGGCAAAATTCTCGTCGGCACCGGCAACAAAGCGCAGGTTTTCAGTATCAATCCTCAGACTGAAATTGAAAGCCTCATCTATGAAGACCAGACCGCCTCTCAGGTAACAGACATAATCAACGCAAATAACGAAGTGTATTTTTGTACTGCAAATCCTCCTAAACTCATAATGCTCAAGTCAACGTATGCCGAAAAGGGAAGTTTTGAATCCGCACTTATCGATGCCGGCCAGCCCGCGCAATGGGGCAAACTTCAGCTTGACGCCGATATTCCCACGAACACAAAAGTTCTTCTTTCCGCCCGCAGCGGAAACGTTGAAGATGTCAACGACCCGACCTTTTCAAACTGGACGGCGCCGGTAAGAATAACAACGCCGACCGACCTTTCCGTGCCTTTGGGCAGGTTCTGCCAATACAAACTGATTCTCGAAGGAACAGCCGATTCCACACCTGTTATTCGTGAAGTTGCCGCAGCTTTTGCGATACCAAATCTGGCGCCAAAAATCCTGGAAATAGCTATAGAAAAGCCGGATAAAAAGGCCAATCCCGGCATCTTCAAAATCGACTGGAAAGCGGAAGATGAAAACGGCGACCAGCTCTTATATAAAATAGACTACAGAAAAACAGGACGCAGCGGCTGGATTGAATTGAAAAACGAACTTGACAAACCAACCTTCGAATGGGACAGCAGGACCGTCGAGGACGGCACCTATGAAATCAGAGTTACCGCTTCGGACGAATTAAGCAACGACCAAAGCACAAAACTTACGGGTTCGCGAATAAGCGACCCTGTAATAGTCGATAATACCCCGCCTGTTATTGAATCGCACAAACTTCAGGTTTCAAATAAAAAGGCGGTGCTGGACCTGAAAGTAAAAGATGCCTTCAGCATTATCGCAAGTTTAAGTTATACAATCGACAGTAATGAAAAATGGATTTCAACATTGCCAAAGGACGGCATCTTCGACACGATGGAAGAAGATTTTACGATAACGATAACTGATTTAAAACCGGGGCGCCACGTCTTGGCTGTTAAAATATCCGATGCCGAAGGCAATACAATGTATGAAACTTTCGATGTTAATATTGCCGGTGCTGAGCCTGCCGAATCCAAATGAAAACCGTTCAATTTGAAAAAATTGTCTCGGAAGTTGAAAAGCTCAGTATAAAAAGCTGCTATGAATTACCGCAGGATGTTTTGACTGCTCTTGAAAACGCTGAGCAAAAAGAGTCAAATTCATCTGCGAAGAAAATCCTGAATCAGCTTATTGAAAACGCCAAGATTGCACAAGACCGGAATATCCCAATTTGTCAGGATACAGGCCTGGCCGTTGTCTTTGTTCAATTGGGTTCTAATGTCCAATTGTCGCCGGAAAACAAAACTGTTGTCGATGCCATAAATGCAGGCGTGGCAAATGGTTACGAAAAAGGCTTTTTGCGTAAAAGTGTTGTCGCCAAGCCTTTAAATAACCCTCGGCTCGAAGGCCGCGAGGCCTGCGGCAGGAAAAACACCGGCACAAACACGCCTGCGATAATTCATACAGAGATTGTCCCCGGCGACAAAATCAGGATAACGCTGCTGGCCAAAGGCGGCGGCTGCGAAAATAAAAGTCAGTTTAAAATGTTTCTGCCGACCGACGATAAGGAAAAAATTATTGATTGGATTGTAAATGTTGCCTCGCAGGCAGGCGCCGATGCTTGCCCGCCTTTTGTTGTCGGCATCGGTCTCGGCGGCAATTTCGAGCAGTGCTGTCTTTTAAGCAAAAAAGCTCTTATAAGAAATCTTGATTCACAAAATCCGGACCCGTTTTATGCCGGGATGGAAAAGCAGCTTTTGAGGAAAATAAATTCTCTCGGCATCGGCCCCGCTGGTCTTGGCGGCGATACAACCGCACTTGCTTGTTTAATTGAAACTGCTCCCTGCCACATCGCATCATTACCAGTCGCTGTCAATATCGAATGTCACGCCCACCGCCACGCAACAGTTGAAATCTAAGGTTAGCCCCCGCCATCACTATGGCGGGGTTCGTTATCCAATCATTTCATTACATAGGTTCGCTATTGAGACATAATCTGTTGCGCTTAATTCTTCAGGTCTGTGATGCGGCTCGATAAACGCCCTTGTGAAAATATCCTCCCAGTTATGAACATTTGCGAGCTTGCCTTCGGCGTATTTTACGCAGGCCCTCATCATTTTCCGCCGATGGTTCATAAAAAGATTTACAACTTCTTTAAATAGCTCGATATTATGAATTTCAGCCACTTTTTTCGGGTCCCTGTCGAATCGCACCATAGCCGAATCCACCTGCGGCGGCGGCCAGAACACCTTGGGCGATAGTTTCCTTAAAACTCTGCACTGACCCATTGCCGTAAGAAAAATGCTCAGCACACCGTAATCATCGCTGTCGGCCTCGGCTGCCATTCGATGAGCGACCTCTTTTTGCACTGTTACAATCATTTCATCTGCGACAACCGGCCCATCGAGAAGGTTGAGCATTACAGATGAGGCCACATTATACGGCAGGTTTGCCACAAGAAGAACGCGTCCGAAAAATTCCTGCTGTGCCGCCTGAAGTTTTTCAATTACTTCGTGATTGATGGTATTTTTGCTTTCGAGAACATCTGCGATTACCATCTCGAAATTTTTCGCGTTACGAAGATGCTGTTTTGTTATTCCCGCAAGAACGTCGTCACATTCAACAGCTATTACCTTGCCGGCCCTTTGGACAAGTTCGCCGGTAAGCGACCCTGTTCCGGTCCCTACTTCCAGAACAATATCATTTTCCGTGATATTTGCATTTGAGAGCAGAAGCTCCATAAGATTGAGGTCGATGAGAAAATGCTGTCCAAGCCGTTTATTAGGCTCAACTCCCGCCCCTGCCAGTAATCTCTGTATATCTGTTTTCGTCTGCATAAACCACACTAGTTCAACTTCAGTTCCTTAAAATCTTTACTAAATGCTTTGATAAAAAAAACTTTTTCAAATGGAGATTTATAATCACAATTCTCCATTTCTTCTGAAAACTCGAAAAATGAAGAACCGTTATATCCAAGCGCAACTATTACTAACCAACATTTGTTACACTTCATAAGATATTTTGAAATCTTCTCAGCTTTAGAATCAATGATTAACTGCAATTGTTTTGAAAAATTTGTTTCAACAAAAGAAGCTTCTGTATAATGCCATATATGGCTTTTAGCACCCTTAAAATTAGATATTATAATTGACCAGAAAATATCAGGAATATTATCCTCAAAATCAAAAGTAATACTTTCTCCTGTTTTAGGACAGTTATTTTTAACAATCTGAAAAAGGGACTCTTTAACTGGCGTCTCCTGTTTTTTATCAATACTGCCTGAATAAATAATCGCTACGTGGAGTGGCGGCATGTTGTCTTCTATCGCTTTTTTACGTGCCCATTCAACAATTCCCCCCTTAATAGCCTCATCTTCTCGCAAAATCTTACCATTAATTTTACCCTCTTTGTAAATTTCAGTAAATTCAATACCAATTATCTCACCGTTCAAAGATACAAGGAAATCGGGGCTATCTATATGTTTATAGCTTTGAAATGGGCCATATTTTTCTTGAAATAATTCAAAATGAATTTTTTCTCGTTGTTTAGTGTTTATAAACTTCAAATCTTAACTTTCACAAATTTATATTTCCGCCTTTATTTTTATTTATTTTAAAACATAACCATATTACGTAAAACGAAATGAGCATCGCAACCGCAACTGTTTGACGAGTCGTATTGAATGTTCAATGTTCGACGTTCTATGTTCAATGTTCTTTTACTTTCCTGCTTCTGTATTCTGTATTTTGACTTCTGGCTTCTGTCTTCTCGTTTTAGCCATTTCTATCGCAAGTTTTATCGCTGCTTTCATACTCGATTCATCTGCAACACCTTTGCCTGCGATGTCAAAAGCAGTTCCGTGCGCCGGCGAAGTGCGGATTATTGGTATTCCAATAGTAACATTTACCGCATCTTTAAACGCAAGCAGTTTAACGGGTATCATTGCTTGGTCGTGATACATCGCCACAACGCCGTCGAATTCGCCGTTTGCCGCCCGGACAAAAAGCGTATCAGCAGGGTATGGCCCGGAGCAGTTTATACCCATCTCCTGTGCAATCAAAATTGCAGGACTGATTATCCGCTGTTCTTCATCGCCGAACTGGCCTTCCTCGCCTGCGTGCGGATTTAATGCCGCTACCGCTATATGCGGATTTTTAACGCCGAAAAATTCCTGCAGAGCGGTATTGAGCAAATCAATCGGCTCATAGACACAGCCGATTGTGAATTTATTGCGAAGCTCAAAAAGGGCCTCGTGAATTGTTGCCAATGCGATTTTCAAAGGCCCCGCGACAAACATCATTGCCTTTTGAGGGCTTTTGCACAATGCCGCTAACAATTCCGTATGCCCCGGCCATTCCGCTCCTGCCTGTTTCCAGCTTACCTTGCTTATCGGTGCAGTTACAACCGCATCTATAATACCGGTTTTCGCCGCCTCGATTGCATCGATGCAGAATCGCAGCGATGCTTCGCCGCCTGCTTTGCCCGGCCCTTTTGCCCAGATTGGCACTGAATAATCGTCATAATCCGCCACTACGACATTTCGCGGAAAGTCTCTGCTTATCTTTTCATGCTGACATCGTCCCCAGTAAGGTTCGATTTCCGCAAAGTCGGCGGCGTATTCGAGAAATTCATCCATTCCGAAAATTATGAATTTTGCTCCGCGGCGAACAAACGGGTCCTGAAGGGCTTTTACGATAATCTCAGGCCCGATGCCCAATGGCTCGCCCATCGTTATGCCGACCACTATCGGCTCTTCAAACTTGTCCGCCATAGCCTTGGCGGAGGCGGAATTTTTATTATTGTTTCCGTTCATTTACTGATTTTTAAAATCCCATTTCTTTTAATTTATCAATCGTAAGTCCTGTCTTTGCCGGCAGAATATTGTCGAGCTGTTTCTTCACTGCCCTGCAGATGATATCCGTTTCGATATTAACCAAATCGCCGGGTTTATAATTTTTGAAAATTGTCCTTTCATAAGTAGCCGGTATTATCGCTATGGTAAAATTATTATCTTTAATATCTGCTATTGTAAGACTGACGCCATCGACTGCTATTGACCCTTTGGGTATTAAAAAATCCTGAATGTCTTTCGGCGTTTCAAATACAAACTGCCAAAAATCTCCCCTTTTTTCAATTTTTTTTATAATACCGACTGCATCGATATGACCGCAGACAAAATGTCCGCCGAATCTGTCATCCGCTTTCAGCGCTCTTTCGGTATTTATTTCTGAACCCGCCCTTAATTCGCCTAAAGTTGTTTTTGAAAGCGTCTCTGCGCTGATGTCAAACTCTGCAATATTTCCTTTCAGGCCGGCTACAGTCAGGCATACTCCGTTGACAGAAATGCTTTCGCCGCATTTCACATTCCGGCCGAGATTTACTCCAAGCCTTATCCCGCCTGCCTTGACGCCGGCGGAACTGATTTTACAAACTGCCTCAATTAAACCTGTAAACATATAAGCATCTGTATTTCAAAAGGTTATGAATATTATACGCCAAAAATACTCTGTTGCCAAATGCCTTTTTGCTTGTTATCATTGACTTTTCGGTCAAACATTTGGCTGGTATTATGGTATTATATAATATGTTACTTTATGGGAAAAGCGGATAAATTATGAGAAATTTCAGTAATCTGTCTAAAATTGTTTTTTTAGCCGTTATTTTACTTACTGCCTGCACCGAAGTTTTTGCCCCGCCCCAGCAATTCAACACTCCGGCCCAATCGCAAAGAAAGGTTCAAACCCCGCAGGAAAAAAGGCAGCAGCTTGAGCAGGAAGCGCCTAACGCTATGACGGCTGTGGAAACCGCATACAAAGAGATTTTGTCTTATGTAAATTCTGCTCAATCGCCTTCCGAAGCGGACATTAAGAATTTTCTCAAGACTGTCGCCATAAACAGAAAGTATATCCCGCTGAAGGTCGTCAGCGATGTGCAGAAAAGCACTTATCACATCTTTTCATCGTGGGTTTATTATTTCGACAACAAGCAGGACAGGGCAATGAAAGAGGCCGCTTCAGGCCAAAAGGCTGCACCCAATAACCAAAATACTGTAAAAACTCGTCTTGCCCTTTCCCTGCTTTACAAGGATTATACGTCCGCCTCTGAAGCACTAACAGTTCAAAACATTGACAATCGGCCGGCACGGCCGCCTGGTTCTGCCGGTTCTGAATCTCAATCTTATCAACAGCCGACAGACGATATTAAACTTGACGTAAATGCAATCAGGATAGAACCTCTTGGCAAAATTTTTGGCCTTCATCCCGAACCTGTTGAGGCCAATTCTGCTCCCTGGAGGCCGGCCGGAAAACTTACTTGTGCCTTATTGTGGACAATCGACACCAATGAGCTTGACCATTTCGCGCCGGTCGAAAAGAAAGCAAAATCTGCCAGGGAAGCAAATGAGCCTAATCTGCCCATCAAGCCTGAACCGCAGCCTTATGGACAACAACAGGCTCCTGTCTGGCAGCAGCCGCACGAACTTGGTGAATTTTCACAATTGCAGGGTCTGTTTGGAAAAGACAAAAGAGCTGCTTTTGCCGCTATTAACCTCAACAATCCTGAAAAAAGAAAGAATCTTGTGAATTGGCTTGGCAAAAATCATCAAACCTTCCGGACTTTCCAGCTCTCTGCCGACCAGCAGCAGAAAACTGCTTCGATAATAGGCGAAACGAACAATCCGATGCTTTTGATTGCGGCGCCTGATTCCACAATCAGATATGTCGGCGATGCAAACGGCTTTCTGCCGCAAATGATTATCCGGAACATTCTGCAAAATCCTTTGGAGTTCGCTTCTTCCGATTTAAACGAACCTAATCTGTCCTCTGCAGTCATCTCTCATCCGAATCAGCCTGTTGTTGAATCTGCTCAGCCTGTCGAATCTCCTGTTGAACCAAATACAACATCGCAGTCTTTGACCGCCGATATAAATAAAACCGATGTCAATACACCAAAACCTAAAAAAGATTCAAACGACGTGAACACCGCTTCGGCTCCAGTAGCTCCGGTAATGCAGAAGGCTGATGACGGCTTTTCCGCTGCCGACGACTATCAAGCGGAAGAATGGCTCTCATACGCCAGAACTTATCTTCAAATCGGCAATAAAACCCCATCACACCTATACAAAGACCCTATCGAATGGTGCAGAAAGGTAATGAAGAATTATCCTAATACAAAATATGCACAGGAGGCGCAGATGCTTCTGCGTAATGTGCCAAAAGAGCATCGCGAACAATATAAAATCACTGACCAGGAATTAGGATTGTAAAAATTATTTTTGCATGGAGGCGGGAAAAATGAATAACATTCCTGTAATAAACATTGAAGCCGGCTGTCTGCCGGAGGCGTGGGAAGCAGCGGTTCTCGCTGTATGGGATAACGGTCTTGAAATAAAAACCCAGTATGATAAGCCCGACGACCCGCCCAGCAAAGACGCTACCGTAATGATAACGGTTGCCGACCCTTTTGCAGAGCCGCGAATTCACAAAAATTTTCCCGGCGGCCCCGAAGAGCTTGAAGTTTACCGTCAGGAAGTGATTGATGGCATTCATGACCACTGGATAGACCCTGCTGCCGGAAAATGGACTTATACTTATCATGAAAGGTTGTTTGCCTATTGTCCGGTAGAGGACATAAGAAATCCCAAATCGCCCAAACCTTTCAAAAAAATCAACCAGATTCAATACATAATTAACTCTCTGGCCGCAACTGCCTATACAAGGCGAGCTCAGGCTATTACCTGGATGCCCACTGCGGATACCAAAACTGATGACCCGCCCTGCCTCCAGCGAATATGGTGCCGATTGCTCGAAAATAGTCCCCGCGAAGGTGGGGATGGCTCTTTCTCTTTGAATATGAATACTCACTGGCGGAGCAGGGATTTATACAAGGCCTGGTTTATGAATGTATATGCCCTGACCGATTTGCAAAGAATTATTGCGGAAAAAATATCTGAAAAAATTCATAAGCCTGTCAAAGTCGGCAGATATGTTGATATAACTGATTCGCTGCACATTTACGGCAGTTACTTCAGGGATGCCGCTGCAGAAGTGGAGAAAATGAGGGATGGCGATTTTAAAAAGCGTTCCTGGAATTCTTCGCATCCCGTATTTTCAATGATGACCGCCGAGGCCAGGGAAAAACTTTCCTCCGATATCGACTGGTATGCAAAGGCCAGAGGCTAATACTAATTTAAGAATGAAGATTGAACATTGAAGATTTAAATAAACTCGCCGAAGGCGTTCCTCAAATCTTCAATCTTAAATTTTCAATATAAACGTCCTATAATCTCCACTCAATCCTGCATCTTTTGCTGCCGCAAAAAATATTATCTCCGATTTGCATCTTTATACTTTATTTCTTATATTTTCTCTGGAGGGACTGAAGGTAAAATAGCAAAATGGACTCCTTATCTCCTTCTACTATTTGTGTCCTGCCTTGGGGGGATGAACCAGGGCAGGCAGTAATTAAAATCCCGATAAATCAGGATTAAAAATAAAAAATTTTCTTCCGTGATTTGCATCTGTCGAATTTATTTCTTATGCTTTAATAAGTTAAAAATCGCTTAAAACATTGACTTCTTCTCTCCTCCTTTAACTTGTGCTTCCTGCCTTGGGGGGAATAACCAGGGCAGGCGAAATTAAAAAGCTCGATTGGGCTTATGATTATAAAATTTATCGCATTGATCGCAAACTATCCTGAGAAGCCATTTTGTTTGGGGGGATTTATTATGGAATGGGGGTCTCTGCCGGCAGGGGACGCAGAGACTCTTTTTTTACGCAATATTTTTATTTTGTTTTTATTTTATTAATTTCCCATTACCATTCTTGTCTTTCTTTATGCTCCTGTGAATTTTTTATCACTTCAGCTGTTACTCCATTAAATTCCACTGGTTGCGGCAAATCTAAAAAATTATTAACAGCCCAAAATGTCTGTAATTAAAAATTCCGAACAATTTCTTGTTGACATACTACATATAGCTCTTACAATGCCTTTTATTCAAAATATTGTGGTCTTTTACTGGCAAAAAGAACTGTGAAATGTCCATATTGCAAGGAAAATCGTGACAGAGTTATCGACTCGCGTTCGAGCGAAGCGGGCCGGGTAATTCGCCGGCGTCGCCAATGCCTGGCTTGCAAAAGAAGGTTTACAACTTACGAAAAAATCGGCGAAAGTTTTAAGCTTAGCGTTATTAAAAAAGACAATTCACGGGTCCCCTATGAAAGGGACAAGGTTATTGCCGGTTTGCAGAAAGCCTGTTACAAAAGACCTGTTTCCGCCGAGCAGATACAGCAGATCGCAGACAAGATTGAAGAAGACATTTTCAGGCATTCCGACAAGGAAGTTAGCTCGAAATTTATCGGCGAAAGCACTATGAGGCATTTGAGAGCTGTAGATAAAGTGGCGTATATTCGTTTCGCCAGCGTTTATCGCCAGTTCACTGATGCCGGAGATTTTATTAATGAAGTTTCGCAGGCTATTTCTGAGCCGGATAATGTGAATCAGCCAAAGCTGTTCACCGATTGAGATTTATTTCTGAATAATGGATTTGAAAAAATGCAGCTAATGGTAGTAAAAGCTGATGGTTCTGAGGAAAGTTACTTACATACGAAAGTCATTGCTGCGATTGTCAATGCTCTTGGCCGGCCTGCCGATGAAATCTCTTCCATTGCCAGCGAACTTGCCGAAGCGGTTACGTTTTATCTTTACGGCAAATTCGGCAGGAACAAAATCTCGAGCAGCGAGATTCTCTCGATAATTCAGGCTGTTCTTTCTTCTACGGGCTTTGACGATGCCGCAGCAAATCTTGCCGAGCATCATTGCCGGCGCACTATTTTAAGAACAAGAGTCGAAGTATTAAAATCAGATATCAGTCAGATTTCTGATGCCGTCAAATTGCATCAAAATATTACACATCAGCCGGCGCCCTGGAACAAATCAAAAATTATCAATGACCTTGTTGCTGAATATAATTTTGATATTACCGCCGCCAGAACCATTGCGTCGATAGTTGAGGAAAAAATACTTGCTTCGGGGTTCCGCTGTGTTCCGTCTGTTTTTATCAGATTTCTTGTCCTTATGCAGGCACAGGCGATACTTTCGGCACAGCAGCAGTTGCAGCGACAGGCGGATGAAAAAGCTGCATTCACTTCATTAAATAACGCGCCCACGGATGGACGCCTCAGGCAGCCGCAAAAAGGACTTTGCACGGTCGAAGTTTTACCCGCCGTAGGCGCGGTTTAAAAGACGGGATGGAAGAAACCCAATCCATTGCCCCTCGACAGCGCTGCCTGAATTTTTTTTAACATATTGGCCCCCGTTTTATCGAAGGTTGTTTAGCCGCCGCCGGCACGGCGGCGTTTTCGACTTTGGAGTTTCAATTATGAATCTTATACTTTTTATTATAATTATTTTGATTTCTTTTATTGTCGTCCGAATCGGCGCTATTGCATTTCAGCTCACAGGCCTTGAACATTCGCTGGCGGAATTTCAGGCCTTAAGTTGTTTTTCCGGCACCGGTTTTACTACAAGGGAATCGGAGCTGATTGTTTCGCATCCCCAAAGACGCAAAATCGCATCGACTCTTATAGTTATCGGCAATGCCGGCCTTGTAACAATGATTGCAACCTTTGCTAACTCATTAAGGCCGGGAACAGCCGGCACAAGAATTTCGCTGCCTTTCCTCAAAGACTTAATCCCCGCTGAAAGGCTGCCCTGGGTTAATCTTGCGGTTATTGTCCTGCTACTGCTGTTTATTTATAAATTATTCACTCATCATGGCTTTACTATGCACCTGACAAACCTGATTAGAAAATTTGTCCTTAAAAAAGACATAATCAAGCAAGTATCGTTTGAGGAGCTTTTGATAACCACCGGCGGCTATGGCGTATCCCGAATAACGATTTGCTCCGACAGCCCCATACTGGAAAAAACGCTTATTGATTCGAAGTTAAGAAGTTTCGATATAACCGTTCTGGCTATTATAAGAGGTCACGAAACGATTCCAAACCCTCCTGCCGAAATATCATTTATGCTCAATGACGAGCTGCTTTGTTTTGGCAGGCTCGAAAATATTCAGCAAAAAATCTGCTCCGCAAGCTAAAAAACGCATTTCTGAAAGGAAAAATATGAAAAAGATTTCGATAGCTCTATTTTGCTCAACAATCCTTATCTGCGGCTGTATATGCTCAGGCAAAACTAATCCCTGCGATGTCAATATCGGCTCCCACGCAGCAGTTACTCCTGCACCCAGGAACGACCAGGATTGGTGGATGCCTCGCCATAATGCTATTCTCGAAAGAATCAAAAAAGGAAACGTTGACCTTATAATGATTGGTGATTCTATTACGCACTACTGGGAAGAGCCCGGCAAACAAGTATGGGACCAGTATTACGCGAAACGAAACGCTGTGAATATGGGTTTCAGCGGCGATAAGACAGAGCATGTTTTATGGCGGCTGCAGAACGGCGAAATCGACGGCATAAACCCAAAGCTTGCTGTGCTGATGATTGGAACGAATAATTCAGACGGCGATTACTACACCGCCGAGCAGATTGCTGACGGCATAAAGGCTATCGTTTGCCAGCTCAGGACAAAACTGCCAAACACTAAAGTGCTGATACTTGCTATTTTCCCAAGAGGCGAAAAACCGTCTCCGCAGCGTCAGAAAAACGAGCAGGCAAGCGAGCTTGCCTCCAAAATAGCGGACAATAAGTGGATTTATTATCTCGATATCAACAGCAAATTTCTCGAAAAGGATGGCTTTACTCTTTCAAAGAAAATAATGCCTGACTTGCTTCATCCGCAGCAAAAAGGCTATAAGATATGGGCACAGGCTATGGAGCCGACAATTATTAAACTTATGGGCGAAAAAAAATAAAGGCTATCTCTAAAAATTCAGAGTAACAGAGCCTGGAGCTTGCCCGCCTCAGGCGTGGCGACAGCAACAGGAGAGTTTTCGTTTAAATAATTTGAACTTGTCTGCCGCAGGCGGATTTTAGTAATTTAATATTGTCTCGAATTTCGAGTTTAGGATTTCGGATTTTATTCCTTACATCCTTATTTCCTTACGTCCTTACTTCCTTTTCGCACCTGCTCCCCTGTTCTCCCGATCTCCTGTTCCCCTGTTTTCCACCTACTCATATATCCCCGACTCCAGCCAATAGCTCATAAGCACGATAAGGTCATCGAAATCTACAGAGCCGTCAAAGTTCAGGTCCGCCCAGTCGCAGTAGTCGTTATATACCCTGCAATCTTCTCTCATCCAGTATTGCGCGAACACGGCAAAATCCCTGAAATTATTTCTGCCGTCGGTATAAATATCCGCAGGCGATATCTGCCAGGTCAAAATCGGATACTCATCGATTTGTATAAACCAGTCAGCTTCGTCTCCATCAGTATAAGAAAAATCCCATCCCGCATTTACAAAGGTGTTCATATCCTGCATCTCAGTAGTGCTTTTTCCTTCTCCGCCGGCACTGCTTGTTTGCCCGGAAGTATTCACATCCCAGAAAGAAGCCGTGGCAGTTGCATTATCACTATACCCTACCAAACCACCAACATAACTGCTTCCAACTACTTGGCCGATGGAGTAACTGCCATCAATAGCGGCATAGGAATTTTCTCCTACGAGGCCGCCGACATAACTATTGCCTGTAACTTTTCCGGTAGCGTAACTATCCGTAATGGTTTGTGTGCCATAATTACCTCCGACCAAGCCGCCAACACAACTGTCTCCAGCGACAGTTCCTGTGGCATAACAACCGGCGACGGTCCCGTAATTCAGCCCTGCCAGACCGCCGATAAGCTGATTACCAATGACGAAAGCCGTCGAATAGCAGTTGCTGATACTGCCTATGTTGCGTCCCACCAGTCCGCCGCCGCCGCCAGGGTACAAGCCCCCATTGACGGTGCCGGCACTACAACAATTGGTAATGATTCCATAATTTACTCCTGCCAGACTGCCGTTATTAAAGACTCCGTTCACTATACCCGTGACGTAACAAGTAGAGATGTTCCCATTATTGCCTCCTGCCAAACCACCGATATTGCCGTATCCGTCTGAATAAACATTCTCTACGCCCAAATTGCGGATCTCACCATCGGAACCCACGGAACCAAACAAGCCGACATAAGAGGCGCCAGGTTTATTTTCATTTATAACCGCATTGCGGACGATATGGCCGCTACCGTCAAATACGCCTGTAAATTCATTGGTTGGATTACCGACCGGCGTCAATGCAACACCCTGCAAATTCACATCGCTTGTCTGGAGAAAGCATTTATTCCAATCTGCCGGCATGTTCATTAACTGCTGCCAGTCGGAAACTGTCGCTATTTGATATGGGTCATTTGGTTCTCCGCTTCCGCCGGAATAAGCAAAAACTATCGAAAATAAGCATAGAATAATTCCTATGGGGGTCCCCACTACCTTTCGATATGTGCCGAACATCTATTGAGTCCTCCTCACTCGTTAGTTTCTATCTATTATCTTTAAATAGAATACCTCATTTATCTTCAAATTGCAAGAAAAAAGTGTCATTCCCGAGTGCTGCTCCTATGTCATCCCCGAGTGTCACTCCTTTGGGATTGCTACAGGGGATTGCTACAGGAAACTGAAAATGCAAGCCTTTTTCGCTGCAAAAAATGAATTATTGAAAGATGAAGAGACTAATATCCGTGTAATCTGCGGTTTCAATCACGTTGACTGCAAGACGATAGACATAACGAGCTTCGTAACCGCAGCCGTATGACGTTTAATTGAATGTTTGACGTTCCTTACTTCCTCTTCTATTTTTGCTTCCAGACCTGCCACAATACGCCGATTCTTATCTTGACTGTAACAACATTGCCTTGAAGTTTCATTCCTATTCGGCCTGCGCCAAGTGTCAGATGGTCAAAATCCAATCCCGTAGGCTGGTCTAATCTTTCGGCAAGCGCCGGCGATTGACTTAAAACATAGAGTATTCTTTCGAGAGTCTGGTTAGTCATCATTCCGCCTGTATCGGCAATAGTGCTTTCCTTTCGAACCTGGCCGACATCGTCACGGAAGTTTTCAAGGACCTTTTTAAGTATCGCGATGCGTTTCTGATTCTCGCTTGTATATGCCTCTGTCAAAGTCTTTTCATCGAGCACCATTTCGGTATCGAATCGCTGCCTCATCCCCTTATCGCCGAGGAACCACGGCTTTTCGTCAACAGCCAGAAAATATTTTCTCGTTACGGTGAAGTCTTCTTCGTTAAACGCAGCCATAGTCATCCAGAACGAATAACCCTTCTTTTTTTCTCCGTAGCTTGCGATAACGCTTTCGCTTTGGCTTATCGATTCCTGTTTATATTGTTTTATAATCTCCAGCACATTTGCGCTGGTGCTTCGATTAAGCTGGATTTTATCATAAGCCTTTGGCATCTGTTTTGTGTAGGGTTTGGGTGTTTTTCTAACTCTTTCCAGCGGCTCTTCTATTATTCCGCAGCCCGCGTAAAACATCATTGGCAAGGTTATAAACAGAACCAGCAAAAAATTGACAGTCTTCAAACGAAATCCTTTCTATAGAATAGTCATCCGCCGTAGGCGGATTCCACAGTTTTGCGTTTTAGTTTTTGATTTTTAATTTTCTTACTATACCTTTTTTGCTTTAATCCATTTCATCATTTTTCGCAGTTTTCGCCCGACATTTTCGAGCTGGCAGTTATAATCTTTTTTATACAAAGCGTTGAATTTCTTCATTCCGTGCCTGTATTCAGCGACCCATTCTCTGGCGAATTTTCCGCTTTGAATATCCGCCAGAATTTTCTTCATTTCCGCTCTTGTTTTGTCAGTTATAATTTTCGGCCCTCTCGTTAAATCTCCATATTCCGCCGTATTCGAAATCGAATACCTCATATAACTCATCCCACCCTGATATATCAAATCAACAATGAGCTTTACTTCATGACAACACTCGAAATACGCAATTTCCGGCTGATAACCCGCCTTAACAAGCGTTTCAAAACCGGCCTTAATTAGAGATGTTAAACCTCCGCAAAGAACGACCTGCTCGCCAAATAAATCCGTCTCGGTCTCCTCCTTATAGGTAGTCTGAATAATTCCAGCCCTCGCCCCGCCAATACCGTTGCCCCAGGCAAGCGCAATCTTCCTGGCGTTGCCAGTTGCATCCTGCTTGACCGCTATAAGACAAGGCACTCCGCCGCCTTTTTCAAACTCGCTGCGGACCAAATGACCCGGCCCCTTCGGCGCTATCATAACAACGTTCACATTCCTCGGCGGAACTATATACTTAAAATGAATATTAAAGCCGTGACAAAAGCCAAGCGTCTGGCCAGGCTTTAAATTCGGCTTAATCTGCGTTTCATATATTTTCGCCTGCATCTCATCCGGCAGAGTTACAATTATCAAACTTGCTCCGTTCATCGCCGTCTTAATATCGCCCGGCTTGAATCCGAATTTCTGTGCCAGTTTGTAATTATCGGTGCCTTTCAATTCCGCTACGCCGACCTTAATACCGCTGTCGCGAAGGTTAAGGCTGTGAGCGTGTCCCTGACTGCCGAAACCGATTACTGCTACTTTTTTGCCCTTTAGCGGGCCAATCGGTGCATCCTTCTGATAATATATCTTTGCCATTTTCAAAATCTCCTAATTATGTATTTGTTGACTATTTTTGTGTATTTTTACCCCTAAACTGCTCCTTTTGCAAGTGAATTTATTACCTGATATTCAAACCACGGATTTCGCGGATTCTCGCTGATTTTTGCCTTTTAACTTTTAATCTTTAACCTATCCAGCCCATCATTTTTCATAATTTTGAATTTTATGCCCTTAGAGGTTGTTTCTTTTATATTGCTTGTTTATCATTATTCTGATAGTATTATTTTGTCGTTTTTATCGGTTTTTTAAAATTTATTTTAAAGTAAGCCTGTTACACAGATGAAGGCAAAATTAAAATTAAGTGTGGCAAAACTCTGTGAAGAAGCTCATCATTTTGCAGTTCGCGAATCAGAACATGATGAACCTGCTATTTTTGGGGTTACCGACGGTAAAGCCATAGGTACTTATTTTGAACAAAAATTTAGAATGTATTTGTCGGCAAAATATGATTTTTTAGCAGGTAATTCCGCTTCAGGTATTGATTTTCCACAATTAGATGTAGATATGAAAGTTACCAGCGTCAAACAGCCTCAATCTTCCTGTCCTTATAAATCTGCCCGTCAAAAAATTTTTGGATTAGGTTATTCTCTTCTTGTTTTTGTCTATGATAAAATAGACAATGGGAGGCTCAAAACAGGCAGGCTAAAAATTCTGCACTCTATATTTGTCGAAAAAGAGAAAACCGGTGATTTTCAGACTACTACAGGACTTCGTAAGATAATTGAAAATAAAGGGAACATGGATGATATTGTCGCATTCTTAAATGAAAGAATGTTGCCGGTAGCTGACATAGAGGCAGAGACAATTGCTCAAGACCTCATAAAAAATCCACCTGAAATTGGCTATCTTACTATTTCTAATGCTCTTCAATGGAGGCTTCAGTATCAACGTATAATTAATGAGGCGGGGAAAGTTAAAGGTATTCAAAAGATTTGTTAAAAATGAATATTTCAAAAAATAAAAAGAAAATAGAATTAGGAGATTGGCAGACTCCACAAGATTTAGCTAAACAAGCTTGCCGGCTTCTAAATGCCAAGATTTCTCCTTCTTCGATAATTGAGCCTACGTGTGGTAAGGGCAGTTTTTTATCCGCTGCATTGGAAATATTCACCTCAACAAAACAAAGTTTTGGGCTTGACATATCAGAAGAATATCTGGCCGAAACCCTCAATAAAATCACGTCATTTAAAAAATATATCACGGTCGAGATAAAACAAGGTGATTTTTTTTCGTTTGACTGGCAAAAACAGATAGCTTCTATGCCGGATCCGATTCTTGTCATCGGTAATCCTCCTTGGGTTACTAATTCAGGAATTGGAAGCTTTGGCGGAAAAAATCTTCCAAAAAAATCAAATTTCCAAAATATGAAAGGTCTGGATGCCCTTACAGGCAAAAGTAATTTTGATATATCTGAATGGATGATAATCAGCCTCTTAGACCTTCTCAAAAATCGAAATGCCTGTTTAGCAATGCTCTGTAAAACCGCCGTTGCGAGAAAAGTATTACTTTATGGACAAAAAAATCAGTTACCTCTCGAATGGAGTGATATATATAAGATTAATTCACAGCAGCATTTCGATGTTGCCGTGGATGCTTGTTTTTTTGTGGTTAAACTGGGAAAAAGAAATGCTGCTCTTCAGTGCAAAGTATACAAAAATTTAGAGTCTAATTCTCTTGAACACGTTGCTGCTTTTGAGGCAAATCGTCTTATTCCTGATATCGCCTCATTTGAAAAGTGGAAACATCTTACGGCAGATAAAAATGAACCTTTTAAATGGCGTTCAGGCATAAAGCATGACTGTGTCAAAGTTATGGAACTTAAAAAGGAAAGCAATTGTTATATAAACGGTTTTGGCGAACGTGTTGAATTGGAAAATGATTATCTTTTTCCTATGCTCAAAAGCTCTGATTTGGCTAACGGAGAAATCAAAACTATAAATCGTTATATGCTTGTGCCGCAGCACTTTGTCGGAGAGAAAACTAGTATTATAAAACACCATTCGCCAAAAACATGGGAATATTTGGAAAAATATGCGAACCTTTTAGATCGAAGAACAAGTGTTATATACCAAAATAATCCTCAATTCTCAATTTTTGGTGTTGGTAATTATACCTTTACGGACTGGAAAATCGCCATATCAGGTTTTTACAAAAATATACGTTTTCGCCTTATAGGTCCTTATAAAAGCAAGACGGTTGTTTTTGATGATACCTGTTATTTTTTGAGTTGTATGTCGAAAGAGCTGGCTGAAATATTTTATGAATTATTATCGTCGCAAGCAGCAAAAGAATTTTTCTCTGCTTACATCTGGTGGGACAGTAAACGACCAATCACTCTGGAAATATTGAATTTGCTGAGTCTGAGAAAACTTGCCGATTTTTCCGGGAAAAGCTATGGGATTGAAAACAGCCAAACACATCAACTTGTGATGTTTTAATAGAAAAAGAACCCTGCCGGAATAGAAAATCGAGAGTCGAAAGTCGAGAGTAGATTTTTGCCCCTACTCCCCCGGCTTATTACGCAGTTCCGAACTTCAACAGGTCGTAATCAAGTTCAAATCGCAGTTTGTGTTTAGCCTCTTCCTGGGCCAGCTTGAGGAAAATATCTTTGAGCCCCTGCTCCTGTGCGGTTGCCGCCAAATCAGCGTAGAGCTTGCGCGAGGTTTCCTCCTTTTTCATTCCCACAACGAGCAGGTCAATATAATTCATTTTGGAATGTGGTATAATGTCCTTTACATAATCGACAATCTCAAGGGTTCCAACTTCCCTGTCGCCGATTTCTTTCTTGCCGGCCTTGACAGCCTCCAGCGTTTTCTTATGCTCCACCTCTTCTGCGGCCAAATCTGAAAGGACTTTAGCCTGCTTTGGACTCTCTACCATATTCGCCAATTCCATATAAAAAGCCTGGGCGTCTATCTCCCGGCTTATTGCAAAATCCAGAATCTCATCGACAGACTTGAATTTCCTCACGTCATACTCCCATTTCGCCACTTGTTTAAACTCTCCCTTTTCCATATCCATATTCTACCCCTGCACCTGTGCAAATGACAACAATTTAAAAGTTTGTATATCGCAAAATTCTTTTAGTTGTAACCTGTTTTAAGGCTATTCAGAGCGGATTTAATGGGTTTCTCTGCCGCCGCGGTATCTTTTTGCGGCGGCATTCCCCAATTATTGAAACGCAACGAATTTTTTGATATAATGCTTTAGGCTACCTCTAATAATTCATTTTGGCGGTCAAGCGAATCTTTTTGTCGCCGGCCTGCGTCAGACGAAAGCCGCTTTATCTACGGATAAAGCTGATTTGTCTTTCTTGTCGGCGAGCAAAAATCTTCTACTTGCCGCTCAAAAGCAATTTTTAGAGCTACCCTATATCAATAATGCATACATTTTATCGTATATTTCGAATGGCGATGCACGCATTGCGGCGGCATATTATGCGGTCTGCATTGACCTGTCTTGGAATTATCATCGGCATCGCATCGGTCATCGCGATAGCGGAAATCGGGCAGGGAACATCTTACGCGGTGCAGCAGACCATCGAATCGATAGGCGCCAACGTCGTGCAGATAGACCCCAGCGACGCCGTTAAAGCAGGTGTGAGCACGGGAGGCGGCGGCAAGGTAACGCTTACGCCGGCGGACTGCGATGTGATACTGCGCCAGTGCAGCGCGATTCGGTATGCAGCGCCCAGCGTTGACTGCCATTCGCAAATCATTTACGCCAACCGCAACTGGTCCCCCCAGAACATTTTAGGCACAACGCCGGCTTTTCTGGATATACGCAACTGGGCGGATATGGCAGAGGGAAAGGCGTTTACGGACAATGACGTGCTCAACAGCGCGCGGGTATGCCTTGTCGGGCAGACAATCGTTCGAAATCTTTTCGATGGTGCCTCGCCGATAGGTAAAGAGATTCGCATCAGGAATGTCCAGATGAAGGTCGTCGGCGTTCTCGGCGCCAAAGGTGTAAATATGATGGGCAGGGACCAGGACGATTATGTCGTGGCGCCGTGGACGACAGTTAAGTTCCGACTATCCGGCCTGAGGCAGACTGCGGCTGTGAGCACGACCTCACCGACCGACACGAAGGTAAACTCCCTCAGCAAGCTCTATCCCTGCCAGCAGGTGCAGTTTTATCCGCAGCAGTCCGCAGCGCAGGCGGCTGATTATCCGCAGATGACGCGGTTCTGCGACCTTGACGATATCTGGATATCCGCAAACTCGCCGCAGGAAAAATCGCTGGCTATCAGCGAGGTTACGAGCCTGCTTCGCGAACGGCACCGCCTTGAGGCGGGCGAGCCCAACGATTTCAGAATCCGGGACCTTGGCGAAATATCCAGGACGCTCGCATCGACGCAAAAGCTGATGACAAACCTGCTGATGTGCGTAGCGATGATATCGCTGCTGGTGGGCGGCGTCGGAATTATGAATATTATGCTGGCTTCGGTAAAGGAGCGAACAAGGGAAATCGGGGTGAGAATGGCGGTAGGCGCACGTGCAAGAGATATACACCGCCAGTTCCTTGCGGAAGCGGTGATTCTCTGCCTGCTGGGCGGCGCGGCCGGCATTGTCCTGGGACATGGCGCATCGCTGGCGGTAACGATGATTCTGAAATGGAAGACTATGACATCGCTGCCGGCGATAATCGCGGCATTTGCCGTCTCCGCCAGCGTAGGAATAATTTTCGGTTATTATCCGGCGTGGAAGGCTTCACGGCTGGACCCGATTGAGTCCCTGCATTACGAGTAGATTTAGTTTAGCCCCCAGTTTCACTGGGGGTTTCGGTTAGCCCCGACCCCTGTGGTCTGGGGCGGGAAATTCAGGACCGCAAATTCGCCGTGATAAATTTTCGCCGCCTCGTCGTATGCCCTTGCGGCATCCTTCTCATTATCGAAATAACCTAAATGCCTGCGTACTCCATTATATCTTATCACGGCTCGCCATCTTTTTTTGTCTTTATCAAAGCGGACTCCTCTATACTTGGAACTGCCTTTTTGCTTTCGCCTGCAATTGCACGCATTTTGAGAAGCAGTTGCGAAACGCAGGTTTCGCCTGGTATTATCAAGGCTGTTGCCGTTCTTATGGTCAACAATAATGCCTTTGGGAGCATTCATAATCACCCTGTGCATATATATAATTTTATTATCGTAATATCGGACGGCACAGCTGTGCCCTTTGTTTCCCCAAAACAGCCAGTTATACTCGGATAATTTCTGATAATCAGAGGCGTCAACCATTGCATAACGATACTTGCCATCAATATCTTTGTCTGTAATTAGTTTTATGCGTCTGAACGGAAAGCCGTGATGTTTTTTTCGGTGGCGCAAGAGAAAATAGAGGATAATGTTTTCAATAATAGCCGGCACTTTAATTTGAAATTTCAAATACATTGGATTCCTCAACTCAAAACTAAAAACTTAAAACTCAAAACTATTTTTTTTCGCTTTTCACTCATTTTTTCACCTTCTACTTTCAATTCTCGACTATCTTAGTTGCCTTTCAGGCAACTAAGTCCCTCCATATATAGGCCAAAACTTGCGCGTTTTGGGCAAATTTCGACCAAAATTCGACCAATGTGATTTTGTAAGTGCCTGTCAATAAAGGAGAAAAATTTTATTATTTTTTTGAAGCGCGCAAGTTTTTTCTTGCGCGCTTTCGACCAATATGGGATGTTTGACCTCTGCTTTTACTACAGGTTCAGAGCCTGGAGCGAAAGCGACAGGAGTAAGTTTAACTGAATTGAAGATTTGTAATATTTTAGCGCATAAAAAAAGCGGCCCCTGTAATGCCCTCTTTCCCCGGGTTTTTGGCCCCTTTCGGAGTCAATTGCCCGAGGCACATTACAGGTCTTACCCGCTCATATATAATATACGATACAGACTGAAAGATTCCTAATAATTCTCAAAAATTCCTGATAATTCTAAATAACTCTAAACCTCCAATTTAAGGGGACAGCAAATATTGAATTGAAGATTGTAGAATGAAGATTTGTTGGATATTAGAGCGCATAAAAAATGCGGAGCCTGCCGTGCCGATGTCCCTCGAGTCCAGCCTCGTGCGCGTAGAAGCCGGTGCTCAAGTCATCCACTGCATGGGTTACTCGCTCAACTCTCTCTCCCATATATATTATACAAAATAAACTGAAAATTTGCAAATAATCCCCGATTTTTAACCCCTAAACGCTATACGCTTTACGCTGTCCGCTATCCGCGCTATTCCCCTTGTCCCCCGCCCAATTTAAGGCTATAATTTGTCAGGATTCTTTGAGGGGCAACAACAGATTGGTTAAATTATGAAATACTTACAGGTAAAACTAAAACAATTGCTTCCTTTGTGACTTCTTGATTTGGGTTGTAATAAATGCTATATATCGCAATTAAATTTAAACATAAGTTAAGCCTTAAATAGCCTTACCTTAGTTTTGAGTACTTCCTTCAGAAGTTCGAAATCAGAATCCATAGTATGTATTGTTATACCAGGATAGCTGTCTCGAGCTTCTATGCTTATTACCGCATCACTAAGAGTTTCCCTGCATGGTTCTCCATGAGGGGATTTCCCGTTAAGTATAGCAACAGCTTCTGCTTGGATTTCTCTCATAGTGCCTTTAGGGTCATTAATTTTCGTAAACTTAGAAGCGTCAATTTGGGACAGATTTTGCAGGTCGTCTTTTTTCGCTTGCCAAAATTCACAAATTTTACAATTCTCAGGGCATTCCTTACTAATTCGCAGATAATATCCTTGCTCAATCATTTGTGGAGCTTCTGCACCACGAGTACAATTTGTCATATCACATAAGGATCTAGAAACAGCATCGTAAAAGAAATTTTCCCAGTCAACTTCGATTAACTTTTTTAGATACCTTAAAAGCGGCTTTTGAGAATTGTACTTTTTAAACAGTCTCATCCCTACTTTATAAACCAAATCATCGAGAGCGATTTTATGTCTACATTTTTCTAAACGTTGCTTAGCTTGCTCAATGTCCTCTTCCGCTTTGACGATAATGTGAAAAAAAATCAGTGCATTAAGAACTCTACATCGGTACTGGCGTTCAACATAAATGGAACAACGCAGTTGCTTTCGAAACAGGTCGGCTCGTACTTTTTGAGCAGTATTTTCATCGTGCCAATGTCTACTTATTTGCGTTGATGTGTCTAGGAAATATGGCGAAGAACAATCTTCCGTGGTTGCGTTATTGTCCATATTTCTCGATAGCCTTTTGAGTTGTTGGTATTAGACCGATTTCGGCTTCTAAGAACTCTTTATGAAGATTTTTATAGTCTTCTTTGTTACAGTTTGAACCTTTTTCGGATATTAGTTTTATCGCTTTTTTAAGGAGACCTAAATGAGTTCCGGTAAAATCTTCCGCATTATTATAATCTAAGACATCCCTTATCAGTGAAACACACCAAGCTAAATATTCTGTTTCATCACCTTCTAAAGAGTTTTCGAAATCAGCTAATTCTTTTTCGAGTAGTTCGCATCTTACGATACGATTCAGAATATCATTGAAATCTTTTTCCAGTTCGCAAAAGAGATTAGCGATTTTTGAAAGTTCCTCTTGGTATGGTATTGTTAACTGTCTATGAACTGATTCCACCAACCATAGATTTCCGAATTCTTCTGACTCAATGATAACATCGCGTGTACCTTCAAGTTCACTCCATGGAAGATATGCCTGTCGCAAAGGTTTCAAAGTTGTCCAACCAGACGATTGTAAGTACACAAAAATTTGTTTTAATTGTTCTTCAATGTCAGTATTTCTAGTTTCAAGTTGCTCAATGCGGTTTGTATTACCTTGTGTCTGTATATATTGATTTCGGATAAACGCTTTCCAATCCCCGATAATCGGAATCTCTGAACCGGCTTCCATGGCTCGCGATTTATCCAATACAGACTTTTTCATTTGGTTTTTTTGATCCTCTCGAGATTATCACGCAAATTTTTTAAACTTTCAATCAATTCCTCTACATCATTTTGATGCAATTCAAGCATCAATTGTTTTGGCTCTCTAATTGTAGGTAGTGCCATTGAGGAGCCTCCTGCCCGAAATCGGATCACGGGTTGTTCTTCTTTCATAGGTGAAGCATATATTATAGAGAGATAACCACATGGAATGTCAGAGAGTTTGCCCATCGTGTTGTCTTGTTTTTTTGTCATGACTTGCCAATTCACGTCTTGCAAGACAAACCCCTGAGCTGTTCGCCTAAACATAACACGTTCTTCAAGATTTGATGGGATAAGTTCTTTTTGGACTTGCTGGAATCGCCATAAAAATTCTTCTTTGCCTACTTCGGTTAGGATTTTAGACGGTATTTCGCTTTGGAGTCCTTGAGTTGGATCTGGATATGTTGCAACTTTCACAAGTGATTCAAATTCTGTCGGGATTAAAGTTAAAAAATGCTCGCGTGTTAAGCCGTCCTTGAATTTGTCTTTGGGAATCGCATCCAATTTTTTCCCATCGATTACAAATTCGACATTGCCAGTTGCATCCAATTTGACGTGCAGACCTTTTGAGTCTAACAGTTCTTTAAGTAGTGCCAGAGCCACCGAGAAAACATTACGAGGCTCTTTGCCAAGAGCGGGTACCTTATCCTTCCCAGTTTTATCAGAGGTCATATTTTGAGCCTTTTCTAAAAATTGAATTCGTTATAATTCTGGTTTATTGAATCAAAAAAGTACCCAAAATTAGCATTTTAGTGTTCAAAAATGCGTTTTAGTTTATATCGACTGATTAATGCTCTCAGATTAAAACTTTGAATCCCATCCTAGTCCTATAATCGAAATTATAGCCTAATAAAAGTATATTGTCAAGCTTATTTTGTCAAGGGGAATATTTATAGGAAAATCACCTATTTTTTCCCCGCCGATGCGTCATTTGGTTTTAACTTTTTGGCTTTAACTTTTAAGTTTTTCATTGATTATCCGCGATTTCCGTTCGCTCGAAGGCGGCCATAGCGACGGTGCCGGTGCGGGCCAGATTTTTTATGCCGTAAGGCCGGCAGGCCTCGATAAAGGCCTCCAGTTTTTCTTCCGAATCGGCCAATTCGACCATAACAAATCTCTGACCGATATCCACGACTTTGGCCTTGAACATTTCGACTAGCGCGAGGATTTCGTGTCTTTTCTCCGGCGGAGCGTGAACGCACATCAGCATTAAATCGTGGGCGATAACGTCTTTTATGGCGAAGTCCTGAACCTTGACAACGTCGATTATTTTTTCCAGTTGCTTGCGGACCTGCTCTACGACTTTATCGTCTCCGATAACGACTATAGTCATTCTGCTAAGAGCCGGCTCGTCAGTCCTGCCGACAGCGAGCGAATCGATATTAAAAGCCCTTGCCGCGAACATCCCGGCCACGTGAGCCAGCACTCCCGGCTTATTCTGCACCAATGCGCTTATTATATGTTTCATAGTTTTACCTTTCCTATGAGCCACTAAGGCACCAAGACACAAAGTTTTTTTAGGTATATATCATTTTTCTTCGTGCCTTTGTGTCTTCGTGGCTATTATGCCATACTTTCAAATATATCCAGGCCGTCCATTTCGTGCAGGCTTTTTCCTGCCGCGACCATAGGCCAGACATTTTCTTCACGTTCAACTTTAAAATCGACGATGCAGGGCTTCTTTTCCGCGAGCATTTTTGCGATAGCCGATTTGACTTCGCTTTTCTTTTCAACGGTTATGCCGGCGGCGCCAATCGCCTCTGCGACAGCGGCAAAGGGCGGATTCTTCAGATAGCTTTTCGAATATCTCTTATTGTAAAACAGTTCCTGCCATTGGCGGACCATTCCCATATAGCCGTTGTTGATAATGCAGACCTTTATCGGCAGCTCATACTGGACAGCGGTGCTTATTTCGGTCAGGGTCATATTAAAGCTGCTGTCGCCGTCGATATCGATAACCAGCGCATCCGGCAAAGCAACCTGAGCGCCAATCGCCGCAGGCAGGCCGTAGCCCATAGTGCCAAGTCCGCCGGAGGTTATAAAGTGCCGGGGCTTTGTATGTTTATAAAACTGGGCAGTCCACATCTGATGCTGACCGACGCCTGTAACAATTATGGCCTTGTCTTTTGTCGCTTCCCAAATCTGCTCGATAACATATTGAGGCTTGATATTCGGACTTTTCGTATCGTAGCGAAGCGGAAAGCGTTTTTTCCAGTCCGCAATTTTATCGAACCATTCTTTCCTGTCCTTATGGACAACTTCCTTCGTCAATTCAGTAAGAATGTATTTAGCGTCGCCGACAACCGGTATATCGGCAGCGATGTTCTTGCTGATACTGCTCGGGTCGATATCGATATGAATTATCTTTGCGTTTGGCGCAAAGGTTTTGACTTTGCCGGTTACGCGGTCGTCGAAACGCGCGCCGATAGCGATTAGCAAATCGCATTCCTGAACTGCGAAGTTCGCGTAAGCAGTGCCGTGCATTCCGAGCATATCTAATGATTCCGCTCTTGTCTGGTCGTAAGTTCCGAGCCCCAGTAGCGTCATCGTTACCGGCAGATTGGCCTTTATCGCAAAGGCACGAAGCTCACCTGAAGCATTTGCGGTAATGACGCCTCCGCCTACGTAAACAACGGGCTTTTGAGATTTGTTTATAGCTTCCGCTGCCATTTTTATCTGGCGGAGATGACCCTTAGCCTGAGGCTTATAGCCGGGCAGGTTGATTGCCGTCAAAGGCTGCATTGGGTATTTGGCAACTTCGATATCGACTGGGATATCGATAAGAACCGGACCCGGCCTGCCTGTTTTTGCGATATAGAATGCCTCGCGTATTGACTGTTGGAGGTCTTTAATATCTTTGACAATCATATTATGTTTGGTTATCGACCTTGTAACTCCGGTAGTATCAGCTTCCTGAAAGGCGTCGTTGCCGATAAGGTCTGTCCTTACCTGACCTGTCAAAGCAACTATAGGCACGGAGTCCATCATCGCATTTGCTATGCCGGTAGTCAGATTGCACGCGCCGGGCCCGCTTGTCGTCAAAACACATCCGACTTTGCCGCTGGCGCGGGCATAGCCTTCAGCAGCATGGCAGCCGCCTTGCTCGTGACGCGGAATGATAAAGTTAATCGGAGCATCATAGAGCCTGTCAAATAAAGGCAAAACCACTCCGCCGGGATAACCGAAAATCGTATCAACGCCCTGCTCAATCAAAGTAGCAACAATAATCTCAGCACCTGTCTTGATAGGTAAAGTGGATGGACTTTGGGGGGAACTTTCCTGTGAAGCGTTTTTCTTCATTTTTTACTCCTGATAAACTATTCAGTTATTCCAGCAATCCGCGGCTTTTTTGCCCGCCTCGACTCGCCAGATGCGAATCGGGCGAGGCAGGGACATTTCTGAAAGGCCGATTGTCAGACAACAAGCCATAACAACCTGCCACATCAGGATTTACGTCCTGCCGCAGCGCCATAACCGCCCCTTAAGGGCGTCTCAGGAAACAGCTTACAGACTTCTGTAAACCGTTAACTGTGAATCAGTAATATAATACATATATCGGCGAAAGTCAAGAAACAAATTAGCCACCCCGATGAGATAAGTCTCGCCTGCGGGCGGACATCTCACGGGGTAAACTTCGGCATTAAGGCACGAAGAAGTAAGGAAGCAAAGATTTCTGATATGGGTATCGGTATCAGTAAAGGTAAAAGATGGTTAAACGGTTCTTAATTTCCAATAACAGACTCGCAAAAGCAGAGTTGCGAAAGACGCAGAAATTGTGTAAAATGGAAAGATGAAAACCTCCAATATGAACTTGGGGGCTTATGGAATTTGGAATTTATGCAATCGGATAAAGAAACGAAAAATATAAATAATATTAAGTCGGAACCAATAGAAACCGTCGAACCAGTCGGCAAAAGAGTCCTCATCCGTAAAGATGAAGATAAAAAAGTAACTAAAGGCGGTATCAAACTCCCCGATAATATAGAAATACCCACCATCACCGGCAGAATAGTCGCAGTCTCCGCTGAAGTAGAATCTATGCCGGAGATGCCTCTGAAAAAATATGATAAAGTCCTGTTCAACCCCAAAGGAGCTATACCAGTCGATTTCGAAGGCGATAATCGCTTGTTCGTAGTCGAAGTGGAAAATATCGTAGCAGTTTTTCGGAAAGTGTAGCCACGAAGGCACAAAGACACGAAGTTTTTATTTGTTAAACACTGATTACGCGGATTTCATTGATTTTATTCACCACGAAGAGCACGAAGAAAACTCAGACACGGATTAACACTGATTTACACGGCCAAGATTACTTTAAGGCGGTGTTCTGCGAACACTGTAAAATTCAAACAGCCCCTTTTTGAAGTTAAACTTCAACGGGTCTGTAATTGAATTTTTTACCGCTGTGCAGTTGCGCCTTAAAGCAATTACGTTAACAGCCTTTGTTGAAACAAAAAACTTTGTTAAGACTCGGAACTTCTATTTGATTAGAGGACAGGAGAAAATTAAGGTTTGACAAAAAGATAAGAATGGTAGAAAATAAAGGAGATAGAATGAAGCGTAGAACGGTTGAGGTTGCGCAGCTCGTTTCGATTGCGTTAATTGTTCAACGTCCTTGTGATGCCAAACACTGCGATAAAAAGCAACGAGCCCCGATGAAGTAGCTAAGAGCACTTCACAGGGTAAAGACGGACAACAACAGAAAATTAAAAATAGGTAAAGCGTCTTATATGAATGACGCAATGGTATTTTGGATGTCATGCGGAGCAATATAAAATGATCAGTGGTAGAAATTCAATGACTAAAAAAAAGAAACCAAAACCCTCAGCAAAATCCAAGCAGCTATCATGCCAAGAACATCACCAACAAATATCACAACAAAAAAGTCGAAAATCTTTAACAATTTTTCAAAAAATGTGTAGGCTATTCTTTTCTTTGATAGCCATTGTAGGGTTTCTCTTTCTTGTTTATCCCCGCCTTTCCGTCTCACCCGGTGAATCATTAGATCCTTATGAGCCATTCAGCACCCCTTTCATTATTAAAAATGATGGCCACTTGCCTCTTTTTAATGTTAATTATTCTATTACTCTTAACAATATGGAAGATATCAACCACAGCCATTATATAATTGGCAAGATACCCGGAATCTCCAAAAACATTCCCAAGCTCAGCCCCAACAAAAGCACTACAATATTTATCAACAAAATGATTGATGCTCCACCAAACTTTATAAAGTATGCTGAAATTTACGTTAATGTGACGTATAAACTATATAATATTATTCCATATACTTTCACTGAGAATATCCGGTTTAAAACGGAAAAGAAAGCTAACAACGAATATCTTTGGTTGCAATATTATAGTGGCCAATAATAAACCCTCTATTACTATAACAAATCAATTAACTGGACAGGGAAGACATGCCAGTTATTTCAAGCGTTAGCTGCCAGCCATAACGGAGTTCATAATGCTTGGCATACTAGATTTAGGGACAGCATGCCGGGGAAATTAGAGAAATAGAATATCGCCCCGCCCCCTTTCAATTTTAGATTTTAGATTTCCGATTTTGGATTCGTTGGGGAAAATAAGTTATCCGGGAACAATTGTTATTGACGAACGGGTATATACCTTTTAAGTTATTTCTATAATGATAAATAGACTTGAATGTCTGATAGTTTTGATAAATATTTTTTTACCGGCTGGTTTGGCCGGGAGTAAAGATGCTGAATCGCCACAACCAGATATTGGAAATGAAAAATTCGGAATAATCAGTGTGCCTGTCGCGAATTTAAAAGAATCGCCCTCGCACAAGGCCGAATTGGCCGACCAGGAGATAATGGGGTATGTCGTTAAAGTCTTAAAACGCAAAGATAACCCGCCTCTTAAGGGCGAGGCAAGCCCGCCTATTAAGAGCGAGGCAAGCTGGTATCAGGTGGAAACTGAATACGGTTATGTCGGCTGGGTAACGGACAAGTCGTTTTGCGGTGTCGATGAAGCAGCGAAGAAGCAGTGGGAGACCAGCGATAAAATAATAGTCACAAAAATATTCGGGATAATATATTCGCGGCAGGATGAGACAAGCGTGCCTGTCGCAAACGTTGTGCTGAATGTGCTGCTGCGGCGGATAGAGCAGAAAGGCGGACCCGCTTCGCCCGCGAAACGAGGCGAGTGGACGAAAGTTTGCACGCCTGACGGACGAACCGGATATTTGAGAAGCGAAAATGCCGTTGAAGCACCTATAAAGAGGCTTTCAGGAGAACGATTGCGCAGCGCGCTGGTTAAAACCGCAAAAAGTATGACAGGCATTCCTTATTTGTGGGGCGGCAAATCGAGCACGGCCTGTGATTGTTCGGGCTTTACACAAACTGTATTCAGAGCAAACGGCATCAATCTTTTGCGAGATGCGAAGCAGCAGGCTTTAGAGGGAGAGGCTGTAGATTATGACGCGACTTTCTCTAATGTCGCGGCGGGCGATTTATTGTTTTTCGGTTCTGACAGGATAACCCATACGGGAATGAGCTTAGGCGGCGCTGAATTCATTCATCAAAGCGGCGATGTTCATATAAACAGTTTAGAGCCGAATGCGCCAAATTACAGCCCTTCTCACAGAAAAAATTTAAAAGCCATCAGGCGGATTTGTAAATGAACAGGAGAGCAGGTGAACGAATAGTTTTGAGTTAAGGAATTACTTTGTGTTTAAATAAAAAAGGCCGGCCTGATAAATCGGGTCAGCCTTTTATATAAAAAATATCGGTGAATTTATTTTTTTCTCAAAAGCGATATAGCTCCGAAAGCCAAGAGACAAATCGTCGCCGGCTCTGGAACGACGGTCGCCACGACCCAAGGAGAATCGCCTAGTGCCTCCCCGAAATCGGCGATAACATCCTTTTTGCCTAATTTATACCACCCATTATATTCTGAATAGTGCAAAGTTGGCCAGCTCAGATTATCTCCCTCACCGAGCAGGTACCAATACACCCCGACGTTGGGATAGCCACCATCGGTCCTGTTTCTCAAGCCGAGAGACCCGTAGTTATAGGGATTAGAGGGATTACTCGAAGTCAGGTAGATTTGTGTTGGGGTGATGTGGATGTAATAAGGGTTGTCGATTATGGCGTTGGCGACGGTGTAGGAACCCGTCTGCCCCGTGATGGTGAATGAGGCGGAATCGATGATACCCGTCGTCGGATCGGCAATGATCGTGCCCGACACACTGTCAACAAAACCCGTATGCACATCGATCTGGTAGGCCGGGTGGTCGACTATGGCGTAAGTCAGCATTGTCGCCTGCACCACACCACTGACCGCCAAAACCATTGTTAATACTGCACAAATTGTTACTAATTTTTTCATTCTCTCTTCCTCCAAAAATGTTAAATAATTTCAATACGTTAATAAAATAGCTTTCAAATGGAGAAGGCTAATGTTGAGGGAAATAAAAAGGGGATACTCATTCTGACTATGAGCACAAAACCACCGCGCTCTTTCTTTCTTCTTCATCTTCTCCGTTCCCAAAATACGGTTGAACAACCAAGGCTTTGGCACCCTGTCATTCAAACTAAAGTTTTCTTTTATAATCTGCGTATATTATACAGCAGACAGCACTATTATGACACTATAAAAACCGTTTGCAACTGCGGTAACTACGGTGCTTTAAGCACACCTGCGATATTAAGCAAAAAAACGGCTTTCAGACGGTACAGTCATTATAAATGATGACAAAGAATTTTATGTTTTCTGCCGGTCTCACAACACTTATGTAATCAGTTTTAACTACATAGCCTGCGATAAAATATAAAGATAGCTCTAAAAATTCGATTTTATGCTGATTTTTAAAGCAAAAACAAAGATTTTTGCCAATTTTTAGAGGTTGCCATAATTTTTAAAAAAAGCTGCAAATAAAAAAGGCCGTCTTGATTTATTGGGACAGCCTTTTTATATAAAAAATATCGGTTAATTTATTTTATTTCGAAAGAATCGCTGCCATTAATGTCATCAGACAATCGCGTTCTCGACTCGGAAATATCCCGCGGAGGAGAGATATTTAATTTGCTGACATTACGGAAATGATGAAAAATATGGATAATAAGCCCAACTCTGTCCTGAACGTTAAACTTGGTAAAAAGTCTGCCCATATGAGTTCGAACAGTAGGCACAGCCAAGCCCATTTCCTGCGCAATTTGTTTGTCGGATTCGCCTGTAAATAAATGATGGACTATCTGACCCTGCTGGGGAGATAACGAAAGTTCCTCAACCAGTATTTTCCATTCTTTCTCATCAAAAACACCTGCTTTCCCTGCAAGTATCATCACAAATTCCTCGAATTATTTAATATATCAATATTTAAGCATTATAGATTACATTAAGCAATATATCGGTTTAAATGTAATCGCTTTTGATGACACGGATACATTATCTATCCTTATTCAAACCAAACTGATATATAAAAATCAGTTTTTTCATTCCACAACAAAACCATCGCTCCCTCCACCTTGGCGACACCGGCAGGCCTCTTCTACAGATATTCCTATTTGCCAAAACTGAATTATAAAAAGAGGGGAAAAGTCCTACAATCGTGGTAAATACTGTGTTTTTAGAAAACTCTTTTTTATGCTTTATAATGAGGATATTTTCCAGCAAAAATGGCAAAAAACAGTTTTTTTCTATTTTTTCTCCAGTTCTATCCCGGAATCCATTACTTTTTTTGTTAATTCGACAAGATTATGAGCTCCCAGTTTTTGCATAATATGGGCCCTGTGGTCTTCAATGGTTCTGGTGGCACATTTTAATATAAAAGCAATCTCCCTGCTGCTTTTGCCCTGCATAATCAATTCGAGTATTTTGTTTTCTGTCTGCGTTAATATTTTAGAGGCAGTAATATCCCATATAGCGCCTTCCAGATAGCCCTTTTCAGGATATATCCTCGCTGAAACTTTTATCCAAAGCGGTTCTTTGTTTATCTCCCGGCCCTTCAGCTCAAAGTTATCAACCTGCCCTTTTTCTTTCAGCAGTCTTATAAGTTCTTTCCGACTTTCAGGGTCGGCATATTTCGTGGTATAGCACTGGGCCAGACATTGCTGGCGGCTTTTATAGCCGAGGAGCTTTGCCATAAAATCATTACATTCAAGCATTTTGCCATCGTCAATTCGTGTTCTATATAACGCCACTCGCGCGTTGTAATACAAGGTTTTGTAATTATCCAATGCCGATTCCAAGTGCTGGTGCAATAGTTTTGTTTCCGTGATGTCCCGGCCATTGCCGATTACCGCTTCAACCCTGCCTTCGGCATCGGTCATAATATTTCTGCTGATGCCCAGCCAGATATAATGACCTGCTTTATGCTTAAACCTTATTTCTATATAAGCAGAATATGCGGGCGGAATCTTACCTGTCAATACGTTCTTAGTCCGCTCTATCAACCAGCGGTCGTCGGGGTGTGTTCTTTCATAGATTCCGGCGATGTCCATTTCAATGATTTCCTGAGGTGTAAAACCAATTATCATGGTTATAGCGGGGCTTACATATTCCATTTTGCCTGTTTTCGCATTAATCAGATACAATGCATCTTTGGAACTTTCAAGAAGATACAGATAATAATCAGATGGTTCATCTGAAAAAAATTTTGCGTTTTTTCCTTTAAGTTTTTTACTCATATCAACTATTCTTCATATCCTGAACCAAGCGGTTTCATTGATTTTGGCCTATAGTAAATTCCGCTGCTTTTTTTGTTAACTCGACAATATTATTAACCCCGAGTTTTCGCATAATATGAGCCCGGTGGTCTTCAATGGTTCGGGGGGAACGTTTTAACTGGAAGGCCATTTCCTTGCTGCTTTTACCCTGCATAATTAATGCGAGTATTTCGTCTTCGGTCTGCGTCAATATTTTATGAACGGTAATATTCCTAACAGCACCTTCCAGATAGCCTTTATCAGGATATATCCGCGATGAAACTTTCATCCAAAGTAATTCCCCGTTTATCCGCCGGGCTTTCAGCTCAAAGCTATCAATCTGTCCCTTTTCTTTCAGCAGTTTTATCATTTCACTGCGACTTTCGGGGTCGGCATATTTCGTGGTATAGCACTGGGCCAGACATTGCCGGCGGCTTTTATAGCCGAGGAGCTTTGCCATAAAGTCATTGCATTCAAGCATTTTCCCATCGCTGATTCTCGTTCTGTATAACGCCACACGAGCATTGTTATAAAGGGTTTTGTAATTATCGAGAGCCGATTCCAACTGCTCCTGCAATAGTTTTGTTTCCGTGATATCACGAATATTGCCGACCACCGCTTTAATCCGGCCTTTACCATCAGTTAAGAAATTCCTATTAATGCCGAACCAAAGATAATGACCATCCTTATGTTTGAACCTTATTTCAATATAACCATTGTAATTTTCAGGCAGGGAACCCTTTGCCAGCACATCTCTAATTTTATGTTCAACCATCCGAAGGTCGTCAGGATGCGTTCTTTCGCTTATTCCCTCCATACCCATTTTAATAATTTCCTGAGATGTAAAACCGCCAATATCGGTTGTAGAGGGACTTACATACTCAAATTTGCCTGTTTTAGCATCAATCAAATACAATATATCTTTGGAATTTTCAATGATACGCAAATAGTAATCGTCCGGCCTGTCCGGCAAAAATTTTGATTTCTCATCTAAAAGTTTTTTACTCATATATTATTTTTCTTTTTCCTGCCAAATACGAATTGTTCCTCACAAATAAACTAATAGAAACCTTCAATGGCATTACATTACAGAATGATACATAAACCTTTATATCAATTCTAATAAAATCTGATTTAATTTCGTCACGACAGACATAAAAAATTTAAGAAAATATATAATATTCAGATGCGATAGATTTTCCAATAAAATTTTTCACTCGAATCACTGACAATTAAGTTTGTTTTTTTGTCTCTCGCTCTGAAACTTATTTGCCCAATTTTGTTATTTTGTTTATTTGGCCGAATATTTGATAAATTGGGATGAATTATTTTTAATTGTCATTAGTTTTGTGAAAAAGGGCGCCTTCGACATCGTTTGAGCCGCGGCGCTCGGCCAATTGTCTGTAAAAGACAATATCGAACCCGCCGGTATTCATTATTTTCTTATAATCATCGCCGGTCGCGATAATCCAGGTGCCTTTTTCATACAGGGTGCGAATTTCAGCGAGGTCGAATATTTCAGGAATGCCTCTGCCTGCGTAATGGATTGTCCGTGCAGAAACATAATTGAACGCAACAAGTTCCTTGTCAGGCGAAACGATTTTACCAATTTCCAATGAAAAACTTCTTGAGGGAATGTTGAAATCGAGCGGGACGATAAAATAAACAAAAGCCATCATAGTTATTGCACAGCAGCCGGCAAAAAGAAGAACCATCGCGGCAACCGGACGCTTCTGCATAAACAGGACGACTATAAGTCCAATCATTATGAATATTACCATCGCTGTATGAATTGAAGGCCAGATGAACGATTTTTCCCTGGCAAAAGCCCAGTATAAAAGTCCTGCCGCTGCTGCGGCGACTGCGATTAGATGACCAACAAAAAGCGATTTAACCTGCTTTGAATTAAATGCCTTAAGCTCAAAAATCATATCATAGAGGCAGATAGCGGCTAAAATACTGAAGGCGGGAAACGCTGAAAGGATATAGTGCTGCCTTTTTCCGCCAGAGATAGTCATTATCACAATATTTCCAATAAACCACAACCACAGATACCACATCGCCGGCCGTTTTTTACCCCAAATCGAATAGAAAGACGACACAAACGTGTAAGGCAAAAACGCTGAAAACGGGGCGGCAAACAAGAAGACAACCATCAAATAATACCAGAATTGTTTCCGGCCTGACGCATAATCGCCCATAAATCTGTCAATAAATTCTCTCTTCCAGAACATCCAGCCCTGCGGCGCTTTTGCGGCAACCATTATCGGCCAGGGCAGAACAATCAGCAGAAATAAAATCGTTCCGATTACCGGCAAAGTGTCTTTTACTCTATTCCACTGCCGAAAGAGAACGAAATAAAAGAAAATCGGCGGTATAACGAGGACAAGCGGCGCAGGCCCCTTGGCGAGCATCGCAAGAGCGAAACTAATCCAGAAAACAAGCATAAACAAGATTCGACGCCGCTTCGAGTGCGACAGCAATCCGGAATAAAAGCTGAGCATCGATATGGTAACAAGCGAACATAACGCCATTTCAGGCCTAGCGGAATGAGAGTATCTGATAAATGCCAGCGTAGATATCCAGACTGCCGCAGAGAGCGCCGCGATTTCGATGCCCAGCCATTGCGAGATGAAATAAAGAATTGCCGCAACTGAAAGAACGGCAAAACAGGCGCTGGGCAGACGGGCAGAAAATTCATCGACTTTGCCTGTAACTTCCGCTACGGCAGCAACAAGCCAGTAGCAAAGCGGAGTTTTTTGCAGGCGGACTTCTTCGTCAAATTTCGGCAAAACCCAGTTACCAGTCCGGAGCATTTCCCTGGAAGTTACCGAGACAAGACATTCATGATTGTCCAACGGCTGGTTTGAGAGCGACCAAAAAGAAATAATTATCGCATAAGCTAAACAAGCGATTACTAAAAGATGTCCCGATTTTTTTGTATGTTCCGATTCTATCATATATTATCCTGAATCCCTTTTTGCGGCGAGGATTGAAGCAAATGCAATCGCAGCCGTTTCAACGCTCAATATTATATCTGTAAACCTTTCGACGGGCAAGTTTCAAAAAATGGGCGGGTAGAGAAAGAAACAGCAAGAACACTTTATACGAACGGCAGACGGATATAAATGCTGAACAAATCGTTTGAGGCCTCGGCTCGAATTTTTCCGCCCAGCAGTTCGACAAGCTGTTTAACCAATGCCAGACCAAGGCCGAAGTGAACACCTGTGCCGCTGCGCGATAAATCGCCCCGCCAGAAACAGTCAAATACAGTTTCGGCCTGCTGCTCGGTAAGCTGATTGCCGGTATTTTCGAAAATTATCTCGATACCTGTGTCGATTTCCCGAGAGGTTGCCCGTATCCTGCCGCTGCGATTTGTATATTCAGCAGCGTTATTAAGAAGGTTTGAAAATATTATCGACAATGCCGCCTTATCCGATTTCGATACAAAATTTTTGTCGATGAGATTATCAAAAACAATTTTGGCAGCAGCGGCCTTATCAGAAAAAGGTCGCCAACATTCATCAACCAGCTCAGCCAATTTTATCTGTTCCATACCGGCTATCATCCGGCCATTTTCAATTCTTGCCAGCTCAAGCAGTTTGGCGACCATTGTCTGCATATTATTGACTATTTCAAGAGTCTCGGATAACGCGGAGCGATACTCTGCAGCGTCGCGGCTGCGCGTAAGTGTTACATCAATTATTGACCGTATGCCTGCCAATGGCGTTCTCAGTTCGTGCGCCACATTTGTATTGAACGCTCTTTCACGTTCAAAAGAGATTTCGAGGCGTTCCAATAAGCTGTTAAGCTGTCTTTGTATCGGTAAAATTTCATCGGGCAGATTCTCGCCGGCAATACGGCTTTTAAGGTTATCTTCTCTAATGTTATCGATTTGCACTGCGACCGCAGAGAGCGGCGAAAGACCCTGCTTTACTACAACCTGGGCAACAACATAAGCGAGAACGAGGAGGCCTGCTGAAACACTCGACAGAAGATATTTCAGGAACCACAACTGCGACAGCAATTTGCCGGTATCCCGTGCTACTATCAGGACAAACGATTGCGACGAATACGCCGTGTTTGAGTCATTTTCAATTTTCGGCAGAAAATTTACCGCAACGGCGCGGACAGGACGGCCGTTCTTCATCACAAATGACTTGAAAGTATGGGATATATCTGCAGAGGCAAATCTGATAAGGTCACCGCCGCCAAGAGAAGGAGATTTTCTAATAACAGTGCCGTCGCCTTTCCAGAGTTCATAATAGGCCGGCCTTTTGCCGCCGGTAAATTCGGGCATCATTTCAACATCAAGCTCAAAACTCAACTTGTCATTGTCCTGTTCCACCGAAGCAGACATCATATTTGCCGCAGATTCAAGCGATGAGTCAAACTGTTTGAACATCGCGTGACTGATTGTATGATAAACAATAAGGTCGAAACCAATCAGCAGCACTGTTATGCCGCTAATCATACCATACATTAATCTTGATTTGAGCGACCACATCAATATTATGTTCCTAAAATATAACCCTGCCCCCGTATCGTGCGAAGCAGGGGAGGCATGGATTCTTTTTCTATTTTTTTTCGCAAATAACCGACATAAACATCCACGACATTGCTTGATGCCTCTGAGTTGAATTCGTAAATATGCTCCCATATATCCGAGCGTGAAACGACCTGTCCGGCCCGCCTTGCAAGATATTCAAGAAGCATATATTCGCGCGATGTGAGAATAATTTCATCATCCCCCCGCCAGACTCTCCGTGAAGCAGTATCTATATGCAGGTCATCAATGTTTATATCCGGAGATTTGTGTTCATACCTGCGGCGAACCAATGCTCTGAGCCTTGCCATAAGCTCTTCAAATGCGAAAGGCTTAACCAGATAATCATCGGCGCCAAGGTCAAGCCCTTTTATGCGGTCATCAACCGTGTCCCTGGCGGTAAGAATTATTATGTGATTATTTTTATTTTTCGCCCTGAGCTGCTTCAAAATGCTCAGACCATCCAGTTTTGGAAGCATTATATCAAGGATTATCACATCGTAATCATTCGACATCGCATACCAGAGACCCTCCTGGCCGTCGCCGCTAACGTCAACAGCAAAATCTGCCTCCCGCAATCCTTTTGCCAGAGACTTTTGCAAAGGCGGATAATCTTCGACAAGTAATATTCGCATTGTGATAATCCGAAAAAAAACGCCGTCGATTTATATTGTATATATTTCGACGGCGTCTGAACAGTCAAAAAAATCAGACAAAGACAAATTTAGTCTTTGTCATCATCTTTTTCATCGTCGTCATGTTTTTCCTTGTGACATTCTTTTTTCCCGGCTTCCTGTTTTATAATTGTGCCGTCGGCAGCAACCTTAATCTCGACTTTCTCGCCGTCTTTGGTGATTTCCGCTTCATAGACGGTTATAGGAGTATCAAGCTTTACCAGTTTTAACTGGGCATACGTAACTCCCTTTTTAACCTCTTTCACTTCACCGCCCTGTGATTTTAAGGTCTGTGCGACCGCAGCCGGCACAGCATCCATGGTCTCGTCCGTTTCAACTTCTCCAACAGTTCCATCGTCAGTAAGTTTTACCTGCGATTCTTTGTCCCCTTCTTTGTCGCCGGCCTTTAACTCAACTTCACACATCTTCATCTCTTCTTCATCCATCTTGCACTTCTCAATCTTTGCATTTGGGAAAAGCGTCTTTACCGCCGCCTGTGCCGCCGCCGAAAGTGAGCATTCTTTTTCGTCCTTCTCGGCGTAGGCTGCAGCGCACAATATTGCCGCAACCGCAGCACATAATCCAATCACAACCAGGTTTTTCTTAATCATTTCAATTCTCCTTATTAAAACATTTTTGTCATAAAATCGTCTGCCACCATAGCAGCTGGAATCGACCCGCCCATATTACAGAGATGATTATGAGAATATTATGAGAACACACACTTTTGATTACCTTCTTAGTCTTCTGTATATCCCTACAGATAAGAAAGTCAGGATTATCAATATAGGCATTCCAAAAGCAATCGGAAGAACGTTGTTTGGATTAAGCTGCTGTCTTCTTGCAATTTTGAGCTCTGCGATTTCGCTAACAATCGGCGTTTTCCGGTTTTTATCAACAACAGTCATATAGACCACATAATCGCCGGAGTCGATCAAACGTATACTCCATTTGCTTGTTGCAGAATCATTAGAGTTAAGCAAATCAATTTTGTCTGCCTTTTGTGCACTCCAATCTTCCAAATCCATTGGGATTTCCTGGCCCTCAGTTACTTTAATTAGAGAAATATAAACAACGAGACCTTTAAGTGGAATAGCGCTATTATTCGTAACATTACTTTCAAACTCGACAACTTCCCCCATTTTCCCATCTATGTGTTTCGGTTTTATTGAAACAGTTATACTATCTTGGGCCAAAACAGTATGACTTGAGATGATTAATGCAAATAACAATATAAATAACAACTTTTTCATCGTGCCCCTGCAATTAATTCGTCTTTCTGCGAAGTTCTTTTTAACAATAGCATAACTACGGCCAAATAGATTAATATGACAACAATTCTAATTACCTGTAGCTCAAAACCTTCGCTATCAATAACAACACTATCAAAAGAGTTTACTGCCGCTGCAATAGGATTCATTGAATCGAGATAGCGCACAAGAGATGAATGTTTAAGCGATGGTGGCAGAATAATTGCGGTTCCCAATAAAAAGAAAACCAACATCCCGACTAAAACAGTGTTCTTGACTGATTTTAACTTGATTGAAAGTATCATGTTAAAGCTGGTGATTATCATTATGATTAATGTTCCCAAAATAAAAAGATAAGTGATTGCGGCGGATACATTCTGGCCACCTTTCCCAACGACTACAAGGTAAGGTATTGAGATAAGGAACAAAATAAACCAATTTATAACAGATACTGCAAATTTCCCGAATGCAATGCTGGTTTTTCTGACAGGTGTTAGAAGTAAAACCTCCATTGTCCCTCTTTCGATTTCACCTGCATAAGAATCACTTCCATAAATTATGGAACGCAGTATGCCTAATGACAATACCGCTTCCATGAGGAAAAAAAGCATTGCGCTTTGGTCCAACAGGCTTAATTCTATGTTAGTCAGGAACAAATAGGAGAGTACACTAAGAATTGCGGAAGATAAAATGTACCAGAGATAACTTCTTGGAGTTAACAATTCGCCTTTAAGTTCCTTTAATATTATTTCCTTCATAACAGTTCCCTATTATTACCGGTGAACTTGAAGAACAATTCTTCCAATGATTTCTTTTGCTCTATGACTTCAAGTATTTCGATTTTATTTTTTATCAGCTCAGACAAAATATAATTAAGGGTTATTCCCGAATCTAATTGTGCAAGATAACCCTGATCGGCAACTGATATTTTTATATTCGGCGGTTGTAAAAAATGTTTCGGATTTGTTTTTGTCTTAATCAGATATGTCTGTATATCTGATTTCTTCAACTCTTCAAGATGCCCTTCCCGGACAATCCTTCCATTGTCGATTAACGCTATACGATTACACAGCCTGTCAACATCGTCCAAAAGATGAGTAGAAAGTAATATTGTAGTGTTTTTTGTTTTGTTGATATTTATCAAAAGATCGTGAATCTCTCTCCTTCCAATAGGGTCCAGCCCGCTAGTTGGTTCATCCAATAGTATCAATTGGGGAGAATTAATCAGCGATCTGGCGATACCTAAACGTTGTTTCATACCACGGGAATACGTTCCTGTTGGTTTTCTGCTTAATGGATCCAATCCCACACTTTTAAGCAGCTCTTTTATATCAGGATGGCTATGGTACAGCTTTGCAAAAAATTCCAGATATTCTGTCGCGCTCATCCAATCATAACAACTGAATGATTCAGGAAGCGAATTTATTATTGATTTGATGTAATCCGGCTCTTTTGAAACATCATGCCCGTCTATTTCAACGCTGCCGCTGTCAGGCTTCAAGACAGAGCTTAGTATGCGTATTGTGGTGGTTTTACCGGCACCATTCGGACCAAGAAATCCGAAGATGTCCCCCTTCTCTACCTGAAAACTGACATTATCTAACGCAGTAAACTGTCCGTAACGTTTTATTAGTTTGTCAGCTTTTAATATCACTTTCTCTATATTCTTTGCAAAAATTAAACAATTTCTCAAGGAACATTCTGTCAACTGCGCTAAGCTTTTTTGTGTTTTTTGTGTTTTAGTGTTTTTTTGACAGCCTTAAACTTCTTGATCTCTATCCACTTTTGGTCACCTTTCTGGCTTACTACTCCAGTAGCCTTGATTTTTTTATCTGCCATAGTGTTTCCGATTTTCAGTCCTACGGTATCGAGTACAACGTTATAAGTTGAATTTGCCGTAGTGAGCTTTACTGAAGTGACAACATTATTGGCATTTTCTATAACGCTTACCTTTCCTTTCACTTTGGTTTCAGCGGTTGCAGCAGATTTGGATTTTGGCGATTTTACTTTACCAAACGCCGTTGAGCTCAGCAGAAGGCATACCACTGCGCATAACCCTGCGACCATCATTAATTTCTTTGTCATTGATTGTTCTCCTTATTAAAATATTTGTAACCGCTCAAGGGTACTCTTATAGTATCGGGCAACACACCCGACATCAAATACAACTTTCACTCGATTAACTCCGGACTCAACACGCGTTTCTCTATCATTTTTGTATAAATGATGAATCCTACGAGCAGGGAAAAGAGAATGAAGGAAGAGCCAATGGTGCCGAAATTGAGTCCGCCCTTTACGACGGGCTTTGTAAGAAGGTCCCCGAAGGTTGCTCCAAACGGACGAGTCAAAACGAAAGCTATCCAGAACAATATAACTCGATTAAACCGGGTGAAGTAGGTAGCAAGGACAACCAATGCCAACAGCCCCCCTATGAGAGCGGCTCCTCCTAAAAAACCAAGGCCGGAGTTATCGGCCAGAAAATCTCCCAGGGCTGTCCCCAATGTGTTGGAAAACAATATGGCCGTCCAATAAAAAAGTTCCGCCTTTGTTGTTCGGATATTGCTGACGGATAATGTCTTTTCGCTGAAACGCCAGACCGCCAGCACTACCAGTAAACAAGTAACCAGGATAAGTGAGCCTTTCGCGTAACCAAGCCCCAGCGTTCGATCCATAAAATCTGACATTGTTGTGCCGGCCGTGCTTGTCGTAAGTATCACAGTCCAAAAAAGAACAGGATGAAACTTTTTGCACTTAAGCTGCGCGATAACAGAAATCAGGAACAGACTGAGCAGAATGATAGAACTAACTGCGTAGCCGACGTTCATCGTCATCGAAACCAAGTCCCCGGCTGTTTCGCCGAGAGTAGTTGCGCATATCTTCATTATCCAGAAGAAGAAAGTAACTTTCGCAATCTTATTTATTTTATTCATTACTGCTCCAATTTAAAGTTGTGCCTGACAATAATTCCCGCCCATATTATAGAGGATATTATGAGGATATTATGAGAATATATAATTATATTGAAAAATACGGATGCTTTTAAAAACGCTGTTTTTTATAGGACTCAATTTCGATAAATCCGGCCTCGGAACGACATTATTCGAAATTCAATGCGGAGAATCTGTCCCGGAACTATCCCGCGGCTCTGTTAGCCGCGAGGATTGAAGCAAATGCAATCGCAGCCGTTTCAATCCGCAATATTGTATCAGTAAGCCCGACAGGCTTTGCATTTATTTTCATTAGCAGATTTTCCTCGGTTTCAGTCAATCCCCCTTCCGGGCCGATAAATACTAAACAATCTTCCGAACCAAAATCAAGATTTATAATTGACTCGATATTTTCTGCCAACGAGCCAAAGATAATTTTTGCCTGCGGATAATCAGTTTGCAAATTTTCGAGTGCTTTTTCAAAACTTAACGGTTTGTCTATTATCGGGAGGAAAATTCTGCCGCACTGCTTTGCAGATTCGATAGCGATAGATTCAAATCGTCTCACGGCTATTTCACTATCGGCCTGTTTCACTGTCCGCTCGAAAATTACCGGCATAATTCTGTCTATGCCCAACTGACTGCACATTTCAACAACCTGTTCAAACCTTTGTGCTTTAGCCATACTTGCCGCAATAATAATTCTTCTATTGCTCCTCGGTTCAAATAAATTTTTTGTCTGAATTTTCAGGACGGCGCTATCTTTTGAGATTTTTTCTATAACGGCATCGGCAACCGTTCCTTTGCCGTCAAACAATTCCACGCAGTCGCCCGGTTTTAGTCTTAAAACTTTGGCAAGATGACGGAATTGGATATCGGAAATGGTAACGGTATCGTTTTGAGTGATTGTGTCGCAAAAAAATCTTGCCGTTCTCATAGTGTTGAAGCAACAGAGCCGCCGATTTTTCCGTTCAAGTGCTGTGCAATCAATCGATAGTCTTCAGCACCGTGGCAGGCGGGTTCATATTCAAAAATTGTTTTGCCGTAGCTTGGGGCCTCGGCAAGTTTTATATTCCTGCGGACAAAGGTCGGTATGATTTGCGCATCCCGCCAGGGACAATCGGAATCGCGGGCGCTGTCGAGAAATTTGTTAATATTGCTTTTAACTTCCTCAGACAAAGACGTTCTGCTGTCAAACATACACAACAAAATGCCGCTTACCTTAAGAGACGGATTGATTCGCCTGCCGACAAGCGCAACCGTTTGAAGGAGTTTGCCCAATCCCTGCAGGGCGAGAAAGTGCGGCTGAAGCGGAATAATAACTTCCTGTACCGCAGCAAGAGCGTTAAGTGTTAAAAGGCCCAGCGAAGGAGGACAATCGATAATCAGATAATCGAAATTTTGCTTTGTTTTCGCAATCGCTTCGCGGAAGATTATTTCCCTGCCGACAACGCTGACTAATTCGCTCTCGGCACCGACAAGATGAATATTAGCGCCGAGTAAAAAAAGATTTGGTCTTGCCTCGATAAGAGCATCGTCAAATTGCGATGCGCCGGTGAGGACCTTATATGTTCCGGACTCAACTTTATCAGGTTCGATTCCCAGATGAATAGTAAGGTGAGCCTGCGGGTCGAAATCGGCGGCGACGACTTTTGCGCCGTTCTGCGAAAGAGCCGCGGCGATATTGACAACCGATGTTGTTTTACCTACGCCGCCTTTCTGATTGAGCATCACTATCTTACGCATTCCTGCCTGTTTCCGCTTTCAACCTTTTGTATATCGCATCAAGCACACCATTAACAAAGCCTGGTGACGATTCGCCGCTGAATTTTTTGGCAAGCTCGATAGCTTCGTTAATAACCACTTTTGCCGGTATGTCGGTGCAGTATTTTAACTGATACGTTCCGAGCCGCAGGATATTCCTGTCAACCTGATTTAATCTTGAAAGCTCCCATTTTGCAGCCGCTGCGGTAATCATCTCATCGCACTCTGCCATAGTCTGCCAAAGGCCCTGTGTCCATTTTTCAGCAAGGTTTCGCACGATTTTGTCGTCGGCGTTTTCAGCAAAAAATCTGCCGAGCGTTTCAAACGCAACGGCTCCCTGCACATCAAGCTGGCAGGCTGCCTGCATTACAAGTTCTCTTGCTCTGCTTCTTTTATCCATTAGATTTATTTGTAAAAAAGCTGTCGGACAAAATCATATCTGATTTAAAACATCGACCATTTCCATAGCACCGGCTGCGGCAGCAGCGCCGGCGTTGCCGGCCTTTGTGCCGGCCCTTTCAATAGCCTGTTCAATTGTTTCGCAGGTCAGAACGCCAAAAATAGTCGGAACGCCGGTATCATAGTTTATCTGACTTATTCCCCTGCTGACCTGCTGGCAGACATAATCATAATGTCCTGTCTGGCCGCGAATGACTGTGCCGAGGCAGATTATCGCATCGAATTTTCCGCCGACGGCAAGTTTTTTTGCCGCGACAGTAATCTCAATTGAGCCGGGAACCCAAACAACAGTAATCTGCTCTTCAGCCGCTCCGTGCCGCTGCAAAGCGTCAATGGCGCCATCGAGAAGTTTCGATGTAATAAAATCGTTAAACCTGCTGACAACTATCGCGAATTTCGCCTTGCCTGCACTTAATTTTCCTTTTATCTGCTTAATCATATTTTTTACTCCAATTAGGTCGTTCGACATTATAAGACCAAAAACGGTTTTTTTCCAGAAAAACGTCCAAGTCCCGGTTTTGCCGGATTATACCGGAAAGACGGCTTTTTCATAACCATTTTAATTTTAAGGGCTTAAAAACGATAGTTCAACATAATTTTCGTCTTTTGACTGACTTTTTTGTGAAAGGCGAATTTCGAGGCTAACCATGTCCTTTTTTAAACCGAATTTTAAAGCAGGACGCTGCCTATTAAATGGAGAAAATATGAATTTTGACGAAGAATTTGAGCCGTTTGAACAGGATGATGAATCCAGTCCGTGGGCATCGGCTGAACGTAAGGCCGTCAAGGCTTATGAACTTTATGAAAACGGCCAAATGAACGAATCGCTTGCCGTAATGAATGAAGCTCTGGATATCAATCCGACAAACGACAGGTGGCATTTCAACAAGGCCCTTACTCTCGATGCGATGGAAAGATTCAGCGAGGCTATTGAAGAATACCAGATGGCTCTTGACCTGAATCCAAACGATGTTGAAATTCTTAATTGTCTTGCCGTCGATTATACGCGCACCGGACAATATGACCTTTCTCTTAGCGTATTTTCACAGATAGAAAAAATACGACAGGATTTTGAGCCTTGCTACTGCAACCGGATAATTACCTATACCGAAATGGGCGAGTATGATTCTGCAGAGCAGATGTTCTATCAGGCTCAACAAATAAATGAACACTGCCCGCTGTGCTTTTACAATATAGGCAATTTATTTTTTATTCGCGGCAATTACAAAAAAGCTGTCTGGTGCTGGGAGAAAACCGCCAATCTTGAACCGAATCATCCGCAGATAAATTATCGTATCGCACAGGGCTATTGGAATCTCAGCAATCGCAATATGGCCTGGCGACATTTCATTGAGGAGCTGAAAAAAAATCCAGGCGATAAAGATGTCATATTCGATTTTGGATTATTTCTCCTCCACAACGGCGATGTTGCCGGTGCAGCAGAAAAATTCAACCGGATATTAGAAACCGAACCTGATTATGCCGGCGCGGTGTTTTATCTCGGCGAAATAGAATTGAACCGCGGAAATCTTTTACAGGCTGAAAAATATTATTGCAGGGCTGTCCAGCTTGACTGCCGGCTGGCGGGACCGCGATTTCGGCTTGGGCAACTGGCGCTTCAGCAGGGACGAAAAGAAGAGGCGTTCGGACTTCTTGCGTCCGAGCTTGAACTTGATATTCAGCAAAGCAAAATTCTGCTCTCAATCGGGCTGATGATGGCTGAGCTTGGCAAGACAGATTATGCCATACATTGTTTTTTAAGGGTTTCTGAACTTGAACCCTTAAACGGCATAAATTATCTGAACCTTGCAAAGATGCTCGCACTTGGCGGCGAATACGATGAAGCTGAGCAATTTTTGGATTATGCTTTTGAGATTGAACCGAAAAATTGCGATATTGCAGTCAAAGCTGCAAAAATTTATCTCTCTATGAAGAACCCTCGAAAAGCACTTTTGATATTGACGACAGCCTGGCAGGAAAATAAAAATCTTTCCTGCGGATTACTCCTCTTTTCAATCAGACTGCGGCTTTTGTTATCACGGGCGAAAGAAAAATTCAGATATTTATTTGGCAGCCACTGTTAGCGGCGGCCTAACCCCCCGAGCGGCGGGGGCTAAATAAATTTTCCCTTACTTTTTTGCTTCTTTATCTACTTTACTTCCTTTCTTCTTCCAAAGCACGCAAATGAAACCACAATCAGCCCTGCCCCGGCTGAAAAAAGCACTATCCGGTTATCGTCTGCTGTGCATCTGGCCAGCCATATCGGGATTTCAGAATTATCAGAGTTTTGCTGGTCCTGCTGTTCAAGAACAGCTTTTGCGCTGGCAAGCGTGTCGGCGGTTATCTTCACAGACGGCTGATTAGGCTCGCAGGGGTCAACTCCAAGCGTTACCGGAGCAATTCGCCTTAGAATATTGGGGTCGGCATTGATTCGCGAGGTCAATATCTGATGGTCTTTTATAATGCTTTCAATCTTCTGGTTATTTCGCTCCGTTTGCCGGACAGCCGCGTTAAGCTGGTAGAGGTTTTCCCATTCCGGAGCGAGAACCGCCAGTGAGACGGCGCAAATGCCTATCGCGGAAGAAACCATAAACAGCAACAATCTGAAAATATCTTCTAATTTCTGCACTTATCAATCCGGCTAAACAATTCTTAAATATTGTAATAATCCGCGGGAAAAAAACTACGAAAATTTTTTGCGATGCGAATAAAAAAGGTTGCCTTGTGGATGAGCATAAGATTTTCGCTCTTAAAGCAACCTTTCAAATTTCTCGTTTATAAAGTTTATTTTAATGCCTGAGGAAAAAGCTGTCAACAATTACTTTTTAATTTAATCCCGTTAGAGACAGCCCCTTAGGGGCGACTTCCCCGCAGAAAAGTCTGCTTTTCTAACGGACTTGTTTCTAACGGGATTAATCTGGATTATTTTTCACTTTAAAGGTATCATAATCAACAATTCATTAAAGGTTTAAATCGATGAATCCCGCACCTTCAGATATTAAAGTAATACTTTTGAAGATTCGCAAGGATAACCAGTTGAAGATACAATAATATGAAACATATATTAAAAGAATGTAAGAAGGTGCGGGATGAATAAAATTCATCCTAACAGGTTTTATCTTGAAGACTACAGGAAGAAACATCATCGGTATGCGCGGGAAGGTTTTGGGCGAGGCCTCTTTCGCGTCCGCACCTGGTCATCTGTAATAGAGTTTATCCTCATGGTAACCGGCCTTGAGCATCGCGGGCTTGCTAACGCAATGAATATCAGAATCAATGAGACTGCAGTTGAACTTGATAATCTGCCGGATGCTTTTAGAAACTCTCGAATACTTTTCATTTCGGATTTCCATATCGAACTTATGGCAAACATCGTCGATAAAATAATCGAGCTTATAAAAAATCTCGAATATGACTATTGTATTCTGGGCGGCGATTACAGCATGTTCGACATACTCGATATGAACAAAACAAAAGCGGGAATGAAAAAAATTGTCGAACATCTCAAGCCCGGCAGGACCTACGGAATAATCGGCAATCATGATTATTACGAAATTGCTGTTTTTCTTGAAAGCCTCGGCGTAACAATGCTTATAAATGAAAATACAGCTATTGAACAGAACGAGACAACGATTTACCTCGCGGGCGTTGATGATTGTTATATTTTTGACGCGGCCGATATTGGCCGAGCATCGGCGGGTATTCCGATGGGAGCTTTTAAAATTCTCCTGTCGCACAGTCCGCAAATTTACAAATCTGCGCAAAAGTGCGGCTTTAACCTTCTTCTATCCGGCCATACTCACGGCGGACAGATTTGCCTGCCGGGGGGATTGCCATTATTCAAGTCCGCAAAGGTGCCGGGAAAAATTGCAAAAGGCCTGTGGCAATATAAAACCCTCATCGGCTTTACGTCCACAGGCGTCGGCTGCTGTAACGTCGCCGCGAGGTTCGCCAGCAGGCCGGAAATCGTTATTTTAACGCTTAAAACAAAAAAATCAGAGCAGACCCGCCCAGGCGGGCAAGTATAATTACAAAAGATGGTTTTCAGACGGCAGGTTCGCTGTTATAATAGCCGATTATATTTTTCGGAAAGGTAAAACCTTGGTAGATATGACTCTTCTTGAAACGCACGGCCTGGTAAAGAAGTATTCAGGCAGAACCGTTGTAAATCAGGTATCAATCACAGTAGAACAGCGGACAATTGTCGGGCTTCTGGGCAGAAACGGGGCCGGCAAGACTACAACATTCAGAATGGTAATGGGTATGATTACCCCAAATGACGGTTCTGTAGTCTTTGAGGGAATGGATATTACAAACCTGCCTATGTATAAAAGAGCAAGGCTCGGAATGGGTTATCTTTCACAGGAGCCGAGCGTCTTTCAGCGATTGACCGTCCGCGACAACCTGCTGGCAATTCTTGAAATAATGTCTATTACGCCACAGGAACGACACAAAAGGGCTGATGAGCTTATACAAAGATTCGCTCTTGACGAGGTGGCAAACAGTCAGGCAAGATTCCTTTCCGGCGGCGAACGGCGAAAATTAGAAATCGCCCGCGCTATGGTTACTAATCCTTCGCTGATTCTGCTTGATGAGCCTTTCAGCGGCGTTGACCCGATTACAGTCGAGGATTTGCAGGGCGAGATTCGCAGGCTCGTCGCTTCGGGAATAAGTATCCTTATAACGGACCACAACGTTGAAAGGACGCTCGAAGTTTCCGATAAGGCTTACATTATCGACCATGGCAAGGTCATCGCAGCTGGGCACCCTTCTGAAATAGTTAAAAATGAGCTTGTTAAGAAAAGCTATCTTGGCCACACATTCGAAGGCGATGAATTTGATGAAAAACCAACGGGAACAAATAATGCTTGACGTTGATAAATGCTGTATAACCCGATTTCCAGCGCCTGTGCTTGGACAACCTGCAAAACCTGTTGAGAAAATTGACGATAACATCCGCGCCCTTGCCGACAAGATGAAAGACATTATGGTTGAGTATAAAGGCGTCGGCCTTGCCGGGCCGCAGGCGGGAGTCGGGCTTCGAATCTTTGTCGCCTCGCCGGACGGCACAAAAGAAAACGCAAAGGTCTATCTCAATCCTGTAATTACCCCCTCCGGCAAACTTGAATCCATCGAAGAAGGCTGCCTGTCTTTGCCGGGCTTATGGGGCAAAATCCGCAGATATACGAAATGCTCAATCAAAGCCAAAGGATTAGACGGCAAAGAATTCAGCGAGGAGACGGAAGGATTGCTTGCGAGGATTTTCCAGCACGAATGCGACCATCTCAACGGCACGATAATCACGGATAAATTTTCTGCCGTCGCGAAAATCGGAGCAAGAAAAAAACTCAAACAGCTTCGTGAAGAATACGAGCAGCAAAAGGGAAAAAAATAGCCGTCAAGGCACAAAAACACGAAGATACGAAGAAAATAATTATATACAAAAATTTTGGTGTCTTAGTGTCTTTGTGGCTATACGGAGATAACAATGAAAATAGTTTATTGCGGCTGCGGCAAATTCGGAATTGATTCGTTAAACGCCTTAAAGGCGTCTAAGCACCAGCTTTTGCATATCATCACTCATCCTAAAAAACAGGCTGGCAGAGGTAGAAAATTATGCGCCAACGACGTTGAGCAATGGGCAGAGCAAAATAATATACCATTTACCGCTATCGAGGACATAAACAGCCCGAATTGTGTTGAGATTATCAAAAGGTTTTTGCTCGATTTGCTCGTGGTCATTGCGTTCGGCCAGAAAATTTCTCCTGAAATTATAAATATCCCTCCCAAAGGAGCAATAAACGTTCACGGCTCACTGCTGCCGAAATACCGCGGAGCTGCGCCGATTAACTGGGCAATTATCAACGGCGAAACAGAAACAGGCGTAACTATTATTACGCTTGCGGACAAAATGGACGCGGGCGAAATGCTCGCCCAGGCAAAGATAAAAATCGGTGATAACGATACGGCTGAAATCATTCACGATGAACTTGCAAAACTCGTAGCGCCTTTGCTTATCGAGACAATCAATAAAATCGAGGCCGGCACGGCAACTTATACAAAACAAGATAATTCAATGGCGAGCAAGGCACCAAAATTAAAAAAAACTGACGGGTTTATAGATTTTTTAATGTCTGCACAGCAGATTCATAATAAAGTAAGGGGTCTCTGGCCCTGGCCGGCTGCACAGGCGTCTTTCATCGCCGCCAAGACCGGCAAAAAGCATCCGGTTACAATCGTAAAAACGCAGGTCGCAAATCCAGCCGGCAAAAACGATTCGGCGGGTTTAATTGATGAAAATTTGAATGTCCTTTGCGGCACCGGCAGCATAAAAATTTTAGAGATTAAACCTCACGGCTCAAAAATGATGGATTTCAAATCGTTTCTCAACGGCAGAGGCAGCGGAGCAGGCGATTATTTTATTCCATTCGAGGACAATTCGTGATGCCATCTTCGCCGGCGGATTATCGATATGCGGCCTGGCTTGTCTTAACGAAATTTAATCCTCAAAAACACGATACCAGTCAGCTTATTGAAAAATACGCCGCTAAAATTCATAATCGCGCAGGCACAGTCGATATTGTTCTGGGCGTGATAAGAAATTTGTTATTCATCGACAGCTTCATTACAAAAATTTCAGTCCAGCCAAAAAGCAGCATTCCTGATAAAACTTTCAATTGCCTCAGAATTGCCGTTTATGAACTTATATTCTCAAATCAACCTGCTTATGCAATTGTCAATGAAGCGGTTGAATTAGCAAACAAAACAGGTTCAAAAAAATCAGCGGGATTTGTTAATGCTATTCTGAGAAAAATATGTGCCTCGATAAAAAATAAAACAGCCGATTTGAAAATTGCCGAGCCGCAAAAAACTCTGCCGCTTACGCCGCAGATTGGCTGCGAATTCAACATTGATATTTTGCCGGACCCGATGCGGCAGTTTGCAGAATATCTCAGCAATGCTTTTTCACTGCCGCTGTGGCTTGTAAAACTGTGGCTGTCGCAATTCGGCAATGAAAAAACTACCGATATTTGTTTCGCATCAAACCGCAGACCGGCCATTTATGCCAGAGCAAACAAACTTAAATTAACCGCCGAGAAGCTTTTTGAAATCTTCAAAGGTCAAAACACAGATTGCGACTTTGTTGAACAATATAAAATGGTCAGGTTAAACAAACCCGGCAACATTTCAGAATTAAAAGCCTTTAAGGATGGTCTTTTTACAATTCAGGACATAACTTCATCTTTAGTTATTCCTTTTTTAAATCCGCAGAGTGGCTGGAAGATATTTGATATTTGTGCAGCACCCGGCACAAAAACAACGCAAATCGCGGAACTAATTGGAGACAAAGGACTTATAATCGCAACTGACAACGATAATGCCAGATTGACAAAGCTTGACGAAAACATAAAAAGGCTCGGCATAACATCTGTTCAGATAATAGATTATGAAACTTTTCTTAAAGATTCTTCTTATAAATCTTGTGCCGATGCTGTGTTGCTTGACGTTCCCTGCTCGAACAGCGGCGTGCTTGCAAGACGGCCGGAAGTCAGGTTTAGAATTAATCCTGGCAAGACAAGCGAAATTGCGCAAATTCAAAAACAGCTTTTAAATTTCGCTGCGACTTTAGTTAAGCCCGGCGGCAAAATATGTTACAGCACGTGCAGTATCTTAAATCAGGAAAATAATGAAGTTGTGAGTAATTTTATAAAACAACATCCTGAATTTTCACTTAAAAAAGAAAATTTAATTCTTCCTTCAGCCTGTGGTGAGCCTGCCGAAGCCGCAGAAATTTACGATTTTGACGGAGGCTTCGCCACAATCATCATAAAAAAACAAAATTGACATTGAAAAAATCCATTTTAACCTAACAAATCCACATTTTTTCCACAAAAACATTTTGCAGCGGTGCAAAACCTGTTCAAAACAAAAAATTGTTTTTCGCAACATTATGTAAATCAAAATATTTCGACTTGTGGAAAAGAATTTTTACAAAAGGTTATTGATTTAAATAAAACATATCATATATTCTATTTAGTTTTTTGTTTCTCGGAATAAAAAGTTAATACAGCATTGGGAAAAAATAATTCTTATGACGGCGCAGACGACAATCACGGATGAAATCAGCGCGATTAACCAGGTGCTTGCGAACAAGATAGGTCAGCAGAAGTTTCGCATCTGGTTCAGGAACTCCACGAGGTTTACGCTGTCTGAAGATTATTTGAAAGTCGGCGTGCCGAATCCGTTCGTCGGCAACTGGATAGAAAATCATTTTTTGGCCGACATAACGGCTGCGGTTACAGCGGTTACAGGCTCTGCGAAGAAGATTACATTCAACATAGAACCTGAGCTTAGCGGCAATCAGCGGCGCAGTCAGCTCGACTGCCAGGCTGAGATTGTCCAAAAAACCCAGAACAAGAGCATTCGCAGCAAGTCCGTTGAGCAGCAGCCGTCCCGGCCGGTAAAAATGACGCTTGAAACTTTTGTGGTAGGCCCGTCGAACCAACTGGCTTACAACGCCGCGATGAGTATAATTTCTGATGAGGTAAGTCCGTTTAACCCGCTATTTATTCACGGAGGGCACGGCCTGGGCAAAACGCATCTGCTGCAAGGGATTTGCCGGATGATGAGCAGAACTCAGCCGCAGGCACGTTGGTTATATGTCTCGGCGGAGGACTTTACGAATCAGTTTGTGCTGGCCTTGAAGACCAAAAAGCTGGACGCTTTTCGGAGGCGATACCGACAAACGGATGTGTTGGCTATTGACGACATTCACTTCCTGGCCAGCAAGCCTTCAACGCAGGAGGAATTCCTGCATACTTTTAATACGATAAATCTGGCGGGCAAAAAAGTTGTCCTCGCTTCAGATGCGCATCCGAAAATGATAGGCCAGCTTTGTGAAAGCCTTGTAAACAGGTTCGTTTCCGGTATGGTTGTGAAAATAGAACAGCCGGATTTTAAGACCCGCTGCAGAATATGCGAACGCTGGGCGCAGTCAATCAATCATATAATTGATGAGAAAGTCGTAGCTTATATCGCGGAAAACATCCGTTCAAACGTTCGCGAGCTGGAAGGAGCGATTTTAAAGCTCGTCGCTTATGCCTCGCTGTGCAATGAGCAAATCTCCCTTACAATGGCCAAACAGGTCCTCGCGGAGCACATTTCCAGAACCGACCCTATAGTCCACATTTCGGACATTGAATCAGCCGTTACGACATTTTTCGGCATTACCCCCGCCGATGTTCATTCATCAAAAAAGGATAGGACCGTAAGCCTTGCCCGCTCGTTCAGTATGTATCTTGCCAGAAAATATACCCAAATGTCATTCCCTGAGATTGGCAGACTGATGGGCAATAAAAATCACGCGACGGTGATTCTCGCCTGCCGCAAGATTGAGGAAATGTTAAAGAACAATTCAAACGCCAACTGGCAAAGCCCCAACGGCAACAAAGTCGCAGCAAGCCGTGAAATTCTCGCCCAGCTCGAGCAAACAATAGCATAAATTGCCCAGTTTAACATTTCGGCCCACCGAAAAAATATTTGAAATTCTACATATAGTTTTCCCCCACTATACCAACTCATTAACAACCCCTTAACTCCAATGGAGCGTTCAATAGTTTTTTGTAAATTTCAATTCAACACAAACATAAAATAAATAGAAGAAAACAAAGTAGTGTTTCCGATATATATTGGGAGGAAGAGCGAGGAAGAAAGAAAGGGATGTCTTTATGAGAAATTTAAAAGAAAAATCGAGGTTATTAGTCCTTTGTTTGCCGGCAATCCTGTTATTAAATGGAATTTCATTGGCAGGCGGCCATGGAGGCCATCACATCAGCGGCGGGTTTCACGGAAGGAGTTTTTCCTCGCGTTTTAGTCCTTTTTACGGCGGCATACCGTTTATAATTGGACCTTATTCTTATGGCTCCAACGATTATTATACCTACCACAGCAGGTATGATAATTTCCCGTATTCAACCGGCAGCCGGTATGACAATTTCCCGAATCCATCCAGCTACGATAATTATCAGAGCCGGTACGATAACTTTCCGTATTCGTCACAGGCACAATCTCCGCAGCCTCAAGGCAACACCTATAATAATAGTAATAACACTTATAATTACACCTACAATTATTATGGCGGCGCCGAAGGTTCAACTGCACAATACGGCTCTGTTTCATCTCGAAGCGCATCACCGCAAAAATCTGAAGTTGGAATTTACTATGAAAACGGTGTAGTCGCCTTTAAAGACGGCCATTACGCCGCGGCAGCAGACAATTTCCAGCGTGCCATCAGGCAGGCCAACAAATTTATGCCCCTTGCTTATACACAGGCTCTTTTTGCCAACGGAAATTATACAGGAGCAGCCGAACAGCTTCGTTTAGCCATTGACAAGTATTCACCGGAGAACGACCGCATACTATTCCCAGGTTTCCTCTATCCCAGCAACCTGATTCTTCTCAATCAGATAGAAAAACTTCGCGGGCAGGCCGACATTAATTCAGACCTTCAACTGCTTGTCGGTTATCAGCTTTTCGGCGTTAAGAAATTTGACGATGCGGCGGCATACCTGAATAAAGCTAAAACCAATCCCGTCAATGAACCTGCTGCAGCAAAGCTGCTTTCAATGATGAAGAAGGCGGTAACAACAGGTCCACTGGCGATAAACAAGTAGCAGCTAAAAATTAAAGTGAAATTTAAGGTGTTTTTCTGATTTTTATCAGAACTATTTCATTTCTTGAGCCGAGCCTCATCCTCGGCCCCCAGGTGCCCGTCCCCGTTGTTACATACAAATAACTTCCATCCTCTTTATAAAGCCCCGCCATATATTTCTGGAATAGGCGGACAACATAATTAAATGGAAATATCTGTCCGTCGTGAAGATGGCCCGAAAGTCCAAGCTCGATTCCCATATTGCAAAGTTCCTTTGGACTTATAGGCCGATGAGACAATAGAACGCAGAATTTGGACTTATCCCTGTTTAACCGCTCAACTATCCAGCCGACATCCTGCAAATCGGTGCTTTCGTCAATACCTATAATTTGTATTTCATTACAGTCTGCCAGTTGATTGCGAAGCACCTTAACATTTGCCTCGATAAGCGCCTCAGCCGTCCTTTCAGACCCCGAATACATCTCATGATTGCCGGTAACAAAAAAAACGCCTGTCGCGGCGGAGCCCACAGGCGAAGCCGGATCAGCCTTAAGGTCTTTCAGCTTTTGCAGCGATTTATGTATATCCTCGTTATACATATCGACAATATCGCCGGTAATAACTATCAGGTTCGGCTCAAGCGCATTCGTCCTTTCAATTACCTTTTGAAAGAATTTTTCGCTCGTCATACCCAAATGAATATCGGAAAGCTGAACGATATTTATATTAACATTACCCGGTATCACGATTTCTTTAACGTGCACGAATTGCGCGTTAATTATCGCGCATATCGTCGCAAGTCCGGCGATTATTAAAACAGCGATACCCGCTGTAAAAGGCTTGATTTTAATAAATAATCTTACAATTTCATAAACGAGCAGCGTTGAAAACAGCAGCCACACAATCCCCAGCCACCACGTTGCCGCTATATATATAAAACGATAGTGGAGCAGGTGATAACCGAACAGAGATGTAGAACAGATAAACACCACTGTCCAGAAAATAACGCCTCTTTTAACGCTGAATAAACCACACAGCCGCCAAAGAACATAAAAGTTGAGTATGAAAGATGAAAGCAGGACGATGATTAAAAATCCTGCAGGCGTAGTAATGTAAGCCGCAACCATATCAAAAAACGAACTCGATTTTTCCATATTTATCCGCCTTAGCCTGCCCGCCTCCGGCGGGATGGACAATTTTTCCTGAAACTATTTGACGAGGCATTATAACTTAAAAATTTCGAAGGCTAAAGATAAAGATTTGATTTGCGATTGACCGCCTTTTTCGGTTATTTTTCTTCTATGTTAAATTATCACCTTGTTATTTTAAAAAAATATTATCTCGACAAAATACTCGACGGCAGCAAACGGGTAGAGCTGCGTCTGACGAAAACTGCCGTCCCGCCGTTTGGATGTTCAGCCGCAGGCGATATATTAGTTTTAAAAGAATCCAGCGGCCCGGTTTGTGCCGTAGCGCAAGTCTCTGCTGTTAAACAAGTTAGCAATTTAACACCTGTAAAAATCGCTCAATTAAAAACTCAATATAATCATTTAATTTGCGGCGCGGACGCCTATTGGCAGTTCAAATCCGATAGTCAATTTGCGGTTCTTTTATGGCTGAAGAATGTCAAAAGTATTGCGCCTGTAAGGATTTACAAAAAGGACTGGCGGGCGTGGGTGGTCTTGAAAAAGCCGTATGATTATGGGCTAATAGACATATTAGCTTCTTCTGGCAATATTATTAAGCAGGCCGACCGACATAATATTAACCAAAAGGCTTGACCCGCCGTAACTTATGAACGGCAGTGTGATTCCTGTTATCGGCATAATTCCGATAGTCATCCCGACATTTACGACTACCTGAATAGCGAAAATTGCAGTAAGTCCGGCAGCAATATAACAGCCAAAAGAATCGGCGCTTGCACCTGCTATTTCAACTCCGCAGGCAATCAATAAAGCATACAAACCCATTACTAATACCGCTCCCGCGAAACCCCATTGATGACAAATAAGTGCAAAAATAAAATCATTGTGCCTTTCCGGCAAAAATTTGTATTTAATAAACGGCCCCTCGCGAAAACCCTGGCCGTAAAATCCGCCGGATGCTATCGCGAGTTTGGAGCGCATAAGCTGATAACCTTCGCCGACATCCCAGGTTCTTATTCTCTCTGAGCCGAGGCCAAGAGCCTTTGCAAACCAATGATGCTTTTCGGCCTGTTGCCTGAACCAGCTTTCGCTGCCGTCGATTCTGTCCTGTAAAAGCACGGAGCTTATCCGCATTCTTTGATAATCGTGCATTTGAAACCAAAGAACAGGAAACGCCAGGACGGCAAGAGCAATTATCGCAAACAAATGCTTGGTCTTTGCCCCGGCAATAAACAGCATCGTCAAAAACACCGGCATCATCAATAAAACCGTTCCCAAATCCGGCTCAAGCAAAATCAGCATCATCGGCAGGAAAGTCAAAATAAACGGCGGCATCAGCGTCGAAAGATTACGATAATTGCTCCTGTATCGCAAATGCCAGCCCAGCGCGATAACGTAAACCAGCTTAAAAAATTCAGAAGGTTGAAACTGCGCGATTGAGCCGAACACAATCCATCTGCGCGAACCTTTTTTCAGCGGCACAAAAGGCAAATCCACTATCCTGTCAAGAAGTAAAATCGCAAGCAGTATGATTATCCCCGCGTAAAGCCACAGGCTCGCTGAGCCGAGTTTCCTGTAATGAAAAGAATTCATAATGATAAAACCAGCCAGACCAGCCCCTGCAAAAATTAATTGTTTCTGCCAAAGATTTGCTGCCGTATCCGATTGCTGTCCAACAGATTCAGCGGGATTACCGGATGCGTAAATCATCATTATGCCGATAATGACAAGACCGGCCGCCGAGGCCAATAATAAAAGCCTTGTTACAAGCATCCGCCCCTTTAAAAATTCAAAAATATCGAACATAGGAGAAATGATAACAAAAGAATTGAAAAAGTCGATAGTTGACAGCCGCAGACAAGGAGCAAATAGAATTTTATCCTATAACCGCCTTCATAATTACGAAGATAACTACTGCTGTTATAATCATAAAGACAAGTATCGAGCTGAACAGGAGGAAGGTTTCACGCAGAAAAGAAACTAATTTAATCTCTTCGAGTTTTGTGGCTTTATAGACTATCGATATGACCGCAATCAGCGGCAGGGCAAGAAGCAAAGCCTTTGCTGTTGTGCCTATATATACAGGCGACATAAAACCCGCAAGAACGTATTGGCATATACTATTTATCACAGATTACGCAGATTTCACTGATTTATATTATTATATATTTGTGTTGTCTTTTCCATTTAATTGTTCCGCAGTTGTTTTTGTGTTGATTAACCTTTTCCATTCGAGCGATTTTTCACCAAAATTAAACAAAAGTCCAACTTCATAACCACTTGCCTTGAGATAATTTATTACTTGAAGTTTGTCTATTTCTCCGATTTGTTTAATAGCTTTTAATTCTATGATAACCTCATCTTCAACAATAAAATTACATATAAATTGTTTAATATTCCTGCCTTTATAGAAAACCGGCAACTCCTTTTGTCTTTGAAATTTAATACCCTTAATTTCAAATTCGACTGAAAGAGCTTCTTCGTAAACGCTTTCAAGAAATCCAGGTCCAAGCTGACGATGCACTTCCATAGCGACCCCAATAATATCACCAGTTAATCCACCGGCGACAAAACTATTTTTTTTAAAATAAACCAAATAATTTCCTTTAAAAAATCAATTTAATCCGCGTAATCTGTGATTAATTTTTAGCTGTATTTTTACAATGCGCCATATAGACAGCATTTACGACACATAAAAGATTGAGCATTCCCGCGATAGCTGTATAAATTTCGCCCATTTCCCTGGGTTTACCGAAAGAATCAAGATGATATACGCTGCCGGACAAGTGCGCAAGATACGCAACGGCCGGTGAATTTAACATTTGAGCCCAATACCACGGCGTGCCTGCATCAATGACTGCGATTGAGCCGAGCCAGATTCCCAAAACAAACGCAAACAGGATTGAAAAGAATATTATGGCCGCTCTTTTAGGCTCTCCGATTATCAGGTGTCCCGCCCCCGGTATCCACCAGCCGGCGATGCCGACCAGAAAAAGGTATGCGACGGCCGGTAAACTTAATTTTTCGTCAGTAACATCCTTCACAAATCTGCTCCGTTTGCATCGGCCGGCGGTTTATTTGGTTCCTTTTCGGCAGGTCTGAAATTCAATCTCTTGAAGATATTATCCGGCATAAAGTGTTCAAGCGTCATACTCTGAGTCTGTATGTAATTTTCCTTGTAAGCAAGCCGCTGCCTTGTCTGATCATAATCTTCGGTTGTCGCGGGATTTCTGCTTAGGCTTTTAATCACATAGCAGGCAAGCTGCGGCTTGAATTCAAACACCATCGGCACATTTTTGAGCTCGAGCCAGCTTCCATTGGGGTCAAAGAGAGAATAAAATTCGTTTACGAGTTTGGCGGAGATTATCCTCTGGCTGATTAAACTTTCCATGCCAGGCATTTGGGCCGCTCTTAATTTTATCATTTCTAAATCGCTCTGGAAAATTCTGCTCTTCCTGTCCCATTTTTGTATTTCAAAGGCTTTTAGGCCTTCGTTGCTGTCCCTGACAGGGTATAGCAAATTGAATTTTTTTATCGCTTCGTCCCACCCTTTATCTTTGGCCAGCTCAACAAACTCATCGGCGTTTTGGCGGGCTATTTTGAAAGCAGCCAGTTTTCGGCAGTCCTGTTTGACTTTTTCTTTCAGAACAAAAGTTTTTTTATTTGGTTCTTGGTCTTCAAAAACCTGCGGCAGATTTTTTTCATAGCTGAAGTTTAAATCCGGCACGGACGATTTTTCAAAATTAACAATGCGAACCATAGCGACGGCTGCTCCGGCGATGTCCGTAAAAGGCCCGATGCTGGTGAACATCTTGGGTCTTGGCGGGTCGAACGGCCCAATTTCGGCTGCTTCATTGCCAAGCTGTTTCATCGAAAAGGCGAGCCTTACCATATTTATCGGCATCCTGCTCTGGGCCTGCATTATAAGCGAGCCCAGACTGCGGTCCTGCTGTATTTCCTCAGCGGTTAAAAGAGCGGTCTTTCCCGCGTATATTTTTATATTGTTTTGTTTGGCGATTTTTTCAGCGGCGACAGTGTAGTCCGTGATTTTTTTCTTCAGCTCTTCAATTGAGGCGGTTTCAATATTAACCGACTCCAGACCGGCCTGTGACTGTTCAATGGCATCATCAAGAATTTTCCTTGCTTTCGTTGCTGCCCTGTTATTTAACAGTCCTTTCCTGATGCTATCGGCAACCTCAGCATAGCTTTTTTGTCTGGCAATGAGTTTGGAATTGGGGTCATTTACATCTTCGGGAACCCGCTCGATAAAGTGGTTGATATTCTGCTGATAAAATTCTTCGGCCTCTTCTTCTGTCGGCGCCGATACAAGTTTTTTTGCGTCTTCGAGCTTTATTATCATATATTCGATTGTGACTCTTGGTCTTTGTTTGTAGCCGAAGCCGCACGGATTCTCCGCTGTTATCACGTTTGGAAAGTCTCCTTTGTATTTTTCAAACAGCGCGGAGATTTCAGCCTTGTCGGGTTGGGGCGTTTTGTCGATGAATTTTTCGCTGTCGAAATCCACAAATTCGGCGTCTATTGTTTCGATGGCTCTTGATGCGGCATTTTCCATTTCCGCATCGGTAACATCTTCCGTATCGGTAATTATCCTGGCGTAACTGGTAATAGTAAGAATGTCCGCAAAAGCTGCCACAACCATTTCATCTGTCATCTGGTTGGCTTGTCCTGCGATTCTTACAAGCGTCTGGGCATCGACTTTATTGTCTGTAATTTTTGGTATAAGCGTAGTCAAAATTTCTCCTGCACGCTGCGGTGAGATGGCGCATCCCGCGTTTTTGGCTTCTGCTTTCAGCAGTATCCAGAAAAGCTCCGGCCTTTCTCTTGCCTGTTCAAAAAAGTTGTCTATTCGCGACGGGCTTATATAAAGCTGGTTCTGTGCGACGATTACTTTTAATTCATCGCTTATCACCGCTCCCTGAACGGATTCAGGGAACAGCAAATGTCCTACTAACAAATATCGTAAATCTCTCTGGCTGATAAAAAACCTGTCAATATAAAGCTCTCGCAGCGCTTTAAGCTCGTCTGAGGCTTTTTTAATATCGTTGAAGCTGATGCCCTTGTCGGTGTCATAATACCACATAGCCTTTGTCGGGCCTTTTGAGCGGGGCTTAGCAAGCTGACTCAGCAGGGTTGGCATTATAAATGCTATCATAATGAGGATTACAAATACAGCCATTAGCTTTGTTTGATTCTGTCTTATCCACTTAATTGGATGCATATAATTACTCCAAAAACTTCTAAATAACCCTTTTGCAGGTAAACTTTAAAACGCTACAGTATAAGCAATCCCGGCTGCTTTGCAATAGAAAAACACCAACCCTTTTTTGCGCAACTATTTGCACTTTTTGCAGTTAAAGATTATGATATTGCCTTTAATATGGAATTTAAAAAATCCAAAAAGCAGTTCACAAAAGCTGTCCGTTTTATCCCCGGCGGAGTAAATTCGCCTGTTAGAGCGTTTAAAAGCGTCGGCGGAAGTCCGGTTTTTATCGCCGGGGGCAAAGGCTCAAAAATTTACGACCTCGACGGCAATAAATATATTGATTACGTATGCTCCTGGGGAGCTTTAATCCTCGGCCATTGCCATCCACAAGTTGTAGCCGCGGTAAAAAGAGCTGCGCAAAAGGGAACATCTTTCGGCGCTCCGACTATTGCCGAAACCGAGCTTGCCCGGATTATCTGCGGAGCTTTTGAATCGATTAAAAAAGTCCGTCTCGTCAGCAGCGGCACGGAAGCAGTAATGACCGCAGTCCGTCTTGCTCGCGCATTTACCGGCAGAGACTATATTGTCAAGGCCGGCGGCTGCTATCACGGCCACAGCGATTCAATGCTTGCCTGTCCCGGCATTCCGAAATCCATTTCTGCCCGGACATTAGCTGTTGATTATAATGATGTTGATGCCGCAGCGAAAATTTTTGAAAAATATAAAAATAAAATCGCCGCTTTTATAATTGAGCCGGTTGCCGCAAATATGGGCGTCATTTTGCCAAAACCGGGTTATCTTAAAACTCTTAGAAAGCTATGCAGCGACAATAAATCTCTTTTGATTTTTGACGAGGTGATAACCGGTTTCAGGCTTTGCTTCGGTGGCGCTCAAAAATTGTTTAAAGTCAGGCCGGATTTGACCTGCTTGGGAAAAATTATCGGCGGAGGTCTTCCTTGCGCTGCAGTTGGCGGAAGAGCTGAAATTATGAATATGCTGGCTCCTTGCGGCAGCGTTTATCAGGCCGGCACGTTAAGCGGCAATCCGCTCGCCACCGCAGCAGCAATTGCGACGCTAAAAATTTTAAAAAACAAAAATTTTTATAGCCGGCTCGAAGAAAAATCAAGATTGCTTCATAAGGGGTTGCTTAATGCCGCCAAACAGGCGTCAATTCCATTGACCATAAACCGTATCGGCTCGCTTTTAAGCTGTTTTTTCACAAAAAACCCTGTTTTTGACTTCGCCGGCGCAAAATCGGCTGATGTCGGACTTTTTGCGGCTTTTTTCGTTCAAATGCTCAAAAAAGGCGTTTATCTTGCCCCAAGTCCCTTTGAGGCGATGTTTATTTCTGCTGCTCTAACAAAAAAGGATATTGAAAAAACTATCGAAGCCGCACAAAATAGTCTAAAAGTCTTAAAGGAATGATTGAAATTTTAAGGAGATAAAAATGGCTGAAGACGCGAAAAAGCAGGACCAGCTTATCGAGACCACTGATTGCCTTGAGGCAATCGGCACGCTGAAAACCAATAAAAATCTTTTCTTTTTTATCATTTTACTTTGCCTGTTGATTTTACAGGGCATTTTCTGGCTTGTGCCGACTAAATATGTTGAAATGCCGGGCAAGGAAATAGTTCAGCAAGCCGCTTTGCCTGTTGCCGTAATTCCGCAGCTTGCCGCGACTGCTGAAAAGGAAAAAGAAAAAGCTATAAAGATTGAGAAGAAAAATGAGAAAATAGAAAAAACTGCGCAGGAGCTGGCCGCCGATGCCAATAACGAGCCAAACGAGCCAAATGCACCTTCGCCCGCAAAAGCTATTATTATCCCTCCGTTTAAGATTAAATTTTCTCAGTTGTCGTGGGTAATAAAACCGTGCAATTTCCTTCTCATTGTTTGCTCCTGTTTGTATTCTTTATCTCTTCTTTTTGCGATGAAAGTTTCGCTTGTCGGCAGGCTCGGCGGAATAAGACATATCACCAAGGCCGTTTTTGTTTCTTTCTGGATAATAGTTCTTATTCTTCCGTGGCAATTACTATTTAAAGATGTTATCTGCGGTGCGATATATACCCAGACAGAGCTGCTTGGGGCCTGGCAAAGTTTTGACAAGGCCAATGTAACCGCGACCGTGATAATGTTTCTTCGATTTACCGTTTTATGGCTGGTTGTCGTTCTTCTCCTTTTCTGGGCCCAGATTAAGAGTATGCAATGGTCAAAAAATACACTCAAGCGTCTCGGCATAATCGGATGATATTTTGCTGGCAGCCGGGCAGGATTTGGTTATAATCCCGAACTTTATTCCTTATTTTGAAAGTTGATAGTGTAATATGAAAAAGTCAATACTTGTTTTGGAACTCGTTCTGATTGCATTATTTTCAGCCAGTTGTCAAAAACCCAAAAAAGTCAAGCGTCTGGAAGAAAAGCCGCAGTATGACAGGCCCCTGCCGCCCGGCCAGCTTGCCCTGCGCAAGATAACAAATCCTGAGGATATTCCGGACTTTACGTTTGCCTGCCACGACCTGCTTAATCTTAAAAAAGCGGCGGAAAAAAGCCTTAACTACCTGTCCAAGCCTTCCAGCAAGCAATTTTATCCTTATGGCGAAATTTCCCACGACAAGGCGGTTGAAAGCCTCAAGGCATTTATCGCATTGCTTGACAGCGGCCAGCGCGGCAGTCAGTTAAACGATACGATACGTCAGAAATTCGATGTTTATATCTCTGTCGGCTGCGATGATAAGGGAACGGTTCTGTTCACGGGTTATTACACGCCGATTTTTGACGGTTCTCTAAAGCGGACAGAAAAGTTTCAGTATCCGCTTTATAAACAGCCGCCCGACCTTGTCAAAGGTCCTAAAGGCGAAATAATCGGCAGAAAAGGGGCTGATGGTCAAATCGAGCCGTATCCTTCAAGAAAGATTCTCGAAGTATCGGATTCGCTTAAAGGTCTGGAGCTTGTTTGGCTCGGCGACCCCTTTGAAGTTTATATCGCTCACGTTCAGGGCTCGGCAAAAATTAGACTTCCGGACGGCAAACTTTTCGGCGTCGGTTACACCGCAAGCAACGGCAAAGATTACCAGAGTCTGTCTAAGGCTATGGTCGAGCAGGGCAAAATAACAAAAGAGCAGATGAGCTTATCGGCTATGATTGCTTATTTCAAAAAGCATCCTGAGGAAGTCGGTCCCTGCACGCAGCTTAATCCGCGTTTCGTTTTCTTTATGGAAGAGAAGGGCGAGCCTCGCGGCAGTTTGAACGAAGAAGTAACAACGCTGCGGAGCATTGCGACGGATAAATCCATTTTCCCGCCTGCCTGCCTGGCGTTTATTTCGACAAGGATTCCCTTTGAAAAAGACGGCGTTATATCAGACAGGCCTTATGACGGTTTTGCTCTTGACCAGGACACCGGCGGCGCAATTAGGGCAGCCGGCAGATGTGATGTTTATATGGGTCAGGGCGATAAAGCCGGCACGTTGGCAGGCAGAACCTATCAGGAAGGTAAATTATATTATTTGTTTGTAAAATAAAATTGCAGTTTAACTTATTAAATCCAAAAGCCCCCAATTTTATATTGGGGGTTTTTATTTTAATTTTTCAACAGTGGAAATTCCGTAATTCGCAGGTGCGACCAGCCGTAGGGAACGAGCGTTAAGTTCTCAAGCGGCTCATTAGACTCAACAGGACTTTGCGGCAAAGGACCTGCGGCGTTAGTTTCAATCGTCCATTGCGGCAGTCGTTTCCCTTTGATTGCTGCTTCGATGGGTGCAAACTTTGATGAAAATGGATAATTACCGGCTTTTCCTTCGCTGAAGACTAATGATTTTGCAGGGTCGTTTACATCTATTTCAATCGCGTAATTCCACGGCGAAGCAGGATACACTTCCCAGTCTGCGCGTGGAAGTTTGCCTTTGAGATATTTCCAGTTCTCGGCGATTTTCAGAACATAAACAATCGGGCCTCGTTCAATGGAAACGCTGTCGTGGTATCTTCTCTGAATTTTCACCGGCATAGGCAGTTTAAGCGTTAATTTTGTCGTGCTTGTCCATAATCGTTCAATCTGATGAAAAGTCCCCGGCGTCGGCGTAATGGTTTTTTCATTTCCTATCACAAGTTGAGGTTCTTGTGTCCATTCGGGAATGCGAAGGTAAAGTGTGAATTTTACCGCTTTTTTTGTTTGGACAGTAAACGCCAGATTTTCGCTGAATGGATAATCTGTTTTTAACTCTATCCTGACAGGCACGCCCTGCAGGCTGGTTTGGACAGAACTTGGAGCATAAGCGATAGCGGCAATTCCCTTATCATCTTTTTTCATCCACAGATGAGCCGCGAATTTCGGCCACGCCTGGTGCATATTTGCCGTGCAGCAGCCGTAGCAAGGCTCAAGCCCGAAGGTGCCGGAATCGGCAAAATTGACTGTCCAAATCGGAGGCTCTTTCACAGCGCAGATAACCTGGTTTGCCTGCTGGTCGAACTGATGCGCCCACATATCCTGTTTGAATGTCGCAGGCAGATTGTTAAATGCTATCCGTTCGAGCCTGTCGCCGAAGAAAGGCCTGCCTAAAACGCCTGAAAGGACTTCCATTGAAAACATATATTCGCTCACTAAGCAAAGCTCGGTGCCCTGCGAAGGATTTAAGCCTGCGTAATGCTCGTCGGCGGTAAATATACCGGTCGCCTGGCCGTGATATTTATCTAAAGTGCCGATGAACCTCAAAACTGCTTCGCTGTCGGTCGGGTCGTGTGATTGACGATACCAGAGAGCATAAGCCTTCAGCGCCATCGCGTTGTTGACGCCGTGAGTGCAGTAGTCAATTGTTTTGGGAGTCATTTTCTCTTTATATTTGAAATTGGCAAAGTGTGCTTTCCAGTCGAGTCCCTGTTTATGAACCTTTGCGGCCAGCTCAAGCAGCCACGGTTCGGGCTGGCGGTCATAAAGCCAGTAAATTGAGAGAACCAAATCGCCCCATCTCGGTTTTGACCAGTCGAACAATGGTTTGCTGTCAAACAGCGTATTAAGTTTTTTGCAGCATCGCATCATCGCAGGCACAACCCTCGCATCTCCGCTGGCCTCGGCGTATTGGCTCATCGCCTTTAGGATAATGAATATCGGCCAGGGGTCATAAGCCTGGCGGTCTTTTGCCTGAATCGGCCCAAGCCACCCGTCCGGCTGCTGATGGGTTATGATATAATCCATCCATCGCTTTACCTTTGCTTTAAGCGCACTGTCGTCAAGGAGATACGCCAGCGGCACAACGCCGTCGAGCCAGTAAGGCCCTCGTTCCCATCCTTCGGCTTTTCCGCCAATCCAGCCGCTTTGCGCAACGTCGGGCCAGAATTCATCGAGATGACCGCTTAGCCCGTTTGCCTGGATTCGCAGTTGATTTTTCAGCCACCCTTCAGGCTGGATTTCAGTCAGCGGCAGAGGCTCAAATATAACCGGCAACAGTGCGGACTGAGTTTTTGATTCATCTCTCTGGGCAGCTATCGAAATTGTGAGGAATAAATTTAGAAATATTATCACTACAACGGGATTTTTAATAAACCGTTCCATGGCCTATTCCTTTGATAAAAAATTGATTAGAAGCGTTTCCTGAAGCGGGCCGTTGGGATATTCATTAGTTTTCGATATTTGGCAACTGTTCTGCGGGCAATATCTTTTACGCCCGATTGTTCAAGTTTTTTCTTTATCGCATCATCGCTTAGCGGCTTAGACTTATCTTCTGAATCTATTATCTGCTGCATTTTTGCGCGGATTGCCTCGAAACTTTCGCTTTCGCCGCTGTCGGTTTCCAAACCGCCGCCGAAAAGGTCCCGCAGCGGCATAATGCCCTGCGGCGACTGAATATATTTGCCCGCGACCGCTCGTGATACAGTCGCTATATGAACGCCGACCACACCGGCAATTTCCGACATCGGCAAAGGCTTTAAGAACATCGTGCCTTTTTCAAAAAATTCTCTCTGCCTGTCAACGACTGCCTGGCTTACACGCAGCAAAGTCTGCCTGCGCTGTTCAATCGCGTCTAAAAGCCATTTTGCGGAGAGAATATTGGTCTTTAAAAAATCGCGGGTCTTGGTATCGAGCTTTTTGTCCCTAGCCATTTCCGCGTAATTTTCGTTTATCCGAAATGCGGGAATGCTTCTCTCGGCCAGATATACCTTAAAACCGCCATTTTCGGCAGGAGCAACAATAATCTCAGGCTTTATCGGGAGATTTTGTTCCTTGCTTATCACAAGGCCGGGAGTTGTATCGAGCTTCCGCATACGCAAAAGAGCCTGGTTTATACGTTCGACGGGACAGTTCATTTTCTTTGCGATTTCCGGCAATTTATTTTCAAGAAGTTTATCGAGATATTTCGACACAAGCTCCATCTCGAAGCTCATATCCTCGGAAGATTGGGCCATCTGTATCAGCAAACATTCCTTTGCGTCGCGGGCGCCGACGCCAGCAGGCTCAAGCTGCTGGACAAGTTTTAAAGCATTTTCAAGATGCTCCATATTGAAGTCGTTTTTGTCCTTGTTATGAAGCTGTTCAAGTCGAACCTTCAGATAACCTTTCTCGTCGATATAATCTATAATTGCCTGTCCTGCTTTTTTGGTTTTTTCGTCCGCATCGATAAGCCGCCATTGTTCGGTGAGGTATTCGTGAAGCGATTGTCCCTTATCGGGAGCGTTGTTCATTGCTTCGAGTTTTCTGTCGGGCTCCCCATCATCACCAGTTCGCTTTGAAACCTCCGTCCGATGCAGATAATCGTCCGTCCGTTCTGCAAAATCGCTTAGGTGTTCAAAACCATCGGCCTTGTCTTTATCGCGGTTGACAATAAGGTCTTTTTCATTTGTCTCGGCCTCCCCCTGCTGCCCAACATCGGATTCGCCGCCGCTCTCCGTTTCTGACGGCTCGGCTATCTCCAGAACGGGATTGCTGTTGAGTTCAGCCTCGATTTTTTCTAAAAGTGCAAGAGTCGGAAGCTGTAAAATTTCCATAGATTGAATCATTCGCGGTGCAAGCTTCATCCGCTGCTCAAGACGCATTTGATTGGTCATATCCAGCTTCATATTTATCCCGCCTCTGGGCGGACCACTTCCGAGAAAAATCCGTGCCTACTATGCAAATTCCGTTCCACTTAAGCTCAAATATAGCAAATTAAAGCAAAAAAAGCAATCCGAAATGAATTTTATAACTAAAAACCGATAACCGACCCATTGACTCTCCTTCTCATTTACTCATTTACATTCTTCAACTACTTTTCACTTTTAGTTTTTCACTTTTAACTTTTTATTCCAGCTCGCATCTGCCTAATATTGCATCGGTTAGAACCGCCCCGCTGGCGTATTCAATCTGGCTCCCCCCCGGCAGTCCTCTTGCAAGCCGCGTAACCTTTATGCCCAAAGGCTTTATCAACGAGCTGATATACAAAGCCGTGCCGTCGCCTTCGACAGTCGGATTCGTCGCCATAACAACCTCTTTAATTTTTTCGCTGCGGATTCGGCTCACTAAATGCTCGATTGTCAAATCCTCCGGCTCGATATTCTCCAGCGGCGCTATTCTTCCGCCAAGAACGTGATAGACCCATTTGCAAAGTCCCGTCTTTTCAAGTGCGATAAGGTCTTTAAACTGCTCGACAACACAAATTATGCTTTTATCACGCCTATTATCCGTGCAAACCGAGCACAAATCGCCCTCTGAGAGATTATGACATTGCTTGCACTGCCTGATACTGCTTTTTAATTTCGTTATCGCATCGGCAAGTAAAAGCCCCTCTTTTTTGTCAGCTTTTAATATATGAAAAGCCAGTCTTTCAGCCGTCTTGGGTCCAATCCCCGGCAGCTTGCCCAGCTCTTCTATCAGCTTATTTAAACTTTGCGTATAAGCGGAACTCATACCCATTATTTTATTGTTTTTTCAAAATATGGCAAGCTCTAAAAATTGTCTCAAATTGTCATTGCGAGTTCGTAGGGGCAATCCTATGTGATTGCCCTTTCCGTTTGTCATTCCCCGCGAAGGCAGAGGTAGGAATCCATTGTTTAGCCGCCACCGGCACGCCGACGTTTCCTTGCTTCTACATATTCCTATACCTCGGCCCTCCGCCGCCTTCCGGGGCAGTCCAGCGAATATTGTCGAACGGACATTTTCTCTGGCAGGTTTTGCAATGCAGGCAATTTGAGGAATTCGCCGGCTTTACCTGCTCATTTACTGTTTCATAAACTCCTGCCGGGCAGAATGTAATGCAGGGCGAATTAAATCTTGGCGTGCATTTTTGTGCGCAGATATTTCTGTTGATTATGGTCAGGTGACTCGGCTGTTCTTCACGGTGTTCGGTTGCGGCCATCGCGGTAAATGTGTCCTTATCATACTCTTTAGATGGTTTGTATTTATATTTTTTGCCCGTCATAATTTTGTAATCTTCTTCTGTTTTAAACTTCGGCAACTTATTGCCGAGGATTGTAAATAAAGGCATACCGAACAAAGGCCCAAGTTTTGCTACTGCCGGTCTGAATTTCGCTGCTGTCTTCATTTCTTCTATTACGCCTGACATATTCAGCAATTCTGTATATTTTGATGCAGCTGCTTCAATGTTATTTGTGCATTCTGCGATTGCTTTTCCTGCCGCGATGCCGGATTTTATAGCGTTATGCAGTCCTTTAATCTTGAGCATATTTACAAACCCTGCACTGTCGCCGAGAATCAGGACGTTAGCCCTTCCGATAGCGCTTGTTTGCGGAAACCTCGGCAGTGCGAAATACCCGCCTTCCGGAATCATTTTTGCCCCGGCCTCGACGATTGTTCCGCCTTCGATAAATTTTTTGACGAACCTGTGATTTTTAAAGTTTGTCAGCGCGTCCTGCGTATTAAAATCGCAGTCCTTCCAGTCTAATCCGATAATCTCCCCGACAGCGATATTATTTTGGCTTACCGGATACATCACGCCGCCGCCGAACATCGCAGGCCCAAGCACCGGCGTCCACAACGGGTATCCCAATGCGTGAACTGCCCGGCCGGTAGTAAATGCCTTGAATTGTTCATCACTCACCTTGATAATTTCCTTTACGCCGAGAGAGTAGAGTTGATTTCTTTCTCGTTTTAATCCTGCTTTCTGTATGAATTTTTCCGTTACAAGCCCATCGCAGCCTTCAGCGAGGATAATCACATCGGCGTTTATAATTTCGCCCGCGACGTAATTAGGCTGTTTTTGCCCTTCTTTGTTCAGTCCCTGGTCAACTAATTTTACGCCGACAGCAATGTTGTTTTTCTCATCGTAAATTATATCCTCAGCGGCAAAACCGTATATTACCTCTACACCAAGATTTTTTGCCGTCTGAGAAAGCCATTTTGTCAATCTGCTTGTGGATACTATATAATCGCCCAAATGGCTCATTTGAGCGACATTCATTTTAAGAGCCTTAAAAATTTTCATTGAAAATGAAAAACTAAAGGCAAAACTCTTGCCTAACACAAACAAAAGGTTGTCTTTATCGACTTTATAGTTAAGCACATCTTTTGCCTGTTCTTTATTTTTCCAGTCATTATCGACAGGACTCAGCAGCATATCGAGACAGTCCGCTTCGAGTGTCGCGCCGGAGAGATTATGATTTCCTGCTTCCAATGCCTTATCGATTACGCAGATTTCCGCCTGCCTCTGCTGGTTTTTAAGTGTAATCGCCGCGGCCAATCCTGCCGGCCCCGCTCCGACGATAAGAACAGAAGTTTTATTTGGATTACTTTGGCTCACGTCAAATCCTTCATCAATGCATCTGCTAATTTAGGCACAATATCTTCAACAGCCCCAATCATATAATAATCGCAGTATTTAAAAATTGGTGCGTTCGGGTCGCTGTTGACCGCGATGATTTCCTCGCTGTTCGCCACGCCTATCATATGCTGAATCGCGCCCGATATTCCAAGGGCAACATATAATTTCGGTCCGACTGAAGTTCCGGTTTGCCCAACCTGCCGAATCCTCTCCGTGAATCCCTGCTCAACAGCCGCTCTTGATGCGCCTCTTTCAACGCTCTTTCCTAATCTTTTTGTAAGTGCGCCTGTAAGATAGCTCAAAAGCTCTTCATAATTATTTCTGCTCTGCATTCCTTTTCCGCCGCTGACGACTATTTCCGCGCCGAGATTTACTTTTCCTGTTGCCTTTTCTGTTTTTATTATATTCAGGCTCAAATCCGCTTCGCTTAATTGCGGCGCCTGTCTTATGATTTCCCCTTTTCTCGTTGGGTCGGGAGTTAATCTCTTCATAACTCCCGGCCTTGCTGTTGCCATTTGGCATTTGGAATCTTTGGTGCAGATTGTCGCCATAACATTGCCGCCGAGTGCCGGCCTTGTCTGCATCAGTATTGCGATTTGTCCTTTTCTGGAGCTGTCTTTTATTGCAAGTCCCGTGCAGTCAGCGGTCAATCCGCATTTGACTCTGTATGCAATCATTGGTGCAAGAACTCTGCCTCTCGGCGTCGCGGCAAAGAGCACAATCTGCGGCCCGTATTGTGTGATAGTTTCCGCGATTGCCTTTTTATGTATTGCCGGGTCAAACTCTCCCAGCAGCGGATGTTCAATCGCGTAAACCGTATCAGCGCCTGCCTCGATAAGTTCCCGGCAGAATTTCTGAACATTCTCGCCTGCAATAACTACACCCGCCTGGGTTTCAAGATGGTCGGCAAGATTTCGCGCCTTTCCAATAAGTTCAAAGGTGGCAGGATGAATTTTCCCTTCGCTATTTTCCGCGACAACCCAAACCTGCCGGCCCTTATAACAGGGCATACTGATTTTGTAGCCTTCGAGCATATCTTCCAGCGCGTTTTTATGAAAACGCCCGTCTGCAAGGCTGATGATTTTCTCTTTTGCTTCCTGGGTAATTTCGAAAAAGCCGGTAATTGCCATTTTCCCCAGAATGTCGCCAAGCATTTTATAATCTTCGCTTTCTTTTTTTGTCCCTTCAAAATTCCTTTCGAATAGCGTTTTTCTTTTTTCAGGCAATATATATCCGTCGTCATCGCCGGATTCTTTGTGATTCTCCTGTTCTTTGCTTATATTTTCGACAATTATCTTTGCAAGTTCAGCCGCTTCTTTTATCTGCTGACATTTTCTATTTGTCTTTCCCGGCGGGAAAACTCTGATAACGCGCGTTTTTGACCCGTTCAATCCGATTTGTGTTGCGTTTATATCGGCTTGTCCCCATTGAACTACTTCAAAATTACTTGCTTTTCTGGTTCCCTCGAAAGTCGCAAATAGTGGATATTCATATTTCGCGACAGTAATAACAACTGGCACTTTTCTGGTTGAGACTATCTGATTTCCGCCGCTGATAATTTTTGTAAACTCGAATTTCCCGTTTCTTTTTTCGACATTTGTTACATAAGCGATGCAGGGCAGTCCCAGTTCTTCCGCCACTTGTGCGGGGACTTGTGCCGTATCGCCGTCGACGGATTGCATTCCTGCGATAACATAATAATCGCTGCTGCCTCCGAGTATGTCTTTGACAATTTTTCGAATGGCAAACGCAATAGGATTCGCCGTTGCGCAGGTATCCGCGCCGCCTAATTTCTGGTCTGTCAAAATTACCGCCGTATCTGCGCATCTTGCCAGCCCGTATTTTAAAACCTCTTTCGCCATCGGCGGCCCCATAGTCAAAGCGATAATCTTCCCCTTTTTTTCGCTTAACCTGTTCATCTTGTCCGCCGCCGCAAGCGCATGCGTATCCAATTCGTTGATAACGTTCGCCAGCCTTGTGCGTATGAGTGTTCCGGTCTCCAGATTAAACGCATTGTCAGTTATCTGCGTAATATCGGGAACCTGCTTGACCAAAACAATATAGTCGCTCATATCACAACCCCGTTATTTTCTGTTTCCATACCAATACTATGTCATTTTTGCACAAAATTGGCTATAAAACAGAGGCTTTTTTTTGTCATTATCCTGCTATCAGCTCGGTTTTCCGCTTGTTTTTATATGACATAATATAAACATAAGTCTTTGTTTGTCAAATATTTCCATAAGACAATCTAATACTTGAATATCAGGACAAATTTTTGATTGTTTACCTCATCTGCATACTTCTTTCTTGATAATTAACGCTGTTTTGTTAATATTCGATGTGGAATTTGGATTTTATTTAAGGGTCAAAATATGGCAGATTTGAAAGCATTAGGCGAAGCTGTAATTAGAGGCGACCAAACCGCGGCTCTTGAGATGACCAAAGCCGCTATCAGCGAGGGTATTTCGCCGGCAGAGATTCTTAATAATGGTTTAATAGCCGGTATGAACATAATCGGCGTGCGATTCAAGAACAATGAAGTTTACATTCCTGAAGTTCTAATCGCCGCCCGCGCTATGAAAACCGCTATGGAAGTTTTAGCGCCGAAGCTGGTAGAAGCAGGCGTTGAACCAATAGGTAAAGCCGTAATCGGCACGGCTCAAGGCGATTTGCACGATATCGGCAAAAATCTTGTCGTTATGATGTTAAAGGGCGCAGGCTTCGAGGTTCTTGACCTCGGCGTGGACGTCCCGGCTCAAAAATTCGTTGATAAAGCCAAAGAGGCAAAGGCCAAAGTTATTGGAATAAGCGCGCTTCTGACGACTACGATGCCCGCTATGGAAAAGGCAGTCAAGGCAGTAAAGGCCGCAGGCCTTACTATAAAGATAATGATAGGCGGTGCTCCCGTTACGCAGGCTTACGCCGATAAAATCGGCGCTGATGGCTACGCACCGGATGCCGCTTCAGCCGTTGACCTTGCAAAATCACTTATCGGAAAATAAAAATTCTGCCGAAGGCGGATAAATTTCGCACATCACTCAAAACGGCACCTCTCAGTGCCGTTTTTTTATTTGGCGGGGCTAACCATGAATTGACGAATTCGACACTTGGTTTAATGATAAAAAACTTGACTTTGTTAAGGTTTGTCGATATAAAAAATATATGCAGAAGATAAAAAACGCATTGTTGTCGCAACTCTTTATGGAGACGAGCTTTGTGCCGAGGAGTCAGCAGCTCAAACAATTGGCCGCCGCTGATGAGCTTTATAAGATAGTCGAGCCTGACAGGCAGTATCCTTATGAGTTTATCTGCTTTAAAATCACCGGCTACCGGCCTAAAAGCCAGACCGCACAGCAGGTAATCAGCGGCTCAGAACTTTTAAGAGATTTGCCGGCGTATGTTCTGCGCGCCAGCGCAAGGCTGAAATTAAAAGCAGACCAGCAAAGTGAAAAAGTTTATTCGATAGGTGACCTTGCGAAAAAATTCGATGTCTCGAAAAGAACGATTGAACGCTGGCGAAAAAGGGGATTGCTTGCCGGGAAATATATTTTTGGCGGCGGCGTTTCCGGAATCGGTTTTACATCTTCCGTTGTGGATGATTTTGCGGGCAAAAACGTCGAGCTTGTGAAAAAGGCATCGCAATTCGAGCAAATTAACGCTGAAACTAAAGAAGCAATTATCGAAATGGCGCAGCAGTTAGGTTCGGACGGCGGTCTAAGCAGGACGGTGGTAATAAAAAAAGTAGCCGGTCATTTTAAAAGAGCCCCTGAAACCGTCCGACTGATAATTATTGATTCTGAAAAGAGGCAGAGAAAGCAGATATTTAAAAATTCTCGTAATCAGCTTGATTCGAAAGATATTATATCAATATACAATATGCACGAAGCCGGCTCATCAATAGAGCAAATCGCGGCGAAATCTAATAAAAGCCCGGGCACAATCTACAGGATAATAAACAGAAAAAGTATAAGAACGCTCCTAGCGGCGAAGATTGATTATATTATGAGCGATGAGTTTGCGCAGCCGGGAGCGGAGGAAAAAATACTGGCGTCTCCTGTTTCGGTCCGCAGGATGCCAAGGGGGTTATTGCGCAAAACACAGGCAAAACCAGACGAAAATTGGGAGCAATTTGTCGAGGCGATAAAGAAAATACCGGCCCTGAATCGCGAGCAGGAAGTGGAACTTTTCAGGCGGTATAATTTTTTAAAATATCTCGCGGCGGGATTAGTAAAGCAGTTGAGCCTGACCAGCTCCTGCGCAAAAGCGGCACAAAAAGCCGAGCAGCTTTTGAATCAGGCCGAGCGAATGAAGAACCTGATAATAGAGGCGAATCTGACGCTTGTCGTTCGTGTTGCGGGCAGGCACGCGACGGGTTCTAATCTCGCCGACCTTGTCAGCGAAGGCAATATGGCGTTAATCAGGGCGGTTGAAAAATTCGATTACGCAAAGGGGTTTCGGTTCAGCACTTATGCTTCGTGGGTAATCGCAAGGGAATTTGCGCGTTTCCAGCCTGCTCCGGCAGGGCCGGTCGGTGCGGAAAGAAGCGATTACGACGAGGTGTCGGTTTCTGAGCATCTGAAAACGAGACCTGCAGGCGTTGAGGCGATTGAAATGGCGCGAAGCAGTTTAGAGCAGGAAATAGAGGAAAATCTTACAGAAAGAGAGCGGTACGTTATCCGTTATCATTTCGGCCTTACCGGCTCGGTAGTAAAAAAGAAATTTAAAACGCTCAAGCAAATCGGCGATGAGCTGGGCATAAGCAAGGAGCGCGTCAGACAGATAGAGCTTATCGCACTGGGCAAGCTGAGACAGACCCTCAGCCCGGAAGAATTCGAACTGCTGACGAAATAGAAAAGGAAGTAAGGATACAGGTCAGACGATCCGGAGGCTAAATAAAAATTATATCTCTTTTTCTTTTCCTGAATTAAAAATAACCAATTTATTCCAATCGATTTCTCCATTTTTTTTGCAAAAAATGTTCGTAAATTCTTTGGTAAAGATATTCAACATTTGTGAATACGATTTTATAAAAGCATCATTTTTTTCTTTGGCTTTGTGTCCAAGTGGTTCTATAATCTCAAGATACAGGTTTGAATCATCAGAAATAAATTCCCAAAAACGTTGTCCACAATATTTAAAATAATCTCCTTTATCTGGATTGCTTCCCTTGCCATAACAGCAACCATTGACTGCTTTGATTTGAAGTTTTGAATTGCTAGTTCTCAAAGTCTTTTTGGCAGTTTTGAAGTCAGCTATCATCCCCGCAATCTGTCTACTATTTCCCCAATTAGGCCCAGATTTAATGGTGACGATATTCCTTATTCCATTTCTATCAAATTCTAAATCAATGCCTGTAATACCAGACTTTCGTCCGCCAAAAACTTTTCCATTTATAAAAATTGCTAGTCCCTCAAGCCAATCTCCAAAAATCGTTTCTTCGTTTGATGAAATATGAGCATCAACAAGCCCTTTTATGATATGTTCGGCTGTAAGCACATATTTTGCTTTGAACAGATAAGGATTTTTACGTTTGAGGACATGCGACAATTTTAATCCGTCAAGACTTTGAATCCGTTGTTTATGAAAGTTTCCGATTTTCTGCTCAACGTACTGCAATACGTCTTTTATATTCAGCTTTTCCATTTAAAGCTCCCCTGTGTAATAATTTCTTCAAGTTTGTGTTCTGCTATTTTGCAATATTCTCTGCTTATATCTATACCTATGTAATTTCGTTCCAGTTGCTTGGCCGCAATTGCAGTTGTTCCGGAACCTACAAATGGATCTAGAACTATGTCATGTTTTGCAGAAAACAACTTGATAAACCATTCGGGCAGGGAATACGGGAATGTGGCACTGTGGTTTCTGTTTGCACATTCAGTTGCAAGATGAAGCACATTTGTTGGGTAGGCTTTATCTCTCTTGAGCCAATTTGAAATATTTTTTCCAAAGCCGCTTTTTACTTTAGATTCGTCTCTTATTTTATCCGTATTGCTTAAGTTACGAAGTCTCACTTTGGCCCAATCGCCCATTGGAACCATTACCTCATCTTGAAGCATTTTAAAATTCTTTGTTTTGTTAAACTGCAAACATCTTTCCCATGCATCTCTGAAACGGTTCGGCCATTTGCCCGGATAACAGTTTTTTTTATGCCATACAAATTCCTCTGTCCATAACCATCCCTGCTTTTTCATCTCAAGTATAAGCTCAATTACATAGGTATGTCGTTGGCCGGCTACAACTTTTTCTTTTATGTTCAAAATAAAAGTTCCATCTGGCTTGAGAACTCTTAAAAACTGTTCAGATTTTGGTAAAAACCACTCTACAAACTTATTTGGATTTACTCCTCCATAAACATTTTTACGCGCTTCAGCGTATGGTGGTGAGGTTATTATCAAGTCTATGCAGTTGTCAGGAAATGTTCGCAGAACTTCTTGATTGTCCCCGCATATGATCTTATTTTGTGGGACTTTTATTTTCATAACATCCAATGTTTGTCGTATTGCTGTATTAAGCATCTTATTTTAAATAGGACAGTCACCTGCTTTTTTATCGGTTTCGGACAGCATATGTTCATTATAGCACAACAAATTATATGGATAAAGAAAAAATAGAACCGTTTGCAAATTTGTCTGTTTCAGAATAGAATTAATACATAAACCATAAAAGGGAGAAATAAATGGCTAAAATTGGCTTTATCGGTGCCGGCAATATGGCTGAGGCGATAATCAAAGGTATTATCGATGCTAAGGTCTATAAATCGAAAGATATAATTGTCAGCGACATTCGGCCCCAGCGGGTTAAGTTTCTCTGCAATAAATATAAAGTTACATCTGCCGGCGATAATTGTAAATTGGCAAAAACGGCAGGCACTATTGTTTTGAGCGTTAAGCCTCAAAATATGCCGCAGGTTTTAGACGAAATTAAAGGTGCCATCGGCAGGAATATTTTAATAGTTTCTATTGCCGCAGGCATAACGACAAATCGCATTCGAAGAACGCTTGGTAATATTCCTGTCGTGCGTGTAATGCCTAATACACCCGCTTTGATTGGCCAGGGCGCTGCGGGAATATATGCGACTAAAAAAGCGCAGGGCAAACTCAAGGATATTAAACGTATTTTTTCCGCTGTGGGTATTGTTGAGGAAGTCGATAATGAAAAATTGCTTGATGTTATAACGGCTGTCAGCGGCTCCGGCCCTGCCTATTTCTTCTTGTTAATGGAGGAGATGATAAAATCGGCAGGCAAACTGGGTCTGAAAAAAGATATCGCGGAGAAACTTGTTCTTCAAACGGCAAAGGGTGCGGGCCTTCTTGCGGTCGAGGCCGCAAAGAAAAATCAGACGCTTGCCTCGCTTCGCGGGCGAAGCGGGCCTGATATTTTGCGAAAGAACGTTACATCTCCCGGCGGAACTACAGAGGCTGCTTTGAAGGTTTTTTCAAAGCACAATTTTGAAAAAATGGTAAATGAGGCACTCAGTGCCGCTGCAAAGCGGTCTCGGCAATTATCCGGCAGTTAATTCGTTACGGAAGTATATACTTAACCGCACATAATATATAAATACAGACAGTAAAGGTCTTTAATTGCTTTTACTTTTTAGGCCAACCGCCCTTAGGCTTCTTTTTCATAAGTGCTTTATTAACAGGACCTTGCCAGTCGCCCCTCAATCTTTAGGCGTTCTAATTTCGGCCCTGTTTTGCGTTTTTTTGGCATTAGATAAATTCCCAAAAATAATTGCCATTTTCCATTTTGATATTGCCAAATATCTTTCCATAGGTTATAATATACCGTATAAATTGGCGTTAAACCAAACTAACCATTTTTTGGAGTATTACCAATGAGTAATATGACTGACGAAATAAAAAAAATCGAGAACAGGATAGCCGACTTAAAAGCTAAGCTTTTTATCGAAGAAAAAGTTCTTGCTCGTTTAAAAGCTATCCAAAATCCGAATCGTCCTGCAACAGATTCTAATGGCCACAGAGCGTTTCGTCAAGGTTCTGTCGCCAGCTACATTGAAGCAGTCTTAAAAGAAACTAATAAGCCAATGAGTATTCCTGAATTGACAACTGCGCTTGAACAACGTGGCGTTACGAGTAGTTCACGTTCCGGACTAAGCCCGATGATTGCAAGCGTTTTGTCCAAAACAGATACTTTTATTAAGGTTAAACGTGGCGTATACGCCCTTAAAGGTCAACAACAGGAATTAGACTTATAATTAAAGATTGAGCCAATGGTGTTAGCACCACCATTGGCTCATAGGTTCAAATAATAAAGGAATGTCATTGAACCCGTTTTTTTTGTTTTATTTTTCAATATGGCCTTTAGCACCACCAACGGCCAACTAATTTTGGCCGCGTGGCGAAACTGGCAAACGCGCAAGGCTTGGATTCTTGTGAGCGTATACTCTTCCGAGTTCGATTCTCGGCGCGGCCATTTATCTATTGTATCGACATCATTCACTTTTTGCAATACAAAATTAAGCTGAACGTGATATTGGCTGATAATACATTAGCCGTTTGCCTTGTGCCATTTTTATTGCTTTTGCAATTCTTTCGCCGTCATTCATTTTCCGTGTATTCCAACGAAAGCCAAATTCGTTGACATAACGGTGTAAATGTTTCTTACTTATTGCGTGAAAAGTCCCGTAAATCCCACGTTTTAACAACGCAAAGAAGCTTTCTGCGGTATTGGTGTAAATATCGCCACGAACATATTCGCGCCTTCCGTGATTTACAATGCAATGCCCATTTTCAAATTCGCAGGCAAGTCCATTATAGGAATGTAACTCATCTGTAATAATTCGAGCCGATTTATCTACATTTTCCCGAATGGCATTTTTTAACGTTTTGCCTGTTATATCTGAAATTACACGGGTGCGAACATAACAATGCCACGATGTAAGTCTGCATCGCTGGTTACTTTTGTTCCGTGAAATTCGAGCTTCAATTTTTGGTCAAAATTGACTCGCAGAGCAGACTGGCTTTATTCGCCTCTGTCGCGCTTCGGCAGACTTAATTGAGAAAAAAGTCCGCTATTCAATCGCGATTGATTCGACAGGGCATTCATCGGCTGCCTGCTGGACGGCGTCCTCGAATTGTGGAGGAACTTCCTCGGTAATGACGTCGGCGACGTTATCGCCCATTCGGAAGACTTCCGGGCAGGTTTCCACACAAAGCCCGCAGGCTGTGCAGCTATCGTCAATTCTTACCTTCATAACTTTCCCCTAAACATTTTTTAAAAGGCGGCCCGTCTCGACTCGGCGTCAAGTCGAGGCTGGACAAAGCGATGCGAGGCTCGCCAATAGGCAACACTCACCAAAAGGCGGCCGGGTTTTACAAGCACAATCGCAATATTGCTTATGGTTGCTTGCTTCCGCACCTCACCAAGTTCACAAATGCAATTTGCCTGGGACCCGGCCGTAATTAGATAACCGATTTTAGTTATTGTCAATCGAAAAGCAAGCTTAATATGTGATTTATTAGGGAGTTATGTTCATAAAAACATCCGCCGGAGGCTGAACCTCGCCCGCCTCTCAGCGAAGCCGAGAGGCAAAAGCGGGATTGAATTTGACTATTTGGACTGCCGGGCTTAATATGGTCTGAAAGTTATAAAAAAACCGGAGCAGCTATGGCCTATACAGTGCTGGCAAGAAGATACCGCTCACAAACATTCGACGATGTTGTCGGTCAAAATGCGATTTCACAAACCCTGAAAAACGCAATAAAAACCGGCAGAGTCGCTCACGCTTACCTCTTCACCGGAACAAGAGGAGTCGGAAAAACCACAATGGCAAGAATCCTTGCCAAAAGCCTAAATTGCCTTTCAGCTAAAGAACCTACCAGCCAGCCCTGCCTGAAATGCGATAGCTGCTCAGCCGTTAATACCGGAGAAGATATAGACGTTATCGAAATCGACGGCGCTTCAAATACCGGCGTCGATGATGTTCGAGACCTCCGCCAAAACGCGATATATAAACCTGCAAGAGCGAGATACAAGATATACATTATCGATGAAGTTCATATGATTAGCGTTAACGCCTTTAACGCTTTACTAAAAATCCTCGAAGAGCCGCCTTCGCACGTTAAGTTTATCTTCGCTACCACCGAACCAAACAAAGTCCCGGCAACAATACAATCACGATGCCAAAGGTTCGATTTCGCAAATATCAGTCCTGCCGATATTATGGCGCAATTAAAGAAAATCCTTACCGAGGAGAAAGTAAATTTTGAAGATGATTGCATCATCGCTATTGCCCGACTTGCCAACGGTTCGATGCGCGATGCTCTGAGCCTTGTTGACCAGCTTATCAGCACAGGGGTTGAGAAATTGACAGTCGATATGCTCGAAAAATTTCTCGGCCAGCCAAATAAAGAAAAACTGTATGAGCTTCTTGGGAAAATCGGGTCATCGGATGCGGCAGGGGCACTTGTCGGTCTTGATTCGCTGCTTAATTCAGGTATGAGCTGCGTGGGCGTTCTTGACAGTATGGTTGAATCGTTTCGCGATATGATGGTTTTAAAAGTGTCTTCTTCGGACAGCAAATCTCTTATAATATTGACTCAAACTGAGAAGGAAGCTCTTTTGAGAATAGCGGAGTCCTATGATATTCCAGCAATTGTATATAATGTTACACTATTCGAGAAACTCCGCTGGCCGGTGAAGAACAGCGATAATCCCCGCGCATTATTAGAAGCTGCGATACTGAGACTTGCCCTTAGCGAACATTTTATGAGCGTGCCGGAGCTTTTGTCGCAGAACAGTAATATGAGACTTGAGTCAAAAAAAAACACGATAGCAACTCATAAGGCACCATCGACTGCTCAACAGCAGCCCAAAACTGAATCTCAGATTTCAAATCTCAAATCTCAGACACCTGTTTTCAGCGGCGGGGCTGGTTTAGAACAGATAAAACAGAACTGGGACAAGATTGTTGAATTTGTCCGGTCAACTACAAATGCAAGGATCGCAGAGCTTCTTAAAAAGGCCGTTCCCCTACGGCTTAATAACGATATATTGTCGCTGGGTTTCGATGTTAGCGAAGAGTTTTCAATGAAGCTTTGTCAGAGCAACGGCAAACAAGAGCAAATCGAATCTGCTTTAAGCGGCGCAATTGGAATGAAGATAAAGATAGAGTTTGAGACGATAAAAACAAATGGTAAAGTCGAACAGAAAGCTAAACCAGCCGGGGCGAAGGCAAGCAAAAAAACAATAGATGAAGCGGCAAATACGCCGGCGGTAAGAACGATTCTTTCAGAGTTGGATGCGAATATTCTGGACGTTAAAGAGGACACGGATTAACACGGATTTACACGGTTTATTTTTCACCACCGAGCCACAGAGAACACCCCGATGAGATAGCTGCCCCAGTGAAATAGCTAAAGCATTTCACGGAGTAAACCTCACCCCGATGAAGTAGATTCTCAATAATATAAAAATTTTAATTTGAAAGAGAAGCACTTCACAGGGCAGGCGGGGTAAACTCCGAAAAGAAGTAAGGAGGTAAGGATATTTGTTATGGGTATCGGTATCGGTAACGTCAAAATATAAAAAGACAAAAAAAGCTGTGCGATAGATTTATCACACAGCTTTATATTTTAAAATAATTTTATTACTTCTTCGGAGCCGGGGCATTTACATCGGGAGCTTTGCACTTGCTAATATATTTCTCAGGGTCTTTTTCAAATTGTTTTTTGCAGCCTTCGCAACAGAAACAATACTTTTTGCCTTTGTGCTCACAGCAAATATTTTTGTTCGCCGCTTTACCATCTCCAAGGGCACAGGTCATTTTCTCGCACGGTTTTGCTGCCATGCTTGCACCGGATGGCTTCTTACCTTTCATAGGACAGGTTTTTTTGGCTTTCATCGGACAGGTTTTCACAGCATTTGCGTCCGCAACTTTGGCATGGCAGGTGGTTTTTGCCTCACCCGCGACAGAAGCCTTCGGCGCAGCCTGCACACCCTTGGCACCTGACTTGGCCTGCTGCTCGCAACCAACCAGAATGAAAATCGAAACTGCCAAAAGGCCCACTAAAATCCATAACTTTTTATTCAACATAATGCTTCCCTTTCCAAATTAAAAACAAACTAACACTATCGGCTCTGAATTTACCTTATTAGCTATACTTAAGCAACAAAAATATGTTCGCAACTCTCCGATTATTCGGCAGTATTTATACACCGGCCCTATTGCCCAGATATTCGGTTTTGGGCAGTCCGCCAGTCAGAGGCAAAGCATAATCAACAAACGCAGGAGTTATGCCGTTGCCATCTTTGTTAACAAATTCGGCGGGCATCGATTTTGTCTTTTCAGCGACATTTGCAAGGGCCGTCCTGAAAAGCTCAACGGCGTAATTTTTGCCTGTGCCGGTTCGTTTAATCGCGACAGAGCCGCTGGCGTCTTTCATAGCATATTGAACAGCGTGCCGGCCGCACCAGCGAGCTTCTCTGGCATCGACTTCTGACTGGAGACCTGCGAAACTTCTTTGAAGATAGCCGAACGTATCAGCACGGACACGTTTGACTTTTAGTCTCGCCTTTATTCGCATCGCCAGGTAGTCTGCCAGTGCGCCGGTGCCTGAAAGCTGGACATTGCCGTGGTCGTCGTGCTCATCTGTTTTGGTAATTTTCTCAGCCCAGGTTTTGCCATCGGTATCGCCGATGCCCTCACTTACCGCGATAACACATCTGCCCAGTTTCCTGTAAACCGCTTCCACATCCGCAAGAAACTTTTCCATTGTAATGGGTCTCTCCGGCAGATAAATCAGATGGGGGCCGTCATCGTCCCTTTGTTTGCCAAGAGCAGCGGCACCGGTCAGGAAACCAGCGTGCCTGCCCATAATGCAATCGATTTTTATTCCGGGCAAAGCCCTGTTATCGAGGTCATCGCCCATTATGGCACAGGCGACAAATTTTGCGGCGGTGCCGAAGCCGGGGCAGTGGTCGGTAACAAGCAAATCATTATCAATTGTTTTTGGAATGTGAAATGCCCGAAGTTCGAAGCCGGCCTTTTGAGCCATATTGTTTATGATAAAGCAGGTGTTGGCTGAATCGTTGCCGCCGATGTAGAAGAAATAACGGATATCCTGCTTTTTAAACACATCAAGAATTTTTTTGCAATATTCCTCATCAGGTTTGTCTCTGCTTGAGCCGAGCGCAGATGACGGACTTGCAGCAACTGTTTCGAGGACATCGGCAGAGATTTTATAAAGGTCAATAAAATTTCCTTTGACGATGCCGCTAACGGCGTGAATGGCGCCGAAAAGATTTTTAATTTCAGGATGCTTCTTTGCTTCTTCAATAACGCCGACCAATGAGGCGTTGATTACGCCTGTCGGGCCGCCGGACTGGCTCACAACCGCATTTGCTTTGAGGGCACCTGCCATTTTAAAAACCTTTCAAATTAAATTATATATGAAACGGCTATTATACACATATCTGACTGTCTGCGGCAAGGGGAAACCAGCAGCCTGGAAACAAAAGGAATGAAACCGTGAGAATGCTGTCTCTGCGGCTAAACTCAAATCAAAACACCTGCGATTGCCGCGGTCATAAAACAGGCCAACATACCCGCTATCATCGACTTGAAACCAAGCTCGGCAAAATCTCTGCGTCTTTCCGGCACAAGCGTGCCCAAGCCGCCTATCAGAATAGCAATCGAGCCGAAATTGGCAAAGCCGCAAAGGGCATAAGTAGCTATCGTAAATGAACGAGGAGAAATGACATCCTTGCATTTGACGAGGTCAAGATAAGCGATAAATTCGTTAAGTATCGTTCTTTTGCCCAAAAGAGCGCCGACTATCGAGGCATCTTTCCATTCGACGCCCATAATCCAGGCCAGCGGCGCACAAAACCAACCAAGGATTCTTTCGAGCGTAAACGGTTTATCGTTAAAGTGCGGCAGAAAAGAAAACAGCCAATTAACAAGAGCGACAAAAGCTATAAAACATATAAGCACTGCTGCGATATTGATTGCGAGTTTCGCCCCGTCAACTGCTCCGCGGCAGGCGGCATCGAGAACATTTACATCTTCTCTCGGAATTTTAGCCTTCACTGTGCCCTTTGTCAGAGAGACTTCAGTTTCCGGAATCATTATCTTTGCAATAACAAGCGCGGCAGGAGCAGATATTATTGAAGCTGTAAGAAGATGTCCAGCATCTGCGCCGAAACCCGCATACGCAGCCAATGTCGCGCCGGAAATTGTAGCCATCCCACCAGTCATCATAGCCATAATTTCCGAACGGGTCATCGTTTTTATATAAGGCCTTATCACCAGCGGAGCTTCAGCCATTCCCATAAAAACACTGGCTGCTGTTGCTAAAGATTCCGAGCCGGCGGTGTCCATAACATAGACCATTATCCTTGCCATAAACTCTACAATTTTCTGCAAAACGCCGAGGTAAAAAAGAACCGTCATAAGAGAAGATACAAAAATTATAGTAGGCAGAACGGAAAACGCAAAAAAATGCTCCTTGAAAGTCGTCCCGAAAACGAATTCAGACCCCGCTTCGGAAAAACTGATAAGTCTTGTTATGACAATCCTTACACCGTCAAAAACAACCTGGCCGGGTATAGTGTAGAGAATAATAATCGCAAGTGCAAATTGCAGAACTATACCGCTGATAATCAGCCGCCAGTTCATTTTCTTTTTGTTTGATGAAAGCAGCCAGGCCAGAAAGGCCATCACGAACAGACCTGCAAGACTAATCAATCTGGGCATAAAAGGACTCCGTAAATAACCACCGAGCAGTATAAAAAAACAGGACTGGTAAATCAACCTTCAAATACAGAATACCTGCTTAATAACTCTTCTGAAATGTGCCGATATGATTGATGGTTTCCCGGAGTCGAACACGCGTTATAATACCGCCGCCGGTTTTGGGGGCGTACCAGAATTTCTTTGACACAGGAAAACCATCCAGCACCTGATTCTGCTCATCAAATTCAGGACCAAGACTGAATATCATCCATGTTATCGGCGACGTTTTCGGGTCTTTATACCATTCATACTCCTCTGATTCTCTATCAGGAAAACCTTTTGGTATCTGCAAATACTGGTCTGTGGGCGTTCCGTAATAATCAAACCGCGGGCCGACGGCAACATATTTATACGCAAGATTTTTGTTGAACTTATCTTCCATTTTCGAAAAGACCACCGGTCCTGCTATGCCGCCGGGCATATATCCGCTTTTTACAAGCTCCTGAGGCAGCGCCCACCAGTATTGGCGGGTATCAGGATTGCAATCCGCACGGGTTGGCGGAAATTTATTTCCGTGGTCTATTCCATAAGCCTCCAGGGCAAGGCCTATATCTGATAACTCGGCATTAGTTACCAGTATCTTCGCCTGCAAACGGGCCTTTTTCAAAAACGGCACCAGTATCGCCAGCAGTAAAGCTATTACTGCTATAACTATCAGCAGCTCCGTTAATGTAAAGGCCTGTTTCGGTTTCATAAAAGTCTTATTGACAATTTGGTAATAAAGAATTCGTACACTTCAGCCAGTCAGCGGCCAATAACGCGAAATCTTCAAAGTTTACTACGCAGTCTTTGTTGATATCGCCGGGAGCAAATACGCCGGACAGGTCGCAACCGTCGGTTAGTATTTGTCCGTTTCCGTCATAATTTGTAACCCACAGCAGATAGCCAGCGGTGTTGGAGTTTTCCTGATTAAAAATACCTATAACGTCAAATTGAACGCTAAGATTATTTGAGCCAACTTTTATTCCCGGCCCAGTGCCAAGCCACAGCGGCAATGTTCTTGTGCCGTCTGTAATTGTCATTACTGCACCGGGAGCCCACAAATTAGCATCTACAAAACTTACATTATTTATACGAACCAGCCTGCCCTGGTAATATTCGCCGCCGGTTTGTCGTGTCTGGTCAAAAATAAAAAAGTTATTTGCATCTTTAACCATATTAAGTGTTATTACTTCCGGCTGGGGCAAGCCTGCGCCAAGCTGGACAAGCTTAATTATCACATCATTATTGGGGTCGGTATTATGCCGCTCATTGATATTTGTTTTGCCGCCGTAGAATTTTGTCAGGCCGGTTACCTGCACCTTATCGCCCGGCATAAACCTGTGGCCGGTGCAAGGGTCATAGTTAAGCTTGTCCATTTCGGCAAGCCATTGTTCGTTCGTATAGCGTCCAAATCCCTGACCAGACATATTTGCATAATTCTGTCCAATCCATACTGCGGTGCCAGCATGGTCACCCTGACCACCCTGAACGAAAATCTGCCACTGACCTCCAAGATTCCAGGGAATAGTATTGTAATTAGGCGTGCCATCAAGCATATATTCCGGTCTGTTCAAAATATAACCTTCAACCGTTACCTTGTTTGTGCTGACCAGCCAGGGGCTGTTGCCTTCCCCTGCACTGTTGACCGACTGAAGATTCCAGTTGGTCTCGGCAAAACAAGCTGTCGCAAATAAAACCATAATAACCATTAAATTAACCAATCTTCTTCTTCCATTCTGCATTTACGAAATCCTTCCTTTCCTGAAAAAAATTAAAATTATACTGCGCATAAAATTTTTAAAATCGTGCTACCAAACGGTAAGATACAACAACCATCTCGCCCCTGCAAGAAAAAATGTAGAAAAACCGGAAAAATTATGTAAAATGGATTCGAAAATACTATGTCGAAAGGTGCATAAGTGCCGACAAATAAAGCATTTGTTGAGCTTTTAAACGAGAAAACAGACCATCAGCCTCTTTTAATGGGAGTTCCTCAAACCAGCGGTATGAGGGCAGGAAGGGTCTATTTGCTGCCTGGCCACAACTGCGGGGAGCACTCAACCGGAGATTACGAAGAAATGCTTGTTTTCCTGTCGGGAAACGGACAAGCAATTATCGGCGATAAGACTTTTGCGGTTGGAAAAGGTAAAATTACCTATATTCCCCCGCAAACTATCCACAATATAAAGAATAATTCTGACGAGCCGTTGGTTTATATATTTTGTGTGGCATCGGCGTCTCACAATCATAATGGAGGGCATAGTCATGAGTAATATAGAACGAATTGGCGTATCGCTGGAAAAAGAACTGCTTGCGGTATTCGATAAGTTAATTTCCGACAAAGGCTATAAAAACCGCTCGGAAGCGATTCGCGACCTGATTCGCGAACATCTTTCACAGAAGAAAATTGAACACAAAAAAACGCCCGCGATTGGCGCTATTTTCCTTGTTTACGACCACCATACCGCGCATATTTCAAATGTCTTTAAAAAACTAAGACACGATAAGCCCATCAGAACAGTGTCCTCAATCCACGTTTATATAGACCGGCATAACTGCCTTGAGATTCTGATTATAAGAGGTCTGGCTTCGGATATAAACACAATGGGCGAGAAAATGATAAGCCTTCGCGGCGTCAAGCACGGCTATATAAATCTTGTGGCTGTTAACGAAAGTAAAGGGAAGTAGGGAAATAACGATGCAAAGAAGTAAGGAACTTATTTAGCGGACGCTGTTTGTGGCAAGCCTAAATTTTTTTCCTTATTTCCTTACCTCTTTACTTCTTAACTTTTAATTATCTGCCAGCAAAACTTCATAAGCTGCATACAGCACAAATGCGGCAATAGCAGCATAAATCGTCCATAACTGCCATTGCAAAATTATATTCGCTGCCGTTTTTTGGGCCAAAAGATATATAGTGTCATACAGCTGCGCCGGCATCTGTAAAATGTTCGGGAACATCAGCACCAATATTATTCCCGCTATTGGCAATAATATGCAGGCAGCCAGCAATAACCTTTCCTGCCAAACGACTTTTCTAAGCGCCTTTTGTTTCTCAAACTCCTCAAGTCTGCTGAGTATCCGCTGCGAAAAATCAGCCGGCACTGGCGGGCGGTATTGTTTGAGCGAATCTTTTAAAAACTTATCGAACCCGTTTCGACTCGGCGTCGAGCCGAGGTCGAACCTGTCCCCATTATTTTTGTTTTCAGACAGCATATCAGCACAACCCTTCAATTTTATTACTTAAAAGCTCTTTAAGCCTTTCTCGTCCCCTGAACAGGAGAACCTTAACTGTATTTTGCCTTTTTTCCATAATGTCCGCAATCTCTTTTATACTCTTTTCCTGCCGATAATGCAAAACTACCGCCAGTGCCTGGTCCTGCGGCAATTTTTTCACGGCATTCCATACGATTTCGGAGTTTTCATCTGGAGATTGTCCCGAATCAATTATTTCCTGTTCTTCTGCATATTGGCCCTGAAGCTTTTCCTGCAATTTTTGATTGCGGATTTTCTGCCGAATGAAGCTTATCGCCTTATTATACGTTATTTTCCACAGCCAGGTGCTGATTTTCGCCCTGCCAGTAAAACCCGCGATTCCACGATAAACAGCCATAAATGTCTCACTTGCAACATCTTGGGACTCATCGGCTCCAAGCCCAAGAAGCCTGCAGCACATAAACACCTGCTGCTGATACCTTTGCACAAACTCGGCAAATGCACCCTCATCGCCATCGCGAAGACGGTGTATCAAGCCTTGCTGTTTGTTTTGTCCGGTATCATCAGCCAAAAAAGGACGCCTTTTTTATAGTATTAGTCGCAAAAAGCGGTAAAAAGTTTCATATTTTTTTGAAACCTTTCCAAATAATCTGGCGACTAATCAGTGAATTCGCAAGAACAATTTAAATTTAAAGAAAGGGCATTAAAATGGACTTCTTTGAAATATTTATTGCGTCTCTGCCGTTTGCATTATGCCTGCTGGTAGTTGTGCTTTGGTAAAGCAATCATTAAAATAAACAATCTTTTGAAAGGGTTTAATATGGTTCCTCCTGTAGCTTACATGCCGTTTTTGCTTGGCTTTTTGCCGTTTATAATGATTATTGCATTTTTTGCGCTGCTGTTCTGGTATCTTCTGAACAAAAAACGCCTTGAACATCAGCAGATTATGGCGGCAATTGAGAAAGGCACCCCTCTTTCCGAGTTAAGACCCCTCACACAGGAAAAAAAGGAGGTTGACTGGATAAAGAGCCTGACTGTAGGAATTGCTTTGCTGTTAATGGGTTCAGGCATAATAATTATTATGCTGCTCACCAACAAATGTATTTTCGGTGACAACCGCGTAGGATTATTCCTTGCCGTAATTTTTCTCGCGGTCGGTATCGCCAGAGTTATCCGCGGCATTCTGCGACGAAAATATGATAAGGCCGCTCTACTTTCAGACAAATCAGCCCTTGACGCAAAGAATGGGCAGTAACTTCGCGACCTTTTTCGCAAGGCCGGCATTTGATGTCGCCTCAACTACGGCGCTGACATTCTTATACGCCTCCGGGGCCTCCTCTGCGAGGCCCCTCATTGAGCGCGATTTTATTATTATCTTCCGCTGAGCAAGCTCTTTGACAATCTGACTGCCCTGCCACTTTTTTGTCGCTGCAGTCCTGCTCATACTTCGTCCCGCCCCGTGACAAGCTGAACTGAAAGCAAGAGTTTCACTTTCAGCCGTTCCGGCAAGGATATACGAAGCCGTTCCCATAGTGCCGCCAATTAAGACAGGCTGTCCTAATATCTTATATTTCACCGGCAAATCGGTGCAGCCCGGCCCAAAAGACCGAGTTGCACCTTTGCGGTGAACAAGCAAACTTTTAATTATTCCATTCACTTTATGCTCTTCAAGTTTCGCGGTGTTATGACTCACATCGTAAAGCATATTCAATTGCGCCTTGGGGAAAATTTTTGAAAAAGTGCGCCGGACAAGCTCGGTTAAAATCTGCCTGTTGGCAAGAGCGCAATTTATGCCCGACCTCATCGCTCCGAGATAATCCTGACCTAATGGGCTATGGACAGGCACCGATGCAAGTTCCCTGTCCGGAAGCTCAATGCCGAACTGAGCAGCCTGAGAAGCCATTTCTTTCAGATAGTCGGTCCCGATTTGATGGCCGAGGCCGCGAGAGCCGCAGTGGATACTTACTAACAAATCGCTTTTTTTTATTCCAAAGCCTTCGGCAATCTGCGAGTCATAAATATCAGCAACCCTCTGGACTTCAAGATAATGATTGCCTGAACCTAAAGTGCCCATTTCCTCCCGTTGTCTTTTTTTCGCCTGCGGCGAAACCTTCGATGGGTTAGCGCCTTTCGCGAGGCCGCCTTCTTCGATAAAATTCAAATCCTCTTTTGTGCCGAAACCTTTTTCAACCGCCCAAACCGCACCGCCAGCAAGCATATTATTAAGAGTATCGCCGGTCAGTGTGATTTCCCCCGTGCTGCCGACGCCTGCCGGAATATCGTAAAAAAGAGCCTCAGCAAGTTTTTCTTTCACCCCTCCTATATCATCTTCAGACAAACCCGTATGAAATGTCCGGACTCCGCAGGCGATGTCGAAACCTACGCCTCCGCCGGAGATTACGCCGCCATTATCAGGGTCAAACGCCGCAACACCACCGATACAAAAACCATAACCCATATGAGCGTCAGGCATCGCAAACGAAGCCTTGACTATTCCCGGCAGAGCGGCAACATTGCAGACCTGCGATAAGGTTTTTTCGTCCATATCATTTATCAGATTATTATCGGCAAAAATTACGCCTGGAACTGTCATTCTGCCAAAAGGCTCAATTTGCCAGATATATTCGGAAACACGTTTTAACGCAGGTTTAGCCATTATACATCAACTACACATTGAACAATCCATTTGCCCTTTTCATTTTTTACGCTTAACTGATTATACGTTACCGCCTTGGGTTCAACCGCGGGAGAATGTTTCTGCTGATTTATCTTTTCGCCCCATATTGTCGCAGAAAGTTTCAGCTTTTCAAGCGAGACTTCAAACCTGCCGAAAAGCATTTTTCGGACATCCATCTCATATATAATTGAGCTTAGCCAGTTTACAAGCAGAAGCTCGGCATTTTCGCCGGAACACTTTATTTGGACAGATTCAACAGCGTCTATATTTTTTAGTTCTGTAATAATCGCTGTCAGCGCCAAAGCAGCATCTTCAAAGGCCTCATTTAAACTGCCGCCGGAAGCCCTTATTCCTATATCAGCCTGATGAGCAAAATGCTCCCACATATTAGTATCTGTAATGGTCGGGTTTAAACGGTCCTTCGACAGGGACGCCAATATATTTTGCCTGCTCGTCTGTCAGGGTCGTGAGAGATACCCCTAATCTGCCGAGATGAAGTCTTGCGACTTCCTCATCGAGTTTCTTTGGCAGCGTATAAACCTTCTTTTCAAGACTGCCTTTAGCGAGCATCATCTGTGCAAGGCACTGATTTGTGAAGCTGTTGCTCATAACAAAGCTCGGATGGCCGCACGCACAGCCGAGATTTACTAATCTGCCCTCGGCAAGAACGATAATGCTCCTGCCGGAAGCAAGAGTCCATTTATCAACCTGCGGTTTTATATTAAATTTTTTGCATTTGGGATTTTTTTCAAGATAGCTTACCTGTATTTCATGGTCGAAATGGCCGATGTTGCAGACAATTGCCTCATTTTTCATTTTTTCCATATGCTCGCCGCGGATAACATCGCAGCAGCCGGTAGCGGTAACGAAAATATCGCCTTGGCAGACGACTTCGTCGAGCGTTTGGACTTCGTAGCCTTCCATCGCGGCCTGCAGGGCGCATATCGGGTCGATTTCCGTGATTATTACCCTTGCGCCAAAACCTCTCATAGATTGAGCGCAGCCTTTGCCGACATCGCCATAGCCGCAGACGACAACGCACTTGCCGGCAACCATTACGCCGGTCGCTCTTTTCAGGCCGTCGGCGAGCGATTCCCGGCAGCCGTAAAGATTATCGAACTTCGATTTGGTAACAGAATCGTTGACATTTATCGCTGGAAATAACAGCGAGCCATCTTTCTGCATCTGATAGAGACGACCGACTCCTGTTGTTGTTTCCTCTGAAACACCTTTAATTGCCTTTGCGATTTTTGTCCATCTGTCCGGTTTTTCGGCAACAGAAGCCCTGAGCCTGTTAATAATTATCTGCATTTCGTGATTGTCGTATTTCTTTTCCGCCAGCGTTGGGTCTTTTTCGATTTTGACGCCCTGATGAATAAAGAGCGTCGCATCTCCGCCATCATCGACAATTAAATCCGGCCCGCCACCGTCAGGCCACATAAGCGCCTGCTCTGTGCACCACCAGTAATCCTCAAGTGATTCGCCTTTCCAGGCAAAAACCGCAGCGAGTTTTTCTTTTGCTATTGCCGCCGCTGCGTGGTCCTGTGTGCTGAAGATATTGCAGGAAGCCCACCTGACCTTTGCGCCAAGTTCGACAAGCGTTTCAATCAGCATCGCGGTTTGAATGGTCATATGCAATGAGCCGGTGATTTTCAGACCTTTCAACGGTTTTTGGCTGCCGTATTTGGCGCGGATTGCCATAAGGCCCGGCATCTCGTTTTGGGCAAGATTCATTTCCTTCCTGCCCCATTCGGCCAAAGATATATCAGCAACCTTGTATGGCAGATTTGGGTCATATTTCAATATATTCATCTGTTTTTCCTTCTTTTCTACAGCAGCGATTTTACCCATTTTAAACTCCTATAATTTGGCATAAATATAAACCAGAATCGATTTTTTTGCAAGTATTGAAAATTTGCTTGACAGAAAAGGCTTGTTTTGGTATATTTATATTGATTATGGCTCAAAATTCTTCTAACTATCGTTTTGGTTGGTGGTGGCCTGTTTAGCAAATAGCTGACAGGTTGTGAGCCTTATTACACCTTAAAAAACTTAAATATATGAATTTTCACGGCCTGTTGGTAGCGACAGGCCGTTTTTTTATGTATATTATGTATTTTACGAGAAAATTATGACTGAATTAGAAAAGAAAATTAACGCGGCAAAAACAGGACAAATCATTCCGCTTGTTAGGCAGATTGCCCTGCAGGAGCCGGTCGATTTCTTTGCGAAGTTAAGCGACTACGGCAGGCAAAAACACTGCTGCCTGCTCGAATCGAAAGACCATCTGGCACAAGCCGACCAGGGAGAGCTTACCTTCGGAACGGCAACGCCTGCACTTTATCTGTCCGGCAAAGGCAGCGATTTTCAAATAGTAGCGCTAAGCCCGACCGGAAAAAGAATGATAAAATATCTCTCAACTACCGCACGCAAAAGATTCGACTTCTGCCGGAAAATAAATTTTGAAGAAGACAAAATCACAGGACAATTGAGCCTCGACCACGATATTATTGACGAACAATCCCGCTTAAAAGCCGTTAATCAGATGAATGTTATCAGAGCAGTCAATTTTGCCTTTGAACTTTCGGGCAAACCTTTTCGCGTAACCTGCGGTCTTCTTGGCGCAATCAGCTACGATTTTATCGACCAGTTTGAGAAACTCCCGCCGAATGAATCCGCCCTGCTCGATGTGCCGGACTATGAAATGTATTTCGCAGACAATATCTTTCTGATGGACCACAAAACCGGCGATGCCTTTGTAATCGTCAACGCCATAATAACCGATGGCAACAGAGACGAGATTGCCGCGGATGCGGAAAGCTGTTTTGAACATTATTTTAAGACTGCAAAAGCTCTGTTGCCGAAACCGATAAAATATACCGGTCCCCTGCCTAATGGCGGCACGGATACCGAACAGCCTAAATATGAAGAAATGGTTCGGATTGCACAAAAACATATCGTTGACGGCGATATTTTTCAGGTTGTTCCGAGCAGGACAATTATAGAGCCTTGTCCCGATGAGCCGTTAGATGTTTATAAAAGACTGCGCCAGCTTAATCCTTCGCCTTATATGTTCTATCTTAATACGCCAAGCACGGTTCTGACCGGCGCAAGCCCTGAATTAAATTTACGGGTAAGCGGAACAAAAAACAGGCAGGTTGAAATCAGGCCAATCGCGGGAACAAAACCTCGCGGCAGAGTCAACGGCAAAATCGACCCTGATACTGATTTCAGATATGAAGCGGAATTGAAGCTCGACCACAAGGAACTTGCGGAGCATATGATGCTTGTCGATTTGGCAAGGAACGATATTGCCCGCGTCGCCCAAAAAGGCTCTCGCGTTGTTACCGAGTTGCTGGTCGCTGAAAAATACGAATCCGTAATGCACCTCGTCAGCAACGTCAAAGGCACACTCAGCGAGGAGCTTGACGCGTTAAGCGCGTATCTTGCAACGATGAATATGGGAACGCTTACCGGCGCGCCGAAAATCGAGGCGATGAAAATTATCCGTCAGCTTGAAAAAAATAAACGCGGCTACTATGGTGGCGCGGTAATGTATCTGACCGTTGACGGACAATTCGATAGCTGTATAACCATTCGCGCACTGCAGGTAAAAGACCACGTCGCTTACATCAGGGCAGGAGGCGGTGTAGTCTATGACAGCGTGCCAAAAACAGAATTTCAGGAAACTCAGCACAAGGCAAACTCCTGCCTGAAAGCGGTAAGAGGAATATGAAAATGGAAAATAAAAACCCAAAAGTGTTATTTATAGACAATTTCGATTCTTTTACATACAACCTTGTAGATGACTTTTGCAAAAGAGATTGCATCGCGAAAGTCTATCGGGCAGATACGCCTTTGGAAACGCTCAAAAAGGTTGCCCAGGATTTCAAGCCTGACCTGCTTGTTATTTCACCCGGCCCCGGCAATCCTGCCAGCGCGGGTGTAACACTATCGGCTATCGGATATTTTAAGGATTACTTACCGATATTCGGTGTATGTCTTGGTCATCAGGCAATCGTCGAATATTTCGGCGGCAAAGTCAGCCACGCACCCAAAGTTATGCACGGAAAGGCCTCGAAAGTAATACACAACGGCAAGGGAATCTTCGAAGGCGTGGAAAATCCTTTACAGGCCGGCAGATACCATAGTCTCTGCGCCGTTAAAGTGCCGGATTGCCTCGAAGTAACAGCGGAATATGAAAATATCGTGATGGCGATTAAACATAAGGAAAAACCGATTTTCGGCGTGCAGTTCCATCCGGAAAGTATTTTGACCCCGACCGGCGGAAAAATAATACAGAATCTTTTGAAAATTTCTTTAAATAAAAAAGAGAATTTAAAATGACTAAGATAACGGAATATCTTGAAATTCTTCTCGAAGGCGGCAATTTGAAATACGAGCAGGCGAAAGACCTTTTAGACACAGTTTTCGAAGGCCAGGTAGCGGAAGTTCAAATCGCTGCGTTTCTGGCTGCAATGAGGATGAAAAAGGCGACATCCGAAGAATTCGCCGGACTTGCTCAATCCCTTCGAGACCACTGCGTAAAGGTCAATACAAAAAAAATGCCTCTTATCGATACCTGCGGGACAGGCGGAGCGCCTATAAAAACATTTAACGTTTCCACAGCGGCGGCAATTGTGGCGGCAGGCGCAGGAGCTTATGTCGCAAAGCACGGCAATCGCGGCATTACAAGCAAGTGCGGCTCAGCCGATGTGCTTGAGGCGCTCGGCGTTAAAATAGATTGTCCTCCTGATGTTGTCGCTGAATGTATTGAAAATGCTCATATAGGTTTTATGTTCGCGCCGTTATTCCATCCCGCGATGAAATTCGTTCAGCCGATACGAAAAAGTCTCGACTTCCGCACCGCATTTAACATACTCGGCCCGCTGGCAAATCCCGCTCCGGTCAGCGCCCAGATAATGGGTGTGCCGGAAGAATCGCTGCTGGACAGAATCGCCCAAACCTTCAGAATTCTCGGCATAAAACAGGCTATGGTCGTTCACGGCAGCGGACTTGACGAAATAAGCATTACGGCAGATACAAAAGTTGTCGAGCTTAAAGACGAAAAAACGACTGCGTATGAAATTAATCCCAGGGATTTTATAAATTCTTCTCCGAAGATGTCGGAGCTTATTGGCACAAGCGCCGAGCAAAACGCAAAAATAATAAAGAACGTCCTATACGGCTCAAATAAAGGGCCCGCCAGGGACATTATAATGCTTAACGCCGCTGCTGCGATAAAGGTCGCCAGCCTGGCCGATGACCTCCGTTCAGGTATGAAAAAGGCAGCCGAATCAATTGACGGCAAGGCGGCCGTTATGTGCCTGGAAAAACTTATTGAAATCTCAAACAGAAAAAAATAATCGTATTAACCTATGCTTGTGCCGAAAATTAAAATCTGCGGAATAACGAGTATCGATGATGCCGTCAAGGCTGTCGAGCTTGGCGCCGACCTGCTGGGTTTTAACTTTTATCCAAAAAGCCCCAGATACATCGAGCCGCAGGAAGCGGAAAAAATTATCAGGAAGTTTCCCGCGTTTATCGAAATTGTTGGAGTTTTCGTAAATGCCGACGCGGATACTATCCGCAAAACGGCAGGTGACCTGATGCTCGACTGGGTGCAGCTTCACGGCGATGAAACGTCTGAGTTTTGCCAATCTTTAAGCAATATGTCTGCTCAAATTATTAAAGCCATAAGAGTAAAAGGCGGCAAAGATATCGAAAACATAAAAAATTTTCCTGCTGATGCTTTGCTGCTTGACGCCTATAACCCGTCTTTATATGGCGGAACAGGCAGGCGTTTCGACTGGAGCACACTGCCGGAGCTCACAGGGCATCTGCTTGGAAGAACGTTTCTGGCGGGCGGAATAAATCCCGAAAATGTAATCGAAGCCATCGAACTGGGATTTTACGGAATTGACGTATGCAGCGGCATTGAGGACTCGCCCGGCAAAAAAAATCATAAGAAAATGGAAGAGCTTTTCAAAAATATAAGAAGTGTTACAACGTAAGGTGAAAAATGAAAAAAGTAAAAAAGGGGTCAGGAGCTTTTAAGAAGGGAACAAAATGAAATATAGCGGAAGATTCGGACAATTCGGAGGCTTCTATGTGCCTGAAGTGCTAATCCCGGCGCTTGAAGAAATGGAGAAAGCCTTTTTCTGTTATTACAAGGACAAAAATTTCGTAGCGGAGCTTGATATTCTCTATCGCGATTACGCAGGCAGGCCCACACCATTATACTTGGCCAAACGCTTCAGCTCTCTTGTGGGCTTTAAGGTCTATATCAAGCGAGAAGACCTCCTGCACGGCGGAGCGCATAAGGTCAACAACTGTCTTGGCCAGGGGCTGCTGGCAAAATATATGAGCAAAACAAAACTGATTGCTGAAACCGGCGCCGGCCAGCACGGCCTTGCGACTTCAATGATTGGCGCTCTTTTCGGAATGCAGACCAAAATCTTTATGGGCGTAACCGATATTGAACGCCAGAGCGTAAACGTTCACAAAATGAAGCTCTGCGGCGCAGAAGTCGTGCCGGTAACAGGCGGCACAGGAACGTTAAAAGACGCCATAAATGAAGCCCTGCGATATTGGACGGCAAACGTAGCGGATACTTTTTATCTGTTCGGCACCGCCTGCGGCCCGCATCCGTATCCGACTATCGTAAGACATTTTCAGTCCTGCATCGGAATAGAAGCACGTGCCCAGTGTCTTGAAAAAATCGGCAGATTGCCGGATATCGTTACTGCCTGCGTCGGCGGCGGAAGCAATGCGATTGGAATCTTCAGCGCTTTTCTCGACGACAAAAATGTCAAACTCATCGGCATCGAACCTGCCGGCAAAGGCCTTAAAACAGGCAGACACGCCGCCCCGCTTAACGCCGGCAAAGTCGGCATTCTGCACGGAACTAAAATGTATCTTATGCAGGACAAAAACGGACAAATACTCGATACTGAGTCTATTTCAGCGGGATTAGATTATCCCGGCGTCGGCCCTGAACATTGCCTGCTGAAAGATACTAAAAGAGCAGAATATTTCGCTGTCGAAGATAAAGATGTGCTTGAAGTTTTCGACATTTTTACAAAATGCGAAGGCATCCTGCCGGCATTGGAAAGCACACACGCTCTTGCCTGGGTTTACAGTCAAAAGAATATACTGCCCGCTGAAACGATTGTTGTTGTCAATCTTTCCGGCCGCGGCGATAAAGATGTGGACATTGTAGAAAGAAACAGGAATAAACAATGAAAACATACAAACAAACATTTGCAGAACTGAATCGTGCCGCTTTAATACCCTTTTTCGTGATAGGCGACCCCGACTTTGATACAAGTCTTGATATTGTCAAGGCTGCAATTGACAGCGGCGCTGATATACTCGAACTTGGCATACCGTTTTCAGACCCAATTGCTGACGGCCCTGTTATTCAAAAAGCAGACGTAAGGGCATTAGCCGCCGGTATGGACGTCGAAAAAGCAAAAGACTTTATCAGAAAAATCAAGTCGTTTAAAGATATACCTATCGGCCTTTTGATGTATTACAACCTTGTTTTTCAATACGGCATAGAAAAATTTTTCGCGGATTTCGCAAAGGCAGGCGTAAACAGCGTTCTTATAGCGGATTTAAGTATCGACGATGTCGATGAAATTTACGCTCCTGCCCATAAGGCCGGTCTCGATACCGTATTTATGATAACGCCGAACACTGAAAGCGGGCGCGCGAAAAAAATCACCGAAAAATGCACAGGATTTATATATACCGTTTCTCTTCTGGGCGTAACAGGCGGAAGAGAAACTCTCTCAGATATGGTAAAACCCTTAATTGCCCGGCTGAAATCCATTACGGATGTTCCGGTTTGTGTGGGCTTTGGCGTAAGCAAGCCTCAGCACGCTTCCGAACTTGCCAAAGCTGGCGCCGACGGCGTAATTATCGGCTCAAAACTTGTCCAAATCATAGAAGACAACTTAAACGACAAAAAATCCATACCTGCGAAAGTGTCTGAATTTTTAATTGGGATGAAGAAACAACTTGGCTAACTGTTGATTAACAAATATGCCCTAAGCAGTTCCGCAACGCTCCAGGCCTGTGCGAATGCACCGCGGGGCTTGTGAGGCTCGCTGCCGTCGAAAATTTCGCTTACCGACCACAAACAGCCGTCGTTCCTGAAATGCCTCAAAAGCGGCTTTAACATCAGTAAAGCATTTTTCCTGCTCTGCCTGCTGTAATCATTTACTTTCAGATATGCTTCGACAAAAACTCCAATAAGCCACGGCCAGACTGTTCCCTGATGATAGGCGTTGTCTCTTTGCACTACATCTCCTTCGTATTTACCTTTATATCGACTATCTTTTGGCGATAATGTTCTAAGCCCGAAAGGCGTTAAAAGTTCTTTTTCCACACGGTCAACTACCGCCTTTTGCTGATGGCTGGTCAGCGGCGAAAACGGAAGCGAAACAGCGAATATCTGGTTCGGCCTAATACTCACGTCTTTTGATTCGCCTGATACGCAGTCATAAAGATACTGCCCCTTTTCATACCAGAAACAGGTGCGGAAACTGTTCGCTATGCGGTCGGCCATTTCACTGAATTGCCTGGCCGCAACTGCATCTTTAACACGGTAAAACTCTGCGCAATTGCATATCGCGTTATACCACAGGGCGTTCACCTCGACTGCCTTGCCGAATCTCGGCGTTATAACAGTATCGCCGATTTTCGCATCCATCCAGGTAAGCTGCGTTTGAGCAGAGCCTCCGGCTATCAAACCATCGTCGTCTGCTTTTATATCGAATTTTGTGCCTTTGCAGTATGAATCTATTATCCAGCGAATCACCGGCATTAGTCTCGATGAAAAAGTTCTCGCATCGCCGCTTGCCTTGTAGTATTTGAATGCCGAGTGAATGAACCACAGCGAAGAATCTATGCTGTTAAATTGTGCGCCGCTGCTGCGGTCTCCGAAACAGTTCGGAATCATTCCCTCATCCGCGTGATATGCAAAGTTAAGCAGCACTGAAGCCGCGTCTTCGTATCTGCCGCTGCACAGCAAAAGCCCGTCAAGAGCGATAAAAGCGTCCCTGCCCCAGTCCAAAAAAAAGGGGAAGCCTGCGATAATGGACTTGGTTTTTGCTCTTTCCGCGTGCCTGTCGATAACAAAATCGTCGCCGCAAATCGCCAGGCTTTGCACAATATGGTCTTTGCTTTTTAAGCTATTTAAAATTTGTTTCTGCCTGAGATTAATATCATCGATAATTATGTCAACATCGAGATTTGTCATTTCCGCAGGCAGTGCCGGCGTTCCAAAGCCCGCCCACAGGACAATTCTCACAGGAGCATCGACAGTTCTTCTGAAAATCCCCGGGCTAAACAAGTCTTCTTTGCAGTCATAGCCTCGCTGTTTTTCCAGCCGGTAGAAAAAGTTATGCCACCACTGCTGCTCTTCGATAAAAGCCATATCTTCAGTAGAAAGAAAGAGCCGGCCCTGCTGATACTTGCTTTTCACCGCAAGAAAGTCATCCGACCATTCGAGGGAAAATTCATCTGCCGTAAGGCATCCCCCAGCGGATTCGGCTTTTTTGAGACTATGATAATCTCTCATCGCAACAAGCGGCCGGACTACAAACTCAAATTCCTCTTCGATATTCTTAAAATCATAACAAATCGCTGCAATATCAGCATCCGGCAGCAGGTAAATGCTTTTTGTCAGATTAAAGCCGTCGGTTGAATATTCAAAATGAACCCCGGCATCTTTTTTGTAGCTTACCGGCAGAGTTTCTGCCGGCTCTGTTGAGGGCGGGTCATACTCAAAATGGCTCAAATTATAATTGCGTTTTGAAGTGTGAATCGTCTCTACGCAAGCGGACAAGGCAACTGTTCTTTGTGCAGGCGGATCCAGCGAACCAACAAGAAGCGAATGATAACGTCGCGTATTGCAGCAGGCAAAAGTGCCGCAGGCGAAACTGCCGCGTTTATTTGAAAGAAGCCATTCAGTTTCTATAAGCTGCTCATACCTGCTCAAGGCACTGGGCGGTTGTTTTACATTATCGGCAACTTCTGTAGTTTGAAGCACTTTTCCAACCCCTGTCTAAAGTAACCATCCTCATCCATAATACTTTTCTATATTTGACTTGTCAATTTGACTTTTGCCTGCCTCGACTCGCCGTCTTCGGCGAGGCGGGCTTTTTTATCTGCTTTGGGCCGTAAGGCATCCCCAAGCGGAGGCGGATTTGCACTCAATTTTGATTTATATCTCTTTTCCAGATTGCCTAAACAATTCATAAAATTGATATACGAATCGTAAGGTGAATCGTAAGGATTAAAATATTTATGAACATCGCCGTCGGCAAACCATTTAGTGCACATATAATAGAAATGGTCGCTTGTCTGGAGTTTTCGCCAGTCGGCCAAAATCGCCGAATCGCCCGTCAGCTTGACCTGTTGTTCCATACGGTAAAGTTCGTGCAATGCGCTGGATTGCAGCGGATTGCCGAGCCAGGCTGAAAGATCGCGTTCAGTATCAGCCCAGCTTATTATGTTAGGCACATCCAGAACGCCTGTAGCCGGAAATGATGCGACAACTTCGCTCGGCGTTTTGAAATTATTATCGGGATGTTTCAAAATTTCGCCCGGCAAATGGCGCATAAACTCAAAAATACCCGTGTCTTCCCATTGATGTTCGCCGAAAGTCTCGTAGTCCATAAACAGGTTGACAACATGGCCGTTGCCGTTGACCTTGTTCACCCATTGGCTGAATTTATTTGCCATCAGCGGCCATTCACGCCAGTCTTTGTTTGAGAACCGAAACGCTATATCGTCGCTGAGCGCATAATTCTTCAGCAGTAATTTGATTCTGCTGCTTCGGGGGGACGTATAAAGAAAATTGGGACTTTTCCAGCCGAGTATCTTGTCGGCCCCTTCGCTTAAAATCCCGTCAAATATGCCCATTGATTCTATCACATCGACAAGGTCGTTGCAGTATATAAGCTCGGTATTGCGGAAAATTTTCGTCCTCTGGCCGAACAATTTTTCCATCGTTTCAAGATGCTTGTAAATCTGCTCCTTAAATTCATTACGGGAATAGAGGAAGCTGAGGCTGTGATAGTATGTCTCGCCCAAAAATTCCACGCATCCGGTTCGCGCAAGCGCATCGAACGTGCTCATTACTTCCGGAGAATACTGGGCCAATTGTTCCAGCAGCACGCCTGTTATGCTGTAAGCAACCTTGAACCTGCCTTCGTGCCGTTTTATTAAATCTAATATCAGCCGGTTTGTCGGCAGATAGCACTTGTTGGCGACCTTGCGGCAGATGGATTTGTTCTTGAAATCGTCGAAATACCTGTGGTCTTCGTCAAAAACCGTGTAATGTCGAAGCCTGCAGGGCTGATGAACCTGGAAATAAAAACATACTGAAGGCATAAATCAATCCTTTGATAATATTTTAGTATCGCGTCCGCCTCGGCTCGACGCCGAGTCGAAACAGGTCAGACGCAAACCGCTGATGCAAGCTGATTATAAATTTGCAGACATTTCTGCGCGGCATCTTCCCATTTGAGCCGCCGGACTTCAAAGTTGCCGTGCTCTTTTAGCGCCATCTGCAAAGGCGGATATTTCAGCACCGCCACAATTTTATTGGCTATTTCATTTACGTCCCAGAAGTCCGCTTTCAAAACATGGGTAAGCACTTCCGAAACGCCGCTCTGTTTGCTGATAAGAACCGGCACATCGTGATTGAGGGCCTCAAGTGGAGCTATTCCGAATGGCTCCGAAACGCTGGTCATAACATACAAATCAGCCATTTCATAAACCTTGCGGACATCTTCGCCTCGCAGGAAACCTGTAAACAGAACCTTGCTGCCGATTCCAAGCTGTGCGGCAAGTTCCACTGCTTTTCGCATCATATCGCCGGAACCTGCCATTACAAATTTGACGTTGTCCATAACATCAAGCACTTTCTTGGCTGCTCCGAGGAAATACTCCGGCCCTTTCTGCATCGTGATTCTGCCTAAAAACAGGACAATTTTCTCGTCTTTCCTTATGCCAATCCTGTTGAAGTTAAGGCCGTTACCGTTTCTTTCGACCCCGTTATAAACAACATCGACTTTGTCGCCGTTCACGCTGTATCGGCTGATTATTATATTTCTGGTCAGGAAGCTCACCGCGATTACTCTGTCGGCGGTATGCATCCCGGCCCGTTCAATATCATAAATCATTTGATTGACGTGTTCGCCGCTGCGGTCGAATTCCGTTGAATGAACATGAACAACCAATGGTTTGCCGGTAACTGCCGCAACTGCCATACCCGCAGGATATGTCATCCAGTCGTGAGCGTGAATAACGTCAAAATCTTCCTGCAGCGCAAGCTGAACAGCAGCCGCAGCATATCTATGAACCTCTGCATACATATCGCCGGAATAATGGGCAAGCGAATCAAGACAGCCTTCTTCGCCGCCAGCGGTCATTCCCCGGCGTTTTTGCTTAGCACGAATCATATCTTCAATTTCACGCCGGTATGATTCGCTGGTGGAATAAGGCTTGAGAGGTGAATTTATCGACCTGAATTTTATGTTTTTAAGGCCCTTTTCGAACTCCTGCCGGCTGATGTTGTCAAAGTTTATATCCGCCGGCGTTCGCATCTGAACATAGGTAGCCTGACCATCAGCGCCAATTGGCCGAGGCAGCACAAAAGTTATCTCGACACCAAGCTTGCTCAAAGCCTTGGTCAAGCCGTAGCAAGCAGTGCCTAAACCGCCGCTGATAAACGGCGGAAACTCCCATCCTAACATAAATATCTTCACAACCCCTCTTATCTCCAAAAAATATTAAAAAAAGGGTATTTTTCTTAAAGGGTATATTTTCTTAAAGATATAATCGGTTCTTTATCTACATAGGTTTAATAAATTGTTCCCATAAAACCAGATAAAATAAGATTTTCTGTATCATCAGGCTGAATTGTCGAATACTTATCGGACGTGCCGGCGAACAAACCCCGAAAAACGATAAAAATACTACTAAAAACGACAAAAGGGATAAAACTGGTTAAGTCTGACCATAAAAATACCGACCTCTGCTCTTTGCGCAGAGGTCGGTTTCATTTATGTAGTATGAGCAGACTTATGCGTCTGCCATACTATACTTTTGTCCTAATAACTAATAATAAGCCTCTCAAATCTGCGTGTTTGTCATTTATCCAGACACACAGACCTGCCCCACTTACTTGTTCTGTAAATACCCGCCTTTGGCGGAAAAATATTACAGGTCCTGCGGCTTCAAAGTGCTTCTTCTGTTCGCCTTTGTCCGCTCACAGGCACAATCAAGAATACAATAAATCTTGTCGCTTAAAGCGCCAATAGCATCTGCAGAGGTCATCATCTTTTTACTTTTTACGTATGCCTTGACCTTGCTTGCCACTACCAGAATTTCTTTACCTTTTGCTGTTTTCTTTGCCATGTTTTTAGTCCTCCATGCAAGAAAAAAATAAGGATTCCTTTTATCGGCCCTTTCCGACAAAGCCGACTTACGGCGGCTATTTTGTGGACTTATCAGACGTTTTGCAACAAAAAAATACCTCAAAAATGCAGAATTTTGCACTTATTAAGCCATTTAGGCTTATTTTGCAGTTATTCGACCCCCCTTTTTTGCCGAAACTGCTGAGAGAACGTGTTTTAGGGTATCGATTTGGCTTTATTGGGAATAGAAAAATGAATGAGCAAAACGACAAATCAAAATCGGCTCTGCATGACTATGTAACCGTTGCAGTCGCTGAAGACATAGACCTGGCTAATGAATACAGGGACATATTGGCCAAAAATGATATTCCTGCCGTAACGGCTGCTCAGAAAAGTTATTCTTCAGGGACAATGGGAATAGCTGTGATGGTTCCCGAGAATTTTCTCGAACATGCTCAGGAAATTATCGAATCTCGCCAGGAATTCGACCATTTCATCGATGATGCGTTTAACGACCCCGATGAATGGCAGGATGAGCCGGATATCGATTACTTCAACGAAGAAGATGAAAACGCCGACGACGAAGAAGAAAATATTTAAGGTATTTTAATTTTTGAGGTGCTGAAAGTGGACGAAAGTTACCAATCACATACAGACAATTGCTTTTCGGCAGAGCGCCAGAAAGCGGAAAACAGACGTAGAAAATGCAGAAGGGACGAAGTTGTTGACAGAAGGCTCGGCCTTGACCGCCGCAGAGGACCCGGGAAAAGACGCTCGGACGAAAGAAAAGCCGCTGAAGAAGGCCAGATGACCGATGAACAGTTTGAGTTCATTAAGGCCGTTGACGAGTATAAAAAACTGAACAACAGACCCTTCCCGACCTGGACTGAAGTTCTGGAAATAATGAAGGCTTTAGGTTATCGACAAGTTGCTGAACCTTGTTCCCTCAAAGAATTGTCGGCTCCGAAGCACTAATCAGCGGCTCCTACTCCTGACGGAACGGATTTTTCCTGTCCATCAGCAGCACAACTTTTTCACTGAGCTTGTCGTCTAATTTTCCCTTGAGAATCTTTTTCGCTTCCACAATACCTGTCCGCTGACTTAGATGCGTAATGACAACATACTGATTATCTAACTCATCGAGCATTCTTAAAAACTCACTCATATACATATGTGCCCCCGCCAGCGCCCTTTCTATATGTTCATCCTCGACAAAAGTGCATTCGGCAATCAGAATCTTGCTTTTGGCTACAAAATCGAGTTTGCCAAAATTAAAATATTGCGTATCGCCCAAGTATGTTACCAGCGGCGTCTCAACCGGATAATCTATCTCTATATTTTTTTTCTTTAATACAACAAGTTCATTGCCTGACAAACCTGTGAATTCATCTTTCAGCTTTTTCTTTGTTTCAAGAACGCAAAATCCGATTGACCCTTTGCAATGGCGGGTCGCAAAAGCCCTGACAACTAAGTTCGGCTTGATTTTATACTCATCGCCCCCCTGCATCCCTACAAGTTCTGCCGGTATTTTGTTTCCATCGAGTCTGCCCCACGCCTCTAATACTTCACGAATCGGCAGTATCAAATTTTCCGGCGCAAAGACCCTGCCCGGCTTTTGTCCGCAGAATTTCCTGTGCGAAAAATAATATGCGATACCCGCTGCGTGGTCCATATGCCCGTGCGTTAGGAGAACGTTGTTTATGCTGATAATCTGGTCGGGAGCTTTGCCGATATCGAAGCAGACGTCTAACTGCGGAATCGCTACTACCGTCTCTTCGCCCGCCACCGAATAGCCGATTATCTCCAAATCTTCTATTTTTAATTTCGCTAAATTATGACTTGCCATATCGGCTTGAATTTTACCACAATTTCCACCAATTGACAGTCATTATTTATGATTTAGAACAAAGAATATAGGAGGTAGAATGTAGGAGGTAGTAAAATAATAATAAAAGCCATATTATTGTTCAATTCTTAAAGCTTTTATATATGCCGTTAACATTTTTCCTATTTCTTCAACATGTATCAATAAAGTTTTAGTATCCCCATATCCCAGGTCTTTTGCAAGAATAAGATAATAGTGGCATTCTCCGAGAGAACCTTGAGATATATTCATATTCACTGTGCGGTCGTTGCTCATTCTGACTTCCTAACGGATGGCAACTAAGCTGCGGCAACGTACACTTTCAAAATAGTTGTACGCGAAACAAGTTCCATGTAGATTATTTTCCAAATTCACTCGACTTATGCAAGCCATGCTAATTGCACCCACGCTCATTCCGTCAGCTTGAGTTGCTGGTTAACTGGCAATGGTTAGTGTCTATTCAATTTGTGTCTTAACCATCTTCTGCCAAGTTCTAAAGTTACTGCGCCAGAACACACTATATTGGTTTGGTCTATATATTTATTGATGAACTCATCGAGTTTATTGATGTTAATAGAGAAGTCGCCTTGAAAAGAATTATCGAGTCCGCGATCATATTCCCAATTGATGTCTATTTTTTTCTCCTTTGAGAAACTGATATCGTTGATAAATAGAATCGTATTTATTTCTGTTCTCAATCCCAATAGATCAACAGATATGCCGGTTAAACTTAGTTCGGCTTTTCGCTTCTTTATTAGATCAAGCAAAAGAGGGAGGGGCTCAATGCGATAGATATATTCTGGATTGGCTGGTTCAGAAGAGATAATCTCAGGTATGTTATAAAGTTCCTCCAGTAATTCTCTGAAGATATTGTATTTGATGGACCATTCATGAATGTAGTCGAAATGAGTGGACTCAAACATGCCAGCCGGAATGACGTGGTACATGTTGGGTGAAACTCCAACATCCTTTGACCTTTTTTTGACAAAGCAAAAATAACCATCTTCTCTCTTGTAGACCAATAGAGTTGATATTGTTAACGAGGCACAGCGTGAAACGCCATTGATGAGGGGACTCTTATTGTTCGGTGTGTTCGCTTCGATCCTTTCTCTAAGAGGCAGACTGCTGCGATGGGTTAAGCGATGAATGAGTTCTTTTTCACTCTTGGATTTGCTGATAACTTTGTTTAGCTCCCATTCTAGTGCATATTGAGTTAAGACATTATCGTAATAAAGACCCAATGCCCCATTGATTTTCGGCAAGTCAGCATCTAACAATATATCAAGAAGTCTATAGTTTATTGATTCGTGTTTAAAAGGACTATTGGGCTGTTCCTCTTTTTTTTTGATAAAAGCTCTTTTAGAGGCGTCACCAAATATTGTGGGTTTAGATTCATCCAATTTACCAAGTATCGAGTCGGGGTCGATAGACGAGGAGGTATTCTGCCAAATAACAGACACAGGCAATCTGTAGTTGCCAAAGACAAATGCATTAGTATTGTACCGTTTCTGAAGGAAATCTATGACAAAGTCCCAATGTCGCGCAGTGAGCGGCCGTTGACGATATTTATAGTACGTTATCTCAGACATCCTTTTATCTCTCACCCAATCTCTGATGTGACCAGCCGGAGATTTGAGAAACAAGTACACGTTCTTGTATCGTTTCAACGCAAAGAAACTAAGAATTGAGATCATAGCTGCGATTGATGCGATTATAGCTACGATTAATCTTATTAATTCTATCTTTGACATATTTGTTGTTAGTTGTGTCCTATGACTAAATGTGCTTATTGCCAGACTAAAAGGTCTGTAAAATATTTTGATACTGGCCTGCTTATTCGTTCGATTTCCATAACGGTATCCTTTCTACCTTCTACATACCACATTCTACCTTCTATCGTCAATATTTTATCCACATTAAGCAAAGCCCTTCAGCAGGTGCGATAGGTCCCGCTGCGGTTCTATTCTTTGCGTTTAATATTTCTTCGATTTTCTCTGCCGGCCATCTGCCACGGCCGATTTCAACAAGCGTGCCGACAATATTCCTAACCATATTATATAAAAATCCATTCGCCTCAACTTCAATATAAATCCATTCGCCGCTTTGTGATACATCGCAGCGGTAAATCGTCCGCACCGAGCTTGAACGCTTGTCGCAGGCGGTCGCGAAAGATTTAAAATCCTTTGTGCCGATGAGTTTCTCTGCCGCCTCCCGCATCGGTTCGGCGTCCAATTTTCCCGGCCGATGCCAGCAGTGATTTATCTGCATAACGGGACGGGTTTTGCCTGTATAAATTGAATAACGGTAGAGCTTGTTTTTAGCGTCCTTTATCGCTTCAAAATCGTCAGGCATATCAGCAGCTTCGATAACGACAATTTCCGGCGGAAGATACTGGCTGATTGCTTTCGCCAAACGTTCTGTGGGAATCGGCGTATCTAATCTGACATTTGCGACCTGGCCAAGCGCGCTTACGCCGGCGTCGGTTCGGCTTGCGCCGTTGATTCCAACATTTTCGATGCAGGTAAGATTTTCAATCGCTTGAATTATTTCAGCTTCAATGGTTTTCCGGTTCGGCTGTTTCTGCCAGCCGGAATAGTTTGAGCCGTCATATTGAATAACTAATTTTATATTGCGTTCAGACATAAATAAAAAGGCCCTGAATTTCAGGGCCTATTGTAACCTTTATATCATAATCTGTAAACGTTACAGCAATTCAGCGATTTGAATTGCGTTCAGCGCTGCGCCTTTTCGAATCTGGTCGCCGACAACCCAGATATTTATTCCTCGCCGGTCAGGTATGGATTCATCCTGGCGGATTCTGCCGACATAGACATCGTCTTTGCCGCTGGCGTCAATCGGCATCGGGAAACGGTTATTTTTCGGGTCGTCAATAATCGAAACGCCCGGCGCGTGTTCGAGCAGGTTGCGGACCTGTTCCGGCGTAATCGGGTCTCTAAACTGCAGATTGATGCTTTCGCTGTGGGCGCGCAGAACGGCAACGCGAACGCAGGTGCAGGTTATCGCGATTTCCGGGCAGTTGAATATTTTATGTGTTTCGTGAATCATTTTCATTTCTTCGAGATTGTAGCCGTTCGGCTGGATGTCGGAATCGTGGCTGAAAAGATTAAACGCAATCTGGTATTTGAATTTTTTGCAGATTGGCTGTTTGCCGTCCAGAATTTCTTTGGTCTGCTCAAGAAGTTCAGTCATTCCCGCCTGGCCTGCTCCACTGGTCGCCTGATAGGTGCTGACGACTATTCTCTTTATCGGATTGGCTTTATGCAGCGGCCAAATCGGAACGTTGGCGATTATCGTCGAGCAGTTCGGGTTAGCGATAATGCCTTTATGTTTTTTTATCGCGTCGGGATTGACTTCCGGAACTACAAGCGGAACTTCAGGGTCCATTCGAAACGCACTTGAATTGTCAACGACAATTGCGCCTGCTTGAACCGCGGCTGGGGCGAATTGTTTGCTGCGGGATGCGCCTGCGCTGAACAGGGCAATGTCAATACCGGCGAAGCTATTTTCCTTCAGTTCTTCAACCGGGTAATCTTTGCCTTTGAATTTGACGGTCTTGCCAACAGAGCGCTCCGAAGCGAGCATTTTTATGGATTTAACGGGAAAATCCCGCTGCTCTAATATATTAATAAATTCCCGGCCTACTGCACCGGTAACGCCGGCAATAGCTACATTTTTTGCCATTTGTTTAACTCCTTATGCCACCTTGATTTAAAAAGGCTTTATTAAAACAGAGTATTTTCATCTTTTTAATAGTATAATAAAAAACTTACCGCATCAGGTTTGAATAGATGCGGCAAAAGCCTGAATATATTAATAGGATAAGCCGGAAAAGTCAAGATGCGGCAGAAAAATAAAAGAAAAATTCGGCTTTCTGTTTGCTTTTTCTCCAAAAATGGTATATTATAATAGGTTATGGCTAATCAGGTTCAAAATATTGAATCCATCTCTACGGCACTTATCCTGCTGGGCCTCCTGTTGCGCCAATAGGCGCAGCAGAATCCTTTCAAAAATCACCCATATTGTTTTTTGTTTATAGTAGAAATTAAGCCAGTTTTATTGCATAATTTCTGTTTTAAAAGACTAAAAGGAGACAAGTTATGTCTATTGAAGAAAAAGTGATAGTTTTTGATACGACTCTTCGGGATGGCGAACAGGCCGCGGGAACAAGGCTTGGCGTTCGGGAAAAGCTCGAACTGGCGACTCAGCTTGCCAAACTTGGCGTTGATGTTATTGAAGCCGGTTTTCCGATTTCCTCGCCGCAGGACTTCGAGGCTGTGCAGATGATAGCCCAGCAGGTAACCGGGCCGACTATCTGTGGGCTTTCCAGAGCGGTCGATAAAGATATCGATTCCGCAGGCGCCGCTTTGAAAAAAGCCAAAAAGGCAAGGATACATACCGGCCTTGGAATCAGCGATATTCATATCGCAAGCAAGTTCAAGGACGATAAATACGGCAAGACGCTCAAGGACAAAAAAGAAAAGGCCCTTGATATGGGCGTCAAGGCCGTCAAACGCGCTAAACAATATACCGACGATGTCGAGTTTTATTGTGAAGATTCCGGCAGAGCGGAAAAGGAGTATCTGTATAGAGTTATCGAGGCCGTTATAAACGCCGGCGCTACTACGGTAAATATTCCCGATACGACCGGCTACTCAATACCGGAGCAGTTCGGCCAGTTGATTGCTGATATATTTAAGAATGTGCCGAACGCCAAAAAGGCAGTAATCAGCGTCCACTGCCACGACGACCTTGGAATGTCTGTTGCAAATACGCTTGCCGGCGTCCGCAACGGCGCAAGACAGGTCGAATGCACCATCAACGGCGTCGGAGAGCGCGCGGGCAACGCTTCGCTTGAAGAAACTGTAATGGCTATAAAGACGCGAAAGGACTTTTTCGGCATTGATACGAAAATCAATACCAAAGAACTTTACAAAACAAGCAGAATGGTTTCCGAAATGCTCGGGATATTCGTTCCGCCGAACAAGGCAATCATCGGCGCAAATGCCTTTGCTCACAGTAGCGGAATTCACGTTGACGGTTTTCTAAAGAACCCGCTGACCTATGAAATTATCCGGCCGGAAGACGTCGGCTCGCCGAAAAGCGCAGTTGTGCTTACCGCCAGAACCGGCAGGCACGGCCTTAAACACAGATTGAACGAGCTTGGATACAAAGTGTCGGAAACAGAGCTTGAGCTGCTATATCAGAGATTTCTCGATGTAGCGGATAAGAAAACTGAAGTTTTCGATGAAGATATCGCAGCCCTTGTCGGCGATGAAAGAAGGACAATCGAGCAGGTTTTTGAGCTTCAATATCTTCACGTTGCCTGTGGGACTGGAACTCTGCCGACGGCGAGCGTCAAAATGAAAGTCCAGGGTAAAGATGCTCCTGTTACTGCTGCTGCCTGTGGAGATGGTCCTGTCGATGCTGCTTATGAAGCGATAAGAATTGCTACGGGCCAATCGCCGAAATTAGACCTCTACTCAATAAAAGCCGTTACCGGCGGAAAAGAGGCGCTCGGCGAAGCGACCGTAAAAGTGCTTGATAACAAAGGAACAAGATTTACCGGCAGAGGCGTCTCAACTGATATTATCGAGGCCTCGGCAAAGGCTTACGTTGACGCGATAAACAGAATGATGGCGAAAGAATAGGGTATAAATATGCCAATGACAATAACGGAAAAAATCCTTGCCGCAGCGGCAGGTAAAACCAAAGTCGAACCCGGCGATATAATTGACGCAAAAATCGACTGCATTATGTGCCACGATGTAACTGCGCCGGCAGCGATTTCAATGCTGAAGGAAAAAGGAATCGACAAGGTTTTCGATAAAGAAAAAATTGTTGTTACGCCCGACCATTTCCAGCCGGCAAAGGACATTAAAAGCGCAGAACTGCACAAAAGACTGGACACCTGGGCGAAAGAAAAGGGCATAAAGCATTATTACAAACTCGGCAGAGCCGGCGTTTGCCACGCCCTATTACCTGAGCAGGGTCATATAAGGCCCGGCGAAGTAATTGCCGGCGGAGACAGCCATACCTGCACTTATGGCGCATTCGCGGCATTTTCAACAGGTATCGGCTCGACGGATTTAGCCGCTGCAATCGCCACAGGGAAACTCTGGTTTAGAGTTCCCGCGTCTATGAAGTTTGTCCTTAACGGCAAACTTTCAAAAGGAGTTTACAGCAAAGATGTAATACTTGCCGTGATTGCGAAAATCGGCACAGACGGCGCTCTCTATAAGGCAATGGAATTTGTCGGCCCGACTCTTAAAGAAATGACGATGGAAGCGCGAATGACCATTACCAATATGGCTATCGAAGCGGGCGCAAAGAACGGTATCATCGGTTTTGACGAGATAACGAAAAAATATCTTGACCAGCACCTCAAGGGCAAAAAGGATTACAAAGTTTATGAATCGGACAAAGACGCAAAATACGAGCAGACAATTGAAATCGACTGTTCAAAACTTGAGCCGATAGTTGCCCTGCCTCATCTGCCCAGCGGCGGAAAGCCAATAAGCCAGTGCAGCGGAATGAAAATGGACCAGTCATATATCGGAAGCTGCACAAACGGCCGAATCGAAGATTTACGAATCGCTGCTGCGATAATGAAAGGCAAAAAGGTCGCGATACGGACAATCATCGTGCCTGCAACTCCTGAAATCTGGAAACAGGCGATGGATGAGAGTCTGTTCGATATTTTCTACGCGGCAGGCTGCGTAATTTCCGCACCGACCTGCGGTGCCTGTCTTGGCGGTTTTATGGGAATTCTCGCCGCGGGCGAAAAGTGCGTAAGCACAACGAACAGAAATTTTGTCGGCAGAATGGGAAGCCCGAAAAGTGAAGTCTATTTAGCTTCACCGGCAACTGCGGCTGCAAGCGCAATCGAAGGGAAATTGGTTGATTGTAGAAAATATATGTGAGGTAAAAATGTCAAAAGCTCATACTTATAAAAGAGACCATATAAATACGGACGAGATAATACCGGCAAGGTATCTCAATACTGATAATGTTGCCGAACTGTCGCAACATTGTATGGAAGATTTAGATACTGAGTTTGTAAAAAAATGCAAACCCGGCGATTTGTTAGTTGCCGGCGACGATTTCGGCTGCGGCTCAAGCAGGGAACACGCTGTCTGGGCCCTGCAGGGCGCGAAAGTCGGCGCGGTTATAGCAAAATCTTTTGCGCGGATTTTTTATCGCAACTGTATCAATTGCGGCTTTTATCCGATTGAGCTTGACGGCGCAACGGAAAAAATTAACAGCGGTGATGAAATTGAAATCGATTATAAAAAAGGCGTTATTAACAACAAAACGCAGAAGAAAGAAATTAAGTTTAAGCCGCTGCCGGACTTTGCGATTGAGATTATCAACGACGGCGGACTATTGGAACATATAAAAAAACAAAAATAATAAATTAAGGAAAGGAACAAATGAAGACTTACAAGATTGCTGTAATAGGCGGCGACGGGACTGGGCCGGAAGTAACGGCTGAAGCAGTAAAAGTTTTAAAGGCTGCTGCCGCAAAGTTCGGGTTCAAAGCCGATTTGACGGATTTCGATTTCGGCGGCGAAAGATACAAAAGAACAGGCGAGACTCTGCCGGATAGCGCCATTGAGGAATTGCGAAAGTTCGACGCTATTCTGCTCGGCGCTATCGGCCATCCTGATGTAAAGCCCGGCATTCTTGAAAAAGGGATTTTGCTCAAGGCTCGTTTTGAGCTTGACCAGTATATAAATTTAAGGCCGGTCCGATTATTCCCCGGCGTAGAATGTCCGCTGAAGGGCAAAGGGCCGAAAGAAATTGATTATGTTGTCGTTCGTGAAAATTCCGGCGACGCATACACCGGCACAGGCGGATTTACTTTGAAAGGCACGCCGAATGAAGTTGCGGTCCAATCGGCTGTTTATAACAGATTTCAGGTTGATAGATGCCTTAAATACGCCTTTGAATACGCCAGAAAGCACGGCAAAAAGGCTCGCGGCGTAGGACCGGAAAATACGCTTGCCCTTGTCGGCAAGACAAACGTTCTTACATATATTTATGATTTGTGGGAAAGAGCGTTCCACGAAATGGGAAAGAAAGAATATCCTGATATCCGCAGGGATTATTATCACGTTGACGCGACCTGTATGTGGATGGTCAAGAGTCCTGAATGGTTCGATGTTCTTGTTACCGGCAATATGTTCGGCGATATCATCACCGACCTCGGCGCGATAACGCAGGGCGGAATGGGCATCGCGGCAGGTGGAAATCTTAATCCCGAAGGCGTTTCGATGTTCGAACCTATCGGCGGAAGCGCGCCAAAATATACCGGATTGGGCGTAATCAATCCATTGGCGGCAATCTGTGCAGCTCAAATGATGCTCGAAACACTCGGCGAAGAAAAGGCAGCCAAAAAAATCGAAGACGTTGTAAAATTCGTAACGGCCAACAAGATGAAGAGTATGGCCGCTGGCAAAATGGGCTTTTCAACAAGCCATGTCGGCGATTTAGTTGCTGAAAAAGTTGCTGATTAATTAAAAATAAAAAAATATCCCGCACCTGTTAAAAATCAGGTGCGGGGTTCTATAATTTTTATATTTTATTTTTAATTTTTTATTTTTGTTACAATGCCCGCTAATCTTACGCCAGGTTATTTGAAGGCTGACAAGTGGTTTAGAGAAGCGACCACTGACGAGGAGAAAATTCTTGCCCTTGAGGAGATGATGAGGGTCATCCCCAAACACAAGGGCACAGACCATATGCGGGCGGAGCTGAGGAAGAAATACAGCGCACTTAAGGAATCCACCGAAAAGAGAAAAAAGGCTTCGCACGGCCTGGACTTTTTCCATATCCCCAAAAGCGGCGCAGGACAGGTAGTTCTTTTAGGGCTGCCCAACAGCGGCAAAAGCGCGATAGTCGCCGCTATAACTCACGCCAAAACTCACGTGGCCGATTTTCCGTTCACGACAAGTCTGCCGATTCCGGGAATAGCGCAGTTTGAGGATATAAAAATTGAGATAGTCGATATGCCGCCGATAACAGCCGATTTCGCTCCTACCGGCATTGTTAATACCCTGCGAAACTGCGACCTTATCGGCGTCTGTATTGATTTAAGCGCCGATTTAGAACAGCAGATTAAAGTCTGTTTTAATTTTCTCGAATCGAGAAGGCTTATGCTCGACCCGAACAATTCTATACTTGATGAAAGCGGCAAATCGCTGGCGAGAAAATGTGTTATCATCGCGACAAAAACGGATATTGCCCCTGCAGAAGCTGTCGACAATTTAAAAAAATATCTTACAAGGCCAATTGATATTACCACCATATCGGTTAACGATAAAGCAGCTCTCGACAAAATGCTCGCTTGTTTTTTCAAGCTGCTCGATATAGTCAGGATTTACGCCAAAAAGCCCGGCCAGACGCCGGATATGAAAGAGCCTTTTGTTCTGCCGAAGGGTTCGACCGTAATGGATTTGGCTGTTTCGATTCACAAGGAGCTTGCTGAAAAACTCAAAGCTGCCCGCTGCTGGGGCAGCGGCGTCCGCGATGGCCAAAACGTTCACAGAACCCATATTCTGTGCGACAAGGATATAATTGAATTACATTTTGCATAAGTTTTGTAGTCGCTAATAAATGAAAGGACAGTATTGTGAAACTAATAGCGTTCGTTCTTCCGGTTACCGCTCTTTTGCTTTTGTGCGGATGTGGTGCTGCGCAAAGCCCTGATGACCTTCGAGTTTGGCGTGAATTTGTAGAGGCCCTCAAAAAAGGGCAGGTGACAGCAGACAAGGTCAGGCCGTATCCTGAAATGGCTCTTTATAAAGAAACGCTGATGGGATTTCTGAACAATATGAGGGACAAAGCGGTATGGCAGGAATGGCAGGCAGCTCCTGAATGCTACAGGGTAGGCAGCAACCTGCACTGCCTCATCCCATTAAGTTTCGACGGCGAGAAAGTCACATACTGCTTTACTTTTCTGCTCGAAGGGGAGAACTGGTATTTCAGACATTTGGAGGGTGTAACGATACGCCTCGATAAGATAGCGACCCTCCCGACATCAGAATTTCCTGATATTGACGAGTGGAATAAGATATGGCTAAGGCAGGAGAGATACTGGAGTGAGCAAGTCCGCCTTTTCAACTTTCTCGTAAAGGAGAAAGGAAAGGATTTTGCTTTCAACTGGTTTGCAGATGGATCTGGTTATTTGCTGGCAGCAAAAGCACAGGTCCCATTCCTGCCGCCGGAAAAGGCGTTCGTTCTGTATCTATGCTGGGAGCAGGCGAAGCTGAATGGGAGCAGTGTTACGTTGGAAAAACTTGATGATAGGCAAGCTGCTGTGCGAATGAAGCCCGTATATTTTCTGCTTTATGAAAAAACCGGGCATCTAAAAGGACAAATCTCGTATGCAGATTACCGAAAAATCTTTGAAACAATATGGCAGGACAGAGCAAATAAGGCTGGATGGGATTTAAATATTAGTTGCAATGACAGTGAATGTGTATTTCAGCTTAAAAGACAAAATAAGATGACCGTCAATAATTAAGGATGGTGACAGATGAACCAGTTCAGCAGATTTTATAAAAAAATTGCATTTTGCCTGATTTTCCTGATAATTTTAATTCCTACTTTCAATAGGGTTTGTTTTTCAAATCCAGAGGAAGGAAACGTTGAAATGTCCGCCGAAAAAATCGCGATAAGCATCGATGGCAAAAAAACCGCAGCGCCGGTTTCAAAATATATTTACGGGCAGTTTATCGAGCATCTCGGCAGATGCATATATGGCGGAATTTGGGCAGAAATGCTCGAAGACAGAAAATTTTTCTATCAGCCGGGCACTGTGGATTCGCCTTGGAAAATTCTCGGCAGTGAACCTGTAATAATGAACTGCCAAAATCCCTATGTTGGGGAGCATTCTCCAAAAATAAAAGATGGAGGTCTTCAGCAGCAAGGCCTTGGACTTGTCAAAGGAAAGGATTACGTCGGAAGAATTGTTGCTGCAGGGAATAAAACCAAGCTCCAAATCAGTCTGATATGGGACGAAGGAAAGCAGACACAAAACATTGATTTAAGCAATTCGAATTTTAAAACTTTCAATTTTAAATTCACCAGCGGCGGCAATACGGATGACGGAAAATTGGAAATTTCAGGCAGAGGCGAATTCTGCATCGGCGCGGTTTCGCTTATGCCTGCGGATAATATAAACGATATGAGAGCCGACACGCTCAAGCTGCTCAAGGAGCTTAATGCGCCGATTTACCGCTGGCCGGGCGGCAATTTCGTAAGCGGCTACAACTGGCGCGATGGAATCGGCGACAGAGACAAACGGCCGCCGCGAAAAAATCCCGCCTGGCAAGGCCTGGAGCATAACGATTTTGGAATAGATGAATTTTTGCAATTTTGCAGAGAGATTAATGCTGAACCTTTAATTGTCGTTAATTCGGGCTTTGGCGACGACCACAGCGCCGCCGAGGAAGTTCGATATGTAAATGTTCAGCATAAATATAATGTAAAATGGTGGGGAATCGGAAACGAAATGTATGGCAGTTGGCAGTTAGGGCATATATCGCTTGAACAATATACTCGTAAGCATAATTTATTTGCCAAAGCAATGCGCCAGGTTGACCCGAATATAAAAATCATTGCTGTCGGAGACGTAGGTTTTTGGTCCCAGGGTATGCTGAAAAATTGTGCGGATAATATGGATTTAATCAGCGAGCATTTTTACTGTGGCGAAAAACCGTCCCTCTTGGAGCATGTCAGCCAGATTCCGCAGGCTGTGACGAATAAAGTTGCCGCCCATCGCCAGTATCGCAAAGAGATTGAATCGCTGAAAGGTAAAAATATCGAAATTGCACTGGATGAATGGAATTACTGGTATGGCAAGCATATTTTCGGAGAGCTTGGAACAAGGTATTATTTGAAAGACGCTTTAGGCATAGCGGCGGGTTTAAATGAGATGATTCGCAACTCGGATATTATCTATATGGCAAACTACGCGCAGACGGTAAATGTAATTGGGGCGATAAAGACAAATAAAACCGCTGCGGAGATTGAAACAACGGGACTCGTTTTGAAACTTTATAGAAACCAATTTGGTACGTTACCGATAGAAATCACCGAAGATACAAAACCGCTCGACGTTGCGGCGGCCTGGACTGCGGATAATAAAGGCTTGACCATCGCGATAGTAAATCCGACCGAGAATAAATATGAACTCTGCTCGAAGTTAAACGCAGTAGAATTGTCAGGCAAAGCAAAGTTGTGGCTGATTTCTAATGCTGACCCGATGGCCTTTAATGACCCCGGCAAAGAACCGATGGTTTCAATTGTGGAAAAGCAGCTTTCAAATATTTCAGATTCGCTGGATGTGCCGCCGCTGAGTATTTGTCTTTATAAATTAGAGACCTCAAAAGGAGGTAATTAATGGAATGCAGGAAAATCAAAAACATGAATTTTTGCAGTTGTTCTTACGGCGGCTGCGGGAACAAAGGCATTTGCTGCCAGTGCATCCAGTATCATCTGGCGTCAAAGCAGCTTCCCGGCTGCTGTTTTCCGCCGGATGCGGAAAAAACCTATGACCGCAGCTTCAGGGCGTTTGCAAAAGCGTGGAAGTTGTAAAGGTTTGATTTGTAAATATCTCTCAGGACATTTTTACTTGCGGCGTGGCCAATTTTTCTCTGATATATTGCACAAGCCACAGAATCCCGAATATAACTAAGGTATTTATTGCGAACGAAAAAACCAATATGCAAAACCATATCCCTTTATCACCTATATCAAAATCCGCAGCTAAAAATAATGCATAGATTAAAAAGGCAATTGACCCGCCTGGCTTTAGAATTATTAAAGTCAGAATAAGTGTAGCGTAGTCAGCGATTGCCGTATGGAAAAACTTTCTCAGCAACCACAATATTGTTATCGCAGCACACAAAAGAATAAAGGAAGCTGTGGCACTTACGCGCAATCGCCTTATTTTAGGGAAAATTCGCCCCAGAATCCATATCGCGATAACGATGACAAACAGAACTACCAAAGCCGGATAAGACATTTCCATAGATACTCCATGAGCTAATATTTGTGTCGTCATATATACCTCATCAGTCACTCCTAATAAAACGTAACCGTTTTTCACTCGATGTTGGATGTTCAATTGTTGAATGTTCGACGTTAAATTTTAAATCTTCAATTTTCAATATTAAATGCCTTGAGGCCCTCGATTATTTTTTCGACGACCTGTTCGTGAGTCAGGTGGCAGCAGTCAATTGTAATATCCGCCCACTTTTTATACAGAGGCGTTCTCTTTTTATATAAATCATCAAGATTTTGTTCTTTGCCCATTACAACGCCGCGGATGTTTAAATCCGTCAGTCTCTTTTTTATCACCTCAAGCGGCAGATTCAGATAGACAATTTCGCCTGTTTCCTTTAGATGGTTCATCGCAGCTTCGCTGTAAACTGCGCTTCCGCCGGTAGCGATAACGCAGTTTGTCCTGTCGATGCAGGCGATGTGTTCCGCTTCAAGCTCGCAGAATTTTTCCAGCCCTTCAATATCGATAATCTCCTGCAGAGTCCTGCCTGTTACAGCCTGGATAAAAACGTCGGTATCGAGAAAATATCTGCCTAATCTTTTTGCGAGCAGAACGCCGATGGTGCTTTTGCCGACGGCGGGCATACCGATAAGAACAATATTTTTATCCCCGTTCTCTTCCATTATATCACGCTATTTTTCTTGGTGTCTTCGTGCCTTCGTGGCTATTTTAATTATATTTCGACGGCTTTAAGTTTCATTATACTCTTAAACGCCGCAGAAAGATAGCTTTCCGGCGATTGAGTTTTCCCATCGCCGATTGCTTCGAGCATTAAAACGCCTTTATAATCTTTCGGCCAGTTTAAAACTATTTTCCGCCAGTCGATTTTTCCCGTAAAAGGAATCAAATGGTCGTCATCGGAGCCTAAATTATCGTGCAGATGTGTCGCGACAAGTTTATGCCCCCATTTTTTCAGGATTTCTGTCGGCTTATCGTTCCATATAAAATCGTGTCCGCTGTCGTAGCAGAATCCCAGGTAATCCGACTCGAACTGTTCAAGAACAATATCGACATAATCGCTTCTGCGTATGTTCTCGACTGCAAGAACAATTTTTGCGGATTCGGCAAATTTTAAAATCTCTTCGACGCTGTCCAAAAGCAGATTATTCGCAGGAGGCGGATTTGGAAAATCAGGGCAGGTATGAAAAACAATTTTCGGCATATTATGCCTTGCGCAATCGCCAATCCATTGCTTGTGAAGGTCAATCAATCGTCTGCGCTCTGAAATATTTTCCGATGAAAGCAGGTGCGCCTCGTTAAATGGAATATGGATATTATCAATTTCAAGTCCGTTGTCTCTGACAATTTTCGGCAAATCGTCAAGTGAGCCGGTGTTTGCCTTTTCGTCATCCGCCCACCACAGGCACGTGGTATCAAAGCCTGCCTTTTTTATAAGTTGTGCCCGTTGGCTGATATGGATTCGCCAGCCGAACCACGAAAAGATACCCAATTTACAATTTGGCAGTTTCATCCTTTAATCTTTCGGTGGAACAAATTTTTTGCCGGTTAACTGTTCATAAGCCTCGATATATTTTGCGCTTGTTTTTTCGCACACATCGTCCGGCAATTCTATGCCTTTGCCGGACTTGTCGAAGTTTATGCTCTCAAGATAATTCCTGACAAACTGTTTATCATAGCTTTCCTGGTCTCGTCCAGGCTGGTATTTATCCGCCGGCCAGAACCTTGACGAATCCGGCGTAAGCGCTTCGTCAATCAGGATAATTTTACCGCCGATTTCGCCCCATTCGAATTTCGTATCGGCTAAGATAATGCCTCTTGTTTCCGCGTAGGCCGATGCTTTTTTGAATATTTCAATGCTTTTATTGCGGACATATTCAGCCTTTTTTTTGCCTATTATTTTTACGCATCTGTCGAAGTCGATGTTTTCATCGTGCGTGCCGATTTCTTCTTTTGTCGCCGGCGTAAAAATCGGCTCTGGAAGTTTGGCGCACTGTTTAAGACCTGCCGGCAGTTTGTGTCCGCAAACAGTTTGGCTTTGCTGATATTCTTTCCACCCTGACCCTGCCAGATAGCCTCTAACGACGCATTCTATCGGTAATACCTTTGTCTTTTTTACCAGCATACTCCTTCCGGCCAGCTGTCCTGTATAATCGCAGAATGGCTTTGGATACTCGCTCACTTTATCGCTTATGAGATGATTTTCAGCGACTCCTGAAAGAAACTCGAACCAGAACTTGGAAATCTGCGTCAAGATTATGCCTTTATACGGAATGCCATTGGCCATAATTACGTCGAACGCGCTTATCCTGTCGGAAGCGACTATAAGCAGCGTATTGCCAAGGTCGTAAATGTCGCGGACTTTGCCGTGCCTGGCTTTTGTTCCGCCAATCTCAGTTTGTAAAATAATATCAGCCATTGTTGAACCTCCTTAAACGTATTTTGTTTATCGTTACGGATTTAACTGCCGCAAAAACAATGCCTATGGTAAATCATAACAGTAGTATTGTCAAGATGATAGGCAATTTCAATTATTTTGGGCTTGTCCCGCATCTATTTGTTAAATGTTCTCTCGAGGCCAATCATTAAAAAGGCAAAATATAACTATTTTTCTTGTTTCCCTTACTATAAAATAGGTGCGGGATTTGTCTTTCTTTTTTTGCTTTATAAGCTATAATATTTCGTTTTATCCGGTATTTAAAAAATAAAAACTTTTCTCGAAAGGATATTCTAATGAAAACTATCGTTAATATGTCTCTTGTATTGGTTATTTTGCTATCATCAACAGCCTTAGCGGCAAAGCAAAAGAAGCAAAAGCAGCCTCCTGCGGAGCCCCAAAAAACTGAGGCCCCTGTGAATACGCCTGCCGCTGAGCCGAACGTTCCTGCCGAATCCAACGCTGCCAATGTCAATGCCGAATCCAAATCTTCCGGCAAAGCTGTGGTAACGGTCAACGGAACAAATATCACCGAAGGACAGGTTGAAGAAGCGCTTGCTCCGCGTATGGCACAGATGGCATCCCGCGTCCCGGAAAATATGCTGCCGCAGTATCGCCAGCAGATGAGGAAACGAATTATTGAGAATCTTGTCATCGAAGAGCTTTTGACTCAGAAGGAAAAGCAGGGCAATATCGATGCCAACCAGGCTGAGCTTGATGCGCAAATTAACAAGCAGATTACCGGGCAGAATTTAACCCTCGATGAATTTAAGTCGCTGCTGAAAGCCTACGGCACAACCTTCGGCGAATATCAGGAGAATATGCGCAAAAGACTTATGTTTGATAAACTAATGGAAACACAATTTGCCGAAAAGCTGCCCAAGCCCACAGATGAACAGATGAAGGCATATTATAACGATAATATTAAGCAGTTTCAAAAACCAGAGGCGATTCACGCAGAACATATACTTATAGCGACTGGAAAAGATGCCAATGACCCTAATAAGGACCAGGCACTGGCCAAAGCAAAAGCAGAAGGGATTCTGAAGAAAATAAAAGCAGGCGGAAATTTCGAAGAGCTTGCAAAGCAATATTCCGATTGTCCTTCCGCAAAGCAGGGAGGCGACCTCGGCGTCCAGCCCAAAGGCAATCTTGTGCCTGAGTTTGAAAAGGCCGCTTATGCGTTAAAGCCCGGCCAGGTAAGCGATATTGTCCAGACTCAATTCGGATACCATATCATAAAACTCGTTGACCACATCGATGCAAACACTGTCCAATTCGCGCAGGCAAAAGATGAGATTAAAGAGTCTATGACCGGCAAAGAAAAAGAGAAGGTTGTTATGGATTATATCCAGAAGATTAGAGCCGGAGCCGATATAAAATATGCCGATGAAGCCGATAAGCTTGAAACAGAAATCTCCGGCGTCCGGCCGGCCCCGCCGAGCAGGCAACCCGAGACCGTCCAGCCTTCAGATGAAAACAAGCCGGCTCCAAAAGAATCAGTCGAGTCCAATAAAGAGTAATAGCTTAAATTCATGCCCCCTCGCTTGCTGTGCAAGCAGCAGAGGGGGCTTTTTTATACGCTTCCCCAATCGCAGATTATCGAAATTGTGCTTGATGAAATTGAGGTTGACGCTTCACAGGAAATTCCAATCTAATCGAAACGTCCCCGTCCTCTGTCGCCTGCTCCACTGTTCACCAGTTCCTCTACTCAACTGTTCACCTGCTCCCCTGCTCATTCGTTCCTATCCCCTATCCCCTCTACGCTCTACTCTGCCCTCTACCCTATACGCTCCACGCTCTACGCTATACGCTATAAAGGCTCTACCCTCTACGCTACACGCTATACGCTATTCGCTATTCGCTGCACGCTATCCCCTGGATTCCCCTTGTTTCCCGCCCAATTTAAGGTTATAATTTGTTGCGTTGAGACCATCGGCGAAAACGGAAAGCACCAAAGACCGGCAACAAAATAAAATGTAAAATAGTTTAATAGCGTGGACTTTCTCAATAGACTCTAAATTCATATTATCTTTGAAATAAATGATAAAAATCAAATTTCCAAACAGAATAAAGAGCGATCTAAATGGTTATTTATTTTTGGTTAAAGAATATCGCAAAATTAAAGACGTAAAAGCAGAAGAAATATACTTTGATTATTCGAACACGAAATGGTTTGATGCAAATATGTTAGCTTTGTTGGGAGCAATGGTTGAAAATTTGTATAGTAAAGACAATAAAGTTACAATTGCTAATTTGATACCGAAGATGGAAAACCTTTTTTGTAGAAACCATTTTTTATGTTTTTTTGGTAAGCAATCTTTGCCGGATCAGTATAATTCTACTGTAAAATATAAAAGGTTCGATATATCGGATATATTTTCCTTCGATGAGTATCTAGAGAATGATTTATTTTCAAAAGGAGATTTCCCCAAAATTTCGAAGCTTTTAAGAAAAAAAATAAGAGAAAGTTCCATTGAGATTTTCGATAACGCTGTATCCCATGGAGAATGCGATAATGTATTTACTTGTGGACAGTACTACAGAGGTATTTATAATAGAAGGCTTGATTTTACTATAGTTGATGTTGGAAAATCTATAAGAAAAAATGTCAGAGATTTTCGTGGAGACCCAATAATCAAAGGGAATGAAGCTATTGAATGGGCAGTAAAAAGAGGAAATACTACGAAAACAGGGACTATTCCGGGAGGATTAGGTTTTTCGTTGATTAGAGAGTTTTTGCAAAAAAATGGAGGGAAAATCCAAATTTTATCGGCAGATGGCTTTTGGGAAGAAAGGGGACAAAATGTTAATTCAGAAAAAATGGATGGATTTTTTCAAGGTACCATAGTAAACTTAGAGTTTAATTTAAACGATAAAAGCTATTATTATTTGAAGTCTGAGATTACGAATGGCGAAATTCCTTTCTAAGGAATAAAAATGGCAGAACAAAAAATAATCGTATACGACATAGTTAGTGGAAAGGCTGCGGTTGCCACCGAAGATGGTGAGAAACTGTTTGAAAAATTAACTAGTATATTGGCAAATAATAATGTAGCTATTCTTGATTTTGAAAACATAGATGCGCTGACTTCTACTTTCTTAAATGCAGCAATCGGGCAATTGTACAACAAATTTGATAGCCCATTTCTTCAAACTCATCTGAAACCCATTAATATGTCGCCGGAAGATACAGAACTATTAAAGCGAGTGATTGATAGGGCTAAACAGTATTTCAAGGACAAAAGGAGTATTGAGAAGCCTATAAAGGATGCGATGGATGAGGAACAGGATAGTTGATATAGGGACATATCAACCGGTTAATACCGAAAGTTATCTTTTAGATGCTAATGTGTGGATATCGCTCTGTTGTCCAATGGGCAACCACGAGAAGCAGAAATCTGCAACTTATTCATCTTTTTTAAAGGCCGCTATAAATAATAAAGCCAAAATTGTTATCTGCTCAATGGTTTTGTCTGAGGTGATTAACACGTGGTTTCGTATCGAGTTCAATATTCTTCGTCAAAAGGATCCGCATATTTATAGTGACTATAAGCGTGATTTCAGGGGAAGGGGTATTTACAAAGCAGTTGCAGAGGAAATAAAAACCGGAGTTTCCGGTCAGATTCTTAAATTTGCTGCGCCGATAGATGATGGCTTTACTCAAGCAAATCTCAAAGCAATGTTATCTGGTATTGCAGAAACGGACTTTAATGATATATGCCATGCAGAACTCTCCAGTAGAGAAAAATTGGTTTTTGTAACGAATGATAGAGATTTTGCATCCATTGGAGTTGACATCAAGATCCTTACTGCAAACATAAAAATGCTTCGGAGAACATGAGATATTAAAATAAATAGGGACCGTTGGTTATGTTGAAAAAACATTCGCGGCGTAATTTTTAATTTTTCAGTTTTGGTTTTTGCCCGTCTCTGGCGACGTTTAATTTTAAATACTTGTCCCGTGAGATGCTTCAGCTATCTCATCGGGATTCAATCTTCATTTTTCAATCTTGTTTGCCCTTTTCCGGCAAAATCTTAATATTTGCTGATTAAGTTTTCTTTTCTTCCTTATATCCCCGCGATTAGTTTCTGCAAAGAAACTGCGGGGATTACCTTTCACACCCTTCTTCCGCTCTTTGAACTTACTCAAATCTTCCTTCATCAAAATTCTCCTCAACGGCTCGGACTGCCACTGCGGAAAATTCAATGGTGCGTATTCTTCTTCTCCTTCCTGCAATACAAATTTATCATGCGCAAGTGCCGTCAAAATCCTGTTAAACGGCGTGTCCGGACAATGAAAACCTAACCTGTGCCCCTGTTTGGTTCTAAAATCCGTTCTGACACAAAAATGCTTTTTATTCTTTTTAGTCCTGCCTTTTGAAACGCCTATCAGGCCTGTATTATTTTTAATTCCCCGGTTAAGATTGTTTTGCCTGGCGGTTACGAGCCTTAAATTACAGCGACGGTTATCCAGCCGGTTTCTATTGATGTGGTCAACAAAATCATCCTTAACGGCGTGCATTATATACCGAGAAAGACGAACCGATTTATCATTTTTCAAAACCATTAACGGGTAACCACCAGCAAAATGGAAACCTTGTATAAAGGTATATTTCCTTCTCGGTTTTATGTCAGGCTCTCTGAAAAGCCTGCGATAGATAAAATCATCAATTATTATAGTTTGGCCATTGACTTTAAATGTGCGATAGATGCCTTTTTGAATGCCTTTATCAATTTTTTGCAATTCCTTACGTTCCATAACTCTATTTATCATAAAGACTTCCTGATATTATTAAATAATCATCAAATATTAATTATTATACCATAATTTATTAAAAAATCAAATATTTTTTGTAAAAATTTTGAATTATTTTATAACTATCTAACAAGAATAGGGTTATAACATTTAATTTTCCGGTTTGTGTCTTAGTGGCTTAGTGGCTATAATGCCGATTAGCAATTTAGGAGCATAAAATTATGCGGATAAAAGGATTTATTCTGATTCTGGCTGTCAGCTTGGCTGTCTGTGGTAAACTTGATGCAGCCGAGCAAACCTGGCATTTGAAAGATGGTCAAAACTGGCAGCAAGTCGGGCAGGGAAAAGGTTCCGATTTTTTAATGGCAGTCGCCGATGCCAAGCAGCTTGTTTCCTCCGGCAAAACAGGCAGTGCAAAAAAAGCCTTCGCCAAAATCAAGAAGGATTATCCGCAAATAGCCGGAGCTGATTTCGATGCCTACGTCAAGGCTGAAATTTTTTATAGTCAGCGAAAATATGACAAGGCATCTGCGTCTTACGACAAATTCACTGAAGATTATCCGCAAAGTCAGTTTTACCAGCCGGCTCTTGAGAGGGAGTATCAGATAGCGACGGCTTATCTTAACGGCCGCAAGAGAACCGTTTTGGGTGTATTTAAACTTAAGGCTTATGAAGACGGGGCAGAGATAATGGGAAAAATTGCGGACAAGGCGGGTGATGCGCCGATTGCGAAAAATGCCCTGCTGACTGTCGCTCAATCAAATGAAAAAAGAGGCGAACACTACGAGGCCTATATGAACTGGTCCGATATTGAAGGCAGATGGCCGACAGGACAAATCGGCAAAGACGCCCTGCTTGGAATGGCAAGAAGTCTTGAAAACGATTACAGAGGCCCGAAATACGACTCAAAAGTCCTTGAAAGCTCAAGAAGCTATTATACCGAGTATCAAAAAAGATATGAAAATACCGCGGCGGAGCTTGCAATACCAAAAAAGATAAGCCGTATCGGCGAAGAGCTTGCGGAAAAGGAACTGGCCGTTGCAGATTATTATGCCAGAACTGAAAGCTATAATTCCGCTATTCTTTATTACCAGAAAATAATTGAGACCTGGCCGAACAGCAGTTCGGCAAAATCTGCCGAGCAAAAATTGGCTGCCCTTGAGAAAAAACAGAGGGAACTTGCGCAGAAAAAGAAAAAAATTAACTGGAAAGGACTCATCCTATGACAAATTCGAAATTCGAATCCGCCGCCGTCAAGGCTATGGCGGACAAGCTTCGAAAATCGAAATTTTTTATACTTATCGGCGCCTGCCCCGTGAGATTCTGCATCTATCTCATCGGAGTGTTCTCTGCGGCTTTATTCTTTTCCGGCTGCAGCGGCTACAGCAGTAAATCGCTCTATCAGCCGGACATAAAAAGCGTTTATGTCGAGATGTTCGATAATACGACATTCTGGAGAGACCTTGAATACGACCTTACGGATGCAGTCGCAAAACGCATTGAAACGGATACGCCATATAAGATTATTTCGGATAGAAGCAAGGCTGATACGGTATTGAGCGGCAAAATAACGAGCATAGGCTCTTCGCCGCTGACACTCGAACCCCAGACCGGCAGGGCCCTTGAAAACCAGGCAGAAGTAACCGCCGATTTTACATGGAAGGACCTTAAAACCGGCCAATATCTGCTTCCAAATTCGACTGCTACAGCAACCGCAAGCTATTCGAACTTCCAAGACCAGGGTTACGATTACGCTACCAAAGTGGCAGCCAATAAACTCGCCGAAAGAATAGTCGAGCAAATGCAGGTAGGATGGTAATTATACAAAATTTTCACCACCGAGCCACAAAGATTTTTCAGACACGGATTAACACAGATGGACACGGTTTTTTCACCACGAAGACACGAAGGGCACCAAGATTTGCTTTAAGGCAACTCCGATAAATCGGGGTTGTAAATTCAAAACAAACCCCTTTCTGAAGCAAGCTTCAACGGGGTTCGTGTTTTGAATTTTGGTCGCTGTGCGACTTAGCCTTAAAGCAAAAATAAAGTCAACCTTTTCTATATATTAAGAGTATAAGAGAGGCTTAAAGCAAAAGAACCCGGCGTTAGTCGGTGGTCAATAGGCACAAGTCACAAGCCGTAAGTCATTAGTCCTTAGTAGAAGGAGTAATTCTATCGGGACAGCGGGAATTTTCTTTTACTCTACTGTTCCACTGTTCCCGTCCTCAACTGTTCACTTGCTCCCCTATCCCCGCTTCTCTTATGCTTATATAAGGCTTTCATGGTTTATCGCCACAGCGATGGCCGCTGTAACACATATCCATCTGCTTTGACAACTTTATCGGGAAATTGACATTTTGCAAGAAGCCCATGACCGATGGACAACTGGAAATCCGCAACTGCTTTTAGAGCCGCAGAAAATCGATTAGGTGGGAAAAATACAATTACCCTTTTCTGTGGAAACATTTTTTTTATCGTCTCGACCGGCCTGACTAAATCGCTATCAGCAGAAATAAGCAGAGCAGTGTCAAACTTGTCGCCAAAAGCATCAACAAGCATCTCTGTCGCAATGTTGACATCCGTCATTTTTTCTTCAAATCTCGGCCAGTTTTGTCCGCAGTTTCTGCAGGTAGTTTCCTTACTCAGGTAATGACCATAATAAATTTCAAAATCGCTCAAAGTTTCCAGTGCTTCAAGAAAAGTGGTTTGTCTTATTCTTTTATCCGACGGGCCTGATATTCGAGTGGTAAAATATTTAGTTACCACCAGTTGCTGATTTCCCTTTAACAGATTTTGAGCCATCGCTTTTATGTTGAGCCAGTAAAACCGCTTAAAATTGGCATCCCTAAGACCGAAATATAGATTAAAACCATCCACATAGACTATAACTTTTTTAACTGCTATTGCCATTATATGAAAATATCCTTAAAATAACTTGACGAACAAGCCGATACTATGTATAGTATATAAAAGTGGAACTCCCCCGAAGATAGCATCTTCGGGTTTACGCCTCCGCAAGGGGGCGTTTCTTTTGCGCCTTTTTCGCACATTTTCCATAGCTTATCATTCATTATTATTCTCCACAATCGCTATTTCTTCCGCGAGGCTATTGAAAATTTTATCCGTCATTTTTATTGATAGTTTTTCGTGTATTCCATACCCAGCCGGGTAACTGCTCGAGAGCCTTTTGCCTCTCTGTAGATAGTTTTCCTTGTTTGTAGGCATTTCGCTGCCTACTCACCCATTGCCCCAACTTATATTTATTTTCCGTGACATACTTTGTGGGCACAGATGTATGCCCCTCAGATTCTGCATATTTCTGCAAATGTTCGAAGCCTTCTGTCCATGTTCCTTTTTTCTTTGTTTCCTCCTCCTTTATTCCCCACACCCACCCAGGTAATTCTTCGAGAAGCTGCTGCCACCCAGGCAATAAACTCCCTTTTTGGTAAGCCATTTTCTGAGATTGTACCCATGACGATAGGTGAAAACCGTCTTTAGTAACATATCTTTTAGGTACACGAGCGTAACCCTCGTATTCAACGTACTGACGCAAATGCTCGAAGCCTTCTTGCCATTTTGCTTTATTTAAATCCATAAAAATCCACTTGGGTAGCGTCCTGAGAGCTTTTTGTTGCTCAGTGGATAGTTCTCCGTTTTTGTAGGCAGTTCTCTGGCGTTGAACCCAATTGCCTAACTTAAAACCATCCTTGGTGGTATATTTTTTAGGTACACAAGCATGACCCTCGCATTCAACGTACTGACGTAAGTGCTCGAAACTCTCCAGCCAGGATGTTTCTTGGATATTCCATATCCATCCGGGTAGTTCTTCCAGTTTTTTTTGTCGTTCTACAGACAACTTTCCTTTTCGGTAGAAGCTACGTTGATGTGCAATCCAATTGCCAAGTTTAAAGCCGTCTTGGCTAATATAGTTAACAGGTACTAATGAACTTCCTTTAACATCTATATACTGACGCAAATATTCGAAGCCTTCTGTCCATGTTTTTTTTATTCCTTTTTTATCTATTGTCCATGTCCAGCCTTTCAACTGTTCGAGAGCCTTTTGTCTTTCTATGGATAGCTTTCCTTGTTTGAACAATCGTTGTTGACTATGCACCCAAGCTCCAAGGTTGTAGCCGTCCACCGTGATGTAATTTTTAGGAATAGAGATATAGCCTCGAGATTCCGCATGTTTCCAATCTAATAAACGCTGTAAAAGTTTCATCCATAATTTTTCTCGTGTATCCCCCCATATCCAACCTTTTAATTGTTTAAGAGCCCTTTGTCTTTCTATGGATAGCTTTCCTTGTTCGAACAACTTTCGTTGAGTACCTACCCAATTTCCAAGTTTGTAACCGTCTTTAGTAACGTAATTGTATGGTACAAGTGAATCACCTTTTTGTTCCACGTAACCTTCAAGCATGCCAAACCAGAATTGCCACGAAGCGGTAGACCGTTCAACAATTCTCAGGATAAGGGACTCTACAAACGATTTTCCAACAGCCACGGGAATATCCACAAGAATTTTCTCAGGTATATCGAGTTTTGCTTTATAGTTACGGCCAAGTTGTCTGCGAATTTGGTCGAGAGTGTCAGCCAAAACATCATCATGTGCTCGAAGTGCTTTTAATACATCCCAAATCGGTTTAAAGGCAGAACTTTCCAGAGCGGTCTTGGAATCCTGCTCGGTATCGATAAAGACAGGCAGAACAACCGTGCCTATTTTCTTATCTGGAGCTTTTCGCATTACCCGTCCAACAGCCTGAACTATGTCCAATTGAGAATGTCGCGGGTCAATAAAGGCAACACCGTCAAGTGTCGGAAGGTCAACGCCCTCACCAAGACAGCGGGCATTTGTAAGTAACCCGCGTTCTCCATCCTCCAGATGCCGAAATCGGTTAAGTAAAGTATCACGCCTGCCTGATGACATTTCTCCACTTACATGCTCAGACCACAGTTTACCAGTTGGGCGTGAATATTCAGGCATCCAATGAACCACATCAGGCAATTGTTTGCTGAACTCTCTTGCTCTTTTTATGCGGCCGTGGAAACTGATAATCCTTTGTAAATCGTATTTGCGCATCGCCTTGGCAAGAGCAATCTGGCTTGCAAGAGTACGCGCATCAGTAATAGTTTGGCCGTCAAAGGTAACAAAGGTTTCTTTTTCCGCATATTCCTGATAAGTGGCGTTATCTACAGCAACGATAACTACCTGATAATCAGTAAGAAGGTCTTGCTTAATCGCTTCAGAAAAGGTCAATTGATGAAAGGCAGGCCCGAATTTGCTTTCATCATCCATAGAGGCAATCTCATAATCAACCTCTTCGGCTTCCGCCTGTACGCGATCGGTAAAGTATCGCGGTGTCGCTGTCATAAATAAACGATTTTTAGTTTTGATGGCATTACTGTCCAAAATAGTCGCAAAAGGACCTGTGCCTATTCCTGCACAACGATGTGCCTCATCGGCGATAGTAAGGTCAAAAGCCGGGACATTGTTTCTGGTAAATGCCTTTGCGATTACTGGCGATGATTGATATGTCGAAAAAACTACAATATGGCCTTGTTTGCGAAGAAACTCCGCCACTTCATCAGGCTTGGTAGTCACTGGAAGACCAAGTTCACTTGTTCGGGATATAAAATGGTCTGCATCACGAACAGTATCATCAGAGCAAACAGGGAGATAATGAAAATTTTGGGATGCATTAGCGGTCCATTCCCGAAGAGTCTGGGCAAGCAGAGAAAGCGATGGCAAAAGAATGAGTGTGCGCTGGCTCTCGAGTTTTTCTGCCGCCCATAAGGCCACCAGCGTTTTTCCAGTGCCGCAGGCCATAATAAGTTGACCGCGATTATGCTCAGAAAAACCTTTAGATACATCCGAAATGGCTTTTTCCTGATGAGGCCGTGGCTTTTTTGGTTCTTGGAACTTGGCCTCTAATTTGTCCGGAGACAACGGCCAAATCACTGCGGATTTTTCAAGGTCTGAAAAAAGAATCTGGCCAACTGGTTTTTCCTGGTCTCGCAGTGTGCGTTCAGCAATTAGCCCGACTAAGTTTGTCGTGGCAATAAGCAAACGAAAGGCAAAAACTTCACGGGATGATTCGCTCAAAAAGGTATCGACATCAGTTTTTTTAATTGAATATTTATCATCGTAAGCTTTTGCCTGTATGGCCCATAGTTTATCGTCATAAGTTTTTGCAACGAGGTCTATGCCTGCGTCAGCCCCCCATTTGCCCGGCCACTCTTTCCAGAGCCAGACATTCTTCAATTCCATCCGGTATTTAGGGTCATTCTCAAGATACCATTTGCAGATATGTTCAAACTGACGGCCGCGAACATAGTTGTTCGCGGCAAGATTAGAAAGCAATTCAAGTAATGTTGCCATGACTATTTAAATATTTACGGGCTTATTAGCCATAAAAACATGAGGCAATTTCTCCGCCATTTTTTATTTCCTCTGTCCTTTTCCAATACTTTTAAAATCCGTCTTTGCCATTCCTTTATTTCTCCTTTTGCTTTTATCCCGCACCTATTCATTTAAATAAAAATGAATACTTAACCCCGGTTAGATAACTTCGTATCTCACAGGGCAAGTAGGTGCGGGGTTAAATCCGGTGATATTCTATCCTCTAACCCCTTATAAATCAAATACTTTTATCCCGCACCAACGGGTTATTGAATAAAAAAAGGTGCGGGATTGAATAGCAAATTGGTGCGGGACTACCGCCCCCCGCCTACGCGAGGGTAAACTCCGGTGCGGGGGCTAAACACGTTAACATTACCCCGCGCTTACGCCCCTATAAGTTGGGGTCTCCACTGCGTTTCGACTTGGGGCTCTGTTTTGTTTTTATTCGCTTTAAGGGTTTTTTATTGCAATATATAGATTAAAAGGTTATAAAATATAGTCTTAAATCTATTGAAAACGGAGACTTAAGATGCAGATAACGATTCTAAAGGCTAAACAACCTGCCCTAAACAGCGTATAACAAATAGTTTATGAACAATAAAAGACAGAATATGAAAAAACAGAATAGTCACCCGCCGAAACAATCTCTGCTGAGCGGCAAAAATATGCCTTTCAGATGGCTTTTGATTGCGCTTATTTTTTTAGCGCTTTTGATGACATTCCAGACTTATCAGCAGCGAGATGAAATAACCAACGATGAATTCAACAAATATCTGGCAGAGGGCAAAATTGAAAGCGTTGAAATAACGGACCGCCAGATAAGCGGCAAATTCAATCTGGCAGGAATAGAATCCCGGCCTGCAAAAGCTTCCAGGACTTTTACGGTCGGTTTTCAACCTGAAATGCTGCCGGATATAACAGCGAAACTGCAGGCTGTGAATGTCAAATGGACTGTCGCTCGGCCGCAGATGTGGCTATCGTTTCTTAGCTGGCTGCCTTTTGTGCTTTTAATCGTGTTCTTCTATTTTCTTTTTATCAGGAATGTCCGTAACGGGCCGGGTATGCTGATGAGTTTCGGACGCAGTAAGCACAAGATGCAGGGCAGTGAACAAATGAAGGTAACTTTTGACGATGTTGCCGGCATTGATGAGGCCAAGGAGGAAGTTGCCGAGATTATCGAATTTTTAAAGCATCCCAAGAAATTCCAGAAAATCGGCGGCAGAATTCCCCGCGGCATTTTGTTAGTCGGCCCGCCGGGCTGCGGCAAAACCTTGCTGGCAAAAGCGATTTCGGGGCAGGCGAATGTGCCGTTTTTCAGCATATCGGGCAGTGATTTCGTAGAGATGTTTGTAGGCGTCGGCGCATCGCGCGTTCGAGACCTATTTAAAACCGCAAAAGAAAACTCGCCCTGTATTATATTCCTTGACGAAATAGACGCAATCGGCAAAAAGCGCGGGCCGGGATTCGTCAGCGGCGGACACGATGAAAGAGAACAAACGCTAAACGCAATCCTTGTCGAAATGGACGGATTCGATACGAACGACCAGGTAATCGTAATGGCAGCAACAAACCGAGGCGATATACTCGATAAAGCGCTGACCCGGCCGGGAAGATTCGACAGACAAGTTTTTATTCCTCTGCCTGATGTCAAAGGCAGAACGGAAATACTGAAAATACACGCGCGAAAAATCAGAATGGGACCTGATGTTGACCTTGAAAGAGTGGCAAGAGGAACGCCGATGTTCAGCGGGGCCGATTTGGAAGCGATAATCAACGAGGCTGCCATCGCGGCGACGATGAGTAATAAGGATTTCGTTGAGATGGAAGACCTCGAAGAGGCAAGAGACAAAGTCCGCTGGGGCAGGAAAAAACGCAGCAGAGCAGTTGACCAGGCAGACAGGAAAATCACTGCCTATCACGAAGCGGGCCATACGCTGGTCCAGTCAATGCTTAAAGACGCAGACCCGCTGCATAAGGTCAGTATTATTCCGCGAGGGCCTTACGGCGGAGCTACTTTTTCGCTGCCGGAAAAAGACAGAACGCACTACACCAAAAAATACTGTATGGCGGAATTGCAGGTTTGTTTCGGCGGGCGTATAGCCGAAGAGCTTTTCTGCGAGGACATATCCAGCGGAGCACAGTCTGATATCCAGGCCGCAACTTCGATGGCCAGGGAAATGGTTCAAACGTGGGGAATGTCTGAGACCCTGGGGCCGATCGATTACAGCACGCAGCAACAGGATTATTATTTCGGATTGCCGGCGCAGGAACATTCGCAAAGAACAGCGGAAATTATCGATAACGAGGTCAAGAAACTTATAGACCTGGCTTTCAAGGCCGCAAAGGAAGTTATAGAAAAGAACCGGGACAAACTTGTGCTGGTGGCAGAGGCGCTTTTGAAATATGAAACGCTCGACGCCGCCGAAGTAAAAATAATTCTCGAAGGCGGCTCGTTAAATAAACCCACCGTAGGCGACCTGCTCAAGGCAGAACAGGAAAAAATAAATCATCCGGCCGAAAAAAAACCGATTGAAAAAAAGGAATAATGATTTTACAGTTTGCGAATGGGGATAAATGCGCGGAAGGTATTTTTTACTATTAACTATCTGTGCAGTGATAAACCCGTTTTTCTCGGCTGCTTTTGCAAATGAGAAAATTAAAGATGAATTTGCGCAGGTAGAGATTATCTTACAGCACAATGCGGTCAAGCCGGATTCAAACAGCGCAATCCAGATAAAATTCAACCTCGCCAAAGACTGGCATTTCTACGCAGACGCAAATACAACACCGCAAGGAATGAGCCTGAAAATAATACCTCAAGGCAAAGGACTTATCTTTTCCGAACCTGTTTTCCCCAAAGCACAAATTTATTTTGACAAAGTTACAAATCAAAAACAATCTGTTTACAGCGGGTCTTTCAGCGTTTATGTTTCTTTTAGAACAGAAGCGAACGCATCAAACAGCGAAATAAACGTTTCAATAGACGGTCTTTCCTGCTCGCAGCAGTTGTGCAGAAAAGCATCTTACGAACTTTCAAAAAAGATTGAAATTTCAACATCGGCGAAAATGGATAAGCCAGCGTTTAACGTAACAGAGCAGACTCCTGTCGCTTTCGCTCCAGGCTCTGTCGGCGGGGCTAACCAAATTAAACCGGCAGCGGTTCTGTCTCTTGCGATATTAGCGGGACTTTTGCTTAATGTTATGCCGTGCGTCTGGCCAGTGCTGCCGATTATCGTTATGCGGCTCGTCAGCCAGGCAAAACAAAACAAGGCGAAGAGTATCGCCCTGGGTTTTGCGTTTGCCGCGGGGATTATCCTTTTCTTTGCCACTCTTGCCATAGTCAGCATAATTCTCAAATTAGGTTTCGGTATAATCTTTCAATGGGGCGACCAGTTCAGAAACCCAGCGTTTATCATCACGATGGCGCTGCTGATGGTAGCGCTGGCGTTATATATGTTCGGATTATGGACATTCGGCATACCCACGTCAATTGGCGGAACAGGCAAACAAAGCGGAGGCTTTGCAGGTTCGGTCGGGATGGGATTTTTAGCGGCGGTTCTAAGCACGCCGTGCAGTTTCGCGATACTTGCGTTTGTTCTCGCCTGGGCGCAGACTCAGCCAATACCGCTTGCGACCGTTACGATACTGCTCATCGGCGTCGGGATGTCCGTGCCTTATGTGATACTGGCGGCTCTTCCAGGCCTTCTTAATAAAATACCAAAACCCGGCAGATGGATGGAGCTTTTCAAACACGCTACCGGCTTTATCCTGCTGGCAATCGGCGTAAAACTGCTTGAAGCGGTTCAGCCTCAGAAAATCATAGATGTGCTTTATTACGCAATTGTGCTTGCGGTCTGCGTTTGGATGTGGGGAGTCTGGGTTCAATATAATACTCCAGCCATGAAAAAATGGCTGATAAGACTGGCGGCGATTATTCTGGCGATTTTTTTCGGTTTTGTATTTCTGTCAGAGCCGAAGAAAGGTCTTATTGACTGGCAACCATACAATGCGGACGTTATCGCAGCAGCGAAGAAGAACAATCAGCCGGCGCTTATTAAGTTCACCGCTGACTGGTGCTTTTCATGCAAGATTCTCGATAAGACTGTTTATTCGAGCGCTGAAATCGCTGACTTAATCAAACGCAAAGGCGTGCTTGCGATAAAGGCCGATACGACAGAATACGATTACCCCGCGGCAAAGGCGCTGAAAGAAATATATAACGAGCCTGCCGTGCCGGTAACGGTTCTGCTTCTGCCGGGTAATAATGCTCCGGTAAAACTTGCCGGCAATCTGATAGGCGGAAAACTCAAAGAATATCTGGAATCGCTGCCGGATAAAAAACAATGAAAAGCGGGAAATACTGTTTAATTCTGATGTGTCTGTGCGGAGTTTTGTTTTTGACGGGGTTTTCCTCGATGTCCGATTCAGTTTCCAGCCCGAATGGGAAAATAAAAGTATCCTTCTTTATAGACGAGCAGGGCAGGCCGTTATATTCTGTGAAACTCGGCGGTAAAGAAATTATTAAGCCATCCGCGATGGGTCTTGTTCGCAGCGATGGCTCATTCGCGGAAAAGCTGACCCTCGTAAAAGTTTCCAGGCCGCAGAAAGTCAAGGACAGTTACGATATGCTGGAAGGCAAGAAAAAACGCTGCGTGTATGAAGCTGTGTGCAGGGTCTGGACGCTGAAAAATACCGGCGGCGAAACGATGGATATTATTTTCCAGGTCTCCGATGACGGTCTTGCTTTCCGCTATACTTTCCCGCCGGATTCGCAAAAGACCTGCTCAGTCGAACAGGAGAAAACATCTTTCGCCTTTGCCGCGGATACGGTTTACTGGCTGCATCCGATGCAGCCGGGCAAAAGCGGATGGCAGCAGACCCAGCCTTCTTATGAGGAGCATTATGAAATAGAAAAACCAGTCGGCGGACCTTCGCCAACCGGCCAGGGCTGGTGTTTGCCGGCGCTATTCAAAACATCAGGCGGCACCTGGATTTTGATTTGCGACAGCGATGTCGATGAATCTTACTGCGGCGGACGGCTTGCCAATGATTCAAACGGCGGCGTCTATCGAATTGCTTTTCCGCATCCCAAAGAGCATCGCGGTGAAATAGACCCTGTTGCGCCAGAGATTCAATTGCCGTTTAAATCTCCCTGGCGAGTATTGATTGTCGGACAAACACTGAATACTATTGTCCAGTCAACTTTGATGACGGATGTGGCGACAGGCTGCAAATTGGCGGATTGTAATTTTGTAAAACCCGGCCGGGCAGCCTGGCCTTGGCTGCGGTATGGAGACGACAGTTCTGAACCGAATACTATCAAAAAATTTATTGATTTTGCTTCTCTAATGCATTGGGAATATGTTCTTATCGATTGCGACTGGGATAAAAATACAGGCTATGAAAAAATGGCTGATATTGTTCGCCGAGCGAGTGAAAAAAATGTCGGTATTATTCTCTGGTATAACTCCAACGGCCAATGGAACACTGCACCGATGACGCCGAAGAATCGTATGGATGAAAGAACGGTGCGCAGGCAGGAATTTGCGTTATTGCAGAAAATGGGCGTCAAAGGCGTTAAGATAGATTTCTTCGGCGGCGACAAGCAGGCAACGATGAAGCTTTATTTAGATATTTTGAAAGACGCCGCGGACTTCGGCATTATGGTTAACTGCCACGGCGCGACGATTCCTCGCGGCTGGCAGCGGACATATCCTAATCTGGTTTCGATGGAGGCGGTCAAGGGAATGGAATATACCACATTTGACCAGCACAATGCCGACCTTCAGCCGCAGCACTGCTGTATTCTGCCGTTCACACGCAATGCCATCGGCTCGATGGATTTCACTCCGGTGGTTTTTAATCCGGTTATCCGAAATTCACAATTGCGAACATTGCCGGCGTTTGAATTGGCGCTGTCGGTAATTTTTGAGTCGGGCATCCAGCATTTCGGTCTGGTGCCAGATGAAATGCAGCTAATGTCCGCCAAAGGCGAGACCTCGCCAAAAGGCGGGCCGGATTTTGTGAAGGAATTTTTGCAGAAAGTCCCTGTGGTCTGGGACCAGACCCGATTGATAGACGGTTATCCCGGAAAATATGTCGTTATGGCCCGCAGAAATGGAAACACCTGGTATATCGCCGGGATTAACGGACGAAACAATGAAGAAAAACTGAACGTTGATTTATCTTTTCTCAGCAAAGACAAATGGAGCGGTTCCCTAATTACCGATGGGCCGGACAGAAGTTTTGTCAAAAAATCTTTTGAGCCGGTCAATTCCTGTGCCGTGGAACTAAAGCCTTACGGCGGTTTTGTGATATGGCTAAACAGACAATAGACAAACAGAAAGCAAAAGAGCGGGTAAAGGCGATTTGGCCGATATTGAAGAAGACCTATCCGCAGGCGAAATGCGCACTTGAGCATTCCGACGCACTGGAGCTTCTTATCGCGACGATACTTTCCGCCCAGTGCACCGATGTGAGGGTAAATATCGTAACAAAGACGCTTTTCAAAAAATATAGGTCCGCAAAAGACTGGGCCGATGCGCCTCTTGAGGAAATCGAGCAGGACATAAAAAGCACAGGGTTTTACCGCAACAAGGCCCTCAATATAAAAAATGCCTGCAAAAAAATAGTCGATGAGTATAATAATAAAGTGCCGGACACGATGGATGAGCTTTTGACACTAAACGGTGTCGGCAGAAAAACAGCAAACGTCGTTTTAGGCAACGCATTCGGTGTGCCGGGTATCGTTTGCGATACACACGTAATTAGACTGTCCAGAAGACTTGGGCTTTCGGCAAATACGGACAATCCGGAAAAGCTGGAATACGACCTTATGGAAATAGTGCCTAAGGAAAACTGGACGCTTTTTAGTCACTTACTTATCTTTCACGGCAGAAATATATGTCAGGCCCGCAAGCCGGATTGTGACAATTGCCCGATTGCGAAGAACTGCCCTGCTGCAAATAATCCCGAATTATGGTAAAATGAGGTAATAAAATGAGTGAAAAAATAGCGAGATTTGGCGTTGAGACCGAAGAAACCTGGCGGATATTCAGGATAATGGCGGAATTTGTCGAAGGCTTCGAGGAGCTTGCGACAGTGGGACCTGCCGTCTCAATTTACGGCTCGGCAAGAACATCGCCCGATGATAAATATTATAAGCTCGCCGAACAAACGGCCGGCATTCTGGCAAAGGCGGGTTTTGCGGTTATCACCGGCGGAGGCGGCGGAATAATGGAAGCGGCCAATAAAGGCGCCGCACAGGCAGGCGGAAAAAGTATCGGCCTCAATATCGAGATGCCGCACGAGCAGAAGCCGAATGTTTATCAAAATCTTTCGCTGCATTTCAGATATTTTTTCTGCAGAAAAGTTATGTTTCTCAAATATGCCAACGGCTTTATCGCCTTTCCCGGCGGATACGGCACGCTTGATGAGTTCAGTGAAGCTGTTATGCTGATTCAGACTTTAAAACAGGCGTATTTTCCCGTGATTCTTATAGGCAGCGAATACTGGTCGGGCCTTACTGAATGGATGGAAGACCAGATGCTGCACAAAAATAAATATATGGACCCGGAAGATTTGAAGGTATTTTCGATTTGTGACGACCCGCAGAAGGCCGCGGATGTTATAATAAGTTTTTACAGGTCCGGCGGCAAAAGCGGCGTCCAGGAACCGACGGGTTTGAAGAAAAGCACAAGATAACAAATAAGCAATTTATAATTTCCCCGCTTCGGGAAGGAAGAATTATGCACGCGTTAACTCTTATAATCGTAAGCCTGCTCGTATTCGCACTGGCCTACAGATTTTACGCGAACTTTATTATGACAAAAGTGCTCGTCTTTAACGATGCTCTTCCAACGCCGGCCCATACCCTGCGCGACGGGAAAGATTACCATCCCACAAACAGATATGTGCTGTTCGGTCATCATTTCGCCGCTATAGCGGGCGCCGGCCCACTCGTAGGGCCTGTCCTAGCTGCTCAGTTCGGATTTCTGCCGGGCTATCTATGGATATTAATCGGCGCTGTTCTCGGCGGCGCAGTGCACGATGTTGTTATCCTTTTCGCCTCCGTCAGAATGAAGGGACTGTCCCTGACCCAATTGGCCAAAGAACATATAAGCGCCCCGGCAGGCGTCGCCACCGGCTTTGCGATACTCTTTATTATTATAACCGCTTTGGCAGGTCTGGCTCTCGTGGTTGTCAATGCTCTGAACGAAAGTATCTGGGCGACATTTACCATAGCGGTAACTATTCCTGCCGCTTTGTTTGTCGGACTCTATATGTATAAAATAAGACCCGGAAAACTTGTCGAGGCATCGCTGGTTGGAGTGGCAATCGTAATGCTCGGCGTGATATTCGGCGAACCTTTGTCGAGAACAAGTATCGGCTCAGTTTTTCTTCTCTCCAAGCCTGCACTGTCCATTATACTACCTCTCTACGGCCTGATTGCATCTGTGCTTCCTGTCTGGCTGCTCCTGTGCCCGCGGGACTATTTAAGCTCATATATGAAACTGGGAACAATCGCATTTCTGGTGCTCGGCATTTGTATCGTTAATCCTAAAATTCATATGCCCGCGTTAACGCCGTATATTCACGGCGGCGGCCCAATAATTCCCGGAAAAGTCTGGCCCTTTGTCTGTATCACAATTGCCTGCGGAGCAATCAGCGGTTTTCATAGTTTGATTGGCTCCGGCACTACCCCGAAGATGATTAACAAGGAATCTGATATCCGCTTTATAGGCTATGGCGCAATGCTTATGGAAGCCGTCGTATCAATTATGGCTCTTATTGCCGCAACGGTGATGCTGCCCGGAGATTATTTTGCGATAAATCTGTCGCCGGACCTTTTTGCCAAACTCGGTTTCAGCACAAGCCAACTTGCGGAAATTGAAAGGATGACAGGCGAAACCCTGACCGGCAGAGCGGGCGGGGCTGTTTCCCTGGCCGCAGGGATGTCGCTGATATTATCGGCTATAAAAGGTATGAAACACCTGATGGGTTATTGGTATCATTTTGCTATTATGTTTGAGGCGCTTTTTATTTTAACAACCGTCGATACCGGCACACGTGTCGCCCGCTACATCCTTCAGGAAATACTTAAACCCATCCATCCGAAACTGGCAAGCAGCACCTGGCTGCCGGGCGTGATTTTGACCGGCACAATAATCAGCTTCCTGTGGGGTTATCTTGTTTACTTCGGCGAAATCTCCACTATCTGGCCGATGTTCGGCGTGGCCAACCAACTTCTTGCGACGCTCGCTCTGTGTATTGGAACTGTTTTTATTCTTCGACATTCGCAAAAATGGTATTATTGTTTTATAACTTTTATCCCCGCCCTGTTTATGTTCGTTACAACTTTTACGGCAAGCATCGACAATATAATTAATAACTACCTGCCAAAGTATAATTTTCAGGGAAATATGAACACGGCTCTTTCGGTTGTTATGCTGCTTTTAGTGCTGATAATATTTTTTGAATCATTAAGGAAAGCCGTTTCTATTCTTTATCCCATATTTGCCGGGACAGCCAAAAAAAGCTCCTGACCCCTTTTTTATTTTTCGGCTGTTTTTTCCAACTGTTTCAGCAAATACTGTTTATCAGGGCCGCCGAGATGCTGCCAGGGAAGAATTTCATCAACATCAAATTTCCTTGCCGCGAGCTTGTTTAAATTAAGGCCGCACTTTTCAAACGCTTTTTGCCATAAATCAAATCTGAAACACTCATCCCATAAATCAAACCTCGCCCCGCTTCTATAAGCACATTCAATAACATCAGCTAACCTTCTGTCGCCTCTGCCGATGGCTGATTCCAGGAGACTGGCATGGATATTATGAAATTTAAAATTTAAAAATCCTGCGTTAAGCTTTCTTTTCTCCGCCAGGATAATATCTTTGACGTTTTTAAAATATTCCTCGCTTTGCTGCCCCTGCCAGCCAAAAGGCGTATGAGTCTTCGGCACAAACCAGCTTACCGCGGCATTTATATTGGCAACCTTACCGCATACTTTCTTTCGCAATATTGCAAGGTCATAGCAAAGTTTAACGATATTTTTTATATCTTCTTCTGTTTCAGTCGGCAAACCAGCCATAAAATAAAGTTTTATACTCTCAAATCCCTGCTTATACGCTTCCTCGACCGCTGCAAAAAGATTCTCATCCGTTATTGGTTTATTGATAATTTTTCTTAGCCGTTCACTCGCTGCTTCGACTGCGATAGTCAGGCCGCTTTTACGAACTGACGATGCAAGTTTAGGCAAAAGTTTAAGCTGCACGTCAACACGCAGGCTCGGCAGCGATATTCCAACCCGGCGAGGCTCAAAATATTCGTTGAGCAAACTTATGGTTTCTTCAAGATACGGATAATCGGCAGTTGAGAGGCTCAAAAGACCGATTGTATCAAGACCTGTTGAATGATACGCCTTTTTTGCTATTTCTAAAATTCTCTGCGGACTGCGGTATCGAACTGGTCTTCGACAGAAACTTGCCTGACAGAAATTGCACCTGCCGGGACAGCCCCGCATAACCTCGATGCTGATTCTTTCGTGAATTGCCTGCGTGAAAGGCACAATCGGACTTTCAAGAACAACGGAATTATCAAGGTCGTCAACAACGGCATCAGTTATTCTTTCAGGTAAACCATTATCAATGAGCGTAAAGGATTTTATCTTTAAGCCGTTGTATTCAAATTTATAAAGCGACGGCACATAGATAAAAGGAAACTTTTTAGCGGCTTCTATTAAAATATTTTGCTTCGGAGTATTTGTCTTTTTTTGTTCAATCAGAAATTGTGCAAGCTGAACTGAGGCCTCTTCAGCCTGACCCAATAAAAACATATCGAAAAATTCCGCTACAGGTTCGCAGCAGTTCGCCATACCCGCCCCGCCTAAAATTAACGGGAAATCATCGTTTCTGTCTTTGCTTCGCAACGGGATACCCGCAAGGTCGAGAGCGTTTAAAACGCTTGTATAGCATAATTCGTTTGTAAGGCTGAAACCCAGAATGTCGAAATCCGCAACTTTCGCCTTTGATTCGAGGGTGAACAGGGGAATGTTTTTTTGCTTCATTATTTCCTGCGCATCAGTCCACGGCAGGAAAACCCTCTCGGCGGCGACATTTGGCAGGCGATTTAAGGCTTCATAAACAATCGCAAGGCCGGTATGGCTCATCCCTATTTCATAAATATCGGGAAAGCACAAAGCAACTCTCAGGCCGCACTTGTCTAAATCTTTTTTAATTGCATTTATTTCGCCGCCGATGTAGCGCGAGGGCGTTCTGACAAAAGACAGAAATCTCTGTTCGACTAAACCCGCTAATATTGTAATTTTTCGATTTTTCATCCCGTTAGACCATTTTTAATACTATAAGATTATCGAAATGCATCTGACTTTTCCACATTAAAAAACCTGTATAAAAATTATCCAGGTCTAACGGGATTCATTGCCGCCATTTTACCATCAGCATCGGTAAATGTAATTGATAATTACAGGCCGATAGCTGATAATAGCAGTGAAATTGAAAGGCTTATTAATGGAAAAATGGACGTGGATAATAAGAAATGCAGTAATTGTATTAATTGTTATCGCTCTTTCTTTTGTTCTTAAACATCAGGTTGAAAACGAAATCACTGTTCGCGTTGTCAGCCCAAACAAGGTTGTGATGAACACCATCGCAAAGATTGTCGCTGTTGCGATTGGCAAACAAACAGCCAAACAGAGTATCGATGCCGCCTTTGAAAAAATCTATAAAATTGAAAGACTGATGAACAGATACGACCCAAACTCCCAGCTTTCAAAGGTAAATATGCTGGCGGCAAAAGGACCTGTAAAGGTTGATAAGGAGCTTTTCGATATTTTACAGAAATCGGTTGATTATTATAAGCTGACGGACGGCGCTTTCGATATTACCGTTGCACCGCTGATTGATTTGTGGAAGAAATGTGCCGAGGCGAATTCTATGCCGACCGATGAGCAGCTTGCGGAAGTAAAAAAAATAATCGGCTGTGATAAACTGCTGCTTGATTCGAATGATTTTTCGGTCCGATTTGCCGTTGAAGGAATGAAGCTCGATTTAGGCGGAATCGCAAAGGGTTTTGCGGTTGACCTTGCTGGAAAGGAGATGTCAAAAGCCGGCGCAGACGGCGGGTTTATTGCCATTGGCGGTGAAATAGGCTGTTTCGGCAAAACTGAAAAAGGCGAAAACTGGATTATCGGCATTCATAATCCATTTGTTCCACAAGGCCAGGACGAGAACGTAATAGCAAAATTGGTTCTTTCAGACAAAAATGTTTCTACCAGCGGCAATTATAGAAGATTCTATGAAATCGGAGGCAGACGTTTCAGCCATATCCTTAATCCCAAAACCGGGAAAAGCGCCGATGAACTTGCCAGCGTTACGGTTATCACTTCAGACGGCACCCAGGCTGATGCGCTCGCCACTGCTATTAGCGTTTTGGGAGCGGAAAAAGGCCTTGATTTAATCGAAAAAACTAAAGATATCGCGGCTATATTGATTAAATCCGGCAGCGGCCAAATCATCAAATCCAGCGGTGTAGAGCAATATTTGGTGAAATAAGAATATAAAAGATATAATATAGAAAGTTATAAGCTATCAATTTGTTTGACTAAAATCAGCGATTGTGGTAAATATAACTGGTTTTAGGGAATTTGGCTGTAGTTCTATGAATCTTGAGGACTTACGTAAAAAAATAGACCAGATTGACGGGCGGCTCATTGAGCTGATGAATGAGCGTGCGCAGGTGGTTATCGAGATAGGCAAAGCCAAGAACGGCGGGCCGGTCTATGCTCCCGACCGTGAAAAAAAGGTGCTCGCACGGATTGCAGAATTAAATAAAGGCCCCCTGCCGGACAGAACCCTTGCTGCAATTTGGCGGGAACTAATGAGCGGCTCATTATTTCTTGAACGGCCGCTGCGAATTTCATACCTTGGGCCTGAAGGCAGTTTTACACATACAGCCGCGATTAGAAAATTCGGCCAAAGCGTTGAATATGAGGCCGTTCTCGATATCCGGGGTATATTTGACGAGATAAGCAAAGGACACTGCGACTTAGGCGTTGTGCCGATAGAAAATTCCGTCGCAGGCGGCGTTATTGAATCGCTCGATGCCTTTGTGGATACCGATGTATTTATTTGTGCCGAAGTCAATATGGCGATTCATCATAATCTTCTTGCAAACTGCAAACTGGAAAAAGTCAAAAAGGTTTATTCCAAGCCTGAGGTTTTCGCGCAGTGCAGGCGATGGCTCACCGCGACTTTCATAGAAGAAAACACAATAGCTGTTGCCTCGACCGCAAAGGCGGCTCAAATGGCGGCAAAAGAGAAATTCGCAGCGGCAATCGGCTCGGATATCGCCGCCGAACTTTATGGATTGAATATAATATGTGAAAATATCGAGGACACCGCCAATAACGTAACGCGGTTTCTTGTGATTAGCAAAGAAGACGCAAAGCCGACCGGCGACGATAAAACTTCGATACTATTCAGCACCGCTCATAAGGCAGGCGCTCTTGCAGATGTGCTGGATGTTTTCAAGAAGCGCGAGATTAACCTTACTAATATTGAATCGCGGCCAAGCAAAAAAAGACAATGGGAATATTATTTCTTTGTCGATTGCCAGGGGCATCGAAAAGACGAAAAACTTGTCGAAGGTCTTAACGAAATAAGGCAGCACTGCCTTCAGCTTTCTGTGCTGGGCAGTTACCCAAGAAGCGATACACTTTTAGAATAATTTTTTCAGGACACAGCAATGAGAAAACCATTTATCGGCGGAAATTGGAAAATGAATACGGACGGCAAAAGCGCTGTCGAGCTCGCAAAGGGCGTAGCACAAAAATGCGGCGATATGCTCGCCAGGACGGATGTTTGCGTTTGCCCGCCGTTCGTTTATCTTCCGCTGGTTAAGCAGGCCCTTGGTCAATCGGCTGTTACTCTCGGCGCACAGGATGTATATTTTGAGGCGAAAGGCGCTTTTACAGGCGAGGTAAGCTGCCAGATGCTTAAAGATGTCGGCTGTAAAAATGTGATAGTCGGTCATTCTGAAAGACGCCACGTTATCGGTGAAACCGATGCGATTATAAACAAAAAATTATTAGCCGCAATTGACGCAGGATTGCTTCCTATATTCTGCGTCGGCGAGCTTCTTGAGCAGCGAAAAGCAAATAAGACCCAGCAGGTAGTCCAGGAGCAGGTCCAAAAAGGCCTGCAGAATGTAACCGCTGAAAAGGTAAAAGCTGTAACAATTGCTTATGAACCTGTTTGGGCCATCGGGACAGGCATTAACGCTACGCCTCAGCAGGCTCAGGAAGTGCATTTAATGATTCGACAGCTCATCGGCAAAATGTATAATATAGAGATTGCAGAACAAATAAGGATCCAATACGGCGGTTCGGTAAAACCGGACAATGCTCTTGAACTTATGACTCATCCGGATGTCGATGGATTTTTAGTCGGCGGCGCGAGCCTCAAGGCTGATGATTTTGCCGCGATTGTAAAAGCAGCGGCGCAAGCAAGAAAATAAAGTAACTATTTTTTTTAGAGGTAATAATATGACGGGTTTTACATTAGCGGCCGTGCCGTTTGTTATGAAAATTGTTATGGGAATCTGGGTTTTCATATCGCTGGCGCTCATTCTTATTGTCCTGATACAGAAAGGCAAAGGAGGCGGGCTTAGCGCTGCGTTCGGCGGAATTGGTAATTCGCTGCTCGGCACTAAAACGGGCGATTTCCTTACGTGGGTTACAATCAGTCTTGTGGCAGTCTGGCTGCTCTTGAGCGTTGCCGCTGCTAAATGGTTCAAACCGCAGGCAAGCGAATATCTACAAGGCGGACAAATGCCCCAAGCGCCTGTTTCTGCTCCTGCCGAAACACAGCAGCCGACTGAAAATCAAAGCGGCGCTGAAACACAGAAAACCGATACACCGGCACCTCCTAAATAAGGATTACGATAAATGCTGAATAGTATGACAGGATTTGCGAGAGTTTGCCGTGAAATAGGCGGTATAAGTTATGCCGTCGAGATAAGAACGGTAAATAACCGGTATTTTAAGCCGAGCATTAGACTTCCGGAAGCGGCTGCGTTTCTGGAGCCGGACATCGAAAAAATCCTCCGCCGGCATATTTATCGCGGCGTGGTTAATTATTTTCTTCGCTATAAGAACATCAGCGGAGAACCAATGTATGAAATAGATTCCGCCGCTCTGAAAAGTTATGTTGCAAAGCTCAACAATGTCAGCCGACCAAGCGACGGAGTTGAATGCAGAATAAACCTTGCCGACCTGCTTTTGCTGCCGGGAGTTGTCCGGCCGCAGGAGCCGGAAAATGAAAAAGCGGAACAGTTGAGAAAATCGGTTCTTGAAATAACAAGCCAGGCCATCGAGCAATTGAAAGCGATGAGAAGACAGGAAGGAGATGCACTTGCTGAAGACCTTTGTCAGCAGTGCAATCAGATAAAAGGTCTGCTTGAGGACATAAAAGTAAGAAAACAGGTTGTTGTCGGCGAGTATAGAGACAGACTGGCTGCCCGTGTTAAAGAACTGCTGGACAGCGCCCGGCTGCAGCTTGACAGCGACACACTTGCAAGGGAAGTAGCGCTCTTTGCCGACCGCAGTGATATAGGAGAGGAAGTTATCAGGCTAAGCTCCCATATTGAACAGCTTGAAATAAGCTGCCGTAAAGAAGAACAGGCCGGCAGAAAGCTGGATTTTATTTCACAGGAAATGCTTCGTGAGGCCAATACTATCGCAAGCAAAGCCTCGGATGCCAAAATTTGTCTCGATGTTGTTCATATAAAATCCTGTATAGAGAGAATCAAGGAACAGGTTCAGAATGTCGAATAGTTCACAGCAATCGCAAATGAATGGACAATTAATTATCATAAGCGGACCCAGCGGAGTGGGCAAAAGCACTATTTGCAGGGAGCTTGTCCGGCGGCTTGATAGTGTTTATTTGAGTGTATCGACAACTTCCCGCCCGCAAAAAGCCGGCGAGGAAAACGGCAGGGAATACTGGTTTGTCAGCCGGGATGAATTTGAAAAAAGGATAAAGGAAGGGAAATTTCTCGAATATGCCGAGGTTTTCGGCAATCTGTATGGAACGGAAAAGGACAAGGTCCTGCAGGCTCTCAATAAGGGCAGATTGGTGCTTCTTGAAATTGACGTCCAAGGCGCTCAGCAGGTCAAAAGGCTCTATCCCAAGGCGAAGCTGATTTTTATTCTGCCGCCAAAACAAATGGAGCTTGAAAAAAGAATAAATGAAAGAGGCAGGGATGAGGGAAAGGATATTGAAAAAAGACTTGCCGGCGCAGGCATTGAAATTGCTGCTGCCTGGCAGTATTACAAATATATGGTTATAAATGACGACCTCGAGCAGGCCGTGCAGGAAGTTATCGATATTATTAATAAACCAGCCGGAGAACAAGAATGATAGAAGAATTGAAAAACAAGCGAATTGTTGAAAAAGTCGGCGGACCTTTCAAATTGTCGGCTCTTATTCAGAAACGAATGGCCGAGCTTCTGGAAGGTTCAAGACCATTGATTGAGAACACCGAGAAAAAAACTATGATGGAAATTGTCATCGAGGAAATTGCGCAGGACAAGATTACTGCAGACTACAGCGGCGAATCACAGAAGACTGATATTCCAAAATTATAAGCGTCGGAGAAATGGCGGAAAAAAATAGTAAATTATCCGGTTTGAAAGTCCTGCTCGGCGTAAGCGGCGGCGTTGCCGTTTTTAAGGCCGTTGACCTTGCCAGCAAACTGACCGCGGCAGGCGCTATTGTCGATACTGTTATGACTGAAAACGCCTGCAGGTTTGTTTTGCCAAAGAGTTTCGAGGCTGTAACCGGCAGAGCCGTTTATACCAGTATGTGGGAAAACCCGATAGACTTTCAAATAGGTCATATAAGCCTGTCAGACAGTGCCGATATTGTTGTCGTTGCTCCTGCGACGGCGAACATTATCAGCAAAACCGCAAACGGCGTCTGTGATGACCTGCTCAGCACGACATTATGTGCCTGCTGGCAGAAGAAAGTTCTGTTGGCCCCGGCAATGAATGAAAAAATGTGGACTAATCCCGTTATTCAGCAAAATATTAAAAAATTAAAGGAAATGGGATTTGAAATAATCGGTCCGGAAAAAGGGAGACTGGCTTGCGGCACCCAAGGCGTCGGCAGAATGACTGAAGCTGCCGATATCATAGACCGGCTGGAAAAAATGACGAAAAATAAATGAAATCAAATCAGTTGCATTTTCTTATCACGGCGGGGGGGACAAGAGAATATATCGACCCGGTTCGTTTTATCACAAATGCAAGCAGCGGCAAAATGGGGTATGCTCTGGCAGAGACAGCATTAAAAGCAGGCCATAAAGTAACGTTCATCACCACCGTTAAGAATTTAAAATGCAAAATTAAAAATGCAAAATTAAAAATGGTGGAAGTAGTCAGTGCTGATGAAGTGTTTAAAGCCGTAAAGAAAAGTTTCAAAAAATGCGATTGCCTGATTATGGCTGCTGCGGTTGCGGATTACACGCCTGTTAAAAAATCAAAATTAAAAATTAAAAAATCACAAAGAGATTTGTTATTAAGATTAAAGCCTACGGCCGATATTCTCACCTGGGCGGGAAAACATAAAAAGAAAGGTCAAATTGTTGTCGGCTTTGCACTTGAAGACAGAAATTTGCAAAAAAACGCCGAAAGAAAATTAAGACAAAAAAACCTCGATATGATAATTGCAAATAAACCTTTAGCAATCGGGGCAGAAGAAACAAGAGCTTATATAAAGCAAAAAAACAGCAACTGGCTTTACTTGAAAAAAGCAGGCAAAACTATAATAGCCAGGAGGATTATCGATCTTTTATGCCGAGGTCTTCTTTGGTAAGAATACTCTCGAATTTATAACCCGCGTTTGTGATGTTTTCTCTGGCGCCTTGTTTGCGGTCAATAACAGCGACAATCTTTTTTACCTTTGCGCCTGTCTCGGTAATTATTTTCGCGGCTTCAAGAACCTGGCCGCCAGTTGTGGCAATATCCTCCACAAGCAAAACAACATCGTCTTTGTTTAATACTCCCTCAATCATTTTGCTTGTGCCGTAATCTTTTTTACTGTTGCGGACGATTATCCATCTTTTGCTGCTCTGCATTGCAGTCGCCGCGGCAAGAGCTACGCCGCCAAGCTCGGCGCCGGCAATCAAAGTTACATCGCTTGTTACGTATTTCGCAAATTCCGCTCCAAGCGCCTTTAAAATGTCCGGCTGGGTCTCGAAAAGATATTTATCGAGGTAATATTTGCTGCGTTTTCCGCTGCGCAGTAAAAAATCGCCTTCCAGGTATGCTGTTTCTTTAATGCGTTTCGCAAGTTCTTGTTTGGTCATAGTTTACATCCGTTTTTTTATACTTTAAGTTCTGTCTTTTTATGAATTTTTCCGCGATATTTTTTAATCGCAGGCTTTACTATTTTTGTTATAAATTCATCTACCTGCTGCGGCGCTCGGCCGATGTAATCATTCGGATTTAAAACTTTTTTGAAGTCCACTTTTGCAAAGGCGCTGTCTTTTTTCAGTTTTTCAATCAGGTCGTTTGGTTTTCCGAATTTTTTGACTTGCTGGGCTGCTGCCTGTGAATGAACCCTGATTTTTTCATGAAGTTTTTGCCTGTTCCCCCCTGCCTTAACTGCTGCCATAAGAATATTTTCAGTCGCCATAAAAGGCAGTTCCGCTGCGATGTGCGCCGAAATCACATTCGGATAAACCACAAGGCCGTTCGACACATTGATTAAAATTTCTAAAATACCGTCAGCCGCAAGAAACGCTTCAGGTATAACTATTCGCCTGTTTGCCGAATCATCGAGCGTCCTTTCAAGCCATTGCTCGGATGCCGTCATTTGCGGGCTGGTTGAAAGACTGATTAAAAATCTCGCCAGCGCCGTTGTTCGTTCGCACCGCATCGGGTTTCTCTTATACGCCATCGCGCTTGAGCCTATCTGGGATTTTTCAAACGGCTCTTCGACTTCTTTTAAATTGGCAAGCAGGCGGATATCGTTGCAGAATTTATGCGCCGACTGGGCTATTTGCGCAAGTGCGCTTATTATCAGCGAATCTACTTTGCGCGAATAAGTCTGGCCTGTAACCGGACAAACTTTATCAAAGCCGAACGTCTTTGCGACCATTTTATCAAGCTGTTTGACCTTATTGTGATTCCCGCCGAAAAGCTCCAGAAACGACGCTTGAGTTCCAGTTGTGCCTTTTACGCCTCTAAACGGAATATTCACTATTCGATATTCTATTTCCGCAAGGTCGCTGACAAAGTCATTGCACCACAGCGTCGCTCTTTTGCCGACGGTGGTCAATTGTGCCGGCTGAAAGTGTGTCCAGCCAAGAGTTGCAAGCGAGCGGTATTTCTTTGCAAAATCGCTAAGGCCGCCAATAAGGCAGGCAAGTTTGCCTGCGATAATCTGCATCCCATTTTTCATAATTATCAAATCCGCGTTATCGCCGACGTAGCAGCTTGTTGCGCCGAGGTGAATTATCGGCGCCGCTTTCGGAGCAGCATCACCGAATGTGTGAATATGGGCCATTACATCGTGCCGGAATTTTTTCTCGTAGTCGGCTGCCTTGTCAAAATTAATGTCTTCAAGGTGTTTCGCCATTTGGCTGATTTGGGCCTGTGTGATTTTCAGGCCGAGTTTCTTTTCAGCCTTTGCCAGTTCCAGCCACAATCTTCGCCAGGTTGAAAATTTCTTCTGGTTGCCGAAAAGCTCAGACATTTCCTTTGAGGCATTTCTTTCGACTAACGGACTTGTGTAAATGTTATGATTTTTCATTTTAATTCCTTACTTCTTTTGTTAAGGATTTCTGCAATTATCTCTATGTCATCAGCGGACAGTGTTATATCACCGGCCGGGGCGGTTTCTTTAATCTGTCCCGGCCTTCTTGCCCCGACAATAGCCGCCGTAACTTCCGGCCTTCTTAACGTCCAGGCTATCGCAAGCTGGGCGACCGTATGTCCGTTTCGTTTCGCGATTTGCTTTAATCTTTCAACATATTTAAGATTAATCTCCAGATTCGGCCTCTGAAAATCACCAGTTTTTTTCCGAACATCGTCAGCCGGCAAAGCCTTAACGGATTCAACCGTAAATTTCCCCGTAAGAAGACCCTTATGCATCGGACTGTAAACTATTACGCCGATATTGTTCTTTTTGCAGAAGGGCAGAAATTCATCTTCGATATCGCGCCTGAACATACTGTATGGCGGCTGAAGCGATGTAAGCGGATGAATCTTCATTACGCGTTTTATTTGTTCAATGGTAATATTAGATACACCTAAATATCGAACCTTGCCGGCCTTGACGCATTTTGCCATTGCGCCGTAGCCTTCTTCGAGGTCTTCATCAGGACTGCCCCAGTGCATCTGATAAAGGTCGATTACATCTATTCCGAGCCGTTTCAGCGAGGCATCGCATTCAGCGAGGATGCTTTTTTCTTTCAGGCAGCTTATTTTTTCTCTTTTGTCGTTCCAAAGCAGGCTGCACTTGGTCGCGATAAATGGTTTGCGGGAAATTTGTTTTAGTGCCTTGCCGACTATTTCTTCGCTGTGCCCACAGCCGTAAATCGGCGCGGTGTCTAACCAGTTAATGCCCGCTTCGATTGATTCGAGAATTGCTTTTATGGAATCATTGTCGTCCTGCTTGCCCCAGCCGAACTGCCACGGCCCGCCGATAGCCCACGTGCCGAGCCCGACTTTGGTTATTTCAAGTTCCGAATTACCGAGTCTTGCCTTTTTCATTCCTTTACGCCCTTACTTGAAAAAATCAGTCTATCACAGCAGCCGTTTTTTGGCAATTGCAAATGGTTCCTTAATTTGTTATAAAGCCGGTATGGAATTAGCGGAACTTAAGCAGGGTATCGATACTTTGAGGGCCCGGATAGTAAAAATCCGGGACTGGCTTTGACGTCGCGGGCAAACAGGCCCAAAGGCGGCAGCTCGAGGAGCAGATGTCCCGCCCCGGTTTTTGGGACAATCCTGATAACGCCAAATCAGTCGTCTCGAAGCTTAGCGCGTTAAAAACAATTGTCGAACCCGCTCTTGATGCAGAAAAGAAAGCCGCCGGCCTCGCCGAGCTTTTCGATATGGCTTCCGCGGAAAACGACAGCCAGGCACTTGCGGAAGTTGAAAAGGATTTAGCAGACCTTGAGAAAAAATGCGCCCGGATTGAGCTTACCGGCCTGCTCAGCGGCCCCGACGATATGAAAAATTGCTTTTTCAGTATTCACGCCGGCGCCGGCGGGACAGAAAGCTGCGACTGGGCGAATATGCTCCTGCGAATGTATTCCCGTTTTTTCCAGCGTAATGGTTTCGATTTCGAAGAGCTGGATTTAACTCCCGGCGAGGAAGCGGGTCTGCGTTCGATTACATTAAAAGTTACCGGCCCGTTCGCCTTCGGCAAACTTTCCTGCGAAATGGGCGTCCACAGATTAGTTAGAATAAGCCCCTTTGATTCCAACAAAAGAAGACATACCAGCTTCGCTGCCGTTGATGTCCTGCCTGAATCTGAGGATATTGATATTGAGGTGCAGGAGGAAGACCTCAAAATAGATTATTATCGTGCCGGCGGCGCAGGCGGCCAGCACGTCAACAAAACAAGTTCCGCCGTTCGGATTGCGCATATCCCGACCGGAATAGTTGTCCAGTGCCAGAACGACCGCAGTCAGCATCGCAACAAGGCTGAGGCGATGAAAATGTTAAAAAGCAGACTGTATATGTTGGAGCAGCAGAAGCGTGATGCCGAGATTGCCAAAATCTATGGCAGCAAAGGCGAAATTGCCTGGAGCAATCAGATACGAAGTTATGTCCTCCAGCCTTATCAGTTGGTTAAGGACCATCGAACTGATTTCCAGACGGGAAATGTCGATGCCGTCCTTGATGGCGACATTGAGGATTTTATTGATAGCTATCTGCAATACCGTGCAGAAAAAAAACATAAACAAAAATCCTAAAGCCCGCCGGTTTATCCGGCGGGTTCGTTATTTTCGTGGTTAGCCCTGCCATCACAATGGCAGGGTTCGTCATTGCTTTTTTGAAAGGAGATAAAATGAAACATTTTATAATGTTTATAATCATTTTAACAACTATGCAATGTTTTGCCAATAATGACATAGGACAAAAGAATGCGATCGTTAATTGGCAGAAAGAAATAATGATGCGTACTCGGAAGATTGAAGGTTTGCAAAAAAAATTGGCGGATATTCAAAAACGAATATCTGCTCTTATTGAATATGCAGAATCTAATGATATTAACTTGCCCAACAATTTCAAAGTTAATAAATCTGCTGATACACAGAATATTAAACGGCCACAGGGTATGCCTGCAAGTGAATGGATTGCAAAGCAGGATAAGATAATTGAAGGTTTAGGGAAAGAAATTCCGAATATACAAAAAAGAATGTTTATGCTAATGCATTATGTATCTTCCAAAGGATTAAAAATACCTGAATATGCCAGTAGTTTTGTACCCGAACCGCCACCATACATCAATCCAGAATGGCAGGAAGATTACAGTATTGGGGCGGTAGCAGATGTATATAAAATAAAGATTTTTCAGCAGCAAAAAGATAATTGTGCTTTGGTTCAAGTTCAATATAAAGCTCCAATGAGAGAAGCCCTTGTAGGAATGTTTAAAGTTAGTCCTTATATGAGCCTACCTCAGACAAAATGGGTAGCAATAAATAGAAACACACCAAAAGATACAGAGTTTTATGGTGGCACTCAGCGTGATGGTAGATTAGTAGATGTTCCCGACACCCGAGAAGGAGAGTGGGTTGTAATGCAGTTCCGCGGTTTCGATTTAGGGAAATACACAGATGGCCAAGAGATTGAACTTGATATGCGGTGCATCATAGTTGAAAGCATTCGTTACCAGACCGCAATAGGAGGGACTAATACTGTTTTCGTAGCTGAGCCGTTCATGGTGAAGTAAAAAATAGGAATAATTTTTGTAAGTTCTGTCACTAAAATATCAATCCGTGAAATCCGCGTAATCTGCGGTTAAAAAAATTCGTGTCTTAGTGCCTTCGTAGCTAAGAAAAAAATCCGTGAAATCCGCGCAATCCGTGGTTATAATAATGACATAATTTATTCTTTCTTCGTGTCTTAGTGCCTTAGTGGCTATTAAGGAGTTAAAATGGCAAAGCAGATAATAAAAATAGATGTTAAAGCGGCAAAAGCCGATATTGCAAAATTAAAGGTTGATGTCGCTGCGGTCGGAATCTTCAGCGATGTTAAACCCAGCGCTTTACTGGAAAGACTCGATGCCCTGCTCGATGGCGCGATAAGCAGGCTCAAAAAAATAGGAGACTTTAAAGCCGCTGCAAACAGCAGCGTCTTTCTTTATACCCACGGCAAAATCGCTGCTGAAAGGCTTTTGCTCGTCGGCCTCGGCGAAAAGCAAAAGGCAACTGCCGATACTATCAGACAGGGTGTCGCAAAGGCCGCTTTCGAAGCGGTCAATATCAAGGCAAAAACCCTCGCTGTTTTTCGGCACAATGAACCTGTCCGACGAAGTCTTGACGAAGGCGGAGCAAAAATCGATTTAGCCATGCTCGGCCAGGTTCTCACAGAGGGCATCCATTTCGGCGGATACAGATATGACGAATTTGTTACGCAGCAGGAAAACGGCAGAGCTAATTCTCTTACCACTCTGATTGTCGATGAGAATATGACAAATGTTGCAAAGCTCAATAAGGGAGTTAAGATTGGCCAAATTATTGGCACAGCGCAGAACTACGCAAGAACTCTCGGCAATCGCCCTGCTAATATCCTATATCCCCAGCAGTTTGCCGCTGAGGCAAAAAAGGTCGCTGCTTCCGTGCCGCAACTTAGCTGCCTGATTCTCGATGAAAAGAAACTCGCCCAGAAGAAAATGGGCGGAATCCTCGCGGTCGGCCAGGGTGCCACGCACAAACCGAGAATGATAATTCTAAAATACTCGCCGAGAAACGCCAAAGGCAGCCCAATAGCCCTTGTCGGAAAGGCTATAACGTTTGATTCGGGTGGGATAAGTTTAAAACCCGCCGCTGATATGCACGAAATGAAAATGGATATGACTGGCGGCGCAGCGGTTCTTATGACGATGCTGGTCATAGCGAAGTTGAAATTGCCTGTCGAGGTTTACGGAATTATTTGCGCCGCGGAGAACAGGCCTGATGGCGGAAGCTATCTGCCCGGCGATATTATTACCACTTTCAGCGGCAGGACTGTTGAGGTTTTGAATACTGATGCCGAAGGCAGAGTAGTTTTAGCTGATGGTTTGCATCAGGCAAAGGTTTTAAAATGCAAAACTGTTATCGACCTGGCGACGCTGACTGGCGCTTGTGTTGTTGCTCTTGGCAAGCACAAGGCCGGCCTTTTCAGTAACGATGAAAAACTTGCCGAAAAGCTCCAAACTGCGGCTAAGGATAGTGGTGAGCCTCTTTGGCCTCTCCCCTTTGGCCCGGAATATACGGATGAAATCAAAGGTAAGATTGCTGACCTTAAAAACATTGGCAGCAGATGGGGTGGCGCCTGCACTGGAGCGGCTTTTCTTGGCGAATTTGTCGATGGTCTCAAATGGGCTCATCTTGATATTGCGCCGAAGATGGATGCTTCTGAGCCGATGAAGAAGTATTGTCAGGAGGGTTCGATTGGTTTTGGCGTTAGGCTTTTGTGTAGTTTCCTGATGAACGAGGTGCTTTAATGGCTAAACAGGTAAAAATAGACTCACAAAGAATAGAAAATGCGGTTCGGGAAATTCTTTTTGCTATTAGCGAGGACACGGACAGGGAAGGCATAAAATTGACGCCTAAGCGTGTCGCGAATATGTATATTGAGTTGCTTGCCGGCTCTGGCGAAGACCCTTCAATTTTTGTAAAAAGTTTATTTAAGGAGAAATGTGATGAGATTGTTTTGCTTCGCGACATTCCTTTTTACAGCATTTGTGAGCATCATTTGATGCCCTTCATTGGGAAGGCGAATGTGGCGTATTTGCCGGGCGAGTATGTGATAGGAGTAAGCAAACTTGCGCGAATTGTGGACTGCTTCGCAAAAAGACTCCAAGTCCAGGAACGACTAACCGCCCAAATCGCCGACTTTCTCAACGAAAGTCTTAAACCACAGGGTGTGGCGATTGTCCTCGAAGCCTCGCATTCCTGTATGACAATACGCGGTATCAAAAAACCAGGGTCTATAATGGTAACCAGCGCGCTCCGCGGCATATTCAAAAAAGACCCAAGAAGCAGAGCCGAAGTCCTGAGTCTTATGCATAATGCATAAGAAAAAGAATCACAGATTACGCAGATTACACGGAAATAATTAAAATAAAAATCATTTTAATCAGTGTAATCAGCGATTAAAACAATGCATAAACTTTCAAGACAAATCAGGTTCGCAATCGAGCCATTCGCCGATTCTGCGGAAATCGGAGCAAATTCATATTGCGCAAAACCAACCTCAAACGGCCTGTCCCTGTTCTTTGCGCTATGGGTCGAACTGGCCGGACAAACAAGTAAAAATACCGGCTTCGTCGTCAATGTCTCCGATATCGATAAAATCGTCAGAGAAAAAGGAATTATAATTTTCGATAATTTCATAAAAAATAAATTCGGAAAGAGAGAACAGGTGACTTTTGAGCAAATCGGGCAATTATTAAGCACAATTTGGCGGACAATCGAAAAAGATTTTCTGCCGGCAAAGATAAGCAGCCTTTTTGTCGAACTTATGCCGGCAAGGAAATTAGGCATAAAAGAAAATGGAGGCAATATGTTATATTTCAGTGAAAAATTTGAATTTTCAGCAAGCCATACATTGTGGAACGATAAATTTTCCGATGAGGAAAATGAAAAAATCTTCGGTAAATGCGCTAACAAGTGCGGCCATGGCCATAATTATATCGTCGAAGTTACAATCAAAAAATCAAGCGGCGGCGAACTATTGAAAGCTGGCGATTTTGAGCGAACAGTTCAGCAGCAGTTTATCAACGTTGTTGACCATAAGAATTTAAACGCTGACGTTGGGCATTTCAAAAAGGTCAATCCTACTGTGGAAAATATAGCCGAGTTTGCCTTTAAAAGCCTGGCGGACAAATTAAAACCAATGGAGCTTGATTGTATAACAGTCTGGGAAAATGACAGAACCTTCTGTAATTACAGGGCAGATTAACGTTTATCGGTTGCGGTTCCTTTTTCGAATAGTTACCCATATATGTTTTCTATAACTCCTTTTGGGGCAGGTAATTACCGGAGCAGCGTATAATCTTGAAAATAATTTTTAAAAAGACTTGATTTGTTCCACATAAGCACTATGCTTGTATACAGTATACTTGTATGTAGTATACTGCATACAAGTATAGATACTGATTAGTTTTAATATAAGGCTAAAAATTAAGGAGTCGTTGTATGGATTTTAATAACTGGAAGACACAATTTCGCAAAGGACTGCTGGAAATGGTAACAATAGATCTCCTGCAGAATGGGAAAATTCATGGTTATGAAATAGTTCAGAAACTTAAGCGACTAGACGGCCTTAAAATACGCGAAGGCAATATTTATGCAATTTTAACAAGATTAAGGGTGGATGGAATAGTAAAAAGCAGCGAAGAAGGCACCTGGGGCGGTCCGCCAAGAATATATTTCGAACTGACCAAAGAAGGACGAAATGTTTCAGAGAAGATGAATAAACACTGGAACGCTGTTAAAAAAAGTATTGAAGCCATATAAAGAAGAATAATTAAATAAAACGATAAGGGCAAAAGGTAAAATCAAAGAAAATACAGTTAAATATTTTATTTTCTACACTATGCTTGTATGCAGTATACTGCATACAAGCATAGATGATGAGGGATTTATAATTAAAGGAGTTTAAACCACGGATTACGCTGACCTACCACTGCACATTCGCCCTCTCTGCAATAACCTCAAAGCTCTCAATTCCACACTATACTGCATTGCAGTATACTGTATACAGTATACTGTATACAAGTATAGCAACTAAAGTTTTTTATAATTTGAATTTTTTAATTAAATGTCTTTGATTAAATATCATTGCATAACGGTATGGGAAAATGACAGAACATTCAGTTGCTTCAGGGAGGATTAGACAGGAAGTTTACTGTGAACGGTTAACCGCGTACAGTTTACAGAGAACATCGAATGTTGGATGAGAAACCGCCGGGGAAGGGGATTTGGAATTGAAGATTGTGGAATTTTGGTATCGGTATGGGTATTGGTAACGTCGCGGTGTGGGTAAAAGCGAAAGAAGGTTAAATGGTTTTTGACGAACCCTGCCATTGTGATGGCGGGGCTAACCCGATATTGGAAAGCGTATTTTTTTCATTGTTTTTGCGCCGGTCAAGGGTATAATTTGGCAGGATATGAAAAAAGGAGATACAACGAGTACAGAAAGGTCGATATGGACTACTTAAAAAAATGGAAAATAATACAAAACCTTCCAGAAGGTGGCCAAGGCAAAGTATACCGAGTACTTAAATTGGGAGATAACCAGCGAATCGAGTACGACATCATAGACTCGCTTAGGAATCTCACAGTGAGCTTTACGCCTGTAGAAAATCGAGAAAAGAATTATGAGAAGTATTGTAATGCTTTATTCGACCTTTTAAAAACACAGGACCCTTCTCAACAAGGTGCTCTAAAAGTTTTGCATGAACCCGAAGAGGATATAGCCAAAAAAAGAATAAAACGTGAAATTCAGGCTATGTCTAAAAATCTTCATTCAAATCTCATTGAAATTTTAGACATTGACCCTGATTCACAATGGTATGTATCTAAGTTCTATCAGAATGGAACATTAGCAAATAACAAAAATACATTCAAAGGAGATTTTAAAAAATCGCTTAAGGCGATTCGTCCTCTGGTCGAGGGAGTTGCGATGTTACACAAAAATGGTTATATAAAACCACAGAACGTTTTTCTAAATTCTAATAACGATTTGATTTTGGGTGATTTTGGTTTAATTCACTTTATAGACGAACAACATACCAGGTTTTCGGAAACATACGAAAATGTTGGCAGTCGTGACTGGATGCCTCCTTGGGCAATGGGTATTCGCATTGATGATATTAAACCCAGTTTTGATGTTTTTTCTTTGGGAAAGCTTTTGTGGTCGATGGTCTCAGGGAAATCTATCCTCCGACTATGGTATTTTGAAAAAGAGCAGTTTAATGTAGATCTTTTATTCCCAGAGTCTCATACTATCAAATTTGCTAATCCTCTTTTTAAAAAATGTATTGTAGAAAATGAAAAAGACTGCATTCCAAATGCAATGTCGTTACTTTCCGAAATAGATAGCACTCTCAAAAGAATTGAATTACTCGCAGAACCAGACTTTTCAAATAAAAAGCGGTTATGCAGGGTTTGTGGTATCGGTAATTATGAGCTTCTTGATGGTAATGAAACCCAAAATTTTGGGATACACCCTGCATGGAGAACAATGAAAATCTTCGCATGTTCTCATTGTGGCAATGTTCAATTGTTCTCTTACAAAAAAGATCAAGTACCAAAAGCTTGGGCAGGTTATTGGGGAAATTAATTGAAATTAGTGCCATTGTTGCAGTTGGGAAATATATTCGCCGTCCGTCTTCGTCCCGATTAAGTCGGGACTACGCCGCGACAAGAAGGCGAGACGGTTCATCATATCCCCTTGATTTGTCATAGATTTAAGGTATAATAGTTTTTTTAAAGCTCCGAAAAAACCAAATGGAGAATTAGTTATGGGCAAAAAAGTGTATGTCGGAAATATGGGTCCTAAGGCTGACCAGGCAAGCCTGGAAGCATTGTTTTCAGTATTCGGAAAGGTTGAAAAAGCTTATATAGTCATCGACCGCCAAACAGGCAAAAGCAAGGGCTTCGGTTTTGTCGAGATGAGCAGCGATGCAGAAGCTAAAGCGGCAATAGCCGCATTAGATGGAAAAGACTGCGGCGGCTATACGGTCAAAGTTAATGAAGCAAAAAGCAAAGGTTAATCAGATTACAGATAATAGATTGCAGATAGATGCGGGATTAACCAAGATTTAGTTTTGCAAATTTGTCGAAGAGTTTTTTAGCCGGTTTGGGGCAGGGATTACGACGAGAAGACTCTTTATATTTTTTCAAATCCTCATTCAGCAAAAAACTTCTAAGCGATTCGCTTTTCCAGCAAGGGAAATTCAACAGTGCGTATTCCTCTTCGCCGGCCTGCAAAACAAATTTATCGTGGGCTAACGCCGTCAAAATCCTGTTAAACGGCGTATCTTTGCAGTAAAAGGTCAATCTTCTGCTGTCGGCGGCCCTATATGAAGCCCTTACAAAAAATGAACGCCTGTCTTTAGAAACTGAAACTCCGATTAAACCGGTATTGTTTTTTAATTTCCGGTTAAGATTGTTTTGCCTTGTGTTTACAATTCGCAAATTAGACCGGCGATTATCCGTTTTAATTCTGTTTATATGGTCAACTATTTCGCCTCTGCCGGGGCGCATTATATACCTTGACAGACGAACCGTTTTAACGGGTTTTAATTTAATAACTATGTGCGGATAACCATTGCAAAATGTAAAACCTTTTATAAAGGTATATTTTCTGCGAGTCGGCGGAATGTCAGGGTCTTTAAAAAGCCTTCGATAATAAAAATCATCTATCAATATTAACTGGCCGGCGACCTTAAACATTCGATAGTTTTCTTTTTGCTGAGGTGTTTTGGTTTTGTTCATATTTAATCCTTTAGAATGAGAAGAAAAAATGGTTTTAACGTGACGAAAATAAAAATGAAAATAAATTGAATTTGTCCATTTGGAATTGCTCCTCTAATTAAAGATGAGTTGAATCATCCCAAGAACCGGGATGAATTCTGGATATAAAATATTAACTTTTTGTCTAACTTTTACGATATTTTATCAAATTTATTAACAAAAGTCAAACAAAAAATAAAATTTTTTTGATAAAAATTGTTTTATATGTCTTTTAAAGACAATAAGTTATGTCTATTTAAATACTCATCAGCTTTTAGCCAAAGGCCGGCGGGTTTGGAACGATAAAGAAAATAAGAAATTATCGCAAAACGTTCGAGTATTTCTGTGCCGCCGGATTCCTGCGGGCCGTTTAATTTATTCAAAGCATTTTGAATTGCTTCGTATATTTTATCCTTATCATCAATTAAAAAATTGCCGAGGTCGATTATCTCGAAAAAATTCATAACAAAAACGGCGTGAGTTTGTATTTTCTTTTTGCTGTTCTGGGGTTTAATTTTTCCGGCTTTATCTATGTGAACGATTTTCAGTTTTTCCAAATCCGCAGTCCATTTGTAAGACGGATTTTTTAACGCGGACAATTTTTCGATTTTTCTTTTAAGCTCGGCAGCTTTTTCAAAGTTTAATTCTTTCGAGGCGGTCTGCATATCTGTCCGGAGATTTTCAATTGTCTTTGCCGGTTCTGCGCCTGTCCCAAAGGCATCATTCATAATATTTTTATATTCATCGGGACTTATCTTTCCGCTGCACACCCCGCAGCAGGCATCCATCTGCAGATACGGGCAGCCGGATGCGTGCTGCGGATTATGGACGAGGTCATTGCGTCTGCAAAGTTTGAAGGCATCTTCAAGGGCATTTAAAAAGCCGGATGCCGATTTCTGCGATGTAAAGGGGCCAAGGGTTTTTTCTCCATTATTAAAAGACGGCTTTGGCGTAATCGAAAAGAATGGAATTTTATTATTCAAATCAGCCTTAATAAACCACGGATAAACGAAAATAATATGGTCTTTATAATTAGATGCGAAAATCAGTTTGGCGGCTTTGTAATGTTCGATTGACAGGCGGAATTTACAGGGGCAGGTTTTGTAATAGATTTTAGCGGTAATGCTTTTTAAATCCGCTTTTTTTGTTTTTTCGGCTCGTTCAGCAAGTTTAGTTTTTGCAGCTCTTCTTATATTGGCCGCCGAGAGGAGAAGTATTGGCAGATTTTGATTATCTGTAAAAAGAACAAGACCCGCCGAGGAGGGCAGGTCTGTCAAATTATCGGGTGAAATATAATTTTCAAAAATTTGGTCTGTCGGACTTTCCATCACACATCTCTGCCGGCGATAACGGTATCGAAGACCATTATTCCATTGACAATGCCCTGCACGACGCAGACATATTTTCGGCTCTTGAATTCCGTGATGTGGCCGAGCAGATATAATCTGCTGCCGGGTTCGACGGGTCTTCTGAAATTTGCCTCATCGATGCTCATAAAACCGATGAAGCCTGGAAGCTTGTAAACTTTTTTTACGAACACGCTGGAAAGCTGCGCGGCGGCTTCAACCATTATTACAGCCGGCATAAGCGGCCTGCCGGGAATGTGACCTCGGACCCAGAATTCATGGTCGGTAATATCTTTGCAGCCGAGGACGAGGAATTTTTCTTTATCGAACCAGATAACCTTGTCGAGCTGGTCCATCTCGAATCTTTGCGGATTGACTTCCTGGATTGCTTTTTTATCAAAGACAACCTGATTGAGGTCAATTTTTGACAGGTCAAACAATAGCGGCGGAGGCATTAAAATAATCTTTCACAAAAAGTGTCGATATTGTGATTGTTCAAAACACAAATTACCCCCAATCATCTTTGAAGATGTTAAGGGTGGAACTACAGATAAAGCAGTTTTTCCGATTATTCTTCAGTGCTTCTTAGTTCAAGAACCTTGTTTCTAACAACCTGGGCAGCCTGTTTAATCTGCTGCATTTGTTTTCTGACTCTTGTGCCAGCAGCCTTATTGCCGCCTTCCGCCTTTTTTACGTCGCTGTCGGCCTCTTCTACAATTTTTTTTAGATTTTCGTATTCTTGCATTATTGCCTCCATACAAAAAATGTCCGATAAGAAGTCTAACGAGAGAAAAATAATTGTCAAAAGAAAATAGGCTTTTTTAATGAAAAAATCAAGTTTTTTACTGGAACAATTTTATGGTAAGCTGGGCAATTTTTTTGCCAAGCCTTTGACATTGAGCCGTAACCCTTTCATCAGGCTGGCCAATCGAAACCGGACCATAATGGTCGCCTTGTGAATCACCCTGAATAACCATTCCGTGTATAAGCATAGCCTCTAAAATGCCCATAATCGTTGTTTCATTGCCGCCGCCAATATTGGCGGAACTGCTAAAAGCAGCGCCAACCTTGCCTGTCAAAGCACCGTGCCTGCTTACAGAATCCGTAAAAAGCTGCATAATCTGCGGCGACATCTGGCCATAATAGGTCGGCGAACCAACAACAATAGCATCCGAAGCAAGTAAATCATCGACCTTTATCTTCTCTACGGATTTGCAATCAGTCGGTAAGCCATTGCTGTTCATAGACTTAGCAATTAATTCGGCCATTTCGCGGGTATTTCCGGTTTTAGAATAGAAAACAACAAGCCCTTTAGCCATAACACGCCCTTTCAATAAATCAGCCTTATTCTATGAAAAAATCGAGTAAATGCACGAATTTTTTGCACGAAAAAGCAGGAAGTAAAGATGTAAGGATATATTAGCTGAGGACTTTAGTAATCATTTCGCGGGTAACAATAAGAATATCCACAAGAGCTGATATATAGAGAACGGCCATTCGCAGATAGTGCATCGCAAGGCCGGCACGGGCAATGAAAAATACAAACAAAACCGCAATCACAGAAACAGCTGAAAGGGCCGATGACAATTGATAATCAATGGGCCTGTGAAGCGCATAAGTTACGCCAGCCTGCAAAATAAGAGCGGCTGCGGCAAGAAGGAGCCAGTTGGCATCGGTCTTTCCGGCGAGAGTCATAGCCTCGAAACCTTCGGCAATTATTAGTGAACAAATCAATGCAATAAATGAAAGCCAAAAAACCGGCGGAACATTCAAAAGAGGATTATAAAATGCAAGAAGAACAGCTAATATCAAAAGAACGGCTGTCCAGAACCTGCGGGTCTTAAAGAACAAAACAAGGCCGACCAAAAGAGCGCCGAACGAGGCGTGATAAAAGCCAAGAGAAAAAACATCAGCGGAAGATAATAAAGGAGTTATGATTGCAGCAAAACTATTGGATGAGACAATAGTTTCAGGCGGGATAGGATAAAGATAAAATTTTGCGGCCAGCCAGAAAACAGCGAATACAAACAAAAATGGAACCAGTGAAAGCACGGCAGCAAGGAGATTAGCGGTATTAGAACTGAATCTTGGAAGTTTATAAAGAAAGACCGCAGGAATGAAAGTCCAGGGCAGAGCAGCATAGACGCAAAAGGCAAAAGGATGAAAGCAGTAAAAGGCAACCGTAAAAGAACCAAAGCCATAGATAATGCCGCCGAGAAAGGAAGCAACAAAGGAATTGACGTATCTCCTGGCAAGCATATACGCGCCCGTGGCGGAAATAATGGGAGTCAGGAGCAGGATTTTCTGAACGCCGGCAAATTTGTCGAGATGCGGACCCATCAGCCAGCCGGCAAAAGCTATGTAGATAATGACAGCGACGACAAGCTGAGTTACAGGCGACAATTTTTTGTTTATTGCAAAAGCCATCGTAATACAAAAATTCCAAACGCCAGATTCTACTATTTTATTACGACTTTTCCACTGCCACGACCGACAGCGCCAAGATTATAGACTGTTTGGCCGCTATGAGCAAGCTGTCTTATTATAGAATCGGCAAAATCGGGTGCAACAATTAAAATAAAACCGATGCCCATATTAAAAACACGGAACATCTCTTCGGCTTCGACGGGGCCGTTTTTACGTAAAAATTCGAAAATTGGCGGTATTTGCCAGGCGGATTTGTTAATTACGGCGTCGCAATCGGCCGGCAGGACCCGCGGGACGTTGCTTGGCAGACCGCCACCAGTGATGTGAGCCATTGCGTGAACGACCTGCTTTACCTTGTAACGGCTGAGCAGCCTGAGGATGGGACGAACGTAAATAATCGTCGGGGTAAGCAAAATCTCCCCTATCGATTTATTGTCAAGCTCGGCGATTTTTTCGTCAACTTTAAGACCGAGTTTTTTAAAGCAGATATGTCTTGCCAGAGCGAAACCGTTGCTGTGCAGGCCACTGGAGGCGAGGCCAAGAATTGTATCGCCGAGGCAGACTTTCGAGCCGTTGATTATCCTGTTTCTTTCGACTACGCCGACTGCGAAACCGGCCATATCGAAGTCATCCTTTTTATAGATGTCCGGCATTTCAGCGGTTTCGCCGCCAATGAGAGCGCAATCCGCTGTTTTGCAGGCATTGGCGATGCTTTCGACAAGCTCGGCAACTCTTGCGGGTTCGAGTTTGTGCAGGGCAAGATAATCAAGGAAAAACAGAGGCGTAGCGCCAAGAACAAGCATATCATTGACGTTCATCGCGACAAGGTCGAAGCCGAGGGTGTCGAATTTTTTCATATCCCTTGCGACGAGGACTTTTGAGCCTACGCCGTCGGTGCAGGCGACGAGGACGGGATTTTTGTAATTTTTTTTGAAGATTTTTTCGTCATAATCGAGGCGAAACAGACCGGCAAAGCCGCCGGGCATATCGATTACGCGAGGGCCAAGCGTGCTCTGAATCGAAGTCTGAATCCTATCGACCATCTCGTCGTTTGCGTCGATGCTGACGCCGGATTTTTCATAAGTAATATAATCAGCCATTATAATCCATTATAACTGAACAGGTTCATCGTCAAAAAGCTGCATCTGATAACGTTCCATCACAAATTTGCCGACCATCATCTGAACCGGAATAGGATAATTGCCCGACCAGCAGGCGGTGCAGTAATGGTCTTTCGGCAGCGATGCACAGGATAACAATCCTTCAAGGGAGATGTAGCCAATGCTGTCAACATCCAGAAATTCCTTAATCTGCTGCATATCTTTTCCGTTAGCGAGCAATTCTTCCTTAGTGGGAAAGTCAACGCCATAAAAGCAGGGAAATCTAATCGGCGGACAGCTTACCCGCATATGAACCTCTTTTGCGCCGGCTTCTCTGATGGCGTTAATTTTGCCTTTGGTGGTTGTGCCGCGGACGATTGAGTCATCGACTATAACAACACGTTTATTCTTCACCACTTCTTTTACGACGGCAAGCTTGAGCTTTACGGCAAGGTCGCGGACGTTCTGTTCAGGCGAAATGAAAGTTCTGCCGACGTAATGGCTTCGGACGAAACCCATATCGAAAGGTATTCCACTTTGGCGAGAATAGCCGATAGCTGCGGATGTGCCGGAGTCGGGAACGGGAATTACAACGTCAGCATCGACGGGATGCTCTTTTGCGATTTGGGCACCGAGTCTTTTTCTGAATTCGTGGACGTTTTCGCCGAAGATATAGCTGCTCTGCTTTGCGAAATAGACGTGCTCAAAGATGCAATGAGCGGGAGTAATGCCGGCTTTTACAAATCTTCTACTGGTTAAGCCGTCTTTGCTTAATGTAACAATTTCGCCTGGTTCGACGTCGCGGATATATTCCGCTTCGATTGTGTCAAACGCACAGGTTTCGCTTGCGACGCAAAAGGCGCCGTCTTTTGTTTTTCCGATACATAACGGCCGAACACCATAAGGGTCGCGGGCAGCTTCAATTCTGTCGGGAAAGAGAAATAATAACGAGTAAGCACCTTGTAAATGATTGAGGACGTGGCCAAGCGGGTCGGGCTTTGCAACGTGAGTCGGCTTAGCCAAAAGATGAATGATTATTTCAGTATCGCTTGTGGATTTGAATATGTGGCCGTAAGCTTCATATTCGTCGCGCAGCAGCGAGGCATTGATTAAATTGCCATTGTGAGCGACGGCGACCTGACCGCGGGAATATTCGCTCAAAAGAGGCTGAGCATTGGCAAGGTTTCTTCCGCCGGCAGTTGAATAACGGACGTGGCCGATTGCGATGGGGTTTTTGAGCATACCAAGTATGTCCCTTCCGCCGCGAAAGACCCTGCCGACCTGACCCATACCTGTATGACAGGAAATAGTCTGGCTATCACTGGTGGCAATGCCTGCGGATTCCTGGCCGCGATGCTGCAAACTATGCAAGGCAAAAAAGGTTTTTTCAGCCGCGTCAGCGTCCCCAAAAATGCCGAACAGACCGCAGTTTTCTTTTTTGTCCATAAACACAACCCCTATAAAGACTTAAAGCAGTAGAATTTTTGAAAGATTTTGCCTTGTTGAAGATGCATACAATGTATCGAAATAAGAGAGAAAAGTCAAATCCTTTATGAATTATCGAACAAAAATATCGAATTTAATAAGACTGAAAAGGTTGCAAAACAGACAAAACAACGATATTTTATTATACGTCAAGGGAGTTTATTCGGAAAAGGTTTTTTTCGAGAGGCCAATGGCAGACAGACCGATAGTAGCGGTAGTCGGCAGTGTATATGCAGATATGGCGATACGCTGTGTTGATTTTCCGGCAACGGGACAAGTCGTGTCGGGCAGCGGCTTTTCTTATACAGCGGCGGGTGCAGGAGTAAATCAGGCAATCCAGGCGGCATTGTGCGGCTGTGAAGTTTACCTTGTCGGCAAAGTCGGCAAAGATATCTTCGGACGAATGATAAGAAGCTATCTGGCAGGATTCGGAATCAATACCAAATTCATCTTCGAGGCGGAGGCGAAAAATACAGGCGTCAGCGTTTCTTTTGTCAGCAGCTCAGGTGCGAACAGAACGGTAGTTTCCGAAGGAGCAAACAAGGCCCTGCAGGGGGCCGATATAAGAGGTGAAGAATTTGAAGCGATTTTGTCTTCCGCAAAAGTGTGCCTGGTAAACGGGGGTCTGCCGGGCGAATTTGTATGCAGCGCGATAAGGGCGGCGAAACTTTCCAAAACCAAAGTGATACTCGACCCGGCACTGTCCAAAGAACAGTTCGAAGACCAAAGCGGGAAACTGCCGCTGGATTATTACACAGCGGATATACTTGTGCCGAACTTTGTGGAAGCGGCGGAGCTGACTGCTGCGAGCAATCATAATATTCATACCGCAAAACTTACAGGCTCAGACCTCATCGCCCGCGGCGTCGGATGCGTAGTTATAAAATTAGGCAGGCGCGGCGCACTTGTGGTTGACAGGGAAGGGACGACACATATACCGCCTTTCGAGGTTAAATTTGTTGACCGGACAGGATGCGGAGACGCTTTTGACGGGGCGCTTGCGGCAAGCTGCGCGGCGGGGACTGAAATCAAAGAGGCCGTAAAATTCGCATCAGCGGCAGGAGCGATTACCTGCACAAGATTCGGCGGAGCAGAGGCACTGGCTAAAAAAGAGGAAATTCAGGAACTTTTACAGGAATTCTCATAAGAAAATAAAAAATCAAAATGAAAAAATAAAAATTATGGAATCCCGATGAATCGGGATGTTTTTTTTAATGAAATATAATAAAATTTTAATTAATTTGATATTTGCGATTGGGATTATTTGCGGGCCGGCGACTGCTGAAGACCCAAATAGAGGTGCCGCAAAAACACACAGGAAAGGGCGAACGATAATTTATGTTCAGCCTGTGATAATCTATAATATCATCAGCGGCAGCTCAATAAGCATAGGAAATGGATATGATAATTACGATAATACAGTAAATGCGCCGGCAGAGAAAAGAAGAGATAAATATGTTCCCGCAGCGGTGCTCATTGGAGATTACGAAGAAATTTTCAATTATGCAATGGAAAACGCGACAGACAGCAATACCGCTGAAATTTTACCGGAATTGTTTAACTCTCACGCGGCAAGAATTATTTACGAGGCAAGCTTTACGGAACAATTTTTCGAAAAAATCACACAAGACAATCCAAACGATACAAAAGAAAGATATAAATTGATTCAAGTCGCCAGAAAAATAGCGGGCGAAAATTACTGGCATTATCTTACGGATTTTAAAGAAGCTAAAACAAAAGACAATCAGATTAATAATAAACTTCGCCAGGCGTTAAAAAGGGGAATTGTTCAAAAACTTCAAAGCGATAAAAAAATATTCGGCAAATCGAACTTCAATACATCGGGCGACTGGCTTTCGAGGATGTTGGCCTGCGCGGCAGTCAATCCGCAGACAGGAAGCGTATTGAACCCTGCTTTAATTTACGGCGAAGAATGGGAATTGCAGCAGGATCCGATAAACGATGAGGCAGTCAGAGTATTGAACGAAATGGCGGGAATATACAAGAAGACAGATGCCAATGAAACGGAGCCAAATAATGTAACCCCGCCATAATGACGGGGCCGACCTATTTCAGTTTTGCTTTGATGACGCCAAGGAGGCGCTTATTGTCGATGGGCTTCTGGAAGACGCCGGCAAAGCCAAGCTCGGAATAATCAATGTTCTCCGTCATTTCATCGCCTGCGCCGCTTAAAAGATATACAGGGGCCTTGTTGCCGAGAAGCCTTAACTCCTTTGCGAATTTTGCGCCGGCGTCAATCTCCTCCATAATCAAATCGACAATAATCAAATCAGGCTTTGTCTTTTTATAAACATTCAAACCTTCTTCGGCGTTTTTAGCCCCAACTGCAATGTAGCCATTGCCTTCAAGAAACAGGCTTATAGCCTGCAGAAAGTCAGGGTCGTCGTCGATAGCCAGAATAACATATTTATTGTCTCGCATTTGATACCTCCTTTTAAAAACCGTCAAACGGTTGCGGTTACGACGCTCGTTTCGTCTTACGTTTCCCGTTTAACGTAATATTCACAATCTATCCCTAAAGACAAGCAGAAATTTTAGATATTTTATCAAACTCTTTTGTTTTGAGCAGTTCTACGAGAAAATCGGCGGCTTTTTGCAGATTGGCCTTTGCCTTATCAGTCAAACCTTCGCCAAAGCGGTCAAATTCATAGCCGCGAATGCCGAGAATATATCCTTTTGTCTTTGAGCCAAAGAGATTTTCAGCAAGAGCCATAATATGAGCAGGTTTAATGCTGTGCGTTGAGAAATTTTCGGAATATTTTGCTTCGACAGGTTGGAAGCTGAAAGGCTGGGCAGCATCGGTCGAAGCATCAGCGAAAATAACAATATCATTCTCGGCAATCTGAGATGAATCTTCAATCGCGAGCTGATAATCGGCTTCTACGGTAACAGCAGGGATATTTTTCGATTCGATAATCTCAGCCAGCGCAGGACCAAGACCATCGTCAGCCCTTGCAGGATTGCCGAAACCAATTAACAGAATTTTTTTATTTCTTATTGTCATTATAAAAACTTATTTAGCGGCCGCCGTTTGTGGCGGCCTGACCCCCCGCCACAGGTGCGGGGGCTAAACTAAATCTGGATTCCCGCTTCCGCGGGAATGACAAGTTATTGTTTTGTCATACTGTCTATTTCATTGCCCTGATAATCGTAAAGCGTAACAATCAAAGGCATTTTCCCCAATGCGTGTGTCGCACAGGACAGGCAGGGGTCATAAGCTCTGATGGCAACTTCGATACGATTTAAAAGACCTTCCGTAATTTGAGGCGCACCATCGATGTGGTCTGCGGCAACTTTTCGCACAGCGCTGTTAAATGCTTCATTGTTGTTCGTAGTCGATACAATAAGATTAGCCATCGTAATCTGGTCATTGTCATCGATTTTATAATGATGGAACAGCGTGCCTCGCGGGGCCTCGATAAGGCCGACGCCTTCGTTTCTGCGCTGGCCTTTTACAACAAGGTCTGTGCCCTGAAGGTCACTGTCGTGCAGAAGCTCGTTTATTTTTTCGATGGAGTGCAGAAGCTCAATCATTCGCGCCCAGTGATAGGCCATTGTTATATTGTTCGGTCTGCCGCCGGTGAGGGCTTTAAATTCCTTTCTTGCCTTTTCTGCTTCGGGCGTGTCGATAAAATCACAGGTGTTGATTCTCGCAAGCGGACCTACGCGATACCAGCCCTTTTGCGGGCCGAGAGATTTAATAAACGGGAATTTCATATAAGACCACGACTTTACCTCTTCAGCGATATAATCGAGGTAATCCGAATAGTCAACCTGGTCGAATATTTTTTTGCCATCGGCGGTAATTGCCCGCAGATTGCCGTGATATAAATCCATCGCGCCGTCGCTGCGGATGAGGCTTAAATGATTCGACTCGAACGAACCGAAAGGCATGAGCTTGTCAAGATTTTTAAGTGTATACTCCTTTGCGATATTCAGGGCGGCTCTTGACCATTCAAGCATTTTTTGGATGTCTTTTAAAAAGACGTCTCTTTCAGCGATTGACAGATTTTTGTTTATTCCGCCGGGGATGGCACCTGTGCCGTGGATTTTTTTGCCTGCGGTAGCCTTGATGATTTCCTGGCCGTATTTTCTCATCATAACGCCCTGGACGGCAAGGTCGGGATATTTAACGGCGACGCCTATAACGTTTCTGATTTTCGGGTCGGCGTCAAAACCGAACAATAAATCCGGCGAACAGAGATGAAAAAAGTGCAATGCGTGAGACTGGAACATCTGGCCGTAGTGCATTAAGCGGCGCATTTTTTCAGCGGTAGGAGTCAATTCGTCGGCGCCTACGATTTTGTCCATCGCTTTAGCCGCGGCAAGGTGATGACTGACCGGACAAATCCCGCAAAGCCTCTGGACAAGCACGGGAATTTCCCAGTAAGGCCTGCCTTGTATGAATCTTTCAAAGCCGCGAAATTCAACGACGTGAAATCTTGCCTGCGTAACCTTGTTATTCTCATCAAGCAAAATCGACACTTTGCCGTGGCCTTCAACGCGGGTTACGGGCTCTATTACAACCTTTTTGTTCACTTTGTTACTCCGGGAATTTAATCGTACTTTATAAGTTCGTAAGGCAACTCGAGCGGTTTATTATTTAAAAGCGCAACGACAGTCTGCCAGATTGAATCTGCACTTGGCGGGCAGCCCGGCAGGGAATAATCAATTTTTACAACCTCACTGCAGGGATAAACCCTGTTGAGGCATAGCGGCAGTTCCTTGTCATTCGGTATAATTTTTTCAGGATTGTGGACTGATGGGCCGCTGAGATATGCTTCTTCGAGACATTCTTTTAACGGGATATTGTTCCTCAAAGCGGGAATGTCGCCATTGATGGCACAATCGCCGACGGCAACGAGAATATCACAATGCCTGCGGAATTCCTGAAGGATGTGAACATTATCTTCATTTGCGCAGCCGCCTTCAATCAGGCCGATAGCACATCTGCCTGTAAATTCCTTTATGTCGTCAATTGGGGATTTGTCGAAATCGACAAGCTCGATAAGCTTGAGAATTCGCTCATCAATGTCGAGAATCGACATATGGCAGCCGAAGCAGCCTGCCAGCGATGTTGTTGCAAGTTTTGGTTTTGCCATTTTTTATATCTTTCAAAAATTATTATTTTCTTCGCTCTTCGATTTCCAAGCCGATTGGTTTTTTATCATATAATCTTTGTCCAATTGGAATAGTAAAGGCTGTTCCTTTTTTATTTATTGTTCCGACAGGACAGACATCCGCTGCTTTGTCGGCTGCGGAGAGATTGGTATCTTTAAGATATTTTTCTGAATTTACAATGATTTTCTTATCGATGCTCCTGCCGGCAAATTCAAAAACGCCTTTGCCGTCAACGTCTTTTGAGGCTTCAACACACCTGCCGCAGAGAATACACCTGTTAAGGTCGAGAAATATATCGGGATGCGTTGAATCGACTTCTTTTTCCGGGAAAAGATAAGGGAATTTCGGCGCCAGAATGCCAAGTCTGTAAGCGACAGCCTGAAGCTCACAATTGCCGCTTTTTTCGCAGAACATACAAAAATGATTTCCTTCGATAAAGAGCATATCAATGATGTTGCGTCTGTGTTCCTTAAGCTCCGGTGTTTCGTTATCGACAATCATCCCCTCGGCAATCGGCTGTGTGCAGGCAGCTTGCGGTTTGCCATTGACAAGGACTGTGCAGAGGCGGCAGCTTCCGTGCGGGGCAAGGTCTGGATGATAACATAACCTCGGTATATAAACGCCTGCCTCGTCGGCGGCCTGCAGGATTGTCTGACCTGCTTTGGCTTTTATTTCAACGCCGTCAATTGTAAAGGTTATCTGGTCGCTCATTGTTTATCCTTTTATTTCGTAAATATTACTGATTTGCGTTTTGCGATTGCTTCGCCATCTGCCAAAGCTTTTTTAATATCGAATGCCGGTTGTAACCCATCGACAGCTTTTTTGACTTTCGATTCATAATCTTTGCGGAAATTTTTCAATGTTGTAAGCACCGGATTTGGCGAAGTCTGGCCAAGACCGCAACGGCTGGTGAGTTTTATGCTTTCGCTGAGCTGCTGCAATATATCAAGGTCTTCCGGTTCGCCTTTGCCGGCGAGAATTTTATCCAGATTTTTTTTCAGCAGAACGTTGCCGACCCTGCAAGGCGTGCAATAGCCGCAGCTTTCCTCAATAAAGAATTCCATATATTGCGCGGCAATATCTATCATATTCCTTTCAGGGCCGAAAACGACTACCGCTCCGCCGGTTGCCAAATCGTCATAGCTGATTGTCCTGTCAAAATCGTTTTTGCCTATTATCTGGCCGCTTGGCCCGCCGATGAGAACCGCCTGAGCATCTTCGGCTCCGGCTTCCTTCAGCATATCTTTTACTTTTAAGCCGAATTGGAATTCATAAACGCCCGGCTGTTTGCAATCGCCTGAAATGCTTAGAAGTTTTGTTCCGGTATTTCCAGCAGAACCGATTTCAGCAAACCAGGGGGCGCCCATTTCAAGGATTCTCGTAACGCAGCAAAGTGTCTCAACATTATTAACTGCGGTTGGATAACCCATATAGCCTTTTTGCGCCGGAAAAGGCGGCCTTGTTTTCGGGTCGCCGCGAAGTCCTTCGCAGGAGCTTATCAGTGCGGTTTCCTCGCCACAGATATAAGCGCCGGCTCCCATCTGGATTGTTATGTCAAAATTAAAACCTTTTTTGCCGAGGACGTTTTTGCCCAGCAGATTTTTATCTCTTCTGACAGCAAGTATTTTTTCAAGCAGTTTTCGCAGATAATTGTATTCGCCTCGCAGGTAAAGAATTCCGTTTTCAGAGCCGATAGCATAACCTGCGATTGTCATACCTTCAAAGAGCATATCCGCCCGTTCTGTAAGGATTACCCTGTCCTTGAAAGTGCCCGGTTCGCCTTCGTCGGCGTTGCAGACGATATATTTTTTTGTTCCTTCAGCTCCCCGAGTAAACTGCCATTTCATTCCGGTTGGAAATCCTGCGCCGCCTCTGCCGCGAAGCCGAGCATTTTTTACCGCATTAATTACTTCGACCGGACTCATTGCAAGAGCGTTTGTCAAACCCGTCTGGCTTTCATAATCGGCAAAAATTACCGCGCCTTTTTTTCTTATGCCATTGTGGACGCAGGAATGGACAAGCTCATTGGCGTTGTTGCCGTCGCCAAGACGATGTTTAAGTTTTGACGGGTCATAGTGCTTTTTAATATCGGCGACAATTTCTTTTACCTTGTCGGTGGAAAGATACGTTATGACTTCATCGTTAATGAGCGCCGCCGGCGCCTGGTCGCACATCCCGATACAGGGTGTGTATTCAAGAGTTATTTTCCCATCAGGCGTTGTCTGGCCAAAGCCGATACCGAGTTCTTTTTTGAAAGCCTCGGCGACCGCATCAACGCCGGCTATCTTATCAACCACATCATTGCACAGACGAATGACGACTTTGCCTTTGGGTTTTTTCGATAAAAACGCGTAAAATGTTACGACGCTCTCAACGTCGGCCCGGCGGCAATTGACAAATTTAGCTATTAAATTCATCGCTTCGCTGCTGACCCGGCCAAACTGCTCCTGCACCGCCCGAACGATATCCATCATTTTCGTGCGGTCATTGCCGCAGTTTTGGCATATTTTTTTAATCCCTGACTGTATATTTTCACTCATATTTACCTCAAAAATATTTAGAAACCTGGCTTGCGAATTTCCCTGCCGAAATTTAAACAAGAAGTATATTGTTTTCGTTCATTTCTGTCTATTAAAAAACCATATCTGAAGCATTTCTGAGCCTGAAAAAAGAAGAATTGCATACAAAAACGCCCTGTATATAATTAAGTCAAATTCCGATAGCCGATAATGATAGCTAAATAAGGTTTTTCACAACAAATCGGTTTATCGTGAAAAATAAGGAATTATGGCAGAAAATCAGACAAATTCAGCTGGTATTGTCGAGACCAAATTTATAAGGGTAGTCGAGGCGGACAATCCCTTAAAATTAGTCAGCGGCAAAACCCTTGGCCCGATAGAGGTAGCGTATGAAACTTACGGCAAATTGAACCCGGCGGGCGACAATGTCGTTCTTATATGCCACGCTCTCAGCGGAAGCGCTCACGCAGCCGGTTTAAGCGGAAGCGAAGATAAAAAGCCGGGCTGGTGGGATATTATGATAGGCCCCGGCAAAGGGATTGATACGGATAAATATTTTGTGATATGCTCCAATTTTCTTGGAAGCTGCACCGGCACAACAGGACCATCCAGCATCAACCCCGCAACAGGAAAGCCATACAATCTTGATTTTCCGCTGATAACGATAGCCGATATGGTGAAGGTGCAAAAACTACTTTTGGACAAGCTCGGCATAAAACAGCTTTTAAGCGTCGTCGGCGGTTCGATGGGCGGGATGCAGGTTTTACAGTGGGCGATTGAATATCCCGATTTTGTCAAATCGGCGTTGGTAATTGCCGCGACCGCAAGGCTCGGCCCGCAGGCTATCGCGTTCGACGCGGTCGGCAGAAATGCAATCCTTGCCGATATGGAAGCGGGTAGGGCACCGAGAAACGGCCTTGCCACCGCGAGAATGATAGGACATATAACCTATCTTTCAAAAGAAAGTATGAGAGAAAAATTCGGCAGAGGCCTTCGGAGCACCGACAAATACAGCTACGATTTCAGCTCGGAATTTTCCGTCGAAACGTATCTTGATTATCAGGGTCAGAGTTTCGTCGAGCGTTTTGACGCTAATAGTTACTTATATATAACCAAGGCGATGGACTATTTCGACCTTGAAAAGGAATACGGCTCTTTCGAGCAGGCGTTTGCGAAAACAAAGTCGAGATTTCTGATAATCAGCTTCACCAGCGACTGGCTCTTTACGCCTGCGCAGTCGGAAGAAATGGTAAATGCACTCGTCGCACAGAGAAAACCCGTCAGCTACTGCAATATCTTTTCTCCCTACGGCCACGATGCGTTTCTGCTTGAACCTGAAACGCTCGGCAGACTGATTAGCGGCTTTCTTTCCACAACCATTGAAAAACCGAAGTTCGACAGAGTTTCAACTGTTTCGAGCGCAAAGGGAATCGAGCGGGCAAAAAGACTCAGGGTCGATTACGAGCTTATCGAATCGCTGATTGAGCCGAACAGCCGGGTGCTCGATGTCGGCTGTGGCGATGGTCAGCTTCTGCTTAATCTCCAGTATGACAAAAATATCATCGCGGAAGGCATTGAGGTTGACCAGGAGCTTGTTCTGCAAGGTGTAAATAACGGTCTTAATGTAATTCACAGGGATATCGAACGAAAGCTTGAACATTATCCTGAAAAAAGCTTTGATTACGCGATACTTTCGCAGACTTTACAGACTCTTAAGAATCCGCATCAGGTTTTTGCCGAATTGCTGCGGGTCGCCGAAAAGGTTATCGTCAGCTTCCCAAATTTCGCTTACTGGAGATGCAGAATAAATTTGTTCTTTGGCGGCGTGGCTCCCCGCACAAAACAATTACCTTTCAGATGGTATGATACGCCGAATATTCATTTTATGTCGCTGAAGGATTTTGAAGATTTCTGCGATGAAATCGGTGCTAAAGTCGAAGTTAAAATACCGCTTATTGGCAATCGGCGAAGCCCGGTAAAATTCGCTCCGAACATTTTTGCAGAACAGGCAATTTACTTAACGAGTAAAAACACAGACTAACACAGACTAAAACACTGACCGACACAGACAGAAAAGCCCACGGAATTATGAAAGAAAGGAAACATATAAATTTACTATATGAAGATTTGAGTTATCAAATCCGCGGTTGTGCAATTGAAATCAAAAAAAATTATGGACTCGGCCATAAAGAGATATTATATCAAAGAGCTTTTGCTGAAGAACTTGGTCTGCGAAAGATAAAATATGAACGCGAGAAACCAATTAAAATATATTCACCCAAGACAACTAAGGTAATTGGCTCATATCAACCCGACTTCATAATAGAGAATAAAATAATTGTCGAATTAAAAGCCATAGAACAAATTCCCCGCAAAATGATTGATCAACTTTACAGTTACCTGCGAAATAGCACTTATGAATTAGGCTTTCTCATAAATTTCAGGTCCGATGGGGTAAATATAAAGCGAATTATCTACACAAATGACAGAAAAAAACATATGCAATTGGTCGGTGAACGTCAGTGTTAATGTCCGTGTCAGTCAGTGTAATGTTAACTATCGGCAATATCAAACTCAAATACCCTTTCATTCAGGCGTCCCTGAGCGGCTACAGCGACCGGGCGATGAGAGTCCTCGCCAGAAAATTCGGCTGCGAGCTTACCTTTAGCGGCGTTATCCTTGACAGTTCCGCATCGTATAAACCGCTTTTTGAAAAACCAAACTATATTCTCAAAGATGATGAGCATCCAATCGGCGCGCAATTACTTGGCACGAACCCACAAAAAATGGCCAAAGCGGCCCAGGACTTATTGCAGGCCGGCTATGACCTTATCGACATCAATTTCGCCTGCCCGGCTCCGAAGGTTGTCAAAAAGGCAAGAGGCGGCGCTCTTTTAGCAGAGCCGAAAACGGTAATCCAAATTTTCAAACAGGTTAGAGACGCTGTCCAGTGTCCAGTTATTATGAAACTCAGGAAAGGTTTTGACGATAGCGTTGAATCAGCCCGGAAATTCTGGCAAATTTGCGATGAGGCTGTCGAATATGGCGTTGACGGCCTGATTGTCCACGGCAGAAGCGTTGAGCAGAGATTTAAAGGTAAAGCCGACTGGAATATAATAAAACAATTGAAAGAAAAATTTCCAAAAACCATAGTTTTAGGCAGCGGAGATTTGTTTAAGCCTGTTGATATTGTTAAAAAACTCTGCTCAAGCGGCGCCGACGGCGTGGCGATTGCCAGAGGCGCTATCGGCAAACCCTGGCTTTTCAGACAGATAAAAGATTTGTTAGATAGAAAAACAGAAATTTATGAGCCTGGCGTAAAAGAGCAGGGCAGAATTATTTTGGAACATTTTGAAATGCTCAAAGAGCTTTACGATATAAAAAAGTGTATCTGGTATTTCAGAAAGTTTCTTGTCAAATACAGCAAAAGTCATCCTGATTGTGGAAAAGTAAGCAAAGAACTTATCGCGGCACAAACTGAAGAGCAATTAAGGCAAACAATAAAAAAGTGGTACTGATAATCAGTTTTATTTGGGGGAGTTTTTAATTTTTGCCCATTCGTCGCGGAGGGTAGCAGTGCGATTGAAAATTAGTTTTCCATCCTTGCTGTCGGAATCGAGACAAAAATAGCCCATTCTTTCAAATTGCCAGCGGCTTAAAGGTTTTGCGTCCTTTAAATATGGCTCGACTTTGCAATTAACCAATTTTGTCAGCGAATTCGGATTAAGATAAGCTGTGAAATCCTTGCCTTCTTCCGCCTCATCCGGATTTTCCTTTGTGAAAAGATTTTCGTAGAGCTTTGCCTCGGCATCGACGGCGTTTTTCGCGCAGACCCAGTGAAGAGTGGATTTTACCTTTCTGCCGTCGGGTGCATCGCCGCCGCGGGTTACGGGGTCGTAAGTGCAGCGAAGTTCGATTATGTTACCTGCTGAATCCTTTATTACGTTTGTGCAGGTTACAAAATAAGCATATCGCAGGCGGACTTCCCTGCCGGGAGCGAGCCGGAAGAACTTTTTCGGTGCCTCTTCCATAAAATCGTCGCGTTCAATATAAATTTCACGCGAAAATGGGATCTGTCTGCTTCCTGCTGATGGGTCTTCGGGATTGTTTATTGCATCAAGGTATTCGACTTTCCCCTCGGGATAATTTTCAATTACAACTTTTAAAGGATTTAAAACCGCCATTACGCGAGGACTGGATTTGTTTAATTCTTCACGGATACAGTGCTGAAGAAGTGCGAAATCAACTGTGCTGTTGAATTTATTTACGCTGATTTTATCACAGAAACTTCTTATAGCGGCAGGCGAAATTCCCCGTCTTCTCATACCGCAGATTGTCGGCATTCTCGGGTCATCCCAGCCGGAAACGAGGCCATCCTGCACAAGTTTGAGCAGTTTGCGTTTGCTCATAACGGTATAGGTTAGATTGAGCCGGGCAAATTCAATCTGCTGCGGATGATAAATTCCGAGCGAATCGAGGAACCAGTCGTAAAGAGGCCGGTGATTTTCAAATTCAAGAGTGCAGATTGAATGTGTAACTTTTTCGACTGAGTCTTCCAGCCCGTGCGCCCAGTCATACATCGGGTATATGCACCATTTATCGCCTGTTCGGTGATGAGATGCGTGAAGAATTCTATACATCACAGGGTCGCGCATATTCAGGTTAGGATGAGCCATATCGATTTTTGCCCGCAGCGTTCTTGAGCCGTCGGGAAATTCGCCCTTTCTCATCCGTTCAAACAGGTCAAGATTTTCCTCAATGCTCCTGTTGCGATACGGACTGTCTTTTCCAGGATTAATCAATGTGCCTCGGTAATCTCTTATTTGGTCGGCAGTCAGGTCGCAGACATAAGCCTTGCCTTTTTTTATAAGGTCAACCGCCCAGTCGAACATCTGCTGAAAATAATCCGAGCCGAAGAAGAGATTTTGGCCCCAGTCCCAGCCGAGCCATTTGACATCGGCGATAATCGAATCGACATATTCCTGCTCTTCTTTTTCGGGATTGGTATCATCGAAGCGCAGGTGGCATTTTCCGCTGAACTCGGAAGCTATTCCGAAATTCAGGCAGATGCTTTTTGCGTGGCCGATATGGAGATAGCCGTTGGGTTCCGGCGGAAATCGTGTAACGACCCTGCCGTCCCATTTGCCGCTTTTGCAATCGTCAGCAACTATCTGGCGGACAAAATCGAGTTTTTGCTGATTTTCATCTTGTGTTGACATTTTTATAGATAACCCTTTAATCTTTAACGTGTTAGAGTCAAAGAAAAAATTATAAACACCCCAATATATGCAGTCAAGAACGTAAATGTTCTTTGATTACAATCTTTCGTATTTTATTACCGCCCTGTAGAGGCCGTTGATTCTTGAGCCTTCGACGACTAAAGGAGCATATTTTTCATTTCGAGGCTGAAGCCTGATTTTATCTTCCTGCTCGAAGAACACTCTTTTAAATGTTGTTTCATGCGGCGTTGCAAGACGAATGAAACAATCGTCGCCTGTTCTGACTTCCGCACCCGGCGAAAAAATAACAATATCGCCTTCGAGAAATTTCGGCTCCATTGAATCGCCTATGACGCGAACGGCAAAGGCCTGCGGGTCGTCGATATCGGGACAGCGGACATAATCATCAGCGAAGCCCGCCGGGTATTCAAGGTCGTCAAAATCTACCGGGTAACCTGCCGCGACGCGGTTAATGACAGGTATCAGTCTGCCGGGCTTTACCGCTGTTTTGTCTTCTTCAACCTGTAAATCTGTTTTTGAAAGCAGCTTGTCAATTTCATTTTTACTGGCTTTTTTATCGATAAGATTTTGCACAAGTTTTCGCCATCGCTGGTTCTCGGATTCATACGCCTCGAAACGCTGACGAACATCGGCGGGCATCCTGTCAAGATTAGCAATGCGCCGCAGTGTTCCGGCGGGAAATTGCAGCGCCTCTTCCAGCTTGCGGATGAGACTATCGCTGGGCGGATTTTTTACTTTGCCCGTCTCGATTGTCGAAAGATAAGGTTTTGAAAAACCCGTTTTTGCACTTACCTCATCAAGAGTAATATCCAGTTCGTGCCGTCTTTTGCGAATAATCTGACCTAATGACATCGTTATTTCCTTAAATATTATTCTGGTATTTGTTCTCTAATAATACAACTTTAAATAAAATTATCAATATTTTTATTTTTTTATGGATTTTTATTGGCATAGCAAATCTGAAAAATTATGACTGCTTGATGGTTATAAGGCCTTATTTAACAAGAAATTAACGAAAATAAAATAATATTTTGACGATTTTTTATTAAATTTGATGTTAAAAGTAGTATAATAGTATAAAAGATGGGGGCAAATGAAACAAACTAAACCTATTTATGTTGTAAGCGATCTGCATCTGGGTTCCGGCGGCAGAAGGGACAATTTTTCAACATACCGCAAGGAAAAGCAGTTTTTTGATTTCCTGGACTTTGTAGAAAAAAACGACGGCGAGCTGATTATTACAGGCGACCTTGTTGATATGTGGCGGTTCAGGATAAGAAGGATATTGCGAAGATATGCCGAGCTGTTCGACAGACTGGCAGAAATGAATGTTTCTTATATAGTCGGAAATCACGACCAGGCAATTGAGCCGCTTGTGCAGAACAGGATTCTGCCGCACAGTTTTTTTGAAAAGGCAACCGGACCCTTTACCAGGCAGATAGGCGGCAAGTGTTTTAAATTTATGCACGGCCACGAACTTGACCCGTTAAACAGCAGGATGAAACACTTGTGGGGCAGAATTGTATGTATAAGCGCAGGCGCTCTTGAATGGATAAACGGAGCTCCTTTTTATACCACGGAAGCAATTGAAAAAGTCCTGATAAATTTCGAGGAAAAATTGCTTGAAATGTGGATGCGGATTTGTCTTGAGATGAAAAAAACATTGAGTTTAGATATATGCCCGCATTACTGCGGCAGCAGGCTTAAGAACATCAAGACAAAGAAATTGCTCGTCCGCCATCAGGATTATAAAAACTCTCAGGGTTACGATATAACAATATCCGCTCATACCCATAGGGTGGGCAGTTTTAAAAACTGGTATTTCAACAGCGGCTCATGGGTTGGTGCAACAAACGATTTTCTGAACATCCTGCCTGACGGCAGAACCACAATTTTTGATTGGACAGTATCCGGGCCAAAGAGAAATCAGACAATTTTGTGCGCCTAAAAAATTTTATTCGCTTGTATCGAGAATGCTCATAAAGGCCTCCTGAGGAATTTGGACGCTTCCGACGCTTTTCATCCTTTTTTTGCCCTCTTTTTGTCTTTTGAGGACCTTCATTTTGCGGGTAACATCGCCGCCGTAGAGTTTTGCGGTAACATCTTTTCTAAAAGCCTTAATACTTTCGCGTGCAATTACCTTTCCGCCGATTGCGGCCTGCAGCGGTATCTCGAACTGATGACGCGGAATTGCCTTTCGGAGTTTTACAAGCATTTTTCTGCCTCTTGCCTCAGCGTTTGAGCGGTGCACAATCAAACTCAGCGCATCAACTATTGCCTTGTTGACGAGAATATCAATCTTGACAAGGTTGCCTGCCTCGAAACCGACAAATTCATAATCCATTGTCGCATATCCCCTGCTGATTCCCTTTAGCTGGTCGTAAAAATCATAAACAATCTCAGCCAGTGGCGCCCGAAATTCCATCATCACACGGGTCGGGCTTATATAATCGGTCCTAATAAGCTGACAACGTCTCATCTCTGAAAGTTTCATAATATTGCCTATGGTGTCCTTCGGCGTGATAATCTCAAGTTTTACAAAAGGCTCGCGCAGCTCGGCAATTTTTGTTTTTTCAGGCAATTGACTTGGCGAATCGATTCTGTAAGTTTCTCCTGATGTTTCAACGACCTCATAAGTTACAGTCGGTGCGGTCTGAACAACTTCAATGTCATTTTCTCTTTCAAGTCTTTCCTGAATAATCTCCATATGCAAAAGACCCAGAAATCCGCACCGGAAACCAAAGCCGAGCGCAGGACTGTTCTGCGGCACAAACGTAAAACTTGCGTCATTGAGCGATAATTTTTCAAATGCCGTGCGTAAATGCGTATAATCCGTGTTATTTCCCGGATAAAAATCACTGAAGACCATTTGCAGTGGTTTCTTATATCCCGCCAAAGCCTTCTTTGCAGGCTCTTTCGCCAGCGTTATGGTATCGCCGCTCGTAATATCCGACAAATTTCTGATATTCGCGATGACATAACCGACTTCGCCGGCGCTGAGAGAATCAGTTTTTTTCATTTCAGGCGTGAATTTGCCAAGCTCGGTTACCTGATAATTTCTGTTTGTGCCCATCATCAGTATTTTATCGCCGGGATTTAGCTGACCGCTCATCAAACGGACGTAACATATCACGCCGCGATATTCGTCATAATGACTGTCGAAAATCAGCGCTTTTGTCTGCTTTGTCGAATCGATAACCGGCGACGGCAGAAAAGTTATTATCGCTTCGAGCAGTTCCGGCACACCCTGGCCGCTTTTGGCGCTGATGTAAAAACACTCATTTTTGTTTATGCCGAGGATATGTTCTATTTCTTCCGCGACAATTTTCGGCTGCGCCGCGGGCAGGTCAATCTTATTTATAACAGGTATAATCTCAAGGCTGCTGTCAACAGCCAAATACGCATTTGCGACAGTTTGAGCTTCAACCCCCTGCGAGGCATCAACAACAAGCAGTGCTCCTTCGCAGGCGGCCATCGAGCGGGAAACTTCATAATGAAAATCGACGTGTCCGGGCGTGTCAATCAGGTTGAGCATATATTCAACGCCGTTGAGCGCATAGTGCATTGTTACGGCCGAAGCCTTAACTGTTATGCCGCGCTCGCGTTCGATATCCATAGTGTCGAGCATCTGGTCCTTGAAGTCTCTTTGGCTTACAGTTCCTGTAAGCAGAAGGAGCCTGTCGGCAAGCGTGCTTTTGCCGTGGTCAATATGCGCGATAATACAAAAATTCCGTATATTAGCTATATCCATATATCTTTTTATGATTAATTACAAACCGGTATTATAACGAATCTGCTGTTTTAAAGCAATCAGTCAGGCTGTGAAAAATCACACAACACACTGTCAGCTATCGGAATCGCCTGTTTTGTCAGGCTCAGGCGATTATCTTTTAACTGGAGCAAATTCGATTTTGAATTTTTCCCGATAGACGGCCCAAAAAACTCGTAAATATCAAAACCCGTTTTTTGTTTATATTCTATAAGGTCAATCCCTTCAATCAATCGCAAGTTCAGTACCGCTGTTTGCGATGCCTTTTCTGCTTTGCTTATTTTTATTCTCTCTCCGGCAGCATCTTTGTTGTTTTCGATACATTCGACATATTTTTCAATATCATTTATATTTTCTATTCTAAAATTCTCGATATAACTTGCGGCCGCTGGGCCGATGCCAAGATAAAAATCATTTTTCCAATAAGTAAGATTATGCCTGCATTTAAAAGCAGGCTTAGCGAAATTTGAAATCTCATAATGCTCAAAGCCGGTTTTTGTAAGTTCTTCAATCGTTATTTCATACATCTTTCTGTCGAGTTCTTCATCAATCGCTTTTATTTTGCCCGCTAATTTTGTTTTTTCCAGCAGTGTGTTCTTCTCGAAGCTTAAACTATACGCGCTTATATGCTGAACGTCTTGTCCGATTGCTTTTTTCAGTGTTTGCCGCCAATTTTTCAGATTAGCGCCGGGCACAGCAAAAATCAAGTCCAGCCCTATATTTTCAAAGCCCGCGTGTTTGGCACTTTCTATTGTCTGACCGATTTTTTCGACGCTATATCTTCTGCCTAAAAAATCAAGTTCGCCTTGAATAAAGGATTGTGCGCCGATTGAAATGCGATTAACGCCGATTATTTTAAGATTGATTAGTAAATTTTCATCCGCATCAGCAGGATTTATTTCAACGGTGAATTCATCGGCTTTGCCGGTTAATTCAACAACCTGTGAAAGAAATTCGCCAAGTATTTCACAGCCGACAGATGCCGGGCTTCCGCCGCCGATATACAAGGTTTTCGTGGGTCTTTGAAAAGTGCTCTTTTTTAGTTCCGCAACTTCGGCATTTAAAACTTTTTGGACATCGTATTGATTTGGCGGCCTGGAAAAAAATCCGCAATAAACGCATTTTGACCTGCAAAATGGAATATGAATATAAACTGAACCTGGTATGTTTTTATTAACAGCAAATTTCATAAAAAATAAATATTTCTTTGTGTCTTGGTGTCTTCGTGGCTGAATTCATTTAAAGAAAATCATTTTCAGCGAAACTATCAAAAGGAATATCCCGAAAATTCTTCTTAAGGTCTGCTCAGGAATCCCCAATGCAATTTTTGCGCCGATAAGGCCGCCAAGGAAAAAACCAAGACAGACAAGGCCTGCTATTTTAAGGTCAACATAACCTTGTTTATAATACATCCAGGCAGCGAGCAAGCCTATCGGCGGGACCATCAATGCAAGTGTTGTGCCTTGCGCCATTTTCTGCGTCAGCCCGAATATAAGAACCAGCGCCGGAATTATAATAATGCCGCCTCCGATACCAAAAAGACCGCCCATAATTCCTGCGACAAGGCCTAAAAGCAAATAAAGAAAAATTGTCATTTTTAAATTCCTTAATTTTTATTACTTTTTAATCAAAAAGGTCCCTGAATTTACCGGCTATATCGGGCGTTTTACATAGAATTTCACCAATGAGAACAGCCGTTACACCGGCCTTTTTCATCTTTTCAACATCCTGACGAGTTTTAATGCCGCTTTCGGCAACAAGACCATCTATCGTTCCTGCTAATTCGGCAAGTCTGACAGTTGTATTCAAATCGACTTTCATAGTCGTCAAATCTCTGTTGTTAATACCTAAAACACTATAATGCGCCTTTGGAAAATCTATCAGGCTTCGGACCCGCAGAAGTTCTTCTGGGCCGTGAACTTCGAGCAGGACTGTTAATGATAGTTCAGCAGCGAGAATCATCAAATCAACAATTGTTCCTTCGTGCGGCTTGAACGCTTCAGCTATAAGTAATATAGCGTCCGCTCCGGCTGCTCTGGATTCGAAAACCTGATACTCATCTATAATAAAATCTTTCCGCAAAACTGGTATGCTCACCGCGTTTTTAATTTGCGTAAGATATTCAACCCTGCCCTGAAAATATTTTTCGTCTGTCAGAACGCTAATGGCATCGGCGCCGCAGGTTTCATAAATTTTTGCGATTTCAACAGCGTTAAAATCTTTTCTGATAACTCCTGCTGATGGCGAAGCCTTTTTAACCTCTGCGATAATATTTATCCCGCGAGGGGTTTTTTTTACAACGGCATTGTGAAAATTTCTGCATTTTGGCAGATTCTTTATTTGTTCCTTGAGCTTTTCGAGCGAAATCAGCTTCTTTTGCTGTTCAACTTCGATTCGTTTATAATCTATTATTTCTTCAAGTATATTTGCCATTGGGATTATTCTGCCGCGCGAACAAATCCCATACGAAGCTGGCTTAAAGTGCCGGACAGAAACTTTTGTTCCTCATCGGTCAGATTGCCTTTAGTTTTCGCTTCGAGAGATTCGAGTATATCGATATGGAATTTCGCCAATTTGAGATTTTTCTTAGGTTCTTTGTCTTTTTCTGTCGTAATTATACCCATAGCGAACATCGCCTGAGTCGCGAGAAGGCTGACTAAAGCACCGAAATCGCCCGCCGGCAGTTGATATTGCTGTTCGGCATCTTTTTTCGGCGTCTCGATTTTCCCCTTTTCCTTGAGGACTTCTTTTTCCTTTTGGGCCTTGCCCTTCCAGTCTTCATCGATTATGATTTTTCTTTCTTCTTTTTTTTCTTCTGCCATAATTATCACCAGACATTAAAGATTATTTCCTGTATTTTCTCATACTTTTATCAATATCGCTTTTCTGCTGTTTTTTCCTGATTTTATCGCGTTTATCATATTGTCGTTTTCCTCTTGCTATTGCCAGTTCGATTTTTGCAAGGCCCTTGTCGTTAAAATATATCCGCAGGGGCACAAGAGTAAAGCCTTTCAATTGCAGTTTGCCATAGATTTTCTTGATTTGTCTTTTGTGGAGCAGTAATTTCCGCCTTCTCAAAGGCTCGTGATTACGGATGCCTGCCTGTTTATATGGCGCGATATTACAGCCGACAAGCCAGCATTCGTTATCGTCAATCCTCGCGTAAGCACCTGACAGGTCTGCCCCTCCTTCTCTGAGTGATTTTACCTCGCTACCGACAAGAGCCATCCCCGCCTCGGTTTTTTCGATGATTTCATAGTCGAAAAATGCCCGTTTATTTTCCATCTTTGGGGTATGAATCGCAGCGCCTTTTTTCTCGCTTTTACTCATTGCCGCAATGATACCAAAATACCGCATCATTACAAGTTATTGCCAATTATACGGTTGGACTGAAAAAACGACTTCATGTCCTATTTTATAGAAATTTATTGCACAATACAGGATATTGCGGATATTGTCTATCCTTGACAATTAAATGGATAAATGATATACTGATAATGGAGGAAAAGATGATTCGCAAAGTAATGTTAATGGTGTGTTTGTTGTCGCTGTTTCTGATTTTTGGATGTCAGGGAGAGCAAAAAAGCGTCTCGCCTGAAAAATCCTTGAATCTGAAGCAAAAGGCAGAGTCAGCCGAGCAGATTGTTGAGGCTCATGATGGCTGTTATCACAGAATGACTACATATGTAAGTCCGCGTGACATAGCAACTGCCACTAATCCGGGGTTTGAACAGTAATTCTATTAGCCTGCTGAACGTTATTGGTTTTACGTGTTTGAGGAGATTTTCTGCACCGGCAGTTAAAGTATCTTCCCGATATCTTTCAGAATCGTTTTAAATCAGTTGAAACTCTTATGCGAACTGAACGGCAACGCCGATAGTTGCATCGGCCGTTATCATATCGCGATCTACGCGCAGAACTTTTCCAGCCTTTATACGTGCAAACTGGCCTTTCTTTTTGGCAAGGTTCATCGTCCGCGGAAAGTTAATCTCTACAACGTGCCCCGGCTTGATAGGCGTCGTCATCGGCATTGACAAAAGGACGCCGCCTTTTGCGACATTGACGGTTCTGCCGTTGAAGAATCTGTTTGCTTCCGGCAGCCAGATGCTTACCGGCCAGGAAAGAACGGTTCGCGCTGCTCTGCGGTTTTCTACTGTGGTTTCTGCTGTTTGTTCCATTAACTGTGCCATAATTCACTCCATTAACAAAGAATTGTCTTCCTTATTATAAGAATTTTATCGGCAATGTTAATTTAGATAAAATAGAAAAAACAGTAAAAATGCCTAAAATGGTCAATATTTTTTTTAATTTTTCTTTTCAGTGATTAATTTATGTTTTTATCGGATGTTTAGGTTAAATTTTTTTTCTCAAATTAAAGGATAAAACAAATCCTCTTTTTGAAATAGCATAAAAAACCGCTGTTTCTTAGCAGCGGTGGTTCTAGTATTGATTTCTTTATTTTTTACAATTGCCAGCCTTTGGGGTAGCTGATGTTTGATGTCTCGATATTGAATTTTCTGCTTAATTCCTGGATTAGCTCACCAGTTCTGCTCATTTGGTAATCTGAAGCCGCTTTTTTGCCTTCTCCGATAACGCAGATTCTTATTGTATTGCCGCTGCCATACCAGGTTCCTCCGGGAATAGCGGACCATTGATTGAGCCACTTTTCTGTCGCCTGAATTTGTCCATCGATTCCGCCAAGGCTGTTGCAGACTAAAAAGTGGAAGTTTAGGTCTTCAGCGCTGGTCAAACCGCTAAGCGAAGCAAGCTGATTAAGATTTCCACCTCTGGTATTGCTGTAAAAAACCTCGATTTTATCCCACCTTCTGTTATTTATCGGTTCTTTGGCAGCGATAATATCAGAAATTGGCCCTAATGATGAATAGCTTGCAAGGCTGAAAGCCCCTGCCGAGATGGATTGATGGTCGAGAGCCATAAGGATAGCGGCCCCTGCTGTCATAGCGATTACCAGGCAAATCAAAATTCTTGCTGCTCGCGGCTGGGTGCCCATATATATAATCCGTTAAATAGTTCGGAATCCTTCCGCCACCGGCCAAAGACGTTAGCCGATTGTGAACACGGAGGATAATATAAGTGGTATCGGCAGCAACGTAAAGTTTTTATAAGTAATTTTGTGAAAAAATTAAAAAATTTTCGCTTTTAAGACACTTTCTAAAAATTGCTTTCGCAGCGGGAATGAACGAAACTTTTGCCAGGGGTGCTGCAGGCCTAAAATCGCCTAAAATGTAGCTGTTAAAACGACTTTGAGGACGATTTTGGGCGTGATAACAAAGTCGGAAAAAATTGCGGCAATTCGAAGCCAAATTGGATTTTTAGAGGCTGTCTATAACTATCGGACGTAAGTGCGACCGTTCATTCAGCTTAAATATTACTCACAGATAAGTGGTTAAATCTCCTCTACAAGTATTTCTTTTTCTGTAATCACTTTTGGATTTATAGTTTTTATCTGTCGGGATAGTTGCGGACGGTCGTATTTTGGCGTAAGATATGCGTCATAAAAATCTTAATTTATGAAAGATATTCGATGAAACCCAATTTAGGTAAAATCGGCTCTGAGCAAAGGATAGGTTTGCTGATTTTTATGGGGGTTTTCATAGTGTCTATGGTTTTTGCTGGATATACACACCATGCCTGGGAAGATTATTACATTACCTACCGCGTCAGCAAAAATCTTGCGACTGGTCAAGGCCCGGTTTACACTATAGGAGAAAGAGTGCAGGCCTTCACATCGCCTCTCAATACGCTGCTGCCTGCGTTTCTAATCATTATCACGGGTAATACGTCGGACCAGCTTGTTCTGTGGCTTTTTCGTATTCTGTGCTGTTCATTACTTGGTGCGGCAGCGGTGCTGCTATTTAACGCCGCACGAAAAAATTCCCTGACTCTGATACCGGTTGCCGTTTTAATCGGTATGTTTGCTTTCGACAATAAGATTATTGATTTCAGCATAAACGGACAGGAAGTAGCGTTTATGATGTTCTTTATTGCTCTTGTGCTTAACGCTCTAACGACTCCAAGCCGCTGGATGATTTTAAAATTAGGATTAGGCTGGGCCGGTTTAATGTGGACGCGGCCGGATGGTTTTATTTACTTTGGGGCTATAGCTTTGGGTTTTCTGCTGTTTAACGGCGGAAAGCCGATAGGCCAGTCGCGGCGGGATTTGCTTAAAATTTTTTTCCTGGCCGGCATAACCACGGCTGTTTTATACCTGCCCTGGTTTTTATGGTCATGGAGCTATTTTGGTTCCCCCATACCAAACACTATTATTGCCAAGGGATACACCGCCAAGAATTATACTCCAAACATTTTATCTATTAATTTTGGCCAATTAATTTTGGATTTTATTCTTTTTCCAGTTCAGCTGCTTTTGGGAGGCACATCCGCAAACAAAACTTTCCTGCCGAATAACGCCGTTCCTTTTGGCGGCTGGCATTTCTCGGTTATGGTTTTCAGCACTTACCTATCATACCTGTGCGCAATTTACTGGTGTTTTCCTTTTGGCAACTTACAGGCTCGTGCCGTTTCGTTCGCTTTTATGATTTGCCATTTTTATCTTACCTACATCGCGGCTTATTCCGCTTCCTGGTATATCCCGAACTGCGCTATCCTGGCGATTTTTGTTTTCGCTTATTTCCTGCAGCAACTACTCAATCTCTCATCACTGCTTAAAATTAAGGATACTCTAAACACCAAGCGTTTGATAAATTTTGTTCGCATATCAGCAGTGTTTGTAGTGTCCGTAACATTACTGTTGACAGTTTGCTCAGCTTACCAGCTGCGTATCCAGCAGAGAGAAGTAGAAGACGGAAACCGTAAAAAAATAGGCTTGTGGCTGCGGGAACATGCCGCTTCGCTTTCGGATTCTGTTTTTTTGGAACCCCTGGGATATATTGGTTATTTTTCGCAATTGAAAATGCTCGATTATCCGGGCTTATGTGCTCCGGAAGTTATCGCTGCCCAGAAAATGCTCCAGTCAAGCAGTTGGGCGATGTTAATTCGACAGTTACATCCGAATTGGCTGGTGTTAAGACCGGAAGAGGCCAATACAATCTATAGGGCAGACCCTTCATTGACGCAGCAATATTTACAGGCCAAAATTTTCGATGCATCTAAACGTATAGAATCCTATCACTGGCTGCCAGGCCGCGGATATTTGACGCACGACCAGACCTTTATTGTGTTCAGGCTTAAATCTAATATTGCAGATCAGAACCAACCTCAGAATCAAAAATGATTCATAGTTATCATTTGAGTGCCAAATTCAGTCCTAAACCTATAAAGATTATTCCGCTTATAATCCGCAGAATTTTTGAGATATTCGGATTTTTTCTTATGGAATTTGTAAAATATGATGCAGCGCACGCAAGAAGCAAACACCAGATAGTGCCGGTTGTCAGACAAGTTCCGCCAAGAATAAGAAATGGGATTGGGCTGTTAACCTGCTCGGCGTTTATAAACTGCGGTAGAAATGATAAAAAGAATAGTGCCACTTTGGGGTTTAGCAGATTAGTAAAGACTCCCTGGAAATAAATTGCAGGCAAATTGCTTTTTTCGAGTTGAGGGACAGAATATGTAAAATTTTTTTGTCTTAAAAACACGCTGATTCCCAGGCAGGTGAGATACAAAGCCCCGGCGTATTTTACGATATTAAAGGCTGTTTGAGACAAAACAAGAATAAGAGACAGGCCAAATGCCGTAAGCAATGTATATATTAGTCCACCGGTTGAAATCCCCAGGACGGAGACAATGCCGGCATTTTCCCCCTGTGCGATGCTCCTCATAAGAATATACATCGTGTCGGCTCCAGGTGTAATATTCAGTATTACACCTGACAGCACAAATATCCAATAATGTTCTATTCCGAACATAGCTGTAATGTTATATCCCGCAATTTAACTTTTCCAAACGTTTTTCTATGTCTGGCTGAATACCTCTTCAGATACTATTCCCTCAGCTATTTTAGTTACAGAACCTGTCATTGTGATTGAATAATCATCCGAAACCGTAACATCAATCTGTCCGCCGGGGGTATGCACCTTTATTTGAGAATCGCAAAGACCTAAACGCCGAGCCGCTGCCGCCGCGGCACAACTGCTGGTGCCGCTTGACAGAGTATAGCCCGCACCTCTTTCCCAAATCTCGATTTGAATATTAGTCCTGTCTAAAACTTTCATAAATTGCACATTTGTCCTGTTGGGAAAACGCCGGTCAGTTTCAATTTTAGGCCCCAGTTTTCGCGCCAATTCTTCCGATATTTTATCTTTCAGAATAACGCAGTGCGGATTGCCGATTGTAACTGCTGAAAATTTTATTGGCTCGCCGTCGATTTCCATTTCTTCATTTATAACTTCCCGTTTTGCTCCGGCTACAGGAATTTTAGAGCTGTCAAAGCTGGCTTTGCCCATCCCCACCGTAATTTTTCGCCCGTTTTGTTGGACTTGGGCTTTAACTTTTCCGCCAGGCGTTGAAATCGTAAATGGTTTAGTTCCCACTTTTTTCATATCCCACAGGTATCTTGAAAAGATACGAAGGCCGTTGCCGCTTTTTTCAGCCTCGCTGCCGTCAGGATTGAAAATCCGCAATGCAAAATCCGCATCTTTTGCGGTTATTGGCCCGTAAAGAACCCCATCCGAACCCAAACCGTAATTTCGATTGCATATCCTGCGAATCTGTTCTTTTGTTATTTCAGCCGCAAAGTCGTCCGGGTTCAGGATAATATAATCATTCCCTAAAGCGTGGTATTTATAGAATTTCATCGCTCAATCTTGTTCAACATATCCGCCAGCGCCTGAATGTGTGCAGGTGTTGTTCCGCAGCAGCCGCCCACAAGGCGTGCGCCGGCATTTATACATTCCCTGATTCCCGCTGCGAAAGATTCCGGACCCATTTCAAATATCGTTTTGTTATTAATCAGTTTAGGTTTGCCCGCATTAGGTTGAGCTAAAATGGGCAGCGTTGTTGCGGCTTTAAGCAGGGATACTACTGCCGACATCTGGCCGGGGTCAAGACTGTCGCAATTAGCGCCGATTACATCTGCACCACCGTCTGCAAGAAGTCCGGCACAGTCCTTTGCTGAATTACCCATTATCGTTCTTGCTCCATTGGTTTCGGTATTGAAGGCGATTGAAACAATGACAGGAAGTGAAAAGTTGTCCTTGCATGCACGAAGGGCGCATAACGCCTCTTTTAAATCAAACATCGTCTCAATAATAAATCCGTCAACTCCGAATTGGGCAAGAACTTCAGCCTGTTCCTTGAAGGTATCATAAAATTGAGACTCTTTATATGTTCCGTAAGGCTCAAGCAATTGGCCGGTTGAGCTGATATCTCCCAATACATATTGATTTTTGTCTGCCGCCTGCCTTGCCAATTCAGCGCCAGTCTTGTTCACTTGGCGGACATCCACGCCGACATTGTGCGTTTCAATAAAGATACGGTTCATAGTCAGCGTATTGGTAGTTATAGCATCGCATCCGCATCGGCAGTATTCCCGATGTATTTCAAGAACAGCCTGGGGGGCATCGAGGTTATTCCGGCCGCGAGCCATCAAACTGCGTTTATCCAGTTGGGTTCCCATCGCTCCATCAAGCAGGATTATCTTTTGATTCTCTAATAATTTCAAAAAACTCATTGAAGCTTTCTTATTTTCATTACAGCTTTAACTCTATGAATATTGCACCTTCTGTCGGATTATACCGATAAGGCTTAATCTCCTTAAACCCGACTGATGCGTATAACGCCCTGGCCGTCTCCATTGATGGAAGAGTATCGGCTCTTATATGAGTGTAGCCGATTCTCCGAGCCTCGGCAATAACAGTCTCTACTAACTTTCTGCCGATTTTCAAACCTCTCATCTCCGGCTTGACATATAGTCTTTTCATCTCGCTTATGCTGCCGCTTAACTTCCTGAGTGCGATACATCCCGCGGCCTTGCCATTATATCTCGCCAGTAACAGACAGCCGCTCGGCGGAGCATAGTCGCCGGGAAGATTGGCCAATTCTTCCTTAAAATTCTGAAAACACAAGTCGCATTCCAGACTATCAGCATACTCGACAAAGAGTCGTTTGACGGCTTTGATGTCTTTATCTGTTTGGGCCGGCGAAATTTTCAGCATAATTCGCTTTTCTCTTTAATTGATTTTAGTCCGGTTTGGTCTTAATCTCAGTTTCACTTTTCAGCGGCCATAATTTAAGCGGGTTTTTCTCTGCCAAATAATGATGAATCGGCGCTAAAATATTTCAAAACACTTTGACTGTTGTTATTCAGAGCGTGTGGTTCATTTGAAGGAATAAAAATACAGTCACCTGCAGCGACTTTTTGAGTTTCTCTGCCGACAGTCATTAGACCTTCACCTTCCAATATATAGTAACATTGTTCAGTTTCATGAGAATGAATATGCTGCTTTCCACCGGGATTCATTTCGACCAGAGAAGTTGTAATATATCTGGAATTTGTCGTTATTTCTGATACCAGAAGATATGAAGTTATGCCTTCACTTTGATATCGCGGCGACGCATTCTTTTTTGTAATATTCATACTTGTTCCTTTATTAAAAATATTCTCCTATTTTCTAAATTCCAACTGTTTTGCTTCGCCGTTCCATCAGGACAACGTCTCGCCATATGCCGTTCATCTGGCCGATACGTTCTCTAAAACCGACTTCTCGAAAGCCGCAGGATTTACTCATAGCGATACTGGCAGCATTTTCCGGAAAAATTTGCGCCTGCAATGTCCATATCCCTGCTTGTTCCGATTCTTTAATGACTGCTCGAAGCAAAGTTTTCCCTACGCCGACACCCCTTGCTGAGGCCGTAATGTAAAGACTAACCTCCGCAACACCGCTGTAAGCACATCTTGACGAAACAGGGCTTAATGCTGCCCAGCCGATAACCTTGTCTTCAGTCCTGACCACGAGTCTGCAATCGCGCAGGTGGTCTTTGTCCCATCTTTCCCATTCGGGTGGTTCCTTTTCGAATGTCGAATTTCCCGTCGCGATTCCTTCTTCATAGATAGATGCAACAGCCGGCCAATCTTTATCTTTCATTTGTTCTATAACAAAATCCACGACTATACCCTTTCATTTTTCTGCTTTAATAATTTCTTCATTTTGTAATAATTAAGTTTTTTGCCGTTTTCGACTTTCACAAAAGTTTTCTTAATAGTTTTATAGCCAAGCGAATCGTAAAACTCTTTGGCCGTCAGGGTCGAGTCCAGTTTTATGGTTTTTATTCCCGCCGAGAGAGCCTTTGTATGAAGTTTCTCCATAATAAGTCTGCCGAATCCGTGTTTATGGAATTTTGGATTGACAAATACCCTTGTAATATAGCCGTTTTTTATTACAGTGCCGGTCGCAATAATTCGATCGCCGCGTTCAAGGACAATTGTGTATCCTTTTTTAGCGCCTTTTAAAATATTCTCACGGCTGTGATAATTTTTAATATATTTTATCGCCTCGAGGCAGTAAATCGCCGGATAACAGACATTAATTGTATTATGTATCAGCCTCTTGACGGCGTTTAAATCCGCCGGCCTGAATTTTCTTATTTTTATTTTATTTTTTCCGGGCATTTTCTTTTCCAGTATCTTTTGCCATCATTATTATATCAGGCCGTTCAATCCAGCCTGTCCGTTTCCAGAATCTTCTGCCTGCACGGTTTTTTGCAAAGACGCATAAAGTGCATCTGTTAAAACCAATAGCCGCTAAATTTGATAGTGCCTGATTAACCAGTGCCTTACCAATTCCTTTTTTACGATAAGGCGGCGCAACCGCCAAGTGATACAAATGCCCGCGTCTGCCGTCCTGACCGCACAGTAAATCGCCAACTATTTTTTTATTTTCGCGGGCAACAAGACTAAGCCCCGGGTTTTGTCGCAGATATCTTGCGATTCCTTTTCTCGAATCAGCGTCTTTATGCAGGCCGATACCTTCGGTCTTTTTCCAAAGCGAAAAAACTTCATCATAATCGCTTATTTTCATTTCTGAAATTTTCATCTCTATCTCCGTTCATATCAGGTTAAATCAATCCAATATCGTCTAATTAGTTCCGGAGAACCTTCCCGTTTTATTTTATCAGCAAGTTTCCCGCCGTTCTTTTCTATCACTCTTGCCGAGGCAATATTGTCGTCGGCACAAGTAACCAGCACACGGTAGATTCCTAATGCTTCAGCCTTCTCCAATGCAAGGGAAAGCATTTTTGTCGCGTAGCCCTTTCGGCGCTCTGTCGGACGCACGGAATAGCCGATATGTCCGCCGAAATTTTTCAAAAAATCGTTGAGCCGATGTCGAAGATTGCACGTTCCGACAATACGGCCTCGACTGATAAGCCAATATGTACTGGCGGGGACCCATCCTTCAGGCAGTCCAATGCCTCTGGAATGGTCTTTTGCCCGGTTGACGGAATTTTCAAAGTCGTCTTTTTCTATGCTGCCAATGCCGTCAATCACCTTTCTGCCTTCCGCGTTGAACTCCTCGACCATTTCGAGAAACTCCGACTTTAATTTAACAGATGGTTCTATCAGTTTGATACTGTTCTTTTCCATTTCGATAACACCTTAAACTTTTAATTATTTTTTCGCGACCGCTATTAGTCTTTTTGCGTTATGGTCGTAATCTGCGCCGGCCAAATCGCCGAAAATTTCGACGGACTTAAAACCGCAGTCTTTCAGCAGGCCGGTTAATTCAGCCGCAGAATAAATTCTATGACCGAACCTGAATTCCTTCCGTTTGCCGTTTTCGAATAAAATCCATCTGTTATCGACCCATGACCAGTCCCGCCTTATCTTATGTTCCTGCAGAAAAATTCTGCCGTTTTCTTCATACCATTCACGCTCGCGGAAGATTCGAGCCAGTATTTCTTTGCCGATTACATCTATAATCAGCGTTCCGCCCTTCCGCAGCGAACGATATAAATTAGCCAAAACACGCCTATCTTCTGCCGGATTTTCAAAGTATCCGAAAGCAGTAAACATATTTATTGCCGCATCGAAGTAGTCCAGCAGACAGAAACGCCTCATATCGTCTCTGATGAACTGAATATTTAGACCTTCAGCCTTGGCTTTTCTGCGTGCCTTGGCGAGATATTCTTCTGTCAGGTCAACGCCGGTAACATTATAGCCTCGCCGTGCCAGTTCCAGAGAGTGTCTGCCCTGTCCGCAGCACAAATCGAGGACCTTTGTCCCTTTTCGAATTCCGCAAAGCCTGATAAGCTGCTCAACTTCGCTGCCGGTTTGTTCAAGCCGTTTCTGATTAAACAATATAGGCGCTACGGTTTTCCAGAGGCTTTTATCCTCATACCATAATTTTTTCTTTTGTTTTTGTGTTTTTCGCATATTGGCTCCTTTCCAAAGCCCAACAAAAAAGCCTTGCAGGTTTTATTCCCTGCAAGGCTTTTAATATTTGTAAAATGAAGTCTTTTAGGGAATAGTTTCCTTTACCTGCGGCATAATATCTACAAACAACTTTGCTCCAAAGGCGCTAAGCTGCCTATAGCCCGCTGTCTGGCTTTTAAGCTGTTCCTGCCTGTATTTCTTTGAAGTTACCATTAAAAATTCCCGTTAAATTTACATACAAGAAATTGAAAATACCATTTAAGAATTAATATGTCAACAATAAATTTAATTTTTTTTAATCTTCTATAATATTGACGCAAATACCCCTTTGCGTTAGAGTAAAGCTTCTATTTTTCAGGTAATATCTATGAAAATATCGCTTAACTGGCTAAAAGATTACGTTGAAATAAAAGAAACGCCGCAGCAGCTTTCAGAGATGATGAGCAATCTGGGCTTTACCACCGAAAGTATTGAGAAATTCTCCGCTAAGGGATGCCTTACGGCAGGCGACGATACGGTTATCGATTTTGAAATCACCAGCAACAGGGGCGACTGTTTAAGCCACATAGGTATAGCCCGCGAAATCGCGGCAGCAACCGGCAGAGAGCTAAAACTGCCGAAAATTGAATACGATGCTGCTAAAAAGGACATCAGCAAATTAGTCAGTGTTGAAATACTTGAGCCATCGCTTTGCGGCAGATATACGGGCAGAGTAATTGAAGGCGTTAAAGTCGGGTCAAGTCCTGCTTGGATGACCGCAAGGCTCGAAGCCGTCGGTCTGCGAAGCGTCAATAATGTCGTCGATGCTACAAATTACGCGATGATGGAAACAGGCCAGCCGCCGCACGCTTTCGATTATGATAAAATAAAAAACGCAAAAATCATCGTTCGCAAAGCCAAACAAGGCGAAAAACTAATCAGCATCGACGGCACTGAATGTCCACTTGAGCCGGATATGCTGATTATCGCTGATGTCAAAGGGCCTGTAGCGATAGCGGGCGTTATGGGCGGTATCGAAACCGAAGTAAGCAGTTCGACAAAAAACGTCCTGCTTGAAGACGCCAGTTTCAATCCGGCAAGTGTCCGAACGACATCTCGCAAACTTTCTCTGCCAAGCGAAGCAGCTTATCGTTTCGGCAGGATAGTCGATATTCAAAAAATTGACTGGGCTTCGGAAAGAACCGCACAACTTATTGTTAAAGTCGCAGGCGGCAAAGTCATCGAAGGCGTTGTTGATGCCTGGCCGGTTAAACCGCAAATTCAAAAAGTCGAATTGCGTTTGAGCAGATTAAATAAACTGCTCGGTATCGAGGTGCCTGCTCAAAAAGTGTTCGATATTCTCAATGCCCTTAAATTTGAACCCAAAAAAATAGATAACGACAAAATGACCTGCACAGTGCCGAGCTGGCGGGCGGATGTCGGCAGGGAAATTGATTTAATTGAAGAAATAGCAAGGGTCTATGGTTATAACAAGGTCGGCGTCAGGGAAAAGATAAGTATTGAAATTGCTCCTGTTGATAAAAGGCAGCGGATAATCTCTTCTGCAGCGGATTATCTCAACGGCTGCGGTTTTTACGAGGCTGTAACAACGAGTTTTTCAGACGAGAAAACCGCGAAACTTGTGGCAGGTAAAGGTGCTGAGGGGCATCTTGTTGTGCAGGATATCAGTCGAAAGACTGAAAATTGGCTTAGGAGCACTCTTATAGGTTCATTGCTGAATGTGGTCAGGCACAATTACAATGTCGGCAATAAAAGTATCAGGATTTATGAAATTGCAGGCGTTTTCAAACGCCAGTCCGATGGCAGCCATATTGAGCATACAGGTTTATCTCTTGTATGTGATAATGATTTCAGGATTATCAAAGGGGCGGTTTGCGGGATGGTAAAAAAGATTAATCGGGATGCTGATATTGTCTTTAAGCCTGCGCAGCTTCATTGGGCAAAGGCCGGAGCTGAAATTTTTGTCAATGGCGTCAATCTCGGCTATGCCGGCGTTCTTAGTAATGAAGTTATTGCGGGATTCGATATTAAGGCGAATCAGATTTGTGCTGCTGAGCTGAATTTTGACAGGCTTTTGGAAATTGAGTCTCAGGTTGTCAAAATGAGACCGTTGCCTAAATTTCCTGCGATTATCAGGGACTTATCGCTGATTGTTGATGAGCAGATTGAGTGGATTCAGTTGGAGCGGACTATTCGTTCATCTGCTCCGCAGGAGCTTGAGGAGATTAAGTTTGAAGGAATATACAGGGGCAAGCCCATACCGGCAGGCAAAAAAAGCGTTACGGTTTCGTTACGTTTCAGGGATGAGGATGGGACTTTGAAGCATGAAACTGTTGACCAGTGGGAGGCAGAGATTGTTTCATCGCTTTCGGATGCGGTTGGTGCGGAAATCCGGAAGGCATAAGAGACTTATTTTGTCCACAAAACTCATAAAAAAGCGGCAAGTGACCGAGGAGGCCAGTCACTTGCCAGAGAAATCAGGGAAGAAAATTCCCTTATTTTTATACGTAAAAAGCCCAAATTTGTTCGCCTATGATACCCCATTTACCCATTTATCCTGCAAAAACCCCAAAATAAGCTCAAAAAGGCTTATTTTAGCGCAAAAAAAATGGCAGGCGGCCGAGGAGAGAAACCGCCATGCCGTGTGCGCCTCCTAAAGAGGAGGAGGTACGTGTGGGCTATTTAATAATTTCTATTGATTCTACGCCAAGAGTGTAATTATGTTCAATAGAAATTTCAACTGAACTTATTATAAATCTCTTAATTAAAAAAGCAAGTCCCTTTTTTATTTTTTTTGCTTTTAAGTTAAAAAAATGCACCAAGAACCTTCCTATAATACAGCTAAAAAATAAACAATAGCTGTTATCGCTAAAAAAAGACGATTAAATGCCCTTTAAATTATAGGAAATATATTGTTTACCTCAACTTATGGCTCAAATATTGGTAATAAAAATAACAATAAAACAGTTAAATTTTGGTTTCTCCTTCAAAAATAATACCTCTAAAATAAGTCAAAAAACGGCAAAAAAACAAACTCCCTTAAAAAACGCCATCTTATCTTATTCTTGCAAAAGGCCTTAGATGCGGCGATACTAATTATCTCTGCATTATATTTAAAGTCTTTACCCTGAAAATGAAAATAGTTCATATTATTACACGATTGATACTTGGCGGAGCACAGGAGAATACGCTGATTACCTGCAAAGGGTTAGCACAACGCAGCCACGATGTAACTTTAATCACCGGCCCGGCTTTAGGCCCGGAAGGAGAGCTTTTCGAGCAAACTAAAAATCAAAAATACAAAACTATTGTAATTGATTCGATACGGCGGCAAATCAATCCGATTTATGATATTGGCGCTTATAACAAAATAAAAAAACTGCTTGCGGAAATTCTGCCGGATATTGTCCATACTCATTCGGCAAAAGCAGGCATTCTCGGCAGATTTGCAGCACACGAACTCAAAACTAAAAACTTAAAACTAAAAACTCCTTTAATAGTTCATTCCGTTCACGGCCTTTCTTTTCACGAGTATCAAAACGAACTTCTTAATAAATTTTATATAGCTGTTGAAAAAGCGGCCGCGAAAAAAACTGATGCTTTTATCTGTGTCGCCGATGCGATGACAGAAAAAAGCCTTGCCGCAGGAATAGGCAAATCCGAACAATATACAACGGCTTATTCGGCTATAGAGGAAGAGGCGTTTTTAAATCCAATTAGCAAAGAGCAACGAAATGACTTTCGCAAAAAATATGATATACCCCAAGATGCGATTGTCCTTGTAACAATTGCAAGATTGTTTCATCTAAAAGGGCATAAATACATAATCGAATCGGCAAAAGAGCTTGCCAAACGCTTTGATAACTGCGTCTGGCTATTTGTCGGCGACGGAATTTTAAAGGACCAATTGCAAAAACAAATTGTTGAATATGGTTTATCCGATAAATTCAGGTTTACTGGCCTTTTGCCTGTTGAACAGATGCCGCTTGTCCTTCAATCTTCTGACATTTTAGTTCATTGTTCGCTGCGAGAAGGTTTGGCAAGAGTTCTGCCCCAGGCGATGCTTTGCGGTAAAGCGACGATAAGTTTTGATATTGACGGCGCAAGTGAAGTTATAAATCCCGATACCGGCAGACTTGTCGAGCCTGAAAATGTCGAGCAGTTAATAGAGGTTTGTGCGGAGCTTATAGCAAATGGAAATCTGCGGATAAAACTCGGTTCAAACGGCAGAGAATTTGTAAAAGACAAATTTTCGCCAAAGACTATGGTCGATAAAATCGAAGATGTTTATAAGAGGTTGTTATGAAAAGTTACAAAAAAGAACTTTATTTTAATACACCGGTTCGGCGGCAGTTTATCAATATCACGCAGCAGGTTGAAGACTGTCTGTCTGAAAGCGGCATAAAAGAAGGCTTGTGTCTCGTTAATGCGATGCACATTACGGCAAGTGTTTTTATCAATGACGATGAGCCGGGTCTTCATCGGGATTTTGAAAACTGGCTGGAAAAACTCGCCCCGGAAAAACCTTATTCGCAATATCATCACAATACTGCTGAAGATAACGGCGACGCTCATTTAAAAAGGACAATTATGGGTAGAGAAGTTGTCGTCGCTGTAACGGACGGCAGGCTTGATTTCGGGCCCTGGGAGCGGATTTTTTACGGCGAATTCGACGGCAAACGCAGGAAACGGGTCCTCGTCAAAATCATCGGTGAATAAAAAAGGTGTCAGGAACCTTTTTTTGCTTTCCTGGCATTTTTCACACTAATTTTTGTTGCATCAGCCAAAAAAGTCCTATAATATTTCCTTAATGGACAATCACAGCAGGAAACTATTTCCGTTTATGGCGGTGGGGGTGGTTCTTTGTATCTTTCAACATTCGGCTCTGGCAACGGGTTATTATTCGTTCGGCAGGACTGTAAACAAGTCATTCGGCGACCCTAACAAAAAGGACATCACGCTCACGGAAGATATTTTTGTGCCGATAGCCGGCAAAGTCCTCGATATTGACCTGGCTTTAAATATTGAGCATACAAGCATTTGTGATTTGCAGATTTATCTTATAAGTCCTGCCGGCACAACAGCCTGCATCAACAGCTATAATGTTTATACATTCAAACCAAACAAAGCAAATTTCTATTGGACAGTCTTTGACGCTGAAAGCCCTTTCAGCATCGACAGCGGCAAGCCCCCCTTTACCGGCCTGTTTCGTCCTAACGGCCCGGATAGTTTGACCGCTTTTTACGGCCAGCAAAGTTATGGCACTTGGCAGGTCAGAGTTACTGATTGCATATACGGCGACACGGGAACGTTTAAGGGCGTTAGGCTGGACTTTCAAATCAATTCTGAAATTTTGAACTTACCCGAACCTTCGACAATATTATTGTTCGGATTTTCTGCTGCTTTAGGCATTATCCGGCACAAACCAAAGCCGCTTTAAAACTGGAGAAAATCACTTCTATTGGCCGATAATATTTTATGCAACATAAGCTTGCATATCGTGTTTTCAATGTTAAATTTGGTTTTTTATAGGACTTTTGTGAAACTTCGATGAGGTGTGAAGTTGAAAGCTAAAAAGAGTAATTTGAGCAGAATCGCCCTGTTGGTCTTTGCTCTTGCGGCGGTAGTTATATTATTTATCAGTTGCGCAAGTTTCAACATAGGCGACTTCCCCAGCAATTATGTCTGGCCGAACAATCATCCTGCCGCCAACTGGTGCGGTCCGGCAGGAGCTTTTTGCGCATATTATTTGATGTATTATGTCGGCCCCGGCGTCTTTGTGCCGCTGGTTGCCTTCGGTGTTTTTATTATCTGGAAATTGAGCAATAAAGAAACAAGCCAGATAGTTCTACGCCTCATCGGACTTGTTTTAGTTACTACGGCTATCTCATCGATAATATATATGATTTGGCCTTCCGGCGCAAATTCTCCCCCTACCGGCAGCGGCGGAATACTCGGCAGCGGAACAATTTTATTTCTCAAGGAAAAATTTTCCCTGCTTGGTTCTGTAATAATAGTCATAAGCGCGCTTGTGGTCGGAGCAATTCTGCTTGCCGATGCGTTTGTGGTGTATCTGCTTCACTTGTGCGGCGCAGTTTTGACGCGAACCTTCGGCATATTTGCTCCTGCCTGGTTCTCAGCAAGACAGCATTCAAGCAGACTCACTGAAATCTGGCGCAAACTCAGCGTAAAGAAACCCGCTGAAACCGTCGCCGAACTTCTGGCCGAGGAAGCAGAACAGATAGAACAGCAACAATCCTCACCGGTTATCCAAGCCGATGAAACAATTGAAAGTCATCTCGAAAAATTACCGGTTGCCGCCGAAAAACCGCAGCAGCAGTCAGAGTCGCTTTATGAATCCGAAAATTTCGACGGCTATCTGCTTCCCGGACTTGAGCTTTTGACTGAGCCGGAGCGAAGTTTCGGCTCCGTGCAGGAAAAAATTATAAAGGCCAAATCTGCGGCTCTTGAGCAGGTATTGACCGAGTTCGGCATAGAGGCTCACGTTACCGGTTCCGAACCGGGCCCGACAATAACTATGTTCGAGCTTGCCCTTGCCCCCGGCGTGAAAGTAAGCCAGATATCAAACCTGTCAAACGATATTGCCAGGGCGCTTGGAGCGCCGGCAGTTCGAGTTGTGGCGCCATTGCCCGGCAGGCATACAATCGGCATTGAAGTGCCGAACAGTCAGAAAGAAACCGTCCGGATAAAAGACCTCATCACCCGTGCGGGCGATTCATACAAAAGAATGGAAATACCATTATTTCTCGGCAAGGATTCCTCCGGGCAGGCAATCGTTTCAGATTTAACCGATATGCCTCATCTGCTTATTGCCGGCACAACAGGTTCAGGCAAAAGCGTTTTCATCAATAGTATCATTATGAGCATTATGCTGACCAAGCGGCCTGATGAGGTAAAACTCGTTCTTGTTGACCCGAAAATGGTTGAAATGACGGCTTTTTCCAAGATACCGCATCTAATGACTCCGATAGTAACAGAAATCAGCAAGGCTGAGCAGATATTCGATTGGGCGACGGTAAAGATGGACGAGAGATATGCCCTCTTTGCCGAGGCAGGCGTAAAGAATATTGCAGGTTATAACGCACTCGGCACAGAGGAAATCGTCCGCAGGTTCAATCCGCAAAGTCCTGATGAAGAGGCGAGGATTCCGAAAAAGCTTCCTTACTACGTAATTGTCGTTGATGAGCTTGCTGATTTGATGATGACCGCCTCGAAGGAAATTGAAAATTATATCGTCCGCATTGCTCAAAAGAGCCGGGCTGTCGGCATTCATATAGTCCTCGCGACACAGCGGCCGCAGGCAACCGTCGTTACAGGTTTAATCAAGGCAAACCTGCCCAGCAGAGTAAGTTTTCGTGTTGCGACGCGGCTTGACAGCAGAATCGTTCTCGACCAGAACGGCGCCGAAACACTGCTCGGCCAGGGCGATATGCTGTTCCTTAAGCCCGGCACAAGCGACCTTGTCCGCGCGCAGGGCGCTTATGTAGATGACACGGAAGTCCGCAAAGTTGTCCAACATCTTACCGAACAGGCTGAGCCTCAGTTCCATCCTGAGCTTATGCAGCTCAACAGGTTTGACGCAGGCGAAGCGAGCAAGGATGAGCTTTTTGACCAGGCTGTCCGAGTTATTCTCGAATCGCAGCGCGGCAGTGTTTCTCTCCTGCAGAGAAGATTGAGTATCGGCTATGCCCGCGCCAGCAGAATAATCGAAGCTATGGCAGTTTCCGGTATTCTCGGCGAATACAAGGGCAGTCAGGCCCGCGAGGTCCTTGTAACCATCGAGGAATACGAGCGTATGCGTCAGCAGATGGATGCGGACAAAAAAGCAGGTTTCTCCGATATGCAGGACCATGACCAGCCGGACGAGCCGGACAAACCGCAGCATACTGTCAAGGAAATCAACTATGACCAAAATCCTGCCGCCGAACAGCAGAGCACTATAAATTCTTAGGTTGAGTATGGTTGAAAATTATCCATCAGGCAATCCCGATAAAATCGGGATACCACAGGGCACAAAGCAATGTCCCTATTGCGCCGAGACGATTCTTGCCGCGGCGATAAAGTGCCGATACTGCGGCGAATTCTTGAATCGCCCTGTTAAATCGCCTTCTGAAAATTCCGAACAAACGGATGCCGAAAAATCAGAACCCCTTTTCGAGGCTTCGCCTTCAATATGGGTTCTCGCGCCAAATTTTATTAAAATGGCTGTTCTGATTACCGCTATGTATTTTTTGGCGTTCTGGCCGGTAAATAAGTATCTTATCGATTTCAAACTTTCCGCAAACGCAATTGCACTTATAGAAAAATACAGAACTATTATAGGCATTTCAATAATAGCCGCGGCATTACTTATCCTCTTCTGCAAAATTATCAAACTCAAGAGCATTCATTATCGTGTAAACGCCGACAGGGTCGAGTGGACAAGGGGAATTTTTGAAAAGCGAATAGACAATCTTGATATGTTCCGCGTAATTGACCTGCGTTTATACCGGAGCGTTTCGGATTCTCTGGTCGGCATAGGCACGGTTGTGCTGACTACGACCGACAAGAGCGACCCTGAATTCAGATTTGAAAAAGTCCACAGGCCAAGACAGCTTTACGACACAATCAAAAAGGCAAGTCTCAACGCCGACGCAAAACGCGGCGTCGTTCACCTTGAATAAACCCCCACACCTATTTGCATTGCCTATGAAAGTTTTCAATATGCTGCCAAAGCTGTCTTTACATGCCCTTTATTTGTCCTACCATAGTGCAAATAGGTGTGGGGATAAACCTCTTGAAATATAGCCATTTCTAAAGTAAATTGTTTTTACTCGAAATTCAGGTTCTGCGCCCGTAGCTCAATTGGATAGAGTTGCGGACTTCGAATCCGTAGGTTGCAGGTTCGAGTCCTGCCGGGCGCGTTTTGACAGACACAAAAAAACTATAATGACTGCCAAATTGCAAATACCTCAAAGTGAGCTTGTATTCAAGACAAGCCGAAGTTCCGGCCCCGGCGGACAGAATATAAACAAGCTCAATACCAAAGTCGCTGTTATCCTCGACATCGAAAATTGCGGCTGCTTAAATATCGCGCAAAAAGAAATTATCAATAAAAAACTCAGGTCTCGATTAACAAAAGATAACAGGCTGATTGTAGAAAGCCAGAAGTTTAGAACTCAAAAGTCCAATCGGGATTTTGCTGTTGAGAAACTGACGATTCTTTTAGAAAACGCACTGAAAAGACCGAAGACAAGAAAGCTCACAAAACCCACCAGAACCGCAGTTGAAAAAAGACTCCAGTCCAAAAAATCCAGAAGTCTTCTTAAGCAGCAGCGAAAGAAAAATATCGAATATTAAAATCTTTTATCCGCTTATGGCGGATTTGTCAGAAAGTTATATCGAAATTGTCATAGGAAGAATCAAACTCAACCTGTTCTATTTGAGTATCTCTCACTGAAAAGGTCTGCTGCAAATCATCGATTGCACAATCAATATCCTGCTGGTCGCCCTGGAGCAGCATTTCAACTTTGCCGTCGGATGTATTGCGGACAAAGCCTGTCAGTTCATAGCGCAGGGCTACCTCTCTTGCCGTGAAGCGAAAGCCGACACCCTGAACCCTGCCGCAAAAAAATATATGTTTTGCGATATTAGCCATTGATATTTCCTTTTACTTGAGTATAATACCGATTGTCTTTTTTGGCAACTATACATAAAATCATCAGCCCATCGGGGAAAATTACCAAAAAATAATCAGATATTCATAATTTAAAAATGTCTTGAAATTGTTATAATAAGCGAACTTGTAATATTGCCGCTATGTATAAGGCAGAGTGATTAAAATGAAAATTATAAATAAATCGACAACAAAAAGGGAAGAGCAGATTTATCAGCTTACGACGCTGGTGGCCGGCGGTTTTGCGCTCGGAGACGTTTTAGACAAGCTCGCCCGCGCGGCAGTAGAGATAACCGGCGTCTCGGCCTGTTCGATAAGACTGCTCGACGATGAAACGGGTGAATTAAAAATGCGAAGCACCTTCGGCCTAAGCGAAGAATACAGGAACAAAGGCCCCGTAACAAAAGACGACCCTGTTATTAAAGCCGCTTTCGCAGGCCAGGCCGTTATCATAGACGATATGGGAGATGATGACCGCGTCAAGTATAAACAAGCCTCGAAAAAAGAAGGCATTGTCAGCCAGCTCACCGTCAAAATGGAGTTCAAGAATAAACCGGTCGGAGTGCTGCGGCTGTATAGACCGACTTATGGCGGCTTTACGGAAAACGATATCTCGCTTGCAAGGTCGGTAGCCTCACAGTGCGCCGTGGCGATTACCAATGCGAAATACTATGCACGGGCAATCCAGGGCGAGCAGGTTGCGCAGCAGGTCAAGCTGGCCGGCATTATTCAGAGAAGAATGATACCGCAGACCGCTCCGAAAATGCCGGGGCTGAATATCGCCTCCGCCTATAAACCCTGTTTCGGCATCGGCGGAGACCTCTATAATTTTATAAAGTTAGACGATGACAATCTGGTAATCGCCATTGCTGATGTAATCGGCAAAGGTGTTCCTGCCGCTCTTATGATGAGCTCGTTCAGGGGTATGATACTCGCCTATGCCGATGGCGGGCACAAGAGACATCCCCTTTCTGAAATAATCCACAAACTCAACGCCACTGCCTGCAGCGAATGCAGAGACGGAGAATTCATTACGTTGTTTTACGCGATTATCAATACAACAGCAAAGACCATCACTTACAGCAATTGCGGCCACGAACCGGCTCTGCTGCTTCGGCAGGGCAAAATTCGCGAGCTGAAAAAAGGCGGCCTTGTTCTGGGAGTTATGAAAAACGCAGTTTACGAGATAGAAACTGTTGAGCTTAAGGCCGGAGACCGGCTGCTGTTCTATACCGACGGCCTTATTGACGCTGTAAACTTCAGCGGAAAAACCTGGGGAGTGCAGAACCTCTACAAAACCTTCAGACGATACGCAGCCGCCTCCGCTGAAGAAATTGTAAATAATATCCTTGCTTACAGAAGACGTTTTATCGGCCTTGCAAAGCAGGTGGACGATACGAGCATAGTGGCAATCAAAGTCGCAAAATAAACCCCCACACCAATAGTTGGTGAAAGGGGAAAAATGATATTGTTGTTAGAAGAAAAAATGAAAAGGGAACTTTTATCAAAAAATAATATATTGGTGTGGGGGTAAATGGCTAAGCTGATAATCACAATCGACGGCCCCGCTGGAAGCGGAAAAAGCACAGCAGCTAAACTGCTCGCCAAAAAAATTGACGCTGCTTTCCTTGATACCGGCGCTATGTATCGAGCTGTAACTTTGGCCGCGATGCAAAACCAATTAGACCTGGCTGATATTGAAGCTATCGAAAACTTAATCGACATTGCTGATTTTAAATTTGAAATCGAAAACAATCAAATGACCGTAAAAATAAACAACAAGGATGTTACTGAACAAATCAGGGACCCGAAAGTTACGAAAAATGTGCATTTTGTAGCGTCTCAGCCGTCTTTGCGCAGCAGGCTTGTCCAAATGCAGCAAAATTTCGCTAAAAAACACCAGAAAATAGTAACTGAAGGCAGAGACCAGGGGACGGTCGTCTTTCCGGATGCCGATTATAAATTTTTCCTCACCGCCAACTCTCTGGAAAGAGCAAAAAGACGGGCTGAAGAATTGACTCAAAAAGGTCATAAGGTAGATTTGACAAAACTCCACAGCGACATTGAAAACAGGGACGCCTCTGACAAAAACAGGGATACTGGCCCTCTTATACCGGCAAAGGATGCTATAACAATTGACAATACGAATTGGACGCCTGAGCAGACTTTAAATGAAATTTTTAAAATCATTACTAAAAAAAACTAAAAGAATCGGAAGTTTCGCCTGGTATTTTACCTGGTGCTGGGCGTGCAGGTTCTTCTGCATCCTGTTTTTCCAGCCTACTACTTTCGGTCTTTCCAGCCTTCCCCGAAAAGGCGGTTTTATGGTAATATCCAATCACCAGAGTTTCATCGACCCGATGTTCAATGCAACGCCGATACACCGCCAGTGCTGTTTTGCTGCCAGGGACACGCTTTTTAAAATTCCATTTTTCGGCAGATTCGTCCACACTTTTAATGCAATACCGATAAGAAGAGGACAGGCCGATTTGACTGCTATGAAAATTTTTCTCGAAAAACTAAAAGACAATTTCGGTCTTGTCCTTTATCCGGAAGGAACCCGAACAAGCGATGGGAAAATCGGGGAAATAAAGCCCGGCTTTTGTCTCCTGGCCCGCAGGGCAAACGTGCCTGTTATCCCGTCGGTTATCGATGGCGGCTTTGAATGCTGGCCGAGACACAAAAATTTCTATAGACCTTATAAAGTCTATGTTACTTACGGAAAACCTATACCGCCGCAGACTATTATTGATATGGGCGACAGGGAATTTGCCAAATATCTGACTAAAACTCTCAGGGATATGCAAACCGAGCTTAGATTGAAAGTCGGCAGAAAACCTTTTGATTATAACGAGGCTGCGGGATGAATGTTATAGTAGCACAAGGCTGTGGATTTTGTCCGGGGGTCAGGAACGCCATAAAAATCGCCCAGCAAACCCTCTCTAAGAAAAAAAACGTCTATAGTCTTGGCGAAGTTATCCATAATAAGGATGTTGTCAGGCAATTAGCCAAAGCCGGGCTGAAAATCGCTGAAGATGTCGAGCAAATCCCAAAAGGCACTGTTATTATTCGTTCTCACGGCGCCGGCGAAAAGCAGCTCATACAAATCCGGCAAAAAGGTCTGCAAATCGTCGATGCAACCTGCATACTTGTAAAAAGAGTCCAGAAAATTGCCAAAATGCTGCACGAGCAGGGATATAAAGTTATTATTATTGGCGATAAAGGTCATCCGGAAGTCCAGGCAGTTCTTGGCTCAGCTCCAAATATTACAGTTTTTGGAGATAAAACCGATATGAATAGTCTTGGAACAAATCAGAAATTAGGCATTATTTGTCAGACGACACAAAGCCCTGACCATTTCACCAAAATGATAGCTAAAATCGCAAAAGGCAGTTTTTCTGAGCTGAAAATCATAAATACCCTCTGCAAAGAGGCCATAAAAAGACAGACTTGTGCCGTCGAATTATGCAGAAAAGTTGATATAATGTTTATTCTTGGCGGTCTGCATAGCGCAAACACAAAGAAACTTGCCGAATTATGCAGAAAATATAATTCTAAAACCTTTCACTTGCAAAACTGGAAAGAACTTGATAAAAGGGTTGTTTTCGGTAATAATACCGCTGGCGTAACGGCTGGTGCCTCTACGCCGCAATGGATTATTGACGAGTTTGTTTTAAACCTGCGGAGGTTCAATAGCAGGAAAAAAAGATAATAACAGACCTTGCTGCTCGGATTAATGAACGCATTGGCTGGTATGGTCAATGCGTTTTTATGTTTATTTTTAAATGACGCGCCGATGCGTTTAAAGCGGATGTGGAGGACGCCTCGGCCGATTAAAATACTCCACGAAAAAGAAAGAAGGTTTTATGGTTGATAGAAATATTGTTAGTAAACTGGGGTTTACTCCTGAGGAGCTTGACAACAAAGTAAATGAACTTTTTGGGGAAACAGAAAGCAAACTTTTATCCGAAGCTCTTGATAAAAAAGTCGATACCCTCACACAGGGCAACATTATCAGCGGCAGAATTCTTCAGCAAATCGGCAGCGACGTAATCCTCGAAATCGGCTTGAAAAGCGAAGGTGTTGTTGACGTTTCGGAATTCGATGACCCGAATGAAATTCAGCCGGGCAACGAAATTGAAGTGCTTATCGAGGAAGTTGATTCCGGCGGACTCATTCTTCTTAGCAAAAGAAAAGCGGACAGAATCAGAGGCTGGGAACACATCATCTCGACAAAGAAAGAGGGCGATGTCGTTACAGGCACCGTTATCAGGAGAATCAAAGGCGGACTGCTCGTCGATATCGGCGTTCCGGTTTTCCTGCCCGCTTCGCAGGTTGACATCAGAAAACCCGGTGACATAAGCAGGTTCATCGGCCAGCGGGTCGAGTGTGAAATATTAAAAATCGACACTGAAAATAAAAATATCGTTATCTCAAGAAGAAAAATCATTGAAAAGGCAAGAACCGCGGGCAAGGAAAAACTGCTCGCCGAAATCGAAGTCGGACAGAAAAGAAAAGGCATCGTCAAGAACATCGCTGACTTTGGCGTATTTGTTGACCTCGGCGGTCTCGACGGCCTATTGCATATATCCGATTTAAGCTGGGGCAGAGTATCGCATCCTTCGGAAATCGTCAAGCTCGATGAGGAAATCGAATGTGTAGTTATCGGCGTTGACAAGGAAAACGAAAAAGTCTCACTCGGACTGAAACAGAAAACCGCAAGCCCCTGGGAAAATATTGAGACAAGATACCCCGTCGGCTCGAAGACAAAAGGCACCGTGGTGAACGTTATGAACTACGGCATCTTTGTCCGACTCGAAGAAGGTGTTGAAGGACTTGTCCATATCAGCGAAATGAGCTGGACGAAAAAAATCAACTATCCAGGCGACATCTACAAAGTCGGCGACGGAGTAACTATAGCTATTCTCGAAGTCAACAAGGAAAAACAGGAAATATCTCTCGGCATCAAGCAGCTCGAACAAAATCCGTGGACAATCGCTTCGCAAAAATACCCGGCAGGAACAATTGTGAACGTAAAAGTTACAGGTCTTACGAACTACGGCGCTTTTGTCGAAATCGAACCGGGCATTGACGGCCTGATTCATATCTCCGATATGAGCTGGACGAAAAAATACAACCATCCCGGCGAAGCACTGCAGAAGGAACAGATGGTAAAATGCGTCGTCCTCGAAGTTGATGAGGAAAAGCAGAGAATATCTCTCGGCATAAAACAGCTTACTGAAGACCCGTGGCTGCACGCAATTCCGGAAAAATATCTGCCGGGCCAAATCGTCAAAGGGACTGTTACAAAGATAACCAATTTTGGCGTTTTTGTAGAGCTTGAGCCTGACCTTGAAGGACTGCTTCATATTTCTGAAATTGCAGACCACAAAATAGACAGTCCGCAGGACGTTGTAAAGCCCGGCCAGGAAGTCGATGTAAAAATCCTAAGGGTTGACAGCGATTCGAGAAAAATTGGTTTGTCTATGCGAAGGGTCAAATGGGCCGAAGAAGACCAGAAACATCCTGTTGAAAAACCTTCACAACCCGAACCTAAGGTCGAATCACAGCCCCAAAAAACGAACATTGACGGTCTTCAAATCCCGTCGATTGAAACGCTGCAGACTCCGAAAGAAGACACCGAGAAAACTGAATAAAAATTTTCATTTTCAATGTTTCAAAGGCCGTCCCCAAAAGACGGCCTTTTTTGTTCCTTAACAGACACTCAGTTTCAGACGATATAACCTGCGGAAATAATGCGTAAATAAAAGTCCCATAATAGGAGCCGTATATGTTAGTGTTTGATGATACCATAAAAGAATACTTGTTGGAAATTGATGAAGCCCCGCTTCTTACCTGGCAGCAGGAATGTGAGCTTGCTGAACGGATTATAAATCACGATGACCAGCTTGCAAGAGACCAGCTTGTCAGGAGCAATCTAAGATTGGTTGTCAGTATCGCAAAAAGGTTTGCCACAGGCAAATTGCCGATTGGCGACCTTATCGAGGAAGGCAATCTTGGCCTTATCCGTGCGATTGATTCTTTCGACCCTGACGTCGGAGTTCGATTCAGCACTTATGCCGCCTGGTGGATAAAGCAGAGTATCAAACGCGCCCTGTTGCTCGACTGCGGCCCGATTTCAGTCCCGACATATATGGTTGAGCTTTTAAACCACTACAGGCAGGTTGTCACCGACCTGCAGGCCGGGCTTGCGGAGAACCCGACCGTAGCACAGATAGCCAAAGAAATGAAACTGCCTGTCAAAAAAGTTAACGCGATAAAAGAGATTGCCGATTCTACAAACACTTCATTCCAGGCTGAATCTCAGCAAACAAACCAGAGTTTCGAGGAAACTATGCCGCTTTCTACTGAACATCTTCCCGACGATGATTTGATAAATATTGAGGAGATGCAAAAAATCATCAAAATGTTAGACAAGCTCGGCGAAAGGGAATCGCAGATTCTAAAGCTGCGTTTCGGAATCAACGGCATAGAACCGTTGACATTGAAGCAAATCGGTGTTAAACTGGGGCTGACTCGTGAGAGAGTCCGGCAGCTTCAGCAAAGCGCCTTAAAACAGCTTAACGAGCTTATGAGCAGCGAATAATTTCGACGGTAAATTGGAAAAAAAGAACAAAGTAAATCTGGCAGAATACATTCGCAGTATCCCTGACTGGCCGAAGAAGGGCATCCTGTTTCGGGATATCACACCGCTTTTGGCCGACAAAAACGCTTTCGCCGCAGCAATTGATGTTATTGCCGAAAAATACAAAAACAAAAAAATAGATTACGTCGCTGCTGTAGAAGCAAGAGGCTTTATTATCGGCGCAGCGGTAGCACGGAAAATCAATGTCGGATTCGTCCCCATCAGGAAAAAGGGGAAACTGCCTTTCAAAACAAAATCAGTTACTTACGGCCTCGAATACGGAAAAGATACTATCCAGGTTCACAGCGATGCCGTTAAAAAAGGCTCAAGAGTTTTAATGGTTGATGATTTACTCGCAACCGGCGGAACTATAGCTGCCGCCTGCAAACTTATAAAAAAAATCGGCGGTAAAATCGCAGGCATAGCCTTTTTGGTCGAACTAAAAGATCTCGACGGCAGAAAAAAAATTAAAAATTATAACGTTACTTCTGAAATCGTATTTTAATTTTTTATAATGCAGAAAATTTCCGTTAAAATCCCGGCTTGTTCCAAAAGAAGTTATACAATAACTATCGGCACCGACTTTCTGCCGTCGGTGCTTGCACAAATTAAAAAACTACTGCCGAAAAGAGATTTGTTTTTAATTACAGATGCAAATATCGCCAAAACAAAATACCTTAAGAGTCTGCTCGGCAGTCAAAATCTGCCCCGTTTCATAATCACACCTGCCGGCGAAAAATCAAAACATATCGGGACCGTTACGAAAATTGTCGAAGCAATGGAGAAAAAATCGCTCGGCAGGGATTGTGCCGTTATCGCTCTTGGCGGCGGGACCGTCGGAGACATCGCCGGCTTCGTTGCCGCTATTTATAAAAGAGGTGTGCCGGTCGTTCAAATTCCAACAACTACCGTAGCGCAGGCAGATTCAGCCATTGGCGGAAAGACGGGCGTCGATTCTTCAATCAGTAAAAACGCCTTCGGAGCATTCTGGCATCCGGCGGCGGTTTACATTGACGTCCGCACATTAAAAACACTTGACAAAAAACAATTCAACGCCGGTTTAGTGGAATCAATAAAGCACGCTTTAATCGCAGATAAAAATTATTTCACTTATTTGCGGAAAAATATCGGTGATATTCTTGCGCGAAAAACTAAATCGCTTGAATACATTGCTGCAAAAAACTGCCGGATAAAAGCCTCTGTCGTTGAAGATGACCCTTATGAAAAGAACAAAAGGCGTATGCTCAACTACGGCCATACAATCGGCCATGCGGTCGAATCGGCGAGCAACTATAAACTTCTGCACGGCCAGGCCGTCGCAATTGGAATTATCGCCGCGAATATTATTGAGCAAAAACTCGGCCTTGGCGATACAGAAAGGCTCGAAATACTCAAAAAATTATTCGTAAAATTAAATATCAGTCTCAAAATCCCAAAAACAATTTCTAAAAAGCAAATTCTTGATATAATAAGCAGGGATAAAAAGGCCGTTGGCAAATGGCCCCGATTCGTCCTGCTCGAAAAAACAGGAAAAGTTTTGTGTAAAAATGGCGATTACGCACATCTTGTTAGCCGTAAAATCGTCGAAGAAACAATAGATATTTTATTAAAGCAAAATTTCTAAGGGAAAAAAATGTTCAGGGAAAAAATCAAGGTTCTTGACTGCACAATCAGGGATGGAGGCCTGATTAACAATCATTATTTCACGGACGAATTTGTCCGGGCTGCATATACGGCCCTTTCACAGGCGGGTATTGATTATATGGAAATGGGTTACCGTGCCAGTAAAGTGCTTTCGCCGGAAACCAATTACGGCCCCTGGAAATACTGCGACGATGAGAAAATCAGCAGGATTATCGACAGCATCAAATCGAATATGAAAATTTCCATTATGGTCGATGCTCATCGCGTCAAAGAGCAGCAGTTCAATCCCGTTGACCAGAGTCCTGTCGATATGATTCGCGTAGCCACCTATGTAAAGGACATCGACAAAGCCATTGCAATGATTAATATCGCTCACGACCTCGGCTACGAAACAACCGTTAACATAATGGCCGCTTCAGTTGAAATTGAAAAAGACTTGCTCGAATCGCTCGACCAGCTTGCAAAAACGCCGGTTCAAGTCGTATATCTTGTCGATAGTTATGGCAATTTCTACTGCGAACAAATCGAGTATCTTGTCAAACTTTACAGGCAGCATCTGCCTGCCGAAAAGGAAATCGGCATTCATTGTCATAATAATCAGCAGCTTGCCTTTGCGAACACCATTGAGGCGATAATCCACAATGCCAATTTTGTTGATGCCTCGCTCTACGGCATTGGAAGAGGCGCCGGAAATTGTCCGCTCGAACTGATTATGGGCTTTCTGAAAAATCCAAAATTCTCTCTTACGCCTATCCTCAAGGTTATAGAGGATTATATGGTTCCGATGCGCAACGAGCTTGAATGGGGTTATTTGATTCCATTTATGGTTACCGGCATATTGAACAGGCATCCGGAAGCGGCCATCAGTTATCGCAAAACAAAGGACAAGGACAAATACGCCGAATTCTACGAAAAAATCAGGGATTCGCTCGATGCCATATAATTAGAATAGCGCAACAAAAAAGGGTTCGATAATCTCGAACCCTTTTTCGCTTCACCGATAATATAAAAATCTTCTTCCTTTATTTTCTTCTTCTAAGAACTAACGCCCCGATAGAAAGCAACGCAAGCGTTGCCGGCTCAGGTGTAGGAACCTGTTGAGTGGCAAAAGCCACGCTGCCGGTAAATGAAACCTTCAAGCCGAACTCACCATCGTCTCCGATAGCTATCGGCGAACCCGTTCCCACATAATAATTAACTGTTCCAACCCAACCTGGGCCTCCGCCATTTGGTATTGTTCCCGCTACAACCGGAGTTGTGTCATATGTCCAGTCTTCCGGGGCTATCACACTCAAAAACGAGAATGTTTTGGTCATCCCGATAGTAATGTGATAATCCGTCCAGGCAAAAGTTGTGTCGTTTTCCACAGTCTCATCTATCAAGACTTTCGGGTCTAACTCGGTGTCGGTAGTAAAATCTCCCAACAAATGTCCTGGACTCCAGTTCTGTGTACAGTCCATTGTAAGCGTGTAATCATCGCTGCCTTCGGTCCATGTTGGCGTGCCCATTACGATGGCATGATCCCCGTCATCAGCGCAGCTCCAACCAATTATATCTGCGTTGACCACAGAAAGGGGAACCAAAAGAATTGCAAGAAGCGCAACTAATAAATTCTTCTTCATATCTTCACCTCCATATTCATGCGGAGTATACACACTCCGTCTAACTTCAAATTAGGATTATACTATAATCCGGTTTTTTGTCAAGAAAAATCCAAAAAAACAGATAAAAATTATCTACAAATATCGCCATAACCTATCCAGATTAGGAAATTACAGGGTTTTTATGGTGCTAAAAACGCACAACTTCAATTTTAACGGCACTTTAAGCAAAATGACTTGCAAAAACAGGCTCTTTTCTATAGAATAAGCCGGTTTTTAAGGCTGGTTAGAATCTATGTTTGATGCTTTAACGGAAAAATTTAATAATGTCTTTCGAGTTCTGACCAATCGCGGCAGAATCACCGAAGCGAACGTTTCGGATGCTATGAACGATGTCCGCAAGGCCCTGCTTGAAGCGGATGTCAACTATCATGTCGTAAAACAGTTCTGCAAAGACGTCCGTGATGCCGCTATGGGTGCGGAGGTCATAAAAGCCCTGCGGCCCGGTCAGGTTATGGTAAAAATTGTCAACGATGAGCTGACAAAGCTGATGGGCCCGGCTGATTCAAAGATTTATTTCGTCTCGCCCGGCCCAACAGTCATCCTGCTCGCAGGCCTTCAGGGAAGCGGAAAAACCACTACCGCCGCAAAGCTCGGCAAATACATAATCTCAAAAGGCAAAAAAACCCTCCTCGTAGCCGATGACCTTCAAAGGCCGGCAGCTATCGAACAGCTAAAAATCCTCGGCCAGCAGCTAAATATCGATGTTTACAGCGAGCCGGACTCGAAAAATGCCGTAAAAGTCGCTAAAAACGCCTTAAATCACGCAAAAGCCAATGGTTATGACGCAGTTATTCTGGACACCGCCGGCAGATTGCACATCGACGAGGAAATGATGACTCAAGTTGCCGAGGTCGCAAAAGCGACCGGTCCTCATCAGATTTATTTAGTTTGCGATGCTATGACAGGCCAGGATGCCGTCAACAGCGCAAAGGAATTTAACGAAAGGCTCGAACTTGACGGCGTAATCCTCACAAAATTAGACGGCGATGCAAGAGGCGGTGCTGCCCTGAGCGTAAAAGCCGTTACCGGAAAGCCAATCAAATTCATCGGTGTCGGCGAAAAATTAGACAAACTCGAAGAATTTCACCCGGATAGAATGGCAGGCCGAATCCTCGGTATGGGCGATGTCGTTAGCCTTGTCGAAAAGGCTCAAGAGCAGTTTGACGCCGTGGAAGCTGAAAAAATGCAGAAAAAAATGGCCAAAGGCACTTTTGGCTTCGATGATTTCCTAAAACAGATGCAAACTGTCCGTAAAATGGGCGGAATGGCCGATATGCTCAAAATGCTGCCGGGTATGAGCGGCAAAATGGCCGGTATGGACATAGATGAAGGAGAAATGGCAAAAATTGAGGCGATAATTCACTCAATGACACTTGAGGAAAGAAAAAATCCCGATATAATCAACCCCTCGCGCAGGAGGCGCATAGCCGCAGGCTCCGGCACTGACCAGCACGACGTTTCAGGGCTTGTAAAGACTTTCGAGAGAAGCAGGGATATGCTTAAAGCCTTGTCCGGCGGAGCGTTAGGCGGTTTTAAGGCCCTGTTTTCCGGAGGCGGAATGGACGCTATCGGCTCTATGATGAGCCAGGGCAGGAAAATTAAACAGCGTTCCAGACGCAAACAGAAAATCGTTAGAAAGGGCAAAATAAGATACAAGTAGAGAAAAAAATATCTCTGCGTCAGTTTCTCGAAAAAGTCGCTCAGAAAACAGATGACAATTTCGGGAAACAGTTCAGGAGTCTTTTTGCGGACAATAAAGGCTCTGCTGAATTAGCTATGCTGGCAAGCCCGACAAGCGATGAAATCGGCCAGTTGCGAAAGGCCGTTGCGATAATGACGGAATCGGAATTGAAAAACGCCGATTCGCTCACGGACGAGCAGGTTAAAAAAATCGCGCAGGATGCAGGAATAGATTCAGCGTTATTTGCGATTTTTATTAACGGCTATGCTTTAAATTGCAAACGTGTTTCTTCCTGACAATGTGTCGGGAAGAATATTAATTATAAACGGAAAGGAAAAAATTATGGCAGTTAAATTAAGACTTATGAGAATGGGAAGAAGGCATAAGCCTTTTTTCCGGCTTAACGCGATGGATGAACAATCGCCGCGCGATGGGAGAATTATCGAAAAGTTAGGTCATTATGACCCGATTGAAAAAGACCCGGCCAAACAGCTCGTCCTTAAAAAGGAGAGAATCGAATACTGGCTGGGCATCGGCGCAGTGCCGAGCGAAACAGTCGCCGAGCTTATCGCGAAAATCGGCATCGAAAGCGAACATTACAAGCAAATAAAGGCCCGCAGAAAAAGAGCTAAACTCGCGGCAAAGAAAAAAGGCGTGCCTTTCGATAATACGCAAAGATTAATTGCAAAAAAAGCCGCGGAAAAAGCAGCGGCGGAAAAATCAGCAGAAAAGGCTGCGGAAAAACCCGCTGAGAAGCCCGCTGAAAAAACAGAAAACCAAGCGGACAAAAAGTGATTAGGATAGATGTTCTTACGCTTTTTCCGGAAATGTTCGATTCGCCGCTTGCCTTGTCGATAGTAAAACGAGCAAGGCAAAACGGTCTTGTCGAAATAGTTCTTTCAAATATCAGAGATCTTGCAAAAGACAGCTACAAAAAGGTCGATGACAAGCCCTACGGCGGCGGAGCCGGGATGGTTATGATGTGTCAGCCCGTGTTCGATTGTCTCGAATATGTTCAGAAACAGGATTCCAGACCCGCCCGGATTATTCTGCTTACGCCACAGGGAAAAAAGTTCGACCAGCAGTTTGCAAGAGAGCTTGCCGCCGAGCAGAGAATTATTCTTATTGCCGGCCACTATGAAGGCTTTGACGAGAGAATCAGGGTTGGAACTAACGCCGAGGAAGTATCTATCGGCGATTATGTCCTCAGCGGCGGTGAACTGCCGGCGATGGTAATAATTGACGCTATTGTCCGGCTGCTGCCCGGCGCGCTTGGCGACGAAGACTCGGCAGCAAACGATTCTTTCAGCAATGGTCTTCTGGAATATCCGCAATGGACCAGACCGGAGGACTTTAAAGGTATGAAAGTGCCGGAGGTGCTGCTTAGCGGAAATCATAAGGAAATAGAAAAATGGCGAAAACAGCAGGCTGTCGAAAAGACGAAAAAGAATAGGCCTGATTTGTTAGATAAATTGAAGAATGAAGATTGAAAATTGAAGATTTTAAAAATTTCCGCCGCAGGCGGTTTCATAAATCTTCAATTTTAAATGTTAAATTTTAAATTTAATAAGGAGTAAACAGTGAAAACTGAATTAATTGATGCAGTAGAAAAGAAAAGTTTAAAACCCGAAGTCCCGCACTTTGAGGTAGGCGATACGGTCGATGTGCATTATAAAATTACAGAAGGCGACAAGACCCGCGTCCAGATATTCACCGGCACAGTGATTGCCAAAAGAGGCCGGGGTATGACGGATGCTTTCACCGTCCGCAGAATCGTGGATAACGAAGGCGTTGAGAGAACTTTCCCTCTGCATTCGCCGAATGTCGTCAATGTAAAAACCGTTCGAAGCGGAAAAACAAGAAGAGCAAAGCTTTATTATCTCAGGCAGCGAACCGGAAAGGCCGTTAAGCTCACAGAAAAACGCGCTGAGCAGGCCGAGGCCGCTTCATAAAACCTTGTGCTTTTCAGCAAAAATAATAAAAAGGCGATTTCTCCAATCCGACTGCTCGGCAGATGCGGCCAGAAACAGTGCGAAAATTCCTAAAGGCAAAAGGCTATAAAACTCTGGCGAGAAATTTCTTCTGCACATCCGGAGAAATCGACCTTATTATGATGGATGAAGACGGCCTGGTTTTTGTCGAGGTAAAGGCCAGAACAAATGAGAATTATTTCGATGCCGAAGCATCTATAACAAGAGCAAAGCAGATTAGAATGACAAGAGCTGCCAATCTATTTATCAAAAAACACAAACTCGAAAATCTGCCTCTTCGCTTCGATGTGGTAATATTGATAACTGATGGAAAAAACAAGCCTCAGATTAGACATTATGAAAACGCTTTTATCCCTTAACCTATGAATATTATTGATTCACACGCACATTTGACTTTTGACGAGTTGCAAAACGACCTCGATAACGTCCTGCAGAGAAGTATCACTGCAGGCGTTACAGAGTGGATTACTGTCGGCACAAGTTCCGAACAGAATAAAAAGATAATTTCGGTAATAGACAAATACGAAAATATCTTCGGCACAATAGGAATTCATCCTCATTATGCTTCTGAAATCTCAGACTCGGATATTGAACCGGCCAAAGAGCTTGCGAAACACAAAAAAATCGTCGCAATCGGCGAAATTGGCCTCGACTATCATTACAATTTATCAAAGAAGGATGCACAAAAGGAACTCTTTAAAACATTTCTTCAAATCTCTATTGAAAATCAACTTCCGGTGATAATTCATTCCAGGGAAGCCTTCGACGAAACAATCGAGATTATTGATAAATTCAGAAACAACTTGAAAAATGTCGTTTTTCACTGCTGGGGCGGAACAGTCGAGCAGACAAAGCTCCTTCTCGACAGGGGTTTTTATGTTTCGTTCACAGGCGTGGTAACATTCAAAAAAGCCAATCAGGCTCGGGATGCCGCTAAAATTGTCCCGCTTGACAGAATGATGATTGAAACGGATTGCCCCTATATATCGCCTGAGCCGATGAGGAAACAGAAAATAAACGAACCGGCCCTGCTTATTCACACTGCTGCAAAGATTGCCCAATTAAAGCAGATGCCCCTTGAAAAATTCGCGCAGGAAGTTACAAAAACCACAAAATACTTTTTTAATCTGCCGTAAATTAATCAATCAGTTTTTGGGGGCTTGCTAAAGAATTTGTTATTTCAACCAGAAATTTCGCGGCATAATTATAAGGCACTATTCGCCCATCGGCGGCAAGGCCAAACTCGACAATTTTTTTCACCTCTATTTTTCCATCGTGCAAAACAGGCTCTTCTATAATTTTGCCGACAGAAAGGATACTGCATTGCCGGGGCGAAGGTATCGCAAGAAATGAATCAATCCCGAACATTCCCAGTGCTGTCAGCGTTATGCACGCTGGCGACAAATCATCGAGGCTTAACTTATTATTACGCGCCTTTTCGATAAGCTCAGCCGTTTCCTTTGCGATTTGCGCAAGATTTTTTTCGTTTGCGTTTTTTACTACCGGAACAACCAAACCTTTAGGAGCGGCAACGGCAAGGCCGACATTTACGCTATCTGCTGTTACAATATAATCATCTTCGATTGTGCCGGCCATTAATGGAAATTGTTCAACAGCAATTGCCATAGCGCGAATGAAAAAGTCGTTCATTGAAACTCTTGTGCCTGTCTGTTTGCTTACCTGTCTGCGTAAATCATAAATTGTGCCGACATCGCATTTGGCCGTCATATAAAAGCAGGGCTGGTTCTGCTTTGATTCGAGCATACGCTCGCCGATGAGCTTTTGAATCCTTGTCAGAGGTATGTTTTTTGTGTCCATCTAATCGGCAAGAATTATTGCTTTCATTTCGCCCAATTGCGATGCGCCTTCGACAACGAGTTTTAATGTGCCGTCAGGCCTGATGAAAAATGTTGTCGGAATGCCCCTGATGATGCTGAAAGGTTCAGGCAAACTGCCACGGTAAGAAATGACTGTATAATTTATACCTTCTCTTTCAGCCGTTTCCTTTACCACATTAAGAGGTTCATTTGAAATGGCAAGAATAGCAACCTTATCTTTCGACATTATTTCACGAAGAGCTATAAGATGAGGCATCTCCTGCATACAGGGCTGGCACCATGTTGCCCACATTGTTACCACGACATTTTTACCCCGATAATCCTTTAAATTATGTTCTTTGCCGTTTATATCCTTAACTTTGAAATCCGGCATTTCTTTGCCGTAGAAATCCATAAGTATCGGATTCCACGTTTTTCGATTAGCTATAATATTTTCAATCGCTTTTGATATAGATGGTTCACTCGCCGCTGTAGCCGGAGGCTGTTCATCGGCAGGCGCTTTTGCTGGACTGCTTTTCCTGCAGCCGTCTATCGCAATACAGGCAAGCAGATAAAAAATGAGAATCAGTTTTGCTGCGGAGACCGGTTTGTTACCTGCCATTTTTTCTATCTTTCATAAAAAGCCCGCGGTCCCAGTCGAGCCCGAAAATGCAGGTCTTAAATCGCCAGTCTCTCCTGAGCTGTCGGAAATTATCGCCATTTGCAATGATTCCGCCGCCGCTGGAGTATCTTGTATAAACTTCGTTAATGTCGGATACACCGGGAACATCCTTCCCAAAATAGTATATAAATGCCGCATCCGCTTTGCCGAAAGCGGTAATTTCTTTGCCCGCTGAAATTATTGAAACCCGCTGGCCAAAATCGTATATTACATAATTTTCATCTTCCGGCCCATAAGCCAGGTAAGGCCACATAATAATAAATGCGCACAGAACGATAAAAAGGCATAATACAGCAACAGCTTTTTTATTTAGCCAGAATAAAACTGATATATTAAATGAAATGACAACCATAACTGCAGCAGTAACCCATATCAGCAATTGTTCAGGATACAGCTTGTTGGTTCGCATCCAGACAATCGCGCCTGCCGCAGCGTAAAAAACAGCAATTAAATGACCCAGCCAGAAAACCGCCGCAAATCTTCTGCTGTATGCCTTATTCACAAACACCATATCGTCAAAAATAATCCCCGCCAGAATTGCCACAGCAGGCATCAGCGGCAGAATATAATGCTGCCGTTTTCCTCCCATCAGGCTCATCATCACAATACCGACAACAAACCAGAGCCACATATAAGTAATCGTCTCGCGTCTTTCTTCCCAAATCCGGTAAAAAGGCGAAGCCAGCGCCAGCGGTATAAAAGCCGAAAATGGCAGCAAATAAACGAACATCACTCCAAGATAATAATAAGGCTCTTTCTCGCCGGAGGCGTATTCGCCGATAGCTCTGCCGAAAAATTCATTCTTCCAGATTTCAACCGCACCCGGCACTTTCATCAGCACTATTGCCGGCCACGGAAGCATTATTAAAAGGAATATTACTATCCCGATTATCGGCAGCAGCCTGGGAATAACCTTCCATCTGCGAAAAATAGCAAAATAAAAAATCAATGCCGGGAAAATAAGCGGCAGCGGCGCAGGTCCTTTGGCAATCATAGCCAGCGAAAAGCTCAACCAGAAAATAAGCATATACAAAATCTGTTTTTTGCGCGAGTATGTTTTAACCGCGGAATAAAAACTCAGCATCGAAATTGTAACAAAAACAGCCAGCGACATCTCCGGTCTGCCTGTATGAGTAAAGGCTATATAGCAAAGCGATGTCGCCCAGATAAGCGATGAAAGCGCCGCAATTCGCGCGTTGAGCCTTTCGGATACAAAATAAAAAATCGCGATAACCGATAGAACTGCAAGAGCCGCACTTGGCAGACGAACCGCAAATTCATTCATCTGGCCTGCTGCTTTTGCCGCTGCTGCCACAATCCAGTAATTCAAAGGCGTCTTTTGAAGCCGCGGCTCTCCGTTAAAATAAGGCACAAGCCAGTTACCGGTCTTTATCATTTCTCTTGCCGAAACAGCAACATAAGCCTCGTGATTGCCCAGCGGTCTTATTGATATCCCCCAAAACGCCGTTAATACCGAAACTGCAACAACCACTAAAAAAACAATTTGTGTTATTTTCCTGTTACTCATATCGGAACGATTCAATCCTTGTTCATTATTTTAATTATTTGTTCAAGATTATTAGGACATTCAATCGGCGGATTACTGTATTTGCCGCTCTTTTCCTTATGATAATTTACTGTAACATTCGGGTCTTTAAGACAATGCCCGGTCAGCACACAAGCCACCATCTCATTCGGCTTTATCGTCTTTTCCGCAAGCAAAACTGACAGGCCCGCTATCGTTGCCGCCGACGCCGGCTCACAGCCAAGCCCGAATTTCCCTACCAGAGCCTTGGCATCGACTATCGCTTCATCCGATACCGCCCGCACAACGCCATTGCAGACATCAATCGCCCGCAGACATTTTTTCAGATTCACAGGCCGCGAAATCTCTATCGCCGATGCACAAGTCCGTGGCGAAAATTTCTTCGCCGTCAACTCTGCGTAAAAATCACTTATTATTTTATTATCAACCATTCCGTTATTCCATCTTAATTTTCGGTTATTTATAAGCTCCGTCAGTGTGTCCGCACCGGTCGCGTTGATAATCGCCAACCTCGGCACTCGTTTAATTAAACCAAGAGTTTTAAGTTCATAAAACGCTTTGCCAAAGGCACTTGAGTTGCCCAAATTCCCGCCTGGCACGATAATCCAGTCCGGCACTTCCCAGCCCAATCCTTCGAGAATGCGATACATTATGGTCTTCTGCCCTTCGAGCCGGAACGGGTTTAACGAATTAAGAAGGTATAATTTCAATTCAGTGCATACCGCCTGCACCTGTTTCATACAGTCATCGAAATCGCCGAGTATTTGAATCGTCTTTGCACCATAATCCATCGCCTGGCTCAATTTGCCGAATGCAATTCTGCCCGACCCGATAAAAACGGTGCATTTCATTCCGCAATGATGGGCGTAAAGCGCGACAGCAGCACTGGTATTTCCGGTAGATGCGCAGGCGCAGGATTTTGCTCCGACCATCATCGCGTGACTGAACGCCGCAGTCATCCCGTTATCTTTGAATGACCCTGATGGATTAAGCCCTTCATATTGAAGATGAAGGCAGCCTTTTTTCATTCCGAGAAACTCACCAAGCATATCATTTTGCTGCAGCAGCGTTTGCCCTTCTCCAATAGTTATCTTGAATTTGTCATCACAGAAGTCGAGTAATTCTCTAAACCGCCAAACGCCGGAAAAGTCGAGTTTGTTGCTTCTTGTCGCCCACCGTTTGCCGAAATCGGAAAGTTTCGCAGGCACTTCTATTTTGTCCCAGTTGTAGCAGGCGTCGAGCAAACTGGCGCACTTTGGGCATTTAAAAAATGATTCATTACAACTGAATTCTGCTCCGCAGTCAGGGTTGATGCACTTCTGATACGCCTTTTCCGCCATTCTACGCTCCATATTATATTTAACCCCTTGATTCATAATGGGTTACAGAGCCCCAAGCATTGTCGCGGGGTAGTAAACTTGCTGGTTATAATACTCGTTTCCGCCTCTATTTGCAACAAATCTTGTCCGCCGGCGCTTCGGCGATTAGCCCAAAGCAAAAAGAGTCTTGACAAAGTTAAGGAAACGTTGGTATCTTTGTATCTCCATATACCTTCATACCTTCTGGACAAAATGCTAAATACAGGTATTATTTTTTTATCAAAACTTTTACACTATGTGAAGGGAGGTGCAGCAGGTAAAAGAATGATGATTGTTTTATGAAGAACGTATTTGTTATGTTGTATAATAAATTTGAATGTTTGATTAGTTGTTTTTTTAAAAGGAGCAAAAAAATGAAAAAGGCAGTCGTATTATTTACTTTGTGTCTATTCACAGCATTTGTAGTCTCCAGCACATTCGCTGCGGAGCCGCCCGCCAAAGAACCTGTTAAAACGGTAATAGGCACAGTTAACGTGGTTAAAGATGCAAACGGCGTTGTAAAAGAAATTATGCTGCATACTGCGATGGTGAAGTACAACATAGTTCTTGACGAAAAGGGTAAGGAGCTTGCCGCTCTTGACGGCAAAAAGGTAAAGGCCACCGGCGTCGTTGAGGTTAAAGGCAAAGCTGAATGGCTCAAAGTGCATAAATTTGAAGAAGTAACTGCTGAACCGCCGAAGCCAAAGGCGCCTACGAAGAAGTAAAAACCGAAGTAATATTTATTGTTCTCGATGCGGGCTGCATCGGGAAAACTTTAGAAAAGCAGGGTTTTTGTGTCGTTGTGGATATCACACGAAGCGGCACAAAAACCCTTTTTTATATTGACACTCTTTCTGATACGACAGCCCAGCGAAATTTTGCCGATGCACTGCGGGGATTTGACATAACCTCTTTGATTCGCGGCACAATTGCTTTTTTTGCAACTGACCGGTATATGCCGTTTCTGACGCCATCTCGAAACGACTGTTTGACAAGCCGGTCCTCGCCGCTGTGAAAACTAATTATTCCGATTCGCCCGCCCGGCTTTAGACAATAAGGCGCAAGTCTTAAAAGTTCTTTTAATGAGCCGATTTCATCATTGACTAATATGCGCAGCGTCTGAAATGTCCGGGCGGCCGGATGCAGCGAACCGAATTTTGAATTTCGCTGCTGTTTCTTCCAGCTATTCATAGTCAAACCCTTAATAGCAAAAATCAGCCTGACAAGCTGCGATACCTGCGTTATCGGCTGCACCGCTCGCTGGACAACAATTGTCCGAGCAATTTTTTGATAATCCGGCTCATCCGACAATTCCCAAAACGCTTTTGCTAATTCTTCTTCCGAAAGACTGTTAAGCAAGTCCGCGCCAGTTTTCTTCAGCCGCTGGTCCATTCTCATATCTAACGGCCCATCCTGTTTATAGCTTATGCCTCGGTCAGGATTATCCACCTGCATACTTGAAACGCCTAAATCTGCGAAAATAATGTCATACCCGTCAAGATTTTCCTTTTTCAGGACATTGCCGATACCTGCAAAATTGCTGTGATAAAAACTGATGTTTGCGTTTTCTTTGCCCAGCCGATACTTTGTTTTTTCAAGTTCTACTCCGTCAACATCGAAAGCAATCAATTTTCCGTTCGGCTCTATGCATTTGATAAATTCTAATGAATGTCCGCCGTATCCGACGGTGCAGTCTGCGACAATTTCGCCAGGGCCTGGTTTCAGGCAGCTTAAAACCTCTTCTACAAGAACAGGAATATGACTTCCGGCAGGCGTTTTACCTTTTGCGCGCAAATGTTCGCGCAGTTCAGGATGGGCTGCGAGGTTATGTTCTTTATATTTTTGATGATATTTTTTTGGATGGGTCCCGCCGTATCTTTCCCGCCGCCGGTGAATTCTTGGCTGTTCATTATTATTGGATTGTTCAAACGTATTCATTATTTCAGTTTATATAAGTTCCTTAATTCATTGTCAAACCCGAATTTACCTCCTCCCCGGCACAGCCGAAGACACAGGGTTTCCTTCACAATGTTTAAACAAAAATCTATTGACAAATGGCCTTGTTAGAGATATAATTTGTCCTATAATTAGTTAAGGAGGTAAAGATGAAGATGATGTGCGTTCAAACAGAAAATTTAATCATTCTATCACCACATCTTTTGTCTGCCCCTCCATTTTATATAATCCTGTCAAGTTTTTTCACATTTTAAAGCTTAAGCAAAGGAGGAAGAAAGTATGGCAAAGAAATATTTTATTGTTGTAAGCATTTTTTTGTTCGTATGCATAGCCGTCCCTGCCAATGCCGCACAGACAACCGCCTATGCCACTGACGATACCTGGCTTAACGGCCACGTTAGCGGCCAGGAGTTTACAAATTACGGCACTGACTCTTATCTCTATGTATATGGTGAAACCCACAGCGGCCAGAACTACCCCGCCAAGAATTCCCTGATGAGATTTTCCTTGCCTCCGCTTGGCACCGGCTATCATATCCAAAGTGCCATAGTGCGAATGAATTATGCCACCTATGAGAATATGGATTCGGGTGATTACGTGTATGTCGATATTTACGCTGTGCGCCCGACAAGAAGCTGGACCGAAATGGGAGCCTGCTGGTACACGATGGACGGCAGTTCATACTGGGCACAGGCAGGTTGCGAGAGTGCAACTACTGACCGATACGACACTTCGCTCGGCGAGCAGCTTTTTTATCGCAGCACCGCTGGCGGAGACAAGGATTGGACTAACAGCTATCTCACGCAGGTTGTCCGCGACTGGTATAGTGGGGCTTTGACCAATAACGGCCTCGTTGCCCGCACACCTTTGCACTATTCAGGTAATGAGGGCGTTTATTTCTATTCGAACGATTACGGCTCAGGCTGGGGTCCGCGATTGATTATCACCTATACGCTCGACCCGGTGGCAAATGCCGATGGCCCGTATTTCGTTGACCCCTGCGGCATCGTCATGTTTGATGGAAGCGCATCCTACGACCCGGACGGCGGAAGTATAACTTCCTGGCTGTGGGACATTGACAACGACGGCCTATATGATGATGGTTCCGGCTCTCAGTTGGTTGTTAGCTACGAATATCTTGTCGGAACGCTGCATCTTGGCTTCGGCCAGCACACTATCGGCCTGAAGGTAATCGACGACGAAGGCGAATGGAAAACCGCTACAAGCACTTTGACTATCGAATCCTGGGAGGGAGATTTTGAGCCTGACGGCGATGTCGATTGGATAGACCTTGCAAAATTCGTGTCTCATTGGCTTGATAATTGTATGTCTCCCGGCTGGTGCGAAGGAACCGACATAGACCATACCGGAACGGTTGATTTTGTTGATTTTTCTGTCCTTGCGGATAATTGGCTGAAGGGCGTCGAATAAAAACAAGCAGCTAAATATTATTAAATCGAAGAGTCTTTTTCGATTGTCTTTTGGCGCTGGGATTTTCGGAAATCGGCGAGTTTAGCGGCAAGTTTTTCATCACTTAAAGCGAGAATCTGAACCGTGAAAACTGCGGCATTTACAGCGCCGGCTTTGCCGATAGCCATACTTGCAACGGGCACACCGGGCGGCATCTGAACGGTGCTTAAAAGTGCATCAATGCCGGCAGGCGAATTCTCGGCGGCAAGCGGAACACCGATTATTGGAAGAGTGGTTCTCGCGGCAAGGGCGCCTGCCAGATGAGCGGCCATTCCGGCAGCAGCAATTATGACTTTTATGCCGTTTTTGGCTGCACTTTCGGCAAATTCAGCGGCAATATCAGGCGTTCGATGAGCTGAAATGATGCGAACAACAGGCTCGATGCCAAATTCCCTTAGCTTATCAAGACAGGCCTTCATTACCGGCATATCGCTGTCTGACCCCATTACAACCGCTACAGTTTTGTCATTTTTAACCATTGCATTTTTTCCTGATACAGACATATAATATAATAGTTATTTAATCGAAATTATGCAAGTGTGGAGATAATAATATGCAAACGAGAAAACCGGCTGTTGCGGGGCAGTTTTACCCGGACAGCGAAAACGAATGCAGAGCGGAGATTACAGAATGCCTGTCGAGCCGCTCTATAACCAGTAAATTGCCTGAAAAAATCGTTGCCGGAATTGTGCCGCACGCAGGCTGGACATTCAGCGGCGATTTGGCAGGGATGGTTTTTGGGGCTATAGAAAAAATCGAAAAAAACATTGACACGTTTGTTATCTTCGGAACGACACATAGATATTTCGATTCATCCTGCGCCGTTTACGATAAGGGAAGCTGGCTGACGCCTCTGGGGAAAATAAAAATAGATGAGGAACTGGCAGAGGCAATCATCAAGAAAAATAAATCCGCTAAGCCCAACCCGCAGGCTCATAATTACGAACACAGTATCGAAGTGCAGGTGCCTTTTATTCAGTATTTATTCAAAGATGCAAAAATTGTTCCGATACTCACGCCGCCGACGGAAACTGTAATATCAGTTGGAAACACCGTTGCTGAATGTATTAAAAATTCAAGCAATAAAAAAATTGTCTGTATCGGCTCAACTGATTTGACTCATTATGGGCCGCGATACGGCTTTAATCCGCAGGGCAATGGACAAGCGGGAATCGAATGGGCGAAAAACGTCAACGACAAGGCGTTTATAAATCTGGCGATTGAAATGAAATCGCAGCGCATACTTGCCGAATCTATGGAAAATCAGAATGCCTGCGGGCCGGGAGCGGCAGCAGCGACGATTTCAGCAGCGGCTGCACTTGGCAAAACCAAAGGCGTTTTACTTGCGCAAACAAACAGTAGTGAAGTAATGGAAAGAAAATTCGGCGAAAGCAGCAGCGAAAGCGTCGGATACGCAGCAATCGTATATTGAAAATTGAAGATTTAAGATAGAAGATTTTATTCGACGCGGATGGAATTTATCAAAATCGTTTCGGTCGGGACATCGCCGGGACGGGTTGGGACAGATGCGATTTTGTCCACAACGTCTATTCCTTCAACGACTTTGCCGAAAACGGCGTAGCCTGCATCCCGAACGCCATAATTTAAAACGTCGTTATTTGCGTGATTGATAAAAAACTGGGATGTAGCGCTGTCGGGGTTTGAAGTTCTGGCCATAGCAATTGTGCCGCGGTCGTTCTTGAGACCGTTTTTGGCTTCATTGACAATCGGCGGCCGAACAGATTTTTGACGCATATCGGCAGTCATTCCGCCGCCCTGAATCATAAAACCTTTTATAACACGATGGAAAATCGTGCCATCATAAAACTTGTCCTGAACATACTGGAGGAAATTTTTGCAGGTAACCGGGGCTTTTCCCTCGTTAAGCTCGACTACAATGTCGCCTTTGGTGGTTGAAATTCTTATTTTTGTCATACTTTTGCTTTGCGTCGCCATAGTATTAGCTTCCTTTACTGATGGTTGGTTATTTTCCTGCGGTTTCTTATCACAGCCAGTATAAAAACAAGCTACCGCAACTATTAAAACAACAAAAATATCCTTTAGCATAAAACTTGCCTCCTTAAAACTAACATCATATAATACCAAAAAGGCGGATAAAATGATAACAATAATTGACTACAAGGCGGGAAATCTGACAAGCGTTCAATTGGCCTTCGAGTATATCGGATGCAAGGTAAAAATTACCGACAGGCCGGGGGACATTATGCAGGCGGAAAAAATCGTCTTTCCAGGAGTGGGAGCGGCAAAAGCAGCGATGAACAACCTTAAAGAATTGAAACTAATCGAACCTATCCGAAAGGTAATTGCCGATGGTATTCCTTTTTTAGGCATCTGTATCGGGATGCAGGTAATGTTCGAGATGAGCGAAGAAGACGGCGGGACAGAATGTCTTGGAATTCTGCCGGGGAAGGTAAAAAAATTCAAATCGTCAGACAAATTATGCAAGATTCCGCAGATTGGCTGGAACACGGTAAAAATCGTCCAGCCACATCCTGTTTTTGCCGGTATTGAAGACCAGAGCGAATTTTATTTTGTGCACAGCTATTATCCTGATTGCAGTGATATAAATCATATAATCGGTCAGACTGAATACGCAGGCGTTTGTTTTGCGAGCGCGGCAGGACGAGAAAATCTTATTACGACGCAGTTTCACCCGGAAAAGTCGGGGCGAATCGGACTGAAAATTTTTGAGAATTTCAGAGACTGGGATGAGGGATGCTGACGAAAAGAATAATACCGTGTTTAGATGTGCGAAATCGCAAGGTAACCAAGGGCGTGAGGTTTCAAAATAATATCGACCTTGGCGACCCTGTTGAAATGGCGGTAGCCTATAGCGAAGGCGGATGCGATGAGCTGGTTTTCTACGATATAACGGCATCGGCTGAACAGAGAGACATCGATATTGAAATGGTCAGCGAGGTTGCAAAGGCGATACGAATACCATTTGCAGTCGGTGGCGGAATAAAAGACATCGAAGATATGAGAGAGGTGCTTCTTGCCGGCGCTGAAAAGGTAAGCGTAAATTCACTTGCAGTGCAAAATCCGAATATCATCGCCGAGGGAGCAAAACTGTTTGGCTCACAGTGCATTGTTTTGGGAATGGACCCTGTAAAGGTCGAAAAAAGCGAAAAATTTCCGAGCGGTTACGAAATTACAATCGAGGGTTTCAGGAAAAGGACAGGGCTTGATGCGCTGCAATGGGCTAAAAAGGCTGAACAATTAGGAGCAGGAGAAATCGTCTTAAACAGCGTCGATGCGGATGGAACGCAGCAGGGTTTTGAGCTTAATCTGACCAGACTGATAGCTGAAAATGTCGGTATTCCCGTAGTGGCAAGCGGCGGAGGCGGAACGTATCAACACCTCATTGATGTGTTTACCAAAGGAAAAGCTGATGCGGCAATCATCGCAAGTATGATTCATACTGGAAAATATACAATTAAACAAATAAAAGATGAGCTTATAAAGGCAGGGATTCCAATTAGAAGAAAATGGTAATAAAAAACCGGATTCCCGCTCCCTATGGGATGGCTCACGCCACTGCGCGGGAATGACACAGAAAGTGAGGGAAATATGGAAACTATGAACAAAACAATAAGTGTGCTTGAACCGATAAATGAAGCAATAGAGAGAGCGAAAATTATTTTATTTCGGCCGTTTAACCTGGAAAAATGGATGATAATCGGCTTTTGTGCCTGGCTTGCGAATCTTGTGCAGGGCAGCGGCGGAGGCGGATTCAATTTCAAAGATAAAGAGGATTTCAGCAAAGTAATTGATTTTTGCAAGGCTAATATGCTTATTGTAATCCCTATAGCCGCTGCGGCGACTATCCTTTTTATTTGCGTTATTCTCGTCCTTTTGTGGCTGGGCAGCAGAGGAAAATTTATGTTTTTAGACTGTCTTGCAAAAAATAAAGCCCACATAATAGAGCCGTGGAAGGCATTCAAAAAACAAGCCAATGGACTGCTCGGTTTTCGACTGCTGTTAATGGCGACCGCTTTATTATGGGTAATTGCCCTGGGCGTTCTGACAATCTGGCTTGTTTCACTTGCAAAACTCTCAAATGCCGGCATCGTGATAATCGGTATAATAATTTGCGCAATGATTATTCTATTTATAATAGTATCATTATTTTTCGGGTTTATTCAGGTATTAACGTTCGATTTTGTTATGCCGATAATGTATCTGCAGCGAACGGGAATATCAGCGTCGTGGGCGAAAATCGGACATTTGCTATGGCAGAATTTCTGGAAAATTGTGCTTTACCTGCTTTTTAAAATCCTGATAGTGCTGTGCATCTGGGCGATTGTAGTGGGAATTACGTTCATTTCCTGCTGCTGCTTGTGCGGAATAGGGATAATTCTATTTATACCTTATATAGGCACAGTAATATTTCTGCCCTTGTGGAGTTTCCACAGACTCTACTCTCTGTGTTATTTGCGGCAGTTCGGCGCAGAATACGATGTATTTACCGCTGCACAATAAAACTTAATACATTCTCTGTGTGCCGGGGAGTTTTTTTTCAACCGGAGCGGTTCCGCCTGGAGAAGGACGCGTCAGCTCCGGATGTCTTAACATATTCACGATTGCAGAACCAAACCGCTGCGCAATATCAGAACTACCTGTTACCGAGTTGGACGCTTCCGGACCATTAGATGTTATCATATTGTAATCAATTTCAAGGGAGGAACTCTTCCATTCGCCGCCGGATATGAGAATATTTTTACGCTTCGAGAGCGCAGCGGCAATTTTTCTTCCCTTGATGACATCGGCATAAGCAAATATGACAGGGGCGGTGCCGATAGCCGCAAGAATTTTTTGTTCTTTATTGGCCGCTCGCACAAGATTCAATACGTTCGTATCGTTAAAATAATTACTTGTGCTCGCACTGGGGCCGCCAAGAAAAACAAAGGCGTCAAAATCGTCAATTTTTATGTCCCTGATAAGCATTGTTGCGGTTATGGTATTTCTCTCCAGGCCTTTTATGTCGCCCGTAATTGAACTGGCAATGATCGGTTGAATTCCCACGAGTTGAAAAGAATCTACTACGCCGAAATATTCTTTATCAACGAAAAATTTGTCAGGCACTACAACAACAACTCGCTTAGTTCTAATATCGTCAGCCGACTGAGCCGGGGACGGCAGCAGAGGTGCGGCAGCAACAGCCGTTTCAAGAACAGGCTTTGCAACAGGATTGCCAGTGCAAACCAGATATAATACTTCAAGGTCTTCGGAAATCCTGCAGACGCCGGCGACAGATTTGGGGGCAAAAGAGCCGATAGGCACCGAGCCAAGACCGAGAGCAACTGCCTGCAAACTAATATTCTCCGCAATATGTCCTGCTTCAAGACAAGCAAACCTTTCACTCCTGCCGCGGTATTTTGCCTCGATTTTTTTAATTGAGCCGGCAATAATAAAAGTGCAGGGCGAATCCTGGACAGTCTTTTGGCCAAATGCCGCTGTGCGAAGCATTGACCTTATATCGCCATCGATTTGCTTTTCAAGACTATGAGTTTTGGGAGAATAAAGATAAAGACCATCCGACAAAACAACATACAACTCCATCGGATACAGGGCGCCGGCAGACGGAGCAGCCCGCAAGCCTTTATTAGGCTCTGTAATGCCCTGAGCCGACCAGCATAGCTGCCCTACCTGTTTGACAGTCAAAGGCTCCGCGGTAAATTGGCGTATGCTTCTGCGGTTTTCAATGGCCTGTTCAAGAGAAATTTTGCCGTTCAAATCCGGTTCGGGCAGTCTTATCGTCGTAATAACCGGTTCTACAGCAGGCGGCTGAGCCGGGGCAAAATTCGAGAACAACAACAAAATAAGAAATATTTTTTTCATATTAAGTTCCTCCAATCAGTCTTCATCTTTTTCAACTACGGTAACTTCGCCGGTTTGTTTATGCTTATATATAAGATGCAGATTTCTAATATAAATAGCCGAGTTAAGCGAGAAACCAAGTATAAAAATCGGCTCTACGCGGTGAATGCTGTAAGCAAGCAATATAATACTGCCTATCATAGACAGATACCAGAAGGCCACCGGCACATGGGACTTCTTTTTGTATTCACTGACAAGCCACTGCAATATAAATCTGCCGCCGAAAGTAAATTGACCCAATAAACCAACAATTGACCAGATAGGCTCCTGTGAAAGCTCTTTTGCCAAAGATTCAAACATATAGTTCTCCTGAAAAAAGGAATTATATAGTCTATAATAACCAAATACGATATAAAAACAACAAATACCCGATTGGAAAAGATTTCGCTCTCGGCTGCTGTAGGAAATCGTCATAATTTACAGCGTTGTGGATGAATTATCACAACATTTTATGAATCGCTCAACGATATTATAGATTTCTCAGCCTGATTATCTTTACTTGGCGTATAATGAGCAAAAGTAAAGCTGTTATTTAAGATTGAGCTTGTAAAGGGGGTCGCCAATAAGGACTAACTGCCAGGAATTGAAGGGATTCGTTCTGTAAAATGCCTCAACAAGACATCTGCCGTCAAGAAGCTCGGCGAAAAATTTGTCAGGCAGCGGAAATGAAAGCAGGTAAGGCTCATTAACGGGGCCGAGAGTGGCAGTTATGCCGTGCGAAAGCATAGCCGGACACCAGTTGGAACTGGCGGGGTTACGCAAATCCGCGGCCTCCAAACTTGCTATATGATAGCCGACAGCACCAGGGACAAACTCAAACGCATCAATATATTTTCTTAAACTATACCAGCCGCAGTAAATGGCTGTCTTCGGACATGAGCCGGGAGCAAAAAGTGAGGCTGTCTTTTCAATAACAACTTCCATTGAGGTGCGATTTTTAAGCAAAGCGGCAAGCGAATATAAGCTTTTATCAAAAAATTCAAACGAATACGGTGCAGGCTCTCTGGTAATATCCAGACCACGGGTATCTATATAGGCTTTGCCGGAAAGCCCTTTTTTTTCTGCCCTGAGCGCTTTGTCAACGAGACCAGTGGCAATTTGGGCCGAAGGGCCATCGAGCCTCGAAACCATCAGGGTTTTTGCAGGAAGAAAAGAGGAAAAATCCAGCAGTTCGTTTTTCTGCCATCGATAAAGGTCATAATCTTTATACAAAACCATCGAAAGCTCACTGTCAACTGAAGCTGCCGTCTCGGCACCTTTACATCTGCCAATATCATTCTTGATATCTGATATAACGCCGATAAGACCATTGACAAATTCTGCGGCTTTATAAAAACTCATATCAAACTTTTTCTCAATGCTCCATCTGTCCTGCTCGCATAATTGCAAAATCAAACTGGTTCTGTTCAGCTCGGTTTCTTCAAACCTGGAGAGTTTAGAAGAAACTTGCGGATAATGCTCTGCAGCATAAACAGGACCATAAAATTTTTTAAGAAGAATTGTTAATTCATTATACTGCTCCTTTCTGGCATCCTGCGACTCAATATATTCAATTCTTCTTATAGTCTGCATTATGTCATCAGGCAGATGATTCAAGGTATCTTCGTAAGATTGCGTCTGAACGGCATTCTGGTCCACCATTTCCTGCCTGCCAAAATGATTAAGCTTATACAACGAGTCGTTAAAATCCTGCTTTTTTATATCAAGCATTTGTGTCAGCTTGGGGACAAGTTTTACTGAATTTTTCATCGGTCCTGCGGGACCGACTTTTATCGGAACGCCATATAAGGTAAGAAGGCATTCTATCTCACCGGGTAATCTGTTTTCCTGAATTTCTTTTTTTACCGCTGCAGCTAAAATATTATCGTATTGCGGCCGGTTTATTTCCTCAGCAAGATTTCTGCCAAGCGGGATTTTAAGGATATTTTCGGGCGGAACGGCTCTTTTAGCGCAATAATACTTTGCCAGTCGAACCGATTCATTAACATCGGAATTTGCAATTATAAGAATCTGCTGCGGCTCAAGAGCAAAAACAAGCGTTGTCGTGCCGGCGACGGCCAAACAAATGATTAATATAAAGTGGAAGGCTATACTCTTAATTTTTTTGTCCTCTTGTTTCTTCGGTCTGTGAATATTTTTTTTCATAAATACTTTTGCTTGTCAATACCTGGCAAATTGTTATAAACATTATTTTAACATCCAGCAAAAGTGATACCTTTTCGACATACTCGACATCATAATCGAGCTTGGCTTCTCTTGTAAGCTCACCTCTGCCGCTAATTTGTGCAAGGCCTGTAATGCCGGGTTTGACGAGAAGCCTTTTTTTCTGCCGGTCATTCCATTCAGCCATCTGCTCAAGATACAAAGGCCTTGGCCCAACAAGGCTCATATCGCCTTTTAATACATTAAAGAGCTGCGGCAATTCATCGAACGAATATTTGCGAAGGAAAATGCCGATTGGGGTCAATCTTGGGTCTTTGCCTGATTTAGGACTTGCACCAAATGGGTCAACATCAGCTTTCATTGTGCGGAATTTGTAGAATGTAAAAGGTTTTCCGTTTTTGCCTGCTCTGGTTTGTTTGAAAATCGCAGGCCCCCTGCTGCCTAAGCTTATCAAAATAATCAATGCTATGAATATGGGCAATAAAACAAGAATTGCCGGCAAGGAAATCAGAATATCAGACAGTCTTTTAAAAAATCTATAGAACATCAATTTTCTTTAATAAATCGGGCAGTTTTGCAATTGAACCAACCTCATAATGCGGCTGAGCTTCTTTTGACGGCGATTGGCCGGTATGAAGACGTTTTGCGCGTATAACCCTTATTGTCTTAAAGCCCATTTGATTCGGTGCTAAAAAATCCTTCCTTAGGTTATCAGCTACATAAACACATTGTTCGGTAGAAACATTAAGCCGGGCAAGCAATTTTTCAAAACCCGCCGGCGAAGGCTTCCAGAACTCTCTGCCGAGCGATTCAGTATATATGATACCATCAAAAAATTTTTCAATGCCGAGGGCTTGGACCTTAAGCTCCTGAGCAGGCAGGTAGCCATCTGTAATCAGGCCGAGTTTATAGCGGCTTTTTAAATTTTCCAGAATCATCCTGCTTTCAGAAGGAAGAGTAATGTCGGGATTATGATTACGAAAAATATTTATAAGTTTTTCTATATAGCTTTTATCAAAAACAACGCCGAGCTTTTCTGCGGCCTCATTAAAAGTAGTTTTGTGATTTCCGGAATTAAAAATTTCCCATAAAACATCAAAAACGACCTTGTTTTTTAAACCAAAATCACTTGTTACCTGATGGGATATAACTGCAAAACCGCTTTTATAGTAGTCTATCTCATCGTAAAGGGTGTCATCCATATCAAAAACAATGCACTTTATCACTTGAAAACCCTGCCAAAATTGCCGAAAATAAAGTATGCTGATATCCTTATAAATTCCTGGACAAAGGTCCTATAATCAGCTAAACTTTCACTAACCTTTTTTGGTACTATAACTTATGATAAGTCGCAAGAGGCTGAAAAGCAAGAATTTTAATATACTGTTTACCTGCATCGGCAGGAGAGTATCCTTATTAAACAGTTTCAAAAAGGCTGCGAAAGAGCTTAAACTCAACTGCCGCTTTTTTGGAACTGACACAACAGAATTAAGCTCGGCTCTTCAGCTTTGTGACAGAAAATTTATTGTCAAACCTACAACACATCAGGACTATATAAAACAGATTTTAAAAATAGTAAAACAAAATAACATAAACCTGCTGGTTCCGACAGTTGACCTTGATTTGCAGGTTCTTTCAGAAACAAAAGAAAAATTCGCATCCGCCGGCTGCATTGTTCTGGTTTCAAAACCAGAAGTTGTAAATATCTGCCAGGATAAACGCCAAACTTTCAAATTTCTTGTTCAAAACGAATTTGATACTCCCAGAACTTTGAGCGTAAAACAGGCGCTTGCCGAAAAAAACCTTAAATATCCCTGTTTTTTAAAACCGTGGGACGGCTATGCAAGCAGAGGAAATGCCATTGTTAAAAGCCGGAAGGAACTTGTTTTTTATACAGAAAAAATCCCGAACTGCATTGTTCAGGAATTTATCCGTGGTCAGGAATTTACCTGCGATGTTTTTGTTGATTTTAATCTTCAGGTAAAATGTATTGTGCCGAGGAAACGAATTGAGACAAGGGCAGGCGAAGTCAGCAAAAGCGAAGTAATTAAAGATTCAAAAATAATACATCGAACAATAGAACTAATAAAAAAACTTGGTGCAGGCCCCGGAGTTATTACCGTTCAGTTGATACTGACCAAAGATAACAAAATTAAATTCATTGAGCTCAATCCGCGATTCGGCGGCGGAGCGCCCTTGTCAATAAAAGCCGGCGCTAACTTTCCAAAATGGATACTCCAGGAGCTTATCGGAAAAAAGGCGCAAATTAAATTCAACGGTTTTGAAAATAAACTGGTTATGCTCAGATATGACGCTGAAGTATGGTTAAGAAACAAATAATACAATCAGGAAATAATAAATGATATTCGAGTATTTCGTCGGGCCAAAAAGACCTTTAAGCTGGACATTTCAGTTCTGGCCGGTGCTACTGATTTCATTTGTCTGCGGGCTATTAGCAACTTGGTTGAGCAAAAAAATTGCGCTAAAATACGGAATAGTTGATAAACCAAATGATACAGTCAAAACTCATAAAGAGACGACAGCGTATCTTGGAGGCATCGGGATTCTGGTGGGATTTGTGGCTGGAATACTCATCGGTGCTGCAGGTTTTAAAGAAGATGTTGAAATTTCCAAGTGGCTTACGGCCATTCTGACTGGCTCGGCCATAGCCTGTTTTGTTGGCCTAATAGACGATGTTTATGATATCAAACCCTGGCATAAAATCATCGGACAGGCAATCGCCTCGATACCTTTAATTGCCGCCGGCATTATGCCTGTATTAGAGCCGTTTTTTAGACCATTTGGATTGTCGCTTTCGCCATCGCTCGAATGGGCGATTGGTGTGCCGATTGTTATTTTTACGGTAGTTGGGGCAACGAATTCATTAAATTTGCTTGACGGACTTGATGGTTTATGCGCAGGAGTTACGGCGATTATTACGATTGCGATGCTTTTGCTGGCAGTCCATCTGGCCACCTGGGGCGCCAGCGAAGTGCGGGACCCTGTCAGAATTATAGTTTGCCTTGCATTAGTGGGCGGGGTATGCGGATTTTTGCCGTTTAACCGCGCGCCTGCCAAAATATTTATGGGTGATGCGGGAAGTATGCTGCTGGGATTTGTCGTTGCGGCAATAATGATACTCTTTGCCAAGGCGTTTCCAAGATGGTGGGCTGCCTCACTTGTTGTATTTGGTCTGCCAATCCTCGATACCGCTGTGGCGCTTGCCAGAAGATGGCTGAATAAAAGGCCGCTGTTCGTTTCGGACAGAGGTCACATATACGACCAAATGATTGACAGGGGCATGTCTCTGAAAAAAACGGTTATTATCTGTTATTTACTGGCAGGAATGTATGCGTTTATCGGCCTGGCAATGAGTCAGATAAGAACCAGATATGCAATTATTGTATATCTGACAGTTTCTGTCATTTCAGCAATTGTGGTATGGAAGAAAGGCTATCTGAAAATGGAAGGATTAAGAGGGGCTGTGCACAAGAAATAAAAACAGAAAAAAGATTTAATTATTCATTTTTCGGAAAAATAATTTCATATATATTTTCTTCATTTGATATCGCTAAAGGTTTTAACCAATCTGCTTTGACCCATTTCGGACAATCATTTATACCATAAAGATTAAATAATCTTTGTCCCGCTGAAATTTTTACCATTAACTGCTCAGTCAGATTATCGCCTTCCACCAATTCTATATCCGGCCGCATACCTTCTATTTGCTGAGCATAAATAAAAACTGAAAAAGGAGTTGAATCAACCATCAAAATCGCTTTAGGCGGCAGCTTTTCAAAAACTTCTGTTACAAGCCGTTTTGGGCCATTCTGATTTTGCTGCCAGGGCAGCAAATAATATTCATAAACATTGCGATACGGAATACGATGGCTGACACCCAAATTTATCTTTTTCCAGCTTGCATATTTTGATATTCCTAAATAGCTTAGCGGTATTAACAGCAGCATCGCTGCCAAAATTACAATTTTTATTTTTGTGAGCTTTTTTATAGCATAAGCAATCCCAATTCCCATATATACACTTACAAGCATATAAGCAGGAAGGAAAAAATTATTCTGATTCGGAACATTATATCGCATCGCAAAAATAATATACATAATTAGGCTAATAAGAAGTATCCAGGATACAGCCTTGTTTTCTATTTTTTTAAAACTACAATACAAACCGGGTATCGTAAAGAAAACCAGCGGTGTGGGAAAATTCAAAATAAAATATAAAACACTTCTTTTTAAAAGAATTATCGCATTACTTATATTGAAAACGGCATTAGCCCATCTGCCCCAGATTGCGGAAGATAATGTGCCTATTAAATCACCGCTGCGACAATATTCCATTACAATTACAACCCAATAAAGCATTGCCCCAACACACCATAAAGCTATTATTGTTAAAAACTGAACAAAGGAAATTTTACGCCTTAAAAGACGAATGAATATCCAAACCATAAGAACCGCAAAGCCTATCTGGCTCATCATATGAATACTAATGCCAAGGCCGCTTATCAAACCCATTCCAAAAAGATAACGGATTTTGTTCGTAAATATATAATAGACCGCCAGAATATACGAAGCGCTTAGTGCGGCATTGGCCATTCCATAGGTCTGTGCCTGCACACCGAGAAACCATACAGTATGTGCAAAAGCAAAAACTAAAGATGCTAATACGGCAGACAAACCGCTCTCCGTCAGCAAAAAAATCAATAAGTAAACATTGGCTACGGTTATAGCCGTAAACAATGCACTTACAAGATTTGCCGCATACGCATAACTGAAAAGACCTGTTTTACCTAAATAATGAGATACAAGCATATAAAGTGGATGTATCCTTACCACGTCACCGGGTATATTAAGAATCAGTTTGGCAGACTGGTATTGATAATCGCCCTGGTCCTGCCAAACTAGGTCCGGCGCAAGCGTTAAAAGATATAAAGAAAAGACACCAATAAAAATTGCGCACCATCCAATTGCACTGATATTTTTTATTTTAACCAGCTTTATCTCCATCATTTTTCCGCAACAATAATATAATGACTATACCAAATCATATCGTGACGATTCATATATTTAATAGTAAAACCCATTTGTTTGAATATTTCCGCAACTTTCTCCTTTTCACAATATCTGGGCATCTGTCGTGACAATAAAATATCGTGAAGCGAATTCATCAGGCATTTTATTTTAGCTTCAGAGTCAATATCCTTAAAGACAATTCTCTTGGTATCGATATCCTTTATTTTTGCTAAAAAGGTTTCCTGCTGTTCCGGTAAAATATGATGCAGAACATCAATCATTGTAACACAATCATAAGAACCCTGCGGCCAATCGTCTTCCCTGCTAATTTGCATAAACTCTATTTTGTCCTGGGGTTTTTTTATTGAATTCGCTATCTGAACTTTTCTTGCGTCAATCTCAATACCAACTCCTTTAGACAACCGACCGAATCTTGATAAAAGCAAAAGCCAAAGTCCTGTCCCGCACCCAATATCAAGCACACTGCTGCCGGAATGTATATGTTCCATTAAAATATGGTATGGACATATCATTGGTCGCCAAGTCATCAATAATCTGTCCACTACATTCAAACCGGCGGAAAATGACTTTGCCGTGTCTCTTAATTCTCGAGGATTCATAAAAGGAGGGTATGTTAATATAAAGTATTCAAATATTCCTTTATTTGAGGACCGTAAATAATAATAAACAAAATTGATACCACCCATACTAAGGTAACTATTTCGAATGGTCTATCTTTGAGTATGATATCAACCTGGTCAGAATAAATACCTTTCATAGACAGCATTGCAAACCTGAATACTGCATATACAAGGAAAGGAAGTGTATAAACAAAATATGTTGTGCCGAATCTCTCAATTGTTGACTCACTTAAACAATATGAAAGAAAGGCAACTATCGCAATTCCGGAAGAAGTCGTAATAAGATGAGTAAGAAGCTGAGGCGTGTATTCGATGAGAGTCCTGCGATGTCCATAAGCTATTTCATTATCCGAAATAACTATCAGTTCACTGAACCTTTTGCAAAATCCCATAAAAAGAAATATCGTAAACATACAGATAAACAGCCAGGGGCTGATAAATACCCTGATTACCACCGCTCCGGCAACAGCCCTTAAAACAAACCCAAGGGAAAGACATATAACATCAGCTATCGATATAAATTTAAAAAAGAAAATATAACCAATTTGCAACAGCAGGTATGTCAAAATTACCAGCAGGGTGAGTTTGTCAATAAAGATTATCAGTAACGCTGATAATACCAGCAAAAGCAAGGCCTCAATCCCTGCGGCTGTTCTGCTGACCTTTCCAGCAGGAATAGGCCGGTTTCTTTTGTAGGGATGACGCTTATCAGATTCGGAATCAACAATGTCATTTAATACATAAACAAACGATGAAACAATGCAGAAAATAACCGCTGTAAATGCTGCGATAAGCCAGGAATCGGTCTGCCGATACTTAAGTCCGAAAATAACCGGCAGGAGCACGATAGAGTTCTTAATCCAGTGCCTTGGACGAATTAACTGTATGTAAGGCAAAATATTCATAATTATTTTAAGATTTCCGTTGTTTTGGGCACTTTCCAGATTTTAATCTCAGGGCTGACCATACAACTGGTAGCAAGATATCTTGAATCTGGCGAAAATGCAATACCCGAAATAATCAGCCCGCCGCCTACAGGCAACCTTCCTATTTTCCTGCCGGAAGCTACATCCCACAACCATACCGTTCCAGCAGGTTCGGTATTAGCCGCAAGAACTTTGCCATCAGGGCTTACAGCCATACAGGAAATACTCTGTTTCAGATGAGCCACGGTTTGGTATTCATCCATAACAAATTTATTGAGAAGTTGTCCTGTGGGAGCGTCAAAGGTTAATATGTTACGAGCTTTTTCTGCAACAAAAAGTTTTTTGCCGTCAGACGAAAATCGGGTAAGAGTAAATTGATTATATTCTTCAAACGTCTTTTCCCACAATATATTCCCGTTTTTTGTGTCCGTTATAAAAATCCAGGCTTTTTCTTTTTTGCCGGCACCTGCAAGCAAACTCCCGTCATTACTAACATCAAAATCGCTTATCTGGAAATTTTCTGCAGAGGTATCTCTTTGAAATACAAAAGACATATTTTTCAAATTAGAATCGAATATGGCTAATTTAAGCCAATTCTTTTGTGTGCCTTCTTTAAATAGAATCGAAGCTGCCCCGAATTTACCGTCGGCCGATGATTTAATTTTTTCGCATTCGGCGCCGTAGGGAACGTCCAGATTTGCTGATTGTTTTAGTTCTTTAAGATTAGACAACACTAATCCTCTATAACCCACTGAAGGAATATATATTATTTTATCATCGGCGACCAGTATTACCAGTTGCGCATCTGGTTTTGCTACAACCGGCCATATCGACAAATCGTTCCACTGCCAGGTAAAAATGTGATTATTTTTTGAAACGGCGGAAAGTCTGTCATCAACAGTCAAAATACTATCAGCTCCTTCAGTCGGCCCCTGAAGCTGACGCACCAAAAGATTCTTAGAATTGGAATAAACCATTACAAGGACGAGAACAATTATGATTATCACAGTAACAATAATATTTCGACTCATTTTGTTCATAATTTCCTTTTGGGTGCCTAACCCCTTTTTACATAAAATTCACCATAAACGGTTGACAAATTCTATTTATAAGTATATTTTATAAAATCAAGCTATCAGGAATTATATGCCAACAAAGCAAAAAATGTCCATTATAAATGCTTTTTCCATAGACGTTGAAGGTTTTGTCGAATCAAATATACAAAGCTTTCGCATACCTAACAAGTATATTAACCGTTCTGAAGAAATTCGCGAAATTGAGCGAAACACCGATGTTCTACTCGAAATCCTTGAGGAAGGGAAAATCAAAGCCACATTTTTTTTTGTCGGAAGACTCGCTCGCGATATCCCGGGCTTAGTTAAAAAAGTCGCCCAAAATGGTCACGAGATCGGCTGCCACAACTATAAACATTTAAGAATTTTTGATGATTCCAGGGACAATTTTAAAAACAACCTTAAGCAGGTTAAATACGACCTTGAAGATATAACCGGAAAAAAAGTTTATGGTTTCAGGGCTCCTGACTTTTCTATCACAGACAAATCCATTTGGGCACTGAATGTCTTAAAAGAACTCGGATTTATATACGATTCAAGCATTTATCCTTTTGGATTTCACGATGTTTACGGTATAAGAAACGCCAAGTCCTGTATTCACCTATTACCCAATGGTTTGGTAGAATTCCCTCTGTCAACTATCGAGCTGCTCGGCAAACGCATCCCATTTGGAGGCGGCGGATACTTCAGGCTTTATCCTTTATGGCTAACTAATATTCTTTTTTCAAAACTCAACAGGCAAGGGCATCCGGCTATGTTTTACATCCATCCCTATGAAGCAGGTCCGGTCATCCCAAAAATTTCAGAATTATCCGTTTATAGAAAGTTCAGGCACTACTATCAATGCAAAAACGGCGGCAAGAAAATCATAAAGCTGTCAAAAGCATTCAAATTTGCCCCTATTATTGAAGTGTTAAGGAACAATAACCTGCTGCCTCCTGAGTAATTCTTCCTGATTGTTTCTTATTTGACATTCACGGCAGGTTGCGACTGATATACGGTCCCAACAAACGTGCCATCCACAAGGGCAGTTTCTTCCACATTTCAACCTTTCTCTTAAACGCAGGATTGTTAGGACTGAGGATAGAAAGCTGATGGCCGGGACGCAGCCAGTATTGATAGTGCAGTTCAACGGGTTGCGGGCCCCATTGTTTTTTGAACTGGTACGTTGGGCCATCAACGGTACATCGGCCAAAGTCAAAGCACTTGGCACCGGCAAGGCAATAATGCCTGATAACAGACCAGTATAGCAAATTATTCGGGCAAAGACTATTATATTGGGTAAATGTGCTGGCAAAGGGCATTTCGACAAAACCATTAAAGTGAAAGGTTAAACCGGCACCTATGGTAAGCTCATTCAGCCGGACAACAAACAGACGAGAATTGTCAGGAAAGGCCTCTAAGAGATACCGCATTAACTTGCGTGGGTAAGCTGGGCTGCCAAGCTGGTGCATCCGGACGATATAAACTCGGTAAAAGTCGTTCAGCAGTTCGATGTGGCCATCAGCAGCGATGATATCTGACTTTTCGGCCTTGCGAACCTGATTCCTAACTTTGGGGTTGAAAGATTTCCAGACTTCATCAGGGTCGGAAGCAAGGGGCAAATGCATACACATTTTCCCTGTGCGAGGCTCAAGACTATAAGGAAGAGGTTGTATATTGCGGAATTCGATAGTCTGACAGTTATTTCTGGTGGCCAGTTCAACAGCATAGTTAAACAGGGCATCCCGGGCCTCATCAGAATCCGCAAGTATGCCGCCATAATCACTGAACCCCTGAGAGACCATAAAGTTTCCAAAGAGGATACTTTTTGCATGAACCAGGGGTAATACGCCGTGAACGTTTTCGTTATCGCGGGCTACCAAATAAAAGGCTTTGAGGCCCGTGGCTTGTGTCACCACTTTGCCCCAAGTAGATAAATGGCAGATTTTGCCGTCGGGCCTTTGGCTAATGAAAGCATCGCAGGCCGAATCATCGATGGTGAGAGTATCTACATTCATGTGATATTCTCCACAATGCGCTGTAACGAGTCAAAATTTTCTATTATTTGAGACAACCGGCACCACGTACTATTATCAAACACCGTAATTTTATATACAGTTTTTGATAAGATTTTCTTCATGTGGATTAGAGCCACCCGGGTGCAACCAGCTTTTTCTAAGCCTCGGATAGAAGGGCAGTTTTTAGAATCAACATCGATGAAGGCTTCATCAATACCCGATTTTTGCAAAACTTTTGCCATGTAGCGGATAGTGTTTGGATATAAACCTCGACCCCGCGCTGCTTTGACTGTGATGGCGTTGTACATCCAGGTCTGATTAGTCAGCAATCTGAAGTTTAGATGCAATTCTTGGAAGTTCTTGAGACCAAAATGGGCCCAAAAGTAGCTGAGAATTTGGCCATTATCTATGACAGCAAAGCAGCGATCACCACACTCAAGTCTCCTCTGTAAGCTGGAACGACTTATATACATGACCTTAAGCATGTTGTCCGTATCGGCGCTAACCAGTTCTTTGGTGTGGAGATTCGGATCGGGGTCAGCGGCGAACCGGAGATCGAGTTTGACTATATATCGAGCAGTACTTTCATAAAAAGGTTTGACCATAAGCCGACATAATCTGTTCAAAAGTTCACGGTAACTATGGTGGCGAAGAAACTTCCAGATATTCTTTATAAGAGCAATCATAAAATATCTTATATTTATGTAATCTGACAGAAATCAAAAAGAGAAGCTCGGCGATACATCGAGCAAAAGATATAACCGCTAATTGTGGTCGGCCTATTCAGCTTTTTTACCCCCTACAAGCAACAAGTTTAATGAATGGTTTTTCCAGAACTTCGACCATTTTGTTTGCAAAATAGTTAAGTTCAAAGTGTCGACCGGCTTGTTCCGATTGTTTCTGCAACTACTCTTTCCTGCTTGAAAATCGCGGGCACTCTGCTGGAGAGTTTCACGGCTATCGCTGCAACTGACAAAATGGGTGATAACAGCACTATCACAGGTGCTGCTAATAGTATATCCATAAGTCGGTTTCATATCACTTGACTTGCGTAAAGACAGTTATGAACTCCACGGCTTTTTTCGCTGTTTCTTTATTGGTGCGGGGATGCAAAGCTAAATTCACTACTTCTCGGCTGGCTCTTTCGGCTTCCGGACACATCCCAACTTCATAGTCATATGCTGCTAAAGACGTTTCAATCGGGTGTAAGGGGCATTCAAACCAGCTGCCCAGCTCTATACCGCATTCTGCAGCTTCAGCAAGGGCTTTGTTCTTTTCTCTGATTCTGACAGGATACCTTACCAATACAGGGTTCATTAGCTTATTATCATACTGCCGACCATACCAGCCTTTTTGAGCCAACAGTTCATCGTAAAGCTGCGTCATCTGTCTGCGATGTTCGATATTTGCCGCAATCTTCCTTAACTGGCGGATACCGGAAGAGGCCTGTACCGAACTCATGGCCTTAAAAAAATCACGGGCCTTTATTGGCTTAAACTCATAACTTGAACCCGAACCAATACCGATTCCCTTTCTTGTCAGGTATCTAAAAGCCGTCTGAGCAAATACTGTCGTTCGAGGATAAACAAACAACCGATATATCGCCAATTGAGCGGCAAGCATCGCCGTCTCCTTAAAACTCGGCCGGATAAGCTCTGTCTGACATATTTCATTAATCTTCTCGGCAAAATCGTTGTCATTTGTGATGGCCATTCCGCCAAGACCGGTCGTAAAAGGCTTATTCCACTGGGAAGAAAAATAAGCAGCTTTGCCAAAAGTGCCCACGACTTTGCCTTTCCATGTCGAGCCGAAGGCAAGGCAGCAATCTTCAATAACGACGATGTTTCTTTTTGCAGCAATATCCATAATCGCATCCATATTACATGGGTAGCCATAGGTATGTTGGGCAATAATGACCCGGGTTTTGGAAGTGATTTTGGCTTCAAGCATCTCGATGTTCGTATTGAACGTATTCGGCTCGATATCGACATATACAGGTTTGGCGCCAAGATACTTTATCGCATTGACATCCACCACACAGGTGTAACCGGGCAAAATTACCTCATCGCCCGAAGCAATTCCTAATGCCTTGAGTATGGCGTAAAGTGCTACGCGGCCTTTCCAGAAGGCAAAGGCATTCTTAGCCTTGAACCAGTCGGCAAATGTTGTCTGATATTTGCTGACAACGTTGCTCATTTTTGATTGCTTTTCGCGTTCTGCGGCATATCTAATATGTATCTATTCATTACACGACCTTCGGGGGTCGTGTATGTGGATTCGATTTTCCATCCGAGCTTCTGATAGAATCTGTTGACCTTTTCATTATTTTCAGCATCTGTGGTCAGGTAACAGCCGGTGCCTCCGCGGCACCAGACTTCCTCAACCCATCTTTCTACAAGTGCCTTCCCAACGCCCTGCCCTTGAGCCATCGGCGAGACAGCGATGCTGCCAAGAAGTGCCCGCTGCAGACCCGGAGGAGCATTTCCGCGAAAGAACATCGCACGAAAGAGACGTTTTATTATCATCGGCCGCTTTAAGACGGCGACAATACCTGCCAGGCAAAAAGCATACCAGCGTTTCTTAAAGAGTTTTTTAAAATAACCGGCAGGCATCAAGGGGCCGGCTATGAAACCCAAGACATCATGTGTTTGGTCGTCCTCTGCGACAAAATTAATACAGGTTTTATCATATATATATGATTTGTAGCTTTCCTTGAGGAAGCGAGGACCAAGAAAAGTCTGGAAGAAATTCGGAAAAGCTTTTATGTGCACATCAACGATTCTATCAATATGCCGCTCTTGAGTTTCAACGATTTTATATGCCATAAAACGAGTACATCAAAAAATTATTTTTTTGCAACAGCCCTAAAAATTTTTTCAAGCCGCGGGACTGCGATTTTAAAGGAGAGATTTTGTTCGTAAAATATCTTGCCATTTTGGCCCATAACATCCAGTTCTCTTCGCGGCAAAGTATAAAATTTCAGCACAGTCTCGGCGATGCTTCGGGGATTTTCAGGCTCACAGGGCAGTCCCGCGCCAGCTTTTGCTACCAAATCAGCCGCATCTCCTTTAACTCCTATAAGTATCGGCCTGCCTGCTACCATATATGCTTGTATCTTAGATGGAATTGCAATGTGGAACACAGGGTCATCCTTCAAGTGCACCAGTAAAACATCCGCCATGCGGAGTACAGCTCCAATCTCTGATATCGGCCGTCTCGCATGGAAGATGGTATTTCGTAAACACATTGCTGCTGCCTTTTCTTTCAACGTTGCAACCTCTACGCCACTGCCTATAAAAACAAACTGAATACGCGGGTATTGAGGGCCTATGATTTTCGCTGCATCTAATACAGCACTTAAAGATTGCGCCTTGCCCATGTTGCCGGCGAATACAACGTTGAATCGACCGGCCATGCCAAGCGATTTGGCCAGCTCTTCATTCGGCTCAGCACGGCAAATATGTGAATCGTCACACCATTCATATATCATCTCAATTTTTTCTTCTGAAACACCTCGTTCAATTAGTCTTTTCTTAACCCCTGGCGTAATAACTACAATCCTACCTGCTCGCTTGTAAACAAACTTGCACCATTTATCAACTAACCCTAATCCAAGCCTGTTACTGAACATACCGCTTGTTCCAAGAACGTCTGGCCAGAGATCCTTTATGTCATAAACAAACGGGATCCGACGCAGCAACCGAATAATGCATGCGGGCAGCCCAACGGTTGCTGGCCCTTGTATCACGTAAGCAACATCTGCCGATTTGATTACCACAGGCCCAATTAATGACTGCGAAATAGCCAAGCTGCCATAGCATAAAATCCGTTTCACAGATGATATGTCATGACTGGGGTATACCGGAACCCTGATAATAGGTATACCCTCCAGAGTTTCTCGCTGGAGTATTCGGACACGATATCCGTCATAAATTTTGCCGCCGGGGTAGTTAGGAAAGCCGGTAAGGATTTCGACGTTGTGGCCACGTCCGACCAATTCCTTGGCAAATGGCAGACCCCAAAAGAAATTTGGTTCAGGCTGAAAATAATGGGATATAAATAAGATTCGCATTTTTAGATAATATGTCGGATTATTTTAGAAATTCCTTTTATAATTACAGCTATCTATACCGATGTCCCTTGTGACCGGCAATTTCATCTTCTACTTATGGTTTGTCCCTATGTTTAGATAAAAGAATTTCGACAATCTTTTCTGCTGCATGTCCGTCACCATAAGGGCTTACAGCTTTTGACATTCTATCGTATTCATTTTTGTCGTACAAAAGCTTTTCCGTTTCGCGAATGATAGCCTGCGTATCTGTACCGATAAGTTTAGCGGTTCCAGACTCAACTGCCTCTGGGCGCTCAGTTGTGTTGCGCAGCACTAATACCGGCTTGCCCAAGGCGGGGGCTTCTTCCTGAATGCCGCCTGAGTCGGTAAGGACAATGTGCGAGCGATTCATCAAATGAACAAGTTTCCCATATTCCAGCGGTTCTATCAGATGGAACCGTTTTTGATTTGACAGAATTTGGTATACCACTCCACGGACGTTTGGGTTTAAATGTACAGGGTACACTATTTCAACTGTTGGATTGCGCACAGCTATTTCTTTTAGGCCGTTACAGATATCTTGGAAAGGCTTGCCGAAACTTTCGCGGCGATGGGCAGTAACCAGGATAAGTTTTTTGGTCGGGTCCAGAAAATTCATGCCCAAATCGCAATCTTTCTTGATGGTCACGAAAAGAGCGTCTATCACCGTATTGCCGGTAAGAAATATGTTCTCTTTGGAATAACCTTCAGATAGCAGCGCATTGACCGCGGTCTGCGTAGGGGCGAAGTTATAAGTCCCCAATACACTGATTATTCGGCGGTTAATCTCTTCCGGAAAGGGGTTGTATCTGTCATACGTACGCAATCCTGCTTCGACATGCCCCACAGCGACTTTCTGATAGAAGCTTGCCAGCCCCGCCACCATTGCCGTCGTGGTATCGCCCTGCACGAGGGTAACGTCAGGCTTGACCTTTACGATCACCTCCGTCAGAGTGTTCATAGCCTTGGCCGTCAGGGAAGCCGGAGTTTGATTTGGCTCCATAAGGTCGAGATCAATTTGCGGCTTGATGGTAAACAGCGAAAGAACTTGGTCAAGCATTTGACGATGCTGTCCCGTTACGCACACGATCGACTCGATCGCACCGCTATGCTTTTCAAGCTCTTTGACTACCGGAGCCATCTTTATGGCTTCAGGACGAGTGCCGAAAATTGAAAGAACTTTCATATACTTTCTGACCTTCTTATTCGTGTAGTCATCTCAAAGAAAGCGTCGCGATCCTATTTCACGGTGCTGACGCCGCGCGTAGCGGACGACATGCCCGGGCCAAAACCTGCCGACCGTTCGATATTATCCCAGTTGTCCTTAAACCACTGGATCGTATTTGCCAATCCTTCCTCAAAGGAAGTCTTTGGCTCGTACCCGAAAAGGTTATGGGCTTTTTCCCAGGAGGCAAGTATCCGGGTCTTGGTGTCCCATTTTCTTCTTTCGATGTACGTAATAGGGGCCTTGTTTCCGGTTTGTTTGTTGATCATATTAGCCAGGTCAATGATCTGTGTTTCCCGCCCGGACCCAAGATTAAACGCCTGTCCGACCGTCTCGTCGCGGTATCCCGACCGCAGCAGACCATCTACTATATCGCCGACGTAGGTAAAATCTCTGGTTTCTTCGCCGGTGCCCGTGATGGCCAGCGACAACCCCTTCATCGCACGAAACACAAAATTGGGAATGACGTTTCGATACTGGCCGGGCACTTCGCCGGGGCCGAATGAATTGAAGAACCTCGCTTTGACGGTCTTTAGGCCGTACTGCTTATAGAAATAATTGCAGTACAGTTCGCCCACCATTTTCGTAACCTGGTACGGCGTTGACAGATTCAGCGAGATATCATCCTCCTTCAGGGGAAAATTCTTGCTCTCACCGTATATGGAGCAGCCCGACGACGAGTAAACAAATCGCTCAACGCGCCCATAGAGCGCCGAATACTCCAGCATCTTGAGAATACCAAGCCCGTTTGTCCGCAGGTCCTTTTCCGGATAATCAATCGAATTCTGGTTTGCGAAAAAGGCCGCCAGGTGAAACACCACGGCGGGTTTTTCGTTGAACACCCGCTTTACGTCGATATCATTGGCGACATCGCCCTTGACGAACATCAGCTTGCCTGAATTCGGAATATTCCACTCATACGCCGACGAAAGATCGTCAAGCACGATCACGGTAGCTCCGAGTTCGAGAAGCGCCCGTGAGAGCCTGCTGCCTATCGCACCAGCACCGCCGGTTACCAGGACCGTTTTACCATTGTAATATGACTTATTATCCATATACTACCCTTCGTTAAATAATTATTTAATTCTGTAATAATCTTTCATCCACGCTACCGTTCGCCTGATGCCCTCTTCCGGCGGAACTTTAGGGTCATGTTTCAAGTCTCTGATTGCTTTTGAAAAATCTATTGTTTTGACCATGGTAGTGTGAGGTTCGGCGTCCTTGTAGGTTACCAGGGAGCTGTCGGCACCGACCGCCTTTAGGATCATATCCGAGTATTCTTCGATGTTCCGTTCCCAAGCCAATTTGCCGCCGACATTATACACCTCGCCCGGAATGAAATTATCCACAATATTGGCAAAAGTCCTGCACGTATCTTCAACATAGTCTATTATGCGTTTGTGGCCTTTGTGTACCGTGTACGGTTTATTGTGCAGCGCCAGATAAATGAATTTCGGAATAAAACCGCGGTATGGCGTATACTCCTCATGAATGCCATAGCAGTTTACCGGACGCACCCTGACAGTTTCAGTGCCGAACATTCTCGCCGAATTCAACACCATTAACTCGCCCGCCCATTTGGTTATAGCGTAATCATTCATTTGATATGTCAGCTTTATCAGCTCATTTTCCATGACCGATTCGTCCATCTGTCCATTGTAATCGCCGTACACCTCGGCCGAAGAGAAGAATATCATTCGGAATTTCTTCTCTTCCTGGAACCGAAGCATGTGCTTGGTTCCTATCACGTTGGTCTGCCAGAGATTTTCGTAATAGGCCTCGCCATTCCATCTGCCATACTCTGCGGCCAGATGGTACACATAATCGAACGGCCCAAACGTATTGAAAACATGCTCAAGCTGCCGGTACTTCCCGACATCGCATCTAATGAAATTATCCCTGTCGGTATTGTACATATCACAGGCGATCACCGTATGGCCCCGTGAACGCAGTTCGTTACAAAGGTTGGTCCCGATAAAACCTGCTCCGCCGGTAACCAGTATTTTCTTGCCTTGAGTTGTTTTCATTGTGTTGTGTTCTCCTTATTTATTTCAAACATATCATCAATTTATTGGCTTGAAACAACAAGTTTTTAGCACTTTTCCACTTTTCTATACCATTCTTTCGACTTTTTGTCAACACTATTCTGGCCTAAATGGGGATTTACGGTCGATGCCTTTGGTGCTGCTGGCTGCATGCATCGCGAAAAACATATGAAATTCTGCGGCATCAATCGTCCTCGGCACATTTCGGGGCACTTTATTGCCAAACGATCCTGTCCCGCCGGTTACCAAAATTATTTTGTCTTTTAAGCTTTGCATTTGTTTTCCCTTTTCACAGTAAAATCATTTTGAGTCCTGCAGTTCTTGATCTGCTCTTTTACGTAAAGAATACAAATATTCACTGCTTAATTTTGAACTCGGGGTTTGAAAGAATTCCTCCAGCAATTTCTGATGGCCGCCCAGGCATACCGCATCTTCGATTCCCTGCCGCCATTGCTGCCATCGCTTGGATGGTATTATCATTTCGGGAATACAATTCTTGTCAGGATTTCGCAAGCCATCATACACAACGCCATGATTGCCGAGTTTATCTTTAGTCCAGCCTGATCTATCTGGATCCTGATAAACCCAAAAACTAGCGCCTGTCATACCAATCGAGGCGGCGACTATCGGCATCGTCCGCCAAAAAACCCTGTTTTCACCCCGCCATTCTCTGCTGGTTCGGGTTTTTGTGGGTGCAAAAAAACGTTCACACGCTATATTGGCATGGTAACACCAAATCTGATCGAAAATTTTCATATTCCTGTAGCTATCATAAATGTTTTTATTGGCTAATACATCAGGAATATGAGGACACCAGATATCAATAATATCTTTAACCTTGTTCATTTCGCCCGGCTCTATCCATTTACAGGCATATATTTTCAGACGCGGATCAAAATCCCGAATCACTCGTGCAACATAAATAAAATCATCGCCAATATACTCATCAAATGGATACAAGGCAAAATGGTTATAATCAAAACCGTTACTCAACATAAAATCACGAAACTGTTTAAGGAAAAATTTAAAGTTGGATTCCCACATTGTGGTTTGAAAAGTCCCAAATCGGCTTTCCAGTGGGCCTCGACCGCCAAAAAATAAAAGAATGAAAGGATTCACCTTGCTTCTTAAAGCAAGCTCACTGCTCAATTTTTTCAACGATAACTTCGATTTATCATCAAATACCTGGTCCTGACGAACCACAACTACATTGATATAATGATTTTCAAGGTCAACTATAGCTTGTCTGGTCTGTTCTGGATTTTTACTGGTAAACCTGTCACTTATCGTTACATAGTCGCAGTTGTTGGAATAAAACGGTACTCTTTCAGGAAAGGTCTTATCGGCGATGTCGAGATGAATCGGAATGGTTTGCCGTGTTTTGGTGATATTTTCTCCTGATGCCTCAATCGTCAGTGCTGCCGTATAGGCGCCTGCCTCTAACCCTTTCGAATAGGTCTCCAGCCACAATTGCACCGTCTGGCCGGGAGCAACGGGAAATGGTTTTGCATTCTGCAGCACCAGGGGATCGGCGACCAGCCCGGCATTCAGAACCCGCACATACAGCGTCCGACGCAGTTCAAAAATACCAGCCGACTCAATTGTCTTGTCCCCGAGTCGCAAAGGGGAAAAATGGATGCTGAAATAAATGGGAGCCGTTGAGCTATTCACCAGATTAATCGCTGCATCGCCATATTCATTCCGCCACTGATACAGCGATATTTGGAAATCATCGGGAACGCTTTGTGGCAGGTCGCCATAGCGCAGAATATCCATCGGTTCGACCGGATAGCACAACCACTCGGCCTTGTATTCCGATTGCAGCCACTTTGCGCGAAACTGTGCAAATTCAGCCTCTGTTTTGGAAACTTTTTCTTCCGTCGGGTTTCTGTTGAGTTGAGAAACCATTTTTTTCATCGCCTGCCAATCGTCTGTCGGCTCACCTGGCGATTGTGCTAACTTCTGAACCCTTGCTGACAAAACATCCATATCCCGCTGAAGCTGTCTGGCACGTTCGACGAGGTCTATCATCTGCTCTTTGCTTAGATAAACATTTCCACCATCCTCCAGCTCGGCATTTTGTGATTCCAGAACCTCAATCTCATCCGTAAAGAAATAATGCCCTACAGGTCTGATAAATAACTTAACATACCGGGCTTTTTGTTCGACAGGCAAAACGATTGTCTGCGGCGTTGCCGCATTGCCGCCGAATGCCCAGCCGTCGCTTGTCGCAAAGCTGGAAAATGCGTATTGATTGCCGTCTAAGCTGCCTGCCGCGACGGCATACTCGGGATATTCGACGTCGGATTGTCCGCCGCCGACTGTATAGATATTGACTGTGCCGACATTACAGATTTGTCCTAAATCTATGGTTATTTCCACAAGCGGCGCAATTTTCCAGCCGACGGTTTTGTCTCGATACTTTTCATACCACAAACTTTTATCTATCACGCCATCGGTCAACTTAAACGGGTCGCGGGGATGAACGGTTAAGTGATAATCCGGTTTGGGAACATAGTCGAGTTTTCGATGCAAAGCCAGATTTTTCTGCCCCGCGGCAAGCACGAATGGCTGGATTAGCAGAATATAAAACAATATCGCTAAGACAGCATTTCTTTTACTCATTTGGCAATTCCCATAAATCAGGGTTTTAGGGGCGGAATCTTTATATTCTTTTGATTTTATTGACACTCGATTGAAATCTCTAAAGGGCCTATGAACCTCACATAAGCCTATCGCCAACAAATTAGATGGTTAATTGGTCTCTCCCCCGACAGGCTGCTCGTTCTATTTTTAGTCCGGCAGATTAATTTCCTTCCAGCCAATGTTCTGCCAATATCGCAAAGTCGAACATATCAACCCTGCCGCTGTTGTCTATGTCCGCGCCGTCGAAGTTGGATGAGGGAGCATCTATGTTGAGCTGCTCTATTACATGATTTGGTAATGCGCCGGGAACAAGTTGAATATCCTTAAAATAAATAGTTCCTCTCTTGCCATCAGTTTTTGAATAGTGCGGATAAATGAAGTGATAAAATGATGTAGCGCCATACGGCACGAAATCACTGACATACATAAAATGCCAAACATCTTTTTGTGTGGAAGCAGGCACACCAGCTTGCGTTGATGCCTGTGTCAGATTTGTTACCATGCCTGCACCCCCTTTCGGATACAAAAATAATCTGGTCTCTAAATCAGCATCGGATTCGTCTCCTTTAATGTAAAACCAACAAGATAGAGTTTCCATGTTGTTATACAATTGATTTTTTTGGGCTGTAGTCAAAGACGACGATGGCCATTGAATTAATGGGGGATAGTATCCAGTTGTTATGTCTGTGCACTTAAATCTGCATTTTAAAACCTTGCCGCCCCCTCCTGTTGGGTCATCTATCACTTCCCAGGTAACCCCGCCTTTCAGCGTTGCACATACAGTTGCACCTACATTCAGTTCTTCATTACCCGCAAAATCAAAATCTCCGGATGAAGATGCCAAATCTATGTATCCGACCGCATTCCCAAAAGCCCAACAGCCGCTGGTTATAGTAACAAAAGAAACCAAGGCCGTAGCACCTGATGTTGCTCCCGTTACAGTATCTCCAATGAAGATTGGGGATTCGCCATTCTGAAATGTTAATTGATGACCACATATAGACCAACCAGTTAAACCATTTGAACCCAAAGTAAAATTGCCATTAGTAATAATGTTTTCCTGCGTTTGCTGTTGTCTATCCACGTGTCCACAAACAGAGACCGCGTGCGTATATGAAACACCAGTAAGAGAGTTAGGGCTATTGGTAAATCTTAGTTCTCCCCATATTTCACCGCCATATTCAAACAACGGTTTTGCGAAATCAAACCCAACACCAGCTTTGGGGTATCTGTTAATCTGTGGCAGATAATCACCGCGTGGAATACTTTTGACTAAGGCATAATCTCCTGTATAACTATCAATCGCATATATTAAGCAACAGGGGTCGTTGCCGACCTCCATTCCAGTACCAGCAGTATTTTCATATCCAAGAGTACTCAAATAGATAATGCCATTTTTTCCTGCACAACCATACCAGCCATAACCAGGTACGCCGCCGGCCTTCAACGCAGTAACTGTACCACCTGCGGAATCAGTCGTATCATACATATCTAACTTCCAAATGGAATTTCCAGCCACTCCAGGCGAACTGTCTGGTATCCAATAGCCAAACTTGCTATCAGAAGTTACCATGTCGACGGTTCTATATTTATTATCGTTTGCCCCAACAACATAGGCGCTGTGATAATTAGGTGCCCATAAATCACGGCTGCCCGCAGTCAGTCCCCATCTGGCTTGCCACGTCGCAGGGTCAGTAATAAGACCGTGATTAAACGCAGGCTTGCCGATATCTGCTTCCGAACAGAATAGAATAGATTCTTGCGTGGCTGGCGGGAGATCTCCTGTGAATATATATAACCCCTTATTGGGAACATAAATACCACCGTGAAAATGTCTAATCGCAGGACAAGTCGCACCAAATAAATCTGTCCAGGTATTGCCTGCATCAGCATCACAAGCCTCCGCCGAATACCAAAAACGGGCGGATGTCTCTATGGCATACTCAACATAAATCAATAGACGCTTTTCTGTGCCGTCTATTACCTGTCGTCCGCAGTCAATAAAACATCTTCCAAGTGCTTCGTTGCTAACAGATTGCATCGCTGTATTAACAACTGTAAAATCTCTTATTCCATCAGGAGATTTTAACATATTTCTATATGAGAGATTTCTTGTTGTTGTGAACAGACCGACATCTTTAACGCTCCAAAAAAATTCACCACCCAAACCGTGGCCGTTATCAATGCTTGCTCCAAATCTGTATGTGCTGCCATTCCACATTGTAATACCGGCACCATCAATTAAAATTTCGCTGCTGTAACCCCCGATTAGCCAATTATCGTGCACAGTCATAGGGTGTGCAAATCTCGATAGTAAAGCAGGATTGTCTCGCCATTTTAGCGTACCGGCCCGCACCCCCCCTGTCAGAGCCAAAAGAGGTATCAGATATCGCACAATCTGAGACTTCATATATAGCATTGTATACTACCCTTTCTTATAAGGCCGCTAGGCCCCGTATAGGGTATCAAATTTGTTTTGAAAAATCAAGCTTTTTCTATTGAGTCAATCTTTTCACCCATTAAACTTGTTGAAGCAACAGCCTGTTTTTGGGCTCTTCCCCCCCCCAAAAAAAGGAATCCTGACAGGCCGGAATAGGACATTTCGAGAAGTTTGTCGGAACTGCGATTATCAAGTTGGCCTGGCCTAACTTCTTTGTTATTAAATAGTTATAGAGTTTCCTGAATTCCCACTAAGAACTCTTTGACCCTGCCTTCGAATTCGTCCACATCCTGCTGAATAATTTGAAGGCACGCCTTACGGCCGGCATTATACTTTTCGCGATCAAAGGCACGCAGATATTGCATAATTTGCTCTTTTATGTCCGTTTCTTTATTGATGACAACGCCCAAATGGTATTTTTTGACCCACCTGGCTTGTTCGGTGTTCTCGCTCACCATCATCGGCACTCCATACACAACCGACAAATAGAAACGATTAGTCATCAACGTCATACTATTAAGACCTTCATCTGTCAGTATATTAATGAATGAAACCCCTTGTAAATATTTCGCCTCATCTTCCTTTAGGCCTGACCTTAACGGTAATATTGCATACCGGCCGAGAAATTTCACGTTTGTAATCCCATTACTCGTTACAAAATCTTTCAACAAGAGTCCCACGGGGCTTGAGCCTATATATTCCAACTCAAACATAGGCGAATTTCCAAGCTGTTTGATTAACGCCCGATTCGCCTCGAAATCCCTCAATGAGCCGATTGTTAAAATTTTATAGGTTGTCTGCCCTTCGATATTGGCCAGCATATCCAGCGGCATGGTAATATTGGTATTATGCTGAATCACATAGGTATTGTCTTTGGGCAGCCAGCGTTTGAAACCCGCTGATGAAATAACAACAAACGCGGCGTTTTTGATTGCCGCAGAAAATCTAGCCCTGCTAAAATACTTCAAAGCGGCAGAATAATCTCTGATATCAAACACATAGTTATTCTTGTATCTCTTTTTCAAAAAAGGAAAAAGTAACAATGTATTCAGAATTGCAAAAATGATTACTTTATCGTAACTACCCTTTACTAATTTTGATTTTACAAAGCGTTGGTAACGGATACAGTCTATGATTCGACAAAAAACCCTCTTGGTCTCACCGGATTTTAAATTGAACGCCTGCACGCCTGCTTCTTCAACTCCTAACTGATTCCAAGAAATAATGTCGTATTGAACACCAAGTTTTTCCAGTATTTCAGTATAATATCGCGCATAAGGCGCCATATAAAGATTACTAGCTATAACTACGGCTACTCGCATGGAATACTCCTAAAAAATGGAAGAACAATTCAACTAAATCTCTTCAAAAAAACACAAAACCCGTTCGGCTTGTATTCTATTGTTTTTATATGTCAGCATAAATTCCTTGGCCCTTTGTCCGAATTCGTGCAGTTCTTCTTTCGGTTTGGCCAGCAGCATTTTGAACGTTTGAACCATTCCGTCAACGCTTTCATCATTGAACACATACACAAACGGATAGTATTCTTTGGGCATGCCCGGAAGCGGCGTTGTAACCAGGGGCGTGCCGGAAACCATTGATTCCATATTTTTACAAGGGAAAGAATATTTGGTGAACTCTTCTTTACTGGAACGCGGATTAACCAATAAGGTCGCTTCCAATTGTTTTTTGACGACCTGCTTATTCAGGACAATACCGCAATACACGATTCGTTTGTCCAACTTCATATAATCGGGCATATCCTTTGCCATCTCGCCGGGGCCATAGACATGGAGCCGCAAATCATCCCCTTGAAGCCGCATAAAAGCATCGATCAATTTTTTAACGCCGTATTTTTCATAGATGCCGCCGGCGTAAATTAAGATTTTTTCGGGAGATTTGTTTTCAAAAAGATTATCGGTGTTTGCCATATTGACATCGACCAGGCCTTCCATAATCAGATAGGGTTTGGAATGGATGTTGACGACCTGATTCATCTGCTCGGTTAATAGAATATAGCCATCATAATTTGACATTATTTTTGACGTCAATGTATTATATAGTTTGTTTTTTATAGTACGTTCTTGTCCGGAACTGGTTATCATCAAGTTCGGCAGATCGGTTACAATGGCAACCGCTTTAGCGCCTGTCAATTTGCAGGCAAACAGCGCCGCAGAGGTAATGGACAAATTGAGGACATCGCACATAACAACTTTATCTTTTCTGCGGCCCCGCAGAGACCATAACAACACTTTAAAAAAAGCACCGATAAAAACCAGTATGTTTTTTACGATCGGCAGGTTAATTATCGGGACGTAATTATATTTTATATTGCCAACCACCTCCGAGGGCAGCCGCCAGACCCGCCTTTTATGACTTATTGGCGTTATCGGAATCGAGCTGAGCGTTTTGACGATGCAGGATTCCTTGTGCATCGCAAAGCCTTCAACAAGCAACCGATGAGATTTCTGCGACTCCTGGCCGGGTTTCATGATCGAGGTCGTGAAAATATACTCCATTACACTCGGAGAGCATAGACGGCTGACATATAGAATGTTTTTCATACGGTCTTCTTTAGAACCATTGCGGTGCCGAAAAAATGGTTTGATAGGTCCCGAATCTATCTCGCCAGACAGGGGACAGGAAAAATGCCCAGAACCTAAACAGCGTAAACGCCATCAGGGATGAGAGAAACACTATATAGAAAAATTTGTCTTTGGTGGTAAATAGAATAATAGGAAAGACAACAATCAAAACCGGCGCAAAATACAGATTCATGCGGCTGAACATCATAGCTTGCAGGGCCACAGGCGTAATCATAAAGGTGATAATGGCCACTTTGAACAAAAGCCGTCGTGCCGGAATATTTAAAAATGCGGCGTGTGAATCTACAGGCAATAAATCGAATTCCTGCTCGACCGGCAACAGCTCTATGTCTTCCTGTTCCGGCGATTCGGTATGCGGAGCAAATTCTATACCCGCAAAGTACAGGACAGCGATCAATTGGAACAGGGAATAGATAAACCCTAAACCGGTGTTTAATTTCGTGCCGCCATAATACAAATAAGATTCGGCATATTGGGGGGTGAGGTTGCCGATAAATGGGCTTATATAAGAAAAGAGCATCGGGCCAAACCAAAACAGCGACGCAAATATCAGACCGATAACGACGGCAACAAATTTATTGATTTTTATATTGATAAACGCCAATAGGACAAGGGGCGGCAGGATCATTGCACTTTTATGAAACGTCGTCCCCGCAATAGTAAGAAGCAGATAGATAATGATTCGCCTTTCATGTAGAAACTTGATCGCAATCAAAAACAGAAGAATCGCGACATTCTGCCGCATTGCCGACGCTGGGACAAGAATTTGATAGGGGTCAAAGACATAAAGAAAAACCGCCAGCCACTGATATTTCGCCGGGACATAGCTTCGGATGAACCAATAAAAGACAACACAGGTAGTCAGTGAGGTAAAAGCGACCATGGCAAAAAAACCAAACGGTTTGAACAAAACATGCAAAAATCGCCAGCCTGGTTCAAATCGCTCACCGGTTAGGAAAATATGACTGTATGAAGCAATCTCATTATAGCCGTCTAAATAGGCCATATAGTCGTTGCCGTAATCGTAGCGCAGGGCCAGAAACACAAAGATCACAAAAAACGCCAGTTTGAGTCCGATACCGTTCTGCTTACGCCGTGTCAGAAACGTCAAAAAAACAGCTGATAAACCTACTATGAATGGAATAAACATTTAAATACTCACCTTACTAAAATTTTTACGCTTGGATAGGGTGGACTAATATTTATTGGAATAACGGGATAAAATCTGTTGATAAATCGTAGTTAGCTCATTTTTCAAATTGACACCATTTCTGGACTTTCGCATATCGCTGCTGGCATTTGAGGCAATTTCGGCAGCAAATTTAGGATCGCTGAATACTTTCAGGATGTGTGCTGCCAAAACTTCATATTCCTCAAATCTATAAAGAAGACCATTTCTATTATGTTCAACATATTCCGGCACACCTCCGACATACGAGGAAATACAAGGAGTACCAACAATCATCGCCTCAATTAGCGTGCTGCTGTGATTTTCAATACTCGAGGGCATCACAAAAACATTGGACTTTGCCATTTTTTCGGCCATTTCTTCAGAGTTCAACCTGCCTAAGAACTGGACATTATTCTTTATTCCAAGATTCTGGATAATTGTTTTAATAAATTTGGTGTAACCATTTAGCTTCAAAGTCTCCAACATCGATTTTTCAAACGGCGAGTTTTCACCTGGGATATAAAGTTTGGCCTGGGGATATTTTGGAACTACAAGCCCAAACGCTTTTAATAATATATGCAAACCCTTTATAGGGTATCCTGCGGCATTACTCATGATGGTATAGGGTTCGATTTGACTAATGTCCCATTGTTGCTTGAAAAAATCATCTTTGATATTAAGTTTGCTTTTGAACAATACACAGCTTGGGTCAATAGCTTTGCAATGCACGCTGCACCATTCGTTTTCAACAATCACATTGCCGGATATTCTTATCATTTCCGCCTCAATTAGCGAGCGTCGATGAAAATTTCTCTTGGCTCGCTTAATCCAGTCGCATTTGATTATATCGCGGAGTGTAATCGAGGATCTTAATTCTTTGTCCGACATACCAGACAAATAATATCTGGCAATCTGGCTCATCACGCCTTGCATATAAATGACCGAAGGAATGCCCTGCATTACCTGAAGCGCAAGATAGCCATGTGTAAATTCAGTACCCCAAATTTGAATTAAATCTGGTTTATAGGTGTTTTTTATAACCTCCCAGGTCTGTCCATTGCTCGGTGAGGTATAATTGTATTGAGCCACGCTGCCGCCCGGCAGAAGACAATAGGTAATATTGTCCTCGACCAGCGTTTTAATCTTATTTGTATTGCCGATCGTTGCCACAATGATTTCATATTCTTTGTCACCAACAAAGGCGTCCAGAGAGGCATTCAGCCAGGAACCGGATATATCCCCACTCTTTAGCCCCGCCAAGACCGACAGCTTTCCGAACGGAATATTCGTTATCCAAAGAATTCGCATGACACTATCCTCACCTCTTGTTAAGAAAGCAGCTTTCGTATTGATCTCTTCAATTCGTGCTTCATAACTGACAAGAAAACCCTCAGGGTTTTAGGGAATAATATGGACACAACAAGTTTATCGTATTCGCTATCTTCTACAACAACCGGAGGATGTACTAATGGAAATTTCAAAGGGACGATTTTCAAATTTGCCGCTTTTGCATTTTTGTCCTTGGTATGTGTTGAATCTTCTCCAAAACCGACATTTGTAACTAAATTGGATGAAGGCACTACCGCCAAACCGCTATTGACAAACCTTGCAAAATCAAACTGATAATCCCAAGTATGTACATTTTTGCTGTGATTCACTAATCTATCATATATCTTGCTTAGAAAATAAAAATGCCATGCCCCCAGTCTGCCTTTGAGCAATTGCTTTGTTCTGAGATCCTGCCATAAGGTAATGTCCAAATCGACCTTCTGCCAAGCTCTTCGCCATGAAGCCCAGCCGTGTATTCCACCGAATTTTGCAAAATGATAGCTGTATTCTCCCTTTTGCCATACTGTATTTATATTCGATCCCGAAATCAGCATAATGCGTTCATCTTCCTTGTATTTTTCCAGTAGTTCATCACAATACGGGAAAAAACTCAAATCCGGGACGCAGTCATCCTCCAGGATGATCGCCCGCTCTTCCTGCTGAAATACCCATGAAAAACCTGTAAATAGTCTTGGTCCGCATCCTAAGTTGGTCTCAGCAAAATTTTTAAAAACCTGGCAATCCCAATCTATTTTTTCAAATACGCTTCTTGCTTTTTTACAGTTCTCCGCATCTGTTGGATGGCCCGGGCGCGGCCCATCGGCGATAATATAGAATTTTGATGGTTTGACTTGTTTAATACGTTCGAAAATCTGCATCGCTTTATCATACCGATTAAAGACGACGGATGCGACAGGGGTATTTACTGTATATTCCATAATTTTCTCTCATAGAGTCAACATGACAGTTCCGGTTACTGATCCGGCAGAGTTGTTTTGTTGTTTTCAGACCATAAAACCTTTTTTTTAGTAATTCCTTTGCCGCTGGTGTTTTAGAAGATTCCGAAAATAAGCAATGGTTTTTTCAAGCCCCTCGTCCAAAGAAATCTTCGGTTTCCAACTAAGTTTTTCTTTTGCAAGATCAATACAGGGCTTTCTTTGCTTCGGGTCGTCTGCAGGCAGCGGCTTATAGACAATTTTCGATTTTGATTTTGTAAGTTTGATGATTTTTTCAGCCAATTTTAACATCGTGAATTCCGTCGGATTTCCTAAATTAACCGGCCCTGTAAAATCGGGGTCGCTGTTCATCAATTTGACGAGGCCGTCAATTAAATCGTCCACATAACAAAAACTTCTTGTTTGTGTCCCTTTGCCAAATATAGTGATATCCTTTCCTTGAAGCGCCTGGACGATAAAATTGCTGACGACTCTGCCGTCGTTGGGATGCATACGCGGCCCATACGTATTAAAGATTCGGGCGATTTTTATCTCCAGTTTGTGCTGGCGATGATAGTCAAAGAACAGTGTTTCTGCGCATCGCTTACCTTCATCGTAGCAACTTCTGATACCAATGGGATTTACATTGCCCCAGTAGTCCTCTGTTTGAGGGTGAACCGTCGGATCACCATACACTTCTGAGGTGGAGGACTGCAGTATCTTAATTTTTAATCTTTTGGCCAATCCTAACATATTAATAGCGCCGTGAACGCTTGTTTTTGTGGTTTGAACCGGATCAAATTGATAATGAATTGGAGACGCCGGACACGCAAGATTATAGATTTCATCGGCTTCAATATATAGGGGGAAACAGATATCGTGCCTTAAAATTTCAAACCGCGGGTTTTTTAGCAAATGTGCAATGTTTGAACGTGTTCCAGTATAGAAATTGTCAACACATATTACTTCGTAGCCTTGTTTGAGAAGCCGTTCACACAAATGTGAGCCAAGAAATCCGCTGCCCCCTGTTACAAGAATCCGTTTAGTTAAATCATAGTTTTTCATAATAACCCTTTCATTTTAATTTTGGCCGCCACACTCATCTTTTTGTGTATCCAGATTTGGGACGATTTCATACGTGTCAATGCCCTATGATAGCGCATCCCGAAGAAATCGGAACCCGATTTCCCGGAACGGCTGAATCCTGGCGTCCACTTGATCCCAATTCACTTTTTCACGGCATATATCTTTGATGCGACCGCGGTCGTAGTCCGTCACCGCACGATGCTGCAAACCGACTACACGCAACACAGATATGATGCGACTTGATTTCGCCGAACGCAACACTATGAAGGGGCGATGGAATATCAGACTGAACAATAAACCGTGATACGAATCTGTAAGAACAAATTTTGCGTTACGCAGTCTGGATATCCACTGGCCGGGTTTGAGGAGACCGCCGTGAAATAAACTGTGCCGCCACGAGGTCGGTCGGCAGTCATGGAAAGGTCCTCCCATTTCCTCACACACAGTCGCTTTGGCCTTTGTAAACATTTCCCAATTGGAGACTAATGGGTATGAAAAGATGGACGGCACATTAATTTTCCCCATACAAATCTCAATCGGATCGTAATCGTGCGCATCTAACAACAGTGTTGGATCGGGTACCCATGCAGCATCAGAACGCCCGAGCTTCCGAACCATATCCACTCCTTCTTCTTCACGAACACTTAATGAATGAAGACGCTGTGCATACTTTGCCCAGTGGGCGCACACTTTGTTATCCATTTCCAAATCACCAAAACTTGCCGCATAGGCTATGCGGCGCGTTCGCTCATCACCAAAATCAAGCCAAACCGCACCCTCATCCCTCGAGTAACAGTAATAGGGATGCCAGATTTGGTCACTTCCGCACACATAAGCATCTGCGATCGGTGGTTCGTGCTTAATCTCCTGATAGTTTTTATAGCGATGTGACCCTATGTTAAGATGTTTTTTTTGAAAGCCGCTGAAATACAATCGCAGAAGTTGTTCATGAACCGTCTCAATCATAGCCAATTTCAAACGCGATAATAATCTCGGCGGACATCGGATAAGGGGGCCGTGCAAGTGATACTCGCAATTTATGAAAAACGGGTCGTGGCCCTCCTTTCTTAGGTAGGTCTGCAGGGCATAGGCCTGAAGAACAGCACCATAGCCGAAGACGGAGTTTAAGGTAACAATCCCTATTTTCATGTCGGATTCCTTTTACCGAATCCCAATGTACCTGTCACGCTCCCCCAGACGGCCGTGAGCCGCCTCTTAATGCCGGACAGTGCACGGCGGAACAATGACGGCAGTCGCAGATTATACTTACGAATGAGAGCATTGAACAAAATCCTATTGAGATCGACATAGAACATATCGCGCTGGAGAGGACGAGAGCAGGAACTCATAAGCATGGGATTACCGACGATGGCAGTGTCAAGGTCAGCCGGGCCGAGAAAGAGGCTTGAATGGCAGGCATCGAGCCAGACCTTTCCCTTTTTATTATTGACCAGTAAAAGTGAAGTGCCCTTATCGTCACGATCATATTCAGGATATTTCCCCCACACACCCCAGAAGTCGGCAATCGTCAGGTCGCCGAAGCGATTAACCCCTTTAAACTCGCAAGCATAGCAGGCGGGCCGAAAAACATAATCACGCAGAAAGGCCGCCATGTACGGATCAGCCCATACTGACAACAACCTGCTTTCATTCTGATAGTGTTGACGAACTCCGAACTTTTTCCAACCGGTTGTTTTATTGCGAAAGTCTATTTTTAACAACCGATTCTCTCGCAACGAATAATTCTGGACATAACGCTTAAACAGCAAAGGAGATGGTACACCATGACAAACTAGGTCGCAACAGAAGAGCTTCTCGTAGGATTGACCAAGAAAGCTGCGAAGACCGGCGACCTGGCAGGGTGTTCCGGAAAAAAGAACCGGTCGGCCTTGCTCAAGCAAGTCACGAATTTGGCGGTAGAGAGCCGGGGCGACCTCGCTCTGGACGTACTTCGAACCGCGAAGACGATGAAGGTCTTTAGAAGATTCGATAAGAATATGCCTGACTACGAACTGTTCGTCAAATGCCGCACCAACAACAATCCCACCCTGAGCCAGTATGTTTTCGGCAAGCGCCGTAAAAACACCACCCGATGAACTTTCCCGACGAATGTGTTCATCCAAATGCCACGCTGCAAAAACCGCCAATTGCCCGGATTTATCCCCTTCTGAAGCCATCTTGGCTACGGCGATTTTTTCCGGGCCGACAGGACAAATGCGCCGGCATATCCCACAATCTGTACAAATATCTGTGTCAGTAACCGGATAAAGAAACCCCTCATCGTTTGGCTGCATTGTGATACAGCTTACAGGACAAACTGCAGCGCAGGCACCGCAACCCGTGCAGACTTCCAGACTTTCGCAGGGAGGTAAGTGGCTTTCATGTTTCGTTTGATCATTTCCGGTCATAAAGCATTCACATCCGTCAGCTACGGCTCCATACACCGTTTATTTTGCTTAGAAAACGCCGCAGGTTCTGCCCAAAAAATTCACGTTCCCCTTTGTCAAGAGCAAGAAACCAGGCGGTAACCAAAGCCGTGACAATGCTCACGGCTGTAACGCAAACAAGTCGCGCCAAAGACACGGGCATTAGCCAACGGATCGCCATTGCCGCAAACAGAGCAGCAGACCCGACAATCAAGGAAGGCAGAACGACAGCTCCAAGCCACTGGCTGACCAGCATAGCAAAAAGCTGACGCACCCAAAGCACACGCCCCGCCGAAACAGCAATCATAGTGATGATAAAGGCCACTCCAACGCTGGTCGGCGGCGCACCCAGTTTGAGAAAAATCCAGGCCAAGGGCAACGTCAAGACGAGACAGGTTCCTAAAGTTGCCTGGTAGGCGGCTATTTTACCGCGGGCATTAACTGCCATCATATTACCTACACTCAATCGGTCAATTATAAATGTTGCGAGAATCAACTGGCAGAATAAGGCCGTATGAAGAGGCGGTTCACGAAGCCAGATTTTGAGGATATAATCCATTTCAACCATCAGCGGAATAGCAAAGAGCAGGACAAGAAGCGTCCCAAATTTGTTTGCCCGCTGAGCAAGAGAGAGCATACGCGTGCGGTCACCGCGTCCTTCACTGGTGGTGATTTCAGGTGAAAACGCGCCTATCATAGCGGCTGCAAGCTGGTCGGTTTGGGCAGAGACCTGATTGGCGATACCGTAAGAAGCATTCACCTTCGGACCAAATTGGATATTAAGCAGGATTGCAGATCCCTGATTGCGAAGAATTGAGCCGAAACTGCCAATCAAATTCCAGCAGGCAAAAGAAAGAATTTCTTTAAACCGATGCTTATCAAGCCATTGGTGATAGTTTATGCGGCATTCATGAAAGATGGCTACGGCCCAAAAGACTTGCGCAAACTGGACAAAAACAAGGATGCCGACCATCCCGACGGCATAAAACAGAAGCCGGTCGCCGGGGGCACTTGTGAGGATCCACGCAAGAACAAAAGTCATGAGGGAATAGAACATATTCCAGGCGGCAAGCTCGGCTATGCGCTGCTTGGCCGTGAACATAGCGACAAAGGGGATCGAAACCATACTGGCAAAAGCGGAAACCAGGGAGACACGAAACACTTGGATACAAGCAGATATGCGGTCGGCAGGGATGGTGAGGATATGTGCAATCACGTATTCCCCCACGGGCCAGCCGATAAGGACCAGAACGGCGGCAAGGATTAGATGAATACTCAGTGCGGCGTTGAACCAGCGGTTGACCTCGAGTAAATCGCCTTGGCCGATAGAAAAGGCATAGTGCCGAGCGGCGCTGCCGGCCATAACTGCGTTCAGAAAGGTGATAAAGACGATGATCGAGCCGACGACGCTAAAGAGACCATAATCCGACTGCCCCAAGGCGTTCAGCACCCAGCGGCTGCTAAATAGCACCAGCCCTGCGCTGAGGACGGAGCGGGTATAGGTAGCCGCGGTGTTGAGAACTATGCGTTGGGATGGGTTCATAGGGAATTAGATATAAAACTTAATACATCGGATTTCAGATCATCATAATGCTGGCCGGTATGGACTAAGAGGGTTTGAAGGCCGCCATTTTCCTTAAACGCCCGCATCAAAAACGCAATCTTCATAAAGTTAGGCCGTGCACCGCATACACAAATAATCTTAATCACGTTTTCCGCCTTGCTCAAAATCAAACAACCGTTTTTCTCAGCCACCTGACAAACTTCCCTATACCAACAACAATGTCGGTTTTAGGATTATAGCCAAGCGTTTTTTTCGCCTTATCCACATCAGCATAAGTTTTTTCAACATCGCCCGGCGGGACAGGCAAATGCTCAACAATCGCTTTTTTGCCGAGCGCCTTTTCGATTTCCTCAATCAGCTTATCGAGCCTAATCGGCCTTGATTCGCCGAGATTATAAATTTCAAAACTTTCGCATTTCTCTATCGCTGCGATCGTTCCATCAATAATATCATCAATATAAGTAAAATCCCGTTCCATTGAGCCATCGCCGAATACCGGTATCGGCTTACCCCGTTCAATCAATTTCGCAAATTTATGAATAGCCAAATCCGGCCTCTGCCTGGGACCATAAACAGTAAAATATCTCAAACAGATAATATCCATCTTATATAGATGATGATAAGTATGACAAATAAGCTCTCCTGCTTTTTTGGTCGCAGCATACGGCGATATGGGATAATCGACATTATCCGTTTCGGAAAATGGAACTTTTTTATTATTCCCATAAACACTTGAGCTTGACGCGAAAATAAATTTTTTAATATTGGATTTCCTCGCAGCATCCAACAAAACCATTGTTCCGTTGATATTGCAATCCGCATAGCCGAGCGGGTCGGCTATCGAAGGTCTTACGCCCGCTTTCGCCGCCAAATGAACAATAATATCAATGCCATTTTTACAAATTGCCTCAACGCAATTTGCATCTCTTACATCTCCTTCAACAAGCTTAAATTTATCTGATTTTTTCAGAGACTTTATATTTGATTCTTTAATTTTCCTGTCGTAAAAAGGGTCAAAATTGTCGAGGCCGACAGCGCTGTGGCCATGGGCAATTAATCTTTCGCAAAGATGTGAGCCAATAAAACCGGCAGCCCCCGTAACCAGAAATTTTTTGCTCACGGTCTGCCTACGCAATAATATTCAAATCCCAATTTTTTCATATACGCCGGCTCATAGAGATTGCGCCCGTCAAAAATGACAGGTTTCCTGAGCCTTTCTTTTATCAAATCAAAATCAGGCGTCCTGAACTGCTGCCATTCCGTAAAAACAACCAGTGCATCGGCGCCGCTCAAAATACCGTAGTCATCCCTGCCTGTTTCAATATCATTATTCAAAATTGTTTTTGCCGTCTCCATTGCTTCAGGGTCAAAGACTCTGATTTTCATACCTGACTGCAAAAACTTCTTTATACACCAAATTGCCGGTGCCTCGCGAACATCATCCGTCTTGGCCTTAAACGCAAGTCCCCAGACTGCCAGAACCGTTTTGTTTTCTTTGCCTTTGAAATAATTTAATATCTTGTCGGCAAATCTATTATGCTGAGTGTAATTGGCCTGCTGAACCGCCTCGGCAATCGTCATTCGGCATCCCGTTTCTTTGCCTATATGAATGAGAGCCTTGACATCTTTCGGAAAGCAGCTTCCGCCGAAGCCGACGCCCGCGAAAAGAAATGCGTTTCCAATTCTCGGGTCTGCCCCGATTCCGGCTCTGACTTTTTCAACGTCCGCTCCGAATTTATCACACAGGCCGGAAAGTTCATTCATAAACGAAATTCTTGTCGCCAGCATTACGTTGGCCGCATACTTGGTCAGCTCCGCGCTGGCAGGGTCCATAAAAATTATCCTGCTGCCCTTGCGCATAAATGGCGCATATAATTGCTTCATTATTTCCTGAGCTTCGGGACTATTTGTGCCGATGATAACCCTGTCCGGCTTTGCGAAATCCGTAACAGCCGAGCCTTCCTTCAGAAATTCCGGATTGCTCACATAATCGAACGGCACATTCGTTTTGCTCTTTATCAGCTCCGTTACCTTTTTATAAGTCCCTACCGGAACCGTGCTTTTCGTGATAATAATTTTGTATTCCTTCATATATTCAGCTGTCTGCCCGCACACATCGAGCACCGCTGAAATATCGGCTGAGCCGTCATCGGCGCTGGGGGTCCCAACGCCAAGAATAATTATTTTTGAATCATTTACTGCCCCCTTCAAATCTGTCGTGAACGAAAGTCTCCCCGCCTTTTCGTTTTCTTTGACAATCTCCGCCAGCCCCGGCTCATAAATCGGGATAACGCCTTTTTTGAGATTCTCAACTTTTCTTTTGTCGTTATCGACGCAAATTATATGATTGCCGCTCTCGGCAAGACCGCCGGCTGTTACAAGCCCGACATAACCAATTCCAACAACAGCTATTTTCATCCTAACTCCGTAAGATTATGTAATATTTCTTTTATACCATTCTATTGTCCGCTTAAGGCCTTCATCGAAATCAGTTTTCGCCTCGAAGCCGAATAATTTCTTTGCCCTGCTCGTATCAAGACATCTTCTCGGCTGCCCGTCAGGCTTGCTGCTGTCCCAGCGAATCTCGCCTTTAAAACCGGTCAGTTTCACAATCTTCTCCACCAGTTTCTTTAGCGTTATCTCAAATCCCGCGCCGATATTTACCGGCTCAGACCCGTTATAAAATTCCGTCGCCAGTAGAATCCCTTCAGCCGCGTCCGCTGCGTAAATAAATTCCCTGCTCGGCGTTCCCGTGCCCCAGCATTCGATATAATTGTCCCCCGCCTTGATAGCATCCACGCATTTTTTTATCAGAGCAGGGATAACGTGGCTCGATTCAGGATTGAAATTATCTCCCGGCCCATACAAATTTACCGGCAGTAAAAATATCGAATTAAAGCCGTATTCCTGCCTGTATGCCTGCGATTGAACAAGCAGCATTTTCTTGGCGAGACCGTAAGGAGCGTTTGTTTCTTCAGGATAACCTATCCATAAATCTTCTTCTTTAAACGGCACAGGCGTGAATTTCGGATACGCGCAAATCGTCCCAATTGCGACAAATTTTTCAATGTTCCTTAATCTGCCTTCCTCGATAAGCTGAACTCCCATCATCAGGTTTTCATAAAAGAATTTGCCCGGATGTTCGCGGTTGGCGCCGATTCCGCCGACCACTGCCGCAAGATGAATCACAACATCCGGCTTCATATCGTCATACATCCTTTTGATTTCTGCAGATTTTATAAGGTCGTATTCTTCAATCAGCGGCACAAATATGTTCCTGCAGCCTCTTCTTTTCAGTCCTTCAGTAACATATTTGCCCAGGAATCCTGCCCCGCCTGTTACAACTATCCTTCTGTCTTTGAAAAAATCGCTCATTTATTTTTCCGGTGGTCCGCGACAACCTTTTCATTCTCGGCAAGCTGCATATCTGCGTCTGTCATCATCTTCGCAAGCTGTTTGAAAGTAATCTTCGGCTGCCAGCCCAAAATCCGTTTCGCCTTGGAGGCATCGCCAAGCAGCAAATCTACTTCTGTCGGCCGGTAGTATCTCTTGTCAATCTCAACGTGTTTTCCCCAGTCTATATCCAGATAGCCGAAAACCTCATCGAGAAATTCTTTTACCGAATGAGTTTCACCTGTGGCAATCACAAAATCATCAGGCCTCTCTGCCTGCATCATCAGCCACATCACCTCGACAAAATCCGCCGCATAGCCCCAGTCGCGCTTGGCTTCCAGATTGCCCAGATACAGCTTTTCCTGCAAACCGAGTTTTATTCTTGCCGCCGCTCTTGTGATTTTCCTTGTAACAAATGTCTCGCCTCTCCGCGGCGATTCGTGATTGAACAATATTCCGTTGCAGGCAAAAATATTATAAGCCTCCCTGTAATTTACCGTCTGCCAGAAAGAATAAACCTTGGCGCATCCGTAAGGGCTTCTCGGGTAAAACGGTGTTTTTTCCGTCTGCGGCGTCTCAACCACCTTGCCATACATCTCGCTGCTGGAAGCCTGGTAAAACTTCGCCGGCCTTTTCATTGACCGAATCGCCTCAAGCATCCTGAGCGTCCCAAGCGCATCCACATTGGCCGTATAAATCGGCTGGTCGAAACTGACGCGAACGTGACTTTGCGCGCCGAGATTATAAACTTCTTCCGGATTAATATCGTTTAATACCGAATGAAGATTGCTGCCGTCCGTCAAATCCGCGTAAATAAGTTTAAGTTTTGTTTTCTCGTGCGGGTCTCGATATATATGGTCAATCCTCTCCGTATTAAACGATGAGCTTCTGCGGATTATGCCGTAAACTTCATACCCTTTCTTTAGCAGAAGTTCAGTCAGATACGACCCGTCCTGACCGGTAATCCCTGTTATCAATGCCTTTTTCATTTCCATTTCCTCGTTAAACTATTTTAATGCCGCAAGAACATTCTCAACGACAAAATCTTTCATTTCATCTGTCAATTCCGGATAAACCGGCAGGGCCAGAACCTCATTCGCCGCCTTTTCAGATTCGGGAAAATCGCCAGGCTTTTGCCCCAGGTTGCCGAAGCATTTTTGAAGATGCAGCGGCATTGGATAATATATCGCGCATCCGATATCATTTTTCTTCAGATGTTCTGCTAATTTATCTCGATTTGGCGCCCTGATTACATATTGATTATAAACAGTAACACAATCAGGATGTATATAAGGCGTTTTAACGGCTGTCCCTGCAAATTTTTTATTGTAATACTCCGCGTTTCTTCTTCTTGCTGCCGACCACCCGTCTAAGTAAGGCAGTTTAACTAAAAGCGCAGCGGCCTGTATCGGGTCCAGCCGAAAATTTCCTCCGACAAAATTATAATAATATGTCGGCCTCTGCCCGTGGTCTCTCATCACCTTCATTTTGACCGCCAGTTTTTCATCGTTGGTTACAATCATTCCGCCGTCGCCGATGCCGCCTAAATTTTTGCTCGGAAAAAAACTAAAACAGCCGCACGTTCCCACGCTGCCGGCTTTCCTGCCTTTGTAAGTGCTGCTGATGGATTGTGCCGCGTCCTCAATCACATAAAGATTGTGCTTTTTGGCGATTTCCATTATCGGGTCCATCTCAGCCATTTGGCCGTAAAGATGAACCGGCATAATCGCTTTTGTTTTTTTCGTTATCGCCTTTTCAATCAGCGATGGATTTATATTGTAAGTCCCGGGGTCGATATCGACAAAAACAGGTTTCGCCCCGACGCGAACAATACACCCCGCCGTAGCGAAAAACGTAAAAGGTGTCGTAATTACCTCATCGCCTCTGCCGATATCGAGGCTCATAAGACTTCCCAATATCGCATCAGTCCCGCTCGAAACGCCTACCCCGAATTTACAATCGCTGATTGCTGCTATTTGCTTTTCAAGTTCAGCCACTTTCGGCCCGCCGATGCAAACCTGGCTGTCTAAAACCTCTTCTATGGATTTCAAAACATCCTTTTTAATCTTTGCGTATTGCGATTTCAAATCAAGTAGTGGAACCTGCATCATTTACTCCATTATTCAGTGGTTAGCCCCGCCAACACTTTGGCGGGGTTCGTTATTGCCCGCCTTGGTGGGCAATCTCAACCGTTCTACGATTGACGCAACCGTTTCGAGCAGCGCACCTGTCCTTCGTAGCTTTAGCGAAGGAGGAACTGCAACCGTTCAACGTCCTTTCATTATGCTTTAACAATTTTATTTCGCCCGCTTTTTACTTTCGCTGTCGCGTTGCGGGTATCGACAACCATTTTCGCGTTTTTAACAATCCAATCGTAATCGTAACTGCTGTGGTCGGTCGATATCAGAACAATATCGTATCCCCTGAGCATTTTCGCGCTTAGAGGTTTGCTTTTCATTTGCAGATTATGCTCGCGCATCCTGTGCGTCTGCAGGATATACGGGTCGTTGTAATCGACCTTTGCGCCTCGCTCCTTCAAAATCTCAATCAGTTCTATCGACGGCGATTCACGCACATCGTCAATATCTTTTTTATACGCAAGGCCCAGAACCAGGACCTTTGCGCCCTTGAGGCTCTTGCCTCTTTCGTTCATCGCTTCCAGCGTCCTGCTGACAACATAATGCGGCATAGCCGTATTTATTTCGCCTGCCAGTTCGATAAATTTCGTCGGCATACCGAACTGCCTTGCCCTCCACGTCAAATAGAATGGGTCTATCGGAATGCAGTGTCCGCCCAAACCTGGGCCGGGTAAAAATTTCTGAAAACCGAATGGCTTTGTCGCCGCAGCTTCGATTACTTCCCACACATCTATTTTCATCCTGTCGAAAAGCTGCTTCAACTCATTGACCATCGCGATATTGACGCAGCGGTATGTATTTTCCAGAATCTTCGCCGATTCCGCCACATCGCAGGATGATACCGGTATAAGTTCGTCGATAGCGTATTTATAAATATCGAGCGCCTTTTGCAGGCTTGCTTTATCATAACCGCCGACGACTTTCGGTATCGTTGCAGTCCTGAAATTCTTATTGCCCGGGTCTTCTCTTTCAGGTGAGAATGCCAGATAAAAATCCCTGCCTGCCTTTAAGCCGCTTTTTTCGAGTATCGGCTTCATTACTTCTCTTGTTGTTCCGGGATAAGTTGTGCTTTCCAGAACGACAAGCTGTTCTTTGCGCAGATACTTTGAAATTGTCTCGCACGTAACAACGATATAAGTCATATCCGGCTCGCGGTTTTCCGTCAGCGGCGTCGGCACGCAGATTATCAGCGCATCCGGCTTGCTCATTTGTCTCATATCCGTTGTAGTCTGAAATCTGCCGCTCTTTACCATATTTTTTATATCTTCTGATGGAATATGTTTTAGAGGGCTTTTGCCGGAATTGATTTTTTTTACATTTTTTTCATTTATATCGAATCCGAGGACTTTAGCTCCGCCGCCGACAAATTCTCGCGCCAAAGGCAGCCCTACATATCCCATTCCGACAATTCCCACAAAAGGTATTTTTTTACTCGTATTTACCTTTGCCATAAATTTCCCTTTATTCATTATTTTCTTTTGCACTTATGACTTGTGCACTTGTGTTCTTTTTTATGACTAAAGACTAACGACTAACCGCCCCTTTTTCAATATTATTCCGCTTTGTCATTCCCGAGCACTGCTTCCTTGGTATGCAACAGGGAACCCCTTTTGGGGGGCAACCGCCGTTGAATCATCTTCCCTGCAGATGGGGGGAATTTATTCTTTGCCTTTTACTATCGCTACCTCTTCCGGCGTCAATCCGTATAACTCATAAACCAGTTTATCTATTCTGTCGTCCGTCGCTTCTATCTGCCGCTGTATTCGCGTCTTTTCATTCGGATTCTTTATCTTGGAAATCTTCTTATGCAATTCTAACATCTCATCGACTAACGATACCATTTTGTCGTGCTGCTTTACTTCGTCTGGTTTGGAAAAATCAATTAGACGAATGGGAAGTTGTTTAAGTTTTGCAAATTTTACTTGGGCAAAAACACGTCCTTTTTCTCCAGCGATATTTTGATATAAATAATTTAAGTATTTGCTATTTAATAGTCCTAAAAGATATTCAAGTTTATATGAGTTGTCTTTTTTAGGTAATATACTAAGTACGCTTCGTCCAAACCATATACCTTCATAATCAATGCTGGCAAGAATCTTATCTGCCGTTTGCCGAAGTAAAATTTTAGGAACTTGTCTATATATATCTATTGCCAATCTTATGACTTCATTTGCGCGTAATTTTTCTTTGATTTCGGGCCGGCAATATCTTTGTGTTTTATTTACAATCCAATATCTTCCAATGTCGGAACCTTTCCAAAACATTACATGAAATGATTTTTCTTTAATGCCTTCATAAAGAAGCCTTGTGCCAAGGTCACTATTTCCTTTTACTGACATTCCCACGCCGACTCTTTGATAATTTATACCGGCATCTTTGCATTGAATTTCATCAAAATCTCCAAGACTGGAACATCTTTTATTGCCTTTATATATATTTGGTATAAAGGAATAATCGTTTACTTTCGCAAATGAACTTGTTTTCATAAGAGTTGTTTTATCAAGAGGGTTTTTTAAAATGATTTCCTTGGTAGAATTGTCCTCCAAATAATGTAAGTCAATAAAATTAACTAAATGACCTGACTTTTCTGAAGATTTTTTGACCACAAAAATAACCGAGGGGGCAACAACTTTATCAAATACTTTCTCGCCCAAATCTACTAAAGATTCAATGGAAAATTTAAGCAATAAAGCACGTATGTCCGTATATCGATTTTGTCTTAAAATAGGTTGAGGAACAATCATTGAAACGTATCCATTGGAAGATGACAATTTACATCCTTGAGAAATAAATAATTTAAAACTATCTGTTGTTTGTTTTACTGCATCCGGAAATTTTTTATGAAAATAATTCAATGCTGTGTCTATATCTGCACCCCAAGGCGGATTCCCAATAACGCAATCAAACCCCGGATTTTTGCCGCCGAGTATTTCAGAAAATTCCTTTTCCCAATCAAATGCGTTTATCTTTCTCTGCTGCTCGTCGTCAAAAAGGTTTAATTGCTGATTCTGATAAAAATCCGGCCCAATCAGAGAATTGCCGCACTTGATATTATTGCCCAAATCCGGCAATGCCCGCTCATGAAACAGTCTCAAACTCTCCTGCGTCTCATTTTCAAGAACCTTCAATAAAAGGGAAAGTTTCGTTACCTCTGCCGCCTGCGAATCTATATCTACGCCATAAATATTATTTAAAAGAATCCGTTTTTTCTCATCAATCGTCAAAAACCACTGCCCGCCTTTGCCCTGATATACCACCTTTTTATATTTTGACGCTTCTTTTTCGTAAAAATCCCTGTGATAATCCAAAAGATACTGATACGCCCCGATTAAAAATGAACCGCTGCCGCACGCAGGGTCGAGAATTTTAATTTTTTCAATTTGTTTCGGCGTTTTCCCCTCGCATAATTTGCCGACCGTATTTTTCACAATGTAATCTACAATATACGAAGGCGTATAATAAACCCCGCCCGCCTTTTTAACCTCCGGCTTTTCCTCAATCTTTGCCTGGTGCGACGCCGTAAGCCGAATCACCTTGCCTAAAAACTGCTCATAAACGTTGCCTAAAATTTCCGCAGGCATAATGGAAAATTCATAAGGGCACGGATAGTATAAATCTTTGATGATTTTCTTTAGGACATCATCATCGACTTTCAGATTTGCCGACAGTTCGTCAGGCTCTTCAGGCCTGTCTTTTTCCCTGCGGAAATGGAAAATGCCGGAATTGTATCTTTCGTCTGATTTTTCGAATAATTCAAAAAGCCGCGGATATATTCTTGAACCGTTAATGAATCCTAAAAGTTGTTCGCTGCGTTCTATCCCTCTGTCTTCGCATATCCTCAGAAATAAAATCCTGTCGATTGTCTTTTGAACTGCGAAATTAAGGTCATAAACGGATAGGTTACTGTTGCGAATCGCAATATTTTTTGCCAGGTCGTTCCGCCATTCTTCTATCTCGGCCAGAAACTCTTTATCTACTGTAGTTGTGCCTCTTTTTGTTGTCTTTTCAGATGCGTATTTATCGAATAATCCTTTAAGGACGGCTTCTTTGCCGAATATATTCGCGATTTGTTCCCACTTTTCGCCGTATTCTTTATAATTGCAGTAAAAAATCCTCGCCGTCGATGGCTTGTCGTTTACGTTTGGCCGAATCTGGCAATCATAAACTGCGAACTCCTCAAAATCCGTCAAAATTGACAATGGCAGTTTCGCAGACCACGCATATCTGCGTAATTGATACGCTGGGCTGATTTCGGTTTTTATATCGACCGCCGGCTTTTTTGCTTCAACGAAGAATTTTTTTGTTGCCCCGATTCTAAAGCAGTAATCCGGCGCTTTTGTTGTTCCGCCGATTTTTATTGCGTCTTCGTGGATAACGTCTTTATATGCCGCTGCGATACCGGCTTTATTTTGAATATCCCAGCCTAAAGCCTCGAAGAATGGGTTGATAAATTCTTGTCTAAGTGTTGCCTCATTATACCCCTGGCCTTTGAAAGAATCGATATTTTGTTCGAAATTTTCAACCAGTTTTAAAATCGTATCAGGTGTTTTTGCCATTAAGTTTTTATTCCCTGATTTTCTCGAAGCGAAGCGGAAATCCGCACCGGATTCCCTATTCTGTGTTCTGTATTCTGTTCACCTGCTCTCCTGTTCACCAGTTCTGTAAACTGTTCGCTGTTCACTGTAAACTCTTATTTACTGATAACCGATAACGAGGCGTTTCTGTCCACTGTTCACTTTTTCTGTTAACTGTCCGCTGTTCACTGTAAACCTTTTTTGATGAGTTTCTGATAACTGATAACGTAAACTCAAAACTAAAAATTAAAAATTAAAAACTTTTATATTCTGTCTGCTGCCTGCCCCGTGAGACTTGTCCCGTGAGATTTACCCTGTGAAGTGCCTCTTAGGCTACTTCATCGGGGTGTTTTCCAATAACGACTATCTCATCGGGGCTTTTTTCCTTCGGGGTTAGCCCTGCCAACACCTTGGCAGGGTTCGTTATTTGTTAAGTGTTACCGCGTTTTGTTTCAACAAAGGCTGATTTGCTTGCCCCGTGAGATGTGAAACTATCTCATCGGGGTCAGCCTGTGAGCAAAGCAAAACGGCTGGCACAGAAATCGCAATTTCGAGCAAAGCCTTTGCTTTGAACACAAAATTATTCGCAGAATAATTTGCTGAAACAAACTGTGTGAATCCGTGTCTGATTTTTCTTCGTGTCCTTCGTGGTGAACAATAAAACCGTGTTAATCTGTGCCTGCCCCGTGAGATGACGCTTCGGCTATCTCATCGGGGTCTAAAAAAATCTCTGAGTTTTCTTCGTGTCTTAGTGCCTTCGTGGCTATTTTACCCAAGATTTTCCCTATACCAGTTAATTGCTTTTGCTATCCCTTCTTCGAAACTTACAAATGGCTCATATCCTATTATTTCTTTTGCCTTTCTTACATCCGCCAGTGAGTGTTTTATATCACCCTGCCTTGGCGGTGCGTAAATTGGCTTGATATTTTCTTTGCCCAATAGTTTCTGTATCGTATTAACAACGGTATTTACGGTTACCGCATTTTTTGTGGAGATATTGATTGCTTCGCCGTGCGTTTCTTTTACCTGCGCCGCCAGCCAGTTTGCCTGCATCACATTTTCGATATAAGTAAATCCTCTCGACTGTTCCCCATCGTCGAATATTGTCGGTGATTTGTCTCGCAGCAATGCTGAAACAAACAGAGGTATTGCCGCTGCATATTGGCTTGTCGGGTCCTGCCGTGGTCCGAACACATTGTAATAACGGAGGCTTATCGTTTGCAGGCCGTAGCTTTCATAAAAGACTTTGCAGTAAAGTTCGCCCGCGGCTTTCGAAGCCGCGTATGGACTTATAGGTAAGAGTGGCAGACCTTCGTGCTGAGGCAAAACCTTGTTTGAGCCGTAAACAGAAGAACTCGATGAAAAAACAAAACGTTTAACCTTCGCATCTCGCGACGCAATCAGCATATTCACAATTCCGCCTACGTTCACTTGTTGACTTGTAAGCGGGTCTTTAATCGACCTCGGCACCGACCCTAAAGCAGCTAAATGATAAACAATATCTGCGCCGGCAGTCGATTTCCGAACCGTCTCCATATCACGAATATCGCCTTCGATAAGCTCAATCCAACCGGCAATTTCAGTTAAATTTTCCCGCTTTCCCGTCTCGAAATTATCGAGAATTCGCACCCTTTCGCCCTTTTCGAGCAGAAATCTTGCCATATTACTGCCGATAAAACCCGCTCCGCCTGTAATCAGCGATAATCCCATTCCTAATTCAACCTTTCAATAAAATGGTTTAGCCGTCGCCGGCACGGCGACGTGCAAACAAGGGTCAGTAATTTACTCATTTCCCCCCCGTTTGTCAGCAATAATAACATCAATCATTTCATCAAGTTTTACCTTCGGCTCATAGCCGATTAGTTTATTTATCTTTTCAAGGCAGGGCAGTCGTCTGTGCATATCGTCAAATCCCTCGCCGTAAGCCTCGGAATAAGGAATATATTTTTTAATACTTTTACTGCCGGTTTTGGCGATAATCTTGTCCGCAAGCTTTTCAATGCTTATTTCTTCCCGCGACCCGATATTAAAGACCTCTCCATCAGCTTTTTTTTCATTCATAAGTGCCGCTATTGCCCGGACTACATCGCTGACATAAGTAAAACTTCTGCTCTGCTTTCCGGTGCCGTAAATCAGCAGCGGCTCATTTTTCAGCGCCCAGTCTATGAACCGCGGCACAACCATTCCATACCTGCCGGTCTGCCTTGGGCCAATAGTGTTAAAAAGCCTCACAATAACCACAGGCAGCCCGTATTGACGATGATAAGCAAGAGCCAGAAACTCGTCAATTGCCTTGCTGCACGCATAAGACCATCTCGAAAATTTCGTACTGCCAAGAACAGTGTCATCATCTTCTTTAAACGGCACCTGTTCATTTTTCCCAAAGACTTCGCTGGATGACGTTATCAAAACTTTTTTGCCGAACTGATTGGCTGTTGAAAGCACAACCTCGGTCCCGTGAATGTTTGTTTCTATCGTGCGGACAGGCCTTTCAACTATCAGATTAACGCCGACAGCAGCGGCCAAATGATAAATACAATCTCCCTCCTTAATTACCTTTCTCATCAAATCCTCATCGCAGACAGACCCCTCTACAAACCTGAAATTTACATCCGAAATCAGATGCCGAATGTTGTCAACTCTGCCTGTGCTTAAGTCATCAACAACAACGACTTTCTGACCGCAGGCCAATAGATGTTCACACAGATGTGAACCAATAAAACCCGCCCCACCCGTAACAATTGAAGATTTAAAATTTAAAATTGAAAATTTCCTGAAAAACTCAGCTTTTTAATCTATTTAGACTCCGTCCCTGTCGGCTGTTTTCGGCTCCGCTGAAAAAGCCATTAATACTACATTAAAACCTCAAAAATTAAAAAACGATTATTATCATAACTATCGACAAAAAAAGAAGATAGCTTTAAAAAAGATATGCCTTCCTTCCTGCCGGTAATGTGCTGAAAACTGATTTCAAAGATACAAATTATCCGCCTTAAAATATATAAAAAGGAGCATTTTACGAGTAAAAACCAAAAAACACTATCATAAATACTTGGAAATTAAGAAGGTTGTTCACCCCGTTAAAGGCCGCCAAAGACGGCCTTTAGGCATCTTTGAGGCCCTGTCTCTAACAAGGCCAAAAAAGAGTATATATATCTTTTTTAAATTCTGCATAATGTTTTACACCTCATTTTTCTCGATTTTTTAATCATTTTTAATGGTTTGTAAGTTATTTAATCATATAACTTTATAAATTTTTAATAAAAATTAAATTTTTTTCTTGATTTAGTTAATAAAATTGTTATAATGCATTTTAATTTGATGATTAGAAAACAAATAAAAACTTTTTTTAATTTTAAGGAAGGCGATTTATGAAATCGGTAAGCATTTTAGAACAGCCGAAATTGGAACAACCGAAACAAATGCAGCAGTTAGAAAAGGAGAAAATCGCACAAAGGCTGGCGGAGATTCCAAAAAAATACCGCAAAATTTATAGAAAAGCGGTTGAGACAAATAATAAACAAGCGGCCATAGATGCTTTTTGTTTGGAATGTGTCTGCTGGCAAAAAAATGAGGTCAAAAATTGTTCCTGCCCCGCCTGTCCCCTGTTCGGCGTCCGGCCGTTTGTGAATTGAGTAAATATAAATGGGTGTTGGTATCGGTATGGGTATCGGCAACATCGCGTCTAACGTCCATCGGTTACGATGCTCGTTTCGTTTAAACGTTAGACGTCTTACGTGACGAGCTGCATAACCGTAACCGTCTAACAAGACCTTACCGTTACCGATACCTAAAACTTATGAATGCAACTTGAATTGCCTGCCATCAAATACTAAAAGGATTTTTAAATAATGAATAACAGCACAAAACAAACGCAAAACGAAAACTATCGCACGTTTGAAATCAATGGCCAAACAATAATTGTAGATGATTTTATATACCGCAGACTATTCAGAGACCCAGATATTCCAGGCCGACGTAAATATACCTTTTTCAATGGCTTTTATCTTACCAACGGCTGTCCGCGTATTTTATTAAAAACGGGAAAATCGATTATTCTGACAAGGTATTTAATGCACGCAGGTAAAGGCGAAATAGTTGACCACAGGAATAGAAATCGGCTTGATAACCGCCGGTGTAATTTGCGAATTGTAAACTCAAGACAAAACAACCTTAACCGGATAATTAGGAATAATACAGGCCTGATAAGCGTTACAAAATATAAACAAGAAAATCGTTTTTATATCAGAACTCAGTTTACAACTAAAGAAGGGAAAAAATTAGGATTTAGCTGTCCCGATACGCCGTTTAACAGAATCTTGACGGCATTAGCGCACGATAAGTTTGTATTGCAGTCGGGTGAAGAGGAATACGCACTTTTGAATTTTCCACAATGGCAGTTCGAGCCGTTAAGAAGTATTTTGATGAAGGAAGATTTGAGTAAATATAAGGAGCGGAAGAAGGGTGTGAAAGGCAATCCCCGCAGTTTCTTTGCAGAAACTAATCGTGGGGATATAAGTAAGAAAACCAAACTCAACCCGCGAATATTACGCTTCTGCCGTAAACTGGCCTCGCATAAAGTTTGAAATTTTATCAATAATCTTTTGGCGGTTTTTGATTTGGCATTCCCAGATAACAAGGATTTTCCAGCCCAGTTTTTTTAATTCGTTTTTATTCTTTTTATCTCGTTCAATAGTTCTTTTAAATTTTTGCTGCCAGAATTTTTTTCTTGTAGCCGGCATTGAACGGCCCTTTTTGCAGGTGTGGCGATGCCAGAAACAGCCGTTAATGAAAATTACCTTTTTTCTTTTCGGGAAAACCATATCAGGGCAGCCCGGCAATTTTTTTCTATGTAAACTATAACGATAGCCTAAAGAGTTTGTAACTTTGCGAATGAAAACTTCGGGAATTGTGTTTTTCCCCTTATTCTGGGACATGCAAAGCCGTCGTTGTGCTTGTGTCAAGGTGTCTGCCATGAGTTAATCGCCTAATAGGGCTTTCAATCTGGTATCTTCTGGATTTCTCGATGCTAGTATTTTCAGGTAGTTGTCATACTGCTTGATAGCTCTCTGTAAAAGAGTATCCCAGTCCAAAGCATACATTCCATTACTCTTTATATCTTTTATTTTACTGGCTAAACCTGTTTTCTTCGATAGACTATCAGCAACAATATATCCAATTATATAATTAAACTGGGTTACGGTGCTAGCCCTTATCTTGTCCCGTATTTGGTATACATATTGTTCAAAACGAGAAAGATGATCAAAATCAATCGGAAGACCGGGGCGCATAAATTCCAATATCAAGAGCTGGTTGCCACTTGACAGTGCTAAATCGATTCTGCCATTGTATATATCTTCATCAAAACCGACTTCCGCTGCAGCGTCTTCCATTATTTTTCGGACATGTCGTTCCTTCTGGAAAGTTTCCCATTGTGATGAAATTAACCAAGGATTTTCAGCAATATGATCTCTAATTTTATTTTCTTTATCTCTATTTTTGATAAAGTCTTTCAGTGCTTTTATTGTCTCTATTTTTGTCCTGACTGCTTCTGCAATATTTAATGCCGTTAAAACTTGAGCCTCCATCAATATCTTCAAAAAATCCTGCTCATTCAAAGATTCATTTTCTGATATTTGATTAATAAGATCGCGCAAACGACCTTCTTCCCAAGTTGTTAAAATAGCATTACCTAATTCAATAAACTCTTCATCCTCTAGAGATGAAACTTTGGCAAGGTTGGTTATAGCCTTTTTTATGGTTCTCCTTTCACTACTCGAAAGTCTCTCCAATCTTTCATTGAATGGTAGTATTTTTTGTTCTAATTTTCTAACTTTCTCTTCCGCTCGCTTATTCTGCCAAGTTCTCAAAAGAGATTTTATTTTGTCCTGTCCCCATTTTAGCAATGCAGCACTTTCTTCCTGTTCAAAATCAATTCGTTGTCTTTCAGGTGATATTAAATCTTTGGGAAGTTCGTCTAGAAAATCAGCTTCAACAGCTCCGGAAAGATATTCTTGTCCATGTTGGCCGCCTAAGCCACCAGTAAGGTTAAAAAAGAAAGGATTTTGACACAACTTACCTTTAGAGAAAATAGATATACCGCGTAGTTGCTCCTCATCAATGGGTGCTTTATAGAAACAAAATTTCCATTTTATTATATTGCCATCACTTAAACTCTCTTTTCCCCAGCCATCGTTTTCTATTGTTAATCCCTCTGGCAAATCATCGCCAAAGTTTTTTGGAAAGACAAATTCTATGTCCTTTTCTTCTTCTGTCTTAGGCAGATCTACGCCATTTATTTTAACCTCAAAGTCTGACACTCTCTTATGTAGTAAAAATCTTCGGGCCATACCTCTTAAAAAAACACTTTCAGAGATATTTCGACTTAATCTTAATGATTTTAATGTTACTATTGTTCCATGTTCCGCCTTACGGTTATCATCGGGTCCTTCATATGAGATAAGATTTACAGGTTTATTAGAAGAAACATAGTCATCCTTTCTCAAATCAGCCAAGTTCAACTCAAACTCAGTCAATTCACCAGATTTTTTGTCGATGGTTCTAATATTAATGGTATCTGCTATACCGAAACCGGCAAATTTACCTATACCTTTCCTACCTATAATAGGCCTATTTTTCTCAGGGGATTTTTGTGTTGGGGAATCACCTCTTCGACAATAGCCAACATTTAAGTAACAATCCTGACAATCATTAAAAGACATTCCTATGCCGTCATCTTTAATTGTAATTGTGGCGGTGACATCAAGTTTTTTAGGAAGTGTAATATCAACTTTTTCTGCATCAGCATCCCAGGAATTTGATATCATTTCGGCAATTGCAGCTATAGGACTTTGATACATCTGAATGCCTAATTGGTCGATGATTCTACCACAGTATTTAATAGTTAGCGTTTTATCTTCCATTATTTCTCCCCAAAGTTTCTGTTATTATTTGTAGAACTTTATTACCTAATTTAATTGGTACGGCATTACCGACTTGGGTAGCGGAGGCCATAAGGCCGCCGCTGAAAATGAAATTATCCGGAAAAGTTTGAAATCTTGCAGCGTGGCGAACTGTAATTCCGTGATTTTCTATCGGATGCAAGAATCTTCCCTTTGAAGGATTTACACAGCCTGTTGTCATTGTCGGACCGGGTTTTTTAGAATCGATACGGCCGTAAACGTCTTTATGGCCGTTGTGGTTTTTATGACAAGGCAATTTTCTACAAGACTGATTTCTACTTCCGCCGTTTATCGGAGTGCTTTTAAATACCTTTATTAATTCTTTAGAATGATTCAGATGGATATTGTTGGGGTCGTTTTTTCTTAAAGGTTTATCAAAAATTGTTGAGGCCGGCAGCCAATATAATTTGCCGTTTTTCTTTTCACCTTTTTTCGAGGCGAAATGTGTAGGTTTGGGCGGCCAATCAAAATTAAGCTTTAAATCTTTGCGATAGCCCAAAATGAATACTCTTTTTCTTGTTTGAGGCACACCAAAATCTTTAGCATCCAAGACAACATGCTTACATACCGAATAGCCGGCCTTTTCAGCCAGTTTGTAAAATTTATCCAAATGTTTTTTGTGTCTGGGCCAAAGCAGACCTGAAACATTTTCGACAATAAAGGTTTTAGGTTTGAGTGTTTCGACAAAATCAAAATATCTTTCGAGTAATCGGTTTCGAGGGTCATTTACGCCAGCATCTTTAATTCTATGAGTTGAAAAGCCCTGACAGGGCGGGCCGCCCATAAATATATCAAGTTCTCCCGGCGATAATTTGAGGTCTGTTAATAATTGGGCGGGGTCAATTTCTAAAACATCGTTTTTGTATAATAGCGGTTTATTACGTTTACTTTTAATAAAATTGTTTTCATAAGTTTCGCAGGCATGTTTGTCATTTTCTATTGCAGCGATAACATTTATATTAAGCCGTCGAGCAGCTAAGGTAAAACCGCCTGCACCGCAGAAAATATCAATTGCTTTGATTGTATTGTTTTTACCCTTCATAAACTGTACCGCTTTATTTCTTAATATCTCCATTGTGGGAATTATATCTCTGGAAAAAGAAAATGCAAAGGGAAAAACCGTCCCGCCCCCGACTACTCGAGGGCAGGCTCTGCGGCGGGCCCCGATGGGATAGCAATAATATCAGTTCCAATTATTCCAAAGCAAATCCCATAAAGTTTGCTTAACATGTTTCATAGACTAATCATCCCACGGGGTAAACGTCCCCTATTTATTCTTCAGCCGGTTCTTCAGTTCCAGATTTTTTCTGCTTATTGTTAAGCTCTTTAGCCAATCCCTGCGAAAGTGCGGTCATACCCGCAATGCCGCCCAATTGCATAGTCTCCACAGCGGTGCTGGGCACAATTACAATAGTGGCTTTCTCTTTCAAACCCTCGTAAAGCATATTCATAGCCCTAAGATGGAAAGCAGTGGGATTATCAACATAGAACTTAGCCGCTTCCTTAAACTTCTCAGCTACCTGCCGTTCTGAATCACCAAGAATAACTCTGGCCTGGCGCTCCCTTTCTGCCTGTGCCTGCATTGACATAGCATCCTGCAAATCCGGAGGAATCAGGACATCTCTAATCTCAACGGAATTAACATTAATTCCCCACGGCTCTGTTCGCTGGTCTATTATTTTCTGGAGTTCAGTATCAATCTTTTCTCTGCCTTCAAGCATATCGGCAAGCATTGTCTTACCTATAACATCACGTAAGGCAGTTTGAGAAGCCCAGCTTATAGCACTCTGATAATCAGCTACCTCCAAAGCAGCCTTTTGCGGGTCCAGAACTTTCCAGAAAAGCACGGCATCTACGTCCACCGGCATCGTATCTTTGGTCAGGGTTTTTTCTGCTTTAAATGTAGTAGTTATCACGCGAATATCAATCCAGTAAACTACAGAGTCAATAACAGGGATAATGAAAAACAGTCCCGGCCCCCTCAAAGAGTAGAATTTGCCCAACCTTAATACCACAGCCTTTTCCCACTGGTCTGCGACCTTGGTCGCAAAAGATGCAATCGCAGCGATAACAAAGGCGACGACTATAATCCCTGTGCTTTGCTGAGGGTTCCCGGTGGCTTTAAACCGGGCATAGGCCAGCCCTATACCGAGTCCGAAAATTAAAACGAAGACCAGCACTGCGAAAGAACTTTGCTTTCTCATTTTAAACCTCTTTTCTTAAAGCAATTCGGAATTTCCAATCTTAAACTCCCGGCAGTATTGCCAAACCATTTAACTCCACAACGATACCACAGTCCCATCTGCAATGCAATTGTTTTTCATCTGCTCTACTGTTCTCCGCTTCGGAAATATCATGGAGAGTTTGCTGTTTTGAATTTCGGTAATTAGGATTTGTTTAGGATTTAGTGCTTCGGATTTTTTAATTCCCTCTATAGCTTTGTGGTGAACAAAGCTTGTCCGCCTCAGGTGGATCTGTGGTTTAAAAATGGATTGTCCTTTATTTGGATTCGGGATTTTGTTTTTGCTGTAATCTCTTTTTTACTTCCTGCTGGATTGTATCGAACTGCTCTTTTGTAATATCCAGATGCTTAACAAAAACAGTAATAATCTTTTTCTCCATCTCATCCAATTTCTTATCGTAATAGGCGACCATCAGCATATCCTCAAGATTTCGTATCCGCTCGGACAGACGCATTGGGACTTTAAGTTTAAAATCGTCCGCCATTGACAAATCGAGGGCTTTTCTTGTTTCAAGATAGCCTGCGCCGATAGCCTTTGCTATATCCTGAAGCATATAATCTTCCTCAACCTGAAAATTATTGTCCGCACGGGCAAGATAATAAATATTCGCCAGATACTGAATCTGTTCGTTTTGAGTCATTTGTTCCTCATTAAAAAAACTATCTTTAATCGCAGATTACGCTGATTTCATTGATTTTTTTTATAATTATTTTCGTGTAATTCGTTTAATCCGCGTCCGCCCTTGGCGAGACCTCGCCGAAAGGCGGGTAATCCGCGGTTAAAGTTTACTGCCGCACCATGGACAGAATCGCCAATAAGGCTTGACTTTGTCGCCGCAATTAGGACAGGTTCCCGCATCAATAATAGCATCAAACGGCGTATGCCAGATAAACTGGGTTTTGGCAAATGAGCCGGAAGCATCGAGAGTCAGGACGATTCTGTCTTTTATGGTCGTATCAACGAGAGGCGTGCCATTCGAATCGTTTGTGTCGAATACAACGAAGTGCATATCGGCGATGGAAGAGTCGCTTACTACCGCAGTCTTTATGGCATCGAGCATCGGGTTAATTTTGGACGGAACAAGAGTCAAAGGCTTTACCGGAGCAGATGAGACGCCCTGGAGCGAAGCCCTGCTTTGAATCTGCGACCAGGAGGCATAAGAATTGCCGTCGTAGCAGCGGACAATAAAAATCAGGTAAGGCTTCAAAGCGGAAAAGTCTTTGCGCGTTTTCGGGTCGGAGCCAAGGAGTCTCGAATAAAACTCCAGCGGAATCCAAACAGTAGACTGCGTTTGATTATCTTTGACGTTCGTAACTGACAATTCTTTTAAAAAATCATTGAGGTTAACATTGCGTTTTGCCGACCAGCCGGTGCACAGCAGCGTTGAAAAAACAACAACAGTCAAAACAAGAACAAATTTAAACCGCAACTGAAAATTTTTCATAATCGCACCCTTACAAGCACATATTTAAAATTTTTCTTACGGCCTTTGCGCCAATATCTTTATTTTCGCCGAGTATATCGCCCGTTTGCGTAAAACGGTTCACGACTTTTTGGACATCTTTTTGGGTAATACCAAAGTCTCTCAGCCGGGTAGGCATATTGATAGAGTGAAAGAATTTGACGGTTCGGTCTATCGCGGCAGCGGCTTTCTGTTTTTTAGAGCCTTTTTTAATGCCCCAGACATTTTGAGCCATCATTGCAAGTTTGTCGGTCTTGGTTCTAAATTCATATTTCCAGACAGCAGGCAAAAGAATCGCCAGCGTTTCCGCGTGGGCAAGGCCGAAAAAGGCCGTTACTTCGTGGCCAATCATATGCGTACTCCAATCCTCAATAACGCCGCGGCTTAAAATGCCATTCAATGCCTGGGTCGCGGCCCACATAAAGGTTGCGCGAACACTGTAATCCTTCTTGCCGCTCATTATGACAGGAGCGATATCGACAAGCGTTTTTAAAATCGTTTCAGCAAATCCATCCTGCACGGGCGTATTCAAATCGACAGTCAAATACTGCTCAATAACGTGGACGAAGGCATCGACCAGCCCATTGCGAAGCTGATTTTTGGGCAGCGAATAAGTAGTCTGCGGGTCGAGAATGGAAAAAACCGGATAGACCAGCGGGCTGCCGAAGAAAAGTTTTTCCGCCGTGCTTTTTCTCGAAATGACCGCAACGGGATTCATTTCAGAACCAGTCGCGGGAAGCGTAAGCACATCGCCAAGAGGAAGAGCCGATTGGACAACGGCGCCGTGAGTTTGCAGGATTTTCCAGCAGTCTTTGCCTTTGTAAGGAATCGCGGCAGCGATAAATTTTGAGCCGTCAAGGACTGAGCCGCCGCCGACAGCGAGAATAAAATCTATTTTCTTTTTCCGGCCAAGCTCAACGGCCTTCATAAGAGTTTCATAAACGGGATTCGGCTCAATGCCGCCAAATTCAACGACATTATGTTTTTTCAACGCGTTTTTAACCTGGCGGTAAACGCCATTTTTTATTATCGAGCCGCCGCCGTAAGTTAGAAGAATTTTCGCTTTCGGGTCGATAAGCAAGCTTAATTGCGAGATAGTGCCTTTGCCGAAGACAATGTTGACCGGATTGCAATAGGTAAAATTCAGCATAGTTTTTATCCTTTTTTGAAAAAAATCAAGACCCGTTATTTTTAACCTATTTTGTATTAATTTGCCAGCATAATTTAAGCCACTTTTCGTTAAGTCTGTCAACTACGGATTTTTTCACCACGAAGAGCACGAAGAACCACGAAGAAAAAATCAGACACGGATTCACACAGATTAACACGGTTATTTGCTTTAAGGCGGTGTTTTGCAAACACCACTAAATTCAAACCGCGTGCCTTACTTGCAAGCAAGCTTGCCGTCGGCACATCGCTTTGAATTTTCCTGCTTCGCAATAAGCCTTAAAGCAAAAAAACCGTCAGTTGTTGGTTGCTTGTCACTATGCTTGTATGCAGTATACTGCATACAAGCATAGAGGTTGAGGGGTTTTTAATTGGGGATTTTTAGCCACAGATTACACAGACCCGCCGCCGCACATTCGTGCTATGGCGGGCAAGTTACACGGATTTTAGGGTCAAAACCACTAATTGATAACCATCAATCAACGTGAGGGAAAGAGGCGGGAATTAGAGATCCCCGCTTTCGCGAGGACAAGTTTTGAAATTTGAGATTTCAGAGAATAACGCCGCCGTATCGGTGACGGCTAAACAAACCCGCTCGGCATCCTACTCCGCCATTCTTCTTCGCTTCCTCCTTCGTAATAACTACGGAGGACGAGAAAGCTACGAAGAAACCGGCTACGCAGGATAAAGGCCGAGTGGCTAAATATGGAATTTTTATTGTTTTTTGGCCGGTTTACTACCGTCAATCAAGGGGAAAACAGTTTGAATATAAGAGGCGTTTTGCGGTAAAATGGTGAGAGTTAAATGCAGAACGCATAAGAAGGCTATATAGAATAAAGTCTTTTTTTTATGGAGTTAAAGATGAGTTTTAATTTTAATAAAAAGATAATTTGGCAAAGGTTAGCATTGGTGTTTTCTCTTCTGTTTGCTCTGCATTTTTTAATTTCTTTAAAAACATGGTTTTATTATGAGATATGGACACCTAAATTTATACTGGAAAATAAGAACATAAATTGGTTTAAGCTAATTGCTGCCATTCCAAGTGTTTTATTGTTTTTTGCTTCTGTAATAGTTTCCCTGATGATATATAAAAAGAAGAAATGGGCCACATTATTTCTGTTGTCAATCTTTCTTTTTTCAGTTGCTTATTTTTATGTAGAAACCAAAAATGATTTTTACCAAATGGAGACACCTGCCTTACATATAGGTTCAAGATATTCATATATTCCCATTGGTGTCAGACATCATTACTGGAATTGGTGGTGGTATCACAAAACAGAAAGTTATTTATCTGACCCCAACAATCCAGATAAACCGGCGTTCTATGGTATAGAAATATTAGGTATTGACTTACTTAAGTAGGAGTTCAATCGCTATGATTCAAGGGTATAATTTATCGTAATAATACTCCGAATTAGCAAATAATAAACAGGAATGTTATGGTATCATTAAATGCAACATCACTCATAGCCGCCTGCGGAATGAATTGCGGCGTTTGCCGGGCATACTTACGAGAAAAGAATAAATGCACGGGATGCAGAGGTTCGGTTACCGGCAAACCGATAAGCCGCATCAAATGCAAAATCAAAACCTGCAAAGTTTTTAAAAACGGAAAGGCAAAATTCTGCTTTCAATGCGATGATTTTCCCTGCGATTCATTGAAGCATTTAGATAAAAGATACAGAACAAAATATAATATGAGCATGATCGAAAATCTTGAGAATATTAAAAAAGCCGGTATCAGAAAATTTTTACTAAACGAAAAAGCCAGATGGACATGCTCCCATTGCGGCGGAACTATCTGCGTTCATAAAGGTTTCTGCCTTAACTGCGGGAAAAAGAAATAAGAGGAGGTTAAATGAGATTGCCGCGGTCTGGAGACCCTTTTTTAGATACCCTTAAAATCTTAATACACCGAGAGTTATACGGCTATTTCCGGACCATATTTAAAAAATTTATTATTTTAATGGTGATGAGCCGATATGGGTTTTAGCTAAAAATAGAATAGATGGCTCGAAAGACCAAAAACGGTCATATTTAGCTGAACCGGCTTATCCGTCGCGGGCAAGGGACAGCAAGGCAGATGGTAAGCAGGATAAAGCGGGCAAGACGCTAAAACGCTAAAAGCAACGAGCCATAAAACAAAGACGGCGGAGCTTACAAAGCTCCGCCGTTTTTTGCGCACGGTAGCCACAAAGACACGAAGTCACGAAGTTAAATAATTATTAAATTAGATAAAAAAAACTTATCCAACCTTTGTAAATGTGAAGGCGTGGGCGGAGGCGTCGATTTTTATTGAGTCGCCTTCGGCGAATTTGCCTTCGAGAAGCTCCGCCGCAAGTTTGTTTTCGAGCCTTTGCTGAATCGTGCGCTTGAGCGGCCTTGCACCAAAGGCAGGGTCATAACCTTCATCCATCAACTGCTTTTTGGCATTATCGGTAAACTGAACATTTATATGTCTGTCACGCAAACGCTGAGCAAGACGGGAAAGCTGAATATCAACAATCTTCTCAAGGTCTTCCTTTGTCAAGGTATGAAATACAATACTCTCATCTATCCTGTTGAGAAACTCAGGCTTAAAAATTTTTCCCAAGACATCGCGAACGTGAGCTTCAATTTCCCAGTCCGCTCCTTTTTCCTCAGTGAGCGTCAAAATCTGCTCGCTTGCGATGTTGCTGGTCATTATTATAACGGTGTTTTTAAAATCAACTGTTCTGCCGCGGCCATCGGTCAATCTTCCTTCGTCAAAAACCTGCAAGAGAACATTGAACACATCAGGATGAGCTTTTTCAATTTCATCGAGCAGGACAACCGAATACGGTTTCCTGCGGACGGCTTCGGTCAATCTGCCGCCTTCTTCATAGCCAACATAGCCGGGAGGCGAGCCGATTAAACGGGCGACACTGTGCGGCTCCATAAACTCGCTCATATCGACGCGAACCATAGCATTGGGGTTGTTAAAGAGAAATTCCGCAAGAGCTTTTGAAAGCTCGGTTTTGCCGACGCCAGTGGGCCCGAGGAATAAAAATACGCCGATGGGCCTGTCTGAATCGCCGAGGCCGGCGCGATTTCTGCGGACGGCATTGCACAGGGCGCTGACGGCCTCATCCTGGCCGACAACTCTTTTGTGTATTTCATCTTCCATACGCATTAATCTTTCACGCTGGCCGCTGAGTAATTTCGAGACCGGAACGCCCGACCATTTCGAGACGACCTGGGCGATGTGCTCTTCGGTAACTTCGTTGCGAATCATTTTGCCGGTATCGCTTTTTGCAAGCTGCTCCTCTTTTTGCCTGAGCTGCTTTTGCAAATCGGTAATGGTGCTGTATTTCAGTCTTGCGGCTGTTTCAAGGTCGCCTTTGCGCTGCGCCTCTTCAAAGTCGGTATTGGCACGTTCGATTTTTTCTTTTAGCTGTTTTATCACATTTATGTCGGATTTCTCGCTCTCCCATTCTTTGGTAAGCTTTTTGTCTTTCGCCACAAGCTCCTTTAGCTGTTTTTCGAGATTTTCAAGGCGTTTTTTGCTTGCGGGGTCGGATTCCTTTTTGAGAGCCTCTTTTTCAATCTGAAGCTGCATAGTTTTTCTGCGTATATCGTCAAGCTCGGCGGGCAGGGAATCGTTTTCAATGCGAAGTTTCGATGCGGCCTCGTCAATTAAATCAATGGCCTTATCGGGAAGCCACCTGTCGGATATATACCTGTTTGAAAGCGTCGCGGCGGCGACAAGCGCGCTATCCGTAATCCGCACGCCGTGGTGAGTGTCATACCTGTCTTTCAGGCCGCGGAGGATAGCGATAGTTTCTTCAACGGTAGGCGGGTCAATGAGAATCGGCTGGAATCTTCGCTCAAGGGCGGCGTCCTTTTCGACGTGCTTGCGGTATTCATCTATTGTCGTTGCGCCGATGCAGCGGAGCTCGCCGCGGGCAAGAGAAGGCTTTAATAAATTTCCGGCATCGACGGCGCCTTCAGCCCTTCCTGCGCCGACTACCGTGTGTAATTCATCAATAAATAATATAATTCCGCCTGCGGAGGCGATGACTTCCTTTAAGACGGCTTTGAACCTGTCCTCGAATTCGCCGCGGTATTTGGTGCCGGCAATCAGGGCGCCCATATCGAGGGCAATGACTTTTTTATTTTTCAGGCCTGTCGGGACATCGCCTGCGACGATTCGCTGGGCAAGACCTTCGACAATCGCGGTTTTGCCGACGCCGGGTTCGCCGATAAGAACGGGATTATTTTTCGTGCGACGATTCAAAACCTGCATACAACGCCTGATTTCCTCCTCCCTGCCGATGACGGGGTCGAGCTTGCCAGCGCGGGCAAGCTCAATTAAGTCTATGCCGAACTTTTCGAGAGCCTTGTATTTCGCTTCGGGGTTTTCATCGGTAACTTTCCCCGAGCCGCGGATTTGCTTTAAGGCGGCTTCAATATCTTCAGGAGTAATCGAATTAAGTCTTAAAATCTCCTTTGCGTCGCCGGTGAGCGAGGCAAGGGACAGTAATAAATGCTCGACGCTCAAATAATCATCGCCCATTTTTTCGGCGCGGTTCTGGGCATCGAGGACGATTTGATTAAAGGCGGGGTCGGGTATAATCTGGGGGCCGACAGAGCCTGTCGGCAGATGACCGATTTCGCTGTCGGTCATTTCCCGGACACGGGACAAATTAGCCCCGATTGTTTTTAAAACAAGAGCCGCAATGCCGTCATCGTCGCGCAAAACGGCTGCCAACAAATGCAGAGGCGAAAGAACCGTATTAGACTTTGCCATCGCAATCTGCTGGGCGGTAGCGAGGGCTTCCTGAGCTTTTAATGTAAATTTGTCGAACTGCATCATATTTCCTTTCTATTCCGAGAGACAATAGAGCAAAGAATATGCCCAAAGCATAGAAAATGTAAGTCTTTTAAATTTAAAGACTTGCAGAATACTACTAATTCCCTTTATATGCCAGATTGGCAGTTTTTAAAAAACAACAGCTAAAAACAGCAGAATTGCTCCGACAACGGCCCCGGCAAAGGTTATTTGCGAAAGTTTGTTATAGCGAGCAAAGCCGGGATGGGTATCCTCAAATTCCCAATAAATCTCGTCAAAATCTGAGTCCTGTTTTGGACGGTATTTCAGCCTGACATAAATATGCGCAGCGGTCGAGACGAGAAATAATAAACTGCCGACAGATAATAATATAATTTTCATTCCTTTTTCCACTACGTGAGAAACTAACATAGGGTATAGGGTATAGGAAAGTTTACACACAGCAAGTCGAAAATTGGCTGGACAAAAGGTTTTAACATAAGATAATTATCCTGAACAAGATTAACACAGGTAATAAGGACTATTATGAAACAAATCCTATTTTTTATACTTTGTATTTTCCCGACAATAACCGCTTTTGGCGCCTTGGCCGAGGCTTCCGACTTTGTCTATACTTCGCCGGCAGAGACGGCACGCAAGACCGATGTGAACACGCCGGATGTGAATATACCCGAACCAAATGTCCAATTGGTTCTGGCCGCCAAAGACAGCAACCTTGCGGCAGCGCAAAAATCGCTGGCTGATGGAGCCGATGTTGATTCAAGGGATAAAATTTACGGCGCAACAGCGCTGTATTTTGCCTCGCAAAACGGGAATATTGAAATAGCCAAACTCCTGCTGGAAAAAGGCAGCGATGTTAATGCCGCCGCCAACAACGGCTCAACAGCTTTAATGGCGGCCTGCCAGGAGGGCCGGACAGAGGCCGTCAAGCTGCTTTTGGAAAACGGCGCCGACGTAAATGCGAAAATGAGGAATACCGAGACGACAGCCCTTTATTCGGCCTGCCAGAAAGGCTATGCAGAAATCGCCAAACTCCTTCTGGAAAGAGGCGCCGACATAAATGCAGTCAACAATACAGGCACAACGGCCCTGATGATAGCATCGCAGCAGGGGCAGGACGAGACAGTTAAACTTCTTTTGGAAAAAGGCGCTGACGTCAATATAAAAGCTGCAGAGACAGGCACAACAGCACTCTATTTAGCGATGCAGAGCGGCCATAAGGAAATTGCCAATTGTCTGCTGGAAAAAGGAGCTGACGCTAATGCCGCGACAAACGCCGGCATAACGGTTCTAATGACAGCGGCGCAGCAGGGCAATACAGATATGGTTAAGCTCCTTTTGGAAAAGGGCGCCGACCTTAATGCAAAAGCAGCCAGCAGCGGCGTAACGGCCTTGTATTTAGCGGTGCAAAGTGACCGTATGGAAATCGCTAAGCTTTTGCTGGAAAAAGGCGCTGATGCCAATTCGGCAACAAACACAGGCGCAACACCCCTGATGGCAGCGGCACAGGAGGGTAATAAAGAGACTGTTAATCTTCTTTTGGGAAATGGCGCCGATATAAACGCTAAAACGGTCAACACCGGTATAACGGCACTCTATTTAGCATCGCAGAACGACCATAAAGAAATTGTCAAACTTCTTCTGGAAAAGGGCGCTGATGCCAATTCGGCAACAAACACAGGCGCAACGCCCCTGATAGCTGCGGCGCAAAACGGCCGTATGGAAATCGTTAATCTTCTTCTGGAAAAAGGCGTTGATGTCAATGCCGCGAGCAAAATAGGCTCAACGGCCCTGATGGCGGCGGCGCAGCAGGGCTATATAGAAATTGTCAAAATTCTTCTGGGAAAAGACGCTGAAGTCAATGCAAAAACAACGAACACCGGCACCACAGCTCTGTATTATGCCGTGCAGAACAGACATACAGAAGTTGTTAAACTGCTTTTGGAAAAAGGCGCTGATGTAAATGATGCAACCAAAACCGGAATAACGTCATTGATGGTGGCTGCACAAAACGGCTATACTGAAATCGTCAGACTGCTTCTGGAAAAAGGCGCCGACGTCAATGCAAAAGCGACCGCAACCGGCACAACGGCCTTGATGATGGCGGCGGAACAGGATCGAATCGATATAGTTAAAATGCTTTTGGAAAAAGGCGCAGAGGTCAATGCAAGAAAAACTGATAATATGACAGCCCTTTACCTTGCGGTGCAGGACGGGCGAACAGAGGTCGTCAAACTTCTTTTGGATAAGAAAGCTAATGTCAATATAAGAGCAGCCGACGGCACAACAGCCCTGTATTTGGCGGTGCAGATGAACCATATGACTATTACCAAGCTTCTTCTGGAAAATGGCGCTGATGTCAATATGAGCGTAACTGCCAACGGCGTAACAGCATTGATGACGGCAGTAAGCAACGGCAATGCGGATATTGCCAAACTTCTGATTGAAAAAGGTGCTGATGTTAATGTCAGCAACAACGCTGAAGTAACAGCCCTGAAGATAGCAAAAGTAAATCATCTCGCGGACATCGTGAAAATGCTTGAAAAGGCCGGCGCCAGAGAATAGCGTTTTTAGACAACACCGGCTGAATTGTGCGTTTTTTTACTTTCTGCCTCTTGCCGCAATTTAGCGGGCTGCGGCTTGGCGTCGATTATTATGCTGGTCAGCTTGCCGCGAAGCTCTTCTTCGGTTACGGGACGCTGGAGTTTGCCGTCTTCAGCAATGCTTATGGTTCCTGTCTCTTCGCTGACTACTATCACGATAGCGTCGCTGCCGGTGGTTATTCCTATTGCCGCTCTGTGCCTTGAGCCTAATGTTCCGCCGACAAGACTGGCCTCTGCCAACGGAAGCTGCACGCGTGCCGCGGTAATTCTGTCGCCGTGTATTACGACTGCAAGGTCGTGCAGGGGTGAGCCGGGATGGAATATCGTTTTAAGGAGGACGGCTTTGACTTTTGCGTCGAGCTGGACACCCATTTCGGTAAATTCGCCTAACGCTACCTGTCTTTCGAGGACAATAATAGCTCCGACCTTTTTTTCGGCAAGAGCGGTAACTGCGCTTATAATTTCCTCGACTGCTCTTGACATCTGCCGTCGAGCCAAGCCGCTGAAGCTGCCGGCCTGGCCTATGCGGATAAGCATTCTCCTTATTTCAGGCTGAAAAGCCGCCACAGCAATTATTAATACGAGAACAAGAAAACTGTTATAGAGGTATCGAAGTCTTTCAAAATCGAACTGCACGATGAGCAGTTTAAGAATCATCGACCCGGCAAGAAGCAGAATTATAATTCCTCTAAACAATCGTTCGCCGCGGGTTCCTTCAAGGAAATTTACGGCCCAGTAAACAACAAGACCGATAAGGAGAAGCTCAATAGCAACGATTAAAGGATTGTATGTTGCGATACGACTGAAATATTCAATAATAGCATCCAATTGCGTTTTGCCTTAAATTCCCTTTCGTCTCCATCAGCGTTTATCACTGCCCCGTAAGCAGCTAAACTTTCATTTTCCGTTTTTTATCTTACGGGTATGTCCGAAAGCCTGCTCGGCCGGTCCTGCTGCAAAATCGCATCAATGTCATCAATCATCATCGAACCGTTCAGTCTCAACTGCCTCGCATGGTCGGCGCTCCTTTCTTCAGAAGTTTCACCCATACCGTGACAGCCAAACAACGATATTGTCAATATCGACAGAACAACCGCAAGCAAAATACTACAAACAACTCTTTTCATTATATAAACCCCAGTAATATATCTAAATACAATATCAGCCGCAGGTTAACAACAATACACTATTCTGCATATAAGTATTCTAACAGATTATCAAAGAAATGTCAATTTAGGTAATTTTTTATATGAAAATTTTTATTTAACGGCTATTTTCGGCTTGTCCGGCACCATTTTCAGCGAAAAGAGTCTCTTTTTACCGGACGCAGAGTTTTTTACCGGCCAGCAGCTTGAATTATTTTCCAAATCTGCTAATTTCATCTTTCGTTATGATATTTCCAGAAAAAACAACCGTTCGGTCCTGCACAATAACTGTTGTTCCCCGCTATTGCGAAACCGACCAGGCAGGCGTCGTTCATCACAGCGTTTTCCCGATTTATTTCGAGCTTGGCAGGACAGAACTTCTCCGCGCCAACGGCCTTGCTTATAAAGACCTTGAACGCGAAGGTTTCTATATGGTAGTGGCGGAACTGCACGTCAAATACCGCAGACCGGCATACTACGATGAAAAATTAGAACTGATTACCGAATGCACGAAAGTCAGCGCTGCAAAAATTGAACATTCCTATAAACTCATTCGCTCCGAAACAGGGCTTTTGCTTGCCGAAGGGTCAAGCATCCTCGCCTGCGTCGATGACAACGGAAAACCAAAACGCGTGCCAAACTTTATGTATCCCGATGAAGCATAGAGAGCAGCAAACGTTTATCGGTTGCGGTTCCTCCTTCGCTAAAGCTACGAAGGACAGGTGTGATGCTCGTTACTTATTACGTTCGATGGTTGTGTAAAAATCCGCCAGAGGTGAACAAAATGGAAAATGAACAAAATAAAACTGATAAAAACCCTTCGTATTCTATGATGCTGGCGAAAGTATATTTTTTCTACCTGCTGACGTTCGTAATTGTTTTTGTGCTGGCCGGAAAAATAACATACTGGCAGGGCTGGGCGTTCTGCGGAATATATCTTCTCTTCATCGTAATCGTATCCATAAAATTTGCCGACAGAAAAGACTTTCTGGCTGAACGGCTAAAGCCCGGCCCCGGCGTAAAATGGTGGGATAAAATATTCTCCCGGTCATACTTCTTTCTTACTCTTTGTCTTCTTACGGTATCAGTTCTTGACGGCGGCAGATTTCAGTGGTCGCCGCGATTGCCGGCCATTATTTACGCAATCAGCTACGTCTTAATATTCTCCTCGTTTCTTTTTGTCCTATGGGCGATGTGGACGAATAATTTCTTTTCCAGCAGGGTCCGCATTCAAACCGACAAAGGTCAGTATGTTATTCAGGAAGGGCCTTACCGTTTTGTCAGACACCCCGGCTATCTTGGCGGGATTTTCTGGCTGATTACTATGCCTTTGGTTTTGGGCTCGCTGTGAGGCTTGATTCCGGCAGGATTAGCTGTAATTGCGCTTATCATAAGAACATATTTTGAAGACAAGATGCTGCAGAAGGAATTGGCAGGATACGGCGAATACGCGAAAAAGGTGCGATTCCGGTTAATACGCGGGATTTGGTAGAATCTTCCTTTGCTCCTATATCCAGTCTTTTTTGTTGACTTTTCTAAAGCAAGTCCTATAATTACCGGCATTATGTGTAAGTATTTTCGAATGAGGCGGCTTTCAGGGAAGAAATAAAATGGTCGATAAGGGGAGATTATCAAAGTATTTTGTATTCCTAACGTGCTGGGTTTTATCACTCTTTATTGTCTTAATACTTATCACAAAAAATCATCTAAAAAATTACAACCAACTTATAGATATTTCAGGAAAGAACCGGGCTTTAGAATCGGCATTGCCAAAGAACGAATTAGGCGCTTTTAGTTTCATTCGTTTTGATTCGAAGGCGAATTACAGACCAGTTTACGGGATTGCCTTTGAAAAACTGCTTTTGACAAATAACAGCTTCGGTCCTTTCAAAACAGCAATGCACAAAAAGGCAATAATAAGCGACCTGCAACTTAGATTTTATAATTGGACCCCTGCAGGCGCCGTCAAAAATTCAATATCAGAAACTAAGCCGGTTGGTATTAAGGAACAATCGAAAACTGCAATGCCAAGCGTTCTTTTGACATCCGGTATCTCATCGCCTGGCAGCGAAGAATTAATCAGGGATACAGTGAATATATTAACACGTCCTTCGAACAGATACAGCGTCGCCAATTTCAATATTACCAATGTGTCTGAAGTTTATATGGACAGGTTCGACTGCAGATTTTTTTCTGAAGATACTCTGCTGCTTAGTATAAAATGCAGGGAAGCAATCGCCTCATATAAAGATTCCAATGTAGAATTGCGCGGCCACGTAACAATAAAAACCAAAGACGGCACTACCCTTGAAGGTAATTATGTTGAATGGGACATTCGCAATAATATTTTCAATGTTCAGGGGCTATATGCGCTGAATCAGAACGGAGCCATTAAAACGGGCAGAAATGCCTGTTTTGATTCTACGTTAAATGAAGTTTCATTTCGTCAAGCCAAAAATTATGTTAAGGAGGAATATAAATGTATCGCAGGATTATAATATGCTTGGCAGTCTGTATTAGCTGGACAACTTTAACATCTTTTGCGAGTGAGCCTAATGATTATATAATCCCCGGCAGAGCGCTGCTGTTTGACGGGTCGCTGGCCGGCATAAGGTCCGCTTACCAAATATTTGATAACAGCCTTAAAGACGGCAACTGCGCGCAATGCCAGGCAAACAGGGAATTGAGATTTTTCCACGCCCTGTCCAAAACGGTGATGCTGTTAGTCAGAGATGACGGCAATTCAATCGACAGCATATTTGAGCTGATGCAAAAATTCGGGATAAGTATTTTGGGCCAGCACTGGGCGCCGTATTTTGAGCCTGACACGCTCGATGTCAATGAAGTCAGGAACCAGCATAATACTTATGAAATTCCGCAAGACGTTCCCAATATAAATGATTTCAGAAATATACTCGATATCGCTTTTATACCGGAGATTGATTCAATTATCAGCGACCTTAACTCCATAAGCGATACGCCTGCCAACAGATTCAGGATATATTTATCACCTAACGAACTTAGAATTTTCTACCCATCCGATTACGAATTCGAAGAGCCTTTGGAGCCGGTGGAAGTCGATTTCGGCGAAGTGCTTTTGTTAAAAGGACTATTAACCGCTCTGAAAGCTCAATTGGAATTTAAAACTGCTTACGATATCTACGTCGAGCCGAATGACAGGTTATTTGAAAAGCTTTACGGCGGCAGTTTCAGGATAAATGAGGATATTCTATCGTCTCATCCGGAAATTCTGAAGGTTTTGCCGACTGTCCACGATTCGAACAACGGCGCCGCGATTCTGGCACAGGCAGCTCAGGACTGGATTAGTGCGATAAATTACTATCTTAATATGGTTGATTATATCCGTTCGGAAGAAGACTGGCAGGGCGATGATTTTCTTTATATTGACCCTAACGATAATTATGCCGTCAATGAAATTGAAAACAGACTCATCACTTTGCGAAATTCACGCATCAATGATACTGTCACAACGATTCCAATGGAAACGACTAAAACATACAACGTATACGATATCAATTCGGTGCATATAGGCCAATTGGTATTGGTATATGATGTCACCGGCATCGAAGGAGACAGCGGCAGCTTAATGTTCATAGACAGTAATATCACTCCTTCGCCATGGGAGGTCGAATGGTTTGACAGGGAAAGAGATGACGCAAACCGGATTGAAATCGAACTGGGATATTATTCACAAAGTGAATGGCTGCAAGGATGGTTTGAAGGCACATTAAGTTATGACGGAAACAGCATAACAAACGGAACCTTTGAATATTGGGGCAGCAGAAACGGAACGCTGAATAACCTGTCAGGTCAGATCGTTAGTATAGAGGTCGAAGACGCTAATATAGATATTAATCCGATTTTCGGCTCTACGGTTCGTTATCCCCATCCTGTCAATCCGCGAGACCTGCTGCCAGTATTTGACCAATGGAATGCTGCTCAGCCCGGAACCGTTGGCCATGGTCTAAGCAATAACCCGACACTTGGAGGAATTTTGCCGCAAATGACGCAATATGACTGGCAGAAAGAATTTGATTTGCAGCCGGGCGGATTGATTTATCTGGATTATATCAATTCCACTAAGATTACGATTGACGGCAATATAAGCGACTGGGACGCCAACCAGTTAGTCTTCAATGATATCAGCGGAGATACCGACGAGGATTCAAATGAAATCAGCGGCGTTGACATTAAAAATGTTTATATGGCTTACAATACGCAAAATCTCTATGGCTCGATAGAAACTTATGACGAAATTGGCAGCGGTTATTACTGGTATGGTGTATTCTTAAGCTATTCGCCGGACAGCGATCTTGACTTACATTCTTTTGAAATTGAAATAAACGTAAATAATGGAATCACTTATGGCAATTTATATTATGTGGATACCGATAGTTATGGCTGGACTTATCCGCAATATATTAACAGCTTCACTGCGGCCGTGGGACAAAAGGCAGTTGAATTTAAAATCCCATTTTCAATTATTCCCGATTATCTGCCAGGCAGGTATATCACTGTCAGCAGCAACGGCTGGTCATCTGACTGGTCCACAAGCGATGGCGAAGAAAACCAGACGCACTTGAAACTCGGCGAGGTAGGAAACATAAGCGGGACGGTTGCTTATAACGGCTTTGAAGGCGACCCGATTTTTGTGCAGGCTTACACAGACCCGGAAGACCCAGAAGGAAGTGCTGTGGCAACTGTTATGATTACACAGCCCGGCTCATATATGCTCGAAGGCATCGGCCTTGGCTGGCAGGGATATATCAGGGCGTTCACTCCATTATTCGGCTTTGAAAATCTATTTGAATCGGGAGCGTTTGTGGTTCAGACATCAACGCCGGTATGGATGATGCTTGACGATTTGGACGATGTCGATATCACGATAAATTATCCGATTGAACTGAAAAAGAACGTATCAAGAAACGGTGAAATTGATTCTGATACAAGAGAGGTTGACTGGTATTACTTTGACGCGGTTGCCGGCGGAACATATACGATAAATTTAACACGAGGCACGGCGCAATATGCCTGTATCGCCTTGTATGACAGAAATGCCGAAGATGAGTTGATATGGCTTGATTATTGGCAGATGCAGCAGATTAACTGGCTTTGCCCGACGAGCGGCAGATATTATATCAAGGTGTCGAACGGTGATTATCGACCTGCCGGCGGAACATATCAGATACAGATGACAAGCAATATAACCTGTCCGCAGGCGGATATTGCCAATGCGCAATGGGTCGGCGTAAAAGATTGTAAGGTTGATTTTTATGACCTTGCCGCGTTTGTATCGCGGTGGCTGAACTCCTGCTCTGAGCCGTTCTGGTGCGGGCAGGCAGATTTTAACCGCACCGGCTCCGTCAATTTTATAGATTTCGCGACGCTGGCAGACGAATGGCTTCAGCAGGGAATATAATCGGCTAAATCAGGTCGAAATAATTTTCAGCCTCCAGCCAGCAACGAAGCCCGTAGGGCCTGCTGAGAATCAGTATTACGGGTCGTTGGATTGCCAACTTTCTATATTCAGCCATTTTTCGGCGAAATCTCTGAAGTCCTTCATATTTACTTTTCCATCCCTGTTAAGGTCCGCCTCAAGCGTCCTACTATAAAGAGCCGGCTTGTATTTAAATGTTGCCTGAACCTGCGTGCCGACAGGCAGCTTTGAGTTAATAGGATTGCCGTTCGGGTCGCGAATGATTTCTTTGCCCTGATAAAAGGTTATCCAGTTATACTGGCCGCCTGCAATATGTCCGTTGGGGTCAATCGTGAATGTTGCCGGCGGTCCAACCGGCGGCAGAATATAATTGTTCGGGTCTGTCCAGTCGTTTACATCGTAATCAATCGCATAGTTACCAAAATAGCCGCTGACGCACTGAAAATGCGCCAGATTGATGTCATCTTCTATAGTGAAATCTGTCTGCACTTCATTGTTATCGGGATTGAGCCAGGAAATCGTGTATCTTTGAACATTGAACGGAACATCGAAAACAGCGTTTTGTCCATGGTAAAGATTGATGTCATCGGCGGGATTATTAAAGTCAAGATGTTCCATCCAATAGCCATATTGATTGATTCCCGTATAAACTGAAGGAGTTGCCGATGCGAGGCCTGTAAGTTTTTGCTGACTGTTTCCGTCATTGGCAACTACCAGGACGGCAGGCGGACCACCGGGCTTAATGCCATTAGCGTCAGCGGGATGAAGTTTCGCTACAAACATTGGTACCCAGAAGTTTTTGGGGACGATTCCTGGCCCGCCGATAATTCCAGTACCTTGCATATACGGTTGCCAATCGCAGACTTTGACCATTTTTACAACCTTCTTCCATTTCCAGCATGGTTTGAGCTTTCTGCCTATTGGTCCTATCGGCTGGTTAGGGTCATTGGGGTCGATGTTGAAAACGAATTCATACGTTTCCCGATTTTCTGCGACGGTGCTATATCCGGTAGTAAACGCCGAGTTGTTGAATCCGCCGCGGCCGAAAGCTCCGTAGTAATTGGCAAAATTAAAGGCAGGGTCTCCCGGTTGAGGGTCGCCGGGATGCCAGAGCCTGTCGGTAGCCGGATTGTCGTCCATCCGCACGAGGAATCCGTCGTCGTCGTCAATACCGTTTGGATAATTGGCAGCACCTATGCCGACCGTATCGAGCCACTTCCAGTCAATATCGTCGGGATGATTGCCGGCAAGAAAAACCCATATTTCTACAGTGTGGTCTTTAAACTCTATCCTCCAGCTATTCAGGTCATATAAATCGAGCTGGCCGTAGCAGGGGTCGTAGAAATAATGATTAATAAAAAGTGTGATGCCGGGATAAGTAATGCCGTTGACCTTCCAGTTTTCTCTCTGCTCCAGATACAAATTGCCGACAGCAAGGTCGTCCTGCACAATATTGGCTTTGATGTATTCCTTGGTTGTAGTGAACATTCCGTCCGCGACGGGGTCTTCGGCGGCGGGCGGATAAGTATCTCGCGGTGAAAAAGCGGCAGAAACCATTCCGCTAACAAAAAGAATTGCCAATACAAAAACTATGGGATTAATAAGACGATTCATTTTTTGTCCTCCTTAAAAAAATATTTGCCTCTCCATTATTTCAAAGTTTTACGTATCGGCGCAGCAGCAAATTTAATCCCTATCTGTGGAGCTCCACTATAGTTACAGGATTTCCTGCGTCCACATTCAAAATGTCTCCATCTATGTAGGGCTTTAATGGTATAGGGTTTGTCCGATAATGTCAAGTTTTTTTTGTCTTTTATTTGGTTTGTAATGTAAGTCCCGCTGACAGCAGTACCTATTTAATTTTCTTATTTTCGACAGCGGATTTGGGGGGTTTTGCCTTTGATTTTTTCACAGGTTTATTAGGCTCAGCAATCGCCTCTTTCTGCAGGGCGGTTGCGGATTTTATCAATTCCTCTTTCTGAACCGGAACGTTAGGCTCGAGCTTAAAATTCCAGGTATATGAATCGACTTTTGTGGTGAACATATCGGCCATAAGGTCAACTGGAAATCTATCTTTCAGCGGCCGTTTAAGGTTCTGATGCGTATGAAGAGTCTGGTAGCCTTCTTTTGAGATTCGCACGGCAAAATCGCCATACCATTCAAAGCCGACAGTAACCGGCGATGTGCCGATTTCCTCATCGTTAAGCGCGACAAGGGCACCGGGCGGTTCGGTTATAATTGTAATTTTTCTTTCAACACAGCCTGTGCAAAAACAAACTGCTGCGAGAACGACAACAGCAAATCCTTTTGACATATTCTGCCTCCGGCAAATAATTTATGCTGATTATCGACTCAAACAGCAGAATTGTCAATTAGTTATCTGATTTTCTGTCTTATAATTTTAAGGCATAAGTCCCCTTTTTTACTGGGCGATACGGGATTCGAACCTGTGACCTCACGGGTGTGATCCGTGCGCTCTAACCAGCTGAGCTAATCGCCCTGTTATCTATTATTAGAACCTTTGTAACCTGCTTTTGTCAAGGAAGGATATTGCAGTTTTAGTTATAGGTATTGGTATCGGTATCGGTAAGGTCGCGTCTATCGTCAATTGGTTACGCTACTCGTCCGCCAAAGGCGAGACCTCGCTAAATAGCGGGTTTCGTCAGACGTCTGACGTTTGACGTAACCGATACGAGCTTCGTAACCGCAGCCGTTTGACGTTTTGCATCTACCCCCTGTCCCCTAAACCCTATCCCCTAATTTTCTTGAATTCTCCTCTAAATCAGGGTAAACTCCTGTTTTTACGGGCTCGTAGCTCAGCGGTAGAGCAGTGGACTCATAATCCATTGGTCCAAGGTTCGAATCCTTGCGGGCCCAGTTTTCTCCGGTTGGATTGGAAACTCAACAGAGCCGCAAACAGCAGAAGTAACCGAATTTATTGAATGATTTTGATTTGAGCGGGGTCGGTGAGAATAATTTTTATCAGGCGCTGATAATAAGTTATCGTGCCGGTGATTTCCACAGTTTTGCCAATAAACAAAGAAGGGTCGAGAAATTTAGGGGCATTCAATTTAAAAATCACTGCTCCAAAAGGGCATTTTTTGGAATCGGTGCAAAAATACAAAAAAATATTGTTCGCCACCGATGTATCAACGTGGTCAACTACGCCAGTTACACAAACGTATTTTCCAACGTAATCGGGAGCCTGTGTGTAACTAATGCGTATTAAAGCCGGCTGGACTGTTTGCGGCGGCCTCATAGATTGCGGGGACGTTTGATTTTCATCGAAAACCCGCGGAGCGGAAACGGGAGGTCTGCTCAAAGACCAGATAGAAGCGGCAATTACAATCGCCGCAATGAAAATTGTCAGAAATATCTTATTTTTCATATAATCCTGCTATCCACTGTGCCGAAGGAAATTATACGCAAGAAAAGGCAAAAGTAAAAAGGTAAAATAAAAAAAGGGTCCTGGGCCGCTGCGTTTTGTATTCGCGGCTGCGCAAAACCCTGATTTGCTAAAAATGTTTACTCGACGCAGTCCGCATCGAGAACAACAAATATTATCCTGAAGCTTATTTCTTCGGAGTTTCCTTTGCCGGTGCAATTTCTTCTTCAAACTTTTGCACTGTGAGCCATTCAACCTTGTCCTTCATCTCAACTGTGCCCGTAACCTTTACTTTTTTGCCATCGAGAGCGGCAAGCCCCATTCCTTTGGCATCAAGAACTATGTTGTATTTGGTAATCATAGTATGCAGCATAATTTCCGTCACGACGCCATTAGCATCTTTGACAACCATAACTGTGCCGGTTACCGTTTTAGCCTGTTCCTTAGCCGGCTCTTCTGCAGCAAATGCGCTGGAGACCACAAAAGCTGTGAACAAACACAAAGTAAATAATACAAAAGTCTTTTTCATTTTTTTCTCCTTAAAAATACAATTAACTACGACAATAAAATTTATTTTCCAAACATAAAACGTCTTTTACGCTCAACCGTTCATTGCCTTAACCCGGAGCACCTCCCTTCATAAAAAAATTAAATAAAAGAATGAAAACATCATATTTAATATTTGTATTTTTTAAAGGTATGAGGAATATAGAATATCTACATTAACCTTAATGTCAATACTCTTTTTTGCTCTATTTTACATGGAAGTCGGCGGGTTTTATTTTGATTAGATTTTTTATAAGAATTAATGATTTAACTATTTTAAATACAGCATCTTACGTTCTTATATTTTAATATTTTTTTCGTTTGGGTATAGGCAATTTGCCCGGTGAAGGAGATACCGAAGCCCCTAATTCATTCGGGTCTGATGATTATTTATCTGACTTCAAGGATGGAGTTGAACTCGCCAAAGGGATTCATCTCCACTTTTTCATTGTATGGGTCCTGCTGCCATTGGCCGTCAACCACTATACGATAACGATATTTGCCCGGAGCAAGGGCAAGAGCAAGCTCCCATTTTCCGTCCTGCGAGGGTTTCATAACCGTCTCCTGCGGCTGCCAGGCATTAAAGTCGCCTGCAATCTGAACGCTTTTGGCCCGCGGATAAAGTGTAACAAATTTAACCGCATCGCCAAATTGTCTCACGCCGTAAAAATCATTGAGCCTTCCGTCAATATCGTTCATTATGAGCGCTTTTGGTTCCGATTTGTTCTCATTTATGCTGGCCAAGAGCTCCTGTGCCGTTGAGCTTATTGCCTCGAGTTTATCATCAAAACTTTTGACGATTTCTTTTCTGGCGTGCTCTTTGGGTTCGACCGGAATCTGAACAAGAGGGATTTTAGGCTCTGAAGCCGCAATTTGTTTCTTTTCGACCATTGTATCGGTAGCTATCAGCTCCTGAGCAAGATACTGGAAATCCTTATGTCCCCTGCTGGCAGGGTCGTATTCACAAATCGGCTGGCCGAGGCTTGCGGCCTCTTTGAGCTTCGTGTTGAAATTTACAACGGTCTGGAACATTCTGCCTGAAAAGTGTTTTCGCAGGTCGGCGAGAATTTCCCTGCCCATCCTTGTGCGTATATCATACATACTTGCAAGCACCATAACATTTATGTGCTGTGAACACTGCTTGCAAAGAACGCTGAGGGTATCAAGCTGCCTGCTTAAGCCGTGAAGCGAAAAATAGCCGGTCTCGACCGGAACAATAACATCTGTAGATGCCCTGAGGGCATTGAATGTCAGAAGCCCAACCGCCGGCGGACAATCTATAACAACGTAATCGTATTCTTTTTCAACTGTTTTAAGAACTTCCTTAAGGCAGTTTTCGCGGTCATCCATTCCGCTTGTCTGCTGCTCAAAAGCGGCCAGGTCGATGCCGGCCGGCGCAAGCTCGAAGTTGTCGCTGATTTCCCACATAATTTCGGTAAGCTTTACCGCTTCACCGCGGCGAGAACTTATCAGCACATCATACATACTCTGCTCAATCTGCTCCTCCGGCACAGCCAAGCCGACAGCACAATGGCCCTGCGGGTCCATATCCACAAGAAGAGTTTTTTTGTTTTCCGCGGCTAAGGCACTTGCAAGATTTATGGAAACCGTTGTTTTTCCACAGCCGCCTTTTTGATTAATTATCGCTATCGTTCTCATCGAATATTCCTTTATTCAATTGCATTGGACACTTCCACAATATACAGGACAAACAAAACTGAGTTTTCAGCACTAAAAACAGCCAATTTATCGCAAAAATAAAAAGTCCTATATTGGTTTTTTCGGCCTTCACAGGTTAAAAACTTTAGGCTTTATCGGACAAGAAGTTAAGAATTTACCCATTTTTCAATATTAAAAAATCTCCTTGAATAAATTCGGAACTGAATAGCCTGCGCTGCCGTGCTGGCGGCGGCTAAACAAATCTTAAAATACACCGCTCACTAATGTTCTCGCAGCTCTGGCAACCAATTTCTTAAAAAAACAACAAAAAAATTTAAGAGCTGTCCTATAATCTGTTGATTTAAGATAAATGAACCCAGATTTTTTTACATAAGACCTTATGAATACAGGATTTGCTGGACTTTACCGTTTCTTTCTGTTAAAATAAGCAAAATAGAAAGACTGGGTAATTCCAATTTTATTTAAGTTGACTTTGCGAACAGGGCGCCAAGTCATTTGGAAACTTTAGAGAGGGCTATAAAGTGAACTTCGTTTTTAAGGGCGGTTTTAACTGCCAGGGAGGGGCATTTTCAGAAGAAAAAAATTTGGGGCTGAAAAATCTTATCATCCCAAAATGGGTGATTCTATTTCTTTTCGGAGGGTCAAGGTGAAAACGACAATATACAGCAGAATCAAATTTTATTTACTAACGGCAATGCTCATCTGCGGAACAATTCTTCTTATCGGCTGCGGAGAACCGAAATTATCGAGCAATGAACAGGTCAAGGCATTTGAGCTTGCAGGCCCAATTACGCCGGTCGTTGATATTGACCAGCTGTTAATTGCCAAAAATAATCGCGGCGCCTATACAGTCGGTGCCGGAGACGTGCTCGAACTGCAAATGCCGACAATACTGACGGCAGTGTCGCCGAAACTCTACGATAACCAGCAACAGCAAGTGATGCCATACCTGTGCAGAGTATCAGACAACGGCATAATTACCCTTCCGATAATCGGGCAGATAAACGTTAAAGGCCAAACGCAGGCCCAGATAGAAAATGAAATAGCTACAGCATACTGCCCAAAATATGTTGTTGTCCAGCCCAGCGTGGTATGTAATGTCAAGGAATACAGCCTGAAAAGTGTTACGGTAGTCGGCGCAGTCACCCAGCCCGGCATTTATCAGCTTCGAAGCAACGAGATGTCACTGGTAAATGCCTTAATGAAAGCAGGCGGCATCCTCCAAAGCGGAGCAAGCATCATAACAATAAACAATCCGCTGCGAAGCTATGTTTCTCCCCAGGCAAACAATGAAGTTAGACAGTTTGCCGAACTCGGGACGGCAGTTGATGGAAAAAATATAGAGAACACCGAACCTGCCAAAGACAAAACTGCTTTTTCAGCTCTTGAAGTCGAACTTGTATTCAAACCGGATGGAAATAATCCAGCGCAGGGAACGCTTGTTATTCAGCGAGGTGAAAAAATAATCCATACTAAAAGAATAAATACGCAAAATCGAGATGAAAGAGCTAAATATGTAAAGGAGTTGCAAGAAACAATCGGCGCTGAGCAGGCATACATAGTCGAAAAGGCGATTGAGCAGCTTGCCGGTCAGCTTTCACCTACTATTACGACAAATCAAGTCAGTGAAACAGAAACAGACCTTGGCGGACCTGATTCGACAAGCACACAGCCAAAGCAAATCGAGGTCAGCAAGGAAGAACTTCTCGAAACAGCTAATGACTTAGATAATATCGGCGATAAGAAACAAAATGTCGAAAAGAATAAAGGATTCCTGAAAGATAATCAGGAAGACACAGAAATACCGGCTGACAATATCCATAATGCAGAGTCCCCCGAAACTGCTGAAATAATAAATAACTCAGAAGACGCCAATGATACAAAACAAGATGTCGAAAAGAAAGAGGTGGCCGCTGGCGATAACCCGGAAGCTGCGGAAACGCCATCTAATAACAATATTGAAATTCAAACTGGTGACAATGTCAAGAATGCGGCGCCTACAGAGCCTGTTGAAACAGTGAACAACTTAGAAGACACCAACGATAAAATCCAAGATATCAAAAATAATGAAAACGCAGAAACGCCGGCTGATAACAAAATTGAATCACAAATCACTGACATTGCCCAGAGTGAAAAATCCGACGAACCGGATAAAATAACAAACGAATCAGATGCCATCAGCGACAGAACTCAAGATTATGCAAAGAATGAAAAAACCGAGAGTTACAGTCAGGAAGTCGGGAAAACACCGATTGACAATCACATTGAACCTCAAGTTGCTGAAGAAGCTAATAAAGAAGAAATCAGTAAACCTGTTGAAATTAAACAGCAGCCCGCCCCGACAAGAACAGATGCTGCCGAAGCGATTGTTCTGCCTGTAAAAGGGCTGAATATACCGTTCGCCGACGCACCGCTAATGGAAGGCGACCTTATAGAAGTAAAGAGACTCAATCCAGCGGTCTTTACCGTCATAGGACTGGCCAAAAATGACGGTGTTTTTCCGTATCCGCCGGAGATTGAATATAATCTTATGCAGGCCATCGGCTTCGCAGGAGGCGTTGACCTCATAGCAGACCCGAGATTCGTAACCGTCTATAGACAGGATGCGAAAGGCGAAATCGTCTCTGCGGTCTTCCGAATCGACAATAAATTTATGGCCAAAAGCTGTAATGTGAAAATCAAGCCGGGCGATGTTATTTCCATTGATGTTACGCCAAGAACAAGAAGAAACGTTCTGCTGAATCAAATAGTTCGCCTGAATTTCGGAGTCTTTATCAGTCCGAGGATTCTTGACAACAATAAATAAACCATTAAATAAGCGGGAATAAAAAATGATAGAAAACAACAATAATGCGGAAAATCAGGGTGCCGGCGGCGCAGAACAGCCGACACAGAGCAGAAGCAGAACGTTTACATTAACGCTGCGAAGAAGAAAACTGAGCATACTTGTTATAACAGCATTATGCGTGGCAGCGGCGATTGTTTATATTTCAAAGGCTGTGCCGACTTATACCAGCACATCAAGACTCTACGTCGAGCAGACAGGGCCCAGAGTCATAACCGAATCCGAAGGGATTATGACACAATCAAAGAATTATCTAAATACACAGGGAGAACTCCTTACATCCACGCCTATACTTTCCCAGGTTGCGCAAAGAAACGACATAAAAGAGCTGAAAACGCTCAAGGAAAGACCTGAGCCCCTCATCGAAAAAATAAAGAGGCACCTCGGCCTGGCAGAACCAATAATCGATATGGGCGAGATTGACAATCTTGTCATTTATCTGAAGAAAATCGTCGATGTAGAAATAGGTATCAAAGACGATATCATCTCAGTAAGCTACGAATCAGAGCAACGAGAGGAAGCGGCCAAAATTGTTAACGCAGTCGTTGAGGCTTATGTAGATTATCAGACAACCCAGAAAAAAAGCACCGTTTCTGAAGTGCTGAAAATTCTGCAAAAAGAAAAAATAGAACGTGACAAGGAACTGGCTGCAAACTTCGAGGAGCTTCTGGATTTTACGCGGAAATATGGCGTTGTGTCCATTGAAAAAAGCGGCGGAGACGCTGTTTTCCAGAGATTCAAGAATCTGAGCGATTTACTTACCGCAGCGCAGCTCCAGACAATAAATGCAAAGGCCGAATGCGAGGCCGTGCAAAAGTTTGCCGATGACCCGTTGAAAATCAAACAATATGCGACGGCTCAGTCAAATACGAGTGTGGGATTTTTCGAAAGCGACATTGAAAGACAGCTTCGCCTTAAGCTTGAGGAGCTAAAGACCGACCTTGAAAATGCGTCTTTGCAGTGCAGCGACGACCATCCGACCGTCAAAGCCCTGAAAGAAAAAATTGCAGATATCGAAAAACAGCTCGCTGAGCATCTGGACAGCCAGGCAAAAGCATATATCGATGTTCTGAAGATTCAATACGAGACCGCAAAACAACGGGAAGACGAACTGGCGGCCTCTTACGACATGGAAGAAGAAACAGCAAGAAATTTCAACATCAAGGCGACAGAATATGAGGTCATTGAATCCAAGCTCGAACAGAGCAAGAGGTTCTGCGAAATACTCGATGACCGAATAAAAGAATTGAACATCTCGGAAGATAGCGGTGGACTTAACATCAGCATACTCGAAGCCGCCAGACCAGCCGAGATTGCAACAAGCCCACAAAAGGCAAAAATCGTGGCGGTCAGCCTGATACTTGGAATCCTGCTGGGAATCGGATTTGCCAGTCTCAGGGAAAAGATGGACTGGAGATTGCGAGGCGCAGAAGAAATATCATCGATTCTGTCCACGCCTGTGCTCGGAGTTGTGCCGTCAATGGATGGAAAAGGCAAAAAAGCCGTCATCGATTGCGGACAAAAAGTCCATCTCGACCCTAAATCACCTGCCGCTGAAGCATACAGAACTATACGAACCGCTATATTCTTCGGCGTTCCGAAGGGACAGGCAAGAACTATCCTGGTTACTTCTCCAATGCCAAGCGACGGCAAAACCACAATGGTCAGCAACCTCGCCATAGCGATAGCCCAGGCAGGTCAAAAAACTCTTGTTGTAGATGCAGATTTCAGAAAGCCGATGCAGCACAAGATATTCGGTTTCGCTAACGAAACCGAAAAAGGCCTGTCGAGCATACTGGCCGGACAAATTTCAATTGACGAGGCCGTAAGGCACTGTCCGACAGAGGGGCTTGACCTGCTGACAAGCGGACCAGATGTGCCGAATCCGAGCGAACTGCTCAACAGCGAAGCGTTTGCAAACCTTCTAAAGGAACTGACTCATCGCTACGACCGAATAATCATCGATTCGCCGCCACTTACGCCTGTGGCAGACAGTCAGATACTGGCCGCCATCTGCGATATTACAATACTCGTAATTCGTGCCGAAAAATCGACCAAAAAAGCGTCGCAACAGGCAAGAGAAGCTCTCGCCGGCGTCGGGGCGCACGTCCTTGGAGCAATCGTCAACGATGTCTCGCCGAGACATAGCCGATACGGTTACTATTCTCATTACGGTTACTATGGATACGGCTATGGTTACGGAAAAAAGAATAAATAATTCTGCCGGCCTGCCGGTAAAATTCATACGATTCTGTGACAGGGTCATAGAAATTCTGCTGATAACGCTCCTGGCTTTTATGCCGTTTGCCTTCGGCGCCGTCCAGAACTGGAGTAAGGAAATTGTCGTTATCATTTCCACCGGCCTGCTTTTTGTTTTTCTTCTGAGACAAATACTTTCAGGTGAAGGTTTTGTTTCGACAGCAGCTTATGTTCCTATAGCAGCACTCATACTGCTTGCGATATTTACCATTGTCCCAATGCCGCAAAAAACGGTCTCAATACTTTCGCCCCAGACCGTAAAATTAAAAAATGAGCTTCTATCAGGAAGCACGCAGCGGGCAGAACAAACTGCAAATCACACACTGAGTTTCTATCCCTGCGGGACAAAAGACAACTTAAGAATCATTCTCTCGGCAGCAGCGGTTTTCGTTGTGGTATTAAACATTTTCGGGTCCGCTTACAAAATCAAAAGACTGTTGTGGGCCATTGTAATTATCGGGGCGGCTGTTGCTGTGCTGGCGATTGCACAGGATGTAAGCGGGAACGGAAAAATTTACTGGCTCATTTTGGCCCCGGGAAAAGCAGAAAGCGGGCCTTTCGTAAATCACAGTCATTTTGGGCAGTTTATGAACCTGTCCATCGGGGCAGCAATAGCAATTGCGGTTTTGGCTCTTTATCGGGAGTTTGAGCAAAGAAACCCTTCAGTCGCAGCAGTATTTGAATATGTTGATTCATCAAGGGCAAAAGAACTATGGTTCGGGGTCGCGATGATTAGCATATCGGCAGCGGCTGTTTTCGCATCGCTTACCAGGGGAGGAATGCTTTCAATGCTAATTACGATGAGCGTTACGGTTCTGCTCCTTTCAGCCAGAAGGTCGCTCAGGCAGCACGGCTGGATAGTCGTTATCATCGCATTGATTGCACTGGTATGTCTGTTATATACCGGATTCGATACGGTTTATGAGAGACTGGCAACGCTTAGCACGCTCGATAAATATCCGACCAGACTTGCGGTACTGAAAGATATGACCGAACCCATAAGACGATTTAAAATTTTCGGAACGGGCCTGGGAAGTCATAATATTATTTATCCGATGTTCCAAAGCGTATACACTGCTCTTCGGTTCACTTATGCAGAGAATGAATACGCACAGCTTCTTGAAGAGACCGGTCTTGCGGGCTTTATAATAATGCTTATCTTTGCTTTAATCATTGTGGCAAATTTCATAAAGGCAGTGCGAAACAAAAACACTCCTGTCTGTATTGCAGTATATGGATTAGGTTTTGGACTTATTGCAATTCTTATTCACAGCGTTGCCGACTTCGGTCAGCATTTGCCAGCCAATGCGATGCTGTCAACCATCTTTTGCGCACTGATAATCATCTTAGGCAAATCTTCAAACGGCCTGCAAACTATTCCAACGGTGCGGCCGGGAAAAGTCATACTTTTAACGTTATCTATAGTTCTTATGTTCGTATATGGCTGGGCTTTAGTCGGAGCAGATAAGGCAAGAATCGGCGAAAAATGGTGGCGGCAGGCATTAAAAACGGAAAAGAAAATGAGAACCGACAACCAAACAAACGCCGACGTTGATTTTGAAAAACTGATTTCCTGTGCATCGAAAGCGGCGCAGGCAGTGCCGGATAATATCGAATACCAATATTGGCTGAACGTCTGGAAATGGCGCAGGGCCGTCCGCAAGACCGATGCCCAAACAGGCGAGCTGACAAATAAAGCTATGCAGCAGGTAGTAAACATTGCCGATGAGCTTAAAAAAGCACGAGCTATATGTCCAACTTTCGGACCGGTATATTGCCTGCTGGGCCAATTGCAGGAATTTGTGCTGCTTGAGCCGGCAGGCGAAGACAATATAAAAAAAGGATTTAAACTTGAGCCTAACGATGAGCTGACGCAGTTTGCCGCCGGATGTCTGGATGTCCGAAACGGACAACTGGACGATTCATTTGAGAAGTTCAGCAAATCTATCGGACTGGGCGGAAACTTTTTCAATGAAATTGTCCGGATTTATATTGAGCAGGAAAAAAGGCCGGACCTTGCAATTAAAATCGCAGCCGACGACACAAAAAGATTAAAAAGCGTGGCAGATATATTGTTACATAACAATGATTTTGCCGGCGAGGCTGAAACGGCCAAATTAAAACTGATTGAGCTGGCAGAGCAGAAGGCATTAAACAACACTGCCGACATTGAAGAATTAAATCTGCTCGGCGAATATTTTTATAAGAAAAACAACCAAAAAGCGGCAGGCTATTTCGGTGCGGCGGTTGCGATGGATTATGGAAACGCTGTTCTAAGGCTGAAATTTGCGCAAGCCCTGGCCGCAAACGGGCAGGCGAACGAAGCCATCAAACAATTAAGAATATGCCTCAAACTCAGCCCGAAATACCAGCCGGCTGAAGCGCTGCTGGCCAAGCTTTCGGTAAAGCCGGAAGTAATGAAACAAAATATTAGCGATTCTGAAACCAAATGAAAACTTATATTTTTACATATATCGGCTCACTTGTTATGTCGCTGATACTGACGCCGGCGATAATCGCACTGGCCAAGCGATATGAGCTATTCGACCGCACAGAAGAAAGAAAGGTGCATTCTGGCAGAATAGCGAGAATCGGCGGACTGGCTATTATTATCTCAATGATATGTATGGTCGGCGCGGTATATCTTCTGCCCAACAAAGTCGGCGATAGTTTCCGCCAAATCAGCGTTCAAATTCTTGCGATGCTCGGCGGGGCAACCATGGTCTTTGCGACAGGTTTAATCGACGATATAAAAGCCGTCAAAACTTGGATAAAACTGCTGACGCAGACAATCGCAGCGGTTCTGGTCTGCATATTCGGCATAAGAATAGAAGTGATAAATATACCCGATTTGCTCAGCCTGAAATTCGGCATACTATCCTGGCCTTTCACAATCCTGTGGATTGTAGGCGTTACAAACGCAGTAAACTTCATAGATGGCCTTGACGGCCTTGCGGCGGGTATCTGCGCAATTGCGTGCGGGACAATCGCTGCGCTTGCGTTCTACTTTGAACAGACAGTTTTGTGCGTAATGATGCTCGCGCTGGCGGGCAGCCTTAGCGGATTTCTGTTTTTTAATTTTAATCCCGCTAAAATATTTATGGGAGATTGCGGCAGTTTGTTTCTCGGCTTTACCATCGCAACCGCAACTGTTATGTGCACCGCAAAATCGCAGGCGCTTGTCGGTTTTGCGCTGCCGCTGCTGGCGATGGGAATACCCATATTCGATACCCTGTTTATAATGCTCAACAGATTCGGCGATAAGAAACCCGTCTATATGCCCGACAAGGAGCATTTTCATCACAGACTCCTGAGATTAGGGCTGAAACAAAGACACGTTACAGCTCTAGCTTATATAGTTACTCTTCTTGCAACCGGCGCAGGCGTTTTTATTATGGCGGCCAGGAGTGTCCGAAGCATCATAATGTTCGTTTCAATTCTTGTGCTGATTATCCTGATTTTCCATATTATCGGCGCCGTCAGCGTCAGCCAGGTTATGCGTGCGCTGCGAAGAAAATACCATTAGAAATTATCAGCTATGCCGGAAATAATATCCAACAATGTTATTTTAAAAAAGATGTTTAGGAATACATCGGTGCTTTTGGGCGGCAGAACTATAGCCGGACTGATGGCAATACTCAGTTTATCCATTGCAGCAAGAGCGCTGGGGCCTGAAGGGCTGGGAGTATTTGCGCTTATACAGGCTTATGTAATAATCATAGACCGGCTCCTGAATTTTCAGTGCTGGCAGGCCGTTATAAAATTCGGCGCAGATTTCCTAAAACAAAACAAGCCTGAAGAATTTAAATCTCTCGTAAAATTCTGCACAATTCTCGATGCTGCAACCGCTCTTTGCGGAGCTGTTATTGCGGCAGCGGGTGTTTACTTTTTCGGCAATTGGAAAGGATGGCAGCAGCAAACTATTTACGCAACGATTGTTTACTGCATCTGGATACTTTTCAACCTGGAGGGAACAGCCGGCGGTTTGCTTCGACTGTTTGACAAGTTTAAACTGGTATCCGCAACAAACATAACCGGCGCAACATTAAAACTGGTTTTCGCTGCATTAGGATACGCCTTTTCGCCGAAACTTATGACTTTTGTAATTATCTGGGTCACAGCCGGCATCGCGGAAACCATCCTGCTGCTGCTGACAGCCTGGTATCAGGTCTATAAAAGAACCGGCGATAATTTCTTCAAGGCAAAATTAGGCATCGCTGCCAAGGACAAAACGCTCTGGAAATTCGTATTAAGCACCAACCTTAACCAGTCCGTCAAGCTTGCTTCGAGAGAATTAGACGTGCTTATCGTCGGAGCGGTTTTAGGCACCGCCGCAACGGGTATTTATAAAATAGCAAGACAGCTCGCAGCTATACCGGCAATGCTAATAGAACCGATGTATCAAGCTGTCTATACGGAACTGGCCGCTCTTGCGGCAGAAAAAAGGTTTTCCGATTTAAAACACATCATTGCAAAAACAACAGTCATTGGCGGAGTCGCATCGCTTTTGATATGGCTTTTCTTTGTGATTTTCGCCGGCCCGATTTTGAATGTCCTGGCAGGCGCAAATTTCGAGCAGGCACGGGGCGTTATGATTGTTTATATGTTCGCTTTCGTTATATGGGGATTGTCGTTCTGCCTGCCTGCCGGATTATTGGCATTGGGAAAAGCTACTATATGCCTTATAATATTGATAATAGTGCAGCTTATTTTTCTGCCCGCACTGTATTTACTGCTCAAAAATGCCGGAATTATCGGCGCCGGTATCGCACAGGTGATTTTCTTTGCCGTTTATTCAGTGCTTATGTTTATCTTCTTTACAAAAAACCTCTCAAAGGAAATGATTATAAATGACCGCCGATAAACAAAACATCCAGATAAATCAATACGTATTTCCATACCATCATATTCCGTATATCGACGGCAATGGATACGGTAGCCGGTGCAGATATTTGAGCTGGGGATATGAATATCTGTGTTATCAGTTGCATATACGCGATATCGTGCTGAAATTTGCCCCTTCAAGCGTTTTAGAGGTCGGCTGCGGCGACGGCGCATTCATAGGAAATCTGGCCGGCAAGGTAAAAAACCTTACAGGCTGCGACCCGGCTGAAAGAGCTATTCAGTTTGCCAGAGCATTTTATCCGCAAGTAGAATTTTATGCCGCCCAAGCAGACGGCGTGCCGGGGACTTTCGACTTCGTTGCTGCAATTGAGGTCCTTGAACATATATCGCCGGAAAAGGTCTGTCACTTCCTGCAATCACTTGCTGTGAAGACAAAACCCGGCGGACATATCGTGCTTTCTGTGCCGACAACTGTTGCGCCGCTCAATCCCAAACACCATCGACATTACGATATATCTATCCTGAAAACAGAGCTGTCGGCTGCAAATGTGCCTCTGAAAATGGTATCTTTTGAATACGTATATCGGCAGAGTTTCCTAGCGGCTCTATACCTGCGGTTTACATATAACAAATTATGGTCGTTCGAATTTTACCCTCTGCGGAAGGTTTTTTGGAAGTATGTATGGAACAGATTACGAATAGCTGACGAGAAGACCGGCCGGCACCTCATCGCGGTTCTAAAAAGAGAGGCAAATATATGAACCGGCCTAACAATAAAAATCTGCCGAAATTTTCCGTTCTTATAAGCATTTATGAGAAAGATAAGCCGGAATATTTTAAAACAGCGATAGAGAGTATTTTTAATCAGACATTAAGGCCTAACGAAATTGTGCTGGTAAAGGATGGGCCGGTTAATGCAGAACTTGAGAAAATAATCAGCGAGTATGAGAAAAAAGAAAGCAATTGTTTAAAAATCGTGAAGTTAAAAGAAAATAAAGGTCTTGGAGCCGCTCTTGCCGAGGGCATTAAAAACTGCACGTTCGATATTGTCGCACGAATGGACGCTGATGATATAAGCACGCCAGACAGATTCGAAAAACAATTGGAATTTCTGATGAATAATCCTGAAATTGACGTGGTAAGCTGTTTTGCTGCAACTTTTGAAAATAATCCGGAAAAACCATTGTTCATAAGACGCGGGCCTCTGGTTCATAACGAGATAGAAAAGCAATTCAGGTTCAGATTCTGTATGAACCACGCACCGAGTATGTTTCGTAAAAAGGCCGTTCTGGCGGCGGGCAATTATACGGCTTTCACAGGGCTTGAGGATTACCTTCTTTGGGCTAAAATGATTTTAAACGGCAGCAGACTGGCGACTATCAATCAGGTGCTTTATTATCACAGATGGGAAACAAAATTGCTGGCAAGACGAAGCGGATTTAAAAGAGCCACTCAGCAAATAAAACTTCAAAGAGAATTCTTAAAAATCGGCTTCATAAATAGAATACAGTTTTTACGGAATGTGCTGATTCGCACGACCGCGGCCGTTCTGCCGCAGGGATTGACAAGAAGATTAAGAATCGTTTTCGGAATATAAGAACCCTGCGGTTCGCTATGAATCTGGCTTTTGACGAAGTTCCCCCAGACCGTTCAAAAGGCGAACCGAATTATAAGGAGAGCCTTTCCGGCTCTCCTTTTTTTATGCGATAAAGTTCTGAGGCGCATAAAAAAGGCCGTCCCTTAGGGACGGCCTTTTAAGAATCAAATCCCTATTATTTATTCCACATCCACCAGTTCGCAAAAATAGCGAAATCCTCCGCATTTAAGTGGCCGCCGTCTCTCTCAAAGTCTGCACCGTGGCAATAACTATTATCCCCGTCGCATTTCACAAGCCATTCGCTGGCAAAATTTAACAAATCTTTCATATCAGTAAAACGGTCATCGATATAAGGATTGCTCGTTATATTGGCAGATGGATTTGCATTGATAATCTGTTTAAGATAAACACACCAGGATGCGAAATTCATAGGGTTCTTTGCAAGATCAAGTCTTGTCAGATGCGTGTAGCCGGTTAGATAAGAAATATTTGATATCTTGTTCTTTCCAAGTCTCAACTCCTCTATCTGCGTAAGCCCGGCAAGCGCAGAGATGTCGCTGATGTTATTGGAAGCAAGTCTTAAATCTAAAAGATTGTGTTTATTGCTCAATGTGGAAATGTCGGAAATACCCAAATTTGACGGAGGATTAGCATTATATGATAAATAGAGCTGCTGAAGATTTGTCAATCCCGAAAGAGGACTGATATCGCTTATATTATTAAAATGCAGATTCAGATATGTAAGATTGGTCAGACCGGCCAGCGGAGCTAAATTGGAAATATTGTTGCCTAACTCGCCATACAAATCGAGTTTAACCAGATTCGTAAGACCGGCAAGAGGGCTTATATCTACGATATTGTTATTGGCAAGATAAAGTTGTTGCAAATGCGTAAGGCCGGCAAGCGGCGCAAGGTTAGAAATCGTAAGGTTGTCAGATAAAAACAGCCATTCGAGCTTAGGAAAACCCGCAATAATACTCATGTTTGCGTTTGGCAAACCATTTCCGCCGAAACCAAGCGAAACCAGGTTCACATCATTGACAAGCGGGGTTATATCATTGGAATTATTATAACTTAAATTGAGGTATCTAAGACGTGGATGGTTTGCGACAGCATTATAACTGACAATATGGTTATCGCTAAGGTCAAGCTCAAAAAGATTTGGCAAAATAGAAACTGCATCCATAGCCGAGATATTATTACCATAAGCATAGAAAATCGTCAGAGTAGTCACACCGGCAAGATAACCTATGTTGGATACATTGTTATCGCTAATATCGAGAGTTTCCAGTTTCGGCAGACCGGAAAGAGGACTAATACTGGTTAGATTATTGTCAAAAACGTCAAGAGTAACCAGATTTGTCGCGGTCTGAAGTCCTGTCAGGTCGAAAATTCCCTTAGAGGGAACCTTAAGATAAGTCAACAACAACATTTCGGTTGCATTAGGGTCTGTTATACCAAGTTTAGCTTCAACAGCAGCCTTGAGATTCGGGTCATTAAAAACCACAGGCACTGCCATCGCAGTGCTCGAAACAAATGATATCACCAATAATAAAAACGATAAACGTTTCATAATTAACCTCCTTTTATCGTGTTCTGTCTTAAACCTAATCACTTTTTTTTATTCCAAGTATCACATCCTTGCTTTGACTACATCTCCCTTTTTGCCTATTTTGCCTAAATTACATACTGTCTTTAAAATACCAAAATTAAAAGGGATTGTCAAGATAATAATTGGTCATAACTACTTAAATACCGCCTATATACAATTTTTTAATCTTCAATATCCAAAAAGACCGATATAAGCAGTTTATGCAAAAAAAAACAATTTCCTATCCCAATTATTTACAAATAATTACGAACTAAACCAGATATATTTCATCTTTAAATTTTGCTGTCTCTGAAAAAAGAAGGTCCCATAACTAGATTTAAGACAAGCTGCAGTTAACTGCCCTAATTAATATTTTTTCTTCTTACCGCGCGGCAAATTGCCTATTTTACCTGCTTTGTTTTTTCTTGATTTTCTGTGGTAGCGAAGTTATAATATAGTGAACTGGGAAGAGTGACGATGATGATTTAGTTGTTATCTTTGAAAATATGATTTGTAAATGTGCACATCATTGGGGAGTTATCAGCCTGCTTTCTGTAATTCTAACCACACAAGGCTTCGGCGCATATGATATAAATAATGGAGGATTTGAACTCTTCGAATATAATGCCGCTTTTGATATTAATACTCCCACAGACTGGCAACATGAAAACTTCACCGCAGTGGTCAGCCATTTCCAGCCCGATAGGGGACGAGGTTCATACTGGAAAATCTCTAATCTTTTCCCTTATAAAGGAAGCTATTTTCTTGTGCTCAGCACAGGAGATGTCTCACCTGAACCTGATCATGCCAAAGTTCAACAAACTATTACTGTCAGTGCCGGAAATACACTCATCGGCGCCTATTTCTTCGGAGCGTATGATTATCTGCCATATAATGATTATGGGGAGATAAGGCTTACACCTGTAGCAGATCCTAATCTTCATGAATTGAAACTTGTTCATGTGGCAGTATCCGATGTAGGCAGTTACGGCTCAATGAAAAGCTGGGAACGATTTGCTCACACTTTCGAGGCCAATCAGGCGGGAACTTACAATTTGACGATAGAAGTACGCGATGTTGGCGATGCACAGGTAAATTCATATCTTGCTGTCGATGGATTAGTTCTGTGCGAAAACGCCTCCGGCGGCGGAGATATAAATCTGGATTGCACTACCGATTTTCAGGACTTTGCCCTGTTGGCCGAAGATTGGCTCTGTGATTGTAATAACCCCATTAACTATCAGGACCCGAATAATAACTGCCAATTCGGTATCGACCTGACCGGTGATGGCTTCATTGATACCAATGATTTGGAGATTATGTCCCAATATTGGCTTGAAGGAGTTAAAGAACCAGAGGAATAAAAAACAGGATATTCAGACATCACAAATCTTTTACGCATACCTATTTGACACTGGAATAATCTAAGTCTTTCTGATATAAGTATCATCTCTGTTTCTGAGTAAATAATAGTTTAGTTCAGAAGAAATATTGTAATGTTTGCGATAATAAGCGATATACACTCCAACCTTGAAGCACTGACGGTTGTGCTGGCGGACATTGAACGCAGAGGCATAAAAACTATTTATTGCCTCGGCGATATAATTGGTTATGGTCCAGACCCTAAAGATTGCCTCGACCTTGTGATTGAAAAAACGCAGGCTTGCGTAATAGGCAATCACGATTACGCTATCTTGTATGAACCTACAAATTTCAATCCCGACGCCGAACGGGCAAGCTTCTGGACAAGAAATCAAATCGAAGTTGAACAGAATCCCGCAAAACGACACAGCCGCTGGAACTATTTAGGCAGCCAGCAGATGAGATGGACACTGCAAATGGAGCTTAACGGCACAAAAGCTGTTTTAGATTTCGTGCACGCTTCGCCAAGAAGACCCATTAATGAATATGTTTTTCCCGAAGATGTTTATACCACGCCTGCAAAAATAACTATGTTATTTGACCGTGTTAAACATATCTGTTTTATTGGACACACTCACCTGCCGGGCGTATTTCTCGACGACCCGGACTTTTATGCCCCGGACGAGCTCGATTACGTTTACCCGATAGTATCGGAAGAAAGAGCCATTATAAACGTTGGCTCCGTAGGGCAGCCGAGAGACAAAGACAACAGAGCAAGCTATGTCTATATCGACAATAATAATGTCCACTTTGTCAGGCTTGAATACGATTTTAAAACAACGCAGAAAAAAATTTATGCCATTGAAGATCTCGACGATTTCGAGGCCGACAGGTTAAGTGAAGGACGATAAAAAAGATGAACGCAAAAAAATTGTTCACCTTACTTATTTGTGCATACCTTATTATATGCGGCTTTCTGACATTCAAATCGCCAATATTTATTAAACAGCAAAATACAGCCAAGCGACTCATCACTCTGGCCGCCCAAGCTAACCTCCCTGCTCGCCGCGAGTCTGAAATTGCTCCTTTGCCCCAAAAAGACATTTCCCAATCGCAGATTACCGCTGTCAGCGATGAACAGAAAACATTTACCCTCGGCTCTGTTTTGCCGGCAAAAGAAAATCCTTATAAGCTGGAGCTTACGCTCACCACAAAAGGCGCGGCTATTTCGTCTGCAAGACTTCGAGATTATGACAACCGCGACCGCAAAAATCCTCAACCCCTCGAACTTCTTTCGACAATTGACACGGCAAATACTATGGCAAGTGTCAGGCTGCTGCTGCCAAGTATGGCAAAGGTTTTTCCTCTTGACAGACTTAATTGGCAAAGCAACGGCGTCCTTAAAAACAGTGATAACTCGCAAACAATAAGTTTCCACACAATTATCCTCAAGGACAACAGTGAATTTATAAAGCTGACAAAAACATATACTTTAAAACCCGAAGATTATCTGCCGGACTGCTCTATCACTATTGCCAATGCAGGCAACAGCGAAATTAAAACCGCACTTAATATGCTCGGGCCCGTCGGAATTTCAAAAGAACAGGAAAGAATAGATACAAGAACAATTACGACAGGCTTTTTAACGCCTCAGGGAACTGTTGAAGTAGAAAAATTAAGTATCAGCAACCTGGCCAAAGAGCTTGCTAAAGAATCCGCCGGCGAGATAAACCTTCTTTCTAAAAACGCAGATTTTAAATTTCTCTGGACGTCAATCTCAAATAAATATTTCACCGCCATCATAAGACCGGTGCCGCAGGAGCCAAACCAATTATCTGCCGATTGGATATTTCAAAAATCAGCGGTAGAATATAATCCCGATGGAATAGCAAACAGCAATGATGAAAATATGGGTATATTGCTAAGAACAGCAACTTTCGATATTGCTCCGCAAAGCGAACAAAAATGCGATTTTCAGCTTTATATAGGGCCAAAAGACAGGCATCTGTTTAACTCAAACCAGCTTTTTAACAAACTCGGCTTCATCAACGTAATCGACTTTCAGGCCTGCTGCGGCAACATTTTCCGCGGATTGAGCTTCTTCATCCTTGCCGTGATGAATTGGCTGTATCAGTATATTCCCAATTACGGCGTTGTTATTATAATTTTCGTTTTTGTCGTTCGAATACTGCTTCATCCGATTACCAAGAAGAGCCAGATTTCAATGATGAAGATGACGAAGCTGGCGCCCAAGGCAGAAGAGATAAAGAAAAAATACGCCGACAACAAAGCGGAAATGAACAAGCAAATGATGGAGCTTTATAAAGAACATGGCGCCTCGCCGATGATGATGGGCTGCCTGCCGATGTTTCTGCAGATGCCCATCTGGATTGCTCTTTACAGTGCCATTTACGCAGGCATTGAATTCAGGGGAGCGAAATTCCTGCCGTTCTGGATAACAGACCTTTCAAGCGTTGATGCATTGTATTATTTCCCTGGCGCAGTTGAAAAAATCCCGTTTATCGGCTCATTCATCGGCACAAGTTTCAACCTGCTGCCGATACTGCTCGGAATAGCAATGTTCGCACAGCAAAAACTTACGCCTTCGTCAGCTCCATCGACAAATCCGCAGGCTGCCCAGCAGCAGAAAATGATGATGTGGATGATGCCCGTTATGATGCTTCTGTTTCTGTATCGGGCGCCTTCCGGATTGAATCTATATATAATGTCAAGCACAGTTGCAGGAGTCGTCGAGCAGTATGTAATCCGCAAACACATTCAGGAAAAAGCGGCTCTTGAAGAGGCAGGGCTTGTTCCGACAACAAGCAAAATGGGCGGAAAATTAAAGAAAAAAAAGCCGAAACCGCCTATTAAATTCTCGTAAGAATTTATTTGACAACAGAAAACATAATAAGGAAAATTATAGCCAACAAGTAAATAATTATTGTAGCCGAGATTTGTGCTCGCCTCGCTTCGCGGTCGAAGCGGGCGTAATTGCACAAATACGGGGGACCCAGATTTTGGGGCTTATTTCCCGCAAGGGAAAAGGGCACTTTCAAGCCCTCGCCCGTCAGCTAACCTCGTAGGCATTTGAAAGGGCAATGGCACAAGCAAGGACTGCCGCCCGGCGGTTTTTTTATTGCGCTCCTTTGCTCAACGGTAAAGGAATTACTATGGATATCCTGTTTATTGGAATAATGTTAGGGCTCGCCTGCTTATCAGCCTGGTTTGTAAATCTGTGTGATAAGGTATAAAGGAGATATTATGATTATTTATTGGATAGGCGGTGTGATTACAGTGGTCCTTTTAGTGTATCTCTTTCTTGCTGTTCTCAAGCCGGAGATATTCTCATGACATTCAATAATATTATTCAGAGCGCCGTATTTCTGCTGGTTCTGATTGTCCTTGCCAAACCTCTGGGTATATATATGGCCCGTGTTTTTGAAGGCAAGCCTGTTGTTTTGAATAAATGGTTTTCGCCAGTTGAAAGATTGATTTACCGCTTATGCGGCGTTAATCCTGAAGAAGAAATGACCTGGAAGACTTACACGTTTGCGATGATGGCTTTTAATGTCATCGGTCTTTTAGCCGTTTATTTTCTCCAGCGGCTGCAGCAGTTTCTTCCTTTAAATCCTGCGCATCTGCCCGCAGTTTCGCCGGATAGTGCTTTCAACACCGCGGTAAGTTTCGCCACAAACACAAACTGGCAGGGATATGCCGGCGAAGCAACAATGAGCTACCTGACACAAATGCTCGGCCTGGCTGTCCAGAATTTCGTATCTGCCGCAACAGGTATTGCCATATTAATAGCGCTTATCCGGGGATTTATAAGGCGCCAGTCGGACAATATCGGCAATTTCTGGATAGACCTTGTCCGTGCCACGCTCTACATTTTATTACCGCTATCGATAATTTTGGCGATTGTTCTTGTTAGTCAGGGAGTGGTGCAGACATTCAAGCCTTATAAGGTAATTGAGCTTGTTCAGCCGATAACCGGCAGTGACGGAAATCTTGTTACAACTCAAACTTTACCGTTAGGGCCTGCGGCTTCACAAGTCGCCATCAAACAACTGGGAACCAACGGCGGCGGATTCTTCAATGTTAATTCGGCGCATCCTTTCGAGAACCCGACAGCTTTGTCCAATCTGCTTGAAGTAACGGCAATACTTCTTATCTCCGCGGCGCTTTGTTACACGTTTGGTTATATGGTCAAAGACACAAGACAGGGATGGGCGCTGCTTATCACAATGTTGATAATTTTTGTCCCCTGCCTTTTGATATGCATACAGATTGAACAGGCAGGCAACCCGTTATTTGCAAATTTGGGTATTGACCAATCGGCGAGCAATTTCCAGCCGGGCGGAAATATGGAAGGAAAAGAATCGCGATTCGGGATAGCGAATTCGGCAATTTGGGCGTCCGCAACAACGGCGGCCTCGAACGGTTCCGTCAATTCGATGCACGACTCTTTTATGCCTTTAGGAGGCTTAATCCCAATGTGGCTGATGCAGTTGGGCGAGGTGGTCTTCGGAGGCGTCGGCTCAGGACTTTATGGAATGATAGCATTCGTCATCGTAGCTGTTTTTGTCGCCGGACTTATGGTAGGGCGCACACCGGAATATTTAGGTAAAAAGATTGAAGCTTACGAAATGAAAATGGCAACATTGATGATTCTGATACCGCCTATGCTTGTTCTTTTGGGCACTGCGATTTCGGTCGTAACACCCGCCGCAAAAGCTACCATTTTTAACCCCGGCGTGCATGGCTTCAGCGAAGTTCTCTACGCATTTTCTTCGGCCAGCAACAATAACGGCAGCGCCTTTGCGGGGCTTGGCGCAAATACACCTTTCTATAACACCGCTTTGGGGCTGGTGATGTTTTTTGCCCGGTACTGGCTGGCGATTCCCATTCTGGCAATAGCCAGCTCGCTGGCAAAAAAGAAAATTATTCCGGCAAGTGCGGGAACACTTCCAACTCACACGCCGCTTTTCGTATGTTTTTTGGTATCGACTGTGCTGATTGTCGGCGCCCTGACATTTTTCCCTGCACTTGCTTTAGGCCCGATTGTCGAGCATTTGATGCTCACGGCACATTAAGGGAGATACAATGAATAAAAAAGGAAATAAAATATCGGCGTTCGACCCGGCAATTACAGCCAGGGCGATTATTGACTCATTTGGCAAACTTAATCCGGCTTACCAGATAAAAAATCCGGTGATGTTCGTGGTTCTTATCGGAAGCATTTTGACCAGCGGTTTATATGTCCGTTCCCTGTTTGGCAAAGGCGAGGCGCCGCCGGATTTTATTTTCGCGGTTACGATATGGCTGTGGTTTACTCTGATTTTCGCCAATTTTTCGCAGGCGCTGGCCGAAGGCAGAGGCAAGGCCCAGGCAGCGAGTTTGCGGCGCCATAGAAAAGATACCACCGCCAAAAAGTTAAAATCGCCGCAGTTCGATTCTGCTTTTGTCTCAATTTCATCCAAAGACCTTCGAAAGGGGGATATTGTCCTGGTTGAAGCGGGCGAAATGATTCCTATGGACGGCGAAATCATCAATGGAATCGCTTCGGTCGATGAAAGCGCTATTACCGGCGAAAGTGCACCGGTAATCAGGGAAAGCGGCGGAGACAGGTCTGCCGTTACCGGCGGGACTAAAGTGCTTTCAGACTGGCTGATTATCAAAATCACCTCGAATCAGGGCGAGACATTTCTTGACCGGATGATTGCTATGGTGGAAGGCGCGAAGCGCAAAAAAACGCCTAACGAGATAGCGTTAAGCATTTTGCTTGCGGGATTCACTATTATCTTTCTTCTTGCCACGGCTACCCTGCTGCCCTTCTCTATTTACAGCGTAACAACATCGGGAAGCGGAACGCCCGTTACCGTAACTGTGCTGGTGGCGTTGCTGGTATGCCTTATTCCCACAACAATCGGCGGATTGCTCCCGGCCATCGGCATCGCGGGTATGGACAGGATGATTCGGGCAAATATCATCGCTACATCAGGACGGGCAGTGGAGGCATCCGGAGACATCGATACCCTGCTTTTAGACAAAACCGGAACTATCACGCTGGGCAACAGACAGGCAGTCAGTTTTATTCCTGCGGACTATTATACCGAGGCTTCTTTGGCCGATATTGCGCAGTTAGCTTCCTTGTCCGATGAAACGCCGGAAGGGAGAAGCATAGTTATTCTCGCCAAGCAGCGATACAATATTCGCGAGCGCCATGTGCATGAACTCGCCGCGAAGTTCATTCCTTTCAGTGCGCAGACACGGATGAGCGGCGTTGACCTCGGCGACGGCAGAAAAATTCGAAAGGGCGCTATCGATGCGATTGAACAATACGTTAAAGATTCCGGAGGAACATTCCCCGATGGGATGAAAGAAGCTGCTGCCGGTATAGCCAAAAATGGCGGGACGCCGCTGGCGGTTTGCGAAAATGCCAGTGTCGCCGGCATTATCCATCTTAAAGACATAGTCAAAGGAGGCATAAAAGAGCGTTTTTCTCAACTGCGCCGCATGGGAATCAGGACGATTATGATAACCGGAGATAACCCTATGACGGCTGCGGCTATCGCTGCTGAGGCGGGAGTTGATGATTTTCTGGCTGAAGCTACTCCTGAAACAAAACTTAAGCTGATTCGGGAAAAACAGAGTCAGGGGCATCTGGTCGCTATGACCGGAGACGGCACTAACGATGCGCCAGCGCTGGCACAGGCAGATGTGGCTGTGGCTATGAACACAGGCACGCAGGCCGCCAAAGAAGCCGGAAATATGGTTGACCTCGATTCCAACCCAACTAAACTTACCGAAGTGGTAAAAATAGGCAAACAATTACTGATTACTCGAGGCTCGCTTACGACCTTCAGTATTGCCAACGATGTTTCAAAATATTTTGCCATTATCCCCGCGGCATTTACCGCTACTTATCCATCTTTGGCAAAACTCAACATTATGCACCTCGCGACTCCGCAAAGTGCGGTGCTTTCTGCGGTTATTTTTAATGCAATCATTATCATCCTGCTTATCCCGCTTGCACTCAAAGGCGTGCCTTATAAAACTGTCTCGGCGAGCAGACTCTTGCGCGATAATATACTTATCTATGGTCTCGGAGGCATTATCGCCCCATTTATAGGAATTAAACTGATTGATATGCTGATAGTTGCATTAACTTTAGTTAAGTAAGCTGAGCAAATATGATTAAAAAACAATTAAAATCCGCGTTTCTCATTTTTCTGCTGCTGACCGTTATTACAGGGATTATATACCCGCTTGCAATTACCGTCATCGCGCAGACATTTTTTCGTTATCAGGCCAACGGCAGCATAATATTAAAGAATGGAAAACCGGCGGGTTCTTCTCTCATCGGGCAATCCTTTGACGACCCTAAATATTTTTGGGGACGGCTTTCCGCCACATCGCCGACAGCATTTAACGCTTCGGTTTCCAGCGGCTCAAACTTCGGCCCCCTGAATCCGGCTTTGCGCCAAAGTGCCGAAGCCCGGATAAAATCACTTCAAAACGCTGACCCCGGCAATAACAGCCCGATTCCGGTTGACCTTGTAACGTCTTGTGCCAGCGGGCTTGACCCGCATATCAGTATAGCCGCGGCGATGTATCAGATTCCCCGGGTCGCACGTTCACGCGGCATACCTCAGAATGAAATCGTTAAGATTGTCAGAGAAAACACCCGCGGGCGTTTCATAGGGATAATCGGCGAGCCGGTTGTTAATGTTTTGCTGTTGAATATGGCGCTGGATGAATATAAAAGATGAGGTATAATTGCGCAAATGGATAAACGTCCCGACCCGGACAAGCTGTTAAAAAATATTCAGGCAGAGGACTCCAAAAAAGGAAAGCTGAAGATTTTTTTTGGCGCCGTTGCCGGCGTTGGAAAAACATACACTATGCTTGAACAGGCCAGGGCGCGCAAAAGAGAGGGTGTTGACGTCGCTATCGGATTAGTCGAAACCCACAAACGCCCTGAAACAGAGGCCCTGCTCGAAGGATTAGAGATAATTCCTCTCAAATCCATTACCTACAGGAACATTGAAGTCGAAGAATTTGATTTGGAAGCAGCTCTTAAAAGACGCCCCGCCCTTATCCTTGTGGATGAACTGGCCCATTCCAACGCCCCGGGGTCCCGCCACGCAAAACGATGGCAGGACGTCGAAGAATTGCTTGATGCCGGCATCAATGTCTATACAACACTCAATGTGCAGCACTGCGAAAGCGTCAATGACATTGTGGCGCAAATTACCAAAGTTATCGTCCGTGAGACGGTGCCCGATACTTTCGTTGAAAAAGCGGATGAAATAGAACTCGTTGACATACCTACCGAAGAGTTACTAAAGCGGCTCAGGGAAGGCAAAGTCTATTTGGGAGAACAGGCCCAATTGGCAGTCAGGAACTTCTTCCGTTTCGGCAATCTGATTGCCTTGCGTCAATTGGCGTTGAAATATACGACTCGAAGCGTCGATACTAAGCTAAGACTTTATAAGGATGTCCACGAGATACCAACGGTCTGGAAAGTGGGAGAGCAGTTTCTGGTATGTATAAGCTCGAATCCCGGAGCAACGAAAATTATTCGTGCCGCCAGGCAAATCGCTTCTGATTTGGGAGCTCAGTGGACAGTGGTCCACGTCGAAGGACCATCAGCTTTTGAACAGAGCGATGAGGATAAAAGGCGGGCCGCTGAAATGCTGCGTTTTGCCGAAAAAATGGGCGCAAATACAGTAACATTGAGCGGAGATGACGTCGCCGAGACTTTGATTTCTTATGCACAGTCGAAAAACATATCCAGAATTATCATAGGCAAGCCCGGCAAACCCAGCCTAAAGGAGATATTGTTTGGTTCATTCATCGACAAGCTGACCCGTAAATGCGGCGATATCGACTTGTATCTCATCAGCGGGGAAAGTGCGGAAGAATCACCCAAAGCAGAATATGTGCCGGTGAAGGCGAACTCTTTTGCCTGGAAAGGTGTTTTGTGGGCTGTTTTTATAATCGCTCTCTGCACTGCTGTTAATAAACTGCTTTTTTCGTATCTGGCTCTTGCAAATCTTATTATGATTTATCTTCTGGGCGTAACCTGGCTTGCATTTCGATATGGACGATATATCTCGATTATAGGAACGTTCCTAAGCATTGCCTGCTTTGACTTCTTTTTTATACCGCCGTTTTATACCTTTTCCGTTATGGACAGGGGGCATTTTATAACGTTTAGTGTTATGCTGCTTGTCGGCCTGATTATAGGAAATATGACCGGCAGACTCCGCCGGCAGACCATAGGGTTGCGCCTGCGCGAAGAAAGAACGCAGGTGCTTTATTCATTGAGCCGCGACCTTGCCAAATCGTCACGCCCCGATGAGCTTTTTCAAATTCTCCTTTCTCATATACAGGATTTCTTTAAATGTCCGGGGGTTATTTTTATTGCCGGTTCAGCGAATAAGACTCCCTCTGTTCTTACGGCTGTTTCAGGCGGAAGGGACCTGGCAGTCAAAGAACAGGCGGTGGCAGGCTGGGTTCAGGAACATCGCAAAATCGCAGGAAAAGGAACTGATACGTTTTCCGGTTCGGAAGGATTATATGTGCCGTTAATCGGCTCTCAGGAAGTTGTCGGGGTGCTCGGCGTTTTTCCGAGCGATGAAAAACAATTTCTGAGTCCCGACAATTTTCACATTCTGGAAATGTTTGTTTCGCAGACCGCTATGGCGGTAGAAGGCGCCCTGCTTGCCGAAGCCAATACAAGGGCTGAATTGGAATTGGGCAAGGCCCGTATTCGCAATATGATTCTCGATACCGCTGCTTATGATGTTAAAGGTTCGCTCGATATGATTTCAAAAGCTGCATCGGAACTGCTGAAGCGGGAGATCGTCTCTGATGAGACAAAAAGAAACAGCCTGATAAAAGAAATAATCGGGCAGGTCGAACAGCTTGACAATTTAGCTGTTGAATTCCCGAAAATTATTGATGAACTGAAACAAAGCTGAGACCCGGGCATCTGAATTGTATAACATAAACGATACAATAATTGCAGTATCCAGCGGAACGACCTCCTCGGTAAAGAAAATCGTCCGTATCAGCGGCGATAAAACTTTCGATGTTCTCAAATCGCTTACCGAAAATGAACATCTGCCTATAGAAAGGAAAATCACGCCTGCCCTGCTGAAAATAGCTGATGATTTTATCATTGAAGCGAATCTTTATCTTTTTCCTTCCCCAAATTCATATACAGGCGACGACCTTGCAGAAATTCACGTTTTTGCCTGCGACGAAGCGGCTAAACTCCTTTTTTCAAAACTTCTTTCTCTTGGCTGCCGCAGCGCTGAAGCCGGCGAATTTACATACAGGGCATACATTAATGGAAAAATGGACTTGTCCCAGTCTGAAGCGGTATCACAGTTAATTCAAAGCTCAAATCAATACCAGTTGTCCGCCGCCCGGAAACTTTTTGGCGGCTCAGTCGAAAAAATGGTTAAGCAGATTCGTGAGCAAATCCTCGAACTTTTGAGCTTAATAGAGGCAGGACTTGATTTCAGCACAGAAGATATTGAGATAATCAGCACAAAAAAAGCGGTTGAAAGAACAAAAAAAATCCAGAAAAGCCTGAATGAGCTTCTTGCCGGCTCAATTACTTTCGAGCAGATTATCGATGCCCCTTCCGCGATAATTGCCGGCTCTGCAAACGCCGGCAAAAGCAGTCTTGTTAATGCTCTTATCGGTAAAAATAGAAGTATCGTTTCAGACCAGAGCGGAACGACCCGTGATGTGCTTGAACATTGGCTGAAATTAGACAATTGCGATTGTGTTTTGTCCGATACTGCCGGTCTTGTTATTGAACCCGTTGATATTCTTCAAATTCTCACTAATGCAGCGGCTTTAAAGGCAATCAACGATGCGGCAATAATAATTTTCTGTGTTGATATTACAAAAAAGGATTATTCGACTGATATTCAGATTTTAAAACAATTTCAAAAGAAACCCATCATTTACGCAGCAGCAAAGTGCGATTTATTATCTGCGGACGATACTGCGAAAAAACTTAAGAAGTTTAAACAGATTTTCGGTTGTGGTTTTCTTGAAACCAGCTCAAAAAATCTCATCGGTATAGATAGATTAAAAGAGGTTATACAGGAGAATATAATCAGACAAACTTTGCATACAACCGAAGCTGCTGAAAAGACGGCTCTTACCGAAAGACATAGACAATCTGTAACCGAGGCGATTAAAAACATTCAAACCGCTTCAGCTGAGCTGGCAGAAGTCAATGAAGACGTGGCTGCGATGTTTTTGCGCACGGCTCTGCAAAATTTGTCAAGTTTTGAAGCTGAAAACATCGACGAGGCAATTCTTGACGCTATTTTCTCCAGATTTTGTATCGGGAAATAGTGGAAGTTTCAAGAACAGTTATGCTGCTTGCAGGCATTTTTAACGGTTATTTCTTCAAGTTTGTTGTTTTCATATTGCCGGATGATTTCTTCGGCAGTGCCGCGGGAGGCCTTATATACCTTTATTCCATCTTCGTTTAATTTCTGCACAGCCCTTGCACCCATTCCGCCGCAAACCACCGCATCGACTTTTTTACCGGCCAATCCGCCCATCGGCTGACAGGCACCGTGAACATGATGCTGATTGGAATTATCAATAATCTCAACAACACTCTTTTCGACATCATAAATTGTAAAATAAGGAGCGCTGCCGAAGTGTTCAGAAACTTCTGCTTCTTTGCCGATATTCGTTTTAGTTGGAATACATATTCTCATACACCCATCCTTCTGCACATTCCGCGTCCCCTGCCGGGCCCAGCTCCGCCGGCACGCGCCCAGCCTCGGTCCCGAGGAGACCTGTGAATATTGGCGCTTTTACATTTCGGACATTCCGCCGGCCTTCCAGAACCATAAGGAACAGTCCATTCGTTCTGACAATCGTAACATAAAAATTGTTTCTGCATCATTTTTACTATACCTCCACAAATTTTAAGTGCTTTTGCGTTTATAATCGCATTTGCAATTTTATTATGAGCGGATTCAATAATATTGCCAAAAGTCTGTCTTGAAATATTCATCATTTTAGCCGCCTCTTCCTGATACAACCCATCGAGGTCGGCCAGCCTAACGGCTTCAAATTCATCAAGCGTTAAAACAACTTCTTCTAGTTGCGAAACTGGTATGCCTCTCGGCTTAAAATAATCCGCCTGAGGATTTCCGCAAACACGTCTGCATTTACAGGGCCTTGGCATAATCTTCCTTTTCGATTATTGGCATATGCTAATAATATACGACAGAAAGAATTTCATGTCAATATAATAATCTGGGGAATTTACTTGACAGCCAAAATAAATAAGGTAAAATTGCAACTATATTGCAGTTTTAAAAAGATTGTTAACTATATGTCTGACAGAAAGTTAGAAATAAAAGCAAGGGAGATATTAAAAACCGCCGGTTTTAATTCTACAAAGGCACAAATTTTTGTATTGCAGGAACTGCTTAAAGCCAGTAAACCGCTGTCGAGAGAGGAACTGGCCGCACGACTCGGCGAAAAATGTCCCGACAAAGTAACGGTTTACAGGATTATGGAAAGATTTTGTGCCGGGAATCTGGTCCACAAAGTTTATCTCGGCGACAGGGCGTGGAATTACGAGCTGGCGCATCATTGCGAAGATAAACAATGCCATCCGCATTTTACCTGCAATAACTGCGGCGAAACGTTTTGTCTTAATGGTCTGTTCCTGCCGATGGTAAAGGGCTTAAAAAAAGGGTTTGTAGTTCAAAGACAGCAGGTCAGAATCGAAGGCTTGTGTCCGGTGTGTTCTTAAAACACAAAGGGGCAAAAAGATGTGGATAAGCAAAGCACTGAAAAAAATATATCACTCTTCCTTTTTGCGATGGTGGCTTATGATTAGCGCAACATATTCAGCATCTTCTGTCTGCCCTTATTGCGGAAAGCCTGCCTGTCCGGCAGGATTTAGTGTCGCTGCATTAATAGGGTTTTTGTTCGCCTCCTTTGGGTCGGCAGGTAAATATATTTGGCGGAAATTATACAGCATCAGCCGAAAACTATATCATCCAAAGACAGCAGGGCAGAATTGAAAGGTTGTGCCCGGTATGTTCGTAGTGTAATGGAATGATTAAAAATATCAGAAAATTTGTTCTTATTGCTGGGGCAATGGCGTTTCTGCTTGCCTCCGCCGATATCTTTTTGCTTGTTCACCTTGCCGAGCACAAAGCAGATAAGCACCATGACCATAACAATTGCCCGATATGCCAGCAGGCTATCGCAAATAAGGCGAAAGCTGTCCTGCCGACGGTTTCTGTTACTTTTGAACAGCTGCAAATCACAATTACAGATGTTTATGTAATTAAACACATTGTAAAAGCATTTAAATTTCTCACCCCATACCTGCGAGCACCTCCAATCGCAGCATAAATTTCAAGTCAAATAAAAATGGTTCTCAAACAACAGTCTTGCTGTGCGCAAATGATTTGACCGCGCGCAACAGGCTGTAATGTAAATCAATTAAATCCGATTAAACGGAGGTATTATATGTTTAGAAGAAGTCTATTTGTATTGGCAGTAATCGTATTTTCGGCACCCCTTCTTTGGGCTGATTTGCCCGCAGGTTATACAGACCCCGAACACGGCGAAGCTCATACTCATATCGGCCGCAACTGGGACGGTATATGGGGAACGGCTGACGATAACAAACTATGGATAGGGTCGGTTCAGAAATTTGAGGATGGAAGCTCAAATACAGCCTGGCCAAATTGGCCTGTTCTCGAACTTGCTCCTCAATTCTACGACGATGGGAGTCCTATTCTTAATGAACAGGGTAAACAATTCTATAAAACTGATGAGCCGGATGGCTGGTTTTCAGCGCATCCTGAAGACGGCTCATGGCAGTTGGGCGGAACCGACGAGTCCGTTGTGCTCGGCTGGGACATAAGCATTAAACGCATCTCTGCCAGTGACGGATTTTTTATGCTGCGGCAGAATGACGGTCAAATCATTCTGGCAAATAACGGAAATACGGAAGATATGGGCAAGGTTTGGGAAGAATGGCTTGAAAACGGCAGCGGCGGATACGGCGGCTGGGCTCTTCATAAACATATAAGTTTTTGCGCCTGGGCGGATGGTCCCGGAGAAACAATAACTGCAACTTTTACCGCGATTGATACAGGGACAACGGGTTTCGCCGAGTCCGAGCCTTTTACGATTCAATTTATAACGACGCCGGAGCCGGTGAGCCTTGCGCTTCTGGCGGGCGGCATAATTTTGATTCGAAGGCCGTTTAAACAAACGGCTCTGTAGAGATGGAGTCAAATTTATTTCATATTGATAACAGGGCCGGTGTCCACCGGCCCTGTCCGCTCAAAAAGCAGACGGCATTTACACTTGTTGAGCTGCTCGTGGTCATATCGATTATCGCTATGCTGCTGGCAATACTTGTGCCGTCTCTGGCAAGAGCGCGCAAATACGCTAAAAAGGTGATTTGTCTTAGTAATATGCGACAGATGGGGCTTGTTTTAATTACGTATCTGGCCGATTCAGATAATCATTTGCCGCCGAGTTCGTGCCATTTGTCCAACCCAGAAAAATATTGGCTGTGCATCCTGAATAAATACAGCAAAAGCCCCCTGCTTTATCGCTGTCCGAGCGACAAGACAAAAATATTTATTGACTGGAGTAGGCCGCTGACAGAACAGCCTGCTGATGCACGATGGTCGAGTTTCGCGTTAAATGCCTTGTTAGACCCCGACTGTTATTTATACAACGGCATCTACAACAGAGTAATTCATATAAAACGTCCGGATAAATGTATATACCTCAGTGAATGTCCCGAAAGCTGGACAAATTTTGACCACGTCCACCCCGACCAGTGGGAATCGCTTGATTATGCCAGGGGTTTTGTTGACTGGGATCGGCACACAAAAACCTCAAATTACGTTTTCACAGACGGCCACGCAGAAAATCTTAAAATCGAAAAAACGTGGGATTATCCCACACTTAATTACTGGCTGCCGGATTCTGCACCCGGCTGGCCTCAATACTGAAAGGAATTTGATATGAACAAAATATTATTTATAATTATCTTAACAGCCGGCGGCCTGTGTTTTGCCGAATGTCCGCTGGACCATTTTCTTATAGGCTGCAACCAGGATGGAATAACCGGCACTGCCGACGATAACGAACTGTTCGTCGATTGCAGCGAAATTTACCGCCACAGCGACCCTGCAAATAACCAGAACCCAACCTGGTTATATTGGCACTATCCTCTTTATTACAGTGTGATTTATCACGATTATTCTATCGGCGAACCCGGCTTCGATACCATAAAAGCGGATGACCCGAATCATTGTCTCTCCGGGACGCCGATGGTTGACTACGATATTATCATAGAAGTCGTTTCAATTTCACCGACATTGAGGGGGGTTTTTCAGGGTTCGCCTGCTTTCACACTTTCACAGGTCGGAGATTCCTTCAATCACAGTTCTTTTTCCGACCCGCATATGCACTTTACATGGAGAGCTCCGACAAATACCCAATTATGCTGGATAGCATTTCAAATGTATGACGCTAAAAACAAATATCTGCCCTCCGAGCCTTTTAGCATAGTTTTTAATACAGACCCCTGTGCCGGCGATTTGGTTATTGATGGCAAAGTCAATATGACTGACTTTGTGGAATTCTGTAATTTTTGGCTTCAGGATAATGGAAACAGGTCAAATGACTTTTATCAGAGAGCGGACGCGAATAGAGACGGCAAAGTCGATTTTGAGGATTTTTGCCTGCTTGCTGCTAATTGGCTTGCCCAGTAAAAAAACGGCCGCTAATTTATAGCGGCCGTTTTTATATTTTTATATCTGAAATCTTATTTGTCTTTCGCTTCAAACTCAGCGTCAATTACATCGTCGCCGCCTTTGCGGTGGACTTCGCCCTCGCCGCCCTTTGGTTCTGAAGGTTTGGCTCCCGGCGGAGGTTGAGGCTGGCCGGCCTGTTTTTTCGCGGCCTCTTCATAAAGAATCTTGCCAAGCTCCTGAGCGGTATTGCTGAGGTTTTCCATCGCGTTCTTTATCGCCTGGCCGTCTTCGCCTTTGGCTGCTTCCTTAAGATTATTTACCGCAGCTTCAATTTTGCCTCTCGTATCGGCTGAAACCTTGGCGCCGTGCTCTTTGAGGGTCTTTTCTGTCGAGTAAATAAGCTGGTCGGCCTGATTCTTGAGGTCAACCACTTCTCGCCGTTTCTTGTCCTCGGCTGTATGAGTCTCAGCGTCCTTTTTCATTTTTTCAACTTCCTGCTCACTTAAGCCGGAGCTGGATTTAATCTGAATCGACTGCTGTTTGCCTGTGCCGAGCTCTTTAGCCGAAACGTTCAATATTCCGTTGGCATCGATATCAAAAGCAACTTCAATCTGAGGCATACCGCGAGGCGCAGGCGGAATATCGGCAAGCTGAAATTTGCCAAGCGTCCTGTTATCCCGGGCAAACTCTCGCTCTCCCTGAAGGACGTGAATATCGACGCCTGTCTGATTATCGGCAGCGGTCGAGAAAATCTCTCTTTTACCAGTCGGTATTGTCGTGTTACGGTCAATCAGTTTTGTCATAACGCCGCCGAGCGTCTCAACACCTAAAGACAGCGGCGTAACATCCAAAAGCAGAATATCCTTTACACCCGCGTCGCCGGCAAGAACAGCACCCTGGACAGCAGCGCCGATTGCCACAACTTCATCGGGATTAAGGCTCTTATTTGGTTCTTTTTTAAACAGGTCTTTAGCTATCTGCACAACCTTTGGAATTCTTGTCGAGCCGCCGACAAGCAGAACTTCAGCTATGTCGGATGGATTCAGTTTCGCATCGCCCATTGCCTGAACACAGGGTTTTTTAAGTCTTTCGAATATCGGCTCCGCAAGGGCTTCGAATTTGCTTCGCGTAAGAGTCAATTGAAGATGCTTCGGCCCCGATGCGTCAGCCGTGATAAACGGCAGATTTACTGTCGTTTCGACCTGAGTGGACAACTCACATTTTGCTTTTTCAGCGGCCTCCTTGAGCCGCTGATGAGCCATCGGGTCTTTGCGTAAGTCGATGCCTTCGGTCTTTTTAAACTCATCGGCAATGTAATTTATCAATATTTCATCAAGGTCATCCCCGCCAAGATGAGTATCGCCATTGGTGCTCAATACCTCAATGACACCGCTCTTTTCTTCGAAACCGCCTATATCGAGTATGGAAATATCAAATGTTCCGCCGCCAAAATCGAAAACGGCAACTTTTTCGTTTTTCTGCTTATCTACTCCATAAGCGAGAGCTGCAGCGGTCGGCTCATTTATAATTCTTTCAACCTTAAGGCCCGCTATCGTGCCGGCGTCTTTGGTGGCCTGTCTTTGTGAGTCGTTAAAGTAGGCAGGCACAGTAATTACGGCACGTTCGACCTTTTCGCCAAGATAGTCTTCAGCGGTTTTCTTCAAATCCTGCAGAATCATCGCCGAAACTTCCGGCGGAGTGTATTCTTTGCCCCTTATACTGACCTTGACCAGCTCGCTGGCACCGCCAATAACCTTGTATGGAACCATTTTTTCCTCAGTAGCAACCTCATTATGCCTTCTGCCCATAAACCTCTTTATGGAAAAAACGGTGTTTTGCGGATTTGTAACCTGCTGGTGGCGGGCAATCTGGCCGACAAGACGCTCACCTTTATCGGTAAAGCCTACAACTGACGGCGTAAGTCTGCCGCCGGACGAGTTTATCAAAACCTTCGGCTGCGAACCTTCCATTACGGCCACAACCGAGTTTGTCGTTCCCAAATCTATTCCAATAATTTTTGCCATAGTTTCTGTCTCCTTTCGACAAAATATAACTCATAAGAAAAATAAGCAAACTATGTGCCAGTTACAAGCTAAAACTTAACCCATTGCAAGAAAAGAAGTTATAAAAAGACAATTTTTTTGATTATATGCCATTTTGGCAGATTTATTACTAACTTAACCGCAAATGAACACGAATTTACACGAATTATAAAGGAAGTAAGGAAATAAGGAGGTAAGGAAAAATAATTTAATCGCCCGGCAATGACCGCTAAATTAGGTTGCGCGCAGACAAAAATAAATTAAACATTTTTAATGTTTATCCGTATTTTTTACTTTATATTTCTTTTTCATCTGTAATATAATCACAAAATGCCTACAAATAATTTTTTGAAAGGAACCAGAAGAAATGCCAAATATCTCGGCTGATTGTCTTGTAGCAAAAAGAATTTTTTTAACAAAAGGTGTCGGAAGACACAGATACCAGCTTAAATCTTTCGAGGAAGCCCTGCGAGACGCAGGAGTCGCAAATCAGAACCTTGTGCAGGTTTCATCGATTCTGCCCCCCCACTGCAAAATCATCAGCAAGGAAAACGGTCTAAAGGAGCTTGTGCCGGGCTCTATCGCCTTTTGCGTTATGGCAAGATGCGATACAAACGAGCACGGCAGACTCATTGCCACCTCTATTGGAATGGCCCTGCCGAAAGACAGAAATAACTGGGGCTATCTGAGCGAAGTCCACGGACATGGAATGAACGAGCAGCAGGCAGGCGATTTAGCAGAAGACTTGGCAGCTGAAATGCTCGGCACCACTCTCGGTCTTGAGGTTGACCCCAACACAGCCTGGAGCGAAAGGGAACAGGAATATAAATCCAGCGGCCTTATCATCAGAACATCAAACTGCACACAGGCTGCGAGAGGCCAAAAGGGTATGTGGACTACCACCGTCGCCATCGCAATGTTCTTATTTGATTAACACAAAAGGGTGCAAATGAAACGGGATTTAAATTTTGGCGACCTGCCGCAAAGATATTGTGCATATCAGACGTCTAAAGTCGTTATTCTCCCTGCCCCATTTGATGCCACAAGCACCTGGATAAAAGGAGCGGACAAAGGGCCCGCCGCTATTATCGAAGCCTCGGCAAATATGGAAACCTATGATATCGAAACCGACTCCGAGGTTTACAAACAAGGCATATTTACCGACAAGCCAATAAGAGAAAAGAAATCGCCTGAAAAAATGGTAGTCGAACTGAAGGCAAGAGTTCTGGAGCACATCAAAAACAAAAAATATGTCGTTACACTCGGCGGCGAACATTCAATTAGCGCAGCGACGATACGGGCGCATACCGAATCTTTTAAAAACGTCTCTGTCCTGCAATTTGACGCTCACGCTGATTTGAGAGAGGAATATCATAATTCAAAATTCAATCACGCCTGTGTAATGGCACTCGCAAGAGAACTTGTGCCGATTGTTCAGGTTGGAATCAGGAGCGCGGATATTACAGAAAGAGATTCGATATATAAAAAAGATAATGTGTTCCCTGCCCAGGATATTTATGACAACAATAACTGGTTCGGCAAATGCCTGAAGAAACTTACGCAAAACGTCTATTTGACAATTGACCTCGATGTTTTCGACCCGGCCATACTACCTTCTACGGGCACACCTGAACCCGGCGGACTTGGCTGGTATCAAGTTCTGGCTTTTCTTAAACTGCTGATGAAACAGAAAAATGTGGTCGGTTTTGATATTGTTGAACTATGCCCGAATCCCGTAAACAGGTCTTCGGATTTTCTGGCCGCGAAATTGATTTATAAGCTCCTGAGTTATAGATTTTGTCTGGAATAACCGATAGATATATAATAGATACATTTTTATGAAAGGATAGATTATGTGCTCGACTTGCGGATGCCGCAGCAGCGGCAAGAAAAAAGTAAAAAAAGCCAAAGCCAAAAAGAAGAAATAACACCTCTTGTATAAGTTAAAACGGCCTTTGGAAAATCTCCAAAGGCCGTTTTATTTAATATTCTTTTAATCCGCTTCGTGTCTTGGTGTCTTCGTGGCTACTTAATCAGCTCAACAACCGCATTGCCCTGTATCGTCATCGGCATTGTCATACCATCGGGCATTTGCGGATTTGCTCCCATCTTCGTTACGCCGGAAAGGTTCATCGTCATATCGCTTTTTTTAGTAAGGCCGGTTTTTTCGTCCACCTGGCTCGTCGCGTTTATCGTGCCGGACATTTGCATAGAGACCTTGTTGTTCGGGTCTATATCGATGGGTTTTGAGTTGTCGCCCATATCCAGCTTGGCTGTCATATCAATGTAAGCGATACCGTCTTTGCGCTGCTTGAGCATATAAGTCATATCCATATCAATCGGCATTATAAAATTCATACTCATTGTGTCATACCAGGCATCGCCGACTGCCACGGGTTCGGCGGGAAACGAGCCCATCATACTGCCTGTCATTTCTTTAAGCTGTTTTTCATCAAACATTTTGTCGAAAAGCTTGTCCATTCCCGGCATCGCAGTGCTGCCCATCTTTTCTTTCATTCTTGCAAGCATTTCCTTGAGACCGTGAATTTCTAATGTCTTGGCCGTAGGAGTCATTTTCATTTGAAATTTGCTGCCGGCTATAGCTGAAATCATATTAGTCATCATCTGCTGGTCAGGCCTGTTAGGGTCAACCGGCTTGGGATTGGCGGAATCAAATTCCATACGTCCCATTGGGCCATCCATAGTCGTCTTCATAGATTTGTAGGTTATTTCAATATCCATATTGCCGTTGGCATCAACGCTCAACGTCTTCCACCCCATAATCATTTCCTGCACCTGATTGACTTCTTGCTCCTGCCCCATCATTGTCTGAGTGATGTTCTGGATTTGAGTCATCTTCATTTCGTGGCTTTCGCCTGCCGCCAGACGCAGTTTCAAGTCAACCTTGTTATCCGCGGCAAAGCATATAACCGCCGATATAACAAGCACATACACAAAAATCGAAACTATTCTCTTAATCTTCATTTTAACTCTCCTTAAAAGTTATCGTTTTGTTAATTGTTTTATTGATAAGATACCATCAAAAAAGTCTTTCGTTACAAAAAAAATAAAAAAATTACTGCCCATAAACCCCTTTCCAAGCATAGTTTTATTCTTCGTATTTGAACACATCGTCAACCTTTTTGCCGAATGCTTTTGCAATTCTGATAGCCAATTCCAGCGAAGGAGAATATTGCCCCGCTTCTATTGCGATTATTGTTTGCCTTGTAACGCCTGCTTTGTCAGCAAGTTCGGCCTGAGTCATTTGATTGTTTTCAAATCGAAACTGACGCAGATTATTTTTGATTTTAGTCTCACTCATTGCCGCGGCTCCTGCCGTAAAGAACCAGAATTACCACAGAATGCACAAAAAATGTGGCCAAACCGGCCGCCATAAAGATATTAGGCAGCCACCAAACAGCTACCGTCGCCTGCGACCCAAGTATGAAAAACGGAAGCATACACGCTAACCCTACAACCAAAAACGCTGTCGCAAAACCGGCAATAGCAGCCTGCCGGTTGATAAAAGTGTCTCGTTCGTCACAGGCAATTTTACCTTTGTCTTTGGGAAAAACAATCGGCCCAAATCCTCCTAAACCTGCGATTGCCAAAAAGGCAGAGCTGACAACCGCCGCTTTAGGCATTCCAATGAAATACAAAACAGCAAAAGCCGCAAGGCTGCTTACAACCGCCAAGGATATAGTGATTACCAATAACCAGGCTATTTTTTGTGCCCTATTCATATTTGTCACTCCTGCCATAAAGAATCAGCAGCACCACCGACTGAATTATTACGACTACAAACGCCCCACCAAAAATCATTATCGGCAGCCCCAGCGTTTTGAAAATTTCCGGCTCGAACAGAAAAGCAAATGCTGAACCCGATATACAGAACCACAAAAATGATGCTACAAAACCAATTAGCGATGCTGTTCGATGAATCAGCCTGTCCCTTTCGTCAAATGCCACTGCGCCGGGACTTTTTTTGAAAATCAAAGGCGCCACACCCGCCGCTATTGCCGCTACCACTATAAATCCCAAACCGCGTGCCGCTTTGGACCAGCTTAAATGAAAGTGCACATATAGACTGACTACAGCACCGACCATCAATAGGATAGTGATACCATCCGACACCAAATTAAAAACCGCTATTTTTTGCCACCTATTCATTATTTTTCTCCTTCGTCTCTCGGCCGTATTGAATGAGAATCGAAATAAACATCACGTAGGGATAACCCAACACAATTGCGGCAAACAAAAGAATAGCCTCTCGCGATGATATTTTTGCGTTCGGCGCTATAGCAAAAAACAAGATAAAAGCCAAAATTACAATCAGCCATACAACTCCAAAGCCGGCCAATTGAGCATTTTTTTCAATCAGTCTGTCTCGTTCATCGACCGTAACATTTCCCTTGTCCGGCTTGGTGCAGAAAGCAATAAAAACGCCCGCACCCATAGCCCCCGCAGCCAAATATATAAACAGCATCGGCGAGCAGATATTTAACAGACGCACCACAAAAGCAAAAATACAAAGAACCATCGCCAGCGTCATTGAAATCACGAACGACCACGCTATTTTTTGTATCCTTTTCATATTATCAGTTCCTTAAAACCGACACAATGTAACCTATACAAGACAAAATGTAAGTCAAACCTTACATAATGTCAAGTAAATTTTACATTTTTCTCAAAAATTTTTCAAAAACCTCGTTTTTGAAGTCAAAAAAGCGGTTTTCTCTCCCTAATAAAAAATCGAAAAAATATAATAGTCTATCAAGATTTTGTATTGTCCTTTGTCTCGTCAGGAGTTTTTCGCCCGTGCGTTTCAATCGCTTTGCGCAAAATAAATTCAATCTGCCCATTGACACTTCGCAGTTCATCGGCAGCCCAGGCTTGCAGTTCCCTCCACAAAGCAGGGTCAATACGTAACAAAAAATCCTTTTTCTGGGCCATAAAATAAAATGATAATCATTTTAAAAATTTATTCTTATTCGCTTACCGATAGAGCGTTCCTACATTGATTACCGGTTCTGACTGAGCTTCGCCGCAGAGCACAACCAGCAGATTTCCAACCATCGTGGCCTTATGCTCTTCGTCAAGCTTGACAATTTCTTTAGACGACAATTCAGCCAGCGCCATTTCCACCATACTTACCGCGCCGTGGACGATTTTCTTTCTGGCGGCGATTATCGCCTCTGCCTGCTGGCGCCGCAGCATCACGCCTGCAATCTCAGGCGCGTATGCCAAATGAGTCAGCCGGGCTTCTGCAACTATAACACCAGCCTTTGCCAATCTGGTCTCCAATTCGCTTTTAAGAGCGTTATTGATGGTTTCACTGCTGCCCCGCAAAGTCAGTTCCGCTTCCTCGTTATCATCTCCCTGGTCATAAGGATATATATTTGCCAAATGCCTTATCGCTGTTTCGCTCTGCACTCTGATATATTGCTCGTAATCGTCCACATCGAACAGGGCTTTAACCGTATCAGCAACTTGCCACACAACTACTGCTCCAATTTCTATAGGGTTTCCTCTCTGGTCATTGACCTTGAGCATATCGGTCTGAAAATTGCGGGCTCGCAGTGAAAGATGATATTTGTTTGAGCCGAATGGGACACTGCCTCTGCTGGTTGTTATAGAACCGCCGCGAATGACCGTAAAAGGATTGGCCCAGTGAAATCCGTCTTTCTTGACAGTGCCGACATATTTGCCGAAAAGAATCAACACCCTGGCTTCGTTTGGCTGTAACGTGAAAAATCCCGCGGACAAAAATATTGCCAGCAAAACATTACATATCACTGTCAAAACGAGCACAAAGTTCGGCTGCTGTCCGTGTTTGACGGCATAGATAATAATCGCCGGCACAAGCAGCCACAATGCTATTGTTATTGGCAGCATTAACCAACCGTTCAATCTTTCAACTTGACGCTCTTGCATTTTTTTCTCCTTAAATCTCAATAATAAATATCATTATGATATTATTATAATATCACAAAGACTTTATGCAATAAAAAAACGGAGTTTTTTGAAAAAATCTTTAAAATCCCCATTTTCGCCCCAAAAACCAACAAAAAAGGCCGATTTTTTTAAATCGGCCTTTGGAAAAATCTTATCGACAAACAGAGTTTTAAATCCCGCCGTCAACAACCCATCGCTTGGCTGGATTATCGTTTCTAATTGCGAGATTAAATTTTTTAACAGAGCCATTTTTAAGTTTGATTTCATACGGCACAAACCAACCTGAACCAGGGCGGGCATACCCCTTTGACTGGAATGGTTCGCCGATGCTGATGATTTCCAGTCCGCCTAAATACGACTTAATTTTTTCATCAACAGCGGTTGCCGACCAGAACTTCAAAAATTCGTCCCAGTCTTCTTTCGAGCATGCATCAAAAAAGGCTTGTGCGACTTCTTTCGGACTCATTTTCACATATTTTTCATTGTCCGGCAGTATCTGCGGCTGGCTGTACCAAATCATATTTTTCGGCAAATCCAGTACAAAGACACCATCGTCAATTTCTATATTGTATTTGATATCCGTAATCTCAAAAATCAGGACATCCTTATCCTTAGTGTGGACATATACTTGAAGACCTTCCAGTAATTTTGTCTTTGCATCAAATCGATAAACTTTCAAATGGTCGGAACCGGTGATAAACGTGTTTCGCAGATAGTCACCCTCAGGAACATCCGCTGCCATCTCGACCTCAAGCATAATTTTGTCCTGTCCCCCAATGCTTTCGTGGCGTAGCAAAACTTCACGGTCAGGATTATTCTTCGCACTTTGCAACTCACTATCTAATAAATCCTGCACATTTAATAAGCGTCCCGACCAGGAGTCGAAACAGCCCTGAGGTAAAGGTCTTTTCTCCAGGACACCTTCATTGGGACGAATGAGCATAAGCGTGCTTTTACCGTCCATAAGGAGAACACGTCCCGGTTTTTCCACTCGCCACTGGACTTGTCCGTTTTTGTCTGTGCGTTTCCACATTTCAATCGGCACAAAATCATAATCCAAACCAATCAATGAAAAATTATCGGCCGGCAAAGTGCGCATTTTCGCTTTCATATGCACCGACCATACACCTGATACCGCTTCAATTGCGTCCTGCAGCACCTGTGTCGCCGCCGATGCCGTGGGAACAGATTTATTAAAAATATTTATAGTCAAAACCGCCGCGATGATTATTATCGCAGCAGCAGCAAATTTTGTTATTTTACTTTTCATAATTATTCTCCATACACCTGGCTGTAAATCAGCCGGTTTTGTTGTTTCTGTTTCTTTATACGCCGTCAACATATCATTCAGTATGAGTCTGTCAGCATTTCCGCTTAATGGTAAAACTAAATCTTTTATAAGTTTTTCTATATTTTCCCGAGAATTCATTTTTCTAATTTCCCGTCTAAAATAGTATGAAGCTTCTTCAATCCATATTTGTATCTTCCGTTAACCGTGCTGATTGATGCCTGCTGCATTTTTGCAATCTCTCTAAACTTGAGACCTCCTTTAAGATGGAGTATTATCACTTCCCGCTGCTCGAACGGAATTTCGGACAGGGCGCCTATCAACAACTTCGATTTTTCATCAGCTTCAAGCAGGCTTTCCGGACAATCCGAATCCCGGCCATCTCAATTGGCCGATTCTGTCTGCGGCGAAATTCATCACGAACCCGATTGACAACGCAGGCCGTTAAATAATTCCTCAGGCTTGTATTAATCTGCAGATGCCCGACATTTTCGGCAAAAGATACAAAAACATCGTGGATGATGTCTTCTGCGGTATGAGTATCGTGCAGCATTGAGCCGGCTATGGTTTGCAAATTATCTTTGAACTTTTCATAGAGCAGGCACAGAGCATCGCTCTTGCCCCGTTTCAGTTTCCATATAAGCAACTTATCCTTGAACATCAAAATCTACCGCAATTTAGGCCTAAAATGAACGTTCACTAATTATATGACGGATTCAGCACCTGTTTTTATATAACCATAACAATTATTTTGCCAGGTTTGTATGTAAAGAACGGGTCTTTGCCTAAAAAATCAACAAAAAAGGCCGATTTGAAGAATCGGCCTTTGACTTTAAATTCAGTCTATTGTCACTTTGGCAAATTTTCAGGCGAAACTTCCTTCACGCTTAAATCGCCGTAAATAACGCGATAATTTTGCGCATCCCTGGGCCGATACCAGAATATCGGTTTATCAGCATCGCCTAATTTTACGCCGCGGCCTGCGTAACGATAATCAATGCCGTTTGGTGCAAGGCGCTGAAAGAATACCATTCCTTTCCCAAATGTCATACCGAGTTTTGTTCCATCTTCTTTCGAGATATTCGACTGATGGATTTTTTCTCCCATCAAAGGAGTAGCTTTGAGATAGTCTTCAATACTTATGTTTTCGGGGAAATTGCCGTTCAGAACATATTCAGACCATATACGCAGACTTTCAATAAAATCCTGCTCGGTAAATTCGTTCATATTTACTTCGGTTTTTTTCAACGTATAGCCTACCGGCACATCCATACTGAACAAAGACTCATCTACTGGAACATCAAATTCGATATTTTTGAGAACTGCCGACACTGGTCCGAACTGCAGCTCGATACGTATCGGTTTGGCCGTTTGAGGGTCGGCCCAGATTGTAATCCCGCCGTTTTGACGTTTTGACTGAAAACCGACAGCGTCAAATCCGTTTAGATTACGATGACCAAGCCGCTCAACCGACATATCATTTAAATCGGTAATGATTTGCCGGATAATTTGAATAAAACTTTTATGTTCCTCCTGCAGCGGCCCTTTTATATCGAGATTCACGGCAGTTTTCTTTTTTTCGTTCAGAACGAGCATTTTGGCCTTGTCCAGATCGATTATCATAACAGCGTCCATATTCGATATCGTTCTTCTAACTTTATTGTCAGAAACGATATCGTGCATAACCGGCCCGTTTTCATCTTTTCCCATAAATCCGTCGAATATTATAGTTCGGGCATTCATTATCGGCTTGATAACATCTGCAAAAGTTACATTTGTCTTAAATGGGCTGACATTAAAATATATACCTATAATCGCTGCTATCACTATTATCGCAGCGACTGCTAATTTTGTTATTCTGTTTTTCATAACTATTCTCACAATCTCAAGCGGACGATTAACTCCGCCAGCTTGTTTAAGTCTTAGATTCTGTTCACGAATAATCCGATTAAATACGACACTTTCAAAATTGGCCGATTGCTTACTTTTGGCATCGGAGGCTATTCTGTTACCAAGAGCCGTCAATTTATCCATTTCAGCCTGACACAGCCGGCAATTTTTCAGATGTGATTCAAGCTGCTGTTTCTGTTCATCCGGCAAAAGCCCTTCAATATATTCAACAAGTTTTTCTCTAATTTCTGTGCAGTTCATTTTTGCACCTCTTCAAGCAATCGGCGTAATTCTGTATAGGCCCTTGAGAGTGTCTTTGTTACTGTGCCGAGCGGTATATTGAGACTTTTCGCAATCTGCTGACAGGATTGATTGGCATAGAATCTCAGCAGAATTACTTCCCTGTAAGAATCAGGCAGCCTTGCAAAAGCCCGCTGCAGTTCGAAATCGTCTCCAGCTTTTTGCTCTTTGCCCTGCTGCTCGGCCAATAAATCCATATCAACGAGTTGGTTTCTATTTCTCATTTGTTCTTTCGCCACTCTGGTTGCGATGCCAAGCAGCCAGGAAGAAAAAGAATCGCGATTTTTCAAGTCTTTCAGGCCGAAATACGCCCGGACAAAGGTTTCCTGCGCCACCTCTTCAGCATCGGTTCTGTTGCCTAATTTACTTGTCAAATAAGCTGTTACAGCCGTTTGATACCGCCTTATAAGATGGCGGAATTCATCCGGCTTGCCGTCTAAGCACTGCTCAATTAAGTATTTATCGCTTTCTGCCATTTACATCTCAAAAAGCCATTATAAGAATCCGAATTCTCAATATATAGTGCGAGAAACCCCCATGTTGCGACAAAAAAATCCATAAAAAAACGCCGTTTGTTTATCACAAAACGGCGCTGGTTAGCTGCAAAAAACTTAAATGCTATTCAATTTCTTGCGTAAAGCCATAGGGGCCATAGACAACGCAGGACGATTTCCCGCCAACCTGGCGAAACTGAACTATCATCTTATCTTCAGCCTTTATGCCGTCTTTATGTTTGAAAATTACCGGCACGGCCGCGAGTGGCCCAAGTTTTGAACTGCCCATTTTACAGATTTGTCCGATTTTTATTAATTCCACGACCTGCTCACCCTGACCTTTCCTCAAAATAAAAGACCGTAAATCTTCGTCATACCAATTCCTAGCTAATGGGCAAAGTTTCTTGAATTGTTTCACATCTCCGGCAATATCAGCCTCGTAAATTTGTTTAACTATCTTTTCGCAGGCCTGCTGCTGGCTCAGACCCTCAGCGGATATGCCGTCGTCAGGACTGCTGAGCAATCCGATATTTTCATTAGGAATAGTCAGCGGCTTTTCCACATATTTGGGATTGCCGGGCAGCTTGACATCGAATAAATCTTTGGAAAGTTCTTCATAATAGGTAATTTTAGAAGCCTCAAACGTCGGCGGACCGCTTCTGTCGGGATGGTCCCACATCTTCATCGCTACGGGCAGTTTGGTTTCAGTGTCGAATTCGATTACGTATTCGTTGAAGCCGTTGACATTTTGGATGCTGCCGATAAGGGTAGCGCGCCCGCCTCCCGTTGCGGGGTCTTTGCTTTTTATTATTTTAGTGCCTTCCATTTTGCCGAGCATCTCCAGCAGCGGCGGGCCAAGCCACGGCGATGCTCCCGCAGTAACGGCATTCTCGTAATAGACGGTGTTTTCCTGCGGTATGTAGGTATAGGTGCTGCCGTCTCTGACCCACTGAATGATTCCATTAGTGATATGAGTAAGGCAGTCCTGCGATGAAGTTTTCGATTTATTGGCCTGCATCCATATTTCAGTTCCTTTTTCCTGACCGTCTATTGTTACTGTGCCGACCATACACAAGCCTCCGAAATTCCGAAGGGCTTCTATCGACTCACTCAACGCCCAGGCAGGGGCAGCTGTTTGCTTTAAGAAAAGAATCCCGAGCGTTGCCGCGAGAACTACCGCCGCAGCACTTACTAATTTTGTTATTCTGCTTTTCATAATTATTCTCCATACGCCCGGCTGTAAATCAGCCGAAATGTTCATTTTAGATTTTTCATACGCTGATAACGCATCATCAAGAATTTGTTTATCTTTCTCGATGGGCATCACAGCGGATGATTTTTTTGTCTTAAAAAACGCTTTGACTAACTTTTCTATATTTTCTGCAGTATTCATTTTTATACCTCACCATCTAAAATTGACCGCAGTTTGTCTATTCCATATCGATATCGGCTCTGAATCGTATTAAGCGAAACGCTTTGCGATTTGGCTATCTCTTTAAACGTTAACCTGCTTTGAAAATGCAGGATTATTATCTCCCGCTGCTCGTAAGGCAGTTGTGTCAGGGCAGAATTGATTTTCCGAACGCGCTCACTTGACATTGCCAGCCTGTCCGGCTGATTTGAAACTGGGCCTGCGATTTCCATATCTTCAACATCTAATGCCGATTTGATTCTGTCCCTGCCTAAATTACGCACGCGATTTGCGATAGAGGTTAACAGGTAGCTTTTCAGATTGCTTCTTAATTGGAGTTTACCTGCCGATTGCGCAAATGAGACAAAACAATCGTGAACAATATCTTCAGCGACTGTTTTATTATTTGAAAGAGCGATAGCCAGACCCAGCAGGCCATTTTTATATTTTTCATAGATTCTGCAAAGAGCGGCACTGCTGCCCTGCTTAAACTTCCATAATAGCCATTTGTCTTCAAACATAGATATCCTGATTAGTTTCGAAACCTGCGGTCGCTGCTATTATGACACACAATTTGCCATTTTAGTCTTTTAAAAAGGCCGATTTGAAAAAATCGGCCTTTTTAAAAGACTAAAATCCGTCATTAATTCTCATCAAGCCGGCGAGGGGTCTGCCTGTATTATTCTCCGCTGTTTGCGCCTCGATATAAACAACCAGACAATCAGCCTAATTATGCAGATTATGCCGAGAGTTAGAATATTTATTAAGTTTATCCAGGCTGCAATTATAAGATTGATAGGCATTAAACCTAAACCACTCCTTCCCACGCCCACCGATAACAACCCTGTTCCCGTAAGACCCATAGTTCCCATAAAGCCCAGAGCTATTGCCCCATAAGCCCAACCGGCAGGTGAAATGGCTAAATATCCCACAGCTGTAATCAAACCTATCGTAAGAGCCCCGAAAGACCACAAACCTGCCGCAAAAATACCATAAGACACAACACCGCAGGCGATTGGGCCAAAAGCTATAACGCCGACCGCGCGAGGACCAATAGCAATAAAACCACGAGCAGTGCCTTTTGTCCTTATATCAATCCACGGAAACCTCGGTCTTAACCCGTAGCCGATATTTCTCGGATTGCCGTGAGTTTCGATAGCCTGAAATATTGCGTCCTGGCGCTTTATGCCTTGCGCCTCTAACTCCTCAATCTTCTTGAGCAAATGGTCTTTTAATTCCATCCTGATTTTGGCAGCGTCAGCTTCGCTGCGATTGGCGTAAACCATTATATGGTCGAGATATTTTTCCAATGCCTGACTCATAATATTATCCTTTCCATAAAGGTATAGGGGCAAGTCTGCCAGTCGGGGCGAGGACTTTTTCAATTACTTTTGCCATCGTTTGCCACTGAACATAATTGGCCGACAAGGCTTTTTTGCCTTTAGATGAAAGTCGATAGTATTTACGTTGCCGGTTGTTTTCGGCATCAGACCAGTAGGAAGTTATCAGGCCTTTTTCCTCGAGACGATGAAGAACAGGGTAAATAGTGCCTTCGCCCATTTGCAGCAGCCCTTCAGCACGACTATTCAGTTCCTTAATTATAGCATAACCATAACTTGCGCCTGATTGCAGAATTGCCAGCAAAAGTGTCTCAACGTTACCATCCAGCGTTTGTTTTTTAAGATGTTTCATAGCTAAATCTCTGATTTTTAAACAAAAACAACGATATTTTCCTAAAAATACCTTACAGCATAAAGTATTATACTATACACTGTAAGGTATGCAAGATAATTTTGAAATATTTTTTAAATTCCCTGTTTTTACCCCCAAAAACCAACAAAAAGACCGACTTTTTCAAATCGGCCTTTATGGAATTATTTCCTTACATCCTTGCTTTCTTTTAATTTTCTATTCCGCCGAAACGCCGAGACGTTCAGCAATACTGTCGAACTCATCGAGTGAATAAAATTCGATTATTATTTTGCCGCGCTGGCCGTTCTTGCGTGCCTGAATTTTTACCATTGTGCCGAGCCTGCTGCGGATTTTTTCTTCAAGGTCTCTTATGTGCGCTGGTTTTTCAACTATCAATTTTTGTCTCGTCTCATCTTTCTCGCTAAGCGCGAGCCTGACAAGTCTCTCAACTTCGCGGACACTCAGCCGCCCTGCCAGTGCGCGATTAGCAAGTTTCTTTCTCAAATCATCTGTCGGCAGTGAAAGAATCGCCCTTGCGTGTCCCATATCCAAAGAACCGTCGATAAGCATCTGCTTTACCTCGGCAGGCAGATTTAATAGCCGAATATAATTTGCTACAACTGAACGGTCCTGGCCGAGTTTCTGCGCAGCCTGTTCCTGAGTCAGGCCGAAAGTCTCCATAAAATTCTGATATGCCTTGGCCTTCTCAATTGGATTCAGGTCTGCCCGATGAATATTTTCCACCAAAGCAAGAGCAAGCATCTCAGAATCTTCTGTTGCTCTTATCATCGCAGGTATCTTGTTAATTCCGGCTATTTCGGCTGCTCTAAATCGCCTTTCCCCAGCCACAATCTCAAATCTGCTGCCCTTCCGCCTGACTACTATTGGCTGGATTATGCCATTGACTTTGATAGAGTCAGCAAGTTCCCTAAGCTGCTGGTCGTTCCAGGTAGTTCTTGGCTGAAATGGGTTTGGGTCTATGTCATTAAGGTTTAATTCTGCGAGATTTTTCTGTAACTCATTGTCAATAGGGAAGTTAGATACATTATCTCCCAACGCAGTATCGGAGTTTTCTTGTCCGATATTCATTATCGGACCTATTAGCGATTCAAGTCCCCTGCCGAGATGTTTTGGTTTTTCTTTTTTTGGTGTTGTCATATACAGTTCCTTTTTTATAGACTTGTTCATCCTTGTAAGAGTTAATTGCCACAGTTTTAGCAGATTAATTTTCGGTTTTCCAGTAAAAAATGCTAATTGTTCCACGTGAAACAAGTATTTTTTGAGATAATAGGAATATAGCGTCAGCGAGCAATGAAAAAAGAAGCTCAGCTTAATATGTCCAAATCCTGGAGAAAGTGTTTGGCGTATTTCTGTTCCACGTGAAACTTTTTCAATATATTCCTGTGAAATTAAATATAAGGCCAAGTGCAATCAAATCAAAATTTGAAAATACTTAATTAGAATTGGCAAAATTTCACCTGTGCAATTGAGCTAATCTTTTTCGTTTTTGATTTTGTTGTTTTAACAACAAACATACTTTATTTGTTTCAATGGCAGGGGGCAATAAAAATTATTAGACCATCTGCCTACGTTCTGATAAACTTTGCTCAATAAAATTTTTGATAAAGGAGCAAGAAATATGATTACAGCACTTGAACAGTATGACCCGCAAATGTATGAGCTTCTGCGTCAGGAAGGTGCTCGTCAAAGTGCCTGCATTAGACTCATTCCTTCGGAAAACTATGTCTCTAAAGCAGTTATGGCTGCTACTGGAAGCTGCCTGACCAATAAATACGCTGAAGGTTATCCCGGCAAACGCTATTATGAAGGCCAGCAGATAACCGACCTTGTAGAAGCTATCGCCATTGAAAGGGCAAAGAAGCTTTTCAAGGCCGACCATGTAAATGTTCAGTCTCATTCAGGCGCTGTGGCAAATCTTGCGGCTTACAGCGCGCTTGCTGCCGTCGGCGAAACGATTATGGGTTTAGCTCTTCCTTATGGCGGACATTTAAGTCATGGCTGGAAGGTAAGTTTCACCAGCAAAGTTTTCAATTCGGTTAGCTACGAAGTTGATCCTGAAACAGGGCAGTTCGACTTCAACAAAATCGAAGAGCTTGCAAAGAAAAACAAGCCGAAAATTATCATCACTGGTGCAAGCGCCTATCCGAGAAAAATAGATTTTAAAACATTCGGCGAAATTGCAAAACGTGTCGGCGCTTATCATTTAAGCGATATTGCTCACATCAGCGGTCTTGTCGTTGCCGGACTTCATCAAAGTCCGGTGCCTTATGCCGATGTTGTTTCAACAACGACGCATAAAACTCTTCGCGGACCAAGAGGGGGGATGTTATTATGCACCGCAGCTCTTGCTGAAGCGATTGACAAAGCGGTTTTCCCGGGATTGCAGGGCGGCCCGCATATGCATACAATCAGCGCGCTTGCTGTTGCACTCAAGGAAGCAGATTCGCCGGAGTTTGTTGCTTACGTTAAGCAGATTGTCAAAAACGCAAAAGTCCTTGCCGAATCTCTTATAGAAAAAGGTTTCAAACTCTTCAGCGGCGGCACTGACAATCATCTGATTCTCATTGACCTTCGCAGCAAAGGCATCCCCGGCAAAAAACTCGCAAAGGCTCTCGACAGGGCGAGAATCGAAACAAACTATAATACAATCCCCGGCGACCCTGCGAAACCGTTTAATCCAAACGGCGTTCGCATCGGCACGCCTGCCGTTACGACAAGGGGTATGAAAGAAGAGCAGATGAAAATTATCGCTTCGCTGATTGCCAGAGTTGCCGAGAATATCGACAACGAAGAGGCTATTGCGCAGGTCGGCAGAGAATCGCTTCTCCTTTGTTCACAATTTCCCGTGCCGGAGCATTTTATAATACCTGAAAAAAGATTTTCGCTCAGTTAAAATCTTAAGTTAACTCTCGTTGATGGAGCAGCAAAATGAGCAACGGTAAACTTAAAACCGCCTGTCTGGGACTGGGAAGGGGGGCGGATGAGCTGCTTTCGCTTGCACGTTCAACGGAGCTTTATGATATTATTTCCATCGCCGACAGCAGTCTTGCAGCAGCACAGCAGGTCGCGCAGAAATTTAGTTGTGCTGCATTTGATGATTACAGGCAATTCACTCTGCAAAATCAGCCTGATGTGCTTATTGTTGCAGAACCTTTGTATAAGTGTTCGGAATTTGTTAAAACCGCTATAAGTAAAAAATGTCATATTCTCAAGCTCATTCCCTCTGCGGCAAAATTCGAGCAGGCAGCCGAGCTTATAAATCTCGCTGAAAAAAATGACGTTAAATATATAACTGCCTGCCCTGCAAGATTTGCCCCGGGTTTCGAGCGATTGAACGATTATTTGAAAACCGTTGACAAGCGGCAGTTTTATTTTATCAACGTGTGTGCCTCGTTCGGCGATGATTTTTTCCAGCCGATTGTATCGTATAATCAGGCGGACAGGAAACTCTCCGGCGGGGGGGTTCTGCTTAACGATTGTTTTGAACTAATAAGTTTAATCGTCGAAAATTTTTCTCTGCCGCAGCAGATTTACGCCCTGGCCGCAAATAAAAGCGCAGACAAATTAGCAAAACAATATCTTGGCGAAGATACAATTACAGCATCGCTTGTCTTCAAAAATGGCCTTATCGGCACTTTCTTAGCTGCCAATCCATCAGGTTCAGCAGCAGCGCCTCCGGTAAGAATTTGTGGTGCAGAAAATAATATTGTTGCTACGCCTAACAGGCTGGCTGTCTATGACAACGATGGAACTTTAATCAATGAGCATAAATATCCTTTAAAACCGGAGAAGTGTATAACGGAAATGTTCATAGACGTAGGCAGGGCACTGCTCAAACCGGCTGCTTACAAGCTGCGAAACAGCTCCAGGCTTGACCTCGCAACAATGGCGTTTATCGAAGCAGCTTATCTAAGCGTTAAAACCGCAACGCCTGAATCGCCCGGGAAATTTTTTGAAATATCCGAAAAAGAAAAATCCCCATTCGCCTGACGCCTATGAAATTTAATCCGAACTTCTTTCTTTTCTATACATTAGTCATAACATTGTTTATTGACGGTTGTGTTTCCATTCAGCCGCGAGCCGGCAAAACTGCAATCAATTGTTCCGTGCTGATTAAAACCTGTAATGCAGGTTTTTCGGTTAAAGGCAAATCAATTAGATACACAAAATTCGGCTCCGGCTCCAATGTCACATTGTTAATCGGCTCAATTCACGGCGATGAACAGGCAGGTGCATCACTGCTCAAAAAATTCAGCTATTATTTAAAAGACAACCGTGACTTGCTTTGCGGCAAAACTGTAATAATTGTGCCGATTGTTAATCCGGACGGTTTCGTCAAAAAAACGCGTTTCAATGCAAACAGTATTGACCTTAACAGGAATTTTCCTGCCGACAACAGGATAAACGACGCCAACAATGGATATTTTGCGCTTAGTGAGCCGGAAAGCTGGGGCCTTTACAGGATAATCAACACTTATAAGCCTAATAAAATCCTGACATTACACGATACATTAGGCTGTATTGATTATGACGGCCCCGCAGAAACCCTGGCTGGCGAATTAGCTTCGAAATGCGGACTGCCTGTTCGCAAACTTGGTTCTCGTCCCGGCTCTCTCGGCTCTTACGTAGGCTTGATACTTCAAATGCCAATAATTACTGTTGAGCTTTCCGAAGAAGATACGAAACTTTCCGGGAAAAAACTTTTGAACAATTATAAGGATATGCTCATCGAGGCCATCAGCTTTTGAATTAGTTGCCGGCTATTTTTGTTTCAAGCAGATGCTGAACGTGCTTTAAAATCTGCCGAATATCTTCCGTATCGGGCAGAAATGTTACTAATTGTTCGAGAAGTTTCCGCTTTTTTATTTCTTTAAGCGTTACCGCAAAATTTACATCTATTATCCAGCCCAGCTGCCCTATTACCATATCATTGAGGGTCTTGAAATCCTTATAGGCTATCGTCCTGTTATCGAGAACAGCCTGGACAATATGTTTTGAATATTTATTTTCCGCTGACAAGCCCAGGGTTCCGAGATATTTGTTGGGATTTTTCCGCAAGTCTCCAAGCCAGTTTATCGCCACATAATAAATATCAAGTTTATCACAGTCGCGCACTAATTTTGCGATAAGTTCCGTTTGCTCATCAAGATTTTTTGGCAGCTCTTTTTCTCCATGAAACCTTATTGCCTCTTCAACAATTTCTTTTTCCTGCCGTGAAAGACAATCGAGAACTTTGTTCTCGGCAAGAATCTTAAGAGCAATCAGGCTGTGATTCTCGGTTCCGACATCATTATATGCTTTATACTTCATAAACTGCTCGAACCTGCCGACATCATGAAACAGCACTGCTGTTTCGGCGAGCATTTTTTGATTATCGTCCAAACCGAGTCTTTCGGTTATCAGTTTGATATCAATACACATCCTGCGGGTATGATTGTCTTTAAGGGCGATGTTTTCGTTTGTCAGTTCATCATCGCCGTAAAATATGCCAACATAGTCGTAAAACCATTTCTTAAATTGTTCGAGCTGTTCTTTCGTCATAATTTCCTTTTTTTATAAAACTATTAATTTACCGCAAAAATGCATTTCGTTCCATACTCTATTGGGAAAAATCTTGCACTCTCAGCTTTTTTCTTTTAATATCCTGATGTCTTTGTACTTTAGTGGCTAAGTTAAGGAGTAATCAAATGCCGACAATTAAAGACGTGATTGTCAGAAAACCTACCAAAGAAGAAATAAAGGAATGCCAAACCTGGCCGATATGGACCTGCGAAAAAAGCACATTTGATTGGGATTACACACAGACTGAGACTTGTCTGATTTTGCAGGGCAAAGTAACTGTCAAGGACAGGCCCGGCAGCGGGGCGGTTTCATTTGGTCCCGGCGACCTCGTTATTTTCCCCAATGGTCTAAGCTGCACCTGGCAGGTAAGCGAAGCGGTTAGAAAACATTACAATTTTAAGGATTGAAGAATTAAAATACCTCTTTGAAGCTGCTATGCCGGAATTTTCAATCCTTCAATAAAAATAGTCGCTTCCGGCTGGCTTGGACGCGGTCACAGCACCGCTCCTTGCCCTACTACAAGGCAACCCGCCGGAGGCGACTGCAAAAAGTATCCACTTTTTACTATCGCCTTGAGTAGAAACCATATCTACAATTATCTCCTCATCAGTGCCAATGGTATGTCAGTTCAATAAACTTAATGTTTATCTAAATTAACTATTCTTCCTGGTTTGCCTTAACAATACTGTCCTTTTTTATATTGTTAGCTTTCGGGAAAATAAATGTAGTTCTTTTGTCCGCAATAGCTTTCCCAAGATTTAACATTGTATCATTGCCAAGCTTATCTACTTCCAGCGGCTTTATAAAGAAATTGGCTATAAAAGCCTCAAAATCACCTTTAAAACTCTCAGCCTCTGTTTTTTTGCGGACAGATGCCAATTTTATAGCCATTTTGGGGTTGTTTTCACTTCTTTTGAAGGTCAGCGAGTTCACCCTTGCTATTATTTCATTATATTTATTTTCGTATTTATACTGTCCGTCCTGGGGCACAACGCTATATAGCCCGGCAGTTACAGGGCTTGGGCCTCCTGCATTGAAATTTACAATTACTTCCGTTACGGTTTCTTCTGAACCGTTAATTGTTCCCCTAACCTCAAAAAGACCTGTTCCTTCTCCTTCGAATCGAATCCAATTTAGTATGTTTATCAGCAGCTCTCCTTCTTTCAGGTTATCAGTGTTTCTCGCTATCATTTCTGCAGGGTCGAATATGTATTTCTGAAAGCCTTTTCCCTCCATTGTAAATCCACAAGTCGCATAAAAGGATTTTGAATCCGCCGTTTTTTTATATGAGATACTGCCTCCCTGCTGCTCGTTGTCAGCGCTGGTTTCTCTAATAACGGACACCGGTGATATCAGCGGAATAAAATACATAAATGATGAAGCAGGATTTTTTTTGGATGCCTTTTCATCATAATCCAGCACAACGGCAGGACCGCTGCTTTTTTTGCCGGCCTTGATGGATTTACTGCTGCCCGGACGATTAGGCTCAGAACTTATCCCGACACCGGCCGTTAAAAGCATAATACAAACAATAATAAGGGCATATAAACGCATATCTTATATATAATCTTTTTACGAAATAATCTAAACCTTTTTTTATTTTTATTGAGAATAAGGAAATTTCTTAATTTATTATCGGGCAAGGCATTTCTGTATATCCTAATGATTCTGAGTTAAAAGGTTTGCTTTTGACCTTTTTCAGCTCTGATAGTATAGTTATCTTGATATAACAAATTGTGATATCAAGTTGCTAATTTTGGAGAGTTTCACAGTGAGCAAAAACATAGAGACTATCATTCCAATCGAGCGGATATAAAAGCATTTTCCTCGTAAGAGGTCATAAGATTATTTTTGACAAAGACTTGGCCGACTTATACGGCGTTACTACTATGGCACTGAATCAAGCTGTTACCCGAAATATTACACGTTTTCCCGAAGATTTTATGTTCCAGTTGAATAGGACAGAATTCCAAAACTTGAAGTTTCATTTTGGCACCTCAAGTTGGGGTGGCACAAGAAAATTACCGAGAGCTTTTACAGAGCAGGGCGTTGCGATGTTATCAAGCGTTCTCCGAAGTAGAAAAGCCATCGACGTGAACATCGCTATTATGAGAACATTTGTAAAACTTCGCCAGATTTTGGCAACTAACGATGCGCTCAGACGAAAAATCGAGGCAATGGAACGCAAATACGATGAGCAGTTTAAGTTCGTTTTTAATCTTTTGTCCGAAATGACTTTGGCTGATGAAAAACCGAAGCTGAAAATCGGCTACCTTTCCGAATCAAAAGGATATAAAAAATAAAATATGAGATTTTTTAAACAAATTAAAAATTGGGCAAGAAAAAGCATTACGCCTCTTATATTCGCAATACTGTTCATTCTTTTAGGACTCGCTTTGGACCTCCCGCCATATGAAAAATTTATTGTGTGGGAAGGCAGACTTGAATTGGCTGCAAAATTCATCCTTGCAACTCCATTATTTATTTTTACAACTGCCCCTTTGGTCCCAACTCTAATCTGGCTTGGTTCTTGTGGATTTATAATAGGGCTCGTATTCCAGTTCTTATGGCTTAAAGGAAAGTCGGGTAAGATAGTTATCATTATTATCCTTCTGTTAAATGTGCCTCCGGGGTTATTTTTCTTTTTTATCAGCAATGCTCGTTATGAAAAGCCTGAAAGCTGCGAGAAATATTTCTCACAAACTAACGGCTTAAAAATCGTTGCTTATCCGGAGAAAGGTTTCCTAGGCAATACACAATTATTTTATTTGGCGACTTATGATGCAGGAAATCATTGGAACCAGATTATGCACTTTCGCACTCATGACCCTATCAACCCTAATTTTGATAATTTAAGATATCTCGACCCCAACAATTATTGGGTTTGGATGGGATGGCAATTAGCTGTTACGCATAATGGCGGCAAGACGTGGTTTGTCTGGAATCCCCGCGAAACGTGGAAAAGCTGGCGATGCTGTAATTACAGGCTGATCAGAGAAGTATCTTTCGAGTCTGCACAAAATGGTATGATGTTTCTCGATCCTATTGGAGCTGTGGAGAAATCTCACCTCTATACAAATGACGGCGGAAAAACGTGGAAAGAAAATAAAGAATAAAAAAGGCCGGCATTAGCCGGCCTTTTTAAGTTCTGGAGTAGGGTGGTTCTATTTTACCTCATCGTCAATCCAGCCGGTAAGCTCCTTCAAATCCTTCAGTGTAATATCGCCCATATGCGCGATTCGGAATGTCAGGTCTTTCAGTTTCCCGTATCCGTTGCCAAATGCCGTATTGTGCTTAGCCTGAACAGCTTTTATAACGTCGCCAACGACAATACCCTTTGTGTTCTTTATTGTCGTCAAAGTATTCGATGCGTATTTTTCTTCGCAGAACAGCTCAAACTTCTGCTTTGCCCAGCTTCTGACAAAATCACCCATTGCCTTATGTCTTTTCCAGACATTTTCCATACCTTCCTTGACTAATTTATGACACTGATAATTCAACGCCATAATGTGCGGAATGGCAGGGGTGGTGGGGGTCTGGTCTTTCTCTGCGCTCTTTGCGAACTCCTGGAAATCAAAATAATAGCCGCGGCCGGTAACTTTTTTGCTCTTTTCCATAGCCCGTTTGCTGACTGCGAAAACTGTCAATCCCGGCGGAATCGCAAACGCCTTCTGAACTGATGCAAACACAACATCCCAGCCTAACTGATCGAAATGCATAGGCAGGCCGACCATTGCGCTTACCGCATCGACAAATACCAACACATCAGGATATTTCTTTTTCATCATCTCCGCGATTTCATAAACCGGGTTCATCAGGCCGGTGCTTGTTTCGTTATACATCAATGTTATTGCAGCATATTTGCCGCCGGCAAATTTTTTGTCTATCATTTCCGCCGTTGTGGCCTGGCCCCATTCGACTTTCAGCTCTTCGACATTTCTGCCGCAGCTTCTTGCAACACTTGCCCACTTATCGCTAAAGGCCCCGCACATCGTGGCAAGCACCGTCTCATTGTGGTCAACACAATTGCGGATACTGCCTTCCCAGATGCCTGATGCGCTTGATGTGCTCAAAAAGACGTGCTGCTCAGTAAATAGAATTTTCTTCAGCATATCCACTGTTTCTTTGTGCAGTTGAGCATACTCTTTACCCCTGTGGCCAAGAGTATATTTGCTTAACTGCTGTAATACGTCGGGCAGGACATGCACAGGCCCGGGTATAAACAACCTCGGCGGATTTTTCCAGTCAACCATCTTATTACCTCCAAAAATTATTAAAGTTTATTTATTGTTAATCCAGAAAATATTTTAGGATAGAAAAACGTCGATTTCTGCGGCATTTTTTCATTCGCTGCCGCGACCTGCTTTACCTGTTCGGCCCTGGTCGGGTTCATAAAAAACAAAACCTGTTTTTCGCCGCTGTCCACCTTTGCCATCGCTTCGTCAACCGCGCTGCCGACATCCTTTATATACTCGATATTCGTCTCGCCCGCAAGCTGTGCATCACCAATCCCAAGCAATCCTTCTAAAATTAGCTTGTGCAGCACTACCACATCCAGCGATTTTGAGGCTTCGCTCATAGCCAATGGCTCAAGAGCATCTTTATTCTTCAGGATAATAAAATGAAAATTTTTCCCATCGTAAATGCCGAAAGCGTTTTGGCCATTTTTGAAAGATTTGTCAAGCCGCTTCATCATTAACGATTTAGCTTTTTCCTTATTCTCGGCCTTTTGATATTCGAATTCTGTAATCTTGAAATTTGGCTGTAATTTTTTAACCAGTTCGTTAGTATCGTAATTTTTCAGATTTCCAACAAGTCTGTGTGTCGGCAGAATTACAAGCCCTTTATTATGCACATTCACAAACGCCATCATAAGCCATTGTGCCGCCGGACTTTTCGTCAGGTTATAATAATTCATCGCCGTTTCATAGCGGTGATGACCGTCGGCAATCAGCACCTCTTTTTGCGCCATTAGGTTCGCAAGCAATTTTGTATCTTCTTGTGAGTCGATGGGAAACAGGCTGTGTTGGACGCCATCATCATCTACAAACTCGACAATGCTCTTTTTGCCTGTCGTCGCCTTTTCGATGATTTTATCCGTCTCCTGTTGTGGGTCGTCATAGAGCATAAAAACAAGCTCAAATTGAGCCGCCGTCGCCTGCGAGAGTTTTAGTCTGTCCGCCTTCGGACCATCTAATGTTTTTTCGTGAGGCCGAACACCTGCGCCGAACTGCGCAAGTTTTCCTAACGCGATAAAACCGCTTCGCTGATGTTTTTTCCCTGCGATTTCGAAGCTCTGAATATAAGCGTAAATTGTTTCTCTTTCGTCTTGTTTCAGGGCTTTCTTATTCAGCCAGTCTTTGAAATATTCAGCCGCCCGGCTGTATTGATTATTTTTTTCGTTGTCGTTTGGTTTTGTCTGTCCGAGGATAATTCGGACAATATTATATTGATTCTGCTCGTAGAGTTTTTTTTGCTGGGCCGGATTGATAACATCATAAGGCGGCGCAATGCACTTTCCGTTGTCGCTGACAACGTCAGGATTAAACCGATATGCCTTAAACGCTTTTATTTCCATTTATTGCTTTTTCCTGAATATTTACAAAACCAAAGAGGCGTATTCTACCAGAATCGTCCTTTAATTTCAATAGTCGAACATTAAAATTATACATTATTTTTTTATTCCGCCTATTGGCAGCAACAACACTAAAAGATATGTTCCATTTGGCACAATAATAATCACTGATTAAAAAATCCGAAATTCGAATGCTTGTCCCCGCGAAGGCAGAGATCGAATTCCGAAACAAAAATAAAACACAAATTACCAAAATTCAAAACCATTTCACAAACACAGATAGTTTTTCCTGCTTTGAAAATTTGGATTTAAACCATTTGATATTGTTTCGTATTTCGGATTTCGTGCTTCGGATTTAATATAAATCTGGCATATTCTATTTAATCGCTATATTATTACTGCAATAATTTATAAAGGAGAAAAATATGTTTTGTCCAAAATGCGGAACGCAGAATCCCGAAAACGCAAGAATCTGTCTATCCTGCAGTCAGCCTTTGCCTAATCTCTCTGATGTATCGCAAACCGGCGTTAAAACCAGCGCACTGGCGATATGGTCATTTGTCCTTGCGATGATAGGATTATTTACCTTTATGATTACTGCTCTGCCGGCCCTGATTTGCGGCATTGTCGGCCTTGTCAAAATCAGCAATAGCAGGGGCAAATTAAAAGGCACAGGCTTTGCCATAGCCGGAATAGCAATACCAACCATCGTCTCCATTTTTATTCTGCCGATGTTGCTGGCCATATTAATGCCGGCCTTAGCCAAGGTAAGAGCCTTAAGCCAAAGAATAATATGTGGAACCAACCTGTCCGTTATCAGCAAGGCGGTAATTTCCTACGCTGATGACCATAACGATATGTATCCTCTGGCAGACAACTGGTGCGATGTGCTTATCAAAGATTACAATGTAGCTCCGAAACAATTTTGCTGTCCTTCCAGTGACGCCAAAGAAGGCCAATCAAGTTATGCTATCAATATAAATGTCGCAGGCAAAAGAGCATCTGAAGTCCCGCCAGATACTGTCCTGCTCTTCGAGACAAAGGCCGGTGTAAATCCCGCCGGCGGGCCGGAAATTCTAAGCACTGATAATCATCAAGGCGATGGCTGTAATATCTTATTTGCCGACGGTCATGTTAAATATCTTAGAAAGGAAGAACTTTCAACTCTTCGCTGGACGACAAAATGAATTACCGTTCCGTAACGGCTGATTTCCTTAACTCTTTTTATAGACATTTTACCTACACTTTTTTAGTATAATTAACTGACATTATGGAATTGAATTTATTATAAATATAGTTCTTGACTTAATATATTTTCAGGTAAGAATATAGGTAATGCAGAATCGGTAAATTATAGCATAAAGAAACAAAAACTATCATTTTTAAGGAGTATTTGAAATGTTGCGAAAAATTCTAACAGTTGCGTTTGTTGCTGCAATGCTTTTCTCATTCGGCTGCAAGAAAACCTCTACAGATACCACAACCAAGACGTCCGTAAGTACTAAGCAGGCCGTAAAGGAGGGCCAAACAACCACTGAGACCGTAAAGAAAGAGACCATCAAGGAAACAGAAAAAACCCTGAAGGATGTCAACGCTAAATAGTCCGCAAAAACAAACAATGAAAGGGCGAGGCCCTGTCTGCCAAACAAATAAATGAATTTTTTAAGGAGAACTTGAAATGCTGCGAAAAATTTTGACAATCGCATTCGTTGCCGCCTTACTTTTCTCATTCGGCTGCAAAAAAACCTCTTCGACTACCACCAAGAAGACAGTAACTACTACTACTAAGGAAGTCGAAAAGACAGTTCCAGTAGAAGACGCCAACGCAAAGTAATCCGCAAAGGCAAACAAAAAGGGGCGGGTTTACCACTCGCCCTTTTTGAATTCACTAATCAAATCCGGCTAAAAGCCGGGCGTTGCGGATGGTCCTATGACTGTTTCACGGCCGGATTATTCAATAATCATTCCCGCCTTTAACGAGGCGGCTTATTTGGGAAGCACTCTTGCTTTTGTAAGGGATGCGCAAACTTATCTGCCTAACCGCAGCGGCGAGGTCATTATCGTTGACAATAATTCAACCGACCAGACCGCCCAAATCGCTAAAAGTTTTGACTGCACTGTTGTCTTTGAACCTATCAATCAAATTTCACGTGCCAGGAACCGCGGCGCAGAGGCGGCAAAGGGTAAATACCTGATTTTTCTCGATGCCGATACGACCCTTTCAGAGCAGCTTTTAATTGAAACATTAAAATTGCTCGACAGCGGCCAAATCGCCGGCGGAGGCACCGTGCTCGATTCTTCCGGAACAAAACTTTTAAGAGTTAAACTCCTTATAAAATTCTGGAACTTTATTTCTAAATTTCGGAAATTGGCCGCGGGTTTATATTTGTTCTGTCTGAAACAAGCCTGGGTGGATATCGGCGGCTTTGACGAAACTGTTTATATCGCGGAAGAGCTTATCTTTTCTAAGCACCTCAAAAAATGGGCAAAAAAACACAATATGAACTTTCGTATTCTCGATATCCCAATCCAGACTTCCCTGCGGAAATTTTACTGGTTCAGCTATAAAAAAATGGTTTTCAATCTTGCTATTGGCTTCTTCGTAAAAGGAAACAAAGATAAATGCCGCATCTGGTATGAACGAAAGGAAGTAAGGAAATAAGGAAGAAAAGATGTAAGGAAGAAAATACAGTTTACGTCCAACGGTTGCAATGCTCGTTTCGTAGGACGTTTAACGTCTGACGTAACCGTGACGAGTATCGTAACCGTAACCGTTTGACGTTGTTCTTTACTTCCTTTCTGTTATAATCCCATCCTGTTATAAAAACTATTTTCACTGGAAATAATATGGCCTTACCTGTTGCAATGCGGTGAAGACCCGGTATATTATTATCTTGGAGCTTCCCTATATGAATAAGAAAAGAGGATTTACATTGGTAGAGCTTCTGGTTGTAATAGCCATCATTGCAATGCTGATGGGAATAATGCTCCCTGCTCTTGCAAAGTCAAAGCGGCAGGCGCAAGCGGTTATCTGTCAGGCCAACCTCAAACAATGGAGCTATGTCCTTGAGATATACGCCAGCGGCAACAATGGGCATTTCTTCGGAGGTTTTGGGGAAGGCTGGTGGAACGACTGGATTGAAGTATTGCGCCCTACTTATGTCAAGCGGGGAGGGATAACCTGCTGTCCGACGGCAACCCAACCTGCAGACGAGGGAGGGCGTGGAATCTTCGCGGCATGGAAGGACCCCGAAGGTGATTATGGCAGTTATGGCTTAAACGCCTGGGTTTGCGATATTGCAGAAGGAGCTGTTTCTCCTTCTGAAAAGGAACGTTACTGGCGGATTATCGAAAGCGGGAGGGGAAATATACCGATATTTCTGGATTCCCTTACCATCGCAGCTTGCCCGGACAATACCTCTGTCCCGCCAAACTATAGCGGTGAGTGTCCCCCTGCCCTTGACCCTATGAAGGCTCCGCTGGCAGAGCAGATGAAACCGTTCTGCATTGGTCGACATGGCCGCGTAATGACAAATTGCCTGTTTATGAATTGGTCTGTCAGGCCTGTAGGACTCAAGGAATTGTGGAAGTTGAAATGGCACAGGAAATTCGACACAAATGCTGCTCCGCCGGCCTGGCCGGGATGGATGAAAGGACTTAAAGACTATTGAGAAAGTCATTTGTTCCTCTATCTTCTGAATCATTTCGCTGTTTGGAAAATCTTCATTTAAACAGACGTGCCTTCCTGTTATAATCCCACAATGCATTAAAATAATTTGTGTCTATTCGTGTTCATTCGTGGTTGATTATTTTCTATGGCATTACCAATTGTCGCAATAATCGGAAGACCCAATGTGGGCAAAAGCTCGCTCTTTAACGCTATCGCTGGCGAGATGATAAGCATCGTTGAGCCGACCGCAGGCGTAACAAGAGACCGTGTAAGCACGATAATTGAGCACAACGACCGTTATTTCGAGCTTATCGACACCGGCGGCTACGGCATTGTCGATTCAGACCAGCTTAAAAACCACATAGAAAATCAGATTAAACAGGCTATTCTTTCCGCCTCTCTTGTTTTGTTTATTGTTGATATTCGCGATGGCTTAATGCCTTTAGACAAGCAGATTGCCCAGCTTCTGCGAAAGAATAATCTTAATGTCCTTCTCGTTGCCAATAAAGCTGATGATGCAAAAATGTTCCCGGCCGCTGCGGAATTTTCAAAGCTCGGCTTTGGCGATGCCCTTTGCGTATCAGCGACAAATAATCTCAACAAGAAGGTCCTCGTCGAAAAAATAATCGAGCAGCTCAAAGATTTGACTTCTGAAAAACCGCAGGACGTCGAGATGAAAATCGCCGTTGTCGGCAAACGCAACGCAGGCAAAAGCACCTTCACAAACGCTATTGTCGGTCAGGAGCGCGTAATTGTAAGCGAAATTCCCGGCACAACCCGTGATTCTGTCGATGTCAGATTTCAAAAAGACGGTAAAACTTTTGTTGTTATCGACACCGCAGGCGTTAGAAAAAAAAGCTCGGCAATCAAAGACAGTATTGATTTTTATAGCTATGTCAGGGCCGCAAAATCAATTCAGCGTGCGGATGTCGTTTTGCTTTTGATTGATTCTACCGAGCCTGTTTCGCAGGTTGATAAAAAACTTGCAGGGTTTATCGCCGATGAATACAAGGCCTGTATTCTTGTTGTGAACAAATGGGACCTCGCGAAGAATAGCGCATCAAGCGACGACTACGCCGATTATCTCGGCAAACTTTTGCCGCAGTTAAGCTATGCCCCGATTGCTTTTACGACCGCTACGGAAAGCAAAAATATCCAGTCGGCCCTTGACCTTGCCCGCGAGCTTTACAAGCAGGCAACGACAAAAATCTCCACTCCGAAATTGAACAAGGCCATCGAGCAAACAATCTCACAGCGTCCCGGCGGCAAGAGAGGATTTGTTCATTTCCCGAAAATCTACTATGCAACCCAGGTTGCGATAAAACCTGTTACCCTGCTTTTATTCGTCAACAAAACGGAATTTTTCGATGAAAATTATAAAAGATTCCTTATTGGCAGACTTCGCGACAATCTTGGTTTCGCCGAAGTCCCGATAAGATTGCTGATTCGCCCCAGAAGAAAAAAATGAAAAGCTGGTTGCCCTTGATTCATTACGGCGTCTGTATTGCCGGCGTATTATGGTCGGTTACAGACACAAGTTTGAATTTCGCTTCTGCGGGGTCGCCTTTTAGGCGAATTTTGTCTTCGCGAACATATTGTTGCGGAAAATTATACATCACTTTCCGCGTTACTTCCTGTTTGCCCACGTCGTCATCCTGTATCTCAAGCAGCACTTCAAAGCCGCTTTCCTCATAAGCGGCTCTTGCGTCTTCTGTTGCTACTATCGTAATACTGCCGATTTCCGGCCGTTTGATAAATTCCACTTTGTATTCGCCTGCAAGGTTTGCGCTAAAGATAAAGCCCAGCGTCCCGCTGATGGTGTATTGTTTCATATCTTCCTGCATTGCGGGCAGCTCAACTTTCACGGCCATATCGGCATATCTTATTTCGCCGCTGGCAAGTTCGATATATGGCTTCTTCTCAATAACGCCGCCGCGGGCCTGCTTTTTCTCTGCCGGTGTCGCCATTTTCACCTTTGCTTCCGTCAGCAGTTTGGAGGCGAGCATAGTTACAGTATCCGGGGTTATGCGAGCGCCGGTTATTTCGTTGCCTGTTTCGTCTATACATTTTATCGGCAGCGTTTTTTCTTTTAGTTCGACAACTCTGATTTTCTGCAGCTTATCCGGCCTTGCAGCCTGAACAGACAGCCCGTATTCGCGGATTCTATCGCTTTCAGCGAGGAATTTTTGGACATCCGGCAGACTGTATTCGCCTTCTGCGCCCATATTCTCTTTTTCAGCATCGAAGACAACATCGAGTTTTTCCTTGCCTGCGTTTATTTTGCCGGCCAGTTCTCCTATTTTTCTCGCAGGTCCTTTAAGGTCTGCCTTCACCTGAATTTCCGGTTTGCCCTCGATTGTTACCCAAAGCCTGGGGTTTGCCTTGCTGGCTGCTATGGTAATCGTCTGGTCAGGCAAATCTTTATCGAGCGATAAATCCGCCCAGACCCATATCAGGCAGGTTATAAAAATCACGAGCACCGCTTTTTTTATCTTCGCAAACATTACTTATGCCTATATAAATAAAAATCCCACATTTGTAAAGAACCAATCCCCGCTAAGGCTATTGTCTAATCTAAATGCTTGTTTTTTGATAAGTTTTACATTATGAAGGCCTTATGCATCAAACGGGCAAAACATATCGGATATTTTTAAGCGCTGCCGAGGCCAGCGGTGACAGACTCTGTGCAAATCTTATAACCGCTTTAAAACAAACAGGTTATAACTTTGAATTTGCTGGTTTAGGCGGTCAAAGAATGGCTGCCGCCGGCTGCCAAATACTCGTTGATACAACTCAAAGAGCGGCAATGACTTACAAGGCTTTCAGTCACATTCTTTTCTTCTTTAAGGTTATAAAGCAGGCTCAAAAATACTTCGCTCTGACTAAACCTGATTTTGTAATAGTTTGCGATTCGCCGAGTTTTAATTTTCATATCGCTAAAGCCGCTGCAAAGGCCAGCGTTAAAACTCTTTTTTACGTTGCTCCGCAATTATGGGCCTGGGCGCCCTGGCGGATTAAGAAATTAAGAAAACTCTGCACCGCAGGCCTTGCGGCGATTTTACCTTTTGAGCCGGAGTGGTTCGGAAAAAAAGGTTTGCAGTGCACGTTTGTTGGTTCGCCAATGCTTGAAAACATCCCGCCTGAACTGATAACTCCTAAAAATTACAGCAGATATTCAATTTCAAATGCGCATATAGCGATAATGCCCGGTTCGCGGCCTGCGGAACTAAAATCGCTGTGGCCGGCGATGCAGGAAATTGCAAAAAGGCTGAAGGCCCGGCATACGGCTATGAAATTTACGGCTGTGGCCGCAGATGAAAAAACGGCAGAAATTCTGCGGCAAAGCGAATATAAGGCTCTTCGCTGTGATTATGCCATTGATGCCGTTTATGAAACAGCGAAAAAAGTTGATTTCGCTCTGGTTGCAAGCGGTTCGGCAACATTGCAGGTTGCCGCTGCGGCTTGCCCGATGGTGATAATGTATCAGTCCAGTAAATTTCTGTGGCAGCTTGTGGGAAAGCGGCTTGTTACTACAAAATATCTTTCTTTGGTCAATATTTTGGCGCAAAAGGAGCTCGTGCCTGAATTTATGCCATATTTCGATTCTGTAGCGCCAATAGCGGCGGCTTGCGATAATCTTTTAAATGTTCCTGAAAAATTAGCCGTCCTTAGTAGCGAGCTTGCCGAACTAACAAGGCCGCTTGCCTGCGGCAGGGCGTCTGAAAAGGTTGCTCAAATGGTTATCAAGCAATTGAAAAATTCCCATTGAAATTTATCCTCTTTCTGCTATACTTACATCCGGGCAAATCACAGCTTTGTTCTCTTCAATGGAAAAGGAAGAAGGTGCAGGATGAAGCATAGCAGAGTAAGCAGAATCGTTAATATCCTGACTACGCTCCAGTCGGGACAGAAGTATGCACCGGCAGACCTCGAAAAAATGCTCGGCGTAAGCAAGCGGACGGTTTTTCGCGACCTCAGGGAGCTGCAAAGTATCGGAGTGCCATACAAATACAACTCTAAAGACGGCGGATATAGTATTGACCCCAAGTTTTTTCTGCCGCCAGTGGATTTCACCCTTGCTGAGGCGCTGAGTATCTTGACACTTGTGCATAAGGTCCGAAACCATCTGCCGATGCCGTTCAGGAATTCGGCTCTTCTTGCCGGCCTGAAGGTTGAAAATAACCTGCCTGCCGAGGTGCGAAGCTACTGCCAGACATCGCTTCATAAGGTAACCATTGCTCCTGAGCAATACACCGTAATAAAATCGCTCGATTCACTGTATAACACTATTCAAAAGGCCATTCGCAAAAAAAACGTTTTAAGCCTTTCATACAACTCGCTCTATGAGCAACAGGCTATAAATACAAATCTGCATCCGTATCATCTGCTCTATAAGAACCGCTCGTGGTATGTGATAGGTTTTTCCCAGCTTCATAAAATGATTAGAACCTTCAATCTCGGCAGGATAAAAAGTGTCGAGACGCTGGCAGACAAATTCACAGACGGGGATAATTTTGATTTATACGAATATCTCGGCAGAGCCTGGTCGCTTATTCCGGAAGGCAGGCTGTATAATATAAAACTAAAATTCTCACCTCTTGTTGCCCATAATGTCTCCGAAGTGCAATGGCACAGCACTCAACAGGCGCTGTGGAATGAAGACGGTTCGGTTGTTCTTACTTTCAGGGTTGACGGGCTGGGCGAGATTTCCTGGTGGGTTTTGGGCTATGGCGACCAGGTGCAGGTTCTGGAGCCTGCGGCATTAAGGAAAAGGGTGCTGGAAAGGGCACAGGCCCTTATCGAGAATCATAAAAAACAGTAGCGTCTTTCCTGTTATAGGTTTTGTGGATTAGCTGTTAGCCGGCCCGTGAATCACAGTTAAAGACAGGCGGCTATTTCTTGGGGCCGAAGACTTTCCTGTCATTCTGTTAATTGTTCCCTTTAAAGTAACATAGACATTTAACAGGTTATACACCGCCATCCCAAACCTTGTTTTGACACAACCATTTTTGCAATAAGGGGTTACGGCTGCTAATCCGCCCCTTCTAACAATTTTCATCTCCTTATGATTACGAATACTTTTTTAAAAAAGGTATAAGTATTATCAAAAAACAAATCCCGAAAACATTTAATTTATTACCAGGATAATCGCGCGATTATCATTGCCAAAATGACTTTTTTTGTATAGACTATCAGGCTGTAAATTGAATGGATTTTAGAATTATTTTATGAACTGCGAGGATTAGAAATGAAGGTAAAATTTAATCGAGCGGCATTATCTGAATCGCTGGCAATTGCAGGAACTGTAATACCTGCAAGAACCACCAAGCCTATACTTCAGGGCCTGAAAATAGAGGCGCAGAAGGACAAGGCGCTTATAAGTGCCACGGATTTCGAAACGGGAATAACCTGCCTTGTTGCACAGGTGCAGGTTGAAGAAAAGGGCGATGTTGTAATTCCCGCAGAAAGGTTTGCGGCCATCGTTCGCGAGAGCGCGGATGAGGTTCTTGAGCTTAAAACTGCAGACGGGACCTGTCACGTCCGCGGGGCAGACAGCCATTTTACAATCTACAGCCACCCGACCGATCAATACCCGGTTGTCCCCGGCTTTGATGGGGAGCCGCAGGTAAAGGTAAATCTGATAAAGCTGCAGGAAGCTGTAGAGCATTGTTTGTTTGCAACGGCCAAAGAAAATACCAGATACGCATTAAGCGGAATTCTGTGGGAAGCGGTGGGGAAAAAACTGACGCTTGTCGGGACGGACGGCCGACGGCTCGCGAAATACAAACTCGCGCTTAACGCGGAAGCGGACAAGAAACTTGAATCTGAAAAGATTATTGTGTCTGCAAAGGCGATGTCACTGCTTGGCAGAATAAGTGCAGGCGAAAAAGACGAGGCAGGTATTCGTTTCGTCGATAACAAAGTCGTAATAGCTTGCGGCAACGCGGTTATAAGCTCTACGCTTATCGAAGGGAATTTCCCCAAATACGAAGATATAATCCCGACGGATTACAAGAACAAAATCGAGCTTAATACCGCTGCGACCTTGAGTGCGGTCCGAAGAGCGGCACTGCTGACTAATGAAGATTCAAAAGGCGTTAAGCTGGCGCTTGACAAAAGATCGTTAGTGTTCACCAGTAGGGCGCCGGAAATGGGCGACGCTGAAATTGCAATGGATGTCGATTATAAAGGCGAAGCGATGGAAATAGGCTTTAACCCGCAATTTCTGGTCGATGTGCTTAAAGTTATAAAGGAAGACTCTTTCGAGCTGCAGCTGGGACAGTCTGACCGGCCGGGGCTTATTAAAAGCGGAACAAATTATCTGTATATTGTTATGCCGGTGAGTTTGTCATAAAAAAAAGCAGGATGGCGTAAGATGAACACGGAAGTATTACTCAACAAGGCGAACAGGGCGGTTAAATTCAGGCGAAAACCTGTCCGGAGTAGCAGCCCGCCTCGACTCGCCGTCATTGGCGAGGCGGGTAATATCAACGGCCCGCCTGTGGGCGAGGTCTCGCCTCTGGCGGACGAATTGGCGCTGTTTCTTAAAAAAGTCGCCAGGCCCGCTGTCCGGAATGTATCAATTCCCGATGCTTTCGAGCAGATAGCGGGAGAATATCTGGCTCAAAACTGTCGAATAGAGTCTATCACGGCGGGTATCCTGAAAGTGAAGACAAAACCCGGCCCCTTTATGTTTGAGCTGCAAACAAAGGCCGGACAGATAGTTGAACAATTAAAACGGCAGTGTCCATCAGCGAACATCCGCCAAATCAGGCTGATTTGTTCAGAATAAAAAATTATAAATCCGAAGTAAAGGTAAAATGAAAGATCATACATACGATGCAAGCAGTATAAAAATTCTCGCCGGCCTCGAAGCTGTCCGAATGAGGCCGGAGATGTATATCGGCAATCGCCAGCAGGGCGGATTGCATCATCTGGTTTATGAAGTTTTGGATAACTCCATAGATGAGGCAATGGCAGGCCGATGCGATACAATAATCGTCCGCATTCACGTCGATGGAAGCTGCTCAGTGGAAGACAACGGCGGCGGAATTCCCGTTGATATTCATAAGGAAGCAGGCAAAAGCGCATTGGAAGTGGTGCTTACAACTCTTCATTCCGGCGGTAAATTCGACCACGAAGCTTATAAAGTATCAGGCGGTTTGCATGGCGTAGGCGTAAGCGTAGTTAATGCCCTTAGTGAATGGCTCGAAGCAGAGGTTTACCGCGACGGCAAACACCATCATTTCGAATGTGAAAGAGGAAATGCAAAAGGCCCGGTCAGGGAAATTGGCCCAACCACGAAACAGGGAACGGTAGTCCGATTTCTGCCCGATGAGCAGATTTTCGGCGACCTCGAATTTGACTATGAGACGCTTTGCAAGAGAATCCGCGAGGTCGCGTATCTAAACGCCGGCGTCAAAATATCATTTCAGGATGATAGAAATAATAAAAAGGAACTTTTCCATTTTGATGAGGGCATAAAATCGTTTGTAAAACATCTCAACGAAGGAAAAGAATCGCTGCATTCAGATGTAATTTATTTTTCAAAAGAAGACCCGCAGACACATATGCAGTGTGAAATAGCGCTGCAATATAATACCAGCTATGTCGAAAACGTTCTGGCTTTCGCGAACAATATCAGGAACATCGATGGCGGCACGCATATGAGCGGCTTTAAAACCGCACTTACCCGCACGATGAACGCTTACGCCAAGAAGGCCGGTCTCCTGAAAGAAGGTCAGGCTCCGAGCGGCGAAGATGTTCGGGAAGGATTAACGGCTGTAGTATCGGTGAAACTTGCCGACCCGCACTTTGAGGCTCAGACAAAAGTCAGATTAAGCAACCCCGAAGTCGGCACCTTTGTGGAAACGACGGTTAATGAGCAATTGGGAAATTATCTTGAAGAAAATCCTGCCCAGGCAAAAAGAGTATTGACCAAGGCAATTCAGGCGGCAGCAGCCAGAGAGGCAGCACGGAAAGCAAGGGAGTTAACGCGAAGAAAAGGCGCTTTAGGCGGAGGCGGTCTGCCGGGCAAGCTTTGGGACTGTTCCAGCAGAGAAGTTGCCAATACGGAACTGTTTGTAGTCGAGGGCGATTCAGCAGGCGGAAGCGCAAAAGGCGGCAGAGACCGGAATATCCAGGCGATACTGCCGCTGAGAGGCAAGATTCTCAACGTCGAAAAGGCAAGAGTCGATAAAATGCTCGCTCACGAAGAAATACGCACAATCATTAGCGCACTGGGAACAGGTATCGGCGCCGACGATTTCGATATCAGCAAATGCCGATACGGCAAGATTGTTTTAATGACTGATGCAGATGTTGACGGGGCGCATATAAGAACGCTGCTTCTTACCTTCATTTTCAGACAGATGCCGGAACTTTTCGAGAAAGATGCGGTTTATATTGCACAGCCGCCGCTGTATGAAATCAGCGTCAAGGGAAAGAAAAAATCGGAGTATGTCTTGACCGAGCAGGAAATGCGAAAACGGATGGTATCGCGCGGTATCGAAGGAACGGAATTGGTAATAAGAGAAAACGGCAGGACCGGGAAAATCAGCGGCGAAGAGCTTAAGGAGCTTGTAAAACTGCTTGGCGAGCTGGAACGCAACATAACCGTGTTTGAAAGAAGAGGAATTTGTATTTCTTTCAAGCAGTTTATCAAGAGCCAGTATAACGGGAAAAAACTTCCGGAATATCATATTCGCGTGGAAGGACAGTCAGATTTTTATTATGAAGAAGAGGAATTTGAAAAGAAGACAGCTCAAATAGAATCTGCCGGCAGCGGCCAGCAGGAAGACCAGCAGGAGAAAATACTTTCCGAAGAATTGCACGAAATAACCCGCACCAATGACATAAATATTAAATTGAAGGAGAAATTCGGACTCGATTATAACGATTTTCTGTTGAAGGCCGAACGTAAAGTTTCCGGAGAAGCGATGCCGACAAAATTCAAACTGATGAATGCTTCTGAAGAGTATGAAATAGCGTCGCTCGACCAGATAGCGGGCGGAATAAGGCAAATCGGCGGCAAAGGCATAGAAATAAAGCGGTTCAAAGGCCTGGGCGAAATGAATGCGGAACAGCTTTGGGAAACAACTATGGACCCGGCGAGAAGGACGCTGCTGAAAGTTACGCTTGACGACGCGGGCGAAGCGGATAGATTGTTTAGTATCCTGATGGGAGATGACGTTGAAAAAAGGCGAGCTTATATTCAGGAGCACGCACTGGAAGTGCAGAATCTTGATATATAAATCCGGTTATATCGGACGCGTTTTTTTATAGTTTCGCCCTGAATAGACAAATTTTGACTTGAAAATAGCCAGGCAGTTCTGCATACTGTAGCTGATATAGGGATGAATCCCGTTAGAAATAGAACGAAAAAATATCTTTAATGGGATAAATCCCGTTTGCAATTTCAAAGGGTAGAACTCTATAATAGAAAATGGATTTCTAACGGGATGAACAAAATTGGAAAGGATTTAATAATGGCGAGACTTTTAAGAATCTTGTTGATGACGACTGTCGTGCTGGCCCTTGTTTTTGCCGGCTGCAATGGGAAACAAAAGACCGCCACCGGCGAAAAAATCTCTGACAAAGAGCTTAGCGGCGAGCAGGAACAGCAAAAAGAAAAGCTCCAGAAAAAAATCGACAAAAAATATGAAGACCCCGGGGCGCACTATGAGCTCGGAAAATTATATCACAGCGAGGGAATGTGGGACAAAGCGGAATGGGAATACAATAAAGCACTTGCTTTTGACCCGATGCATCACGACGCGCAGGCCTCGATAGTCAAGCTACAGGTCGATAAGGGCGATACGACCAAGGCCGGAGTAGTCGCCGATATGTATATCAGCCAAGCCAGTGTTAGTGCAAAACATTCTCTCCTTTTAGGCAGGGCTTTTCAGAGCAGGGGACTCGATCAATATGCACTTGCCTGTTATAAGCAGGCTTACAATCTGGCGCCCAATTCGGTGGCGATAAACAAACAGCTTGCTTATTATTATCTGGCCAGGAAGGACAATGCCAACGCCGAGATGTATCTTCGCAAGACATTTGAGCTTGACCCCACTCAGAGCGAAGTTGCAGGCGAGCTTGGCAGGTTAGGTGTTCAGGTCCAGATGCCGACAAAGCAGGCTAAACAGGCAAAAAAAATTGACAAGATAGCTGAAGAGCAGGAGAAAAAAGAATTGAAAGAACAAAAAAAGGAAGAATAGCTAAAAAACAAAAGCTTTAAAAGAAACCCCGGCATATCTGCCGGGGTTTTTTATTGTCTTTAGGAATCGTTTTCAGCTAAGGGGATATTTAGTTTTTCAAGAAGCCGGTTTAGCTTCCTTCGTTCGAGGCCGAGGATTTTAGCAGCAGCAATCTTTTTGCCGCCGGTCGATTGCAGAGCTTGAATAATGACTTTGCGTTGTGCCTCATTGAGCGTCAGCAAACGGGCTTTCCCGTTTTCCACAGGAGCCGCGATAAGAATTTCAGCAGGCAGAACAGCGGGTGTTATCGTTTCTGTGCTTGTCAGGACATAAGCTCGTTCTATAACATTGGCCAATTCGCGGACATTGCCGGGCCAATGATATTCGAGCAGAAGTTTTTTTGTCGATTCCGCAAGGATTTTATAAGGTTCATTATAAAGCTCGGCCTGGCGGGCAAGGAAATATTCCGCAAGGGCAAGGGTGTCCTGCGGCCTCTCTCTAAGCGGAGGCACATGAATAGTTACAACATTGAGCCGATAATATAAATCCGCCCGGAATTTGCTTTCGTCAACGCGTTGTTTTAAGTTCTGGTTTGTAGCGCAAAGCACGCGAACGTCAATCGGGTAAGATTTTACCGAGCCGACAGGCGTGACCATCGATTCCTGCAGGACTCGCAGGAGTTTTGCCTGAAGGTCGAGCGGGATTTCGCTGATTTCGTCGAGAAAAATTGTTCCGCCGTCGGCGGCCCTGAAAAAGCCCAGCGTATCGCTGACAGCACCGGTGAACGCTCCGCGGACGTGGCCGAATAACTGGCTTTCAAATAATTGTCCGGTAAGAGTTGTGCAGTCCACAGGAACAAAGACTTTTTCCGCTCTTTCGCTGCATAAATGAATCTGCCGTGCGACCATTTCCTTGCCGGCGCCGGTTTCACCGCTGATTATCATTGAGCATTGTCTTGATGCGACTGTGTTGATTGTCTGGATAACTGAATTGAATGCCTCGGATGTGCCGATAACGAACTCACTGCGCACGACACCGCGCCGTGACGTGGGCGGAACATCACCCTGAGCAAAGACGTTCCTTCGCGCGAATTTACCTTTTTCCTTTTCCATGTAAGCGCACAAAAAGCAAGTCAGTTTTGTGCGTACCCGGAATAACCACTGTTCGGGACGCTATGTAAATCACCGCGAGAGAGTTTGGATAAAAACCTCAGGCCATCGTTTCTCCAAAGACCTCCGTAATATTTTACTAAATATATTATAAGTCCTATAAAATGTAAATCAAGGCAAAAATGGTATTTTGGGGAAAATGGATGTAGTCTAACTCCTATATAAAATAAGTGTATTATTATAGGACTAAGAACACTTAATAGCATAAGTATTTGTAAATGAACGTCTTATAAACGTTCAAGTCTGTTGAATTGGGTAAAATATAATTCTTTAAAGAATTAGGTCGAGATTATTGTTTTCTAAGGTTTTGATGAAATTTTACTAACTTTTTTGCGGCAAGAAAATTTGCCTATGACTTTAAAATCACACCCTCAATAAATACGACAATCGTTACAAATATAATTATTTCTACAATAACGGGCGTCATCGCTTTAATCCATCTATAAGGCGTATAGTGTTCATCAATTTCTTTGCGGATGAACGCATAAGCGACGACCGATTGAGCCGAACCAATGTGCGTCCAGCACCCTCCAAGCGCATATCCGGCTATCTGGGCCATCGCAAAAAGATGGATGAATCCTACTCCCAGACCTTGAATAGCACGACCCGCAAAATCAGCTACGACGTTGTTATCTAGCATTGCGGAAAGAATTGTTGCCCCGCCAAACTGAGCCAATGCTAATGGCGATGGTCCTACTTTTTCAATGCCCCAGTGCAAGAACTGAGTAATCTGGCTGAAAAAACCGCTCTTTTGCAATAGAGTAATACAGAAAAAAAGCGGGATTAAAAACAGGTATTCTGAAAATTCACGTCCTGCTTCAACTAAAGCAAGACGTCTCATTTTCTTTATAAAAAAGATGCCTGTAATCGCCACCGCAAAACCCGCAAATGATGCGGGGAAAAGAGGGAGACGGTGATTAAAAGCGTGCCAGATTAAGTAGCCGATGAATGGAATAAAAGACAGAAGTCCGATTTGCTGGGTTCGTATTCGCTTCTTTTTAATATGGCCCAAAAAGGGTCTTAATCTTGCAAGAGATTTATCTTTGCCGTGACCTTCCTGTTCTACGAGGTTTATATAATGGTCGTCTAACGTATCGGCAATATCTTCGGACACAAAGATACCGAGCATTTCTTTTCTTTTTTGCTGGGGAACCTCGGCCCTTACCAGTGCTTCGCCGAGCGACATTCCCTGATGAACGTATTTTAGGAGCGGATGAAAATAGTTGCCAAGCGGTTTTTCGTGTTCTTTAATGAATTCCAAATGGTCTAAAACTTCGCCGTGTCGCATAGCCTGCAGGAATCGCACATCAGCGGCGTGAGATTCCATAAAATCAAGTTTTTCCATCTGGATGTTTTGTTTTTTTGCGAGTTTTTTACGTATATTCCAGGCAACGATTAAATAACTTCCTACGGCTACCGGCAAACAATAACGAATAAAAAAAGCATTGTCCAAATGGGGATACAGGTTGGCCTTCATAATAAGATTTGGCGGTTCTCCATAAGCCAGCCACATACCGCAAACGGTTGTGATAACGGTTGAAATCATAACTATGTAAATTATCATATCGTCTTTAATTTTTGACAGGACGAGAATAATAACAAGAGTTCGAATCATAAGACCTATCATCGAAACGCCGTCTAATACGCCCGAACAGGCGGCTACGAGGGCTGCGATAAGCGCCACCGTTGGCACCAGCTTGCCTTTATTCATTCTTAGTATGGCGAAGCTAATTGTTTCCAAAAGGCGGGTTTGTGTAATGACCGCCACGAACAGCGTAAGGCCGAGTATGAAAAGCAGCGTGTCCGCGTGAAACATCGCATCCAGTCCATCGAGCGTCAGGAAATGATGTCTGAAAAAATCCCAAAGTGCTCCGGCCCCTTTATCATTGATTGATTGACGCAAGAAAGATGTTGACCACCATATTTTCCAGAATGTTGCGAAAACAACGATGGCAAGTCCATAAGTAATCGCGTTTTTGTCTATGCGCCAGCGGATAGAGCCGAAAATGAAAAGCGATAATATCATCAGCAAGACTTCGACAGCGAGGAAACTGCTTGAAAAGCAATAAAATTGTCCTATCCCTAAAATTATCAGCGATAAGACTATGCAGAATATCAGAAATTTCACTGACGAAAGTTCTACAATTTTGTTATTTGCTTGTTCCATCGCAAACCTAAATCGAGCTTGAATATGTTTGAGGCATTAAAAGTTTGCTATTATAGCTTTTGGCTGATAGGAGTCCATAATATTTTGATGGAGGACTTGAGGTAGTTATTTGAAGATCGCAGGTTTTTTATGCGCTGGCGTGAGCTTTAAGCTGACGATGTTTTTCCTCAATTTTGCAGAGTTTGCAGTTGCAGATGCCGACACTTCTAAGATGAGTTGAGCCTGTGTAGTCCCGTGTTTCAACAAGAGAAGCGCCTTTTGCCTTCATTTTGCGGAAAGCTACATCAGCTCTTCGCCTGTCGTGTGTGCCGACGGCATCGATGAAAACGGTTACCTTTTTCCCTCTCTGCAAAAGACCCAGAACCGTCGCCACTACGGCTTCTTCAGCAATGGCGCCGATGACGATAAATTCATCTGCTTTCAGTTCGGTAAGCAGTCTTTCGGCGCGAGGCTCGGCAAAAGGGTCCTCGCATCGCTTGTTAAGAATTACCTGGTCATAATGCGAGAAAATATCTCTTTGCAGGTCTGTGCAGCCATCGGCTGCGAGTTCAATTCTTCTGTTGCGGATAGAATATGGTATTTTTTGGCAGCCTTCTGAGCCGATGATACAAATTTTGTCGCCGTTTCTGCCGGGCTTGCACAATGTGGTTGAGACTATCCTAAGTTTTTTAATTCTTGCCCAAGCCAAAGTTCTTCTTATGTTCATCAATACCCTGCGGTGATTTCTGATGCAGGCAGCGCCTTGAGCAAGAAAAAAATCCCTTTGTGTATCGATATCTATCAATACACGTTTCCGTCTTATTGCTATAGGCCTAATCATATTACTTACCCCTATCGTAATAGCCTTTACATTCTCTACGTTATTATCGGCTCGATAGTTTATCTAATTCTGTATCGAAATTTGCAGGACTTGACTTAATATGGCGTCCAGTCAAAATAGACGGCTTTTCAGGGATAAAAAAGGCTTCTTTATGGCTAAAAAACAGTTAAAAGACTATCCGGACATAGTTTTGCGGCCTGAAAAAACAATCGGCAAAGTGAACTTTTTAGACATTTTCGGACGTAACTCGCCGGTGCATATAGAGATAGGTTCAGGCAGGGGCACCTTTTTGGTTAATCAGGCATTGGCATTTCCGGATGTAAATTTTCTCGGTATTGAGTGGACTAACAAATATTATAGATATGCGGTTGACAGATTAGGACGAAAAAAGATAGGGAATGTTCGTATCATACGGACAGAGGCCGCCTCATTTTTAGCCGAACATATTAATGACAATTCCATTAAATGTTTTCATATTTATTTTCCTGACCCCTGGCCGAAAAAGAGACATCATAAAAGGCGGCTTATTTGCGAAAAAAATATTGGGCAAATGATTCGCTGTCTAAAAAAAAGAGGGCTGATTAACATTGCCACCGACCACGCCGAATATTTTGAGCAGATGAAAAAGGTTTTTGAAAATTTTGCTAAAGAATTGAAACCTGTTGAATTTGTCAGGCCTGCCGGTGCGCAGGACAATGAGCTTGTCGGCACGAACTATGAAAGAAAGTATATAAAAGAAAAAAGAAACATTTTCACCCTCGCTTTTAAAAAGATATAATCCAAATTATGTCAATAACGGATAAAAATAACCGACAGCCAATCACAGTGGGTTTTGTTGCGCTGGGCTGTCCGAAGAATGTAGTCGATTCGGAAAAAATGCTCGCGCTAATTGCCCAGGCAGGCTTCGTAATCGACTATGATGCCGACAATGCCGATGTAGTAGTAATCAATACTTGCGGTTTTATACAGCCGGCAATTGACGAGGCGACAGAGGCAATAACCCGCGCCCTTACGCGCAAGCGAAAAGGAAAAGTCCAAAAAGTCGTTATCGCGGGATGTCTGCCGGAGAGGATGAAGGAGAAACTTCTGGAAAAATTCCCTCAAACAGATGCGGTAGTTTGCCTCGGTGCAAGGGATAATATAGCAGAGGTAATAAAGAATATTTTTAGCGGAACTGCTGTAAAATTTTACGCCAGTCCCGAAGATTGGATAAATAAGTCACAAAAAGACACCGACAGGCTTTTAATAAATGCGCCCCATTGGGCGTATCTGCGAATTAGCGAAGGCTGCGATATGAATTGTTCCTTCTGCACAATTCCGGCAATCAAGGGCAGATTCAGAAGCAAACCGCTAAATGATATTGTCGCCGAAGCGAATCAGCTTGCCGACTCGGGTGTTGTGGAAATTTCAGTTATCGCGCAGGACAGCACAAATTGGGGTAAAGACCGGGGCCAAAAGGAGGGATTGGTAAAAATTATCAATGAGCTTGAAAAAATCGAAAAGCTCAAATGGATTAGGCTTATGTATCTAAATCCCTTTGGGATTAGCGATAATCTTATTGATGCAATCGCTAAAAGCAAAAAGGTTGTTCATTATGTCGATATGCCGATACAGCATATAAATAATGAAATATTAAAAGCTATGCACAGGCCGGATACGAAAGAGAAAATTGCGCAGCTAATCGAAAAATTGCGAAAAAATATTTCGGAGGTTGTCCTTCGGACAACAGTGATTGTCGGTTTTCCCGGCGAAACCAATGAGCAGTTTGAAGAGCTTTTGGAATTTATAAAACGGGTTCGTTTTGATGCGCTCGGCTGCTTTACATTCTGGCCCGAAGAAGGAACAAAGGCGGCGATTTTGCCGAACAGGATACCTCAGGATGTTAAAGAAGAAAGGCACCGGCGTCTGATGCTTGCTCAGCAGCAGATAGTGTTTGAGAAAAACAAAGCCCGAAAGGGGCAGGTAATCGAATGTTTGATTGATGAAAGCCGGCCGGGCAGGTTTACTGTCGGCAGATTTTATGGTCAGGCGCCCCATATTGACAGCGTTTGTCTTATCGATAACTGCCCGGACGCACCCGGCAGTTTCGCAAAGGCAGAAATCACAGGTTTTGAAGATTATGACCTGCTTGCTGAAAAGATTTGATTTTTCCTTCTATACTCTATATTTTATATCCCATGTTAAGGCAGATTCCGAACATCCTGACAGGCGGCAGACTAGTTCTGTCGGTGGTTTTTCTGACGATGGTTTTTTTTGAGCCGAAATTAACAGCCGGCTGGGACAAATCGTTATATCTTGACGTTGCTTTTATAATTTTTGTCATCGCAGGTCTGACTGACATAATTGATGGACCCATCGCCAGAAAATTAAATGTCGCCAGCAAATTCGGCAGGATGGTTGACCCGCTTGCGGATAAAGTTCTTATCTGCGGCGCTTTTGTGGTCTTTGCTCTCATCGGCCAGCCGACACTGTTTGGTTTCACAAAGGCCCGGCTTGCCGTAATTCAGTGGGGATTTGCCGGCATAATTATCGCAAGGGAACTTTTTGTTACAATCCTGCGGCATTACAGCGAGGCAAGAGGAATAAAATTCCCCGCTACTATTTCCGGCAAATTAAAAATGTTCGTCCAGACTTTTGCCGTCGGCACGGTGATTGTCAAAATGGCTCACGTTCAGACCCCGCTATGGGGATGCTGGTTCACGACCATTACCTATATTGTTACTGTAATTATTACCGTTGTTAGCGGTTTTTTGAGCATGAAGAAGCTTAAAGGGCCGGCGATTTAGACTCTTTTTTCTATCTCCTATTCCCTGAACCCTGCACCCTGTTTTTGATTGACAGCGCTTTTATCAATCCTTATACTTATGTGCCTCTTTTTGTTTCTACAGTATAATTTCGTTTAACAGCCTTTTTTAGCCACGAAGGCGCTAAGGCACAAAAGAAGAAGTAAAGAAAATAAGGATGTAAAGATTGGCTTGACCCGTCCTTGCTTCCTTGCCTCTTTACTTCCTTACTTCTTTAATCTTAGTGTCTTCGTGTCTTAGTGGCGAATTTTTTTATTTATTTAAGGAGATTTACAGAATGGCTAAGAGCAAGAAAATGGTTTACTTCTTCGGTGGCGGAAAGGCCGAAGGTAACGCGAAAATGAAAGAGCTTCTCGGCGGCAAAGGAGCCAATCTTGCCGAGATGGCAAGTCTCGGCGTGCCGGTGCCTCCCGGCTTCACTATCACAACAGAAGTCTGCACTTATTTTTATAAAAATAAAAAGAAATACCCGGCAACCCTCAAGGCTGATGTCGAAAAAGCCCTTGCCAGGGTCGAGCAGATTATGGGCAAAAAATTCGGCGATGCCGATAACCCGCTGCTGGTTTCCGTCAGAAGCGGCGCCCGAAGCAGTATGCCCGGAATGATGGAAACGGTCCTTAACGTCGGCCTGACCGAAAAGACAATCCCCGGCCTTGTCGCTCTCAGCGGCGATGAACGGTTTGTCTATGACGCATATCGCAGGCTGATGATGATGTATAGCGATGTCGTTATGGAAAAAGCTGCCGGCATCGAGCCTGCCGACGATATGGGCATTCGCAAGCAGCTCGAAAGAATTATGGACCAGCTCAAGAAAGAGAAAGGCTATAAAACCGACACCGATATGACCGCCGGAGATTTAAAAAGTCTTTGCTCGCAGTTCAAGGCAAAGATTAAGGAAGTGCTCGGAAAGGAATTTCCCGACGACGCCAACAAGCAGCTTTGGGGCGGAATTGATGCGGTCTTCTCATCGTGGAACGGAAAAAGAGCCATATCATACAGAAGAATTGAGCACATTCCCGATGAATGGGGCACTGCCGTCAATGTTCAATCGATGGTTTTCGGCAATATGGGCGAAAAAAGCGCAACAGGTGTTGCATTTACGCGAAACCCGGGCAACGGCGAAAATAAATTCTACGGCGAATATCTTGTCAACGCGCAGGGCGAAGACGTCGTTGCCGGTATCAGAACTCCGGGACCGGTAAATGAGTCTTCAAAAAGTGAACATAATAAAACCGAAGTTTCGCTCGAAAAGAAAATGCCCGCCGCTTACAGGGAATTGAACGCGATACAAAAGAAACTTGAGAAACATTATCGCGATATGCTCGATATTGAATTCACAATAGAGAATAACAGGCTCTTTATGCTCCAGTGCCGAGTCGGCAAACGCAATGGTCCTGCCGCTGTTCAGATGGCTGTCGATATGCTCAAAGAAAAACTCATCACAAAGGAAATGGCAGTGATGCGCGTAACGCCTTCTCAGCTCGATGAGCTTTTGCACCCGATTATCGACCCTATTGCCGAAAAAGAGCACAAACCGCTTGCAAAAGGTCTGCCCGCAGGCCCCGGCGGAGCGAAGGGACAAGTAGTTTTCTCCGCTGCCGATGCGGTCGAATGGAACAAGCAGGGCAAAAAAGTTATTCTTGTCCGCGAAGAAACAAATCCGGAAGACGTCGAAGGTATGCGAGCGGCACAGGCAATTCTCACCGCTCGCGGCGGTATGACAAGCCACGCTGCCCTTGTCGCAAGAGGCTGGGGCAAATGCTGTATCGTCGGCTGCGGCGCCATTGAAGTCGATTACGCCAAGAAGCAGCTCCATATCGCCGGCAAAGTTATGAATGAAGGCGACTGGATTACGCTTAACGGCACTAAAGGCACGGTTTACGAAGGCCAGCTGTCGATGATGGATGCATCGAAGGAAAACAAAGCATTCAACGACTTCCTGAAAATATGCGATTCGGTAAGAACGCTTGGCATTCGAACCAATGCTGAAACGCCATCGGATGCCGCCAACGCAAGACAGTTCGGCGCTGAAGGCATCGGCCTATTCAGAACTGAACATATGTTTTACGGCAAAGGCTCCGATGAGCCGCTGTTTCTGCTTCGCAAAATGATTATGAGCAGCACCAAGGAAGAAAGACAGAAAGCCCTTGACCAGCTTTATCCGTTCGTCAAGAAGGATATAAAAGAAACGCTTGAAGCGATGGACAATCTGCCGGTAGTGATTCGTCTGCTTGACCCGCCGCTGCATGAGTTTGTGCCGCAGGATGCCGACAAACGGGCGGCTCTCGCCAAAGAGCTTAACATCAACGCTGATGAATTTAATAAACGTGCCGATTCACTGCACGAATCGAATCCGATGATGGGTCATCGAGGCGTCCGGCTCGGCATTACGTATCCCGAAGTCAGCGCGATGCAGATAAAGGCGATTTGCGAGTCCGCTGCTGAATTGATTAAGGAAGGCAAAAAACCGTATCCGGAAATTATGATTCCGGTCGTCTGTGATGTTAAGGAAATAGAATTCCAGTTAAAAATTGCCAAGGATGTTTACGCTCAGGTCTGCAAAGATACCGGCGTAAAGAAAATCCGCCACAAATTCGGCACAATGATTGAAATACCAAGAGCCGCTCTTGTTGCAGGTCAAATTGCCGAAACAGCCGAATTTTTCTCATTCGGTACAAACGACCTGACGCAAATGACCTTTGGCTTTTCGCGCGACGATATCGGCGGATTTGTTCCGGATTATATCAATAAAGGTATTCTGCCCGGCGACCCGTTCCAAAGCATCGACCAAATCGGCGTCGGCGAATTGATTAAGATTGGCATCCAGCGCGGCAGAAAAACGCGTAAAAACCTTGAGGTCGGCATTTGCGGCGAACACGGCGGCGAACCGGCAAGTATTGAATTTTGCCATAAAGTTGGTATGAATTATGTTTCCTGCTCGCCTTTCAGGGTGCCGATTGCAAGACTGGCGGCAGCCCAGGCAGCAGTAAAGAATTGAAAATTTAAAATTTAAGATTTAAAATTTATGGAATTCGCTTTTGCATAAATTTTAATGATTTTAAATATTCAATATTAAATATAAAATTTTAAATTCGTTAGTGGTGAGAGTAGCTCAGTTGGATAGAGCATCGGATTGTGGTTCCGAGGGTCGCGGGTTCGACTCCCGTCTCTCACCCTTAAAAATCGTCGAACGTAAAACGGTGACGATGCTCGTTCCGTAATTCGCATATCGGTTGCGGATTAAACGACGATTTACGTTTGACGATAACCGAAACGAGCTGCGTAACCGCAACCGTTGAACGTAATAATCACCTCGATAACTGGAAATTCCGTGCGCCGACGAGATTTTCCATCTGACGGCAGAAATCAGTTGAAGGATTGACCGCCAATGTCTTGCCCACGGCGGTTTTTACCGTAAGACCTTTATTTGTTTTGACTGTTACATAAACAGGGCTTCTGCCGCGGTGAGCGGAACAGATGCTTTTTATCTGGGCAATCTTCTCTTTTGTTATTTCCTCTTCCGGCAAAAAGATATTTATATTCGCCGCAAGTTTCATACTTGCCCGGTCAAGCTCGATTAGCTCATCGCAGATAATCTGCGGCGTTTCACGCGTCCAATCCAGTCTGCCCTTGACAAACAGGACCTTGTCAACCGCTAAAATACTGCCGAACATCGCGTAGCAGTCAGACCACATCACAACATCGCAATTTCCCTGCAGGTCCTCAAGTGTCCAGACCGCCATTTTTGCCCCTGCGTTTCTGCCGTTGCGGGTTACGATATTGCGGATTTTCTGAACCATTCCGCCGATGACGATTGTCCGGCCTTCCTTATCTTCGGTAAGCTGTGAAGTATTAGCCGTGCCGTAAACGCTGATTGTATCTGCGTATTTGCTCAGCGGATTTTTCGTAACATAAAGACCCAGCACCTCTTTTTCATAAGCGAGCATTTGTGCCTCCGGCCAGGCAGGCACATCGGGCAGCTTCTGGTGGTCTTTTTCGTATTCTTTTTTTGTTTCAGGCGATTCAAACAGGCCCATCTGGCCGCTGGCGCGGTCGGTTTGCGTATTTGCCCCCGCCTTCATTGCCGTTTCAAGGGCTGCTATCATTTGCGCCCTGCTTCCGCCGAGTTTATCGAATGCTCCCGCTTTTATCAGTGATTCGATTACCTGTTTATTGACGAGACGCAAATCTGCATTTTCGCAGAAGTGGAAAAGACTGTGGAATTGTCCGACCTTTTCTCTTGAAATGATAATCTGCTCGACAGCTTTTTCGCCGACACCTTTTACCGCCGCTAAGCCGAAACGTATAAGGCCGCTGTCCTGCCGGTGCTGCTGCTGATAGATTACTGTAAAGTCAATAAAGCTTTCATTTATATCCGGCGGCGCGACTTCGATACCCATCGCTCTGCATTCGCCGATATAATCGGCAACTGTATCTGCGTCGCCTTTTTCATAAGTTAAAAGCGAAGCCATAAATTCTATCGGCCAGTAAGCCTTCAGATACGCTGTCTGGAACGCGATGATTGAATAACGTGTCGCGTGGCTTTTGTTAAAGCCGTAGCCCGCGAATCGATGTATAAGCTCGAATATTTCATTCGCTTTTTCTTCGTTTAATCCCTTATTAGCGCAGCCTTCGATAAATTTATGTTTCTGCTTCGTGATGACTGAAGCCTGTTTTTTGCTGATTGCCTTGATAAGCGTATAAGCCTGCCGCAAAGGTATATCGCCCAGGAGGTTACAGATTCGCATCACCTGCTCCTGATAAACCATTATGCCGAAGGTCTCTTCCAGAACATCCTTCATAATGGGATGCGGCACAGACCATTTCGCGCCGTGCTTGCGGTCAACAAAATCGCCGATTAAAGCCATCGGCCCCGGCCTATATAAGGCATTTGCTGCTATTAAATCTTCGATTCGGTCAGGCCTCAATCGCATAAGCAAATCCTGCATCCCACCTGATTCAAATTGGAATACTCCTTTTGTTTTACCGGCAGCGAATATCTCAAATACCTTCGGGTCGGCAAGGTCGATTTTTTCAATATCAATTTTTTCGTTATGAATCGACTCGACAAGGTCGATAGTCCGCTGAATTACGCTTAACGTCCGCAGGCCCAGGAAGTCCATCTTTAAAAGACCTATTTTGTCTATGATTGGCCCTTCAAATTGGGTAATGATATCTTCCGACTTTGTATCGCGATACAGCGGCAGAAAATTCGTCAAAGGCTCATCGGCAATCACAACCCCGCAAGCGTGAACCGATGCGTGCCGCGTAAGGCCTTCGAGCCGTTTGCCTATTTCAATCACTTTTTTCGTTATGGGGTTATTATCATAAGCCTTTTTAAGGTCAGGCTCCTGTTTGAGAGCGTCTTCAAGTGTAATATTTAAAGTTGCCGGCACCATTTTTGCCAGCCTGTCTGCCTCAGCCAGCGGCACATCGAGTACTCTGCATACATCGCGGATAACCGCTCGTGCCTTCATTGTTCCGAAGGTGATTATCTGTGCGATATGGCCGTATTTGCCGCGGACATATTCGAGCGTCTTTGCCCGCCCATCCTGGCAGATGTCGATATCGATATCCGGCATTTCATTTCGCTGCGGGTCCATAAACCGCTCGAAAAGCAAATCGTATCGAATCGGGTCAACGTTGCACAAACCTAAGCAATAGCCGGCCACCGTGCCGACTCCGCTGCCGCGTGCGCCAGTTGGAATATTATTCTCCGCCGCGTATCGGCAAAAATCCCACACAATCAGAAAATAACTCGAAAAGCCTTTACTTTCGATAACTTCAAGCTCGCGGTCTAACCGCTGTTTTATTTCATCGGTGATTTTGCCGTATCGTTTTTTCGCTCCTTCATAGCACAATTTCGTAAGAAATTGCTCCGGCGTCGAATTATCCGCCGGCTTAAAAGTCGGTGCGTGCCTGCTCTTTGTGTCGATTTCGACATTACATCTCTTGGCGACGATTAAAGTATTATCGCAGGCCTGCGGCACATCGCTGAACATATCGCGCATCTGCCCCGGCGTCTTGAAAAATACGTCAGGCGGATAATGCATCCTGTCCGTTTCGCTGACGCGTTTGCCGGTGCTTATGCAGGTAAGCGCATCGTGCGCTTCATAATCATCTGCGTCTAAAAAATGCGCATCGTTCGTCGCTAATAACGGCAGCGACATCTTTTGCGCCAAATCTTTTACCGCTTCTCGCACGTGCGGAGCATCAGAAGGCTCGTGCTGTTGAATCTCAAGGAAAAATCTTTCGCTGCCGAAAATTTTCAGGTAATCTTCAACTGCTTCTTTCGCAGCCTCAATGTCTTGCTTTGCGAGCATTGCGTTGACTTCGCCTTTCATACAGGCCGTTGAGCAGATAAGACCTTCATTAAGCTGGGCCAGAATTTCTTTGTCGATTCGGGGCCGGTAATAAAATCCTTCGGTGTAAGCGATACTTGCGAGTTTGAGCAGGTTTCGATAGCCGGTATTATTCTCAGCGAGCAGAATTAGATGATATGCCGCATCGGATATTGAGGATTTTTGTTTATTATGCCTCGAATCCGGTGCGACATAGGCTTCGTAACCGATGATTGGCTTTATATTTGCGGCCAATGCTGTGGTGTAGAAGTCGATAGCGCCGAACATATTGCCGTGGTCGGTGATGGCCACAGAATCCATTGCCATTTCTTTGCATCGGCCGAAAAGTTTCTCCGGCTGAATTGCACCGTCTAACAGCGAATATTGTGTATGAAGATGAAGATGTATAAATCCTTTGTCAGGCATAAGTTAAGTCCATTCGTCAAAGTTTGATTATAGATAGAATAAATTCTTAAAAGCCGCAAGTCAAGCTATAGATGTTGAAGAAAGATAAATTTATTTGTCTCTTTATCGCCGATTCTAATCGAGCTTGACTTTACTCGTTTATAGGCTTACATTTAAAGAAAATAAATTACTTTTAAATCTGTGGAATCCGCGTAATCCGCGGTTAAGAAAGGTATTTAATGGCAGTAACCAGATTCGCCCCTTCACCGACCGGCTATCTTCACATTGGTGGCGCCAGGACTGCGTTATTTAGTTTACTTTGGGCACGCAAAACCGGCGGCAAATTCATCTTGCGCATCGAGGATACTGACCAGTCTCGAAACACCCCGACCGCTGCAAAGCAGGTGATGGACGATTTACGCTGGCTCGGAATCAACTGGGACTACGGCCCCGAAGTCGGCGGCCCCGCTGCGCCGTATTTTCAGTCACAGCGAAAAGCTATATACGAAAAATATGTCAATCAGCTTATCGGGCAGGGCAAAGCCTATTATTGTTTCGATACGCCGGATGAATTGGAGCAAATGCGTCAAAAAGCCGCTGCCCAAAAGAAAAATTTCCTTTACCCCCGGCCGGCAAAATTTCCCGACAATAAGGAGGTAGAACAGGCCCGCTCGCAGGATAAACCCGTAGCCGTGCGTTTCTGTATGACCGATGAGGAAATTATTGTTGATGATGTTATCCGCGGCCAGGTCAAATTTTCAGGCAGGGACATAAGCGATTTTATCATTCTCAAAAGCGATGGCTTCCCAACATATCATTTCGCCTGTGTTGTTGACGATGAATTGATGGGCGTTACGCATATCCTTCGCGGCCAGGAACATCTGATGAACACGCCCGGCCATATCGCGCTGCAGAAGGCATTTGGTTTTAAGACGCCGGTCTATGCTCATATGTCCGTTACCGTCAGCGAAGGCGGCGGAAAAATGTCAAAACGAGACCGCGCCAAGGTCCTCAAAGAAGCGATAAAAAAAGCGCAAGACCTTGACACAGAAGAACTTGCGGCCATCAGCGGAATTTCAGTCAGCGAAATCGAGGAATTTCTCACCGCCGATTTTATGCCCGACCAGCCCGCCATAGATGCGATGGCTGAGTTTCTTAATATAGAGCTTCCGGAAGTAAACATTGTCGATTTTTTCAAAAGCGGCTATCTGCCCGAGGCGCTTGTCAACTTTTTAGCTCTTTTAGGTTACAGCCCTCCTGCTGAAAAAGAAATTCTCACAATAGCCGAGCTAATCGACACATTCGACCCGTCGCGGTTCAACAAGACAAATAGTTTATTTGACCGCAAAAAACTGCTATCGTTCAATATGGAACACATAAAGCTGCTCAGCGAAGAAAAACTCTTAAGCAGATACAGAGATTTCCTTAAAGGCTCAGGCTCTCCCGCCGCAAACGCCGATGATAATTTGCTTTTGCGAATATTAAAAGCAGGCGCAGGTTCAAGAACGCTTGCGGAGATAGAGCAAAAGAGCAAATTTTTATTTATTGATGCTGAAAAAATCGAATACAATGAAAAGGATGTCGAAAAAGTCCTGTTCAAAAATAATGGCGAGGGATTGTTAATGCTTGCCGAATTGAAGAATCGCTTGTTAAAACTGAACGAGGTCCGCGAAAAAGCGATTGAAGATATGTTAAGAGGATTAGCCGAAGAGAAAAAGGCAGGCCTTGGCAGGGTGGCTCAGCCGCTGAGACTCGCAATCTGCGGCACAACCGTCTCGCTGCCGATTTTTGATTCGGTCGATATGCTCGGCATCGCCGAAACAATAAAACGGATTGACAGGACAATATCGAAATTTAGTCCGATGTGTAAAGGAGTATAAAAATGAGTCTGTTAGTAACAGGTTCGATAGGAATTGACACAGTAACCACGCCGTTCGGCAAAAGCGAAAGCTGCCTCGGCGGTTCAGCCGTCTATTTCAGTATGGCCGCGAGCTTCTTTTCGCCTGTGCGGTTTGTCGGCGTCGTCGGGGATGATTGTCCCTTTGATTTATCAAAGGTCTTCGCAGGCAGAGACGTCGATTTATCAGGCCTTGAAGTCCGCCCCGGCAGCAAAACTTTCAGGTGGAAAGGCTCTTATCAGGGCGATATGAGTCAGGCCCTGACTGATGCCGTGCAGTTGAACGTTCTTGCCGAAAGGCCGCCGATTGTGCCGGAGCATTTCAGGGACAGCGAATTTGTTTTTCTCGCAAATACCCACCCAACGCTGCAAATTCAGCTTCTCGAACAGCTCAAAGGCCCGAAATTCGTCGCCGCCGACACAATGAACTGCTGGATTGAAAATCAGACCGATGAATTGAAAAAATTATTGCAGCGGATAAACGCCCTCATACTTAACGAAGGCGAAGCGAAGATGCTTACCAAGTGCGATAACCTCGCCTGTGCCGCAGAAGAGCTGCTCAAGCTCGGCCCAAAAGTTGTGATAATCAAAAAAGGCTCGCACGGCGCGATTGCTCTGGAAAGCGGGGCAGGCTGGTTTACGCTGCCGGCGTTTCCGACCAAAAGCGTAAAAGACCCGACAGGTGCAGGCGATGCCTTCGCAGGCGCTGTGATGGGTTATCTGGCAAGTGCCGGAAAAGCGGACACAAGGTATTTGAGAACGGCCATTGCCTATGGCACGGTAACTGCTTCATTGGTTATCGAGGGCTTTTCGCTTTCAGCCGTTGCCGCTGTCAGCAGGACTGTTTTAGATGCCCGCCTTGACCAGCTTCGCAAAATGACAGAATTTTAAAATTTAAGATTGAAGATTGTAAATTGAAGAATTTAAAAAACCACCGTATGCGCTATTTCACAAATCTTCATTCTTCAATCTTCATTTTTCAATTATTATGAGATTATTCGTCGCTATCGATATTAATGATGATGCGTTAAAAGCTGTTGCGAAATTGCAGCAGGAGCTAAAACAGAGGCTCCGCGACAAAAAAGGAATCAAATGGGTCGAGCCGGAGAATATGCATCTTACGCTCAAATTCCTCGGCTACGCGGATGATAATAAACTTGACGAAATTTACAGCGCATTGGACTTGGCCTGCAGCGATAAAAAAGTATTTGAAATTATTTTTTCAATCGTCGGCACTTTCGGCAGACCTGCAAAAGTTCTTTGGCTCGGCAGCTCCGCCTTTGGCGAGACCTCGCCTTTGGGCGGGGAAAAGCAAAGCGAAGAAATTGTAGCTCTTGCCGCCGGTTTGGAAGATGCTTTTGAAACTATCGGTTTTGAAAAAGAAACTCGGCCGTTCAGTGCGCATCTGACTTTAGCAAGGATAAAAGACAATATTGACAGGGACTTACAGAAGGTTTTAAAGGATTATCTCAAAGTAAGTATTCCAAAAGTTTCTGCCGATTCGGTCTGTCTCTATAAAAGTCAATTGACAGAAATCGGTCCTATATATACCCTATTGAGGAAAATCGAACTGAAAAAGGATTTTTAACAGGAACAAATTATGGCAAAAACCACTAAGGAAAAGAAGACGGAGGAAAAGAAAGAAAAAGTGTCCGCTAAAGATGGTGCGCTTGAAAGAGCAATCGCTCAGATTGAAAAGCAATACGGCAGCGGCTCGATTATGCAGATGGACGAGAGCAAATATGCCAAAATTGAAGGCATCCCGACTGGTTCGCTTTCGCTCGATATCGCGCTCGGCGGCTGCGGTATTCCAAGGGGAAGGGTTATCGAGCTTTTCGGCCCTGAATCCAGCGGCAAAACGACTCTCGCCCTGCACGTTATAGCGAGTGCCCAGAAATTAGGCGGCGTAGCGGCATTCATAGATGCCGAGCACGCGCTCGATACCACCTGGGCAAAAAGGCTCGGCGTCGATGTCAGCGGGTTATTAATCAGTCAGCCTGATAACGGCGAACAGGCGCTCAACATTACAGAGATGCTCATCCGCTCCAACGCGGTTGACGTTATTGTCATTGACTCGGTCGCGGCTCTTACCCCTGCCGCTGAGCTCGAAGGCGAGATGGGACAATCTCATATGGGCCTTCAGGCCAGACTTATGAGTCAGGCGATGAGAAAACTTACCGCCATTATAAACAAGAGTAAAACCAGTCTTATTTTCATCAACCAGATAAGAATGAAAATCGGCGTGATGTTCGGCAATCCCGAAACGACCACCGGCGGAAACGCCCTGAAATTTTACAGCTCGGTCCGCCTCGATGTCCGCAGGATTTCAACGATAAAGGAAAATAATATTTCGCTTGGCAGCAGGGTCCGGGCAAGGGTTGTAAAAAATAAAATTGCCCCGCCGTTTCGCGAGGCCGAATTTGATATTATGTTCGATTCCGGCATTAGTTACCAGGGCGACCTTATCGACTTGGGCACAAACTGCGGCGTTATTACAAAAAGCGGCGCATGGATACTTTATGGCGATACGAAACTCGGCCAGGGCAGGGAAAACTCTAAAAAATATCTTATTGAAAACCCTAAACTGACGGAAGAAATAAAAGACAAAATTCTCATTACCCTCGGCGTTAAAGAAAAATAATGTTGGTTAGCCCCGTCATCTTAAATTCGCCCAAAAGCGAATTTGATGACGGGGTTCACCCGCCCCGTGAAAAGTATAATTATGCTGACAGCATCCGAAATACGAAAATCCTTTATCGACTTCTTTGTCGAAAAGAAACATACCTTTGTGCCGAGCTGGCCGGTGGTTCCGATTGGCGACGATACTTTACTTTTCACAAACGCCGGGATGAACCAGTTTAAGGATATTTTTCTCGGCACTGGCAGCAGAGGATATAATCGCGCCGTCAATAGTCAAAAGTGTATCCGTGCAGGCGGAAAGCATAACGACCTTGAGGACGTCGGAACTGATACCTACCATCACACCTTTTTTGAAATGCTCGGCAACTGGTCTTTCGGCGATTATTTCAAGGCTGAGGCAATCGAATGGGCCTGGGAGCTTTTAACAAAAGTTTGGAAAATCGACCCGCAGCGTTTGCACGTAACTTACTTTGAAGGCGACAAAAACGAAAATCTCCTCCCCGACAATGATGCTCGCGATTTATGGCGACGCTTTTTGCCGGACGATAGAATCCACAAAGGAAACAAAAAAGATAATTTCTGGGAAATGGGCGACACCGGCCCCTGCGGCCCCTGCAGCGAAATTCATTACGACGGCACGCCAGACAAATCCGGCGCAAAATTAGTCAACGTGGGTTCGCCCGATTGTATCGAAATTTGGAATCTTGTTTTTATCCAGTTCAATCGTGACGCGAACGGGAAATTAACGCCCCTGTCCGCAAATCACGTCGATACAGGTATGGGTCTGGAAAGAGTAACCCGTGTCCTGCAGGGCAAAAACTCAAATTACGATACGGACCTCTTTATGCCTATAATTGATGCGATTGGCAAAATCGCAGGCAAAAAATATGCCGCAAGCCTCGACGGAAAAACCGATATCGCCTTTCGCGTTATCGCCGACCATTTGCGAACGCTTGTCTTTGCCATCACCGATGGCGGTATGCCGAGCAATGAGGGCAGGGGATATGTCCTGCGGAGAATTTTAAGAAGAGCCGCGAGATTCGGCCGAACGCTCAGTATGCACGAGCCGTTTATTTATAAACTTGTCGATATAGTTGTTGATGAAATGTCCTCTGCCTTTGAGGAAATCAAACACAGGGCCGAGCTTGTCAAAACCGTTATAAAATCGGAAGAGGAAAGTTTCGGCCGGACCCTCGACAGGGGACTTGAGATATTTGAAGCTGCGGCCAAAAAGGCAAAAAGTAGCAAAACTATCAGCGGCGCAGACGCTTTTGAGCTTTATGACACTTATGGCTTTCCGCTTGATTTAACCCAGCTTATGGCAAGAGAAAAAAATCTCAAAGTCGATATAACTGGCTTTGATAAACTTATGGAGCAGCAGAAACAGCGGGCAAGGGCCGCTCAGAAATTTCAAATCTCAAATTTCAAATTTGAAATTTCCGGACTCCCCCGAACTGATGATATTTACAAATATTCCGATGAAAAAATAAAAGCTAAAGTCCTCGGCTGGATTGACAGTGTAGGGTTTCATACCGAGGGTGCCGTTCCAGCCGGACAAGTCGCTATTGTTCTTGATAAGACCTGTTTTTACGCTGAGTCCGGCGGACAGGCTGGCGATTCAGGCCAAATTCTCGGCTCAGGCGGAAGTTTCCTTGTCGAAGCCACTGAAAAAATTGCCGATTGTGTCATTCACCGCGGCGGCATAGAAACCGGAACTATAACTGTTGGCGATGAAGTTAAGGCGGTTGTTGATGCCGCAAGGAGAGAGAGCAAAAAAAATCACACTGCTACGCATCTTTTGCAGTGGGCTCTCCAGCAGACAATGGGCAGGCACGTTGCCCAGCAGGGCAGTCTCGTCTCTCCGCAGTATTTAAGGTTCGATTTTACTTCGCCTAAAGCAATGAGCTTTGAAGAAATTAAAAAAGTCGAGGAGCTTGTTAATGGAAAAATCGCCGCCGCTATTCCGGTAACAAGTGCGACTTTGCCGATTAAGGAAGCCAAAAAACTCGGCGCGATGGCCCTCTTCGGCGAAAAGTATGGCGATACCGTCCGCGTTATCGCTGTCGGTGCTGCAGACGAAAAGCATCTGCACGATGCCTTCAGCAAAGAATTCTGTGGCGGAACGCACGTCTCGAACACCGCCGTTATTGGCGGATTTAAAATTGTAAAGGAAGAGAGCATCGCCGCCGGAGTCCGCAGAATTACCGCTTTGACAGGCAAGGGTTTGACAGAATATTATGAAAAAATATCTGTAATCATTGATAACCTGACTCAAACTCTTAAAGTTCCTGCCGACCAGGTTTGCCAGAGAGTTGATAAAATTATCGAAGATAATAAAAATCTTTCAAAGCAGTTAAAAACCGCCGCCAAACAAACCGGCGCTGATATAATGACCAAGGCAAAGCAGCTTTTGGAAAATTGCGGGAAGATTGGCTCATCTTCGATTATAGTTAGCGTTATTGATTCTGCGCCGGTAGATGAGGTCAGGAACGCTATTGATATGCTCAAGAAAAAAGCCGGCTCGGCGGTTGTCGTTTTTGGCCTGGCCGAAGGAGATAAAGTTACTCTCCTTTCTGGCGTTACGGATGACCTTATTCAGAAGGGATTGAAGGCAGGTGATATCGTTAAAGAGATTGCTCCGCTAATTGGCGGCGCCGGCGGGGGAAGGCCTCAAATGGCCCAGGCTGGCGGTAAAAAGCCTGAAAATATTCAGCAGGCTCTGGACAGGGCGGTTGATTTTATAAAACAAAAACTTGCGTAACTATATGGCCCAACAGGAAATAAGAAGTTCAATGCTGGAGCAGTTAGGCGGCGCCATAGTAACTGCTGTTTCTAACGTCGGCCGATTCTCCAGATTTCAGGCTGATTCATGGGTTGCATCTGTTGCTGCCTGTTTTAAGCCCGCCACTTATCCTCTCATTTGGAACCAGATGCTCGCCATCGGCGTCCGCAGCGTCCCAGTCGTGATGATAACCGGGGCGTTTGTGGGAATGGTGCTGGCGATTCAGGCGTATGACCAATTGGCAGGGCTTGGCGTTGAAGAGCATCTGGGTGTTCTTATCAACCTGTCGGTTGTCAAAGAACTGGGGCCTGTGCTTGCGGCAATAATGCTCGCCGGCAGAGTCGGCGGCGCTCTAACCGCCGAGCTTGGAACTATGAATGTTACAGAACAAATATTAGCCGTCCGCAGTATGGGCACAGACCCAATTAAATACTTAGTCGCTCCGCGATTAATAGCCTGCCTGTTCCTTACGCCTTTTTTGATTATATATGCCGATATTCTGGGTGTAATAGGCGGTTATCTTATCAGCGTGCCTTACCTCGGAATAAACAGCAAAATTTACTGGAGCCTCAGCGCATCAGGCGTAGAACTCTGGGATATTACTGTAGGTATAGGCAAAGGCTTTTTCTACGGAGCGGCAATCGCAGGTATGAGCTGCTATAAAGGCTTCCACTGCAAAGAAGGCGCACAGGGCGTAGGCCAGGCCTGCACCGAAGGATTCGTCGGCAGCTTTATTTTTATATTGGCGCTGGATTTCGTCCTTGTCGTGATATTCAAGGCTGTTTACCTGACACTGTGGCCGTTGAAACTTCTGCTATAAAGAAAGTTGAAAAGTGGTAAAGGAAATTAAACCTGACGATGGCATAATTGTTCTAAAGAACCTTACCAAAAGGTTCGGCAAACTCGTTGTGCTTAACGACCTAACGCTGTCCTTCGAGAAGGGCAAAACTACCGTCATCATCGGACCCAGCGGATGCGGCAAAACGGTTCTTATCAAGCATATCATAGTTCTTCTGCGGCCGGGGCTGGGAGAAGTTTTTTTCCACGGCCAGAGAATTGACGATATGCCGGAGGGCAAACTCGGCAAAATCAGGGCGCAAATGGGATTTCTGTTTCAAAGCGGCGCTCTTTTCGACAGTATGACAGTTTCTGAAAATATTGCCTTTCCAATCAGGCAGCATCAGGACATAAAAGACGAGGAAAGATTAGATGAGATTATTAAATCCAAGTTGCTGCTTGTAGGCCTTGACGGCTATCAGGATTATTTTCCCGCCAAGCTCTCCGGCGGACAAAAAAAAAGAGTCGCTCTTGCCCGTGCCATAGCGATCAATCCGGAAGTTATTCTTTACGATGAGCCGACGACGGGACTTGACCCTATCAGGGCCGACGTCATCAATGAGCTGATTTTAAAACTTCGAAAAGAGCTTGGCATTACATCTATAGTAGTAACGCACGATATGAACAGCGCATATAAAATCGCCGACCGGATAATTATGCTGCATAACGGCAAAGTGCTTCTCGACGGCAACGCCGATACGTTTACAAACAGCACGTTGCCGGTGGTTCAGCAGTTTATCAAGGGAGAGACAAGCGAAAAAGACCTGCAATCGCTGCAGGTTTCGTTTGAGGATATAAGGATTGATGAGGGCAGGGGAAAGAAACGTTAGTTTTTCGTTCCGCCTGAGGCGGATAAATCTTGGTTTTGAGTTAAAAAATAGAGAACATATTAAATTTCTAAAATAGTTAGAGAAAGGAGATATGCTTATGCGGCCTTGGACAATTGGGATTATCTGTCTTTTAATGGTTTCCTGCGGGTTCGCACAGGAAAAAGGAGAACAGAAAATGATAACCGTAACAGGGAAATTAATAACAATAGCTGCGATAGGCGGCGAAACTACAGGATGGGCTGTTGTTCTTGATTCGCCTCTGCAGGTCGAGGGCAAAAGTTTGAACAGTATCGAAATCGATCCTAATGATAAAAAGATAGGCGGCCTGGAAAACAAACGAGTGAAAGTTGCGGGAGTTTTGGAAAAACGCCACGGCATTGAAAGAAAAGAGTATTGGGTCATTGTAGTTAATGAAATTAATGAAATTGAATAAGGAGAAATAGGCGAAAAAGATTTGCGGCCATTGCAGGTTTCGTTCGAGAGTGGCGTAAGCCATCCCTTAGCGGACATCGTTGCAGATGGACGATTAACTTTTGTGATTATATGTATGAAAGACATAATCAGCCGCTGCTGCCGGTAAGGCAGTTTGTTTATCGTTTTCTGCGGCACGCGGTGCTCGCGTTTGCTATTGTCGCCTTTGCGCTTGGAATCGGCATAATCGGCTACCATCATTTTGAAGGTTTATCTTGGCTCGACTCATTTTTAAATGCCTCGATGATTCTCGGCGGAATGGGAGAGATTGACCCGCTTCATTCGCCGGCGGCGAAATTATTCGCAGGCTGCTATGCATTATTTGCGGGATTAGTTTTCATCGCCTTTGCGGGCATTTTGGTTCTGCCGCTTGCACACCGTTTTCTCCATATTTTGCATTTAGAGGAAAAATAATTTTTTTAATCGCTGATCCACCTTCATCAAAGATTTCGGACGGACAAGTTACACTGATTTCGTTGATTTTATTAACGCGAATTTTTACCGCAGAGAACGGGGAGAAAAAAATATCAAAAACAAGTAAACGTCCCCTATTTATTTCTATGTTGTAGGAGTTGAGGATAAAGAGGGCGAGAGAGTTAACAGATTGTTCAATTAAATTTGATTTAGGTATCTCATATAAAACGATGGATGTTGCGCATTGTCTGTTGTTTTTTTATAAGAACCAGCCGATACTTGTCATCGATGATAAACGATGATTTGCAAAAGAAGTTTGGCGATAAGATAAAAAAGCTTAGAAATAATTGTGGGCTTTCGCAAGAGGAATTGGCTCACAAGTCAGGACTCCATAGGACTCAGATTTCTCTCATAGAAAATGGGCAGAGATGCCCCCGTCTCGACACGATATACAAATTGGCTTCTGCCCTGCAAGTTAGACCCGAAAAATTGTTGCCAGACTGCAAATAAGAGATGCCCAGATGATTTGGACAAGAGAACAAATTCAAAAAAGATTGTTAGAAATCAAGGCGAAAGGATTTTTGCCTATTCCCGACGGCATGTATCGGAGAGACGAAGGTATTGTTGGACAAATTCTGGAAAGAGAATTTAACATCAAAGAGAATAACATTAGCGTTCGAGATTTAGGTTCTTTCGAACTCAAGGGGATGCGGGAAACATCGAGCAAACTTACTCTTTGCCATAAGAAAACTGACAATGGATTATCACCTATTGAAGTGTTTGATAGATTTGGATACGAAAAGCCATCAAATAGAGACAAATTGATACTTAAGAAAAAGTTGTTTACAACAGTAACATCTAAGCCAAATAAACTTGGCTTACGCCTTGTTCCATTTGACGACACCCGTATAGATATGTATCATAACTCAGAGTTTATATGCTCGTGGAACTTATCAGAGTCATTGGAGAAGATTAATGCAATTCTATTAGTATTTGCAGAAACGAAAGGTGCAACAGCATCTAGAGATGAGCTATTTCATTTTACAATCGCTCATTTTATCCAAAACCTTAAGCCGCTTTCAACTCTTGTAAGTTCAAATATCATCGTGATTGATTTCTGTATCGATAAACAAGTTGACAGTAGTAAATCCCCACATGACCGAGGGCCACATATACGAATACCAAAATCTAAGCTCTTTATGGCATACGAATTTAACGAAAAGATTTTATGATATTGATATCAGGGGCACTACTAAATTAATACAAAATTAAGATGGTGGCTTCCAGAAATCTAGAAGGTATTCAAACGTTACTCCCATCGTGATATAATTACTTGGCCAACCAAAAATGCCAATCTCATTTACTATATTTGTACGATCCCAAATGATAACATTGCGAAGTTCGTATCCGCGTTTTCTTAATTCCTCAATGAGTGATACATGAATAGTAATTCTTTTATTTTCCCACCACATATCAGGAACATTTATAACACAATGGCCCTTAGGACGGAGCAATGGTAGTAAGTTTTCATAGATATCACCCATTGTCTTAGTATAGTCAGAAAGCTCCATTGTACCAAGATCGCGAGCGTCCTGAGAATACTGTTCAATTTTACCTAACTGTTCGTTTTTCCTGTTTCGGCGAGATTTGTTTGTTCTTATCCTATTGAGCAAATTAGCGTAAGGCGGTGAGGTTAAAATCAATGATATGGATTCTTTATGTAAATAATCAGATATATTTCGTGCATCATCGCATATCGCTAATTGTTTTGTGTCTCCAAACATATTCTGATTATTATCAAGACGCCTTTTCGCCAATTGTACATAGTTTTTTTGAAGATCAAAACCTACCGAATTTCGGTTGATGTCTCGAGCTGCAATTAAAGTCGTACCACTTCCCACAAAAGGGTCAAGAACCAGTTCTCCTTGATGGCTAAATAATTCTATTATTTTGCGAGCGAGAGAGATAGGGAAAGTAGCAGGATGCAATTTTTTGTCTCGAATATCCCTAGATTCATAATAGAACTGCCATACGCCTAATTGGCATTTAAGCCATTCTTTCGCTGTTAGGCAGTTTATATTATTCGGACGACAGTTACATTTACGGGTGTAGCCTATATCAAGAAGTTTTCTTGGCGGCGGAGTTACTATTGCAGCTTCGACCTTGTCATGTTTTGGTGTAGGCTTCTCTATGGTTTTAATGTCGCAAATTCCAGTCGTCATTTGGGTTGCTTCCTTCTGTAGCTGATGGTTGTTTTTAGGGCTAACGGAATATACTCTGTTATCTATACGAGAAATTGTAATCAAATCGTTCGTTTTAAGATTGTGATGATTGGCAAACTCCTTTAGCCATTTTCTTTCACGGAATATCCAACGGGGACGGCCTGTACTTTTATCAGTAGGAATATCTGTTTTTATCGGTTCACTCCGTCCTTCTATTTTTAGTGTAATTGGAGTGCCAATCCCATTAGACCGGGATGAGTTGCCGAAAGCATCAGATGGAAAAAAATCCTTACCGCAAGAGCGTATATTCAAATTGCCATATTTAAGGGCGGCAGGCGTCAAATGAATTATACATGATTCCATTCCAAACACTCCTTATTTGGCATTATACCGAACATAGGACAAATTTCAATGTTATCCATATTTTTAAAAAAGGACATAATTGGTCTGATATCAAAGTAAAAAAGCGTTTTTCAATAGCAAATTGCTATTTTTTTCCTTGACATTTGTTATGCAATATGTTAAAATACCCTTGTTATTTGAAAATTAGTTAATTTTTAGCAGCTTTGTTCGTAACACCTTTGTAGCAAGCATCTTACGTCAACCGTATGACGAAATACGAAATTTATCCGCCTGCGGCGGACGAGCTTCGTAACCGCAACCGGTTCACGCATCTTCTTAATATCCTCAATTTTTTCGTTTTTCCTTCTATAAACTTTTCACTTTTCACTTTTACCTTTTCACTTCTTAAAGGAGAATTTTTATGATAGCAATGTCCGAAAAACCCGATTATTTAACCTTCAAAATCCGGGGCAAATATGTAAAAGTTGACCCCAATATTTACCACGAAATCTTTAACACCCAAAACCAGCCGCCGGGAAAAAAATATAACGGCAATATTAAGTCGGTTCGTATTAACAATAATGGCTATCTCGATATCCAGCGATATACTTTATCGCCTCGCTCTATTAGTCTCGCGCGTTTTGTAATGAACGCTCAAAAAGGACAAATCGTTGACCATATAAACAGGGACCGGCTTGATAACCGACGAGAAAACTTGAGATTCGTAACTCGTCGGCAAAATAACCTTAATAGAATATGCAAAAATGAAACTGGATTCATTGGGGTTAGCGTCAGAACGAAAAGAGGAAAAGAATGCTGCACAGCAACTTTTCGTTCCCCGACCGGCAAACATTTAACATTTCAATTGAATGATTCCCCGCACAATAGAATAATCGCCGCCTTGGCCCGTGATAAATTCGTCCTAATGGCGTCAGAAGAAGATTACGCTCCTTTGAATTTCCCGCATTTCAGACAGGAACCGTTCAGAAGTTTACTAATCAATGAAAATTTGAGAAACCTTTCAGAGCAAAACTTAAAATCCATAGACAAAGGAGCAAAAATTAACTATAATGAAAGCCAAATGAACAAAAATTCTGAAAAAATTTCAAATCCGCGATGGATTGCAGACCAGCTTGGCCGTTTAATAAAAGGCGACTGTTTCGCTGATGTTTTTACGCGCGTTGCCTTCAGCACCGATGCGAGTATCTATCAGATAGTCCCGCAGTGCGTCGTTGCGCCTAAAGATATAGAGGATATTGCCGCGGTTGTGAAATACGCCGGCGAAAACAATATACCGGTTGTCGCTCGCGGCGCCGGAAGCGGTCTTGGAGGCGAATCGCTGACAAGCGGCATTATACTTGATACAACCCGTTTTATGAACAAAATCATCGGCACAAACGCCGATGGCCCGTCTCGACGAGGCGTCGAAGCCGAGGCGGGCAGCAAAATTACCTGCCAAGTCGGAGTTGTGCTGGACGACCTCAATAAATATCTTTTGCCCTTCAATAAAAAAATCGGGCCTGACCCATCGAGTGGAAATCGTGCTGTAATCGGCGGAGTTGTCGCAAATAATTCCACGGGCGCTCACTCGCTCGAATACGGGTATATCGCTGAATACGTCGAAAAAATTAAAGCGGTTTTAGCGGATGGAAATATCGCAGAGTTTAGAAATAATGTTGCGCCGGACGAGAAAATTTCAAAAGATTGTTTCGAATTATTAAATTCAAACGAATCGCTTATTGAAAAAGCCCAGCCGGCAACGAAAAGAAATCACAGCGGCTACAATATTTCAGGGGTTGCGCATAACGGCAAAATAGATATGGCTAAACTGCTTGCCGGCTCGGAAGGAACCCTCTGCGTTTTTGCGGAAGTTACGCTGTGGACAGTTGATATTCCGAAGATTAGCGCGGTTGTTCAGTTTGAATTTGATTCGCTTGATAAAATGGCAAGGGCGGTTGTGCCGATTGTCGATTGCGGTGCGGTTGCCTGTGAATTGATGGGGCAGGATTTGATAAGGATTGCGAGGGACGCTTTTGAGCAATATCACGACATTCTCAATCCCGATTCTGTCGCGAGTTTGCTTGTCGAGCATACGGGAAATTCGGTTGAGGAAATTAAAAATAAGATAGAAAAGACATTATTAGATGTCGGTAATCTCTGTTTTGACAAAAAGATTGTCTTCGACCCTGCGGTGCAGAAGCGGCTGTTTAAATGCCGAAAGGACGCGGTTCCGCTATTGAGCAGAAAGAAGGGATTGAAGCAGCCGATACCGTTTATCGAGGATGTTTCGGTCGATAACAGAAAGCTTGCCGAGTATGTGGCGGGTTTGCAGAAAATCGGCGAAAAATTTAAAGTAGAAATGGTTTACTACGGCCACGCGGGTGATGGTGAGATTCATGTGAGGCCGTATTTGGATTTATCTGACCCGGCGGATGTGAAAAAAATGACGGATATCGCGGAGGAGGTTTTTACGCTGGCGCTGTCGTTGGGCGGGTCGCTTAGCGGAGAGCATGCGGACGGTTTGATTCACGCGGCGTTTATGAAAATGCATTTCGGCAGGGAATATTGTGATATTCTAAAGCGGCTTAAGCGGATATTTGACCCAAAGAACATCCTCAATCCCGGCAAAATCATCAGCGATAATCCCGATATAATGACGCAGAATCTCCGCGGCGGAAATAAAATTATCGGCGAAAGGACAAAAACGGAGCTTAACTTCAAGCCGGACGAGTTTAAGTTCGAGCTTGTCCAATGTAGTGGCTGCGGCGTTTGCAGAAGCACGGAATCGTCGCTAAGGATGTGCCCTGTTTTTCGAGCCGTCGGCGATGAGATGTCCTCTTCGCGGGCAAGGGCGAATCTATTGGCGGCGTGGGCAAAAGGTATTTTAACTGAGCAGGATTTTGAATCGGAAAAATTCAGAGAAATTCTGTCAACCTGTCTGAACTGCAAAGCCTGCGTGATAGACTGCCCTTCAGGCGTGGATGTTTCAAAAATGATAATGGAGGTTCGAGCGAAATTAGCGCAAAAACGAGGTCTAAGCCGCACTGCGAAAATTCTGGCTTCCAACCGTTATATGAGTATTTTCGCATCTGCTTTTGCGCCAATAAGCAATATCTTTATGAGTATCGCGCCTGTTAAATGGATTATGCAAATATTAACGGGAATTGATAAAAGAAGAGCGATGCCGAAATTCGGATTTTCAACGTTTATAAAAAAAGCGAATAAGTATTTAGCAGGGCAGCCTAAATTAGAAAACCCCATCGATAAAGTCGCATATTTTACAGATACTTTTGTCAATTATAACGACCACGAACTTGGCTTTGCAGTTATAAAGTTTTTAAGACTTAATAATATTGATGTAATTATTCCAAAACAAAGGCCTGCGCCGCTTCCCGCTGTTGTCTATGGGAATATAAAAACAAGCAGGAAAGATTTAGAGTTCAACGTCAAATATTTAAGCGAAGTTGTAAAACAAGGTTATAAAATTATCTGTTCCGAGCCGAGCGCGGCGCTGTGCCTTAAGGAAGATTTAAGATTTTTCGTCGATAGCCCAGATGGGAAAATCGTTTCGGGAAATACATTTGAGTTTTTTGATTATCTAAAGAGCCTTGCGAACGGCGGCAAATTGAAAAAGACAACCGCAAATGTTAAAGAAAAGTTTGCGCATCATACACCCTGTCATCTTCTTGCGCTGGGGAATAAGCCGGCGTCGATAGAGGTTTTAAAACAGCTTTTGGGAATTGAAGTAGAGGAGCTTGACGGCGGATGCTGCGGAATCGCAGGCACGTTCGGAATGCAAAAGAAAAATTACGACCTTTCGATGCAAATCGGAAAGAAATTAGCAGAGAAAATAGAACTGTCAGGGGCGGATATAATCCTTACGGAATGCTCAACGTGCAAAATGCAGATTGAACATATAACAGGCAAAAAAGTCGAACATCCGATTAAGGTCCTGGCTGAGGCATTCGGCCTGATATAGTTTTTACCACGAAGCTCACGAAGGACACGAAGACTAAATCAGTTTAGCCATAGAGTTCACAGAGGACACAGAGTTTTTGCTTTAAGGCAGTGTTTTTCAAACACTATTAAATTCAAAACTCGTGCCTTACTCGCAAGTAAACTTGCCGTCGGCACATCGCTTTGAATTTTACTACTGCGTAGTTATGCCTTAAAGCAAAAAGGACATTATTGGTTGTTCAATATATAATAGGAGGTAAGGGAGGGAGGAAGGAAGATTGAAAAATTTAATATTTGCGGAACCGCCGGAGGCGGACCCCGATGAGATAGCCGAAACGGCCCCGATGGGATAGTTTCACATCCCACGGGGTAAACATCTCACAGGGCAAGCAAATTTTGTCGTTGACCCCGCACCTTCAGTTAATTAAAATTTGAATATTCGAAGGTGCGGGATTGAGTTTGGGAAGAAAAAGAGATAGTATAAAACGTCAAACGGCTACGGTTACGAAGCTCGTTTCGGCCATCGTCTTGCGGTTAACGTGAAGACAAAAAGAACTCAGAATACGGCAGACAGAATAAAATCCTAAATCCTCATATATTTACATTTTTACATATAAATGTATAGTAATTATGACGCAAAATATCTTGTATTTTTACATTTTTTTATCTAAAAATATAAATATATTTATATGTTGCAATTTAAGAAGTGCTTTCTAAAATAGCTATAAGTCAAAAAGTCTTGGTAAAATGATTAAAAAACCGCAAAAAAGAAATTCTAAATCTAAAAGTTTTGCTTTGTACGAAGAGACATGGCGACTTTTGAAAGAGTTAGAGTATTTATATTTACAAACCACAGTTGAAAATAAACCCTTAAAACAAATAGCTCACGATGCCATAGAAGAATACTACCATAACGAAAAAAAGAAGTTAGGAAAAGATAAGGGGGGGAATAAATGAGAAGAATAAGAACTACAGAAGTTGATGCTTATGTTTTCATAAAAGAAGATCTGAAGAATCTTGGGTGGAACGTAAAGAATCCATTAAGATCACGAGGTGGACAGGTATTTACTCAGAGTGAATGTTTAGACGAACCAAGGATTCAGGAGCAACTTGGACAGTCAAAACCTGAAAATATTGTGAAAGTGACGGATACGGAGTATTATGTAATTGAAGCCAAGGCCGATAGGAAAAAGCTTGAGCAAGCGGTGCAGGAAGCAGAGGATGATTATGCAAAAAGAATAAACAAGAGCAAATTCATTAAAGCAAGAATCATCTCAGGTGTGGCGGGAAACGATATCGATAACTACGTGGTCAAAAGCAAATTTTTGGTGAACGGGCAATTCAAGACGATAGTACTAAATGGTAAAGAACTGACAAGTTTGGTTTCGCCCACAATAGCTAAATATGTGATTGAAAATAATACCAATGTTATTGAAGAACTGCCAATAGACGAAAAATTATTTCTTGATACAGCAGAAAAAATAAATGTCATCTTACACAATGGAGCAATACCGGCAACAGAACGAGGGAAAGTTATTTCTGCATTGTTGTTAAGTCTTGTTGACGATACTCAACCGAATTTGGATGCTTCGCCAATAGTTTTGATTGAAGAAATCAATGCAAGGGTGAACGCGGTATTACAGCGAGAGGGCAAACCTGAGTTTTATAGCTATATCCGTATCTCTCCGCCAACTACACAAGCAAATCATAAGAAGTTTAAAAATGCACTTGTAAAAACCATCCAGGAATTGAAGAAGTTAAACATTAGATCTGCGATGAACTCTGGAACGGACATTTTGGGGAACTTCTATGAAGTATTTTTGAAGTATGGGAACTGGGCAAAAGAGATTGGAATTGTTTTAACCCCGAGACATGTAACTCATTTTGCTGCGCAGATATTGGATGTGAATAACAAAGATATAATTTACGACCCAACTTGTGGAACCGGAGGATTCCTTGTCTCTGCATTCGATTACGTAAAGAAAAAATCAAGCGAATCGCAGATCATAAAATTCAAGCAGAATAACATCTTTGGGGTTGAACAAGAGCCATCGGTTGTTGCGCTCGCAGTAGTTAATATGATATTTAGAGGGGATGGAAAAAATAATATCAAGGAAGCAAATTGCTTTCACGAGTGGTTAAACCTAAAAAGAAAAGGCAACATCAACACGGCGGAATATGCAGAAGAGAACTCTAAAGGAAGAATACCGCCAGTAACAAAGGTATTAATGAACCCACCATTTGCATTAAAGGAACAGGACGAACAGGAGCACAAGTTCGTAAATCAGGCATTAGCACAAATGCAAATTGGTGGATTGTTATTTGTTGTATTACCATACTCAGAGATAATTAAGGATGGAACTTTAAGTTGGAGAAAAGATGAATTACTGAAAGATAACACATTAGTTTGCGTTGTATCATTTCCCGAGGACTTATTCTATCCAGTTGCCGATAAACATACTTGTGGAGTAATTATTAAGCGTGGAATACCACACAATTATAACAGAGATGTACTTTGGGTAAAAATAACAGATGATGGTTTTGTTAAAAGAAAATCGAAGCGAGTTTCAAAAAAAACTGAAGGTAATGATTTAACAAAAGTCGTCGACGTTGTAAAAGAATTTATTAACGGGGCAATAGACAGAATAGAACCTACACCGAGACTTATAAAGGCAGCGCCCATCGTTGATAAAGATGATGATTTGGAAATAGTCCCAGAATTGTATCTTGATAACCGGGATTATTCATTAAAGAATATCCAAAAACAAATTCAGGAACAATTGCGAGGGATACTCTCTTTTTTAGTATTAAATGGATATTTCCCGTATGAGAAGATAAATAAATTCGTAAAACCCGCACATCAAGAGGGGAAAGATAATATTAGGTGGAAAAATGTTCGAGTAGAAGATTTATTCGATGTTGAGAGCGGGTATATGGCGAGTTCGTTCACGCTTAAGGAAGAAAGAGAAAATAATCATATTCCACTTTTCAGACCAACTTCAATAATTCATAATTTGATTGCTGGATGGATCAAAGAAACAAGTGAAATAAAGCATAAGATTTACAAAGCTAAATCGTTGATGGTTTCAACAGACGGGGAGGGGAGCCATACATATTCCTATATAACCCCTATTGATTTCATACCAAATTCAAATACGGCGGTCTTGAAACCAAAGCTGGAAATGCCGCTTTCATTTCTGCTTTTCGTAGCGGTGGCAATTACAAATGAAAGATGGCGATACTCTTATGGCAGAAAACCAAAGGGAAATAGATTGAAAAAGTTGATATTGGAAATTCCGACTGATAAAGAAGACAATGTAAATGTTAATGCCTTTGAAGATATGGTAAAATCAATTCCCGAATATTCAATTGTTGAATCTTATTTTAAGTCTTGAAATAGGGTGGAATAAATAGAGACTTGGGGGTAGTTGGAAAGTTTTTGGATTGATTGCTGATTCTCGCTCCCTTCCTGCCTGCGCAGGGATAAACTATGGCGGGGGAAAAAAGATATTGCCCCCCGTTCCCTGTAGCAATCTCAAAGGAGCGACTTCTCGGGAATGACAGCGCAAAGAAGCAATCCCAAGTAAGAGCGATACCCCCCGGAAGGGGGCTGAAATTAGGAAAATTGAGAATCGGAATCAGAGAATTACCTCCGATGAAGTGCCCCGATGATTCCCTGCTGTAATCCCAAAGAAGCCGCGCTCGGGAATGACACTGCATAGAAGCCACTTCAAAGCAGAATAGCTCATCCTAATGATTAAAAAGTAAAATTGAATAGCAAATTGGTGCGGGACAAGTAGAATCTGATATATGATTAATTTTGGGAGGACAGATCCCCGCACCTCCGCGCTTTCTGGCGAAAGCAAGAGTGGAGGTAATCGCGGGGATAAATGTATATGATAAACTTTGGGATTACATCGCGAAAAAGACAAGAGCTTGAGCAGCGGATGCATAACTGCAAACTGCTTGAGAATGATATTGAGGAAACGTTCGTTCGAAGCGGCGGGGCAGGAGGACAGAAAGTCAATAAAAGCTCCACCTGTGTCCATTTGAAGCATGTTCCCAGCGGATTGTCCGTCAAGGTTCAAAAGAGCCGGAGCCAGGGACTGAACCGCTATTACGCCAGAAAGCAAATGTGTGAACTGCTGGAGAATAAATTATTAGGGAAAGAAAGCCCGGAAGCGAAAAAAATAGAAAAAATCAGGAAGCAGAAAGACAGGAGAAGACGAAGACAATTTTACCCCGGTGGATAGAATTCCACAGGGCAGGGATTTCCGATTTTGGATTTTGGAAAAGAACCCCCCGGCACCCATCCTTCGTCCGCCAAGACGGACTACGGAGGGCAGGCAGGTGCGGGGGCTAATCCTAAATAGAAAATTGAAAATTATTGTAATTTTTTTTAGTTGTTTTACAATAATGGTATGGCGGAAAAGTTAAAAGAAGCTGTTTTGTGGCAGGGGTTAGACGACAAAAAGGTTCACTGCAATCTGTGCAACTGGCAATGTGTTATAAATGATGATTCTTTGGGGCATTGCCGGGTTCGCAAGAATATCGGCGGGAAATTATATTCACTTACTTATCATAAACTCTGCTCAGCGAACCCCGACCCGATTGAAAAAAAGCCTTTGTTTCATTTTCAGCCGGGCAGCAAAAGTTTTTCCATTGCCACCCCCGGCTGCAATTTTCAGTGTGTGTTCTGCCAAAACTGGCATATAAGCCAGATAGTAAAAGATGAAAATAAAATCGAAGGGCAATCACTTGAGCCTGAAAAGATTGTGGATTTCGCACTCAAGACGGACTGCAAAAGTATGGCATATACTTACACCGAACCGACGATTTTTATGGAGCTCGCGGCTGATTGCGGCAGAATCGCAAAACAAAAAGGGCTGGCAAATGTTTTTGTTTCCAACGGTTATATGACAAAAGAAGCGATTGATTTTGCGGCGGACTGGTTAGATGGAATAAATGTTGATTTAAAAAGTTTCAGCGAGGATTACTATAAGGAACTGTGCAAGGCGAAATTGAAGCCGGTCCTTGAGACGATAGACTATATCGCCAATCGGACAAAGATATGGATGGAGGTAACGACTCTTGTTGTGCCGGGGCAGAATGATTCAGATGAAGAATTGAAACAGATAGCGGAATTTCTGTTTAATACAGGGGGGGCGGATATTCCCTGGCATATAAGCAGGTTTTATCCGCAATATGAATATACAGATACGCCGCCTACGCCGGGAGCAACTTTGCAAAGGGCTTATGATATTGCCAAGGCGGCAGGTCTGCATTACGTTTATATAGGTAATTTGCGAACAATAAAGGGGGAAAACACTTATTGCCCAAAAGACAAGCGGCTATTAATTGAACGTGAAGGATTTTACGTAACGAAAAACGATGTCAAAAATGGCTGCTGCCCCAGTTGTAATGAGAAAATAGCGGGTTTTGAGCTTAATAGTTAAAATATTTGTTGTTTACAAGCCATAATAAGAGCAGTATAATCTGGAAAATGTATTAAATCAGAATTGTCGCATAATCGGGCGTTGAAATAGCAAAGCCGTCTGACAACAAAATAAACTTGGGTATTTACCATCGTTAACGACATTTCTCCTGTTAGTACTAACTTCGTTAATTGAGGTATTTATGAACACAAACGGCATACCGGCTTTGAAGATAGGCAATTTGACAATCAGCCCACCCATAATACAGGGCGGAATGGGCATCAGAGTATCGGGAGCAAATCTTGCCTCCGCAGTCGCTAATACCGGCTGCGCCGGGGTAATTGCAAGCACGGGGATTGGAATGTTTGAGGGCTGGACTGGAACAAAGGGGGATTTGCTTCGGTTCAACGGAGAGTCTTTAAAAAATGAAATCAGAAAGGCCAGAAGCCTTACCAAAGGAATAATCGGCGTCAATATACTGGTTGCGCTTACGGATTATGATAATCTCGTGAAGACCTCAGTAGAGGAAGATGTCGATATGATAATTTGCGGGGCGGGCCTGCCGCTGGATTTGCCGAAGTTTCTCAAAGGCAAAGATATTAAACTAATTCCCATCGTATCGTCATCAAGAGCGCTTCAAATTATTTGCCGAAGATGGCAGAGCCATTATAACAAACTTCCCGACGCGGTAATTGTCGAGGGCGTTAAGGCAGGCGGACATCTTGGCTATCATTACGAAGACGTCGTAAATAATACGGCACAAACTCTTGAACAAATAGTCGAAGATGTAATTATCGTCGCCAATTCTTTCGAGCCTGCCATACCGGTAATAGCGGCGGGCGGAATTTTCGACGGCGCCGACATTGCCCGTTTTCTGAAAATGGGGGCATCCGGCGTTCAGATGGCAACACGTTTTGTCTGCACGGATGAATGCGATGTGCATCCTAATTTTAAGCAGGCATATTTAGACGCCGCAGAGGATGATACAACAATTATTAAAAGCCCTGTGGGTCTGCCGGGCAGGGTAATAAACAGCAGCTTCGTGGAAAAAATCAAACAGGGCCAAACCATACCATTCGAATGCAGTTATAAATGTCTGAGGACCTGCGAGCCTGAAACAGTGCCTTATTGCATAGCAAAGGTTCTGTCAAACGCGGCAAAGGGCAAAATGGACGAGGCATTCGCGTTTGCCGGCTCAAATGCCGGGCGGTGCAAAGAAATTGTTCCTGTGAAAGCGCTTATTGACAAATTAGTTGAGGAATTAAGCCGGGCGCTTGCCGCAGAAAAGCAAGGCCTCAGCGTAAAATAGTGCAACTCAATTCTTAGAGGCCGTCTTAAGTCTCTATTTGAATCATAGCTAAAATCTTATATAATATGAATTATGAGAATTATAGCTGATGAGAATATCCCGTTTGTAAAAGAATGCTTCAGTTCCGTCGGAGATGTTCAAACAATTCACGGCAGGAAAATTGCGCCTGTGATTCTAAAAGATGCCGATGCACTTTTAGTCCGCAGCATTACAAAGGTTAATAAAGATTTGTTAGACGGTTCAAAAGTAAAATTTGTCGGCACGGCAACAATCGGTTTTGAGCATATCGACATTGATTATCTTGCGGCGAAAAAAATCGGATTTGCATCAGCGCCCGGCTCAAACGCAAACTCAGTGGCCGAATATATGACCAGTGCACTTTTAAATCTGGCTGACAAATATAAATTTGAAGTTGGTGAAAAGTCAATCGGTATTGTCGGTGTCGGGAATGTCGGAAGCAGGGTCGAAAAAAAAGCAAATGCGCTCGGAATGAAAGTTGTTTTAAACGACCCGCCATTGGAGAGAAAAACGGGTGATGAAAAATACCGGCCGATAGGAGAAATATTCGATTGCGATATCGTAACACTTCATGTTCCTTTAACGAATGAAGGAATAGATAAAACATACCATCTGGCAGATGAAAAATTCTTTAAATCACTGAAAAATAATGCGATTCTTTTCAATACCTGCCGCGGAAGAGTGCACGACACCCCGGCCTTGAAAAAGGCCATAAGCAGCGGCAAAATAAAGGCTTGCGTGCTTGACGTTTGGGAAAATGAGCCGAATATTGATATTGAATTAGTAAAAATGGTCGATTTTGGAACACCGCATATCGCCGGCTATTCCTACGACGGCAAAATTGTCGGTATGATTATGATTTATGAGGCGTTTTGTAAATTTTTCGGTATTAATCCCAAATTTAGTGTCGAGGATTTTCTTCCGTTGCCTCAGATCGAGAAAATTGTTATTGGTAAAGATGAAAAAAAGCCATTACTTGCGGCAGTTACTACGCTTTATGATATAAAAAATGACGACGAAAAGTTAAGGCAGATAATAAATGAACAGGATGAAAAACGCGGGGCGTATTTCGATGCCCTGCGGAAGAATTATCCTGTCCGCAGGGAATTTCAGAATACCATAATTTCCGTAAGTGATAAAAAACTTCGGGCGGTTTTTTTGGGATTGGGTTTCAAAATTGAATAAAAAAAATAATAACATTCTAATTTGGCCGAATGGGAAATTGGATTTTTCCGACGGCTGTATCGTTATGGGCGTTCTGAATGTAACGGACGATTCGTTCAGCGACGGCGGGGATTTTCCTGATACGCAGAAAGCAGTCGAGCGGGGCGTTGAAATGGCTCAGCAGGGAGCGGCTGTAATCGATATTGGCGCAGAATCCACGCGTCCCGGCTCAAAGCCGGTCGGGACAAGCGAGCAGATAAAAAGGGCGATACCGGTAATAGAAAAACTTGCCGGCAAAATAAAAATTCCAATCAGTATCGACAGCAGAGATTATGAGGTAACAAAGGCAGCTTTAAATGCAGGGGCAAGTATAATAAATGATGTTACAGCTCTTGCAGATGAGAGAACGGCTCGACTTGCGGCAGAAAAAAAGGCGCCTGTGATACTAATGCATATATTAGGAAGTCCCGGCACAATGCAAATTAAGCCAAAGTATGAAGACGTTGTCGGGGAAGTTTTGAAATACCTGCTTCAAAGAGCCGCGGCAGCTCAGAAAGCGGGTATTGAGGAAGAAAAAATATTTATCGACCCGGGAATCGGTTTTGGCAAGACTGTGGAGCATAATTTAGAGATTTTGCGAAATATAGATGTTTTTGTGAGCAGCGGTTATAGAGTTTTGCTCGGCACAAGCAGAAAGAATTTTTTAGGGACATTGACCGGCAAAAAAGAGCCGAAGGAGAGAATTTTCAGCACGGCTGCAACGGTTGCGATAGCCGCTGCCGCCGGGGTTTCGATTGTGAGGGTTCACGATGTTGCGGCAATGATGGATGTAGTAAAAGTCGCCAATAAATTGCGGGTTTAAGAATCCCAGTGAAAAAACAACAAATCGGGCAAAGGAATTTCCCCATTCTTTTGAAGGTAATATCCTGAATTAAGTATTGAAATATCTCTAATTAAAGATACAATAATCCGGTTTAGTAATTTTATGAGGTTGACGGACCGATGCAGCCGGACAAGCAAACTGGAAAAATTAAATGGACCTCAGTGCCGATTCGCAAGCTCGAACCCGTAAAGGGTGAAAGCGGCTTTTCACTCGGCATCGATTTAGGCTCGACAAGCTCCGATGTCGTTATTCTCGATAAACAAAGGAAAATAGTTTACAGCAGTTATAAACGAACAAAAGGTAAAGCCGCCGAGACGCTTGTTTCACAGCTCGAGGAGCTTTTAAAGGTTATAAGTATCGACAAAATAGAATCCGCCGCCGCTACCGGTTCAGCCTCACGACTTATTTCATCGCTTCTTGAAATTCCTTATGTCAATGAAGTCTCTGCCCAGGCTCTGGCGATTGCACAATTATATCCGCATTTCAGCCAGGCAACGGTAATTGAAATGGGCGGGCAGGACAGCAAACTAATTTTCCTGCGAACGGAAAAAGAACAATTGGTATTGACGGATTTTGCGCTTAACAGTGTCTGTGCGGCAGGGACAGGTTCGTTTCTCGACCAACAGGCACAGAGGCTGGGCGTTAATATCGAGGATGAATTCGGCAAAATGGCGCAGTCGGCAAAGCATGTTCCGACTCTTGCGGGCAGATGCTCCGTTTTTGCAAAAAGCGATATGATTCACCTTCAGCAACAGGCAACCCCGACTGAAGAAATTATCGCAGGACTATGTCTTGCCCTTGCCAGAAATTTGAAAAGCAATCTCGGCAAAGGCAGAGAATTTATAAAGCCGATAATTTTTACCGGCGGCGTCGCAGCCAATATCGGCGTAGTATCGGCTATCGAAAAGGCATTCGGACTGCAGGCTGGTCAGCTTATAGTTCCAAAGGAGCATTTTTTCACCGGAGCAATCGGAGCAGTTCTGGCATCAAACAAAAATGACTGCAAACTTAAAATTGACAGATTATATGAATATATTGATTCACAGGCACAAGGAGGAGGCCTCCAAAAAGCCCCTCGCAGAGAAGCTCTTTCGACTCCATTTTTTGCACCGCCGCAAGGAAACGTTCACAAGCTGCCTGCAGGCAGTAAAGAAAAAATTGAGGCGTATCTCGGCGTTGATGTCGGCAGTATAAGCACAAATGTTGTTGTGATGGATAATCAAAAAAATGTTCTTTCAAAAGTCTATCTAATGACGGCAGGCAGGCCGCTGGAGGCAGTAAAGAAAGGACTTCAAATAGCTGTCGAGGAGCTTGCCGGAAGAGTTGAAATAAAAGGCGCTGCGACAACAGGCTCGGGCAGGTATCTGACCGGCGATTTTATAGGCGCCGACATCGTGATAAATGAAATAACCGCCCAGGCAACGGGAGCGGCGATTGTCCATCCCGCGGTCGATACGATTTTTGAAATCGGCGGACAGGACAGTAAATTTATCTTGCTCAAAGACGGCGTTGTAGTCGATTTCGAGATGAATCACGCCTGCGCAGCGGGGACAGGCTCGTTTCTCGAAGAGCAGGCGGAAAAGCTCGGCATAAGCATAAAAGATGAATTTGCGGCACTTGCCTTTCAAAGCGAAGCGCCAATAAAACTCGGCGAAAGATGCACAGTGTTTATGGAATCAGACCTGCTCGATTATCAGCAGCATGGCGCAGGAACAAAAGACCTCGTTGCGGGTCTGGCTTATTCGATAGTGACAAATTATCTTAATCGCGTCGTCGGCAGAAGGAAGCTGGGCGATAATATTTGTTTCCAGGGAGGCACGGCGTTTAACAAAGCTGTTTGGGCGGCGTTTGAAAAAATTGTCGGCAAGCCAGTTCGCGTTCCTGACCATCACGAAGTAACAGGTGCGCTTGGAGCCGCTGCGATTGCTGCCGATTTTATGAAGAAACAAAGAGAGGAAAATAAGCCCGCTTCAAGTAAATTCAGAGGGTTTGAAAATCTCGTCAGTATAGAATACGAAGTCGAAACCTTTGAATGCGAACATTGCTCGAATAACTGCGAAGTTAAAAAAGTCGCGTTGCCGGGCTGCGAACCACTGTTCTACGGCTCGCGATGCGATAGGTATAATGTATCAAAAGTAAAGAAACACAAAAGAACGGCTTATGCCTTTGAGTTCCGCCAGAAAATGCTGCGGCATTTTTCGCAAATAAATGGACCAGCCGCCGGTTTGCGGAAAGAGAAAATCGGCATACCGATGGCTTTGGCAAACTGGCAGTTTTTGCCGCTATTCAGCGTGTTTTTCAAAAACCTGGGATTTGAACCCTGCATATCTTCGCCGACAGGCAGGTCAACGGTGAAAAAAGGCGTCGAATCGGTTACGGCAGAACCTTGTTTCCCCGTTAAGGTCGCATTCGGACATATCGCCGAGCTTATCGAGCAGGAAGTTGATTATATCTTTCTACCGAGCATCGTGAATCTTGAAAAAACTTTCGAACTGAACAAAACATCAAAACTTTGTCCTTATGTTCAGTCTCTGCCATATCAGGCAAAAGCAGCTTATGGCGGCAAATTAGGAAAAAGCAAAATACTGTCGCCTGTAATTCGATTGGGCGACGGCAAAAACGAGCTGGAAAAAAGTTTTGTCCAGGTAGCGGCACAATTGAAAGTAAAATCGACTGCTGCGAAAAAGGCGATTGAAAAAGCCCTTGCGGCTCAAAAGGCATTCGAAGAAAGCCTCATTGAGGAAGGCAGGCGGATATTATCTTCGGTTAAAGACGGCGGCAAATTATTTGTGCTTGTGAGCCGGCCTTATAACGGCTGCGATACACAGATAAGTTTGTCCCTTGCCGATAAGCTGGCGGAACTTGGAATTGATATGATACCGATGGATATGCTTTCTGTCGCTGATGCGTCTATCAGCGATGAGGATTTGCACGAAAATATGTATTGGGGCTGGGGGCAGAAGATTTTGCGCACCGCTGAAATCATAAAACGGGACAAACGATTGTTCGCGGTATATCTGTCGAATTTCAGCTGCGGGCCGGATTCATTCCTTATGACGTTCTTTAAAGATATTATGGCCGATAAACCCTGCCTGTTTCTTGAGCTGGATGAGCATTCCGCTGATGCGGGGCTTATAACCCGGCTCGAAGCGTTTTTAGACAGCCTGAGCCACTACAAGCCGAAAGAAACGGCAAAAATTGAGACGAAAAAAAACGCCAAAACAATCGGCAATCGTAAAATTTACATTCCTTATATGGGCGATTGCTCCTACGGAATGGCCGCCGCAATGAAAGCTCACGGCAGAGATGCGGAAGTTATGAAATGTGCCGATGAGAAAGGTTTGAATATCAGCAGAAGATTTACGACTGGAAAAGAATGCCTTCCCTGCGCGATAACAACCGGCGATATGCTGGCTGCAGCGCAAAGTAAAGAATTTGACCCGGCAAAGAGCGCATTTTTTATGCCGTCCACTTCCGGACCCTGCCGGCTCGGATTGTATAATTGTCTGCAAAAACACGTGCTGGGATACGCGGGCCTGAATGAAGCGATGGTTGTTTCGCCGAACCAGGACACCAGTTTTTACGATGAATTTGCAGGTTCGGCAGACAAGGGACGTTCAAAATTTATGCTCGACGCCTGGGTTGCTATGGCCGGCATTGATATTTTGTCAAGATTGCTGCTGAAAATCCGGCCTTACACAAAAAATAAAAATGCAGCCGAACAAATTTACAGCCAGTGTCTAAAGCTTTGGATTGAAGCGGCAGAAAACCGCCTGCACTATAGCCGGGGGAAAAAGCTTATGGCTGATTTCGCCCGCAGGTTCGGTGCTCTTGAGTTCGATTGGAGTGTCCGTAAGCCCCGGATAGGCATAGTCGGCGAAATTTATGTCAGGAATCATCCATTCGCCAATAATAATGTAATAAAACGACTCGAAGAGCTTGGCGCGGCCTGCTCGCTGGCTTCGCTTGCGGAATGGATTTATTACACAAATTTTACAAGACTTGCGGCAACAAGAAGAAACAAAGAATTAAAAAATTATCTTGTCAATCTTGCGACGAACTTTCTGGAACACAGGATAGAAAAAGCTCTTGTATTGCCGGTTGAAAAGAAATTTGGGAAACTAACGGACTGTCCAATGACGGAGCTTTTGAATTATAGCAAACCTTATATGCACGACTCCTTCGAGGGCGAGGCGATTTTGAGCATCGCCAAGACGGTCGAATTTTTCCACGATGGTTATTCCGGCGTGGTAAATGTAATGCCCTTTAGCTGTATGCCTTCGACAATTGTCAGCAGTATAACGCCGCAAATAAGCAAAGACTGCGAGAATATGCCGATACTTAATATAAGTTTCGACGGCTCTGAAGATGCGACTCTTCAAACCCGACTGGAGGCGTTTTTCGAGCAGTGCAGCAGAAGAGAAAGTTCTCTGATGAGCATATCAGAGGTTCTGCAGAGGACGTAAAATTTCAGGATACGGCCTTTCGGTTTTTAGCGCAGAACTCGCCCATAAGTTTCATCGCGATATTCAGCTTTTCGTTTGAGCCGTCCATATTCGCGTAAGCCTCAACAAGCTCGACAAGCTCACGGTCTGCCGGCTGCCGGCCGTATTTATGAGCGGCATTTACAATCCCGGCGTCAAGGCCGTATTTCATCGCCACCTCGACATAAGCGCGGGCGACGCCGATTTTCCTGCCGGGTAAATCACGAACACTATTCGTAATGCCAAGCGAAAAATGACATTTCTTTAATTGCGGGTCGGTCTTTATCTTCTTAATCGTATTAAATGTCCGGTAAGTATAGCTCGGCACTCCCGGCTGCATAGGCATATCGATTGCCAGCGGAAATACGGTCGAATCAAAAAAGATTTCCTCCGGCTTAAAGCCATATTTGTTCACAGCAGCATCATAAAGTTGTTTGGCGAGATTATAAAGCTCATCGACTCCGCCCGTTGTGCCGGCATCTGTTGTTTTTCCTTCGCTGATGAGCAGGCCGATGAATTTATAATCGAAATGCTTTTTAAGCGGCATCATATTGTCAATCGTATAAACTTTTATGGAGTTTATAAGCGGCGGCAGCACTTTTTCATTAGTGTTATACCATTCCTTCAGGCCCGCAATCAGCACGTTATCATCGCTGCTGTCGCAGCAGACCGGCACGCCCCGGCCATATTTGCGGACGAGTTTCACGTATTCCTTCATTAGTTGGGCGGCGTAAGCAGGGTCGGATTCTCCAAACTGGTCGATGTTGACCGCGACGTAATCTGCGCCGTCGGCTGCCTGCGATTCTATCAAAGCTCTTATATAATCAAGCTGCGGACTTGGCTGCTCGAAGGCTTTTTCACCCAACTCGTGAAGCTCTCTCATAATCCGGCCGGTCTTTGGTATTGACGCGTGTATTAGTTCTCCTGTGCTGATAATCGCATTTTTCATCGTATGGTCCCTGCCAAAAAGATAATTTATTATTGAACAGGAATGTTCAAGCTCAGGCATTCTTGGCCTGTTGATGATTTTACGCAAGTTTTCAAGGCCGCCTTTTTCCGCTGCCGCGGCTTTATAGATACGGTCGCCAATGCAGATTCTGTCGAGGTTATTTCCGCATTTACCTTCGACGGTTGAATCGCCGCAGGGAGCGTTGTCCATTCCTTTTTCGCATCCGCCTATCGTGCAAAGGCTGAAATTCTCAGGAAGATAGCAGTCGCCGCATTCTTCACAGTCAAAAAGACAATATTTGAGGGGTTTTTCGACTGAGAAAAAGGCCTTATAAAAGAAACCTTTGCCTTTTTCTGCGCCGAGAAATTTCATTGTTTTTTTGAACGCGTGAAAGCCGCAGTGGTTCGGGTCAAGAATCGCAAAGTGCATAAAATCAAAAAACAGGTGGTTGAGAGTTTTGCTGAATTTTTTAGACTTCGTTCTGTTTCCAGATTCGTCATAAAGATAAAAGGCTTCTTTTGGCGGCCAGCAGAGGTTGTCCTTGAATTGCTGCCAGTTGTCGCCGATTTCCGCAGCGCGTTTAAGTATCTTTATAAATGTTTCGTAATCCGGCAAACCCCCGATATCGGCCCCTGCGGCGCCTATGGATTTGGACATCGCAAGCTGTTGGGCAGCCCGCTCGATATGCTGCTCGATGGTTTCGCTGCGAACCTTTTTATAAAGTTCGTCGCTGACAAAACAGCCGGGCAGTTTTATATCGTGCATCAATCTTGGAGCGGGTGTGATTGTGCTGAGAAGATAAACATTTCCGATGACGGGAATGTCAAGGTTTTGTTCTTTTAAATAACGCATCAGTTCAACGCTTTTTTTCCAGTCCCAGCCGACCTGGGTAATCAGAAATTTCGCGCCGGAAGTTATTTTCTTTTCCATTTTGAAATATTGCTGCATCAGGGATTCTTCATTGTATTTGAACGGCGAAACAGCGGCGCCCGGGAAAAACCGCGGCATAGATTGAAGATTTTCCGGTTTTGCAGAGATTAGACAATCGTTATTTAAACGGGTAATTAAGTTAAGCAGGCCTAATGATTCCAATTCAAAGACGCCTTTTGCTGAAGCGGGCTTGTCGCCCGTTAATGCAAGCAGACTTTCGACATTCGCTGACTTATGTGTATTTAAAAGACTTAAAATAGCGTCTTTATTCAAATCTTTGCAGCTTATGTGCGGAATAAAATCCAGGTCGCCGAGCAGATTGTTACTTATCACAAAATGATGGACATCGGCAGGTTCAAGATTGGCTGTTCCGCCGGGGCTTTGCGGACAAGTTATGCCTACAAAATCGAAATTGCCGGGAACATCTTTGCCGACGGCTTCTTTGTGGGCGGTGAGAAATATTCTAATCGGCTCGAAACTAAAGTTTGGACCGCCTGTAAGCTCTGCAACGACGGCAAAAGTTTTTTTGTCTTTCAAAGTCCGGCTTAATCTTTTCTTAGTTTGCAGTTTCATATCGTTGAACCTTTTATGCATAAATTACTGCGATAAAAATTGCCTCCGTTTCGCAAGCCCACATAATATAATAACTTCTGGAAAAAAACCACTATAAGCACAAAGTCTTTTTTTAATACTATGCTGCTGATAGGGAGGTTCATTTGTGAAAATATCAAGTCTTTAATCTTGTGGATAGGTTGTTGATAACATTGAGTTGAAGTTAAAATAAATGTTTTGCGCAGAACCGATAAGATTACAACAATATAGCTCATTTATTGTATAAATAACTTTGTGAAATATTCAAGACCGATAAACTTTTTCATAAAGCTTTTAATATTATGGACTTAAATAATTATTTAATTATTCGGGTCATAATGTTGTCATTCTTTCAGGTTTGTTGATTTATTTGATATAAATCTAATGTAAATTTATTCGTTAAATCTTAACAGTCTCCCCAAAAGGTGGATAACTTCGCTGTCAGGCCGGTTATAGCCTTTGTAAAATCAAAGACTTACAGCCCGATTCCTAATTATTCTGAATTAGTTTTTTCCTGGGAATTAAGAATTTTTTGTTTAAACTTTCTGCAAATCTCTGCCGGGTTGTCAGCTTTGCAAATGCTGGAAGAAACTGCAATTCTTTTTGCCCCGGCTTTCAAAACGTTTTCAATATTATCCAGATTTATCCCGCCAATTGCGACAGCTTCAATGGGCTTGTCTTTCAGGAATGCGATTGCCTGGGTTATATACTCAAGACCGCAAACATTAACTTGTTTGGTATTTGTAGAGAAACAAGCACCTAATCCCACATAATGCGGCATCTGTTTAACCGCTTTTTCCAGCTCATCTATTGAATGAGTGCTAAGTCCAGTAATCAAAGGTTTAAGCTGACATTTGCGAACTTCCTCGATCGGCAGGTCGTTTTGTCCGAGATGGATTCCATCGGCTTGTGCTGCGACAGCGATATCGACCCTGTCATTGATTATGCTTAAAACGTTATAACGTTTGCATAAATCAACAAAACTCTTGGCCAGTGCAAACAGGCCGGCATCGGTCAATGTTTTTGTCCGCAACTGCAGACAATCAGCCCCGTTTTCTGCAGCGGCTTTTGCGACAGCCAATGCGTCCGAACAGTCTTCAACGGTAATAATGACATAAAGCCTTGCATTTCTGAATCTTAGGGCAGGGAATCCAAAAAGCGTAATATCCTTTTCAAGGGTATAACAATCATAACGCAATCGTTCTAAATCGTCGGCAGTTGCGGCATCTAAAGTTGCGACAGTATCAGCGAGGACTCTTAACGCTTCGGTAGTTCTTGCAAAACCCGCAGATACACAGTCTTCTATTCCGCTCCTTTTCATCTGGTTTTCAATTTTCATTCCGCAACCGATGTCATTTTCCGTATCTCGGGCGGTAACAAGTTTTTGAATATCGAGTTTGCCGACAAAAGAACAAAGCAGATGTCTGGCATTTTTGCATCGGCCGCTAAGAGTTTCATTATTAAGAGCAAATCGACAGAATTCCTCCGCTATGCGCAGGCCTTCACGTGCACGATTGAAGTTGGCGTCAATGATTCTGAAAATTGCTCGATTCATAATGTTAGATTATAAAGGTGCGTAAGAGAAAATTGAAGCAGGAAAGTTTTAATGAAATTTGCGCATAAAAAAGGAGCTGCCTCCTCCTGGCCAGCTCCAGAACCAAACGCATTTATATATAACAGGGCTCTTTTTTTTAGTTTTTTTAGCCCTGATTGCGTCCAACGGGGGGGCTTCTTCTTCCTTCTCCAAAATAAGCAAAAAGCCACCCCGGCAAAGTTAAAGTGAACGAATATCAAGCAAAGATTATGCCAGAACTTTTTAGTATAAAATTATTGCATATAAAATGACTACAAAGCTATATCTTAAAATGGGTTATCTACAGGTTTTGCAGGTTAATTTATGCAGGGAGTTGTGTTAAAGTTTATCACTATGTTGTCTTTGAGCAACAAAATTGGAAATATAGTATGGAATAATGGTTTTTTATAGGTCTTAATTGTTATTTAGAGCAAAAAATGCTGATGTTGAAAAAAAACAACATACCTCATATCCACCTAAATTGTCGAGAATTTTCCCCTTTGCGGTTTGAGACATTTAAAATTAAAATGACCATTTATGAGTAAAAAATGGTTTAGATATTTCGGCAGTGTAATAGGTATTTGCCTGTTTATTTTGGCGCTGTTTGTTATCCATCACAGGCTCCATCAATATCATATTGCAGATATCATAGATAAAGCGCGCCAAACTCCTGCTGTATATTTGCTTTTAGCGATTTTTATTACAGCTTTGGACTATTTTGTTTTGACGTTCTATGACACTATGGCTCTTCATTATCTTGGCCATCCGATGAAGTATCCATCGATTGCACTGGCCTCTTTTGTGGGATATGTCTTCAGCCATAACCTGACCGTATTAGGCGGCAGCACCGCCAGATACCGGATTTACTCGGCACTGGGCATTTCGGCCAGCGAGATTGCAAAACTGATTGTATTTTGCGTTATTACATTCTGGCTGGGGTTTTTTAGTGTCGGCGGTATTTCTTTTATGCTTTTTCACCAGCCCATTCCCCCGGAACTGCATATGCCGATTGCTTCTGTCAAACCCCTGGGATTTATATTTATAGCGATTGTTATTATATATTTGATATATGCTGGCCTGAGCAACAAACCGCTGAAATTCGGAGGCTGGGAGTTTGCCAGGCCAAGTCCTGCGATTTTAGTTGGACAGATTGTGATATCCTGCACGGACTGGCTTTTGGTCTGCGGTGTTCTTTATGTTTTACTGCCGGCCGGAACCGAACTAAGTTATTTTCAATTTGTCGGCATATTTCTATTTGCGCAGATAGCCGGAATTTTAAGTAATATCCCCGGCGGCCTGGGAGTTTTCGAGACAGTGATTTTTCTGTTATTGGCTCCGTATGCCGAAACATCCGCCATTGCCGGCTCTCTTATACTTTATCGTTTATTTTATTATTTGATACCTTTCGGTTTTGCCGCCGGCCTACTGGTGGCTCACGAAATGTTTATGGGGAGAAAAGCAATAAAAACAGCCGGCGCCATATTTGGAAGGTGGGCTTCCGCTGTTACGCCTCATATTCTTGCTTTGACCTGTTTCGTAGCCGGGATGCTCCTTCTTTTTTCCGGAGCTTTGCCATCGGTCAGGGGACGAATGGCACTGCTCAGGGATTTGCTGCCGCTTGGCGCGGTGGAGTTTTCTCATTTTCTGGCAAGCGTTGCAGGCGCTTTGTTATTATTGCTTGCCCGCAGTCTTCAGCGAAGAATAAATATTGCTTATCATTTAACGGTTATCTTGCTTGCCTTTGGCATTGTTTTTTCGCTGCTCAAGGGTTTTGATTATGAAGAAGCGATAATTTTGACAATAATACTGCTTGTGTTTTTGCCCTGCCGGAAGGAATTTTATCGCAAGGCGGCAATTTTTGCCCGGCGTTTCGAGCCGTTCTGGTTTGTGCTGATTGCTATAGTAATAATTTGTTCTGTCTGGGTCGGAATTTTCTCTTACAGACATCTCGAATATTCAAACGAGATTTGGTGGAAGTTTGCGTTTCATAGCGATGCGCCGCGATTTCTTCGTGCGACATCCGGCGTAATTATTGTTGTCCTGCTTTATGCCGTTATGCAGTTATTACTGCCTTTTAAACCGAAGATAAAAACCCCTTCTACTGATGAATTCCAGATTATTCGGCAGATTGTCCATTCGTCGCCGGACATTTATGCCAATCTTGCCCTGCTCGACGATAAACAATTTTTATTAAGCGAAGGGAAAAATGCGTTTGTTATGTATGGTGTCGCGGGCAGAAGCTGGATAGCGATGGGTGACCCTGTCGGGCCGGAGAATGAGTGGAATGAGCTATTGTGGCAGTTCAGAGAACTTTGCAATTACTATAATGGCTGGCCTGTTTTCTATCAGATTGAAAACATTCATCTGGATTTATATCTCGATATAGGAATGTCTTTTCTGAAATTAGGCGAAGAAGCTCGCGTTGATATGGAAAGTTTTTCGCTTGAAGGCTCGGCAAACAGAGATTTACGCCAAACCCGCAATAAAATTCAAAAGCTGGGCTACACATTTGAAATAATACCGCAGGAACGGTCGGCACAAATTGTTGATAAACTACAGAATATTTCCGATTTATGGCTGAAAGAAAAAAATGTGAGAGAAAAAAGATTTTCGCTCGGCTCTTTCAGCAGGGAATACATAAGCAATTTTCCAATAGCAGTAATTCGAAATAATTCAGATATTGCAGCGTTTGCCAATGTCTGGACAACAAGCCAAAAAGAGGAATTGTCGGTTGATTTGATGAGGCATCTGCCGGATTGTCCCAACGGCATAATGGATTATCTTTTTACGGAGATGATGCTCTGGGGCAAAGAGCAGGGATACAGGCAGTTTAATTTCGGTATGGCTCCGCTGTCGGGCCTTACCGATAACGCACTGGCTCCGCTGTGGCATAAAGTCGGAACATTTATTTTCAGGCATGGCGAACATTTTTATAATTTTGGCGGATTAAGAGCATACAAGGAAAAATTCAATCCGGTATGGCAGCCCAGGTATTTGGCCTGCCCCCGGGGCTTGATGCTGCCGCGGATTTTAACAAATCTCGCCGGTCTCATTTCCGGCGGAATTACGGGAACAATTGCAAAGTAAAAAACAGGTTATAAATCCAAATCCTGTTCGATGCGGATTTTAACATTGTTGCTTCTGCCGGTGTCGTCTTTATTGGATTTTATTGAACTTATAAATATTCTGACGGCATTGAAGCAGCAAACAAAACCTACCACAATAAAAATTACGGCGGCGATGACTGCAAGAACTTCCTTTAGAATCCAGACGAGTGTGCCGAAGCCGATAAGCAAAAGACCGACAATAAACAGGACTTTTGCATAGCCCTTTGAAAGCTGGTTAAACGAATTAGAATAAAAATTAAATAACATAAAAATAGTTATCCCGCACCTAAAGTTTCTTTAGGTGCGGGGTTCCTCATTTTTAAATTTTCATTTTTAAATTTTCAATTTTTTAATACATTCCGCCGCCGTGCGGTGGCATTGCAGGTGCTTCTTTCTTTTCGGGTATTTCGCTGACGATAGCGTCGGTCGTTAATAACAGTGAGGCAATTGAAGCGCCGTTCTGCAAAGCGATGCGCTCGACTTTTGTCGGAACGATAACGCCGAATTCAATCATATTGCCGTATTCTTTTCTCAAGGCGTCATAGCCGAAGTTTATATCGTCACTTTCCATAACTTTCTGCGCGACGATAGAACCATCAAGACCGGCATTTGTCGCAATCTGCTTGATTGGCGCAACTACAGCTCTTTTTACGATATCAACGCCAATTTTTTCATCGCCTTTTGTTTTTAATTTATCGAGGGCTTTTAAAGTCCGCAGCATTGAAACGCCGCCGCCAGGCAGAATGCCTTCTTCAACAGCAGCCCTGCAGGCGTGCATCGCATCCTCAACGCGGGCCTTTTTCTCTTTCATTTCAGCTTCCGTTGCGGCTCCGACGTTAATCTGTGCTACGCCTCCGGAGAGTTTCGCCAGTCTTTCCTTGAGTTTTTCAATATCATAATCGCTTGTTGAGGTTTCGATTTCCTTTTTTATCTGTTCGATGCGGCCTTTAATTGATTCAGTTGTGCCGGCGCCTTCTATGATGGTTGTATTTTCCTTGTCGATAGTTACGCGTTTTGCCTGGCCTAACTGCGAGATGTCAACGTGTTCAAGGTCGATTCCGAGGTCTTCAAAAACAGGTTCTCCGCCGGTCAGAATACCGATATCGGCAAGCATTGCCTTTCGCCTGTCTCCAAAACCCGGAGCTTTTACCGCTGCACACTGCAGGACGCCGCGGAGTTTATTCACTACCAGTGTAGCAAGCGCTTCGCCTTCAATGTCTTCAGCGATGATGAGCAGCGGCCTGCCAGCTTTGGCGATTTTTTCCAGCAGCGGCACAAGCGATTTTATCGAGCTGATTTTCTTTTCGTTAATGAGAATGTATGGTTTTTCAAGGACGCAGGTCATATTCTCGAAATTGTTGATGAAGTGAGGGCTGATGTAGCCTTTGTCAAACTGCATACCTTCAACCAATTCGACGGTGGTTTGCAGGCTCTGGCCTTCCTCGACAGTGATAACGCCGTCTTTGCCGACTTTTTCCATAGCCTGTGCCATTGTTTTTCCGATCTCGGCGTCCTGGTTCGCCGAGCAGGTGGCAACCTGTTCGATTTGTTTTCCAGACTCGATTGAGGTGCTCATCTTTTTGAGTTCTTCGATGATTTTCTCAACGGCCATATCGATGCCGTGCTTGACCTGCATTGGGTTGGCTCCGGCGGTGATATTTTTAAGACCTTCCTCGTAAATGGATTCAGCCAGTATTGTTGCGGTTGTTGTGCCATCGCCTGCGACAGTGCTTGTCTTACTGGCGACCTCTTTTACCATTTGCGCTCCCATATTTTCGTAAGAATCTTCCAACTCGATTTCTTTTGCGACTGTAACGCCGTCTTTTGTAACAGTTGGCGAGCCGTAAGACTTTTCAAGGACTACATTTCTTCCGCAGGGGCCCAGCGTAACTTTTACCGCCTGGGCAAGTTTTTTTACGCCCTGGCGGATTGCCTCGCGGGCCTCGGTATTAAAAGCAATTTTTTTTGCTGCCATTTTATTAACTCCTATTTCTCAAATTTTTTAATTTTATATTTTTCTTCGTGCCTTAGTGTCTTTGTGGCTATTTCTCAATCACTGCCATAATATCTGATTCTTCCATAATCAGATATTCTTTACCGTCGAGTTTTACTTCAGTGCCGGCATAACTTGTGAACAGCACCTCATCGCCTTTTTTTACCTGCATTTTGCTTTTTGAGCCGTCATCGAGCAGTTTTCCTTCACCGACATTGATGACTTTGCCTCGCTGCGGTTTTTCTTTTGCTGTATCCGGTAAAACGATACCGCCTGCCGTTTTGTTTTCAGCTTCGATGCGTTCGACAATCACCTTGTCTGCCAATGGTCGAATTTTCATTACCTTATCTCCTTTCAAAATAAAAAGAATATTTTAATTTTTGCTTATTATACTTGAAAATTTCACGCGAAAATAGAACTTCCATATCGTTTTAAAAATAATCTGTGAAGCTGGCTATGCAAAAGGTCAATGTCCACAGGCTTGTTTATTACGCTGAAGACATCCAGTTCAAGCGCCGCTGAAAGCAGCTTTTCTTCCGTGCCGTCGGCCAGAAGAATACACGGCAGCAGAGGAAATCCTGAGCGTATCATCTTTATGACAGTCAGGCCGTTGACTGCTTCGCAGTCCATATCGAGAATAGCAGTATGGACCCGCCTGTGCTGAATGACATTCAGTGCCTCATCTACCCGTCGGACGACAAGCAATTCAACAGGGCGATTCCTAAAAACCTGCCTGACAGCATCCGGCCAGGCCCAGCAGGTGTCATTTATTAAAACTTTTACATAATCTGTGGTCATAGTATCTTAATGCAGTATAACTTTGCTGCAATAAAGTGCAAATGATATGCCAGTGGGGAGTCAAAAAAATGTCTTTGGCCATAAGTTCTTTTATAATAAATACTTATAAAATATATTACAAAACAGGTCTTTTTTGTATTATCTGCAGTTATGTCTTATTTACCGCCATAATGACAGGATGTAATAAAGGTGCAGCAAATAAAGGAATCTGGCAATCGGAAACCATCATTTATACTTGCCCGTAAATTGACAGATAATATAATGCCGATAAACTTTTTAGAATTTAAAAACTATGGATATTCAAAAATATGAATCAGTCCGGAGATTGCTGCAGAAATACAACCAGCAGCATCTTTTGACATTTTGGTCTGAACTGAATGAAAAACAGAAGAATAATTTGTTGGTTCAAGTAGAAGATCTTGAATTCAACCGAATTAAGGAGAATATCAATCGGCATATCAAAAAATCCATTCCTTCAGCGTTGCCGAAGAATGTTTCCGCAGCACCTGCGTATCCTGCTGAGCCGCGAACTGCCGAGCAGAAGGAAAAATATGAAAAGGCAAAAAAACTCGGGGTTGAGTTAATATCCGGCAGTAAGGTTGCGGCATTTATTGTTGCCGGCGGGCAGGGCACAAGACTTGGTTTCGATGGTCCAAAAGGCGATTTTGCAATCAGCCCTGTGAAAAACAAGACTTTGTTTCAGGTTTTTGCAGAGCAGATTGAGGTAGCAGGCAAAAAATATGATTTTCAGCCGAGATGGTTCATAATGACAAGCCCGCTCAACCACAATCAGACGCTGGAAATTTTCAGGCGAAATAATTATTACGGCCTTAAGCCTGACAGCATATTTGTATTTCAGCAGAGCACCGAAGTGAATTTTTCAGAGGACGGCAAAATTCTATTAGCCGAAAAAGATTCTTTAGCGACTTCTCCCGACGGCCACGGCGGAAGTTTAAAGGCTCTATACAAAAGCGGTGCGGTCAGCGATATGAAAAACCGCGGTATTGAATACATCAGCTATTTTCAGGTTGATAATCCTCTTATAAATATTTTCGACCCGCTCTTTATCGGCCTGCACGCAATGGATAAAGCTGAAATGTCGTCAAAAGCCGTGATAAAAACAGGTCCGCTTGAAAAGGTCGGTAATTTTTGCATGGTTGACGGCAAAATTACAGTAATTGAATATAGCGACCTGCCGGATGAACTTGCGAAAAAGAAAAATCCCGATGACTCGCTGGTTTTTTCGCTCGGCAGCATAGCTATTCATATTATAAGCAGGGTCTTTATTGAGCGGCTTAATGTAAAAGGGTTTGCCTTGCCTTATCACAAGGCAGTCAAAAAAATATCTTATATAGATTTGCAGACCGGCCGGTTTGTCGAGCCTCAAAAGCCCAATGGTATCAAACTTGAAACATTTGTGTTTGATGCATTATTGCTTGCCCAAAAGTCGATTATTCTCGAGACACTTCGCAGCCAGGAATTTGCTCCGGTGAAAAATGCCATTGGCGCCGACAGCCCGCAGGTTGCGAAAAAAATGATGATTGCCTGTGCAGCTTCGTGGCTGACAGAGGCAGGTATAAAAATTCCCGTAAAACAAGATGGTTCGATAGATTGCAAAATTGAAATTGCCCCGTCTTTTGCGCTTTGCAAAGAGGATATACCGGAAAAGAAAAACAAAATTTCTACGATTAAACCCGGAGGCACCATTTATCTGGAGTGAGGCGTTAAAGGTTTTTTAATATTGCTGCCCCTGCAGGTGTTCTTTTATCCATTGGAGTTCCTGCTGTTTTTGCTGTGCTGCAAGGGTTTTTTCAAACTGTTTTTTGCTCATCCATTCAACGTTGCCGTTAAGCCAGAGAACTACGCTGCCCGGTTTTACGAATCCGCTGTATCTTTTTTCCGAATACGCGAGAATTGTGCTGTTGGGGTCAAAGCCGAATTCGATCCATTGTGCCCTATATACGAGATTTGTTAGTCTTACAGCACCGATTTCTGCGATGTATTGTTTTACGAAGGATTCCGCGGGCAGAGAACCATAGGTTTTTCGATAATTAAGAATTTCATCGCCCATCACTTTCATTGTCCGTATAGCTTCAGAGCGGTTAATTAAATTTTTAATATTTGCAAAACCGACTACCATCACAATAGTGATGACAAGAACTGTTATTATGTGAACAACAAGCTGTTTCTGACGTGCGTTCAAGTTCCGGCCTTTTCCTTTATAAAAGTTCTATTTTCTTTCACGGTTATTTTCCCCTGCGAAAACAGTTTTATCGCATCGGGATATGCAATACATTCCTGCTGGAAAACTCTTGCGGCCAAACTATCAGCATCGTCATCTTCCCTTACCGGGCAGCTTCGCTGAACGATAATTGGTCCCTTATCATACTCATTTGTGCAGAAATGAACCGTGCAGCCGCTTATTTTGCAGCCGGCTTTTAAAACCGCTTCGTGAACGTGGTGTCCCCACATTCCCTGTCCGCCGAAAGACGGCAACAAAGCGGGGTGAATGTTCATTACACGGTTTTCAAATTCAGCCGGTATTTTCCATAGGCACAGCCAGCCTGCCTGGATGATGAGGTCAACTTTTGCCTCAAGAAGAAGTTTTCTTAATTTTTCGCTGAACATATCAAGGTCTGGAAAATCTTTTTTTCTTACTATTTCCAGCGGCAATCCAGCAGCCTTTGCTTTTTCTACTCCCGCAACATCAGGCTTTGAAGAAATGACGATGGCTATTTCAGCATCAAGCTCTTTTTGTTTAATCAATTCCTGAATGTTAACCATAGTTCGGCCTGAGCCGCTGATAAGTATTCCCAAACGCAAATGCTTTGTTTTTTCAGTCTTTTGTTCGATGTCTCTTGCTGCATCAATTGCACGATTTACCAATTTGTCTGCAAGTTTATTTTTTTCCCGTGGGATATAAGTTATCTGCCAGCTTTGGAATCCGGCAAGGCTGTTAAGACATTGTTCAAAAAGCCGACGTATGTTGTCGCTTTTGACTTTATAATCGCCGTTAATCTGTTTTACCATCAGTTCGCTGTCGCTGAATATTTTCAGATTGCCTGCGCCGAGCGATTTTGCTTTTTCAAGGGCGCAGACAAGAGCGGTATATTCTGCAACGTTATTCGTTGCGGCAGGGATGAATTTTGCCTGGGCACAGAACTGTTTATTGTTCTCATCCAGCAGGACGAATGCGCCGGCAGCGGGACCGGGATTCCCTTTGCTTCCGCCGTCAGTATAAATAGTTATCGTTGCCGCCAAACTATCTGGTCTCCGCCTCTTTCAGGTATAAAATGCGGGTGCAGTTTGGACATCGGATGATTTCATCGCGGCTCAAAAGGGTATTTGCAGTTTCAGTGGTCAGGCTCATAAAACAGCCGCCGCAGGTGTAAACTCCGCTTCTATTGTCGTGAATTTCCATTTCAGCAATGGCTTCGCCATCGTAGGTGTCGGCGACCCTTTTGAAGATTTCCAATGCTTCCGGAGAAACTTCTCCGGCGGCCTGCTGCCATTGCTGCTCGATTTGGGCGATTTCGGCTTCGAATTTTTTTGCCGATTCTTCAGTCTGTTTTCGGATTTCGTTAAGCTCTTTTTTTTCCTGTTCGATTTGCTGTTGAATCTGGTCGCATTGCTGCTGGTCGGCTTCTATGTTTTTCATCAATTCCAGAGCCTGCGACTCGACTTTGCTGCTGTCCGCCTTTGTCACATTAAGCTCTGTCAGTATTGCGGCGTATTCCTTGTTGCTTTTGGCGGCATTTAGCGCAGCGCGGTATCTCGATAGAGTTTCATCTGTGCTTTTTAATTCTAATTCGAGCCTGTCGGCCTGAATTTTAGTAAGCTGTATCTCTTCCTTTTTGGCTTCGAGCGAATTTTGAAGTGTTCGAAGCTGATTTTCTTTTAGAATTACATTCCTGCGGCAGCGGGCCAGCTTAGCCTTTGCCGCTCTTAAATTATTTTCAACGCTTTGAAGTTTTACCAGAGCATTAAGCACCGTTCCCATGAACGCTCCTTTAATTCAGTGTTGGATATTCTGAACACCTCATTATGAACAATTAGGCCCAATCTTCAACAAAAATTTAGATTTTTTTATTTTAATCTTCGCGATATACTTATAACTTCTTGTTGCAAATATATTAAGGAAGTTGTTTTGAAACCTGAACTTACAGCGCCAGCAGGGACTTATGAAAAGCTTATCTGGTCAGTTAGATATGGCGCTGACAGCGTCTATTTCGGCACGGAATTTGGCTCATTAAGAGCTTTTGCAGGCAATTTGACTCTCGATGAAGCGGCAAAAGGCCTTGAGTTTCTGCACAAAATGGGCAAAAAAGGTTATGTTACACTTAATATTTATCCGTTCAGCGACGAATATGAAAAACTGGTGAATATTGCCGGTCGGCTCGAAGAAATGAAAGCAGATGCTCTGATTGTTTCTGATATCGGCCTGATATTTGAACTCAAAAAGGCTGGCATAAAAACGCCGATTCACATCAGCACACAAGCTAACACCACAAGCAGCCAAACTGTTCTCGCTTACAGACAAATTGGCGCAGCGAGGGTAAATCTTGCAAGAGAATTATCTTTGAAGCAGATAAAACAGATATGTAATGATACTGCGCAAGCAGGTATCGAAATTGAGGTTTTTATTCACGGCGCTGTTTGTTTCTCATATTCCGGCAGATGCGCAATCAGCGATTATCTAACAGGCCGAAAAGCTAACAAAGGCCAATGCACTCATCCGTGCCGATGGGAATATTATCTTGTTGAGGAAAAAAGGCCGGGCGAATATTTTCCCGTTTTCGAAGACCAAAGGGGACAATACATATTCAATTGCAAAGACCTTGCGCTGTTCGATTTTGTCGAACCTCTTAAACAGGCGGGAGTAAGCGCCTTTAAAATCGAGGGCAGAATGAAATCGGTTCATTATATCGCTTCAGTTGTTTCGCTTTACAGACAACTCGTCGATGGCAGAAAGATTAGTTCAGAAGATTGTCTTAAACTTTTAGGCAGGGTGAAAAACAGGGGCTATTCAGCAGGCTTTATGAAAGGGGCAATTAAGCCGGAAGATTACAGCTATGAAAAAAGTCTGTCGAATAGCGGGGCAACTTTTGTAGGCGATATTCTTGATGAAGAAACCGACACTGGCAGTATTTGTTTTGTTAGGAACAAGATTTTCGCAGGCGAAAAGCTTGAGGTTCTGACGCCCGACGGCAGTATTTCAGAAATAGTTATGTCAAAGCCGTTGAAAATCGTCGATGGTCAGCAGGCTGAATTTATCAATAACCCGCAAAAAATTATTATTGAGCGGAAATTGCCGCCTTATTCAATTTTACGCAGGATTGAAAAGTAAAACGAGCAGGCGTAAAGATTATCGGTTTTTTCTTTGTGCTTTCGCACATTGGTGGATAAAATAGAGCTGCAATGAAATTTATAAAATTTGTAAGTGAATTTTTAAGGCATCCAAAACAGGTTGGGGCAATAGCGGAAAGCTCTCCGTTTCTTGCAAGGAAAATGGTTCGCCAGATAAGCGGCTCGGCCAATGTGGTTGAATTTGGTCCCGGCACCGGCCCTGTTACAAGGGAAATTTTACGGCATTTGCCCCGGGACGGCAGGCTGACCTGTTTTGAAATAAACCCCCGCTTTTGTGAGCAGTTAAAGACGATAAAAGACCCGCGGCTGAAAGTTATCAATGACGATGTCAAAAATTTCAATAAGTATGTCAATAATTTCGATTGCATAATATCCAGTTTGCCGCTTGCCGCTTTTGATAAATCAACGGAAGAGGAAGTTCTTGCTTTGTCAGGAAAGTCAAAAACTTACGTTCAGTTTCAATATAACCCTTTTTTACTGCCGAAATTGAAAAGATATTTTCGGGATGTGAAAGTAAAATTTGTTCCGTTAAATATCCCGCCGGCGTTCGTTTATGTGTCTAAAAATCCGCGCCACAAGGCTATTTGTCCCGAATGCCAGGAAAGGCGAAAAGTTGCCCGTGAGTTGCCCAGGATTTTGCGAAATGCCCTTAAAAACTCGTTCGTTTACACCGGCGTGTGGTCTATATTGCATAAAATATGAAAATCTAAAAAGACTTGTTAGAACTCTTTCGCCAGGACAATACCTGTTGTTGTTCCATTTCGTTCCGGGCTTATAAGCGGCAAAATCTCGAACCCTGCAACCTCAAGTTTTTTATTTTCGCCTGCCACCGCGTGTCCTACTACATAGCCCAAAACTCCGCCGAACAGAACGTCGCTTGCCCAGTGGTCGCCTGAGTCCATCATTCGATAGCCTACGAAGCCGGCAAGCAAATAAGCGGGGATGCCCACCTTGGGTCCATAAAATTCATCAAGCACTGAAGCGACGCAGAATGAGCTTGCGGTATGGCCGCTCGGCCAGGCAAGTGCTGCGCCGTTTGGACTATCGTTATGGACTATGCCTTTGAGCATCAATGTTGTA